>Ga0208398_100008_pt1 | contig 704154 bp, 627 predicted proteins | sample LakWasMe79_HOW10_2_FD_183905 | JGI IMG/M metagenome (GOLD analysis project Ga0208398, IMG submission 183905) | Freshwater sediment methanotrophic microbial communities from Lake Washington under simulated oxygen tension - Sediment Metagenome... | ecosystem: Environmental > Aquatic > Freshwater...
CCGGCCGACTGATCCATATTCACCCATGAATCCAGAAACCATGAATCGCGATCATTCACTCGCATCGAGCGCTGGGGGTGGCTGCGGATTTCGGGTTTTTGGACAGCCTCGTTAGGCCGCACATGCACCCTCGAATCCTCTCAACCATTGTTTTGCTGGTCGCAGGTCCGATAGTGTTCGGGGTCGGTGCGATCAGCGCGATTCGAGGTGGTTGGGCGAACGCAAGTGTCGTGGTTGAGGTTGCGAATCAAAGCGGCTCACCGGCTCTGCTGGTCGAGGTCGAACTTACGACTTGTGGAGTCACTCGAAATATTCAGCAGAAGCTACTGGCTTCAAGTGCATTCAACACTAAGCGCGAGGCCATCCAGTTTCAGGTGATGGTTTGCGGCGAAGCTTCCCATATAACCAGAGTTACCCTCGCAAACGGCAAGATCCTCGAGTCGCCGGGGAATTCCTACCTGCAGCCCGGCACAACGATTACGAATTACATTCACAACGACCGCGTTGCCATTACTCGCCCACCAGAAAACCTTGAGGTCTCGTAGAAAGTGCGGCCTAACCACTCCATCGAGCGGACATCCAACGGCGAGCATGGTTTGTGCTGCTTGCCAAGGCTGCTGCCGCCGTCGTCTGCCCCTCATGTCAAACGTTAAGCATCGGGAACCGCTTCTCAATGGATATCGAATTCGACTTGCTCGGAAATGCCGATGACTCAATCGAGAGGTCCATTGAGCTAATCGCCTGGGGAGACCAACAGCACGAGGCGAGGCGTCTCAAGCAAGCAGTTCAGGCGATCGCTCACGGCATCGAGCTGCTGCTCAAGGAGAGGCTGAAACGCGTTCATCCAGCATTGATTTGGGAGAATGTGGACAAGTATCCGAGTCTGAGTGCCCGAACGGTAACTACGGAGGGCGCGGTTGCACGCCTCAGCAGCATCGGTGGGATTCGATTTGTCGAACGAGACATAGCCCTACTTCGCTCACTTCGCGCAACCCGTAACGCTATCGAGCACTACGCTTGGACCACAACGAAGGCTGAAGCCGACGCAATCGTTGGCAGAGGTTTGGAGTTTGCCTTTCACTTTGCTCGAACGGAACTCGACCACGAGTACATGGACTACGGAGCTCACAAGGATGGCACGTACTCCACCCTCGCCGTTTCTAACCCGCACTTTGAGAATGCGGTCACCTTGCGGATGGCGCTAGCGCCAACAACTGAAAGTGAGCCTTCTGTTTGCCCGGTGTGCCGCGCAAGAGCAGTTGATCCAATTTCAAAAGGGTGTCGCATGTGTGGCCACTGGCAGGCCGACAGCTATGACGATGATGTGCCGTTCTAAGCCGATGCCTAACCCTTCCATCGAGGGGATGCCCAAAAGGCTGCGCCCTTTAGGCGCCCCTCATGTAAAACGTTATTCATCTTGATGTCTGCCTGCAATGAATGACTCGCAGTCCCTCGAACTGGCAATACACGAAGACGTGGCCTTGGTTCCGCACGACGCGGCCTGGCTGGAAGCTTTTCAGCTCGAGAAGCTTCGCCTCCTTCAGCTCTCCCCCGGAGTTTTTGTCGACATCCAGCACTTTGGAAGCACAGCAGTCCCAGGCATTCCGGCAAAGCCCATCATCGACATTTTGGCAGGCGTGGCGTCAATGGAGGCTGCCGACTCTCTCACCGCACCGTTGCTTCAGTTTGGCTATACCACTTGAGCCGAGTTCAACGCAACGCTGATTGATCGCCGCTGGTTCATGCGGCACGCCTTCGGCCGCCGAACGCACCACCTGCATGTTGTCGTCTTCGGCTCATCAGAGTGGCGTCGTCGCTTGAAGTTTCGCGACGCTTTGCTCGCAGATGCAAGGTTGGCAGCGGAATACGCAGCGCTCAAAGTACAGCTTGCTATCAAACACGCGACAGACAGAGAGGCCTACACAAATGCAAAGACAGAGTTCGTGCTCTCCTTTGCCGGAGATGCATAACCCTTCCATCAAGGGGGCGTCCTCCGGCAGGCCTCGCCTGCCTCCGTCCGCCCCTCGTGTCAAACGTTGTGCCCCAAAGATGATGCGTCACATCCTTACCAGCGCCCTTGGCGTCATTTCGCTCATCGCGGCTCCGGCCTACGCTCAGTACGCCGGTCGGTACGCTGCATCACCTTTCGCAGTGGAGGCGATCGAGCCTGTTCGGGCGTTGGTGGAGTCGGTCGGCATCAACAACTTCCTAGGCAAAGAGCGCGCGGGGCTGAATGACGGTCAACGTCAGGGCGCGCGGGAACACCTGCACGCTCTGGTCGACTCCCGAGTCAAACAGCTCTATGCAAAGAGTGGCTCGCTCTCCCCCCCACAGCCGGACCCTACGCTCGCTATGCTCTACTCGTGGGCGGGCCGGCTCGGTGTGTATGGAGCAGACCTGGTTTACCCCACAGTGAGGGGCACGTATCCGGTGCAACCGCCGCCGGGGCCAAGAACTCCTGCAGGCTTTGACCTTGCGCTACTTGACGAGAGCTTGGTGCTGTCTTCGGTGGCGGGTGGCTGGCGAGCGTCGATACCGTATCACTTCTTCATCTTTGCGATTGAGGATGCAACTGCGTCTGATGGCTTGCGAACAGAGGCTATTGCCTTCTCGACGGGAACCGCCCCAGACGCTGCACGGCCCGGCTACTCGCAGGCCACAGTTGGACTCGTGTTTGTCCACGGCGCTGACAAAGCGAACTTCGAGGAGAAATGGCTTGGTCGCCTACAGATTCCTCCAACCACCGAGCTGGCACCCATCGGCCCCACCAAGTATCAGTCGCGCTCAACGTACGACCCGCTTACACGGTTGCATAAGGAGTTCGTCTACGTTCCAGTCGAGAAGGGCGCATTCGCTGTGTTCTATAGCGGACTCGACGGAACATATCAGGCCAACCGAGCACACTTCCTTGACTTCATGCGCCTACTGAAGCTTCCGTCATGAGGCCGTCTCCGCGCAGGGGCCCAACCCATCGTTACAGGCGACGGCCTCCGGCCGCGCCTTAACTTTAACGTTGGGCGTCGTCAGGAGACCAATATGACCGATGAATGGAGTACCTCTGAGAAGAAGATCGCTCGCCGCGTCTTTGATGCAGCGCTGCATCGCGAACTTGCGGAGATCCTGCAAACGTTTAAGTCAATGGCGGCGAGCGCGACTGATCCAGAAAGCATGTGGTCCACGGAGGAATTCTTGACCAAGGCGCGGCGCGAAATTGACGCCAAATACGACTATCGCTATTCGCGGCTTCAATCTGTATTTGGCCGACTTCTGCGCGAGGGGCGGATAACCGAAGAAGATATTTCCGGCCTATCTGAAAGCAAGATGAACTTCATTTTGCGAATCGCTACTTTTTGAGAAATCCGACCTTGGCGAAAACGACGCTGAACCCTTCATTGGAGTTCTGGGCGGTGGTCTGAAGCCGATGCTGAGCCCCAACCTGGAACGGCTGCAATCGGGTAGCGCGCAGGGTGCTGGGATTGGCAGCTGTAGGGTCGCCGACTTCATGTTGAAGGTTGGCGTCAAAATGTCCGTTCAGGGCACGAAGCGGCCGCCCAATCGGGCGGATCGAATGTCAGGAACTGCCCGGCACCGGGTCTTGTCCCGCAGCACCACAAGCGGACCTTCGCCGGATGGATCTGGACGGCCTTGGTCGCTCTTCGCCTTGAACGTCGTGCGCTCGCCAAGAAGTATTCTCATCTGCACAGCGTTCGAGATATCTCACACACGATTCGAGCATTGACTCGCCTACCCTGTCGCCCCGAAGATAGCTCGGATGCCGGAAATTTTGACTGCATTCGATTCGAGCAGCATGGCCGCTCCTGTGTGGATGGAAGCAACCTTAATTGGTCTCGATGGACTCACGCCGTGCCAAGCTGTTGAGCGCGGGCCTGGAGCTCGGGTGTTGATGTTGGCGGAAGCAGAGGCAACGTGATGACCTGCCGAGTTGCGCGGCGACCATTCGACCGTCTTGCCCTTGAAATTCCGGCCGAAGTCCTTGCGTCCACTGGCCAGTTTGATCGGTTTCTATTGCTCGACTTCGATGGCGTGTTGCATCCAGCCCAGGCACATGCAGAGTTCGGATCCGCTCGCCCTCTGCTGAAAGAGCAGCCAGCCGCTGGCCTGTTCATCCACACCGGTCAATTGGCGGAACAGCTGGCTCCATACACGGCAGTAGGCCTGGTTGTGCATTCCTCTTGGCGCATGACTCACATCGATGCAGAAATCCGGAGCATGTTGGGTCCAGTCGGCGACCGCCTAGTCGGGGCTACGGACCGGGGATTTGACGGCGAGCTGTCGATTCTTCAATTCGCTAGGCGGCTTCGCCTGGGTCCGTCTATGTTCCGTGTGCTCGATGATCAGCCTGAGTTGCTTCCGCATCTGGTCGAGGCGGAAGTGGTGATCGCCTGTGACCCGGCCTGCGGTGTTTCCGACCAGACGGCGCGGGAGAGGCTCGAGTACTGGCTTGCATCGAGCGTCTCTGACTGATGAAAGGCCGACGGGAGCTCGTTCTCTACCTGGACCTGTAGCGGCGTCGTGCATCGAGCAACTGACCTCACCTGGACAGACTTTGATGCCCTAGAAAAGACCCGTGGTCGCCGCGGCAAGGACCGACTATGACACGTCGTAACCGTCCGGCCAACCCATCTTGAAGTTGGCCGCTGAGCCGGCAAGAATCATGTCCATGATCAGTGCTCCTGGGGGACACGAACCTCCTTGGCTCAGCTCAGCGCCTCAACACGACTTGCCTGGACGCTTACGCGTCGTGAGTCGCCAAAGGTGGTTCACTTGAGGGATGGTCGATGTGGGCGTCGAGGAACGAAATGGCAACCTGCCCAAGGCCAACAGCTTCGTCCGTCGCTGATGTGCCGAGGCATGAGTGGGCTGAGGAGCAGTCACTCGTTGACCCCGGTGCCGAAACCTAAGCTCGGCATAGGCTCGAAGGAGCGACCGCCAGATTTCACCTGGCCGGCGGTCAGACCGTTTGGGCGCTACGTGCGCCCTTGCTCCTCGTCTTGCTTGGCTTGACGACCGGCTGCGATGCCTTCGCGGCCTTGGCAATCAGCTTCTGATAGATCCCCTCGACGGCCGCGTCATGCTCTGCGAGCTCGCCAGCAACAAGTGGGCTCTGGCGATCGGCGCAGCGCTTGGCGCTAAGGGGCAAAGCGCCCAGGGCATCGGACTGTGCACACGTGCCGAGGATGCCCGCAGGGTCCAAGAGAACTGCGAATGGATTGAAGGAAGCGGACATCATGTGCTTTGGAGAGGGCTGGTTTTTGGGCAACCTTTGATTTTATGACGCCCGCTCACTTCAGTCGACCAAGCCCTGAGTTGCTGCGCCTTGGCTCAGAAAATCTTGCCAGGATTGAGAATGGATCGAGGGTCCCAGGCTTGCTTGATGCTTTGCATCAGGCCGACGACGTCAGGGCCGTACTGGGCGAGCAGCTTGGACTTCTTGCCCATGCCGATACCGTGCTCGCCGGTACAGGTGCCGCCGGCGGCAAGCGCACGATCGACCATCGCGGCGTAGACGCGCTCCACCGCCTCATGCTCGGCAGGTAGATCGGGCATCGGCATGAACAGCACATGGAAGTTGCCGTCCCCGACATGACCGAGGATGGGCGCGACGAGGCCTTCGCGGGTTATGTCGTCGCGCGCTTGGCTGACGCAGTCGGCCAACGCAGACATCGGCACGCACACATCGGCCACGATGCTGACGCAGCCGGGCTTCAAGGCCAGCGCGGCGAAGTAGGCGAGGTGCCGGGCGCGCCACAGCTGTGTGCGGTCTTCGGGGCGTGTGGTCCATTGGAATGAAACGCCGCCATGGCTGGCCGCGACTTCCTGCGCAAGCGCGGTTTGCTCTTTCACGCCGCTCTCGCTGCCGTGGAATTCAAGGAACAGCGTCGGCAGCTCGACCAGGCCGAGCTTGGAGTACTCATTGCAGGCCCGCACCTGGTGCTCGTCCAGGAACTCAATGCGCGCAAATGGCACGCCACTCATTGACATCTCGGTCACTGCAGCCACCGCCTCCGCCAGCGTCGGAAATGCACAGGTTGCCGCAGCCACTTCCACCGGCAGCGGATGCAGGCGCAGCGTGATCTCGGTGATGACGCCGAGCGTCCCTTCCGAGCCCACCATCAGATGCACAAGATCGAAGCCGGCGGATGACTTCCGTGCCCGCGTGCCCAGGCGTACCAGGCGGCCGTCGGCCAGTGCCACTTCCAGCGCCATCACGTTGTGTTGCATCGAGCCGTAGCGCATCGTCGTCGTGCCCGAGGCTCGGGTGGACACCATGCCGCCGATCGTGGCGTTGGCGCCCGGGTCCACCGGGAAGAAAAGACCGCTGCCTTTCAAATACGCGTTCAACTCCTCACGCTTGACACCCGGCTGCACGGTGCAGTCGCCGTCCTCCAGATTGACTTCCAGCACGGCCTCCATGTGCGACATGTCGATGCAGATGCCGCCGTGCGGCGCACTGACATGGCCTTCCAGCGAGCTGCCCGCGCCGAAAGCGATAACGGGCACGCCGAGCGTATTGCAAAGGGCCAGGATCTCGCAGACTTCCTGCTTGCTCTCCGGCCAGACCACAGCATCGGGCGGCAGGCTCAGCGCGAGGCCTTCGCCCCGGCTGTGCTGCTCGCGCATCGCGCGGGTAACGTTGACACGGTCGCCGAAGCGGACTTTCAGGCGTGAGATCGCCTGCTCGACAGCGCCTGGCGCCGTCGAGAATTGCGGGTAAGGTGACATGGTGGGACCCAGAAGCGTTGGCATAGATTGTCAAAGGCAGTGTTGTTCATTGCGGCCCCGCAGGGTGTTGATGCCCTGCGGCCTGGACGGTATTTGCAAGCAGCATGGCGATCGTCATCGGCCCGACGCCGCCGGGCACCGGCGTGATGGCGCCCGCAATGGGGGCGACATTGTCGAAGTCCACATCGCCGCAGAGCTTGCCTGCTCGCGGCCCATCGGTCTCGCGATTGATGCCGACGTCGATGACTGTGGCGCCGGGCTTGACCATGTCCGCGGTGACGAAACGCGGGCGGCCGATAGCGGCCACGAGCACGTCCGCCTCCCGCGCAATGGCGGCGAGATCGCGTGTTCCGCTGTGGCAGATGGTCACCGTCGCGTCGGCCTGCAGCAACAGCATCGCCATCGGCTTGCCGACGATGTTCGAACGGCCCAGCACGACCGCGCGCGCGCCGCGCATGGTGATGCTGCTGACCGCCAACATGTGCATCACTCCGGCCGGCGTGCAGGGGCGCAGGCCGGGCAGGCCGCCCATCAAGGCGCCCTGTCCTTCGAGACCGAAGCCGTCGACGTCCTTGGCGGCGGCAACAGCGGCGAGCGTCCGGGAGGTGTCGATGTGTCGTGGCAGCGGCAACTGTACGAGGATGCCGTGCACCGCCGGGTCGCGATTGAAGCGCTCGATGATGGACAATATCTGGCTTTCGCTGGCGTCGGCAGGCAACCGTTCGGCGAACGATGCAATGCCGACCTCCTCGCAGGCACGGATCTTGTTGCGCACGTAGACGGCCGAAGCCGGGTCGTCACCAACGAGCAGCACCGCCAAGCCTGGCCGACGTTCGTCAAGGATCTCTTTGCGCAGGGCGGCACGCAGCGCGGCGGCAATCGCTACACCGTCGATTATTCTCGCGGCCATCTCAGGCTCCATGCCGGAACACGACGGTCCGATGCCCGTTCAGCAGCACCCGCCGCTCCGCATGCCACTGCACCGCCCGGGCGAGCACGATGTTCTCCACATCCTTGCCGAGGCGCACGAAGCTGTCCGCATCCATTGCATGGTCTACACGGACGGTGTCCTGCTCGATGATCGGGCCTTCGTCAAGATCGGCGGTCACGTAGTGGCCGGTCGCGCCGACGACCTTCACGCCGCGGCCATGGGCCTGGTGGTAGGGCTTGGCGCCCTTGAAGCTTGGGAGGAACGAGTGGTGGATGTTGATGCAGCGTCCCGCCAGGCTGTGGCACAGACCGTCGCTGAGCACCTGCATGTAGCGCGCCAGCACCAGCAGCTCGGCGCCCGAGCTCTCGAAGCGTTCGAGCAACTGTGTCTCCTGCGCCGGTTTGTCGCCCTGCAGGGGCAGGTAGTGGAAGGGTAGGCTGTACCACTCCGCCAGCCGGCGCATGTCCTCATGATTGGAGACGACGCCTACCACTTCGATCGGCAGCTCGCCGCTGTGCCATCGGTGCAGCAGATGGTTCAGGCAGTGCCCGTGCTTTGACACGGCCAGCATGACCTTGAGCCTGTGCCGCGCGTCGTAGAGGTTCATCTCCATGCCGAAGCGTTGTGTCGCCGGCGCCAGCGCAATGCGGAAGTCCTCGATCGTTGTGAAACGCGAACCGGCCACGCGAAACACGGTGCGCATGAAGAACAGGCCGGTCACGTCATCACCGAAGTGCGAGGACTCGCTGATGAAAGCGTCGCTGTCGGCCAGCGCCGAGGAGACGGCTGCGACGATGCCGATGGCGTCGCTGCAGCGGATGGTCAGGATGTAGCTTGGTGCGTGGATCGTCATGATGATGATGTGCTGGCATACGCCAGCCAATGAGCGAGGTAATGGTCGTTGGCACGGTCGGCGAGCAGCCACAAGCGCTGCTTGCTCTGCCGTATCAGCATGACGGCGATGTCGGCCATACGGGTGCGCGTGCCCTGACCGGGCATGTCGACCTGCACGCTGGCATCGATCAGGCGTTCCAGCAGCGCGTCAAGCGCCGTCCCCTGCAGGTCGAGCAGCAGCGTCCCGGCGGACAAGTCCGTTGCCTGGGCCGGGCCACCAATCGGTAGCGCGCGTAGCAGCCTATCGGCCTGCTCGCCACGCGTACTGATGTGCAGCCATTCGTTCGGGCTTCTCCACTGCAGCAGCGGATCCTGACCGATGAAGCGCCCTGGGCCGGGCAACTCCGCGACTCTGGCCGTCCGGGCGATGATCTCGGCGCCGCCGGGCAGGCAGCGCAGGGACAGGACGCGCAGCGGCTCGACGATGCTGATATGCAGTGCTGAGCTCGGCTTCGGCAGCAGGCTCGCCAGCTCTCCAAGCTGAGCGCGCGGCAGCGCGGTCAGTGGTGTGTGAACGAGATCAGGACTTGCCATGCAGACGTTCTCCTTGTGGGTCATAGAAGGTGGGCTTTACGACTTCGGTCTCAATCGGTTTGCCCATGTGATAGACGGTGACCTTCTCGCCGAGTCGCGTCGACCCGGCCTTCAGCATCGCCAGGGCGACCGGATGGCCAAGGGACGGGCTGTGGCAGCTGGAGGTGACAAAGCCGTCGATCGGTGCCGGCGGTGCATGGGGCGCCACGTGGGCGCCGACCGGCGGCAGACTGCGACGGTCCAGCGGAAGCAGGCCGACCAACTGCATGCGGCCCGTGTCCTTGGCGGCCGGTTGCGTCAGGGAGCGCCTGCCGACGAAATTCGCCTTCTTCTTCGCGACACCGCGGTCCATGCCGATATCGCCCGGCAGCGTCGTGCCATCGGTATCGCCGCCGACGTGCACGAACCCCTTCTCCGTGCGCATGATCATCAGGGCCTCGATGCCATAAGGCTGCGCGGAAAATCCACTTCCGACCCTGCTCAGTTGTTCCAGCAGCGCCTGCGTGTGTAGCGCCGGCACGTTGATTTCGTAGCCGAGTTCACCGCTGAAGCTGGCGCGCAGCACGCGCATGTCTACCCCGGCGAAGCGGGTCTGTCGCAGTGTCATGTGTGCCATGTTCGACGGGGCCAACCCGTCCTCAAAACCCGCCGCCTTCAGCAGGGCCCAAGCTTGCGGACCGGCAACGGTGACGTTGCCCCAGACCGACGTGACCGGCGTCACCAGCACCTGCATGTCGACGAACTCGCACTGCAGCCATTCCTCGAAGGCCAGCCCCACTCGCTCGACGCCGCCCGATGTCGTATTGACCCAGAAATGGTTGTCCGCTAGCCGCGCGACGATGCCATCGTCATGAATCACGCCCATTTCATTGACCAGCAGGCCATAGCGCGCCTGTCCGACGGCAAGGGTGGACATCGTGCCGACGTACATCAGATCCAGAAAGGCAGCGGCGTCCGGGCCGCTGATCTCGAGCTTACCCAGCGGTGACCCTTCGAACAGCCCGGCGTGCTGACGTGTTTGCATGGCTTCACGCTGGGCGGCCGCGGCGATGCTCTCGCCGCACTGGGGATAAGCAGCCGGACGCCACCAGCCACCGTACTCCTCGAAGGCCGCGCCACACGATGCGTGCCAAGCCTGGCCGGGCATGTGCTTCATCGGCCGGAAGCGCGGACCGTTTCGACCGGCAGCGATCGCGTTCAGCGTGACCGGCTTGAACGGAGGACGGAATTTTGTCGTTCCGACCTCGGCCGGGCGCTGCTGCGTGTGCGTGCCCATCAACACCAGCGCATTGATGTTGCTGGTCTTGCCCTGGTCGGTGGCCATGCCCATCGTCGTGTAGCGCTTCAGGTGCTCGACCGAGCGATAGTTCTCTCGCGCGGCCAGCGCCACGTCGGCAGCGCTGACGTCGTTCTGCAGGTCGACGAACATCTTGCCCGGCTTGCGGCCTAGCGCGCTAAGTGCAGTTAACGCGGACGCAGTGGGCGTGTTGTTCGCCGGTACGAAGCCGAGGCCCCTGACGGGTGGTGATGCGTCGTGGCCGCGGCCGCATTGCTGCGCGTGCTCCATCGCTCGGTCCAGCTCGAACACGCCGGCGCAGGCGCCGACCATCGCCAGCTCTGATACTGCGCCCGTCGGCACGAACATGGAGCATTCGTCGACCCATCGGAGCTTTCCGCCGGCCATGGACCAGAGATTGACCGCCGGCGTCCATCCGCCGGCGCTGGCAATGCAGTCAGCCTCGATGCGACTCGTGGGGCCCGCGCCATTGCCGGCAATCGTCACGCCACGGATAGCGTGGCGTCCGGCAACTGCGACGATGCTGCTGTTGCGGTGCACCGGCACGCCATCGGGCGCGACGGCCCGGCTGTCCGGGCGGTGATCGACAATGGCCGCCACTTTGACGCCGGCCGTCATCAGCGTGCGGGCAACGCCATATGCGCTGTCGCAGGCCGCGGCGATGACGATGCTGCGGCCGCACGCCACGTCGTAAAGCGTTGCATAGCGCTCGACCGCATTGGCCAGCATCACGCCCGGGCGGTCGTTGTCGGGGAACAGCATCGGCCGCTCGAACGCGCCGGTCGCGACGATGATGCGCTTGGCGCGAATTTTCCAGAAGCGCTCGCGCAGGCCATCCTGCTCGACGCTCTGCAGGGCCGTGGCGAAACCGTGGTCGTAGAGGCCAAGACCCGTGCAGCGCGTCTGTACCTCGACGCCAGCCTGCGCCAGTGCCTTGCGCAGGGACACGAGCAGTTCGCCGCGATCTGCTTGAGTGGCCAGCCAGCCACCAGTCCGCGCCGCGCCTTCCAGCAGCAGTACTTGTCGGCCAGCTTCTGCAGCAGCAATGGCTGCCCGCATGCCGGCCGCACCGCCGCCAACGATCAACACCTCCACCTGGCGTGAGACTTCGTCATACCGCTCCGTATCGGCCGCAACTGCCGCGGAGCCCAGGCCCGCCATCCGGCGGATGGTGGGCTCGAAGCGATGCCAGTGCGGCCACATGAACGTCTTGTAGTAGAAGCCGGCGGGAAGCAGCGCAGAGAGCTTGTCGTTCAGTGCGGCGAGATCGAACTTCAGACTCGGCCAGGCATTGCCGGTGCGGCAGACCAGACCCGCACTGACGGCCACATCCGTCGCCCTCGTGTTCGGCGTCAGGCGCACGCCAACGCCGATGTCGAGCAATCCGGTCGGCTCCTCGATGCCGCAAGTGAAGATGCCGCGCGGCCGGTGCAGCTTGTAGCTGCGGCCGATGTGAACGATGCCCTGTGCCAGCATCGCCGCAGCGACGGTGTCACCGGAAAAACCTTCAACAGGGGATCCGTTGAAGGTAAACGCCAATCGACGCTCACGGTCAATCCACGCCCCAGGTGAGGGCGGCAGACGGTAGCCGCTCATGTCTCGGCTCCTTGCGGGCGCATCTCTGTGATGCCGTAGACCGCATGCAGTTCATGCGTCACCGTGTCTCGCACCATGTTGAACCACATGCCGCAGCCGGCCGTGTGACGCCAACGTTCGGCATGCTCGCCTTTCGGGTTTGCGCGAAAGAAGAGGTAGCGCCCCCAGTCCTCGTCACTGCAGTCCAGGGGTGGGCGGACGATGGCGGTGGTACCGCCACAGTGGAACTCGGTCTCGGGGCGTTCGCCGCACCAAGGGCAGGGCAACAGCATCATGTCGTTGTCTCTTTCTCGCTTCGTCAGTGGGCGATGCCGGCGGCGCCAGCCTCGTCGATCAGGCGACCCGTCAGGAAGCGCTGCAGCTGGAATGGTTCGGCCAGCTCGTGGCTGCGACCGGTGGCCAGTGCATGCGCCAGGGTCCAGCCGCCCACAGGAATCGCCTTGAAGCCGCCCGTACCCCAGCCGCAGTTCAGATACAGGCCGGGGACCGGCGAGGCGCCGATGATCGGGCTCGAGTCCTGCACGATGTCGACGATGCCCGCCCACTGACGCAGCAGGCGCAGGCGACCCAGCGAAGGAAACATCTCGGTGGTCGCCGCGATGACCTGCTGCGTGATCGCGAAGCTGCCGCGCTGGGCGTAGGAGGGGAAATGATCGAGCGCCCCGCCGATCACCACCTCGCCTTTGTCGCTTTGACTCCAATAGGCGCCCAGCGCCGGCGACAAGGTCACTGCATTGAGGACAGGCTTCACCGGCTCGCTGACCATCGCCTGCAGCGCGTAGCTGGTGATGGGCAGCTCGAACCCTGCCAGTCTTGCGAGAACCGACGAGTGACCGGAGACGGCCAACGCCGCCTTGTCGCAGCCGATTTCGCCTTCCCTGCTACGGCGGCGGATCTTCACGCCGCTGACGGCCGCGCCCTTGCGAACGAATCCGGTCACCTCGCAGTTTTGAATGATGTCCACGCCGAGCGCCGAGGCCGCTCTCGCATAGCCCCAGGCCACGGCGTCATGCCGGGCCGGGCCAGCCCGCCGTTGGATGAAGCCGCCGAGGATCGGGTAGCGGGCACCCGGGCCGAAGTTCAGGCGCGGCTCGAGCGCCTTAACTTGTCCCGCGTCAAGCAGTTCTGCGTCAATGCCGTTGCATTGCATCGCGTTCGCCCAGCGCGCCTGCGAGTCGAGGTCATGGCGTGAATGGGCCAGCGTGACGATGCCGCGCTGGCTGAACATGATGTTGTAGTTCAACTCCCGCGACAGTTCCTCGTACAGCTTGAGCGAGAAGTCATACAGCTGTGCACTTTCTCGATACAAGTAGTTGGAACGCACGATCGTTGTGTTGCGTCCGGTGTTGCCGCCCCCTATCCATCCGGCTTCGAGGATGGCTACGTTGCGCACCCCGTGGTTCTTTGCCAGGTAGTAGGCAGTGGCCAGCCCGTGGCCGCCACCGCCAATGATGATGACGTCGTAGTGGCGCTTGGGTTCATCAACCTCGCGCCACGCGGGCGCCCAGTCGCTGTGACCCTTGCTTGCGCTGGCGAGGAGGTTCCAGGCGGAATAGTGGGTACGCATGGTTCAGAACGATCTCCGATTGCTGGAGTTCATAGGCTAACCATCGGTGCTGGGGCTGTCTTAGGCCGCAGGTGTCGTTTGTTAGGCTGTTGCGTCACCGGTTGCGAGCGCCTCGACGGTGCGGCGTCGTTGACAGCCCTGCGTTGGGCCTAAGAGTTGGGGGCTGAGGCCAAAGCGCAGGGGGCGCAGTGGCGGGAAGATGGCACCTCACTTCCAGCCGCGCACGAGACGCGCCGAATGAGTGACAGTCGGGCTAATTCTTCGCCACACTGCCTTCCATTCCGCCACGATCTCGGCGTCGCTGCGAGAAGCCAATCGCCACATCCCCGTGGTACTTCGCACCTGGTCTTGTAGAAAGCGCGCGGCGCATTCAAGGCGCCAGCCATCTCCGCTCCAACCGAAGGAATCAGCGCACTCCTCCTAAAGCCACCTTTGTCATGAGCAGTAGATTTCATTGTTCCCCGTATCGATGCGCTTCTCAATCCCAAGCGAACCTGGATCGGGGACACCAACGCGTCTCACACGAGTCTGAACCCCAGCATTGAAGGAGTGCCGTCATGAGCTCTATGGCAAAGCGTTTTCAACCCGTTCGAAAGGAAGCAGCGGCATGAGCCAAGCGTCTATCGACACTTTCGAGTTACCCAACCCAGATGGTGAGGGCAACCTTCAAATCAGCGTCTGGGCCAATGCCGTGCAGGTCGACGGCGAGGTTCCAGTCTTGTTCGTGACGGATGCCGACCTCATCTTCGCCACAGCGGCGGAGATCGTTCGCCTCTACGGTCTTGGGGGCATGAAGCCGACCGCGATGGTTGTCGGAATCGGCTATGGTACGGACGACCTGATGGCTTTTACCAAGCTGCGCACAAACGACCTGACGCCACCGCTTGACGATGTGGGCCGAGCCAAGTTTGACCATATGCCGAGCCTGATCGGGGACAAATCTGGCGGCGCGGATGCGTTCTTGAGTTTCCTCACCGATACGCTGAAACCCGAGATTCTCCGTCGTTATCCGAAAGCGTCGGCGACCAACCACGCTCTGCTTGGCCACTCACTCGGCGGGCTGTTTGTAAGCCGTGCACTGTTGACCCGACCGGACTCCTTCGCGGCATTCCTCATTGGCAGTCCTGCGCTGTGGTGGAACGGCTTCTCAACAATGTCGCTGCTGTCAGCGTTTCAGGGCAAGGTCGACGGGATCGGCCATCATCCGCGCATTTTGATTGGTGTGGGTGGAACGGAACAGGACTTGCCTGATCGAGCTCCACCCGGGTATCCCATGAGTCTTGAGCAGTACCAAGATCTCATCAAGTCTGTCCGCGTGATCGATGGAGCGAAAGAGCTAGTCGACGCGTTGCGAGAGACTGGTCTGAACGACGTGAGCTATGCCTGCTTCGATGGAGAGGACCACATCACCGTGCTCGCTTCTTTTCTGATGCGCAGCATCAACTTCTTTGTTCCCAGGCCGACATGAGCACTTTCTCATAGCCGCGGACAACGCACGAAGTACCTCCCGAAGGTACGGTGGGCATGGGCATGGGCAGTGCAGACGCTGGCTCAGATCATGAAGGCGATGCCTTCGAGCGGGCCACCATGCCCATCCTTCCGCGTTGCAGACGCACCCCAACTGACGAGCCGTAGCGACGGACACCAGTGTCCCAATCTCGCGCTGGGCCGAGAACGTCAACGCCACCATCGTCGAGGCCGAGGCGGCCGGCCTGTCCTATTTCATCGGCGGCCACATTGGCGACGGCAACTCGCACATGGGCTACTTGTTGGGTCCGACAGACCTTCGGAACTGAAAACAGCAGAGACGCTCAGCGCGAAGATGGACCCGGGCAACCCGGTTGCAAGACACCTGCACCGGCGAGCATGGCATCGACATTCACAAGCAAGGATTTCTGGTCGATGAGGCCGGTGAGCATTCATTGGCGACCATGCGGACGATCAAGTAGGCGCTGGATCTACGCGGCATCTTTAACTCCGGCAAGATCTTCGCATCTGCACCACGCTGACTGAGTATTGTTCGCGCGCATCGCGGCGCGAGTTCCAGTTGATAGCGCGCGATATCGCGGCGGAAATATGCCGTCGAGCGACTGTATTGCGCCCGGAGTAGGTCCGCCCCGGCTGCCTGCGTTCGCGGTCAATGACGTCGCCCCCAGCTGAGTCAGGATCGGTGGCGTTTGATGGTCGCCTCAGAAGGAGAGAGGCCCCAAGTCCCGGCCGAAGGCCCCAACCTCGCCCTGCATAGTTGACCGTTCTGTCAGATGCTCATCTGAGCCGGCTTTCATCACGGCCGGATTGAAGCGTCGGGGCCCGCAAGCCGATGCTGTGTCATACGTTTTCGCGACCGATCTCCGAAAATGAGCATGCCGCGATCAGAGCAGCCGGTTCTTCACGACTTCGCCCGCTCGCATGATGAGGTCGAGGTGGCGTCCTGACGCCGCAAGCAAACCGATATCCTTGAGCGGATCTCCGTCAACAACGATCAGGTCTGCCAGCGCATCGGGCTTGATGCAACCGAGCTTGTGCTCCTGCATCAAGATCTCTGCACCGATCGAAGTCGCTTGTCGAAGCAACTCCAACGGCGTGAACACCTGACTGCGCAACTCGAACTCTCGACACTGCTGGACATAGGTCGCACCCAGCAGGTCTGTCCCATAGCCCATCTTGACCCCAGCATTTCTCATATGGTCCAGCCCAGCGATGGCGACATCGTGGGCATCCTTGAGCTTCTCAAGGCTTTCGGGAGAAGCGCCCATCTGGGCGCCGGCCTCCGTGAGCGCAAAGATCACCGACATGGTGGGCACCACGTAGGCTCCTTTGTCGGCAACATATTTTGCGGTCTCGGCGTCGATCATCGTCGCGTGCTCGATGCAGCGGACGCCAAAATCAACTGAGCGGCGGATGGCACTCACAGGATGGCAATGGGCCGAGACATAGGTGCGTCGCTCAAGACATTCATTGACGATGGTGCGAATCTCGTCCTCCCGGAATTGGTTCATCCACATCGGATCGCTTGGAGACATCACTCCCCCGGAAGCGACAATCTTGATGCAATGCGCACCCAGGCGAAGCTCTTCGCGGACGGCTTTGAGACATTCGTCGACGCCATCGACCACGACGCCGGCGAAGTTCATTGCGCCGCATGAGCAATAGCCGTGGTAGTGGTGACGCTCAGTCGGCAGTCGGTAGTCGACGTGACCTCCGGTCATGGACAAAACCTTGCCGGCGTAGAAGAAGCGGGGCGCGCGGATAAGTCCATCGGCGATGGCCGATGCCAGCGGATAGTCGCCTCCACCGATGTCACGAACGGATGTGAAGCCGCAATCCAATGCATGACCCAACAGCCGGACGGCGTGTGCGGTCCGGTAGGGCGCATCGCGTCTATTGACCACCTGCGCGTTCAGGTCGGAAAAATACGAGTGGATGTGCAAATCGATCAACCCAGGCATGAGTGTCTTGCCAGCGGCGTCGATTCGCAGCGCATGATCGGATTTGATGGGGCGATCAGACACTTCACGAATCGTCCCGCCCTCAATCAGGACAGACATCCCTTCGGGACAGGCTTCTGCAAAGCCGTCGAATATTCGCGCGTTCTCGAGTATGAGCTGAGCCATTTGAAGTCAGATTTCAATCGCAATCGGGTTGCTGGGGGGACGCTAGCGAGCGCGACGGGCCGTTCCGGCAAGGCGCTGATCGCAACCAACGCCGCACTCAGCCCTCCGCCCGCAAACCGTCAGCGCGCTTTGCAGAACCGATACGCCGTTCAATAGCGAGCCGGCTCTGTTTCTGCACGATAGTGCTCAGCTCCCATTTGCAATTTGGATGAAGCCTTGCTTTCGTTAGGAGGACCCTCCAAGGCTAGGTCTCGTCCGCGCGTGCGGATGCCGCCGGTCAGTTGCTTCTGATGATCTGACCCGAAGTCCTGTTCCGTTGATGCACGATGCTCGGTCATCCGGTCATCGGGGACTCGAACATCGTTTCCGGAAGGTTGGGAAACGCCTTTCAGCAAGAAGGACATGAAGCAGGGGCTCCAAGGCATTGACCTGGAGCACCGGACTTTCCCTAGGGAACGCCCCCGATTCGCGGTCAACCAAAGGTCAAGGAGCATTCGGCCAAAAGGAAGAGGTGGCAAGCACCTCATCCTTTGCTTGTTTTAGCAAAACCACAACTGGAGCGGACATGTTTCACTCAGTACCGAATCGCCGATGGTTCACCGCTACTCCCATCGCACTCGCAGCGCTAATCTGCCTCACAGGTACTGCCCGGGCGCAGGCTACTTCACCGTCAGACCAGGGCCACACTGCGACGCCCACCGACAACGGGCTCAAGACTGAAACGCTGGACGCCGTGTTCGTGACGGCCAACCGTCGTCGGGAACTGGCCAAGGACGTTGCCGGCACTGTCAATGTGCTGGGAGGAAGCCGCCTCGAGCAACTGGACATCGCATCCGTCAGCGACTTGGTGGGGTACGTTCCGGGGTTGCAAGTGGACGGCGATGGACCGGGCTTCAAGCGTTTGTCATTGCGAGGCATCACGACTGGCACCTTTCAGATCAGCGCGTCGGTGGCGGCCTACCTTGACGATCAGCCGGTCAGCCTGAGCTCCAGCGTCGTTGGCGGCGCGGCGTTCAGCACCGACATTGATCCCCTCGACCTGGAACGCATCGAAGTTTTGAAGGGTCCGCAAGGCTCGCTTTACGGCGCCAGCGCGCTGGGCGGCCTGATCAAGTACGTGACCGTCGCTCCAAACCTCAAAGACCTGGAAGGCCGTGCCGAGGCGGGCTACAGCCGTGCCGCCAATGGCAGCGCCGGGCACTCCCTGCGTGCCGCCGTAAACGTGCCCATGGTTCAGGACCTCTTGGCCAGCCGCCTGACGGTCTACAACCGCAAGGAGCCGGGCTATGTCGACGACACGCTGCGCCATGTCAAGGACGTCAACAGCGCGACGAACAGCGGGGTTCGTCTGACGACGTTGTTCAAGCCGAGCAAGCAGTTCGAGGCCAAACTGGTGCTGGACACGCAGACGCTGAAGTCCACGGATTCCGCGGTTCCTGGGTATGACGCCCAGACACTGCAGCCCCGGTTTGGCGACTACGGCGGACAGCACAGCATGGCGCAACCCATCAAGAACTCGTATGACCGCGCCGCTCTGACGCTCAATGCCGACTTGCGATTTGCCAACCTGCTGTCGGTGACGAGCTATCAGCGCATGAAGAACGACGTTTTTTCGGACTACACGCCATACCTGAAGTTTCTCGATGCGTACACCGTGGGGGCCTATGCTGCACAAGGCCTGACAGTGACGCCGCTCGACCCCGAGGTCGCGGCATATCGCCTGCAGGTCGACACCAAGAAGAAGGCTCAAGAACTGCGCCTCGTTTCACCAGGGGGTGGCCAATTCGACTGGCTGGCCGGGGTTTTCATCCAGGAAGAGGTCACAGATGGCGCGACGCGCTTGGCGGCATCGAGCGCCAATGCCATCACGCCCTATCTTGTCACTTCGCTACAGGCGAAGTTGCGTGAGTACGCTGGCTATGCGAACGCAACTTGGCACTTGAATCAACAGTTCGACGTGCAAGTGGGCGCACGTTATGCAAAGCTGAAGCAGGACTATGCACTCAGCTTTGGTATCTACAACTACTTCACAAATGGCATCGCGACTCAGCCGAGCACGCCGGCAATGTCCCGTGAAAACAAGTCCACCTGGATGATCTCGCCCCGTTGGACCATCAACCAGGACCATATGGTGTACTTCCGTGCGGCATCCGGCTACCGTCCGGGCGGGGCCAATGTTCCATCGCTGGCCGGCACCGCGAACCCACCGTTCGGATCGGACTCCATCGTCAACTACGAGGTCGGCTACAAGGGGTCATTTCCTTCCGCCAAGGCCGATCTCACGGCGGCGCTGTTCAATGTTGACTGGAAGGACATCCAGGTGACGGCGCTCGACGCCACCGGGTCGAGCTACTACACCAACGGCGGCAAGGCACATTCGCGAGGCCTGGAACTCGAAGGCGGTTGGCGGCCGGTGCGGGGCCTGCGCCTGTCCGGCAATCTGACGGCGATAGAAGCCAAGCTCGACGAGGATATCGCCGCCATCAGTGGCAAGAAAAACGATGACATCCCTTTCACGCCCAAAGTGACGGCCTCGCTATCGGCCGACTATTCATGGGGTGTAGGCCCGGGCCGGCTATCCGTCGGCGGCAGCCTTCGTTTCTCGGACAAACGGAAGGTTGTATTCAGCAGTCAGGCTGCTGCGCCGTTCGCTCCGACAGTGACCTTGACTGAACTACCTGCCTACAGCTTATTGGACCTGCGCGCCAACTACCGTTTTGACAGCTTGACCTTCAGCTTCTTCTTGAAGAACGCGCTGAACAGGCGCTCGCCGATCAACTACAACGGCACCCAGGTGCTTCCAGATCTGACCACTGGCGCGCTCTCCCCGGCAGCTGTCAACGTCACCCCGCCGCGCATGTTGACTGTCAGCGTGAGGGTCGACTTCTAGAGGCACTCGATTCTGGGCTCCGAAGAAGAGCACAGGTGGTGTGCAGAGGCGCGGAACGCGCTGAGCTCCATCTTGTCACCACAGGCCAGTTGCCGACATCGACTGAGCGAGTCTGGCCATACCGCAGGAGGAAACTCCGACCATGAGCTCCTCACGACCGAAGAGCGCCGGCATTCCAGTTGTTGGATCTGACCCTCTCCAACGTTGCAGGTGCAGCTGGGTCTCGTCGGCTGATGCTATTAGCCTTGATCGGATCGTCGTCTGCGTCGCCTGTGCCCGCGCTGCAGGCCCAGACGGCAGTGCCTCCGATTCGTTTGCAGACAGTAGGCGACTTGCCGGGCGAGTGACAGCGCTCGGGCAGGCGCAGGCGCCCGCGCAATTGTCCGCGTGCGCGGATACGGGCAAATCCTCTGATCCAAGCCACCCGCATCGGCATAATGTCTGCTCGGAGTTCACCATGCAGCCTGCCGCCCCAACTCAACGAAGTTCCCGAAAGCTCTTTCTTTCGCCGAACATTGGTGACATCCTCCAGATGCCACCTCGTTCTGCGCCCCGCGTGACATCGGCGTTAGATGCCGCGATCAATAAGACATGGAACGAGTGGCCTTCGGACGCGGCGGTCCACGCCACAAATGACTCCATTCACCTGAAGTTTCGGCACCCGGGCTTCGAAGGCGAATGGGAGGTTCTAAGAGTCGCTCCGGGCGTATGGCTCAGTTTTGGCGATCACATGTCGGATGAGCCCCAGCCCCGCTGGTCGCAAGAGCGCCAGCTTCGATCGTTCTCCATCTATCTCCGGGGTGGCGCTGTATTCGGGTTGCCGGAGGCGCCTCAACATCGGTATATGTTTGTTGAGGGCCAGGCCGTGGGGCTTTCAACGACGGTCGAGTCGATGCTCTGTTCGACTCCACTTCCTGGCGTGCGCAACCGGGGCGTCTCGGTGTTCTTCGAGAATGAAGAGGCCATGCACAACTTCGGGTTGGATGTCGACGAAGCGAATCAGTGGCTGCAGACTGGATCGGACCATCCCACTCATCATCCTTGCAAAGTGGTGACCGCGACAGCGAATGTGGCCGCGACAAGGGCGGCCCAGGCCATTTGCGGCACGGACTTTGTCGGAGCCCGTCGGAAGCTGTTTCTGCGCGCCAAGACGGCGGAACTGCTTTGCTATCTGATGGCCAATCCTTCGAGGCAGCTGACCGCTGACGATGCCCAGAGCGCCGCGCCCCTTGACGACGCCATGATCGCCGCGTTGGCGCATGAAGCACTCTCTGACCCAGAACGCTGTCCGGAGCTCCATGATGTCGCCGAACGCCTGCGCGTCTCAATCTACAGGCTTCGAGCTGCTTTCAAGAACACTTACGGCATCTCCATGCGTGACCATATGCTGGCGGCGCGCATGGCGCGGGCTCGCCATATGTTGAAGTTGACGGATGCACCGCTGATCGAGGTCGCCTTCGCCTGCGGATATGAGCACCACTCGAGTTTCAGTACCGCGTATCGGCTCGCCTTTGGCGAAACCCCTGCGGAAGCACGTCGCTCCACGTTTGGCGCGTAGCCTCTGAGATTCGGCGCGTCGGTGCTACCAGGCCGACATGGCCATCGAGCTGCTCGCGCGCGAGATCGCCTCAGAGCGTTCTGCTTAGACCAGCTCGTGGGTTCACACCCTAGCTGGTGGCATTGGCAGCGCGCAGCGGATCGGACAGCGTCTTGGGTGACGCCAAGATGACCACGGCGCTGCTGAATCGTCTCACCCACCGTTGCCACATCGTCGAGACTGGTAGCGAATCATGGCGCTTCAAGCACAGCAATTCGACGGCGGCCACGCGGTTCAAGTCTCTCTGTCAACGCAAGAAAGGAGCTTGATCCAACGAAGAGAATCAAACGCTCTCTACTGACGCAGGCACCTTAGGGTCGCCTTCTAGCCGTGGGTCAGTATTGCGTGATCGCGGTGGGTCGATTCGAGGCGATTGCCAACACAGCGCCGGCTCACGCCATCAGCGGTCGGCTGGTTCGTCGCGATCCGGTTCAGCTCCGTTCAACTGTACGCGATCAAGCGGCCATATCGGTCGTTTCAAGTTCTTATACGGCAACGCACTCAAATCTTGGTTGAGTGTGCCAGGTGCATTGCAGTAGAAAGTCGAACTTGCGATAGGGTCGAATCCTTCACGAAAGTGTTGCGTCGACTTGACGACGACGAGTCGCTTTTTGGCGAGATCGATTCCCATTTCAGTAAAGCACGTTGGATAGAAGACCTGCGATCGAATCGAGTTCAAGACAACTTCAATTCCTCCTATTCGCAGTGAAACGGCCGGGCCAAGTGGGACTTTCCATTGGCCACCTAGTCCGACCTGACAGGCGTCGTTGCGCACCGCGATGACTTCGGCAACCACATCGAGGGGTCGGCCAGACATCGGCCCAACCTTCCCTCCGATCCTCAGTGCAACCCGTGCACCTATTCCCGCGTCTGCAGCCGTGAGCACCGCTTGCGGGTCCCAGATCATGCCAAGGGCCACGTCTTGAACGCCGCGCTGGAGCAGGGCATCAAGCATGAACGTGCTATCACTTGAAGCGCCGCCTCCGGCATTGTCTGAACCGTCAGAGAGCACTACCGGACCGCGATCGCTCTGTGCCGCGAGTGCGACGTCTAAGGCCTCGTCCAGAGGCAGGCGTGGCGCTGCTCCGCGCTCTCTCAGGTCGAAGAACTCCGCTGCCAGCGTGGTGGCAAGCCGATCTGCCGACTCGAGGGCTTCGGCAGTGGCGTCCGAGACGACCACCATCGAAGCACCGGTATCTGCCGTGTCGGACCACGCAAAGCCGTGCATGGCAGAGACTGACAGGATGCCTTTCGATCCTTCACTCGATTCGAGGCGTCTTACAAATTCGTACATGGGACTGATCGTCGTTCCAAGCAACGCCATCATCGGAACCCGCTTCAGGGTCGTTCGAGGCATGGCTTTCCCGTGAGCCACGGAAGCCAAGATTCCATACAGCTCGCGAGCGCGCTGGGAATAATCTGTGTGGGGATACTCCTTGCATGCCACGATTACCGCCCCGCTGTCGACCATCGCCTGGCTCATGTTCCCATGAAGATCAAGCAGGGCGCCGACCGGCACTTCCGGACCGACGATATCGCGAGCTTTCTGCAGAATGTCGCCTTCGCAATCCGGATAGCCTTCGGCCATCATGGCGCCGTGCAGCACGAGGCAGACGGCGTCGACTTGCCCGGCCTCTCGAAGCTGGGTCAGTATCTCGTCTCGTAATGACTCGTAGGCGCGCCGCGCCAGCGGCCCCGAAGGCTGAGCCCAGGCGCAGGTACCTCTGACGACTTCATCGCCAGCGTTGGTCGCGATTGCTACGAAATCGCCGTAGCCTGGGAACCGTTGCACTCGGTCGATGGCCGCCGTGTCATCAGGCCTGCAGAGTTCACCCTCCTCGAAGGATCGAACCGTCGTAGGAATCGGCGAGAAGCTGTTGGTCTCATGTTCCAGAGCCCCAACGAAGACTCGAAGCGATTTTTTTGTCATGTGGGTGTGCGTTTCCTGCATAGAATTTTTCCCTCTTCCGAAGACCACCACTCAAAATTGGGTCGTCAAGGTGAAGCCAACGGTGCGCGGCCTAGATTCAGTGACCAGCACCGGCCCACCCGCGGGGACCAAGCTGGTTTCGGCACCGACCTGGGCGCGCTTGTCCAGAACGTTTCGAACGTACAAAGCCAGCTGAAATCGATCGATCGTCACGCCGGCTTGGATGTCCGTGATCGCATAGCCGGGGATTCGATAGTTGGGGAGCGTTCCGCTGCCATCGAAACCCGCATTTCTCTTTCCGATCAATCGCTCGGTTAGCCCGACGTAAGCCGCATAGCCTGCGAGGTCGAATTCTTGATTGACGCTAAAGCTCCCCGAAAAATTCGGACTGTTGGGAAGTCGCGCCCCCGCGACGGCCAAGCCTGGAGCATCCTCCGTGAGCCGCGCATGGCTGTAGGCGAAGTTTCCGACCAAGCTCAACTTGCGGCTGGGGCGGTAGGCTGCACTGAACTCCAGCCCATCGATGGCTGCACGTCCGCCATTCACGATCGCGGAGACGCCGTTGACGGCGAAGGTCTGTTGAATTCCGCTCCAGCGAATTGCAAATAGAGCGGCCTCCAATGAAAGTTTCTTGTCAAGCAGGTCTGCCTTGTAGCCTCCCTCGTAGCTCCACAGAGTGTCACTCTGGAAGGTGGGCGGGATCAGCAGTGCGCCCGTTTCCGGATCGCGGATGTTGGCGTTCGGCCCCCCGGGGCGGTACCCGCTGGCCGCCCGGAAGTAGATGTTGCTGGTCGGCGTCAAGGCGTAGCGGGCGGTCGCCAAATAGGTTTTGCTTGTCTCGGCGGACCCCGAGCTGACGTCCGCTGCGCCGCCCAACAGCAGTCCGTCCCCGATCTGACGAAAGCTTTGCTTGTTTCGTGCCAAGCGCATGCCGCCCGTAATTTGAAACTTGGGCGCTATGTTCCATGTGACGTCTCCGTAGAGCGCAACCTCCCGATAGACGGTCGGGAGACTTGCGGTAAGGAAGTCCGGGCCGGCGCCCCCAGTGGTCAGACCGCTGTAAACCACTTGATCATTAGTACCGACTTCATGGTCGTAGAACAATCCACCCAACCACTCGAACTCGCCTTTGCCAGGAGAGGTGAAGCGGATTTCCTGCGTCTGCTTCTGCACACCTGCACGCTGGTATTGGCCGACGGTGCTGATCGGCTGTTCTGGTGAACTGAGCAGCGGTGCATAGGGATTCGTCACGTCCGTAGTCTGCTTCAAGCGGCTGATTTGAGACGAGGTGATCGAGTTCATCCGCGCCCAGCCGAAGTCGTACTCGATGTCCGCGGCGGCGATGTTCATCTTCGTTATGTAGGGCTCGCGCAAGGACAGTCCACGGGCGGGCATACCGTTCAAAGGTTGCCCGGTGGTGGCGTCGTAGTCCACAAACGTACCCCCATCGCGACGAATTTCCTGTGCGGTGTCAGTCAGGCGAATCTTCAACTTGTACGAGGGTTCGATCAAAAGCGAGATGCGTGCTCCTGTGGTAGCTCCGCCGTTGACGTTCTTTTCGGCCACCGCCCCCACCGCATCAACATATCCTCCGGCGCGGTCGCGGAATACGGCAACGCGGAATCCAGCGACGTCCTCTTTCAGCGGGACATTGACGACTGCGCTGAGGGTGCCGCCGGCCGTACCACCCCGAGTCACGCTCGCGCCGAGCATCACTTTTCCTGAGAACTCGTACGTGTTGGGTTCATTGGTTACGTACTTCAGAAGTCCACCCATCGCTCCTGCACCGTACAGAGTTCCTTGAGGTCCGCGCAGTACCTCAATGTGGTTGAGGTCAAGCAGCGCCATGTCCAGTTGCATGACGTTGCCGGCCGCAAACGCGCTGCTGGACCCGGTGGCGACGTCGTCGACGTAAGTTCCTACGGTTGCGATGGTTTGTTGCCCCGTGGTTACGCCACGAATGCTAATCGCGCCCGTTCCGTCCCCGCCGGCGGTCCTTACATCGACACCAGGAATGTTGACGAGGTAGTCGCTCAGCGTCTTGGCGCCGGCCTTCTCGAGTTGCTCTGTGGGGATGGCTGACACCTGCATGGGAACTTCGCGAGCGGGTTCCCGACGTCGATTGGCAGTAATGGTGACGCTTTCCAGCGTCGAGGGGGCCGACGCCGCACTGCTCGGAGCTTTCGCGTCCACTGCGGTGGAGGGCGGTGCGCCTGCGGTCGTTGCTGCGGGGTCTTGAGCCCCTGCAGTCGATGCCACGGAGCCGGCAGCAATGGAGACGATCAGCAAGAAAAACGGGTTGCGCCCAAAAGGCACCGCAGTCTGGCGAACAGGAGGTGATATTTCGAAGCTCGGCATGTTGCATCCAATTGTGAGTAGCAGTCAGTTGTGTCGCATGGGTCAGAGGCGCTCTCAGCCAAAGCCGTGGGTCATCCGAAGCCATACTTTCAGGTTAATGCTTTTTATCCAAAAGTTCAATAGTTTATCCAAAATGTACATTTTTCATGGATACCTGTTAAAGTGGAGTCTCTGGGACACTTTGTTCGCAGCTGTCGATGCGCAAGACTCTTGGAGTAGCGCCGAGCCTTCAAGCGGCAAGCAGCCGAAGCTCTGTGCGTCCTTATCAAGGTCGAGCTTGCCGTGGACGTCAGAGAACGACGTGTGACCTCCACTCATTCCTAGGAACGGCTGAATCGAATGACCAAAGATGCAGGAAACTACGACTACATCATCATTGGCGCCGGCTCGGCGGGCTGCTTGCTCGCAAATCGGCTGAGCTCGGACGGTTCGACGGTTCTTTTGCTGGAGGCGGGTGGTTCGGATCGCTCCCCGTTCATTTACGTGCCAGCCGGCGAGGCCGTCCTGTTCTCCACCCCGCTTCGCAAGCTGTTTCGCGCACCTGACGTCAATTGGGCCTATCGAGGGGAGCCGGACCCATCTCGCAATGGCCTCAGAGACGTCTGGTCTGCGGGCAAAGTGCTTGGCGGTGGCAGTTCAATCAACGGCATGATGTGGGTACGTGGAAATCCGTCCGACTATGACTCGTGGGCGGAGTCGGGGTGCAGCGGGTGGTCCTATCGAGAAGTGCTGCCGCACTTCAAAAGCATTGAAACGAATGAGGATGGACCGTCTGCGACGCGGGGCGGATCCGGCCCGCAGCCAGCTTCCAAAGTGCGTTACCGCCATAGTTTGACTTCGGCGTTCCTCGAATCGGCGGTTGGGCTCGGATACAAGCTCAACCCAGATCAGAATGGGGAATCTCAGGAAGGTGTTGGTCCTTGCCAAGCGTCCCAGAAACGAGGGTTGCGCATGAGCAGCGCGCGTTCCTTCTTGCGACCTGCGCTGCGCCGTTCAAACCTCCGGCTGAAGACGAAGGCCTTGGTCGAGACGGTGGTCATCACGAATGGCCGCGCGGAGGGCGTCCGATTCAAGCACGACGGATTGAACTGCATTGCGAGGGCGAATCGGGAAGTCATTCTGAGCGCGGGATCCATCGCGTCTCCCAAGATCTTGATGCTTTCCGGCATCGGACCGGCTGGGAGCCTCCGAGACAAGGGCATTGACGTCCTGGTCGATCTGCCAGCCGTTGGGCAAAATCTACAGGAGCATCCTTGTGTGATGCTCAGCAGAGGCTCGACCATTTCCACGCTAAATACGGAGCTCGGGCTGTGGAAGTTCATCCGCCATGGCTTGAATTATCTGTTGACCGGCTCGGGGCCGGCCTCGTGCTCCGTGGGGCACGCACAGTTGTTCTCGCGTACCCGCGAGAACCTGCGCCTGCCAAACATACAGACGGTCATGACACCTCTTGCGTACCAAATGGATACCTTGCAGGAAGGTCTTCGCATGCATCCCTCACCTGCAATGAGCTTGGCCGTTTGCTTGCTCCATCCTCGCAGTCGTGGATCGATCTCACTCCTCTCGAGCGATCCAGCAGCGCCGCCCGTGATTGCACATCAGTTGCTGGGCGACGGCGATGACACTGCCCAGTTGATCGAAGGTTGTAAGGCAGCAATGGCGATCTTGGATGCCAGGCCACTCGACGATCTACTTACAGAAATGATCATGCCGCCCAGGCGTCCAACCTCGGACGCGGAGTGGCGAGCGTATTTGACGACGGCCGCATTCAGAGGGGACCACCCGGTCGGCACCTGTCGCATGGGCGAAGACCCTGATGCTGTGGTCGATTCCAGTCTCCGCGTTAAGGGTGTCAAGGGGTTGCGGGTTGTAGACGCGTCAATCATGCCGACGCTCCCATCTGGGAATACGAATGCCGTCGTAATGATGATTGCCGAAAAGGCATCGCACATGATCTTGCAACATTTAGATTGAATCCGCCTCGAGGTCGTCGGGTTGCCGATGTGCCGTGAAGGCTCGCGGAAAGCGAAAGGCATCTTCGTGATCAATACGGATGAAGGGCATCGTCGGTGCGGCAGTGGAGTCGCTGACGGCGCGGACGACTCGAACGGGGCATCAGGATTCATTGCCACCAGACTTGAAAACGCATCTCTTAGTGGAGGCCGCATGGAATCGTTGAACGCGTCGCTGTCGATGGACGACCGCCTCAAGGAACTCGCGGTGCAGCGCCTGCCTGCGACGCTGAAGGGTTTGCCGGCCGCGGCGGTCGGGGTTCCGTTGAACTCACTGGGTTCGATGGGCCTTTCGGTGCTGAAGGGAGACTTGCCGCTGCCCGCCGCAGTATTGCGACAGAGTGCCCTTGACCACAACTCAGCCTGGATGCGATCGTTCACCGAACGCGCTGGAGTCCTGCTGTGCCCCCACGGCAAGACCACAATGGCGCCGCAATTGTTCCAGAGACAGATCGCAGATGGTGCGTGGGGCATCACGGCGGCAACGCCAGCGCACGTTCGAACCTACCGGCATTTCGGGGTCTCTCGAATACTGTTGGCGAACCAGCTTGTCGGGCGAGCCAACATTGATCTGATATTCGACGAGCTGGAGGCGGATCCGTCGTTCGATTTCTATCTTTTGGTCGATTCGCTTGCGGGACTCAGCATTCTTCAGGCCGCCTTGATCGATCGACCTCTGTCGCGACCGCTGCAGGTCCTGCTCGAGGTTGGAGCAAGGCGTGGACGGACCGGTATTCGGACGTTCGAGGAGGGGGTAGCAATGGGCAGAGCTATACGTGACTCGGGTCCGTCGATTGCATTGAGGGGGGTCGAGGCATTCGAGGGCGTGCACGGTGGCGAGGATCACGCTCGCGTTGAACTCGCTGTATTGACGATGCTGGAGATGGTCGTCGAGTTGGCGCGGATCGGATGTGATGAGGACTGGTTTGCACCTGGGGCGGTCATCCTCACGGCTGGCGGGTCCGCGTTTTTCGATATGACGGCAGAGGTGCTGCGTGCTGTAGGTCATGCGCGCCAGATGTCCATCGTGCTCAGAAGCGGCTGCTACCTGTCGCACGACAGTCTCCACTACTCCCGCATGCAAAGTCGTATCCGACAGCGATCGGGCGCGCAATGGGGGAGCGGGCCTGGACTACGGAACGCTCTGGAGGTCTGGGCCTATGTCCAGTCCGTCCCGGAAAGCGGGCGAGCCATTTGCAGCCTTGGCAAGCGCGATCTTTCTCATGATCTCGAATTGCCTCAGCCGATCTGGTGGTTCAGGCCAAATGCTCACCTTGAGCCGCAGCGCGTGTCGCAGTCCTTGCGCGTGACAGCGCTGAACGATCAGCATGCGTTTGTAGACAGTAATGACGATACGATGCCCTGGGAAGTCGGAGACTTGGTCGGCTTCGGAGTGGGTCATCCATGCACCACCTTTGACAAGTGGCCGCTCCTCTTCACCGTTAACGATGACTACCGGGTTACTGGCGGAATTCGGACATTTTTCTAGTCTTAATGTGTCAATAGGGCTGTGCTATATGTACACCTTGCGAAGCAATAGGTACGGATCGACTGAGGTCGCCTGAAGCGGTCATCCACGACGGTGTTAGGCAACCAGCAAGTTGATGCTACGTTGCAAGGAGCGTGGAAAATAGCAATCGCTGGTCAGAATTGGCTTGTCGTCTTCCCACTAGTAGCGTTCTCCGCCAAATGCAAATGTTGCCGCCAACAAAGCCCGGCTTCCCAACGGTTGCACTGCTCGGTCCAGGCGCCATCGGCACGACAGTCGCGGCGGTACTTCATGAAGTTGGGCGCCCCGCGACCGTTTGTGGACGCTCTCCGCAAGACCATTTAGAAATGCGCGTCGATGGCGTGAGCATTGTGGTTCCCGGGCCGATCCTGACTAATCCCGACGCTATCCAGAACAAGTTTGACTTGCTCTTCGTCGCAGTCAAGTCGACGCAAGTCAAGGCAGCTGCGGCGTGGCTTTCTGCTTTGTGCAGTACGAAGACGGTCGTATGCGTGTTGCAAAACGGAGTAGAGCAAAAAGCGTTGTTCTCGCCCTATCTTTGTGGTTGCCCGGTTCTGCCTTCCGTCGTGTGGTTTCCAGCGCAACGCGAGCCAGACGCCTCAGTGTGGCTTCGCGGAAAGCCGCGCCTTACTTTGCCGGACACGCCGTCGACGGGCGTGGTGCTCTCGGCCTTGCGCAACACGCGCTTGTCGGTCGAAGTAGCGGTCGACTTTACGTCCGTCGCGTGGCGAAAGCTCTTACAGAACGCCGTCGCAGGTTTGATGGTTCTGACGGGGCGCCGATCCGGCATGTTTTCCCGTGCGGATGTCACCCAGCTGTCCCTCGCTTACCTCAGGGAGTGTCTCATTGTTGCCCGTGCAGAGGGAGCGAAACTATCCGATGGTGTGCCTGCAGAAATTGTTGACGGATTTCAAAGGGCGGCGCCTGACATGGGTACGTCCATCCTCGCTGACAGGCAGGCTGGCCGACCGCTTGAATGGGACAGCCGCAATGGGGTCATACAGCGGTGTGGTCGAGCGCGAGGCATTCCGACGCCGATCAGCGACCTGGTCATGACACTTTTGGCGGCTGCCAGTGATGGACCCGGCTAAGCAGAAATCATGCATGAAGCATGTCTTATTTCTGAAGGTCAGGACTTCTTGTCAAAGTGCCTTTAATGCCAGGACTCAGTCTCGTCGTCGGCGGCAAAATGGATTCGACCCGATACTTTCGGGACGAAGAACAGGTCGTGAGGCGGGAGGCGGCGCGCTCTTCAAGTGGTTGGGACGTCCATCCCATTTCTTACTATCTCTCGGCGCGCTTCGGACGCGTAGACAACGGGGCTCGCGAAGCGGCTGCAAGGCCGCAACAGAACTTCAACGCGCCGCACGCGCTCGCTTTATCGGAGCAGCGGCTGCCTTTGCAACGTTGGCACTAAGACGGTCCGCTGCACTTGAAAACGTCTCGATCATCTGATCGTCGCTTCCTCGCGGGGAGCAGATCGCAACAATGATGCAAGGCTCCTCGGACGCTTTCAAATACGCGTGGCCCATTTCGCTGTCAAAGTAAAACGAGTCACCAACCTTGAGCCGCAGGGGTGCATAGAGCTCAGTGTGGAATTCGACTTCCCCTTGCAGCACCAGCGCGAACTCCTCGCCCGGGTGACGAATGAAGTCCCCAAACTCCGCCTTGAACTCGTCCATCGTGCGGGCGCGCAGCTCCACAATGAGTGGTGTGAACCGTTTTTGCAGCATTTCCGTAGCGAGGTAGAGCTGCTTGTAGCTCTTCGTCTCTACCACCTGGCCTTCGCCGCGTCTGTGAACTACACGCCGACCGCCTGCCCCGAAGGGAGCCGCGGATTGATGCATAGAGGGATCAAGCAGTTGGGCAATGTCTATCCCAAGGCCCTTGCTTATCAGCATCAGCTTGTCGTACGACAAGCTGATACGCCCCTTCTCAACCTTCGACAGCGTTGAAATGGCAAGACCCGTGCGCTGGCTCAAGTCGCTAAGCGTCAGACCGCCTCGTTTGCGGAGCGTCCGAACTGCGTCGCCAGGGTTTGGGCCGCTCGGGGGGAGCAATTTCTTGTCCACATCGCTGGTAGTTGGCATTTTGACAAGTCTATTCGCTTGAATGGCACTCGATTGTACATCTGCGCAACTCTTTGGCAGAGGTTGCGGCAGACTGGGTCATGCCTGCAAACTCAAATGAACTTCCCCATTCAGAAAGGCGGTGATTGGCTTCATTTTCTACAATTTGTAGCCTACAGGTTAAATGTTATGTTTCGCGCACGTGTGTATGCCAGCAGGCCGGCCACGCCACCTATTGCGCCGAACCCGGAAGCCCCCATTGGCTCAACCGAGGCCCCGATAACAAACGCCGGCCGGGGTGCCGCAACCATGTTGACGGTGATGGGGCCGCCGCGCAGTCTCCGAGCCAATCCATGTGCCAGGCTGAAGTCGCGCGTCCACACCGTCGCCGAAAGGCCGTAGCGCGTATCGTTCGCCATTGCCAGGGCTTGTTCCGCACTGTCAAAAGGAATGACGCCCGCCACTGGCCCGAAGATCTCTTCTTGCATCAGCGGATGGCGCATTGACGCGTCGGCGAATAGCGTAGGCTGAAAATGGCAGGCGCCGGTCGAAGACAGGCGTGCCCCACCGGCAAGAATCCTGGCCCCCCCCTCTTTCGCGAACTGCACGAGGCTTTCGACTCGCTCTACTTGCGCTAAGCTGGCCAGAGGCCCGAGTTCGGTCTGGGGATCGAGCGGCGGACCAGTCCTGAGTGCCTCCACTAGCCTTGTCATGCGCGCCACGAGTGGCTCATAGAGATGGCGAGTTACCAGAATGCGCGTTCCGGCCACGCAGACCTGACCGCTGTTCCATGCGAAACCGTGCACCAGTGCTTGTGCTACAGCATCGATGTCGGACAAGTCGTCGAACACAATCTGGGGCGACTTCCCACCGCATTCCAAGATGACGGACTTGAGATTGGACCGTCCAGCGTATCCCATCAGCAACCTGCCTGTCGTGGTGGAGCCTGTGAAAGTCAAGCAGTCGACGTTGTCATGCAACGCCAGCCCACGACCCGCACTTTTTCCAAGGCCAGGGATCACATTCAAAACACCCGCCGGAATGCCGGCCTCCGCCGCCATGTCGCCCAGTCGAAGAGAACTCAAAGACGCAAGCTCGGAGGGCTTCAACACGACCGAATTGCCCATTGCCAAGGCCGACACGGTCTGGCTCATTGCGATGTAGAAGGGAAAATTCCATGGGGAGATCGCCGCAACCACGCCGTGTGGAACGCGAAGATTCAGAGAAAGCGTATGCGGGCCGCTGGAGAGCAACTCCTCACCCAGCTTGCTGATCAACTCTGCCACGTTGCGTACTTCGGCAACGGCCCCGGGCAAGACCGCCAGGGCACTCGAGATGGGCATCCCCATCTCGAGACAATCGAGCAGTGCCAGTTCGTCGAGATTGCTGGCGATTACTTCCGACAGACGCATCAGGACGCGCCCTCGCTCATAAGGGGAGATGCGCGACCATTCACCTTCCTCAAAGGCCTCCTTGGCGGAAGCGACGGCGATATTGACGTCGGACTCGCTAGAGGCTGGCAGGGAGGCGACGATTGACCCGTCGTGTGGATTGACGCTGTCGAAGCGCTCGTTGCAGGTTGCCTCGACACGCTTCCCGTTCACGAAGGCCCTCGTGTCGATCCTGAGTGCCTGCGCCTGCTGTGACCAGTTCATATTTTGAGTCCTGAGGATGCCGTTGCATTTGTAGTTCGAGAGGCCGTCGACGTTGCGGCCCCTTCTGGTACGAACCTCCCAAGTCAGGTCAGGCTATTGCGCCATTGACCTTCATTCCACGGGGAGTCGGCAGTCAAGGGTCGCTCCCCCTCGCGCCTAGCGACATAGGATACGTCAAACTGACCAAATCCATGCGAAAGATTTCTTGTTTGGACAAAATGTCTATTTGGGATAATATTCGTTTCGAGCACAAACGAGGCATTGCATATGGCTGGACTGGCGGATGCCAACTTCTTGGTGAGCGGCGCGAGTGCAGCGGTGGCTGCCCGTCGGCGAAGACGCACCGTGTGCTGGTCGATATCGAGAATCATGTGGGCCATCGCACAACCGACCGGCAATGCGCATCGTTTTCGCAGATGTCCGGGAACACCGTGACTCCAGCGCAGGAGAGGGCGAGTCGGAGCTTGCCCTTCGAAACGCCGCACGGATATGGCATCGCCTCACTGGTGGTGTCGCGAGACGCGGTTCTTTGGGCGTCCCGACCGGAGCGAATTTGGATTGACTGCGCACCAATTCGGCAGCTGACATTGCAGGCAGCGACCTGACCGCAGCAATGCTAGTTAAGGAGCGTTTCGCCTTGGGACCGTAGCGCTAGTGTTCCGAAACGCTTCGACTTGCAAGACACACGTGAGACATAAATGGGCAGCAACGAAATATCTCATTCCGACGAACCCAGCGCGCCTATCGAGGTCTTGCTGGACACGATCTTCGGCGCATTCAATCGCGGCGATGCTCCAGGCCTGATGGTGGGCGTTGCTTACAAAGGGCGGATCGTCTACAGGAGGGGCTTTGGACTAGCGAGCGTCGAATTGGGCGTGGCGAATTCGCCCGCCACGCGTTCGCGCATCGGTTCGACCAGCAAGCACTTTTGCTGCCTCGCCGCGCTACTCTTGGCAGAGGACGGCAAGCTCGACATCGACTCCAGTGTTCGGAGTCACTTTCCAGAGCTGCCAGCGCTGGCAGGGGAACCCACGTTGCGCCAACTCATGACCCACACCAGCGGATATCGCTGCTATCTGAGTACGGGGTTCATTGCAGACGGCACGGCTATGCGGCCGCCGGGCGCAGTCATGCGAATGCAGTCGCGCCAACGAGACGTCAATTTCGCCCCAGGTGAAAGGTTTATGTACAACAACAGCGGCTACCACCTGCTGTCGTTGATCGTCCAGCGCGTCTCGGGAATGCCGTTCGCCCAGTACCTCAAAGATCGCATCTTCGATCCAGTCGGTATGGCCGATACTGCTTTGGTATCCAGCGATTTCGACGTTCTCCCGCGCGTTGCCGGCTTGTACCTTTCGGAGCTGGGCGGAGGCTATCGCAAGGGCATCTTTCCGACCGAGGAAATGCTGGGCGAAGGCGGCATCATCTCGACTGTCGATGACATGCTACTTTGGCTGGCGCACATGCGCGGCCGCAAGAGAGTCGGCAGCGAACAAAGTTGGGGGGAGATGATGACTCCTGCTCGGCTCAAGAATGGTCGAGTCTTGAACTATGCGCTTGGCCTGTTGAAACATGACTATCGGGGAGTTGAGGTCATTCACCATCCCGGCGGAGTCTTCGGCGGCTGCTGCCAGATGTTGACGGTTCCGAGCCACGCGCTCGATGTCATCATCGTGGCGAACACGGGCGGCGTCGATGCGACTCGGCTCGCGTACGACGTGGTCGATGCAGTTCTCGGGCATGAGCTGGCGGCAGCCGCCGAAAGACGCAGCAGCGAGTCTTGCAAACCCCTTCTCGGACGGCGCTATTTTTCGGCAGCCCGGACGGGCTACCAGTTTGGCTTCGATGATGTTGCGGGCAAACTCGCCCTTAGCATCATGAGTGGCCCCCCCGTGCCGCTGAACATCGATGGCGAGCGGCTGCGCTTGAACCTGCTGGAAAACCGCAGCGGCGGGCCGTACGAGCTTGTGCTGCCGGCAAGCCTGGAACAGGCTCCGGCAACGCTGACGATGAGTGAAGGCGGGAACTCTGAGGCGTTTCATCTTCTGCCGCAGGTGCCGCCGCCAACCCTGGACGCGGGCGCAGCGTTGATCGGGCATTACCGCGGCAATGACCTGAATGCCGAAGCCGAGATCGCCATCGAGGGCGATGCGTTGCTGCTGAAGATCTACGGCGAATACGGTACGAACGTCATGGACTTACAGGCCTTCTCACCTGAGTTGTTCGGCTGGAAGCCCAGAGGCGGCGTACCAGAGATCGGCACCCTTCACGTTCAGCGAGTTGGAGACCGAATCAGTTCACTGCTCATTGACAGCTTTCGCACCCGACATCTGTTGTTGGAACGACTTGCTGACTGAGCAGCCATCGCCACTTCGACTTTGCCTCGACGCTTTCCTCCTACTTTGACAATCCCAATTTGACAGAGCGATTCATGAAAACTTCGATGAAACGCATCGTCGCCACGGTTGCGTGTGGTCATCGCTCGAGCGCTAGCTTGCAAGCTCGATGTGACGCTGCTCGACGAGCCGGCCCTAGAGATCGACCACGAACTGGTCGACGAGGCTTGAGGTGTGGCGCACTCTGGTGCGTGCCGGCATGAATATGGTAGTTGCCATGAACGAGTCAGACTTCGCGAGCAAAGTGATGAGCTGCGCGTTCTTTACCGGGGCTGAGGAGATTCTGGTGAGTGGTGCGTGGCAAAAGTCTTTCAGCGCGCGCGCCACCGACCGGTTACGTGTGTTCTTACGAGCCCGGCTGGCGCGCAGCCAGGGTGATACAGCGTCAGCGGCAGTCGTTGTAGTGCCACAACCCGTGGAGGAGGCGCGATGAATACACCTCCGACTGTACGAGGCCTGTCGCCTCATGCCGAGAAGGTAATGGCGCACGTCGACGCCGCGCGGCTGATTCGAATGCAGAAGACGCTGGCCAGCTACGGCGCGCGCGAAGATGGCGGCGTTAGCCGCGAAGCGCTGAGCCACACAGAACTGAACGCCCGGGCCTGGCTGTGTGGTCTCTGCGCCGACCCGCAGTATCGCTGGAGCTTGGACGACGCCGCTAACCTTGTGGTGCGGCGCGAAGGCGCCGAGCCAGACCTGGCACCGGTCATGACCGGTAGCCACATCGACACCCAGCCCGTTGGCGGCTGGCTCGATGGTGCGTATGGCGTAGTGGCCGGGCTAGAGGTAATGTTGGCGCTCGATGACGCGGGCATCACCACGCGGCGCGCCATTGAGGTCATGATATGGACTAATGAAGAGGGTTCGCGCTTCAGCCCCGGCGCGATGGGATCAAGCGCCTTCAGCGAACCGGCGAGGCTGGTCGGATTCCTGGCCTCGCGGGACGCGCAGGGTGGTCGTTTCGACACCGCGCGCGACGCTGCGCTGCAAGCCCTACCGGGGCTGCGCCGCGCACCGCTGGGCCATGCAGTGCACGCCTATGTGGAGGCCCATATCGAACAGGGTCCTGTGCTGGAGCGCGGCGGCCACACCCTGGGGGTGGTGACCGGTATCCAGGGCGTGCGTTGGTATGAAATCACCGTGCGAGGCCGTAGCGCCCACGCAGGCACCACGCCGCTGGCCGCACGCGCGGACGCGCTACTCGCCGCCGCCCGCTTGGTCGGCCAACTGGCTGACGCGGCCGCCACGTGCGGCGATGAAGCCCTACGCTTGACAGTGGGTCGATTCGATGTTGTTCGAGGCGCAGTCAACACCGTCGCCGAACAGGTCAGCTTCACCGTTGACCTGCGCCATCCCGACGAGGCAGTACTGGCCGAGGCGCAGACCGCAATGTACGAGGCCGTGGAGGCCCTGCCAGGTGGGTGCCGCGCCGAGGTCCACCTGCTGATGCAGCGCGCGCCCACGCCTTTCGATGCTGGCGTTCTGGCCGTGCTCGAGGCCGCGGCGGAGGCTACGAGTGCCCCGTTCGTGCACCTCGAATCAGGGGCCTTCCACGACGCGATGTTCCTCGCCGATATCTGTCCCACAGCCATGCTTTTTGTGCCGAGCAAAAATGGTGTTAGCCACAATCCCGCAGAAGATACTGCGCCCGCCGACCTCGTGACCGGCGCGCGCGCACTGGCTGCGACGCTAGTCAGCTTGGCCGATGCCTGACCACCCGGTATTCCCATATTTTGAGATCGACCAGCTAGACCGACCCAAGGAGCCTTTTCATGACCGGTACCTCCAGTACTTTCGCCGAGCCGACCGCTGTCGCTATCCTCGACAACAGCGAACCTTATGGCATCAATGACACCCTGCGTGAGCCGATTTCACCCGACGGCACACCCGAGCTGGGCAAGGTCTACGAGGTGCCAGCACGACAGGGCCGTGCCGTGCGCTTGGCGAAAGGGCAGACCATCCGCATCGTCAACACCCACGGAACCCAAGTTTGCGACATATGGGCTTTCAAAGAGGGGAGCATGAACGAGTTCATGTCGATGGAACATCTGCGGGCAGGCGTGGATCGGGTGAACGCCCGGGCCGGAGACGCCTTGTTGACCAACTGCCGCCGGCCGATACTATCCTTCAAGACCGACACCTCGCCCGGCCTGCATGACACGCTGATAGCCCCATGCGATATCCACCGTTACCGCAACCTGGGTGTCGAGTGCTACCACGATAGCTGTGCCGACAATCTGCGCTTGGCGGTGAAGGCCGTCGGCCTGGGCACCCGTGAGGTGCCGGGTTCGTTGAATCTGTGGATGAACATCCCTTTCGATGCTGAAGGGTGTATCAAGTGGTTGCCCACGGTGAGTCGGCCGGGCGACTATGTCGAGTTCGTCGCAGAGATGGACTGCTTGGTGGTGATGTCGGCCTGCCCGCAAGACATCATCGCTATCAACAGCAATCAGCCGCAGCCGATCCACTTCTCGGTTCACTGAAAACGGCACACGGCACGCTGGCTACCGATGCAACGACGTTTCAGTGCGCGCGAAACTGTGCCTTCATCGAACGATCTTTCCGATTGCTGTGTGGGCCTCGCCACGCCACCTCCTCCAAAGCTACCGGGAGGCACTGCGCCGGACCGGTCGCGATCCTCGGCGGCAGCATCCGCCATGCTCGCGCGCGGTGCGGGTTTGCGCACAAACAGTTGGTGAAGTAGTTCATAGTCGGTCGGCGCTGCCATCGGCGCTAGCCGTCGTCGCGACTCCCACGGCGTTGATTGCAGCATTTCGTTTCAGCATGTACAACCGCCATCCCCGACAGGAACCCTGACACATGCGATGCACGTTTTCAAAAGAAGATATTGCCATTGAGAAGCCTTTGGATGACACGTTAGACACGGCGTCGGAAATCTTCCTTCAGGACATGGTCCACGCCGAGCATTTTTCGGGGGTTGCCATGGTGGCCCGAGGCGGGCGTGTCATGCACCAAAGCGCTTACGGACCGTCGTCCGAAGACCGTAGGAATCGGATCGATGGACGATTTCATGTTGGCTCGGTGGCCAAGCAGTTCACGGCCGCCGCGGTAATGCAATTGACTGAGCGGGGGAGTGTGAAGCTTGACGGGCGGATCAATGACTACCTTCCGGAGTCTTATCAGTCTGATATTTGGGGTGCCGTTACCGTAGAACACCTCCTGTCGCACACCAGCGGCATAGTTGACTATGCGCTAAAGAGAGATTATTACGCCATAGTAGATGGCTGGGCATTTGGCACGACGATGGTCGGAATGATCCGCGAAGCGATGCTGCAGCCGCTCTATTTTGTGCCGGGGACTGCGTTTCGCTACTGCAATATTGGCTATTCGCTTCTGGGAGAAATCATTGAGGCTCAGACGGGCGCACTCTATGCCGACTACATAAAAGAGGTGCTTCTAGATCCTCTGGGAATGGCAAACTCGCAAGTACACGACGAGCGATATATTCCCATGCCGAATGATGCAACCGGACTTCGGTGGGATGAAGAACTCCGCAGCCATGTCAGAGATGATGTTTTGTCTCTGCCCGTAACGCCTGCGGATGGAGGCTTGGTAACGACTGTCGAAGACTTTTCTCGTTGGGTATCGGCCTACAAGAATATGAGCCACCCAAAGCTGTCGGAGGCATCTTTCGAGCGAATGTTTGCGCAAGCGGCTCCGGCCGATACTTACCGTTGGCCCGAGCGAAGTATGCGCGGCAAAGGCTTTTATGGTCTCGGCCTAATGCGAAGTGGTGACTTGATCATGCATGAAGGCTCAATCGTCGGATTCCGCAGTTTTTTCATTTATAGCCGCGACGATGATTTGCTAATTACAGTCTTTTCCAACAACACCTACAACGATGTATTCCGCATCGCTTTGGGCCTCTTTAGGCTTTATGAAAAGTCGGCTGGCTAGGCCGCCTGATAGTGCCCGGGGCACCGTATCAAATTCGAGTCAATGAGTTGATCTCGCGATGCAACATCAAGGTGGCCACTGGAACGGGGATGCTTTGTCTGCACTCGCCTATAGATGGCCTGGATCAAGCATGGCGGGTGTACCGAAATGCGACGGACAAACGACATCACGTCGACTTTGCCCAGGACTCGTCAGGTGTACAGTCGCTCGAAAGCGATTTGGCGTGTACGTAAGGTGTTGGCGCGAAACGCGGTCACCACGCCTTCGCTTCTATCAAGCGTCAATACGCCAACTTCCGGCATATCCCCGATAATCGTGAAGCCGAACACATCGTTTGAGTATGCTTCGAGCGTCATCTTGTTAGTGCCGTAACGTCCGAATACTGTCAGCACCAATGCGTCGCCTTCGACGGTGACCTCCGCCTTCGCATTGAGATCTTTGGCGATGTAGTGGCCCACCAGCGACTTGCTCAGTTCCTCGAGAGCCGGCGGGACTCCGGTTATTCGATGCGCGGCCTCGGGATGTCCCCCTTCGGTGACGGTAAGCGACGCTGGCGCGTCGTCACCGAGGTCGATCTGTGCGATCTGGATGGTGACAGGGCCGCCGGCCCCATCCTCGAAGTCGCCGAGCCGCAGCGATGTTGAATCCGCCTGCATTGCAGCTGGCTGGCCGTTCAGAACGCTCAGTGCGAGAATTCCCTCGCGCTCGCTGAAGTCGAAGGAGTACCCTGACGCGGTATGGTATCGGCGTCCGACGAGGGCCTTGTAGTTCACGCTCGACGCCTTGGGTTCGGCAGGCAACAACGCGGCCTCGCCGAGCACTACCTCCATGGCTTTGCGAGCCAGAGCGCGCGGATTGATCAGCCCGGAGTTGGTCATGATGACGATATCGAGTTCGTGCTCCGGAACGCAGAGCATTTCGCTCGCACCTCCGACCACCCCCCCGGCATGATGGATCGTCTTCACGCCGCGATGCGGGCTGACCATAAGACCGAGCGCATACGAGTTGGTCGTCCCGTTGGACAGCATTGTGGGCTTGACTAGCTCAACCCAGATTTCATCGGATCCGACCACCTTAGGACCTCGCATATGGGCGGTCCAGCGCAACATATCGTCGACTGTGGAGATCAGTGCGCCTTCGCCCAGGATTCCTTCAAAGGGAAATATCCCACGCTTCCATCGACCGTTAGGAAGTGGAACATGGAGCGTTGCCACGTTGGGATGGATCTCGAAATCACTAGGTACGGATTCCGTGTCGATCATCCCTAGCGGTTCAAGCACTCGCTCCCTGAGAAACTGCGCGAACGGCAGGCCCGACAGCCTCTCAATGAGCAGCGAAAGAAGGTGATATCCACCGTTGTTGTAGATGGCCTTCTGACCCGGAGGAAAATTGGCGTGGCCTTGCCTGATCAGAAGCTCCATAGGAGCATCCTTCGGCTTGAACGTCCCGCCGTCGGCAAGCATGTCGGTTTCCAGATAGCTGCGATAACCACTCGTATGGTTCATCAACTGCCGGATGGTCGCCTCTCCCTCTAGCACAGGCAACTCCGGGAAGTACTTGCGAATGCTGTCGTCAAGGCTTAGACGTCCCTCTTCCATGAGCAACAGCGCTGCCACGCAAGTGAAATGCTTGCTGGTCGACCCGATTCTCATGCGCGTGCAGGGCGTGTTGGCGATGCCGTGCTCGATGCTGGCCAAGCCGAAGCCGCGCCGGTAGATCACCTTGCCTCGATGAGAGATGCCAACGACGAGTCCCGGTGCGTCTCCGCGATTGGCGGACTCGAACACGGCGTCCAATTCCGCAAACAGGGTCTCGCTGGAAGAGAGGGGTTGTCGAGAAGGGAAGTCACTCATGCAGCCGCCAAGATGTTCATTGAAGTTGAGCGCCAAACCAATGCGTGGCCGCGCTTGAGATGCGAACGGTACCTGTAGTGCCCCGCTCCAGGAATGCCAGTCGCGCTGTCATCACTCTCGATCAGCCGGGACCACCACCCTATCGACAAATATTATCCAATATAGAAAATATTGTCAATTTCTTGTGCAAAACTTGACGATTCCCATCCCATCCCATCCCATCCCATCCCATCCCATCCCATCCCATCCCATCCCATCCCAGCATCGCACCGAAGTTGAACAAGTGCCAGGCAACACACGACTTGACGAAGTGCGCACAGGAGATCCTAGAACCCTTGCTCAGGTATCAAGGAAAGGCGTGCAATGGGCACTCCGGAGAGTGCGGGAATGATTGGCCGCAAATCGGCATCGCGAAGAGGGCATAGAGTGAATTTGTACGTAATAGACAAATGTTTGATGGAATGTTAAAAATTGGTTAGAATCTCTGGCAGGCCGAACGCCTAATCAGCGCGAGGTTGACAGTGCGACTCGTTTCGAGTGCCGGCGCCTGGGCTGAGTCACCAATGCGGAGGCGAACGGCGGTGCAATGATGCCCAAAAAGAAGGCGCCCCGTGGTCGCGTAGAGCACTCTACGCAGCCAATTCTTTAGTCTCTGGAGTAACCTGATGAGTGCAAGACCACCGCCAGTCGGATCCGCAAGAGGCGCGTTGGCGATCTCTTTGTCTTTAGTCATTCTTTCCGCCTTCGTTGCGGTCTCTGCGCGCGCTGTGTTGAGTCCGCTTCAGGAGCTTATCAAGGCTGACCTGGGTGCCAGCGACAACGAGATAGCTTTGCTTCAGGGGCTCGCCATCGCCTTGCCGATAGCGTTTCTTTCGCTTCCTATCGGTCGCCTCATTGATCGCGTCAATCGAAGCAGGCTGCTATTCGCCCTGAGCTTGCTGTGCACATTGGGAAGCGTTGTTACTGCATTTGCCCATACTTTTACCGTCATGTTCGTCGCGAGAATGCTGGTGGGTCTAGCCTCGACCGGCTTGACTATGGCGGCTTTGTCAATCGTCTCCGATCTCTCCCGCTCCAGCAATCGTGGCCGACTCGTGATGGTGATCGCTCTAGCGCAGATTTTCGGCGGCGCAGCCAGCTTCATGCTGGCGGGGCCGCTGCTCGATTGGCTCCCTACCGCACTATCGGTCCTTCCTGAGGTTGCCCAGGTCGCGCCATGGCGTCTGGTGCAGTTCGTGTTCGCAGTGGTGACGGGCGCGTTCTCGTTGCTGCTGCTGATGATGAGGGAGCCAACCCGGCACGAAGTTGGAGACGCAACTGGGAAAGACCTGCGAACAGCGATTCGCGAGCTCTGGTCTTATCGACGGGTGCTGATCCCCTTGATAATGGGAGCAACCTCCATCGGCATGGCAGATGCAGCTGCTGACATTTGGGTGGTCCCAGTTCTTTCTCGCTCGTTCAACCTCCAGCCTGCTGAATTTGGGACATGGTTGGGTCTGGTGCTCCTGGGCGCGGGAATATTTGGCGGCGCGCTTGGAGGGGTGCTTGGGGACTATTGCCAACGCTTCATCGGTCGATCGGGTGTACTGATGGCCGCTATGGCGGGGGCTGCCTGTTCCATCATTGGCGCCTTCTATCCGTTGGCACCGAGCGTCGCAATTTTCGCGGTACTTCTCGGTCTCTTTCAGGCTGCTGGTTCCTGCAGCGCCATTGCGTCCGCGGCGAGCGTTACCCTTTTGATTCCAAACGAGCTACGGGGCTCCTGCATCAGCATCATGGCGGCGGTCTCCGTTCTAATGAGCTATGGGGTCGCGCCGCTGTTGGTCAGCCTTGCCACAAGTGCCTTGAATCTCGGCTCGCAAGTCGGAATTCCGTTGACTTTTGTCGGCGTGATCACCAGTCTCGTGGGCACGGTAGCGTTCGCCATTGCCATTCGTGAGGCCCGGAGAGCCCTGCAAAGTCAAGCGAGTACCGGCATAGCAGTCAGTGAGGTCCCTGTCGCCGCTTGAGCTGCCATGAGGTGACGGTGGAAGCCACGCTTGCATCGTGCCGGTTTTGGTAGAGGTCCGTTCGCGTGAGCTAGGCCGACATCGCCTGACAGGCGAGTTGCCAACGGTAGTTGCTTCTGCCTCGGCCGAAGGCATGCCGCCGATGGGCTACAGGAGTTGGTGATGGACGAACCACGAGACCCATTCGAGCGAAGCGAGTTCGACAGGTTCCTCGCTCGTCCAAAGCTCTCGGCAAAGGGCCGGCTCTGTTTTGTACAGCCCGTTGATCTTCTTGGCCGTGACTTTGTCGTAGTTATCGCCCTTGGAGCCCGACAAAGGCTTGATGCAGGTTTCGGCCGACAGCTCGGAGTATCGGATACGGACGTGCTGTGCTCGAGCCGATTGACTTGTTAACGCCCAGTTGCACCGGGGTTTGACCGCAGTCCAACGCACCATCCTTGCTTACTTCAACAAACTGACCTTCACGAGTTCCCATGACTAAATCTTCTAAGACGCCCTATGAAAGGCTTGCAGACCTCTCCATCGAGTTGCCAGCACTTTCTGTGCCTGCCGCGGCATACGCTCCGTTTGTGCGCACCGGCAACTTGGTCTACATCTCTGGACACATTGCCAAGCACGAAGGAAAGCCCTGGGTCGGACAACTAGGACGCGACTTGGCAACAGCTGAAGGACAGGCGGCCGCTCGCGCAGTTGGGATTGATCTTGTCGGAACATTGCAGGCGGCCGTGGGTGATCTGGGCAAGGTAAAGCGCATCGTCAAAGTGATGAGCCTTGTTAACAGCACCCCTACCTACACAGAGCAACACTTGGTGACGAATGGGTGCTCTGAGCTCTTGGCCGAGATATTCGGCGAGACAGGAATGCACGCACGCAGTGCATTCGGCGTCGCTCAAATTCCGATGGGTGCATGCGTCGAGATCGAGATGATTGTCGAGGTCTGAGCAATGACGCGACTTCCACGGTTCTATCAGCGGCCTACGGCAATCATGTCAGTTCGTATTGCCGGCCATGTACCTCGTGTTGGTCGGCCTTTTCCCACCAACTTTTCGGACACTTGAAGCTGCGATCGCGAGGTCCGAGTAGGTTGGGGCACACCGCCCCCATCCGTTGTTCGAGGGCTAGTTTGCGTCTTGCATGCCGCTGGCCGCCGGCCTGCCGCCATCCCAAATTCGCAGCGCCGTGGATTGAGTCGCTACCCACTATTTTGGGTGCGCAGGATCTTGTGCTTCTGCATTGCTGGGTTAGCGGTCGCGCTTGATCGCATTGAAGACACCGTGGCCATGCTTCGGGCATACATCACTGAAGACTGGATGGTACTTACGATGGCACATGAGATTCTCGTTCTGGGCGCAGGCATGGTCGGAACCTGCGCCGCGCTGGAACTTCAACTACGTGGGCATAGCGTCACCCTCTTGGATCGCCGCTCGCCCGGCCAGGAGGCCTCCTATGGCAACGCCGGCATAATCCAGCGCGAAGCGGTGGAACCTTATGCCATGCCGCGCGACTGGCATGCACTACTTACCGTGGCCTTTCGGCGCGGGCTAGATGTGAATTACCACGTGAGCGGGCTGCAGTCTGCCTGGCCGCAATTGTGGCAGTACTTTCTCGCGTCGGCACCTTCCCGGCATCGCGCTATCAGCAGGCAATATGCTGGCTTGATTGCTCACGCCACCAGCGAGCACGGGCGCCTGATTGCTCTGGCACGCGCGGAAGATTTGGTGCGACGAGATGGCTTGCGCCTGATTTACCGGACCGAGCGAGCGCTGGGTCGAGCGCTGCAGCATTCGCATCGCCTGAAGAATGACTACGGTATAGGTTTCACTGCGCAAAGCGCACAGGACCTCTCCGCGGCCGAGCCCGCCTTTCGCATCCCCCTGGCAGGGGCCGTGCACTGGCTGGAATCCTGGAGCGTCAGCGATCCGGGTGCACTGGTGGAGCGCTATGCGGCTTTGTTTCAACAAAGCGGTGGGCGCTTATTGCAGGGCGATGCCAACAGCCTCCGGTCTAACAAGCAGGGCTGGCAGGTCGAGACCAGCGAGGGCCCCGTGCAAGCGGGGCATGCTGTACTGGCCCTAGGGCCTTGGGCTGGCGGCTTCGTGCGACGCTTGGGCTATCGCTGGCCGCTCTTCGTCAAGCGAGGCTATCACCGGCACTATGTTGGCGGCGACACGGTCAACGTTCCCACGCTTGATGCCGAACGCGGCTACGTGCTGGCGCCACAGCAGCGGGGCCTGCGCATCACCAGTGGCGCTGAGATTGCTCGCCAGGATTCGCCCCCCACTCCGCGCCAGCTCGACGGAGCAGAAGCCGAGGCTCGCCAGCTAATGGACCTGGGCAATGCGGTGGAAAGTGAACCCTGGCTGGGTTGCCGCCCCTGTTGCGCTGACATGAAGCCAATTATTGGAGCGGCACCGCAACACCCTGGTCTATGGGTCAACTGCGGGCACGGTCACCAGGGTTTTACGTTAGGGCCCGCTAGCGCACGGTTGTTAGCCGATTTGATAGAAGGCTGCACACCATACACCTCTGCTGAGGCCTTTTCGCCAACAAGGTTCGGCCGCTCGACTGGCAGCATACAAACCGTGTGAACGGCATCGAAGCTGAGGTGCTGTAGGTTCCGCGATTGTTGCGACTGCCTATGTTTTGGCGGCGGTCAATCCACCATCAGCCGTGCAATGCGGCTGGCAGCGCGACGTTGGAAGGGCTTGTGCCGCCTCATTCCGAAGGATTGTAGTGAGGCAGCGCGCTTCACAGCTCGATGTATTTGTGTCGTACCCGAAGAGCCGAACTGACTAACTCACCCCATGCCCGGCATCAAACCTGGCTCAGAGCACCAATGCGTCCGCCAACGCATGATGGCGCCTCAAGCAACGCCGCGCAGCGGTTGCCTCCGAGGACTCAGATGCGGAGCTTTCTTTATCTGGATCTTCGAGCAAGTACCCGATGTGAATCGGCGAAGGCCTCAAAGAGAATGGCACCGGCGCCAATGCTAAAAGCCGGTGCAGTAGGACGAAGTCACCGCTGTAGTCGTAGGCCACCTCAATGGTGTCGGCCTTGAGCCCTTCCAGCCAAACGGCGGCATCGCGAGCCAGTCAGAGATGCTTGGGCGCCGGGCGCAACGCCAACCTCTTTGTCGAGGTTGGCGCTGAGCGCGTCAATCAGCGCCTTGCGCTTCTCGCGCAGCTTGGCCTTCTCGTCGTCGTTGTCGAGCTTGATAGCGGTATGAAAGTCTTCGAACTGCTTCTGCACTGCCGGCATGTCATCTCCCTATGTTGCGCTGGCCAAGGGCTTAGCTCCGGAGCGAAGCGGACGCCCAATCTGCCAAGGTGGGAACATAACAAAATTTTTCAAGGGCGCCGCATGGTGAAATTTGCCGACGGGTGTTAGCCGTGCGCCCCTCGTCCATCCCTCGAAGAAAACCGCCCTCGGTCGATGGGTGCGCAGCCCTTTGGATTCCTTGTGCAGCACCGAGATCCTGCGGAGCGGACGCTGGTGAGCTTCCACTATCAGCCTTGCCGCGACATTGCCGCAGCGCCTGGCTACGTTGTCGCGTTGCCGCCTTCTTGGCCCAAGCGCTACTTCTTCCCGGCCCCGCGGCGCGCGATGGCGGCATTCATGTCCTCAATGGAAATGTGCTTAGAGGTACGGCCAAACATTCCTTTGAGGTTCTTGAGCCCCTCCAGCCCTTGGAGCGAGTCTCGTTCCTGGACAGGCAGGTCGCCTCCCTCATGCATGAAGTCACCGCTGACACGGCCGCCGACCGTCATAAGTATGGACATGACTTTGTTGAGGCCGTCGGGGCTAAGCGCAGCGCCCTCCGGACTGGCTCCATCGAGTTCAGGATTTGGTGTCGCCAGCCATCGACGCACTTACTCCCAGGATTGGAAGGCAGCAAATGCGGCCTGATCCAACGCTGTCAAGCGCTCATAGTCTGGACTGCCGAACTCGCGCCCCACTGGCGCCCTGTCGAGCCAAGCCCGGTCGTCGGCCGAAGCCTGACGGTGTTGGTCTGAGCTGTGCTTAGGCGCTGGATTTTTGGGCATGTTTCAATGCTACTCGCCGGAGATCTCCAATGGCTACATCGATTGCGGCAGTGGTACAGACACAGTGGAAGCGGGCCAGTAGGCCAACGGTCGTTTGGGGTCTCAGTGCCCGAACCATGGGCCACAAGTGGGCCAAATTTGGGCCACAAATGGGCCACAAAGCAAAACGCCAACCCTGAGGTTGGCGTTTGCTTTGTGGAACTCGGCAATTGTTTGTCGTTTTGTCCGGCAATTGCGCGCCGGATGAGTGTCCTGCATGCCAGAAGATAGCTCGATTTTCGAAGTATTTCCGGCGCTGTGTCCGGCATTTTTTGCGCAACCTGTGCTGATGTCCGGCATTTGATGAGCAGTAGCACATACAAGGTATTTAATCATCCTAACAAAGAGTAATCGCCCACTTGCATCACTGATCTAGCGATTTATGGGCACGAACTCAGTGGTGGGCACATTCAGAGCGTCGGTACACGGCAGGCTGAGGTCGATCGATTACACCCAGAGCAGGTGACCAACAACTGCCAGCACAGGTGCTCAGTTGCACCGGAAATCACGGCTTGACTTAGTCTTCGCGGGCATCGTCGAGATGTTGATCAGGCTCACTCATCGCATGGCATCGCGCCATCTGCAGAGCCACGGCCTTGACCGCGATGCATGAAGTTTGGAGCGCGAGGGCACGGGTGCTGGCAAGCGCGGCATCCTTCTTCCACTTCCGAACGGGCCTTCATCAGAGGCCTCCAATCTTTTGCCGTGCCCGCGCGAAGCTCGCTCTCGTAGGGCACGCCTGACAGCGACATGCGCAACACACTCAATATCCGCCTTTCTCAAGACATCTCGTTGCCCTTATGTCCTTTCCACAAGATTGAGGATGTCCCTGGTAGCGCCAGCAGAAACACTTAACTGAACCGCAGAGTGCGGTGTGTGCTCCAGGGAGGCGTCATGGATCATCTGCGGGTTGCGTTATGCCTGGCTGTTTGTGCGTCGGCACTTAGCGGCTGTGCCATTGTTCGGAGTGCAGAGGGTGCCAAGGGTGGGGTTGGCTTTGCCTACCAGCTTCCGCGGGCGCTGTTGCCTGTCGAGCTCATATACGATGGCGCGGGCTTTGACTTGCTGGTCAAAGCGCCGAAGATCATTGGTGACGGGCAAAAGACCTATGTCATGCAACGATCCGCCAACGTCTTTTCGAGCGACAACGTTGCCACCTCAGTTGGTGATGGTAGATCGCTTCTCAACTCGGTTGTAGTCTCATCTGACGACAAGAGCCTCTCCGGATTCATCAACTTGGTGGCAGGCTACAAGGCGCGCAAGGCAGAGTCGGGTGAAGTGCCAGCAGCGGAGAAAGTGTCAGTGTTCCGGAAAGACTTCGATCCCGAATGGAGCGAAGACGAGGTTAGGGCGTTCAACAGTGATCTAACTAAGAGTGCCGACAGGTTCTTGAACTACCTGTGGATGCGCTCTTCTTGCAACACCGCCGCTACGAAGAACGACTGTCTGGCCATCGCTCTCCTGGGAGAGACCCTCAAGCTAGGCGGCCTCGCGGTCATGGTTGATGGCCTCCCGAGAATCGAACGCCTCACCGAAGTAGATTGCGCGCTAGGGGTGTGCTACAGGATCAATGTCCCCACCACGGTCACCCTTCGTTCTCCTACATCGTTGAGCAGCGATGTCCTACCGCTGCCCAACAGCTCCCCGACCTTTGTGCTCCCGCTTGAGAGGTGGGCATTCGTCAAGACCACCCACAACGTAACGTTCAAAGATGGCGTGCTGCAGGCAGCAACGACTGACCGCCCAAGTTCTGCCTATGAGTTGATGACGGCGCCTTTGGCGCTTGCCAAGGCCGTATGGGCAGAGCTGACAAACCTCGTTCAGTTCAAGATCGACTTGAGCGGCAAGGAGAAGGCACTAGCAGAGGCCAAGACCGCTGAACTCACAGCGATTGCAGCCTACGAGGCGAAGCTCCTTGAGAAGTTGCCGAAGAAGGCCGAGGCTGCTCTCTGGGGCGTTTCGGATGGTGATCGTGAGGTGCGCTTGGCGCTTCGCATCGGGCCTGTGAGTCAGAAACAAGACGCCCTCAAGGATCTTGGTAAGGGCGGGGACGGCAAAGGCGGAGCGAGTCCCAAGACGGACGGCGGCGGTGTGACCCCGATTCCGCAGCCAGCGGTCCCAAAGGTACCCAAGGATGGCGTCGGAACTGGCAAGTCCTCTGACGGTGACCTAGGAAAGGGAAAGTAGCCACCATGAACGCAGAAGCAGCTCCTCCTGGCAAACCGAAGCCCAAACGACGCGTAGTCCGAGCGGTCTCGACAGGTCTTGCTACGCCATGCTTCATGGCAAACACGAACAAGGGCGGTCGCATCGAGCGCGTCGCTGGCTTTGAAGTCGGGAGAGTGATGTCCCAGGGCTTTGGCGGGCGCCGTCTGCCTGAGGCACTGTGCAAGGAAGATCTCGGGTCTGCCTCCAACCTGCAATTTGCGTTTCCTCAATCTGCGGTGGGAAAGGATGACCGTGTTCAGATTGTTGACACGACCGTGCTGCCCTGGCGCTGCGTCTGCCACCTGGTAGTGGAGGGCTTGCACTCTCATCAAGTCCTGGGTACGGGCTGGCTTGCAGGGCCTCGCACTGTTATCACGGCTGGCCACAACCTATTCAGCCCGAGGACGGGGCTGGGGGCTACGCGCGTTACTGCTGTGCCTGGCCGCAACGGCGACGCGGCGCCGTTCAATTTCTTCCGTAGCTCCAAGTGGGCCGTGCATGAGCTGTGGCGAGGCGACGGAGATGAGAGGTTCGATCTGGGCGTCATCTGGCTGAACGCCTCAGTAGGTGACCACATAGGTTGGTTTGGCTACGCGGCTCGAACAGACCCAGACCTCGAGGGACTCATCCTGAACACCAGCGGTTATGCAGCAGACAAGCGGATTGGCACGCAGTGGTTCAATGCCGGCCGTGTATCCAATGTGGAACCGAGGACACTGGAGTACGGCATGGACACCGAAGGCGGTCAGAGTGGCAGTCCCGTCTTCGCTGTGCTGGAGGAGGACGATCGAGTCGTTCTCGCAGTTCACGCCTACGGAGGGGATTCGGTCAATCAAGGCATCAGGATCACGGACGACATCTACGAACTGCTCAAGAGCTGGATCCGCTAGTTCAGTCGTAAGCCTCCTGGCAAGTCATGCTGAGCCGCTGAGGTGAGCCAAGCATGCTCGTGTCCACGCAGAAACTCGGTGGACACCATCGTCGGCGGGGCTATAGCCAATTTCAACATGGGACGGCCGGACGCTTGCCGTGCTTCGTCAACTCGATGCGTCCGAGTCAACGGGCGACCTGCCCCGAGAGGAGTTCAAGCGCTTCGTCAGCATCAACCGGCTCCAGGTGCGCCAACTTGTTTCTCATGTGCCTGTACCGCTCTGCAGTGCGAACAATGTCCGGTGGAAGGCGGTGTACGCGCGCCAAATGTACAAGGCCGCCAATCTCGACGTCGTCAAGATCCCGTACTATCTCGTCATTTAGCCTTAGCGAAGAAGGAAGCGCTCGACACGACTTCATCCGCAGCGCCAGTTGACGTCGTTTCAATTCAAGAATTGGCAGAATCTCAGCAGCGTGGGCCGCCCAGAGACGCATTGAAAGTTCCGACTTTTGGTCCCCGGTTCGCAACAATAGTAGGGCATGCTGTGAACGCTCTCCGTCGAATTCAGCTAACCCTCCCGTCTCCCAAGTCGGTCCCAGCGTTGCCCACGTGTCTCTGCCGTCGTCAGCTTCCCGAAGCGCTTTCATTGGATCGAACAAGTCACGCCAATGCGTAGCGAGGAGTCGGTCGATCAAATCAAAATCCCATAGCGCCAGACGTACTACGATGCGTGCAATCAACTTCGCGTGCGCGTCGATTCGTTGCCCATTTCTTCGCCAGACCTGTAGTACATAGCTGAAGACGTCAGCCTCGCCGACATGCCCATCCCAAGCCAATGACTGAAGAGCCGGGGCCTTGGCCGGCAAACGGACTGCCGGCACACCAGATGTCAAGACCACCACCTGAGTCCGATCAAACTTGTCCACCGCTCGGCTTGCGTTGGCGTACTCGTCCAGGAAATGCGACCACGCCGGCCAGTGCTGGCTGCCCACTCCCTTGACGAGGACAAGTCTCCTGCTCTCGGCCCGTGTGATCAGCGAGGCTACGGTCCGACCTGACGGTCGGTTATCGTCGATCTCGAGCGCGGCATAGAGCTCATCGATAGGTGGGCGCTCTGTCGGAGTCAATGGACCAGTCAGCGGCCAGCCCTCTTCGGCTAAGCGATCTTCAAGTACATGCGACAACGCGTCCGCAGCGCATGAGGGCGTCCCGATCACAACATTCGCACCGTCGCGGATCGCCTCCAATGCTGAATCGATGAAAGTCGCAGGTCCGGGAAGCGCCCAGCGGTCCATTAGGCGGCAGTTCCAAGCAACGCCTGCGAGACGATTGGATCAACCGTCCAGAAGCCTGCCCCTTCCCGGCGAGTAAGCCCAAGTAGCTCGCCCCACCGGAGGCTTACATCCACCCGGTTCTGTGACACATCTGCAATTGCAGCTAAGTCGCTTGCCTCAATGGCCTCGGACACGCCGGCGTCATTTGGCCTGCACAACTGCGCAAGAACGCTGATCACTTCAACCGGCTTGGCAACGTCCAATCCAAACCGTTGGCGCAACCGCGCTGCTTGCTCCGAATCAGCGAACCTCTGCTGGATGGCCGAGTCGATCCGCTCGCTTAGTGCGCGCAGCTCAGTTAGCTCTCCAACCAACTCCGTGATGAGCCCCGGCCACAAGCCGGTGGCCGCAGTGAGCCGGCTACGATCTTCAGGCTCCAGTTGAATCTGCCTTTCTTCAAGCCAATGCCGAAGGAATGGTTCACTCCATTGGAGTAAGGAAGTCCAAGGCAGCTCGTGCCCTTCCAAGACAGTGTCGTCGTCGAGCAACCGCCAAAGCGTTGCCGGCTCAGCGACGAAAACCAGCGATGCAAACTTGCTTTCCGAGCGTAGGCTCTTCAGGCGTTGTTGCGCCTCCTCCAACCATTGACCTGTCCAAGGCACCGATTCCGGAATCACGAAGACCGACACCTGATCCTTCGGGCGATCGACCAATACATCTTGCAGCGCGACGCCGAATGACTGCCAATCAAGGCAGGCGTCGAGGACGATGGGCGCGGCACCATTACCAAGGTAGTCCGCCAAATTCGTGGCGACGCTGGCAATCCCCGTCGCGTCTGTACCAGTCACGATGGTGATGTCGTTCTTGCGTTGCAGCAGCTTGCTGAGTTGCTGATAGGTGAACGCATTACGGCCGGGGGCCCCTGGTGCGCGGCGTAGCGGGGGGCGGAATGATGTGGATTCAAACTCGACAGCAGGCTCGCGCTCTTTGTTCAGGACTGTCTCGATTTCTTCCTGAGTCCCCAGCAACAGCAGCACATTTGGGTTACGCAAAACGTAACGTCCGCCGGTCAGTTTGCGCAGAACGCCCAAGCCAACCATTTCGTCGAGCAATACGCGGAAGTCCAGTTCGCTGGTGTCGCGAAACCCGTCTGCCCACCAATGCTGCGCGCCAGTCTGCCGGATCAGCTGCCACGGGGCGCCGTCGTTCTGCGTGTACCGTCCGTGCAGCAGGTCCAGCGCCATCGAATAGGCCAGCACCTCGTAGCGCGGGTCCAGTTGAAGCGTCAGACGGAACTTGGCGCGGATCTCATCGCGCAGCGCGTCACTCGAGTAGACCTGCTCGATATCCCTGTCGGTGACGATGTAGCGCGGCCCCCCCGTCCTCTGCCGGCTAGACACCTGACCCAGCATATGCCTAAGCAGATGCGAGCAGTACAGCTGAATGAGGCTGGGGTAGTAATTGGTTTGCGCGAGGATGCGGATCACTAGGCTCTTCGACTCGAAGGCAAACCCTGCCGCAGCCATCGGCTTGCGAATAAGGTCCGCGGCCTCCCTAACTTCTTCACCCTCACGAAGCGGTCCAATCTCGATGGGCTCGCCGAAGTGCGCCAGCGGATGATTGGGCCGCTCCGTCATTCGAAGCACGTTGTGAAGGCCCGCAAACACGACCTTGAACCGCCGTTGCGTGTCGTCCATCAACTGCTTCAGCCTGCGCGTTTCCTCGAAGTCGTTTCTACCGTCTTGCTCGAAGAACCGATCAGCCTCGTCCAGCAACAACAATACTCGCCGGTCGGCATTCGCCATCAGAAAGTCCCGAATTGCCCGGACCATTACCTCCGCCCCCTGCTTCTTGCCTGGCGCCGGGGCTGGCAGTTTAGAGTCCAGCACCCCAAGCTCTTTGAGCTTCTCATGCAGCGTTAGCCAGATCTCGCCGGGTGCCAAGCTGACGCCAATACCCTCGGCTCGCAGGTCAATCCACCGGGCGTAATGACCGCGCAACGGGGAGTGAAACGACTGCTCTGCTCGCTTGAGCAGTGCAGTCTTGCCGAGCTGACGCCCGCCGTAAATAAAGCAGCGCCCGTTTGGACCTCGCACGGCATCGAGTTCAATACCTCGCCCATAGAACATCTCAGGTGGCACCAAGCCAGCCGTCGCGTCGTAAGGCAGCGAGTATGAGAAAGGTAGTGCTGTGTCGAACCACGCTCTAAGGCGAGATCCCGACGCACAGCAAAGAAACATGAGCAACGTCTCGTCCAGGAGAAGCAGTGATCGGCGCTTCGTCTTCGCCAGCCGGCTCAGATCCCGCCACTTCTGCTCGGACATGCGGCCGAAATATAGGAGCAACGCAGGGCGCGTTGTTGAAACATCGCCAACCCACTGCAAGAGGTCGTCCTCGGAGGGCCTACCCCATACGCAAACAACGCGGTACCTCCCGCCAGCTGAGGATCCGTACATTGGCAGTGGACAAATATGCCTGTCCTCAACCGGATCTGCGTCAAGGCTCCATATCTCACGCCCGGATACCCGGTCTGAGCGAACCAGATCTTTCACTATTAGTCCGAGTCCGGCCAGCAGCACGTCCAGCCTTGTTCGTTCCCCCTCCTGCCGAGCCTTCATGTCGGACCAGGCGTTGAACATCTTCCCCGCCTGCTTGCGCCGCGCTCCGTCGACTCGCTTTGCATCGAGACCAGGAACCGACTGGCCCTGTTCCAGGGCGGATTGGACCGTATCCCGCTTGTGATCCGCCAGCCACAACTCGATCACCTTCATGCCTGACGGGAAGAACTGCTCGAAGCCCTCACCTGATTCCTCATCCAAGTCGGTGGGAGTAGGCTTTCCTTGTTGGAGCCAATGCACTAACTCTCTCGCTGTCGCGATATCCCCTTCATCAAGCGCCTTCTCGATCTCAGCGGCCGCTGGCTTGGTGGCGTCGGTGAGTGAAATTTCGCAAAGGTCTCGGCGCACCTCCTGCTTCCGCGCTTCGCGCGCACCTTCGACTCGGGCCCGGATGCCCCTAACCTCGGCCATTGCTACGTCGAAGCGCCGCAACTCCTCCAACTGAGCCTGCCATCTTGCGAGCTGGCTTTCGATCTGGCTGCGCTCCGCTTCTTGCAAGTATCCATATGCTGAGCCCACCTCAACAGACCGCTGGCATTCGGTGATCTCCTTGATCAGCGCGTGCTTCCATCGCTCTCGCTCAGAGCGCAGCGAGGCGCTTTCGGCATCCATCAGCCCGGCGTGGATGATCAGCTCGGCGCCAAGAAAATCTCCTCGTTCGGTTCGACGCCGCAGAGCCTCTCCTGGCTCCAACGGTACAAAATTCAGCGCCGACAATTCGGCTAACGCAGCGTCGGCACTCATCTCCAAGGTCCAGTCCTCCCGCACCCGCAATTCGGGAACGCATAGCTGGGAACGGTTCAATACCTCAGTCGGGTGCGCCTCGGACTCCTTCAAACTCGACGAGTTGTCGAACAGCGCCATCAGGCCACGCAAGGCCCGCAAGGTCTGGGTTTGACCGGCAATTGCCAGCTGCCAGGGATCATGTGCCGGCTGCTGAGTCAGTTCATTCTCGACAGCTGTACAGTTCTCTCGAAGAGCCTTGTGAACTTCCTCAAGCAAATCACGCAGACGGTCCTCTCGACCGCCTAGAAGCTCGACTAGCGACAGCCATTGGCGAGGCAGTTTCAGCGCCTCATCGACAAGCCGCAACAGGTGCTCTAGCGCACCAGAGTGAATGTCTTCACCACGGCGCCGCTGCTCCTCGCGGCGATCCGTTGTGTGGATTAGCCGCGTGACGTGATCGATGTCCGACATCTCTGCCAGCAGCTCACGCACGCGTTCAACCTCAGTCAACCGGTTGTGAACTACCGGGCCCACAAGCGCGTCAATCTTGCCTCCAGGGCGCAGCCAGCGTCTCCAGACACTGGTAGCCGCAGCAAATTTGATGGTGTAGGCCGGCGCTTGTGCTTTGAGCCAGTCCTCCGCAACGTGTTGCAACGACTGCAGATCGGCCCTAATGGCCGCCTCTCCGCGCGCCTTGCGAAGTACCGTCGGCTCTATGCGAAAGCCAATCAGCCTAGAGCTCAGGCTGCGTAGCTTTTGGACCAGGGCATAAAGCGAAGGGTAGTCGCCATCCTGGTGGAGGTATGCAGCCACTGTTGCGGCGCCAGTGCCGGGCGCCAAAATCATCGGCCGCAGCGTCGACGCGGCCAGCAGCAGATTTACTGCAGCATGCCACGAACGAGGCGTTTCCGACCCAAAGTCCTTGGGCTCCAAGTTCTCGAATCGGCTGCTTAACGCGGCCTGTAGTGGTCCATCCGGGAGCATGAGGTCTTCGGCAAGGGCCGCCGCAGCCAACAGATCGGTGGGAGGCACCTTCGTTCCGGGATGGGCTGTTTCGATCCACCTTGCTGCCTGGAACGCAAGCGCAGCCTGACCACCGGCCAAGAGACGCCAGATCGGTCGACAGACATCGCCCGCATGATCGCTGTATTGATCCGCATCTCCGTCCGTGCCCTCGTCTGCTGGTCCTTCTAGTGGTGGTGTATCAGGGGTTTCCGGCGACTGCTGTTCAAATACCGCCGCGGCCTCTTCAGCCGAACTCATTGCAAATGCCTCAAGCGACTCCTCCTCCGACACGGCATCCGCGTCGACCGCTAAAACTGCCTCATTCAGTTTCGTTTCTTGGTCTTCAGGTGTCGGGCATGATCCGTCTATCCAGACATGCGCTTGAGCGGCGAGCTCTAGAACAGAGGGATCTGCGCCAGTACCAATTGAAATGCTGCCCTGGTTCAGTTGAGCGACGTAGTCGGCCGAGTAATCGAACGGCTCCTCAAATGGGGATGCAGCGTCGATCAGCCGCTCTTGCGTTGCGAGTTGAACTGCCTCTGCGTCGAGCGCCCGCTTCTGGGCATCTGAGTGCTGCCGCTTGGCCGCCGCTTGCTGGGCGAAACCCTTAGTAGTTGAAAGAGCACGCTCGGTAGACTGTACCGTTTGCCGAAGCGCCACGACCGACTCTGCGGCTTGTACAAAGGACTCAGCCGCGACTTCCGTACGAATGGCCGACGCAGCTGCGTCATCACCTAGCTCAATGATCTGCTCTGGCTGGCTTCGCTCGGCCAACGCAAGCCTCCATCGCGCGTCAATCTGTGAGATCGTGGCAACATCAAGCCAATCAAAGCTTGGCCGTTCGGCGATCTCCTCCAAATAGGCGATCAACTCACGGCGTCGCCGCTCAAAATGCTCCACCACCGACTGCTGGCGCCTGGGGAGCGTCTCGCGCAAGCGCTCAAGCTCAATGGCGACACTTGTTAGGTCCTCAACTGCATCGCGTGTTGGTCGCTCCTTGAGTTCTGTGGTGACGGCGTCTAGGCGCAGCATTGCCTGAAGCCATTGATCGCTGTCCGATTGCAACTCGAAAGTGTCCTCAGCTTGCGCGATGACGGCGGCTTCTTCCCCAATCTCGCTCATGGGCGAATTCCCGTCGGAGCGCGTTAGCCCTGTGTCCGTAGTAAGTTGCCCATCTGACTGGCGCCGCAGCAGCAGGCCAAGCTCAGGTTCGATCTGCGGGCAGCATTCGACGGCCCGTTCAATAAACCAGTCGGTCCAAGCAATGGAAGACAAAGCGAAGACTGCATGGCCGACTCTCAGTTGTTGGTCTGCGTCTAGTAGATCCCATCGCATCAGATCTGCAAGTAGTCTCGGCCACAGCATAAACATACCAAGCGGCGGGTCGCCTTTGTCGAACCCGGAGTACATCTTGATGTAGCTCCGTATGCGCGGCCATTCGGGACAGGCGGCGGTTAGCACAGCCTCGTCGAACGGTAGCGTGAGCCAGGCAGAGTCATAAAACTTCAGGAGTTGAACGTCGACTGCTTTTGCGTATGCTTTGGAACCCAGCCTACCCTGTGGGTCCAACATTCGTTTGACAACGTACCAGAAGCTTCCGAAGCGTTCGCTCGCATTTAGGTAGTGGGTAAGTACACACCAATCAGTCTTGGAAAGCATCCCCCTGAGCTGCGCACCGGACTCGCTGTACAGTTTGGCCGCCACCTGTATCTCGCGACGTTTCTCGCGATTGAGCCCGCCCTCCCGCTGCATTAGCGCGATGACTGGCAGCGTCTTCCCATTCGGCGTGATCAGTGACGTAGGAAGGCCGTAGACGGGCCGGGGAACGTATGAGCTCTCGATGGATTGCATGAATGCTGTCCGTGGTCGCGGTATTGAGGGGTGCAAGTGTTGCACGCAAGGTGTCATATCCGCCAAAAGCGGCCGACAGGCTATTAGAGTGTTGTGGAACACGAAAGAGCATTGAGGATATCGAGCATCTTGGGCGAATTTCGCCCCCGCCCCTCACGGGGTGGGGCTCACGACTATGCGGCGGCGTGCTTCTTGAACTCCTCAAGGATCTCGAACATCCTATCAACCTGGGCGCTTGGAAATAGGGCCTCGGGCCCCTGCGGACTGATGTCAAGATAGGGCGACTCGTACAGCCGCTTAGCCTCTACTACGCCGTTGGCAGTCAGTTCAGAGACGATGACATCGATGAACTCCAGTTGATCTGGCGTCGCATTGGTGCCGCGGACAAATTCATTAAAGGCCTGGTTCACCGATTCACGATCCATGCCGACTAGCGACCTGATGAACACGCCCAGGCTGGGGCAACCCGCCGACACCCTGGTGATCATCTCTGGCGTGCCGCCGGCCTGCACCAGCATCTGCTCAAGTTCGGCCAGGTCGGTGGGCGTCAGTGGTTGGCTGCGCTTCAGGCGCTGCAGGGCCAGATGGTCCTCGTGCGCCTTCAGGAACTGACGCGCCTTCTCCTTGAACTTGGCCATGTCCAGCCCGTTGGCAATCTCGGGCAAGACAACGTGGGTCTCGGCGCCAAGCTCGTCCACAAAGTCGGTGTAGACCACCTTGCGCGCAGCCTTTTCGATCAGCTTGACCAAGGCCCGCAGCCGCTTGCGGGCGTTCTCCAGCATCCCCAGCGTCGCATCGGTCCACCACTCCTCGCCGGCTACGGCCTGGATCAGCGTGATCTCGGCCTTGATGGCTGGGACCGCCTCTTGCAACTCCAGCGCACTCGCGATCTCACGCACTTGGTCGCGCAAACGCGCAAAGTCAGGCGACGCCTGCAGGATGGAAAGTTGCGTCCGCAGGATTAGCAAGTCAAAGCGCTTGGCCTCCTCGTCATCGTCAGGCTGCGCGCTTGGCAAGCCGGCCAACCGATCCGCCAGCTCAGTCTGGTCGTCGGTGCTCAGCGCCTTCCAGGCCTCCGGCTTAGCGAACCTTTCCACCGAGCGGCGCTGTGGCCGCACGACAAAGTTGTCCACGTTCATGGCCGCCACTGTCTGCTGAAGCAGCATTGCCGTGGCCTGACGCAAGGCCTCAGGCCCCAAGTGGACGTAGTCGGGGGTGGCCTCAGCCACCTTCATACCGCCGTCGTCCGCTTGCTTGTCCAGCTCGCTGATCAAAGAAACACGTGCCTTGAACAGGCGCGAACTCAGCGATTCGGCCGATCCGCCCTGGCTGGCCTCGGGGTTCTGCGCAAAGTACTCCAGGTTCTGGCAGTAGTCGAACAGATAGAAGCCGGTCTTGTGCTGGCCTGGGCCATACAGGTCTTTGCACAACCGTGTGCCGCGGCCGATCATTTGCCAGAACTTGGTACGCGAGCGGACGATCTTGAAGAACACCAGGTTCACCACTTCAGGCACATCGATGCCGGTGTCAAGCATGTCCACTGATATGGCGATGTGCGGTGCCTTCTCCTTGTTGGAAAAGGCGTCGATCAGGCTCTGCGCGTACTCGGTCTTGTAGGTGATGACGCGGGCGAACTCGCCCTTGTACTGTGGGTAGTTGACGCTGAAGCGCTCGGCGATAAATTCCGCGTGCGCGTTGTTGGCCGCAAAGACGATGGTCTTGCCCAGCCGGTCGCCGCCGGCCACCCTATGGCCCCGGGTCATCAGGTGAGCCAGCACCTTGTCCACGGTGTCGGTGTTGAATAGCCACTTGTTCATCGCCGCAGCGTCCACCTCGTCGGGCGGAGGCTCGCCGTCCTCGGTCCACTCCAGCGCGTCCCATTGCTCGCGCTCGTCGTCGCTCAGCTCGGCGTACTTGATGCCTTCGCGCTGGAACTTCAGCGGCACGGAAACCGACGTGGGCGCCACCAGATGTTTCTCGAACACCGCCTGCTCTAGAGGGTAGGCATCGGTGGGCACTCCGGTTTCCAGGTCGAACAAGCCGTAGGTGTTGTGGTCGATCTCGTCGGTAGGTGTGGCTGTCAACCCAACCAGCAGCGCGTCGAAATACTGAAAGATGGCGCGGTACTTCTGGTAGACCGAGCGGTGCGCCTCGTCAATGATGATCAGGTCGAAGTGGCCGACGCCGAAGCGCCGCTGGCCATCGCCCGCCTCGTCGATCAGGCCCATCATTGTTGGATAGGTGCTGACGAAAACTCGGCCCTCTGCGTGCTTGTCGGTCACCAGGTTCACTGGTGAAGCCGCCGGCAGGTGCTTCTTGAACGCGCCCACCGCCTGATTCACCAGCGCCACCCGGTCAGCCAAGAACAGCACGCGCTTGGCCCAATTGCAGCGCATCAGCAAGTCCACCAGAGCGATCACCGTGCGCGTCTTGCCGGCGCCAGTGGCCATCACGACCAGGGCCTTACGCTGGTTGTCACGCTCGATGCTCGCGCCGATCCGTCGGACCGCGCGCACCTGGTAGTGCCGCTCGATGATGGCCTCGTTCACTGTCGCCTCAGCCAGCTTGCGTCGGCTCTCGCGTCGCTGAACCATCAGTTCCAACTCAGCCTGCTTGTAGAAGCCCTGCACGGGCCGCGGCGGATACAGCGCGTCGTCCCAGATCCAATGCTCGTAGCCGTTGGAGCAGAAGATCACAGGTCGCTGGCCGTACTGGGCTTGCAGACAGTCGGCGTACAGCTTTGCCTGCTGCTGGCCCACCTTCGGGTCCTTCTTGGTGCGCTTGGCCTCAACCAGCGCCAACGGCTTGCCGTCGGCACCCCACAACACGTAGTCCACGAAGCCTTGACCATCCACCGACTCGTTCGGCATGCCGGTGACCGGTACCTCGAAGTTGCGCGCGGTGTCCAGCGCCCACCCTGCCTCCTTGAGCAGCAGGTCGATGAAGTAGTCGCGCGTCTCGGCTTCGGTGTAGTCGTGGGTGTCTGGCGTGGCGGCGTTGGCCTTCTTCGCGGCGGCCACCTGAGCGCGCAGGGCCTGCAGTTCGGCGTTCAGCGCTGCGTCAGAGGCGGCTTTGCTGCGCAGTACCGCGCTCAGCTTCTCGTCACTGGCAGTCAGTTTGGCTTCCAGAGCACGCAGCTGGTCCAGGCTTTGCGGCGGAGCAGACCCAGTCGGTGGCTGCGGCATCAAACCGGTGCTAAAGGTCAGCGATGGATTGGGTCGGTGCCGCTGGCCGTAAGTGCGCGCCAGCCAGTAGCCGATGTGAAACAGCTCGCGCACGGCCATCGTCGCATCGGTCGTGGTCACCTTGCGCGTACTGTGCACGGCCAGGTTACCCAGTTCCTTGATGACCTTGGCCTTGTTGAACACCGCGTCGCCCACCGTAGCGCGGAAGCTGGGCTCGTGGATCAGCGCACTCAGGTGGTCCTGGTAGGGCAGCTTGAGCGCCCGCTCGTGCTTGTACAGCCAGGCTAGCGAAAGCTCCAACGTGCGTCGGGCGTAGAAGCAGGCGGCCCGCGGGTCGGCATTCACCATTCCTTCCGCCTTGACAGCCGACTCGTGTTGCATCGGCCATTCGGCCTGGAGGAATGAGAAGTTGCTCACGACACCGCGCTCCCGTTCATCTGGCGGTCGAATGACTGCCGCACCAGGCCCATCACATAGGGCAACTCGTCAAGGTCTTTGAGGCTGACCTGGACTTCCCCGTTGCCCCACTGGCCCAGCCCAGCCACGTCCTTGCACAAGCTCTTCGGATCGTCGATGTCAGCGAACGGCATGTTCAGCGAGAGTCGCAGGCGCTTGGCCTGCGGCACCACATCCACGAAGTTGGTCTCGGCCTTGTAGGCAACGTACAGTTTGAGAAATTCCTCACTCACGCAGCCGTCCAGAGCCAGTACCTCTTTGCGGAAGGCCTCGAACACTGCACGCAATCCCGGCACCAGCAGATGCGGGTGGTCGTCGATCGTGTAGCCAGCCTGCGGTGCGGCCTTGGGCCTATAGGTAGCCAGTAGCTCAGCGGACAGCGCTGGCTTGCTCCACACGTCCACGGCCTTGCGGGCCAGCTTTACCGCGCGGGCCTTGATGGCCGCCTCGTCCCATACGGTCACGTGCCCCAGGCCGTCGTTCAGCTTCAACGGGCTCCAACGAAGGCCCTTCTCTTCCATGTCCCGCTTCTCTGCGAAGGGGAAGTCGCTGTAGCTGGAGTTGTAGGCCGTCAGCGTCAGGTTGCCCAGCGTGTGCAGCCAGGTGTCTTGCACGCGCTTCCAGTCTGGCCCCAGGTCGGCCTGCCACTGCGGCGGCAGCCTGTCGTTCTGCGGCAGGATGTGTTCGATGGTGTACTCGGAGACCGCCACCCGCTCCTTGCGGTTGTGGTTTTCCAGCCGGCGCAACCAGTATGCCGCCCGGCCGCCGAAGTGGTACAGATCGCGCAGCTGCAACTCGCGCATGAACTCATCGTCGCTAGGGAAGCGGCGGTAGGAAGGCAACGACAGCAGATGCGCCTGGATGCTCTCCAGGTAGCGGTCCTTCTTCAGCACCTTGCCGAATGTGGCGAATGTCTTGTTCAAGGAGTTGGTGGGGATGGCGCACACCGCCCGGCGGAAGACGTAGGCCTCCACCACCCGCACGGCGGCCAGGAAGTCGGCTTCATTCAGTAGGCCGAGCGCGCAGTCCTCGTGAAGCTCTAGCAGGAAGGGGTAGGCCACATCCACCTTCAGCTCGCGCAGGTCGTGGAAGGCCTCGCGCAGGCCGGTGCGGGTTTCCGCTCCCAAAGCCATGGCGCAGTAGGCCTGCGCGTGGCGTTGCACGTCCTGCACCAGGGCGTCCACGCCCGCTTGCACCGTGGTCGGTCGCCCGGCGTGCAGCTTGAAGGCCTCGTACACCTCGTCGATGCGGGGGATGTCGCCGACCGGGTGCTTCAGCGTCAGGTAGTGGCGCATGAAGGCATCGAAGTGCGCGACGTAGCCCTCCTGCCCGAAGGCCAGCTCCATCGGCCGCCAATGGTCCTGGTACAGCCGCGTCTGCAGTGCAGGCTCAAGGCCCATCAGCACGTAGTTGCGGATCAGGTCGGCCTGGCTGAGCTTCCGGCCGGTGGAGTTCATGCTCTCGAAGATCAGCTGCGGGTTGTCTTGTCCGCGCGCCAGCGCTACGTCCACCACCACCAGCTTGGCCAGCCCCTGGCAAATGACGGCCAGGTCACAGGCCGAATCAGCCAGCCACGTCTTGAACAGTTCGAAATTGTTGGCCACCCGTACCGACTGCGCGGCTGGTAGCGATGCCTGGCCAACAAGCGCCGTCAGCGTGTCCTTGTCGGTCTGTGACAGCAGCAGCTTGTAATGGCGTTCCCCGTCTTCTTCCGGGTTCAGCAGGTAGTAGTTGCGCAGCTTGCGGGCTGAGAAACCCTCCACCGGCTCTCCGCTGCCCAGGGCCTCGGCCAGCGCTGCGATCAGCAGGGTGACGGTGGTTAGGCGCTGCTGCCCGTCGATGACCAGCAGCGGCGACAGCGTGGCCACCTGGAACAGGCCTTGCTCGATGTAGACGATCGACCCCACGAAGTGCCCCGTCACTGCCGGGTTGCTGCCGGCACGCACCACGTCGTCCCACAACTGGCGGCATTCGCGCTCGGTCCAGGAATAGGTGCGCTGATAGATCGGGATGACGAACTGCGGGGACTTCTTCAAGAAGGCCAGAAGTTTGGCCTCGGTCGCTTTCATCGATGAACTCTCCCTGATATCTGGTGTGAGGACTCTGCCCGGCGCGGTCTGGTGCCGTGTGTGCCAGTGAGCTTAGCTGGGTAGGTTGGGCTGAATCAAAGTTTGCCTGTGAAGGCGAGGTGTTGTAGAGACTTGAACAGCGCGTCGGATTCGGCGAGCGCGGTGCGGTAGCTGGCTTTCATCGATTCGATGCCCTGAAGGCGGGTGGCGAACGTTTCCTGCAACGCGAGCGGCGGCAGCAACAGTGGGAAGTCGCGCAATTGCGTCATGTTGATGGACGCAATGCCCGTGGTCTGCTTGGCTGAACGCAAGAAGTACGCCTTCCCTCGTGAGCTGCCGACCAACCAATTGAGGAAAAGCGGTAAAACGTCGGGATGGGTCAGGCGCACTCGGAAGATGTGGTTCTGATGAATGCACTCAGGCAATTCGTCGTTCCACAGCGTGCCACGACCCAGCTTGTCGGGATCGCCGCCCTCGGTTAGCAGCAAGTCATTCCGCTGCAGTCTGTACCGTTTGATCTCTGCTTCCGTGGCTTCGATCTCCTTCACGCCAGCCAGGTTCAGTGCCTTGTCCTGAACGTTGGCTACGGCGAGATATGGGACTGCGCGGGTTGGCACGTCGCCGACCTTGCGGCCCTTGGTAACACCTGATGCAATGACCGCGACCTCGCCCAACTTGTGCGTCTCTGGCCAGTCCTTCGAGTTGGTCAAGGTGTCGCCAAACATCTCCAAAAACACCGCATGCGCTAGCTTGTCCAGTTCGGCCAAGGCTTGCCGGCGCTGGGCCCTGAGCGCATCGGCTTGGTCGAGGATGGCGGCAATGCGGCGTTGTTCGGATGCCGGTGGGACTCGGACCGGTTCGCCATGAACTAGGTTTCTGTTGAGCGTTGGGACTCCGGCACCTTGAGCAAAATTCTCAAGCCCAAAAGTTGAGAGCATGTAGTAGACCCACTTGGGATCATTCCCATGGAAGTCCTTTACGTACAGAGCCGTATTCAAGGGCCAATAATCGTCAGCGACAAAATGGACTTTCCCGATGGTTCCGCTGCGACCAGTCACCACGCCCGGCCCAGCACATTTCGCCACCACATGAGCGCCCACCGGGCCGTTGGCGGCGAATATCGGATGCACTCCTTCTATCCGCTCCTGGACCGGCAGGTCGTAGCCACGTTGAAGAGTTGCAACCTCGATGAGTGGCAACGTGCGCCACTCGCGCGCATGAACCAGTGAAGTCAATTCAACATCCCCTCTAGTGCCTTCATCCCCTTCGCAATTTCCAGGTCGAGGTCTGCCAACCGTTTCAAAATGTCCGTCGGCTTGCCATGCTTCACCACCTCATGCACCGCTGTCTTGTAGCGGTTGATCGACAGGTCATACCCGTTTCCGGCAATGTCGGCCTTGGGTACGCAGAAACTCTGGTCGGTGCGGGCGCGCTGGCGTTCGCTGCCATCACGCTTCTGCCAGCGCGCCAGTGCGTCGGGCAAGTTGTTCTTGTGGTGCTCGGCCTCCGTCAGCGCCCGGGCGGGCGCTACGCCCAGCAGGTCTTCGGCCAGCAGCGGTGTGCGTTTGTCGTCCAGGCTGCGGCCATCGGCCCGCAGGTCGTAGAACCATACGTGGTCGGTGCCGCCCGAGTTGGTCTTGGTGAAGAACAGAATGGCCGTGGACACCCCCGCGTACGGCTTGAAAACGCCTGAGGGTAGCGACACCACGGCGTCCAGCTTGTGGCCTTCCACAATCAGCTGGCGTAACTCCTTATGCGCCTTGCTGCTGCCGAACAGCACGCCATCGGGCACGATCACCGCAGCCCGGCCGCCAGGCTTCAGCAGCCGCAAGAACAAGGCCAAGAACAGCAACTCGGTTTTCTTGGTCTTGACGGTGTCCAGTAGGTCCTTGGCCGTGTTCTCGTAGTCCAGGCTGCCGGCAAAGGGCGGGTTGGCCAGGATCAGGCTGTAGGCTTCTTCGTCGCCGGCGTGCTCTTTTCCCAGCGAATCCTTGTAGCGGATGTCGGGGTTGTCCACCCCGTGCAGCGCCATGTTCATGCTGCCGATACGCAGCATGGTGTTGTCGAAGTCGTAGCCGTGGAACATCCCGTGGTGGAAGTGCTCGCGCAGCTTCGAGTCACGGAAGATCTCAGGGTGCGACTCCCGCAGATACTCGCCCGCCGCAACCAGGAAGCCGCAGGTGCCGCTGGCTGGGTCGCAGACGGTGTCCTTGGCCGTCGGCGCAGTCATCTCGACCATCAGCCGGATGATGTGCCGTGGCGTACGGAACTGTCCATTCTGGCCCGCGCTGGCGATCTTGCCGAGCATGTACTCATACAGATCGCCCTTGGTGTCGCGGTCATCCATCGGCACCTGATCCATCAAGTCCACAACCTTGGACAGAAGTGCCGGCGTGGGGATCGTGAAGCGGGCGTCCTTCATATGCCCTGCGTAGGTGGAGCCGTCGCCACCCAACGTGCGCAGGAAGGGGAACACATGCTCGCCCACCACCTGGAACATCTCGGTCGCCTCGAAGTTCTTGAAGCGCGACCAGCGTAGGGCGTTGTAGTCGCGCCCTCGGGCGTCCACACCATCGGGGTAGATGCGGCGCTCCAAAGGGGCGCCCAGGCGGCGAGCCTTGTTTTCCTCTGCGGTGTGAAGGTCGTCCAGTCGTCGCAGGAAGAGCAGATAGGTGATCTGCTCGATCACTTCGATAGGGTTGGCAATGCCGCCGGACCAAAAGGCATTCCAGATTGCATCGACTTTGCTGCGGAGTTCGCCAGTGAGCATGTGTTGGGCCTGTTCGAAAAGTAGGTTGATTTTTGGGGGGGGGCCGCGCTTGTTGGACGTAGCGCTCAGGCCTGGCTCGGCCTAGGGAGGAAGGGCTTGATCTCGGCAAGGTTGGCAATCACGACTTGCTTCACACCCTTCCTAGGGGTGCCATTGGACTCAAAGTTGAGTGTCCTGAGTGTGTAGAACAACATCGCTTGGCGACATGGCACCGTGACCTTGCCGTTCTTCATCCCATAGTCGATTTCGACACCCTCGCGCTGTTTCGGCGTGAGTGAGTCGTCGGGCTTCAGGATGAGGTCAACGTTGGTGTGCCACTCTAGGTCCTCCGACGGGTCAACCTCGGACGCTGAAGGCGCGCCAGGGGACAGGATCCGACCCAAGACGAAGTCCCGGAATCCTTTGCGAAGGTGACAAAAGGCCCTTACATGCCATCGCACGCCGTCGTAGCCAAACGCGTGTGGGCTGATGAAGCGTTCGAGGGGCTCGTCGCGAGTGATCGACTGGTATTGGATCCGCAGCTTGGCTCGCGCGGCAATTGCTTGGAGCAAGAGGGCAAGGGTCTGCGGTTCGACAGTTCGGTTTGGCAAAGGCACCGAAGCCATGGGAGGCCGAAACGCAAGAAATGCCTGGTCGCTCGTCAGGATCTGACGCTCCAAGGCCAGCAACTGGGACAGGTATTGGCGTGCGCCACTGGACTCGTAGCGGGGGGCAAATCCTGCCGTGGCAACGTAGGTGCGGGAGCTGGGGTCGTACTCCAAGTTACCAGGCGCCACTTCCACGTAGCGAGCGATGTCGGCAGACGCTTGGGGTATCGAGATCTTGAAGAAGTCGGTCACGTCACGACGATTGATTCGGCCATCCCACTGCAGGCGGAAGTCGATGAACTGCAGTCGGCGCTCCTGGCTCCACTTCACGGGGCCAGAGTCGGCGTCTTCGTCGCGTGGCGATGCCTTGCCAGCGGACGAACGCGTGGTTCGTGGGCTACCGGTCGGCGCCCCGGCAAGCTCAGACGGTTGAGGGGCGCTTTGGGCGTTCACGGTGGCTTGGCGGGGGGCATTTCGGCTTGGCATGCTGACAGTATAGTTTGTTGACGCACATATAAAGTATGCGTATAGTTAATGTACTGACTGATGCGAAGTTCCGCAAGAACCCGCACATCTCACTTCCAGTTCAACGAACACTCAGGGGAACCTACATGTCAATCGTCAAGAGCTTCGCCGTCGGGAATGGCGACATGTTCTATATCCAGCACAACAGCGACAACTTCACCATCATCGACTGCAACCTCAACGCCGAAACGGCAAGCGAGCGCATCGAAGAACTGAAGCAGCAGTCGCGACTAAGGGGCATCACTCGCTTCATCTCGACCCACCCCGATCAGGACCACTTCGGCGGCATCGAGTTGCTGGACGGCGACATGCCGATTGCCAACTTCTACGTGGCGAAGAACCAAGCCACCAAGTCGGAGGAGACGACGTCGTTCAAGCACTACTGCAAGCTCCGCGACGATGCGGCGAAGGCCTTCTACGTCTACAAGGGCTGCACCCGCAAGTGGATGAACCAGACCGACGACGAGCGCGGATCGTCGGGCGTCAACATCCTGTGGCCGGATGTCAACAACTCGGATTACAAGGACGCCCTGGCCGCGTGCAACGAGGGCGAAAGCCCCAACAACATCTCCACCGTGGTGCGATACGCCCTTGAAGGGGGTGCGAGTGTCTTGTGGCTGGGGGATCTCGAAACCGAGTTCATGGAGAAGATCACCGATCACATCGTCCTGGAGAAGACGACCATCGTCTTCGCGTCCCATCATGGCCGTGACTCCGGAAAGATTCCGGACGCGTGGCTGGAAAAGCTGGACCCCCAGATCATCGTGATCGGACAGGCGCCGTCGCGGCACCTGAACTACTACACCGGGTACAAGACGATTACGCAGAACCGGGCAGGGGACATCACGATGGAACTGGTCGACAACAAGGTCCATTTCTACGTTTCGAACTCCGAGTACAAGCGGAGCGATTTGACGGACGAGGGAGCGGACAGCTTCGACAACTACGTCGGCAGCATCGAGGTCGAGACCGAGTACACCTTGGAAGGTGCCTCGGCATGAGCGGCGGTGAACTGACGATGCGTTTGGGCCTCGGCAAGCTCTTGGATCCGTACGACTTGACCGCGCGACTGCTGCCTGGGCTGCTGGTGCTGCTGCCGGCGATCTTGTTTGTCGCGGCGCTGTACGGTGCCAAGAGCCCCATCGCTGTGGCCCTCGGTTCCGTGCTTGTCGCATGCGGTGGCCCGTACCTGTTGTCGAGCTTCGTGCGCACTTGGGGTCAACGTGCCCAGGATCGCCTTTTCCGGCAGTGGGGAGGCCAGCCGTCAACCATCTTGCTGCGGCATCGCGACGACCACCTGCCGCCCCAAACAAAGGAACGCTACCGCGAGCTGGCGACGTCGCGCCTCGGCGTCGCAATGCCAAGTGCCGACGATGAATTGCGTGACCCGCCAAAGGCGGACCAAACCTATGTGGCCGCAGCCGACGTGTTGCGTCCGCTCACGAACGATCGGAAGGCATTCCCGTTTGTCTTCAAGGAGCTTGTTGCCTATGGCTTTGTTCGCAACGCCCACGGCTCACGCTGGGTGGGACTAGGCGTTGCCGCCGTGACGGTTGTGACGACCGTAATGCACGCAGGGCTGCTCCATCTTCAGCCGCCGTACTGGACTCCCGCCGACCTTGATGCCTCCCACATCGTCGTGATGCTTGCGTCAGTTGGGCTTGCCTGCCTGTGGTGCTTTCACTTCACGGCGCAGACCGTTCAGCAGGCCGGCTTCAGCTATGCGAAACGACTTTGGGAGGCACTCGAGAAGTTGCCGAAGAAGCCCGTGCGGGCGAGAGCGGCCTGCGCAAAAGGCATGTGAACTGAAGCTATCTGTCGCGGAATCCATGGCCAGTCTCGGATCGATTCGGCGTTTTGCAACCGTCGGCGGCGGAACTGGCCACCGCACTGTGCATCAGTGGCCGCGAACGGCTTGCCATGCTGCTCGTAGCGCCAGTGCATCTGCTAATGCATGGTGGCGCTCGAGCCCTCGATACAGAGAGGATTCGAGCCAACTCGCCTCAGCGGCCCGCCTGCCTTCGACTCGTCCGGCAACGCTGTCGATGTTCTCAGGCACAAGCAGGGGGCGCACTCGATCCCAAAGGCTGCTCTCCATCATCGCGTCTCGCAACAGAGCGAAATCATCGTCGTAGTCGTATGCCACGGTGATCTGCCCGCCGGCGTCAACGGCGCGTGCGATCAACCACTCTCCAGCTCGATAGCCCAACTCCGATGCCGAGTACTTCGATTTGGGCAGTCTGCCGAATTGACGCACTACGGTAGCGCGTGTGAACTCGCTGGCAGCACGAAGCCTCTCCTGGCCGATGGCGTCCAGAACCAGGTCGAGCTCTGCATAGATCTCGGTCCCGTCGAGCGAGACCATTGAGAAGCTCAGCAGAGCCGGCGAAATCAGGTTGGTGAATTCAGTGTCAAGAAACACCATCTCAAGTTGATCTCACATCGAGCAGAAAAGAACTGACGCCGCCCCTGCTAGGAGTGCAGCGCCGTCCGCGTGGAAACCTTTGCGCGCCGGCTGTCTGTGTACGGCGGTCAAACGCATCTGGCGAGTCACCCCGGCAGCCCCCCGCGCATTCGCTCAAGGAGGGTCTCTACCTGGCGCCGGCCTTCCGCACTGCGTAGTGCCTGTGCGGGCGTTTCACCACCTAGCTCTTGCAAGGGCTCCTCAAGCCAAACATTCAGCCAGGCTGCGAGGTCGCCCATGTTTCGGACACCACCGCTTTCCTCGACGAGCTGCCCCAACTTGTCCAGCAACTCCGCCTTGGCGCCAGCGCCCTCGAAGTCGGATTCCTTCAAGAGCGGCTTGCGCAGGGCCTCCCGGAACTTCTCCAACCGCTTGAGCCCCGCCTCCGGCCCATCGTCGCTGGACCAGCCGGGCGCCGCCGGCGAGGCGGTGTATCCACTGGGCCTGCCATGGTCGTAGTAAACCTCGTGGATCGCGTACCAGGTGTCACCATCGGCCTGCTGGAATTCGATGACGCGGCAATTCCAATGCTTACGTGGCGTCTCGGTGGCTCCTGAAGCAGTGGGTTCCCGCTCGAGCTCAGCACGCGCCGCAATCGCCTGCTGCCAATCCTGAAGATGGCCCATTTGAACGACTTCATCCAGCCCGATATTCTCCAGCAGCCCTGCGAGCAGGGCGCGCCGCTCGCTCTCATGGAGGCAGAGCTTGCCGCGCACGAGCTCTAGTCGACCGGGCAGCCGTTCGAGCTTTTCCAGGCCTTCTGGCCCGGTCCATTCCTTGCCGCTGCGCCCAATGTCCCAATCCATGGTTCAAAATTCCTTGCGATTGAAGTCGAATGGCTCAAGGCGCAGCGTCGTACCAGGCATCCCGAAGGGGGCCGACCTGCACCCGGTCCAGCCCAGGCCAGCGCCGAATCCAGCTCTCGAAGGCCGCTCGGTCGGCCGCAGTGACGTTGCCACGGCGCGCGGCCACGAATCCGCAGGTGACGCCGCCGCCAAGACACAGCACCCGTGCCTCAACGACGTCCTCGATCAGTCGGTCGATGAACTGATCCTGCAGCTCGATCAACGGCGGCGCCTGCCAGGTCAGTTCGTAGTCGAAGCCCAGTGTCTGAAACTCTCCAATGTGCAGCTTCTTGCGAAGGCGCCTGGAGCGGGTGCGCTTGGGCGGCGGTAGCAATAGTTCAGACATGGAGCCTCCATTTGGCATTGGTTGCGGGCCCGACCGGCTGATCCGTTGGACAGCCCCAGCCAAGCCTATTCAGCATCGAATCGATACCGGTGGAGTATCGGAAAATGTTATGTAAGTCATTGATTTATAAGGACTTATGATAGCCTAGCGGCCGGATGCAGGCCAGCAAAGCGGGCAGATCGGGCACCGATTCCGCGCCCAGCCTCCGCGCATGCGGAAGACCAGACAACCGAGCCACCACCATGCAAATCCCGGACGTGCGTCCTGAACCGTTCACGAAGCAGATTCGCTGCGACCGTTGCGGCCGCCTTGCTGAACTTGGCGAGGTGGAGTTCCACGAGTCGATCAGTATCGAGTCGAAGGCCGGCTATGGATCGGTATTCGGCGATGGCAACGACGTTCAGGTCGATTTGTGTCAGCACTGCCTGAAGACCACCCTCGGTCCATGGTTGCGGGTGAGCAACAAAGACGAGCGACGGGCCCTGCTCGAGGAACGGCTGCGCCTCTTTGATCCGGATCGGCATGGCGGAGAGTTTCCGACTGACCGGGACATTGCCCTGCAGGTGCCAGACGACATGCCGGTTCAGGAGCGCCCGTCATTGGATGGCAGCCTGCAGGTTCAGCCAATCGGGTTGTTTATCGCACCCAAAGGCCGGCACGCGCGCCCAGCCCAGCTTTGGCCCCTGCTTCGCCATTCCGCGCGCCTGTTCTTCGCACCTCTGACCGGTGCCATTCGCGGTATTCGTCGGGAGTACAAGCGGCTCAACCGTGCCGAACGATCTCGCCAGCGCGATCAGGCCGGTTTCGTGCTGCATAACCTTGGCGGCGATGACCGCTCTAGGGCAACGGAGTCGCAGTGAGTCTGGGGGCTGGGGCAGTCTTGTTGATACGTGTTATGTATTCGTAAGTCATTGATTTTAAATGATTTTATTCTCCACTGAAACAGGTTGGTCCGGCATAATGCCGAGCAAGATGGGACCCTTGCACAGTTCTTTGTCGGAGCATTTTCCTGAAACGGGCAGCCCCGCTTTGGCGGTCAGGCGCCGCGAAGAGGGGGCGATCTCGGCAGATGAGGCGCTGCGCCGCATGAGGGCTCAAGGGATAACTATCAAAGCCTGGGCGGCGAACAATGGCTACCACTTCTCAGTGGTCTACAGCGTCCTATCCGGCCGGCGCAAGTGCCTGCGCGGGCAGTCCCACGCCATTGCCGTAGCGCTAGGCCTCAAGATTGCCACACAGTGATTTTCGGAGCTCAAGCAATGGCCAGAGCGCCGCCGTAACCGAGAGTGGCGGCGCCCGAGTTGTGCAACCAACCCGGGCGCCAGTCTTAGCAGCGGACTTGTGAATCTACTGGTGACGACAGGGGAAGCATATTCCCTCGCTGGCTAGAGACGCAACTTCCATGATGCATAACTTTGCCCAATGCGTGCCATTGCCGCGTTGGTGGAAGAACTCATGCCAGAAATCCTGTACAGAGAGACAGCCGAACCCGCGCACGTTGGTTCAATTGAAGTCGCCTGCAGCAAGCTAGCGCTGAACAGGGGTACGTGTCGGCGCAGGAAGAAATCGCCGGCTGCAACTGGCTTGCTCCGTCGCAGTCGCGGTCGTTTGGACGGCACTGTCTTGACGAACCGCGCTGGCCGCGCTTCCCACGCAGTCGCCAGCATCCTGGTTGCAGCGCATGCGTGAACGATTCACTACTGCGCGCCTCGATGCGCTACTCAAGCTGAAGCCAGTCTCTGCCGCCGGGCGCGCGTTCATCGACAGAGCGCTTGCAGCCCCATCTCGGAATGTCCAAGGCACCACGAAGAATGTCGTGTCGGACCTGCCATGCCCAAAGATGTGGGGCAACGCGCAGGCCGAAAGTTGGACTGCGGAGAATCCGTTCACGCTTCAGCACATCTTCGACGACGAGATCATTGGCTACACCAACCAGGTCCCGCGGATTGAGGTGTTCTACAAGGGCCGCAACGGACGAAATGTCCGTGCGCCTTACACGGGAGACGCAATCAGCTTCCACAACGACAGGGGGGTAGTGGTTGAGGAATGGAAGCCGGAGTCAGACCGTGAATCGCTTGAGGAGCTACACCCCGGAAAATATCAGCGAGAAGCCGACGGAAGCTACTCGTCACCTCCGATTAGTGCCGTGTTTGGCCCGATGGGCATCGGATTTGTCGTTCGCTTTTCCAGCGAGGTCAGCTCGACAGGACATCGAAACCGTCGGTTTCTCTATCCGTACCTACAACCTAGTGCTCAGCTGGTCTACGCCCCGGGCTTGCCGGCATTGCTTGAGCAATTTGTCGAGAGAGCAAGTGCCTCGTATTCAGATCTCTTGGATGCTGGCGCGGACCCTGATGTTCTGAATTGGGCGGTAGCCCACGGGCATCTTCATGTCGACCTAGACGCTTCGCTGCTGGTCAGCGAAAAGCATCTGGTTCAGGTCTTCAGGCATGAGGAAACGATGAGAGCCTGGCAGTTGGCTTTGCGACCGGACGGAACGAGACCAGGTAGGCAGACCAACGTCGATGGCCTTGAGTTGAGGGTCGAAGACAAGTTTCTCTTTGATGGCCAACGGCTGACTGTCGCGTTGTCAGGTGCGACGGCAACGTACGCAACCAACGACGCTGGCGAGAGCGTGACGATAAGCCACGAGCTGCTCATCTCGGCGCATCGCGCGGGCAAAGTCTCGCTGCCTGACCGCCTTCGCACCAACGGAACCGATGGGCGATTCTGGCGAACATCGCCTGCGAACTTGCAGCGCGCAATCCGACGGGTTGAGATCCTCGAACTCGTGGATGCTGGCGAAGAGTTGCCACTTTCAGATCGTTACTCAGCGAGCACGCTCAGAAGGTGGAGGCAGTTGATCAGAGAGGGGGGCGCCAAAGGGCTCAGCCCGGTTGAGTCGCTGATTGATGAAGGTGACCAGCGGGGTTTCCGTGGCTCACATATTGACGAATCGTTCAGCATGAAGCTGAACGCATGGATCATCGCGGCATTGAAGGGCAAGCTGGCGAAGTCCATCAGGACGATTTATTTTGATATCAAGAAGCTGGCTGAGGCGGATGGGCACCGCATGGTCGCGAAGTCCAGCTTCTATGAGCGTGTAGCCAAGCTTCGGTCGATCAGGACCGCGCAAGAGGCGCAAGGGCACAAAGTCGCCTATCCGATGACCCCGACCTACTGGATGCTAGAAGCAAATACGCCAGTCCATTGCGAGCGCGCGATGGAGCTTGTGCACTTTGACAGCACCCTTCTTGATGTGGAGCTCCGAAGCTCAATTTCTGGCGAGGTATTGGCACGGCCCTGGTTGTCAATTGCGGTGTGTGCACACACAAGGCGGGTCGTTGGAATGTACCTGTCGTTCAAGCCGCCTAGCTACATCAGCTCAATGATGCTGTTAGCGGACATCGTCAAAAGAACAGGACGGCTACCGGACGCGATCATTCACGATTGGGGCTCTGAATTTAAGGCAAAGGACTTCAAGTACGCGCTTACCGCACTCTTCATTCAGCGCCATATCAGACCAAAGAGTGCTGGCCGATTTGGGAGCGTTCTTGAACGCATGTTTGGCGTTGTCACCCGGGAGTTCATTGACAACCTTGCAGGCAACACCAAATTGCGAAAGAACGTCCGGCAGCTTTCCCCGTTATCTGATCCAACGGTGCACAGCGGGCTCTGGCTTGCCGATATCTATCAAGGCTTGGAAGACTACTTCTTCAACATCTACGACAACAGAAAGCACTCAACGACGCTGCGCCCTCCGAGGGCAATGTTTGACGCATCATTCATTGCGCATGGCGTGCGGCCGCATAGGCTGCGGAACTACGACGATCTTCTGGCCATCTTGATGCCGACGGCGAAGGGCCGGCCACGGTTGATTGATCCTGCGCGCGGAATCTATGTGAACTACCGGTACTACGGTCACCCCTTGCTGGCCAGCCTTTCGCTTGCCGGGGCGCCTGCGGTAGTAAAGCCACTGCCATTCGACCCGGGCAGTGTTCTAGTCTTCATGAAGGGAAACTGGCTCGTATGCCGGACGGGCCTGCACGAAGACCTGCGCAATGCCCCAGAGGTTATTCGTCGATGCCTCTTTGAAGAATGGACTCTTGAACAGCGAATTGTTGAGGCTTCTCATGACAACGCTCGAGAGAAGTTGCGCGAATTGCTCGATCAAATGAATGCGAAGGCACTTGAGAACAAGGAGTACTTCCGAGAACGGGACAAGCGCGACCTGATGTCGCCAGCGTTGTTTGCACCTGCGGAGGAGGCTCCAACTGCTTCAGGATCACTTGGAAAGCTTGAAGCCATGATGAAGGCTGCGCTGGCCTCCGCCATGCAGTCCCCAAGCCTCGGGCAATTGGTTGGAACAACGTGATGGACGCTCCGCAGAAGTTTCCCCCCGAGCTCCTCGCTGCATCCGACAAGGAGAGGCTGGACTACTTTAGAAACGATGTCATCGTTGACCACCCGACGCTGACGGATGCACTGAAGCGCCTGGATGGCGCTGCAAACCCAGCGCTCGATAGGCGCATCCTCCTATTGGTCGGAGGGACGGGAGTCGGTAAGACTGCGGTGCTTAGGAAGTTGGTGGCAAAGCGCACTGCGCGGCAGAGCGACCAAATGGTGCTCCGTCCTGAGCTTGCCCCGGCTATCTACGTTGAAATTGAGCCCCCTGATCGGGGGGCGTTTGATTTCAGCTCCTTCTATCGCGAGGGTCTGGTTGCGATGAAGGCCTCACTCATCGACAGGACTGTGCCGGTTGTTGAGCGAAAGACACGGGAAGGGATGCTGCTGACCCTTGCTACCGAAAACGCGCGTCGAAATCTGGGCCGTGATGGATTGAAGTTGCGCTTCAAGAATGAGCTTGTTTCCCGAGATGTCGAGTTGGTCGCGATCGACGAGGCGATTAGCTTCTTTAAGACAGGTAAGGGGCGCACGGAGAAGGCGCGTCTAGAAGTCCTGAAGGACCAAGCGGACAAGCTGAAAACCTTCACCAACAAGACGGCAGCCACGATCATCCTGGCTGGCGGTTTTGACTTTTTCGAACTGGCTTTAACGACGGGGCAACTTGCACGTCGATGCGTGGTTGTTCCAATGGAGCCCTACGCCATGACTGCAGTAGGTCTGGTGGGTTTCGGTACCGCCCTTACAGGGCTCCTATCTCATCTGCCGATCACTCACCAGCTTGCAGGGGAGGCGATCGCATCCGAGCTGTTCCTGCAATCGCTCGGTTGCGTTGGCTTGCTGAAGGAAATTCTTAGCGGCGCGATGTTGACGGCTTTGACCGAGAAGTCGAGCTTGGACATCAAGCTGGTTCGTAAAGCCTATTACTCAGCAGCTGCATTGAAGCAGATGGGCGAGGAGATGGAGGATGGCATGCGGGCTGTGCGTGATGTCATATCGCTGACAGTCCTTGCATCGAGAGCGGACGATGACGCTGCTGCTGCTGCCGCTGCCGCTGCCGCAAGCGCCGGACCGCCTGCGGTGCCGCTCAAACCTGGAGAAACCACGCCGTCACATCGCACAGAAGCGGCGGCAGCTTGGTGAACCAAATGGTCGATAGACAAGAACTCTTACTCGCGCCCGCCGCGGTTGAGAGGACGGGGGCTCAACGCGAGGCGTTGCACTCGATATTCAGACGAACCTGCGAACGCAATCAATTGCTTGTGAACGACGTCGTCAACGACCTGATGCTTCCGCTGGCTGGGCCGGCGCTGGATCGGATGAGGAAGCTGGTCAAGCCATTGCATCTCATGAATCGTGGTGGGGGCTTGTCCGACCGCTTCATAGCCCGAATGAAGTCCTTCAGCGCGGCGCAAAGTTGGGACCAAGCCACGCTCAAGGAGTTGATCGAGCTGCAGGGCATTGGAGCCTTGCCGGTCAGTTCTCGCAGGAGGTGGTGCGCGCAGTGTTATGACGATGACTGTTTCCAGCAGCATGGGCCATACGACCGACTCCTTTGGAGCGTTGAGCTGGTTGCGGCATGTCCCGTGCATCAAGTCAGACTTGAGGACTCCTGCGGTTCATGTGGCGCGACAAATCTGCCGGTGTTGATGGGTGTCGATATCTCCGGCTTCTGTCCACGCTGTTGGCAGTTCCTTGGGGGGAGGCGTCTGTCGCTAGATGGTGTTGGTGACGACTACGCGAGGTTCCTTTTGTGGACGTCTCGAACCGTTGCCGATCTACTCGATGAACCGCTGCCAAAAGGGCACGATGCCAACCGGCCATTCCTGAGCATGCTCCGACGCATCAGCGACTATCACTTCTCCGGCGCCTACGCGCACCTGGCTACTGCAATTTCAAGGAACAAGTCGGTCGTTGGGACTTGGTTTGCCGCCCGCACCAATCCCGGATGGCGAGTCGCTTGCGAAATTAGCTATTGCTTCCAGATCCCTTTGCGAGACCTGCTTGCCGGAGATGAAACGGCGGTTGCCTTCTCAGTTAGAAGAGCTCTGCCGTTGTCGGCCCAGGAACGCCATCTTTCCGTGCGCAGGCGGCCGATCGCGAGGGATCGTGAGCGCTTGAAGGCATTCCTTGCGGAGGTCGAGCAGGGCCTTCATCCAATTCTGTCAACGATGACAGTCGTCGGGCAACGGCTGGCGATTGACCCGAGTCAGCTGCGAAAAATGCTGCCTGTTGAATGCGCCAGTCTCTGTAAGGTCTTGACAGATCGACGGGCGGAGAGCGCGAAGCGCGCCAGACGCGCGCGGCTCACTGAACTGGAAGTAGCGATTCGCCAGGTCGGTGAAGATCTGGCAGCAAGTGACGGACCGTTGACTAGACGCAACGTTGAGCTACGACTTCGTCACCTGGGATTCAATGTGCGACGTCCAGACAGCAAGAGCATTCGTGATCGAGTCGCGGACGCAAAGTGCCAAGCTCTGAAGCAGATGTCCGGCAGTTCCTAGGCGGTGCAGATGTCCGGCAATACGTGCGCAAACGCCAGCGAATTGCCGGATGCCACATGCTTACGCAGAAATCCGCGTCAAATATGGTGCGCCCGGCTGGGATCGAACCAGCAACCCTTGGCTTCGGAGGCCAATACTCTATCCATTGAGCTACGGGCGCAGAGCTGGGGAGTGTACCCGGGCTTGGGTGTGGTCCGAACGAGGCGGTGTTGTTCACTTGTGCGCACCATGATCCCCCGCGCGGGCATCGCATTGTGCCGGCGTGGTCTGGGCGAGAGCTTGCAACGATATAATCCCGCAGTTTTGCGCCTCAATGCTTTGGGGCGCTGTAGCCCTGCCTGCCGACGCCAACGAGGATTTCATGAGCGGAACCCCAGATCACGACAACACCCACGATGACGCACACGACGACGCGCACACGGGTCCGATCAAGACCCCCAAGCAATTGGCCTGGGCGGTGTTGTTTGCCTTTGTGGCGCCGGTGATCATCATCATCCTGCTGGCCAATTTCGTCAGCTCGGACAAGAAGCCGGCCGCCGGCAGCGAGGGGCTTGGCGCCGAGGCGGTGGCCGCCCGCATCCAGCCCATCGGCAGCATCGAGCTGAAGGACGTCAACAATGTGGCGACCTTGAAGACCGGCGAGCAGGTCTATGCCGCACAGTGCTCGGCCTGTCACGCCACCGGCGCCGCCGGTGCGCCCAAGCTGGCCGATCTGGCCGCCTGGGGCCCGCGCGTGAAGACCGGCTATGAGGCCCTGCTGACCTCGGCCCTGAAGGGCAAGGGCAATATGGGAGCCCAGGGCGGTGGCGATTTCAGCGACTTCGAGATTGGCCGCGCCGTGGTCTATCTGGCCAATCAGGGCGGTGCCAAGTTCGACGAACCCAAGGCGCCGGCAGCTGCGGCGGCTGCGTCCAAGTAGGCCGAGCGACGCGTCAAATCGAGCCGACCTGCGGGTCGGCTTTTTTACGCCCGGTCGGTGCCTGGCGCAGGCCTGCGCACGAAGCCGAACTGCCGCGGCAGCGCGGCCGCCATCACGTCCTGCGGTAGCCACAGGCCGGCCTCGACGGCGTTGGCGGCGCACTCCATGTCCAGGGTGTGCACCAGGCCGAGGCCCAGGTCGGTGGCGATGAAGAGCCGGCCGTGCTCGTCCAGCCAGGCCGACTCAAAGCTGGCCTCCAGGCCGGTGTGGCTGCGCAGCTGCGGTGCGGCCGCCGTGGCCGTCAGGCGCCACACCCAGGGCGCGGCCTCCAGTTCGACATAGACGCGCTGCGGACCGTTCTGGAAGAACCAGCAGCCGGCGTCGTCATGCAGATAGTTGCGTTCGATGAACTCGCGCAGCTTCTCGTGGGCGATGCGGCTGCCCTTGACGACAGGAAACGGCCCGGCGGCCTGGATGCGGTCGTCGCGCATATACCACTCACCGCGCGCGTCCAGCGCCAGCCAGCCGTAGCAGTGCGGCACATGGGGCCATTTCTTCAGCGCGGCCTTGACGATGTCATCCATGCGATCCAGTTTGCCCTATAGAAGCCTCAAAAGGAACCGGCCAGCCAGTGGCAGACGGCCTCCGGCATGGCCAGCACATGGCCCGGTGGCCAGCCTTTGGGAAAGCCGACATGCCCACCCTGGTGCGGTTGCCACAGCGTGACGAAGGGGCCGACCTCGGACTCGCGTGGCAGGCAGTCGGCCGGCACGAAGGGATCGTTGCGCGCGTTCATCACGAGGGCCGGGATGCGCAGGCTTTTCAGATGGGGCTTGGCCGAGGCCCGGGACCAGTAGTCGTCGGTGTTGCGGTAGCCATGCAGCGGCGCCGTGAACAGATTGTCGAACTCGTACAGATCACGGGCGGCGCGCAGGCGCTCGCCGTCGAACAGGCCCGGGTGCTGCTGCAATTTGCGCAGCGCCTTGGGCACCATGCTGCGCAGGAACATGCGGGTGTAGACGAGGCGATTGAAGCCCTTGCCGATGGCGCGGCCGCTGGCCGCCAGATCGACCGGCGAGCACGCCGCCGCCACCGCCTGGGCCGTGGCGCCAGCGGTGTGGCCGGCCTCCTGCGCCCAGCGCAGCAGGGCATTGCCGCCCAGCGACACCCCGACGGCGACGATGGGCCCGCGGTGCTGGGCGCGCAGCCGGTCCAGCATCCAGCCGACTTCGACATGGTCGCCCGAGTGATAGGCCCGCGGCGCCAGGTTCAGCTCGCCCGAGCAGCCGCGGAAGTGCGGCACCGCATAGGCCCAGCCGCGGGCCCGGGCCAGGCTGGCGAAGGCCAGCGCGTAGTGGCTGTTGGACGAGCCTTCCAGGCCATGGAACAGCACCAGCAGCGGACGTTCCGTGCCGGCCGCGACCTCGTCGACCAGATGATCGACATCGACGAAATCGCCGTCCGGCGTGGCCCAGCGCTCGCGGCGATAGGTCGGCTTGGCGGCCTGGAAACGGCGCGCCCACAGCGCCGCCCAGATCGTCTGCGCATTGCCGCCGGGCAGCCACAGCGGGGCGTGATATCCCGAGGCGTCACTCATCCGTCAATGGAGCACAGCCGGCGCTTCGATGATCTCCTGCACGTCATTGGCCGTGCCGGGGCTGGCATGGTGGACGACCATGCGCCAGCCCATGGCCGTCTTCAGATAGACGTTCGTGGCAATCACCCAGGCGCTTTGCGGGCCCTTTGGGCCCTGCACCTGCACCCGTTCCAGCACATTGTGAATGGAGGTCTCGCCATTGCTGAGCGTGCGCACGCGCTCGGGCATGGCGTGCACCGGCCCCTGACTCAGCACGGCCTCGAAGGTGGCACGGATGGCGCCGATGCCGACCACGCGCGGCCCGCCCGGGTGCACGCAGGAGACTTCCTCCTCGTCGGCCCAGACGGCCATCAGCCGGTCCAGATCGCCCTGCTGCAGCGCTTCGTAGAACTGTGCCTCGGTGTCCTCGGGCGAGGACAGCAGGGCGGCGGCCCGGGCTTTTCGCAAAGGCATGTGCGAGCGCGGCTCAGTGGTGCGCGTGCACGACTTCGCCTGCCTTCAGGCGATACACGGTGCCGCAGTAGGGGCACTTGCCGCCCTCGGCGTTGGTCACCACGTCGATGAAGACCTTGGGGTGGTTGCTCCACAGCGCCATCTTCGGGTTCGGGCAGGCGACGACGCCGGGGCCCTGCAGCTGGGCTGCGGTGACTTCAACAACTGATTTGGATTCGCTCATGATGTGCCTCAGACCTTGGACAACCAGCCGGCGTACTTGGGATTGCGCCCGTGCACGATGTCGAAGAACGCGGCCTGGATCTTCTCCGTGATGGGGCCACGCGAGCCGGCGCCGATCTCGATGCGGTCGAGCTCGCGGATAGGCGTCACTTCGGCGGCGGTGCCGGTGAAGAAGGCCTCGTCGCAGATATAGACCTCGTCGCGGGTGATGCGCTTCTCGACCAGCTTCAGGCCCAGGTCTTGGCAGATCGAGAAGATGGTGTTGCGGGTGATGCCGTTCAGCGCACCGGCCGACAGGTCGGGCGTGTAGACCACGCCCTTGTTGATGATGAACAGGTTCTCGCCGGCGCCCTCGGAGACGAAGCCCGAGGCATCGAGCAGCAGGGCCTCGTCATAGCCGTCGTCGGTGGCTTCCATATTCGCCAGTATGGAGTTGGTGTAGTTGCTCACCGTCTTGGCCTGCGTCATCGTGATGTTGACGTGGTGGCGGGTGAAGCTGGAGGTCTTGACGCGGATGCCGCGCTTCATGCCGTCCTCGCCGAGGTAGGCACCCCAGGACCAGGCCGCGACCATCAGGTGCACGCGGGCGCCCTTGGGGCTGACGCCCAGCTTCTCGGAGCCTATCCAGATCAGCGGGCGGATGTAGGCGCTGTCCAGCTTGTTCTCACGCACCGCGCTCTTCTGCGCCTCCATCACCTGCTCGGGGCTGAAGGGGATCTTCATGCGCAGGATCTTGGCGCTGTTGAACAGGCGCTCGGTGTGTTCCTGCAGGCGGAAGATCGAGGTGCCGCCATCGGCCGTCTTGTAGGCGCGCACGCCCTCGAAGGCGCCGCAGCCATAGTGCAGCGTGTGCGTCAGCACATGGATCTTGGCGTCGCGCCATTCGACGAGTTCGCCATCCATCCAGATCTTGCCGTCGCGGTCGTCCATGGACATGAGGGGCTCCTAGCTGTGGTTTCGGGCCATTTTATGCGCTGGCACCCGAAGCGCCGACCGTGACTTTGTTCTCATAGATCGGCGGCGCAGTGCGTCAAGCCCCCCGAGGCGCGGGGGCGCGGATGCTGGCGCTGATTCCGCCCATTTTTTACAGTCCGGGCACCAAAGCAAGAAACCGCTTTTCAATTTTGTTGGGAATCCCCATGAACCGCCCTCTGACCCTCGCCTCCTTGATCTCGGCCGCTGCGCTGTCGCTGGCTGCGCCCGCACAGGCCCTGACCATCAATGCCGGCGGCCCGTTGTGCTCGGCCTCGGCCACCACCACCTCGCAAGCCGGTTATGTGGCCTGCCTGGGCTCTTTCGACGGCAATATCGACAACCAGCTGAACGGCGCCGGTGGCGTGTTTGCTGCCATCGCCGCCGCGCCGAGCGCGGGTTTCGGCTTCAGCACCAATCAGTATTTCAACAGCGGCAACTACGCTGTCTCGGGCAACCCCTTCGCCACGGATGCGGGCGCCCTGGACAATGGCGTGATCAAGTTCGACAACGCCCAGACCGGCAAGTTTGTGCTGGGCATCAAGCAGGGCAATGATTTTTCGCTGTATCTGTTCGATGGCTCCGCCGTGGTTGGCGGCATCTCGCAACTGTCCATCGACTCCAATGGCGTCAAGGCCGGCGGCGGCATGGTGATCTCGCATGCCGGCTTCTTCGGCACGCCGACCGCGGCCGTGCCCGAGCCCGAGACCTATGCGCTGATGCTGGCCGGCCTGGCGGCGGTGGGTTTTGTCTCGCGTCGCCGCAAGAGCAGCTGATTCGCCTCGACACATGATGAACCCCGCCGCGGCGGGGTTTTTTCATGCCGCAGCGGTTTCGTCGCCGGCCTCGGGCCGTGTCAGCGTGCGGCGCACGCAGCGGCCGTCGGCGAACTCCAGCTCGACACCGACGCCGCCGTCGTCCTCCCAGCGCCAGACCTCGGGTTGCTCCGTGACCCGGATGCCGAGGCTGCCGGCGATGGCGATCACGTCCATCAGCCGCATGCCGTCGCGCAGCTTGGTGTGAAGCATCACGGCGCTGCCCACCGATCCCTTGGGCGCGCTGCCGGCCTTTTGCAGCAGCCGCATCACGCGGCTGAACTGCAGCAGCAGCCAGAACGCCACCAGGCTCACTGCCAGCACGACGCCCTGCCAGCCATAGGAAAACCAGCCCGCCACCACGGCGGCAATGGCCAGGGCCCAACCAATCCAATTGTTCATGGGCGCGATGTTAGGGCCTGATCCACACGGATCGAATGCGGGGAGACCACAACCCGCCGGGCGACTATGCCAACTCCCGCAGCAAGTCGATCGCCTGCTCGATCCGCTCCACCGCATGCACGGTCAGCCCCTCGATGGCCTTCTTTGGCGCATTCGCCTTGGGCACGATGGCGACGCTGAAGCCCAGCTTGGCCGCCTCCTTGAGACGCTCCTGGCCGCGCGGCGCCGGCCGCACCTCGCCGGCCAGGCCGACCTCGCCAAAGGCGATGAAGCCACGCGGCAGCGCCTTGCCGCGCAGCGAGCTCTGGATCGCCAGCATCACCGCCAGATCGGCCGCAGGCTCGCTGATGCGCACGCCGCCCACGGCGTTAATGAACACGTCCTGGTCGTTGGTGACGACCCCTGCATGGCGGTGCAGCACCGCCAGCAGCATGGCCAGGCGGTCGCGGTCCAGGCCCACCGAGAGCCGCCGCGGGCTGGGCCCGCCGCTGTCCACCAGCGCCTGCAGCTCGACCAGCATGGGCCTTGTGCCCTCCAGCGTCACCAGCACGCAGGAGCCCGGCACCGGGTCGCCGTGGGTGGACAGAAAGATCGCGCTCGGATTGGCCACGCCCTTCAGGCCCTTGTCGGTCATCGCGAACACGCCGATCTCGTTGACCGCGCCGAAGCGGTTCTTGATCGCCCGCACCAGACGGAAGCTGGAATGGGTGTCGCCCTCGAAGTACAGCACCGTGTCGACGATGTGCTCCAGCACGCGGGGGCCGGCGATCGCCCCCTCCTTCGTCACATGGCCCACCAGCACGATGGCGCAGCCGCTGGCCTTGGCGGTGCGTGTCAGCTGGGCCGCGCATTCGCGCACCTGGGCCACCGAGCCGGGGGCCGAAGTCAGGTGCTCGGAGTAGAGGGTCTGGATCGAGTCGATGACGCAAAAGGCCGGCTGCTCCTGTTCCAAGGTAGCGAGGATCTTCTCTAGGCTGATCTCGGCCAGCACCCGCACCCGCGTTCCGGCCAGGCCGAGCCGGCGCGAGCGCATCGCGATCTGCGCGCCCGATTCCTCGCCGGTGACGTAGAGCACCTTCAGCCGGCTCGACAGATCGTCGATCGCCTGCAGCAGCAGGGTGGACTTGCCGATGCCGGGGTCGCCGCCGATCAGCACCACGCCGCCCTCGACAATGCCGCCGCCCAGCACCCGGTCCAGCTCCTCCTGGCCGGTCGGGGTGCGCTCGAAGTCGCTGGCCTCGATCTCGCTCAGGGTGGCCACCGGCTGGCTCTTGGCCAGCGCCTGGTAGCGGTTGTTCTTGCCGCTGCCCCCGGGCGCCTCGGCCACGCTCTCTATCATCGTGTTCCAGGCGCTGCAGTGCGGGCACCTGCCCAGCCACTTGGCGCTGGTGCCGCCGCATTCGTTGCAGGTGTAGATCGATTTTTCTTTGGCCATGGGGCTATTGTCGATGGGATCGTGGCAGGCTCGGCTATCGCCCCACGGCGGTGCATCGATCGGCACGACATGGTACAAACCCGGTCCTAACTTGAGTGCCGCTGCATGGATTTCTCCGTCTGGTTGACCTTTTTCGCCGCCTCCTGGGCCATCAGCCTGTCGCCGGGGGCCGGCGCCATTGCGGCGATGAGTTCGGGGCTGAACTACGGCTTCAGGCGCGGCTATTTCACGACCTTCGGGCTGATCCTGGGCATCCTGACCCAGGTTGTGGTGGTGGGCGCCGGGCTGGGCGCGCTGATCGCGGCGTCGACCCTGGGCTTCACCCTGGTCAAGTGGCTGGGCGTGGCCTATCTGGTCTGGCTGGGCATACAGCAGTGGCGGGCACCGGCCAAGGCGATGGTGGCGACCGACACCGGGGCCCGGGAAGTGACGCGCCGCCAACTGGTGCTTCGCGGCTGGATGATCAATGCCGTCAATCCCAAGGGCACGGTGTTCCTGCTGGCCGTGGTGCCTCAGTTCCTGGACCTGCATCAGCCGCTGGCCCCGCAATACCTGGTGATTGGCGCCACGCTGTGCTTCACCGACCTGGTGGTGATGGCCGGCTACACGGTGCTGGCCTCCAAGGTGCTGTCGGTGCTGCGCTCCGCGGCCCATATCAAGGCGATGAACCGCGCCTTTGGCACCCTGTTCATTGCCGCCGGCGCTCTGTTGGCCGGCTTCAAGCGCGCCGCTTGAAGTTCTCCGACCGCGCCCTGTTCTGGGGCCCGACCCTGATCTGGGCCTCGACCTGGCATGTGATCCTGTACCAGCTGGACAGCACGGTGCCGGTGCTCAACTCCGTGGCCTGGCGTTTCGGCCTGGCGGCGCTGATGCTGTTCGCCGTTGCGCGCTGGCAGGGCACTTCGCTGCGCCTGCCGCTGTCGGCCCATGGCCTGATGCTGGCCACCGGCATCGTCCAGTACAGCGGCAATTACTGGTCCGTCTATCAGGCCGAGCTGCACATTCCCAGCGGCCTGGTGGCGGTGTTGTTCTGCCTGATGGTGTTCGGCAATGCGCTGTCGGGCCGGGTGTTTTTCGGCCAGCGGGTGACGCGGCGCTTTCTGATCGCGTCCAGCGGCGGTGTGATCGGTGTGGTGATGATCTTCTGGCCCGAGATTGCCGAGACCGGCGCGAGGCCCACCGCCGCGCTGGGCCTCGCCCTGGGCCTGCTGGCCGTGCTGGCCGCCTGCATCGGCAATGTGCTGACCCTGACCCTGACGCGCCGCAAGCTGCCGCTGATTCCTATCCTGGCCTGGAGCATGGGCTATGGCTCGCTGTTCCTGCTGCTGATGTCGCTGCTCACCGGTCAGGGCCTGCACTTTGACTGGCGGCCCAGCTATCTGCTGAGCCTGCTCTATCTGACGGTGTTCGGCTCGGTGACCGCCTTCGTGCTCTATTTCAAGCTCGCTCAGCGTCAGGGCACGGCCCGCGCGGCGCTGACCGGGGTGGTGATTCCGGTCATAGCGCTGGTGATCTCGGCCGCCCTCGAGGGCTGGCAGCCCAGCGCCCTGTCGGTGGCCGGCATGGCGCTGTGCCTGGGCAGCATCTTCGTGGCCACGCGGCGCGCCTGACAGGCCCTAATCAAGCAGGCGCTGCGTGCGGGCCTCCCGGGCCGCCTGGGTGCGGTTGCTGACGCCCAGCGCACGGAAGATGGCGCCGACATGAACCTTGATGGTGCGCTCGGCCAGGCCCAGCCGGCGGCTGATGTGCTTGTTGGACAGGCCGTCGCAGACCAGGCGCAGCACCTCCAGCTGGCGCGGCGTGAGCTTGCCCGCCGTCGGCGCCATCGTGGCGGCCTCGCTCATCTCGTCCACCTCGGCATCCGGCAGTGCCAGCATCAGCGGCGGCACATAGGTCTGGCCGGCCAGCACCAGGCGCAGGGCCGCCGACAGCGTGGCCGGGCCGGCCGACTTGGGCGCGAAACCGGTCGCGCCGGCGGCGATCAGGCGGCGCACCTGGGCATGGTCTTCGCAGGCGGTCAGCACCAGGATGGGCAGCTCGGGGCTGCGCCGGCGCAGCTCGGTCACCAGCACGGCGCCATCGCCGTCCGGCAGGTTCAGATCGACGATCAGCGCGCGGATCACGCCACCGTCGGCGAGCCGCAGCGCCTCGGCCACGCTGCCGGCCATCGCCACGGCGGCGGCGGGCGCGATGTCGCGCACCAGGCTGGCCATGGCCTCGCGCATCAGCGGATGATCGTCAACGACGAGGTAGCTGCCGCCGAGGTCCGGGCCGGCCACCGGGTCGGTCATGATGTTCACAGGGCGGCCTCCGCGGCGGCTGCCGCCTCTTCCGCCTCTTCCGTATGCGCCCGCCGGCCTTGGGCCAGGGCCTGGGCGATGGCCACCCGCAGGTCCACGGTCGCCACCGGCTTGTGCAGCAGCAGCAGGCCGCTGGCCTGGGCCTCGACCAGGCGCTCGGGCGCGGTGTCGCCGGTGATCAGGATGGCGGGTATGTCCTGGTTGTACTCGTCGCGCAGCCGCGCCACGGCATCCAGGCCGCTGGCCCGCTCGCGCAGACGGAAGTCGCTGATCAGCAGATCGGGTGTGGCCGGCTCCAGCAGCAGGGCCGCCAGCAGTTCCGCCAGGTCGCCGGCCGTCAGTACCTTGCAGCCCCAGCCGGAAAGCACCGCCTCCATCGCGGCGAGGATGTCGGCGTCGTCATCGATCACCGCCACGAACAGGCCCGGCGGCGGGGCGCTGTCGGGGGCGGGGGCCGCCGGACCCTCCTCGACCGCTGTCATTCCCGCACCGGCCGGTGCGACGACGGGCAGAGCCAGCGTGAAGACCGTGCCGCGCCCCGGCGCCGAACGCAGGTTCAGCGCCAGGCCGAGCAGCTCGACGGTGCGCCGCACGATGGCCAGGCCCAGGCCCAGGCCCTTGTTGCGGTCGCGTTCCGGGTTATGCAGCTGCACAAACTCCTGGAACACATCGGCCTGGCGCTCCGGCGGAATGCCGATGCCACTGTCGCGTACCTGCAGCACCCAGCCGCCCGCCCCGCGACGCAGCGCGATCAAGACCGTGCCCCGGTCGGTGTAGCGCAGCGCGTTGGACACCAGATTGCGCAGCACCCGTTCGAGCAGCACCGGATCGGTCTCTATCCACAGCGGCTGGCGTGGCAGGCGCAGGCGCAGGCGCAGGCCTGCGGCGCCGGCGCTGGGCTGCTCCTGCTCGGCCACCCGCTCCAGCAGCGGCGCCACGGGGAAGCGGCGCCGCTCGGGGTGCACCATGCCGGCGTCCAGCCGCGACACATCGAGCAGCGAGTTGAACAGGTCGGCCATGGTCTCCACCGCGTGGGCGGCATGCGTGGCCAGGCGCTCGCCCTCGACCGTCAGCGGCTGCTTGCGCAGGGCGCTGAGAAACAGCGACAGCGCATGCACCGGCTGGCGCAGGTCATGGCTGGCGGCGGCCAGAAAGCGGCTCTTGTCCAGGCTGGCGGTTTCGGCGCGCTCCTTCTGCAGCTGCAGATCGGCGGCCAGCTCGGCGACGGTGTAGCGGCTGCGCAGCGAGTCGCGCAGCGTTCGGTTCAGGCTGGCGGCGAAGCGGACCGAGGTCAGGCCGAAGGCCAGCACCGTGGCTGCCACCGCCAGGTGGGCCACGCTGCCGGCCCACAGACTCATGCCGACGACGCTCGCCACGCTGGGCACCAGAAAGGCGTAATAGGCCGGCAGCAGCACCGACAGCGCATGCATGGCGCTGCTGGTCATGCCGCCGATCAGAAAGATCAGCAGAATCTGCAGGTCCAGCCGCTCCGGGGGCCATAGAAACACCAGGCCCGCAGCCCACAGCAGGCCGCTCAAGCCCGAGGCGATGATGATGGCGCGGGCGCGGGCAGGCGCATTGCGCGGGTGGGCCGGCCGGTGGCGGGTGAGCCACCAGGCCCAGGCGTTGAAGGCGCTGTGCAGCATCTGCAGCGCAAACCAGCTGCCCAGCGCCACCGTGCTGACCAGCCCCTTGACGCAGACCAGCACGACCAGGGGCGTCAGCGTGTTGCCCAGGATGATGGAGGGCAGGGTGCGCTGCAGTGCGGTCACTTGGTCGGCCAGGATGCGCGCCTCCAGCGGGATGGCGGCGGTGGATGGGGCCGTGCTTTGCATGGCCGGCATTGTGTCCGCCTGCCCCGCCCTGAGGAACCCCCTAATGCCGCAGAACGGCCGCAGACCGCCGCAGACCGCCCACAGATGGCGGATTACTCGATCAGGCCCTGCGCCCGAGCCACCGCCACGATCTGACTGCGGCTGCGCACCTGCAGCAGGCGGAACAGGCCGTCGATGCTGTCGCGCGTAGCCGCCGGCGCCAGGCCCAGGCGGCGGCCTATGTCCTGACTGGACAAGTCCTGGCACAGCAGGCGCAGCAGCTCCAGCTGCGGCGCCGCCAGGCTGACGGGCGCGAGCAACTGGCGCAGCGCGGCCAGCAGCGCGTCGTGGCCGGCCGATTTGGCGCAGAAGCGCCGGGCGCCCAGCGCGAACAGGCGGGCCAGGCCGGCCTCATCGGGCTCGCAGGCGCTGAACACCAGCATGGGCAGGGCCGGGCGGCGGCGGCGCAGCGCCTGCATCAGGGTCTCGCCGCGGCCGTCGGGCAGTTGCAGATCGACGATGGCCGCGTCGGGGGCGTCGCGCTCGGCCAGCGCCAGCGCCTGCTGCAGGCTGCCGGTGACCGAAACCCGCAGCGCCGGCTCGACCTCGCGCACCAGCGCCGCCACCGCCTCGCCCATCAGCCGGTGATCATCGACAACCAGCACATGGCGCATGGGCGCGGCCGTCAGGTCCTCGCAGCCATGCGCCGACCCCAAGCCCGACAGCCTCCCAGCAGGCCCAGGCCGGCCAGCAGCAGGGCCGCCGTGGCGGGCTCGGGCACCGGTGTGGCAAAGCTCTGGCCCTGGGCGATCAGGGTCAGGCCGGCGCTGACGCTGATCGCATCGGCGCCGGTATTGTCCAGCTGCAGCAGCAGCGTGTCGCCGACGCTGTCGGCGGCCGGGCCCAGATCGGCATAGGCCGCGGCATAGGCGGTGTGGAACACCGGCAGCGTCGAGGCCGAGCCCAGCATCAGCACCGCCAGGTTCACCTGGGCGTTGTCGCAGCTCAGGCAGCCGGGGGCCAGGCCGCTCACCTCGGCATCGAGCTGGTAGCTCAGACTCAGGCGCAGCCCGGTCTTGGCGCCGAGCAGGATGCCGCCGAAGTCCAGGCCATAGCCGCTGATGGCGGAGGCATAGAAGCTGCCGCCCCCGCTGCTGCCGCCGGCGTGCAGGCCGGTGGCCGTGACCGCCGCCGCCGCGCTGGACCCCGAGGCCCCGGTCGAAGCCGCCAGCGGGCCACCGGCGCTGGGCAAGAAGAGGCTGAAGGGCAGGGCCGCGGGGTTGTCGCCACCGATCTCGCCGCTGATCAGGCTGCTGCCGTTCAACCAGCTGGCGCTGGGCGCCAGCCCGTCGCCGGGGTCGAGGTCGATCAGCTCGAAGCTCAGGCCGCTGATCTGGCCCTGGGCGCTGACCTGGGCCGGCGCGGGCCCGGCCAGGGCCAGGCCGGCGGCGAGTGCGGTGATGCCGGACAGTAGCTTGCGGTTCATGGTGGGTGATCTCCGGGTTGAGGTTAAGAGGTGGGTGACGGTGCGGCGATGCTCACCAGACCGTCGAGGCGGACAGATGCAGGCGCGGGCGGCGGGTCGGTGCCTCTGCGGCCTCGGCGGGCGGCTGGCGCAGCGGCCAGGCCAGGCCCAGACGCACAGAGACCGGGCCCCGCTCGCCGGCCAGGCCCAGGCCGACCGAGGCCAGGGTCTGTGCGCCGTGGCCACCGCCCGGCCGGCTGCTGCCGACGTCGGCATGGGCGAGCAGCTGCAGGGCGCAGTGCGTCGCGCAGCGGGTGACGTCATCGAGGGCCAGCGGCCGCCGCCATTCCAGCGAGGCAAAGGCGCCGCGGCGTGCCGAGAGCAGGCCTTCGGCATAGCCGCGCACGCTGGCCGAGCCGCCCAGCTGGAACTGCTCCGACGAGGGCAGGTCCGGATCGGGCGAGAGCTGCAGCGCGGCGCGCAGCAGCCATTGCTGGCCGTTGGCCAGGCGCAGCAGCCGCGCCAGACTGGCGCGCAGCACGGTGTAGCTCGCCTCGCCGCCGGCCGTGCGCAGGCCGCGCGCCAGCTGGGCCTCGCCGCTCCAGCTGCCGGCCTCGTCCTGCCAGTCCAGCGTGCTGCTCAGGCCCAGCACCGTCAGCTGCTGCTGGCGCACGCGCTCGCCGGCCACGTCGGTGGCCGAGTCCTTGGCGCTCAGGCGCAGGCCCGCACTCCAGCTGCCTGCGGGCGTCAGCAACAGCGTCTGGGTCAGGCCCAGGCCCAGATCGCGCGAACGGCCGGTCAGATCGAGTGCGGCGAAGCTGCCGCGCCGCACCGCGATGCGGCCATGGCTGTAGCTCAGGTCGAGCCGGCGCAGCGGTGCCAGGGGCAGTGCATAGCCCAGGCTCAGGCTCGGGCTGGGTGCCCGGCCGGTGAGCAGCAGGCTGGCGTTGAGGCTGTCGCCGCGCTCGCTGAGCAGGGGCAGGCGCAGGGCCAGGCCCAGGCGTCGCTCGCCCAGGCTGCTGCTGCCGGCGTTGTCGGCGAACAGCGTCCACTGGCTGAACGGCGGATCGCTGGCCTGCAGGCCCAGATCGCTGGTGCCCGGGATGGCGCCGGCGGCCAGGGTGGCGGCCAGCTGCACCTCGTGGCTGCGGTTGAAGCGCTGCAGCGCCGCCTCGATGCGCGGCACCGAGACCAGCTCGCCGCTGACCAGGCCCAGATGTTCGCGCACCAGGGCCTGGCCCAGCCGGGTCGGGCCCAGTGCGATGCGGCCCAGCCTGGCCTCGACCAGCTGGATGCGCACCCGGCCCTGTTCGATCTCCTGCGGCGGCAGCAGCGCCCGCGCCGTCGGCGCGCCCTTGGCGGTGTAGAGGGCGTTGATGGCCTCGGTGAGCTCCACCAGGTCGGCCAGGCTCAGCGTGCGGCCCTCGTAGGGGGCCACCAGGGCGCGCAACTCGTCGGCGCCAAGCACTTCCGACGGCCCGGTCTCGATGCGCTGCACCGGGATATTGCGCAGGCGCGAGGCCGGCGGCAGCGCCGCCGGGGCGGCCGGCGTGCCCAGAGGCGCCGGCGCCGGCCTGCGCTCCAGCTGCTCCTGCTGGCGCTGGCGGTCGCGCTGCTGGCGCTCCAGGCCCTGCTGGGCGCCGGGGTCGGGCGGCTCGGCGGCCTGTACGGCGCCCGCCAGTGCGACGGCGACAAGTCCCAACCGCCTCATGGCTTGCCTGGCGGCAGCACCTTGCGGCGCCCCGCTTCGAGTGTCACCCCCTGCGCCGCCGTCGGCATCGGCCCCTGCACCAGCAGATCGCGCACGGCCTTGGCCTTCAGGCTGCCGCCGGCGCTGACCAGGCCGCTGGTGCGCAGGTCGCGGCCGGCCGCGAAGCCGGCGTCGCCGCTGCTGCGCATCACGCCGCCCAGGGCCAGGTCGTTGCCGGCCTGGGCCTGCACGCTGGCGGCCTGCAGCATGCCGCGCAGCGTCCAGTCGCCGCCGGCCTGCAAATTGGCCAGGCCGCCGACCTGCAGCAGCCCGTCCAGGCCCAGCGTGCCGCCGGCCAGCAGGGCAAGGTCGCCGCGCGTCAGCAGCGTGCCGCCGATCTGCGCGGTGCCGAGCAGATTGAAGCTCGCCGGGCCACGCAGCTCCAGGCTGCCCTGCTGACGCAGGCTGGCGGCCTGCGCCCGCAGGGCACCGCCGACCACACCGGTGCCGCGCAGCTCCATCGCACCGCCGGCCGTCAGCTCGGTCGCGCCCTGCAGCGCCTGATGGCCGGCCAGCAGCAGGCTGCCGTCGGCCGACACCGCGCTGGCGCCGCTGGCGCTCATGCTGCCCAGGCTTTGCAGGCGGCCGCTGGCGCTCAGGTTCAGTGCGTCGGCCTCGACGCGGCTGCCTTCATCGAGGCTCAGGTCGCCGCTGCGGGCCTGGAGCCGGGTGTCGCCGGCCTGTATCGTCGAGGCCTGCGCCTGCAGGTTGGCGGCCGCCAGGTGCACGGCGGCGCCATGGAGGGCGCTGCCAGGGCCCAGGGTCAGGCTGCCGGCGCTGTCGATATCGATGCTGGTGAGGGCCTCGACGGCGCCGCTGATGCGCATCGCCGGCACCTGGGCGGCGATGCGCAGCGGGCCGCTCGCCACCCGTGCCGAGGCCAGCTCCAGCGCCTCGCCGCTGGCCGCCAGCCAGGCGCCGCTGCCGGCCTGCAGCTGCAGCGGGCCGGTGACCGAGACATCCAGCGCCGCCAGCGGATCGCCCGGCAGGCCGATGCTGCCGCCGGCGATCAGCGTCAGCGCGCCGGCGCGCACATTCAGATCGGCGCTGTTGAGCCGTCCGGTCAGCGAGCCGGGGCTGGACAGCCAGGCCGCGCCGGGCGTGAAGATCTGGTCTATCACCAGCCCCTGCGCGCCGGCCAGGGTCAGGTCCTGCGCCGCGCGGGCGGTGACGCTGCCGCCGGCCTGGGTGGCCACCTGCAGCGGTGTGCCGGGTGCGCCGAGCGCGCCGCCGCCGGCCTCGACCAGCACGTCGCGCCCGCTGACGGCGCTGCTGCCGGTGCTCAGCTGGGTCAGGCTGCCGCGCGCCTTGATGCGCACCTCGCCGTTGGTGCTGAGCACCTGCTGCAGGCGCAGATCGCCCTCGGAGCCGAGGTAGATGGCCTCGCCTGCCTTGGCGCTGAGGGCGCCGCCGCTGCCGCCAGTGTCGCGCATCGCCAGGTCGATATCGTCCTTGGCGGTGATGCGCAGGCCGGTGGGCGTGAGCTGCAGATCGGCGCGGTCGGCGGCCAGCAGCGCCAGCTGCTGCTCGGGCGTCCACTGCCGCGGGTCGCGCGAGATGTCGGTGCCGGCCGAGGCCCGGCCGATGCCGTTGCGCGCCTCCAGCTGCAGATTGCGGCCGCTGACGTTGGGGTTCTCGACCAGGATCTGGGTGTCGGCCGTGTCCTTGAACAGCCCGGCCGCGACGCGCTGGGTGATCTGCGCCTCGTTCCATACGCCGCCGTTGGCCAGCGCCTGGCGCAGCGCCGGATGAGCAGCGCTGTCGAAGTGCCAGACCGGGTCGTAGCTGCGCGCATCGCCCTTGCCGAACTCGGCGGCAGCGCGATGATAGAAGGCCGTCTGGCCATCGCGCCAGGCCGCCAGCTGGGCATCGTTCCAGCCATTGGCCGCCTTCAGCTGGGCCGCCGTGCTGGCATCGACGACGTAGACGAACTTCGGGTCGTAGGCGCTGGCCGCGAAGCCCTGTGACAGGCCCTTGCTGTCGAAGCGCTCCTTGAGCCCGCGCATCTGCCAGTAGGCCAGGTACTCCTGGCGCTTGCCCTGCTCGTAGCGCTGCAGATTGAGCTCGACGCCGGCCTGGGCGCCACTGTCGGCGGTGAGGCCGGCGCGGCGCGCCACGCCCAGCAGGGCCTCGCGGGTCTCCTGCTTGACCGATTGCACGGTGTCCACATCGACGATGCCGCCATTGGCCGCGCGCAGCAGCACGTCGCCGCCCGAGCTGGCGACCTGGGCCAGGCGCAGGTCGCCGGTGGCCTCGGCGATGCCGATGTCGCGCGCCGCGCGGGCCTCCAGGCCGCCGCGGTCGGCCGGCAGATTGATCAGCAGCGGTGTGGCCAGGCTGCCGATGCTGCCGTTGTCGGAGATCAGCCGCATGTCCCCGGCGGCCAGCGCCGACGTGGCGCCGCCGCCGCGCACGATATCGCCCTCGGCCTGCAGGTACAGGCGTCCGGGGGTGTCAACACGGCCCAGGCGCAGCCCGCCCTGGTAGGCGCGCAGGGCGATGTCGGTACCGGCACGCAGCTCGACGCTGCCGGTGGCCGAGAGCTGCACCTCCAGCGGCTGGAACGCGCCGCCGCTGCCGAACTCGCCGATGGCGCCGTTGCGCGCCGTCAGCGTGAGCCGGTCGGCGATCACCTGGCCGGCCGTGACGCCGCCGGCCAGGCCGATGCGGCTGGCGTCCAGCAGGGTCGTGCCCTTCAGATTGCGCACCGTGTCGCCCAGCTTGATGGCGGCATCGCGCGAGGTGACGCTGAGCGTGCCCTCGTCGGCACCGATGAAGTTGATCGCCACCGGCCGGCTGGCCGCCAGGCTGTGGGTGAAGAAGTTGCGTTCCTTCCAGCTCCAGTCGCGGCGCGTCTCGATGTTGTCGTAGAAGTCCGCCGCGCCCGAGCGGTAGCGGCGCAGGAAGTATTCGGACGTGCCGCCGCGCTCGTAGCGGTCCTTGCGGAAGTCGTAGAGGTAGTCGGCCGTGCGCTTGTCGCCATTCGTCAGCCACAGACCGCTGATGCGCGGCGTGTAGACCGGTGGCGGCGCGACCACCACGGTCTGCGTCGGCGCGTTCTTGGCCAGCCAGTCGGCCAGCTCGCCGAAGTCGCAGCTGACGGCGCAGGTGCGGGTGTAGATCTGGCTGTAGGCGACGGCGATGTTCTCGGCATTGATCCAGTTCAGCCGCCGCTTGGCCCGCGGCGTGTACAGGGCACTGCGGCCGCTGGTGTCGCTGGCGACGGCGCTGACCAGCGGCCGCGCATCGTCCTTGCTCGCCACATTCTCCTGGGTGGTCTGGACCTGGCCGTTGCTGCGCGTGATCGTCGTCACCAGATTGTTGCCCGCCGCGTCGCGGGTGCTGGTGTCGGTGATGCGGATGCGGCCCTGGGTGCCGGCGCCGGTGTCCAGGCGGTTCAGCACCAGCGCGCGGTCGGTCAGGTTATCGACCTGGATGCGGCCGTAGCCATCCAGCACATTGAGCTGGCCGCCGCCGGTGCTGAGCACGTCGCCGAACAGCTGCATGAAGCCGCCCTCGACCTGGATATTGCCCAGCTCCAGCTCCTGGGCCGCGGCGTTCCAGCGCAGCTTCGGGCGCAGCGCCGCGTCGAGGCTGGCCATGGCGTTGTTGCGCAGCGGCACCCAGGCGCCGTTGGCGTTCTTGGCGTCGGCGTAGGCGGCGTTGTCTATGGTCACCCGCACATCGGCAATGCCGCTCTGGATCACGCCGTTGAGATTGAGCTTCTCGCCGCTGATGAAGACATTGTTGCCGGCGATGATCGTGCCGCCGGGCCTGGCCACCGTGGCCACCGTGTCGCTATTGGTCAGCGGTGTGATGGTCGCGGTGAGCGGGTCGCGGGCGGCCGGGAAGCGGCTCTTGGAGGCCGCCTCCTCGGCATCGGTCAGCGACTTGATGACCAGCGTCGGGTCACCGGCCGTGTGGGTGTAGCCCAGGCTGAAGGTCTTGATGAAGTCGCCCTGGGTGGCAATGTCCACCGTCTGGGCGCTGATGTCGGACGAGACCTGCACCGAGCCGGTGCTGGCAATGCGCACCAGACCGCGCGGATTCAGGATATTGCCGAACACCTGCACCTCCGGCTTGGGCGTGGTGCCCTCGGCGGTGTTGCGCAGCTCGATCAGCGGCGCCGGCGAGTTGCTGCGCTCGGCAATAAGGCCCAGCGCGGCCACCTCGCCCGGCGCGTTGCGCAGATTGATGTCGGCGTTGGAGGCGATGCGCGCGCCATTGAGCGTGATCTCGCCGCCGCTGTCGCCGGGAATGCACAGCGCCGCAGGGCAGGCGGCCGTGCCGGCCTGGTTTTTCACGCTGAGGAAACGGTTCGAGGCGTTGTTGACGCGGATGCTGGCGTCGCCGGGCGCCACCAGCTCGCCGCCGCTGCCGCCCGTCAGCGCCCCACCGCTGATGCGGATGTTGCCGCTGGTGGCCATCGCCGGGTTGAGATCGATGAAACCGACCTTGGCGCCCACGCCCAGCTGGGCGCGGCGCGCCTGCAGCAGGTCGAGGTCGGCCTGGAAGCCGGCGGCCACCGCCGGGTTGTCGGCATAGGTCTGCACCAGCTGCTTCAGCGCATTCATGCGGCCCTCGATCTCGCGGCCGAGATCGACGTTGTCGCGGGTGCTGAAGCTGATGCCCTCGCTCTGGCGCAGCACCTGGCCGGCGCTGCCGATGTCCAGGTACTGGCGCCAATGGGTGCCGGCGAACAGCGTGCCATCGACCTGCACCGTCGAGGCCGGGCGGTCAAACTCGGCGCCGGCCTGGATGTCCAGGCTCAGATCGCTGTCGAAGATCTGGCCCAGGGCCTGCAGCGCCTCGCGGTACAGATCGGTGCCGCGGCCGAAGCCGCGCAGCTCGCGCTGGCCGCCGCCAGCCAGCAGCTCGATGTCCTTGACGGTGGCGATCGCCGCGCGCTGCATCTGCGCCTCGCGCGGCTCGCTGGCCAGCGGCGTGCCGGCCGGCAGTGCGTAGGGCTTGACGACGATGCGATTGTCCTGATCGACGATGGCCAGCGCATCGGGCGCGCTCGGGATGGGCACGGCCGTGCGGTTCCACAGCCGCGTCTCGGCATCGGCGCGCAGCACGTTGTCGACACCGGCGCGCAGGCGCACGTTCTCGTCGGACTCGATGCGCCCGCCGTCCAGCGTGATGCCGTTGGCGGTGACGATGCGCGAGCGCGTGCCGCCTTCGGCCGCGCCGGCCAGGCCATAGGTCTTGCTCTGCGCCTCGGTATCGACGACGCCGCTGGTCGAGGCCTCGATGCGCACATCGCGCTGGCTCTTCAGCAGCGCGCCGCTGCCTATGCGCACCTGGGCGTCGTTGCGGCGTGCATCGACGAAGGATTCGGTCCTGGCCACCGCGATCGCACCACCGGTGTCGAGCAGCACGCTGTCGAACACATCAAGCCGGTTGCGCGCGGCGATGTCCAGCTCGGCCTGCTTGCCGCCCTGGTCGTTGCTGCTGATCTGGGCACCATCGCCGACCAGCGCGCGGGTGATGTTGTCGATCTGCGTCAGCGTGCCGCCGGAGGAGCCGGCGAGCACGCCGCCCGAGGCGGCCCGCACCGCCCAGTCGGCGCCGGCGCTGTCCTTGGCCACGGCGCTCAGCGCGTCGAGCTTGAAGGCGTTGGCGCGCACCACGCTGTCCGGCGCCAGCTCGGCGCTGGTCGTGTTGGCGCTGCTGTTGAACACATTCGCGCCCGAGTAGCCGGCCACCGAGGCCGATGTGCTGTCGGCTTCGCCGTGCAGCCGGGTCAGGTGCTCGGCCGCGATCTCGACGCTGCGCGCATCCACGGTGCCCGCCAGGCGGGTGAGGGTGTTGGCGGTGGCCACGTTGTTGACACGGGCCGCCAGCACCACGCCCAGGCCACCGGCGCCCGAGGCCGACTTGGCGCCCAGCGCGTCGCTGCTGTCGCTGCCCAGGCTGACGGTCTGGGCCGTCAGCCGGCCGGCGCCGATCAGCGTCTGGGTGTCGCTGTGCACCTGGGAGTTGGCCAGATTGCCGCCGGCCGCCAGCAGGCCGCCATTGATGCCGCTGACATCGCTGCGGCCATCCACGTCCGACTGGGCATGGGCCGAGAAGCCGCCCGACAGCGTGATCTGGTGGCCGGCGCCCAGGCTGACCTGGGTGGCGGGCCGCACCGTGGTGCTGGCCTCGGTGGCGCTGGCACCAAGCAGCAGGCCACCGGCGGCGGCCTTGGCCTCGGCCTCGGCGCTGGGCGCGTACAGGGCCAGATTGTTCGGTCCGGTGCCGATGCGCTCGCGCTGGGTCTCGGCGCGCAGGCTCAGGCTGCCGGCCTGGGCCCTCAGGCGCTCGCCGATGCTGACGCTGGCGTTGGACGCGATGTCCACATCGGCCAGCGACATGCCCATCGACACGCCGGCCGAGACCGTGACGCCGCGCGCCAGCGCGCTGCCGCGCGGTGTGGCCGTGGCGCTGAAGCTGGCGCTGCCCTGGCCCAGGGCCAGGCTCACATCGCTGCCCACCGTGGTGCTGGCGCGCACGCGGTTGTCGGTGTCGGCATCGACACCGGTGCCGGCGCCGACCAGGCCGCCCGCCGCCGCCAGCACATCGGTGGTGGCGGCGCTGCCGGCATGGCCGCTCACCGTCAGACCGGCCGCCTTGATGCTGCTGCCTGCGGCCACCCGGGCATCGGCCAGGCTGCTGTCGGCGCTCAGGCCTATGGCCGCGCCAATGCCCACCAGGCCGCCGGCCGCGCCCAGGCCCTTGGCTTCGAGCCCGTGGTCAACCCCGGCATCGACCGTCACGCCGCCCGCGGCCTCGACCGTGCCACCGATCTCGGCCACCGTGTTCGCCGACTTGCGATTCAGCGCCAGGCTGGCGGCCAGGCCGACCGCACCGCCGCCGCCGGCATAGGCCTGCTGGCTGGCCGTCTCGGACTGATCGTCCAGTGCCTGCACGCGCACATCGCGGCCGGCCCGGCTGCGGCCCAGCAGGGCGGCGCGGGTGCGTTCCTCGGACAGCGCCACCGCAAAGCCGCCGCCCAGCGAGGCCCCGGCCGACAGGGCCACGCCCACAGCCTTGGTCCGGATGTCATTGCGGGTGTGGGCATCGACGGCGATGTCGCGGCCCGCGGTCAGGCTGGCGCCACTGGCCACCGCCGCCTCGGCGCTCTGCCGCGTTGGCGTGGCGGCGAAGTCGCCGGAGGGATCGACGCCGGCACGGGCGCTGTCTGCCTTGGCGCGGGCCTGCTGGGCCCGTGCACCGCCCGAACTGCCCAGCTGGTTGCCGGTGCTGCTGCCGCGCATCAGCTCACCGACCTTGGCCACCGAGCCCGAGGCGTTGTCGTTGGAGTCGCTGTCGGGTCGCCCGCCCACCGACACCACCGAGACGGCGCCGGCAATGCCGGCCGTCAGGCCGGCGCCGCCGGCGATGGACAGGGCATCGATGTCGCGGCCGGCCTCGGCCTCGACGCGGATGTCGCGGCCGGCGCGCACATCGGCACCGCCGGCGACGCTGGCCCGCGCGCCGCTGCGCAGCAGCACCACATCGACCGCCGCGCTGGCGCCCACGCCGACGCCGACGCCCAGGCCGCCGACCTTGTTGTCGATGCGCACCGTCTCCTCGGCCCGCAGCAGCACGTCCTGCGTGGCGGCGCTGAGCTGCGTGTTGATGCGCGATCCGGCACCGATCTCGGCCTCGGTGCTGCCCTTGGCGACCAGCACATCGACCGTGCCGGCCACGCCCACCGCCCCGGCCAGCGAGGCGGTGGCGCCATAGACGTGCTGGGTGAAGTCGGCATCGGCGGCCACCGTCGTGGTGGCCGGGGCGTCCAGGCGTGAATTCAGGGTGCGCGCCGAGGTCTGCTGCTCGCTCAGATTGATGGTGGCGGTGATGCCCACGCCCACCGCGCCGGCGGCCAGCGCGCCGGCGGCGATGTCGACATCGCCGCGGCTGGTGGCCAGCACATCGATGCGGCCCTGGGCGCTATCGATCTGGCTGTTGTTGACCAGGGTCTCGGTGCGGCCCTTGCTCATGATCAGGCCCAGCGAGCCGGCCAGGCCCACGGTGCCGCCGCCCAGGCCCACCACGCCCTGCGTGATTTCGTTGCTGGAGCGTGACAGCACCCGCGCGGCCTCGCGGCCGGCCAGCGCCGCTCCATCCAGTGTGGCGCTGGTCAGGTGGCTGATGAAGGCGGTGTCGGCCGCCCCGCCGACGCCGGCCGTGCCGCCGACCGCGCCGCCGCCGGTGCCGGAGAACAGCTGGTCGTGGTGGTAGGCGGCGACCAGGCCCTGCTGGCTTGCCTGGCCCTGGTCCAGCGCGCGGTTGAGGCGCGCCTGGCCGTCGACGCGGGCCCGCGTGGCGCCGCCCATCAGGCTGACGGTGACCGTGCCGGCCACACCGGCCGTGCCGCCGCCGGCCACGGTGAGGGCGAAGTTCTCGACCCCGGCGGTCGAGACGGCGACCACGCCGGCGCCATGCAGCTGCTCGGTCTGCTGGCGCGTGGACAGCGGGTTCTGCGAGGGCAGCTGGGTGGCACTGCTGCGGGCGCTCAAGGCCCCGCTGGGCACGGTCACGCCGTTGGAACTGTTTGCGTTCTCGGCCAGGCCTTCGAGCAGGGTGCCCGCACCGCTGAGCTCGGCCGCGGTGTCGGAGGTGATGTCGTTGAAGGCGATCGCCCCGCCGGCGCCCACCGTGCCGCCCACCGCCGCAGCGCCGGCGCGCGACTTGATGAAGTCGTCGGCATCGGCCAGCAGCAGCGCGTTGTTGCGCGCGCTGACCCGGGCCCCGCCGTCGATGCGGGCCAGGGTCGCGCCGCCGGCCAGATTCATGGCAATCGAGCCGGCCACGCCGGCGGTGCCGCCGGCCGTGCCGGCGATCGCCCAGACGTCCAGGGTGGCGCTGCGCTGGGCCTGCACGGCGATGTCGGCCGCGTCCAGGCTGCCGCCGCTGACCCGTGCCGTTACTTCGCTGTCCACCTCGTTGTACGAGGCGGAGGCGCCCACCGCGGCATTGCCGGCGGCGCTGGCCGCGCCGGTGACGGACTGCAGCTCGGCGCTGTCGCGCGCCAGCAGATTGATGTTGCGGCTGGCCGTCAGCTGGGCGCCGCTGGCCTCGGCGCTGGTGTCGTTGGCGATGCGGTTGATGCCCAGCGAGCCGGTGACGCCGACATTGGCGGCGCCGCTGCCGCCGGCGGCGACGGCCTCGATGTCCGAGCTCTCGCGGGCGTCCAGCGTCAGGTCGCGGCCGGCCAGACTGCCGCCGACGAGCTTGGCGCTGGTGCTGTTGGCGATCTCGTTATAGGCCGCGGCAATGCCGATCGAGGCCGAACCGGTGGTCAGCGCCACGGTGCCGGCCACCGACAGGATGGACGAGTCGTCGAGCGCCGCCAGGTTGACCTGGCCCGCGCCGGTCTGCACCGTCGCCTGCCGGGCCATGGCCTGGGTCTCGTTGCCTATCAGGTTGATGGTCACCGCACCGCTGCCGGCAATGCCCTGCGAGACGCCCAGCGCCGCCGCGACCGAAATGATCTCGTTGTCGCTGCGGGCCCGCAGCTCCAGGCCACCGGCATCGACGCTGCCGCCCGACAGATCGGCGTTGCTGCGGTTGTTGACCTCGGCCAGCCCCAGCGCGGCGCCGAAGCCGGCCTTGCCGCCATAGCTGGCGGCGCCGGCGATGCTGCGTATGCTGGACGCGTCGGTGGCCTCCAGCCGCACCGTGCCGTCCGAGCTCAGCTGCGCGTCGCTGGCCTGGGCCAGGGTCTGGTTATCGACCGTGCTGTAGGAGACCGAGCCGGCCACGCCGACCTTGCCGCCGGCATTGGCGCCGGCCGTGACTGACCAGCTGGCGTTGCTGTTCAGCGCGCTGCTGGCAATCGCGGCGGGGGCGCTGAGCCGGGTGCTGGCAATGCCGGCCTCGGTGACCTTCTCCAGCTGGTTCCAGGCGAAGGCGCCGGCCAGGCCCGCGGTCTTGCCCGAGGCGATGCTCAGTCCGCCGGCGGCGGCCAGGTTCAGCGTCGGGTTGCTGGCCACCAGCTGGGCGCCGGGGGCCAGTCCGCTGAAGGCCCAGGTCTGCCCCTCGTCATCGCTGGCATAGGCGATCAGGCTGGGCAGGGTGCCGCGGACGCTGATATTGTCCAGGCCGCGCACGCGGGCGCTGGTCTGGTCGCCGGCGATATTGACCGAGGCGGCGGCCGAGATGCCTATGCCCGATTTGCCCTGCTGGCCGGTGTCGCCGCCGGCGGTCTTGGTGCCGTCGCCGCCCTTGCCGGCCTCGGCGCTGCTGCCCGAGGGGCCGCTGCCGGCCAGCGCAAACGCGCCCTGGGTGCCGGCGCTGCGGGCATCCAGCAGCAGATTGCCGCTGGCCGTCAGGCTGCCGCCGCTGGCGGTCTCGAGCAGGCGGTTGCCCAGCAGGGCCTCGGTGTGGCGGTCCATCTCGTTGAGCGCGACGGCAAAGCCCACGCCTATGCTGCCGCTGCGCGCGACGCCACCGGCGATGTTGACGATCAGGCTGTCGTCATGGGCCAGCAGCAGCACGTTGCCGGCCTCGACCTGGCTGCCGCCGGCGATCTGCGCGACGGTGTTCAGGTCGGATTGCAACATCGAGAACGAGCCGTTGATCGACAGCTTGCCGGCCTTGCCGGCGGTCTCGGTGACCATGATCTGGTCGAAGTCGGTGCGGGCGGAGACGGCCAGATCGTCGGCGCGCAGGCTGGCGCCACTGCCTATGCTGGCGTCGGCGCCGCCCTTCATCACGAATTGCAGATAGGAGCCGCCGACCCCGGCCTTGCCGCTGCCGCTGTTGCTGGTCAGCAGGGTGGCGTCCATCTCGGGCACGCCGGTCAGGTGCAGCATGCCCTGCTCGGCACTCGCTGCGACACGCACATCGCGGGCCGGGGTGACGGCGGCGCCGTCGGTGTTGATCTGGGCCGCGCCGATGCGGGCCCGGGCGGCGTTGTCCAGCGTCAAGTAGGTGACGGCCGCGGTCAGCGAGAGCTTTTCGCTCTCCACCGAGTTCTGCGTCCAGGTATTGCCCTGGCTGGGCTTCTCGGCCACGTCCTTGAGCTTGGAGCCCAGCTCGGCGTAGGCGGCCGGGCTCTTCCAGTCCATCTCGCGCAGCTGGCGTATCAGCGCGGCATGGGGCTCCCAGCCGGGCAGCAGCTTGGACTGGGCGCTGAGGTCCAGCGCGCCGGCGCTGTTGACGATGGCGCCGTCGCCTATCGTGGCCTCGGTGACATGGTCCATATCGGCCACCACCACGGCGCCCGAGATCGCCACGCTCTTGTTGTTCTGCTGGTTGTCGCCGGCCGGAGGCGGGTCCGAGTGGGCGCGCTCATCGACGGCGGCCGAGGCGCGGAAGATGGGGGTGTCCACCGCCCTGGCGCTGACGGTGGTGCTGCCCTGACTGGTCAGCTGGGCGGCCGGGGCGATGGCGGCGCTGACCCGGTTGTCGATATCGGCGAAGGCGACGCTGGCCGACAGGCCGAACTTCTCCTTGTTGCCGCTGCGTCCGTCGGAGCCGGGGATCTTGGCGATCAGACCCGTCAGGCCCTCGATGAAGGAGCCGTCCAGCGTGCGCGCGCTGGTCACCGCTTCGCCGACGTTCTGCGGCTTGCCGGCGGTGCCGGCGGCGGCCTGCACACTGCTCGTGCCATCGTCGAGCAGGGCGGCCACCTTGATCGCGCCGGCCTGGGCCGTGCCGGCCAGACGGGCATCGAACAGGGTCTTGTTGAGGCCCACCGAGACGCCGGCCGAGGCCATGCCGTCCTGGAAGGAGCCGCCGCTGCTGGCCACCTCGAAGCTCTTGGCGCCGCCGGCGTCCAGGCTCAGCGTGCGCCCGGCCGTGAGCTGGCTGGCGGCCGTGCTGCGCACGGTGGCGGTCTGCTCGGCAAAGCCCAGCGCCACCGCCGCATTGGCATAGCCGGTCGGATTGGAGGCATTGTTGTTGGCATTGCCGAGATTGGTGGTGCCGACCTCGACCGACACGGTGTTGTCGGCCTGGGCTTTCAGCAGCACATCGCGGCCGGCCTGCAGGCTGGCCTGAGCTATGTCTATGCTGGCCCGCGAGGTTGATTCGCCATAGCCGACGCCGATGATGGTGCTGCGCACATTCATGCGCGCCTCGGCCCGCGAGGTGGCGCGCATGTCGATGTCGCCGCTGCTGGCCTGCAGCAGCGAACCGCCGCCGACGCTGATGCCGGCCTCGGCCTTGGAGATCGTCACATCGACGAACAGGCGCAGCGAGGTAAAGAAGTCCAGCAGCGTGTTCTCCAGCGACTGGAAGGGCGTGGGGTTCTGCGCCGACTGGCTGGCGGCGAACAGGTATTTGTCGTCGGCGGTGGCGCGCAGCTGCACATCGGCGCCCTTGAGCGTGGAGCCGCTGATGACGATGCGGGCCGACTGGTCCTCGGTGGAGCCGAAGGTGGCACGCGAGGCATCGTCGCTGGCGCTCAGGCGCAGCAGGGCGCCGGCCTGGCCGGCCGAGCCCTGGGCCAGCAGGCGGGCGTTGTTGCGCAGCTCGATCTGGGTGGCGGCCAGTTCGATGCCGCCCGAGGGGCCCTGCGAGGGCGCGCTCTCGTGCTCGGCGGCGGTGGCGACCCTGGGGCCCAGATCGCGGCTGCTCAGCAGCGCGCCGTCCAGGCTGAGCTTGCCGCCGGCCTGCGCCGTCACGGCCGCACCGCCGCTGGGGCTCAGCGCGCCATACACCTCGCCGGCCAGGGCGATATCGGCGCTGCCCAGCAGGCGGATGCGGCCGCCCGCCGTGCTGACGCCGGAGGCGCTGTCCAGGCCGCTGGCATTGACCAGGCTGGCGAAGGCCGCCGCCCCGCCGGGCCCGGCAGCGATGCGCGAGCCGCCCTCGGCCGTGAGCTGGCCGGCGGCCAGGCTGATGGCGTCGGCGGCGTTGAGCCGGCCCTGCACGCGTACCAGGCCGCCGGGGCTCAGCGGGTAGCTGCCGGTCAGCGCCTGCAGCACAGCGCCGTCGCCGATGCCGCCCTGGCCATCGATCAACTGGCCCATGAACAGCGGCGTCGGCGCGGCCAGGGTCAGGCTGCCGGCGTTGAGCACGCCGCTGGCACCGACGACGAAGCCGGCGCTGTTGAAGAAGTAGACATTGCCGCCGATGCGGCCGTCCTTGTAGGCGTTGACCCAGCCGTCGATCTGGGAGGGCGGCCCCGAGACGCTGTTGATCAGATTGGCGCTGCCGGCGGGCAAGAGCAGATTGACCTGCTGGCCGCCGGCGACATCGAAGCGCGAGAAGCTGTTGAAGGCAGTGCTGCCGCGCGTGGTAGCGGTCGTCACGGTGGCCAGATTGCCCTGCTGACTGACCTGGGTGGCGGTGCGTTGGTCGGGCACCACATGGATCGTCTGGCTGGGCGTCTGGCCAAGAGCGGCGGGCGTGGCCACCATCAGGCTCATGCCCAGACCGCTGGCCCAGGCGCAGCGGCGCAGCACACAAAGATATTGACGGCGCAGGTATCCGATAGCGGCGGCGGTCATATTGTTCTCCCTGACTTCGCGGAACCAGGCCCGACTCTCGCCGCTTGAGCGCCCGCCGACCATTGGGCAGAAGGACTAGTACCCCCCTGTTTCTCGGCACTGGGGCCGTGACTTTGCGCCGCCCCGGCGCGCACGTTCTGGGCTAGCATCGCTGCGCGGTGAGTGCCGGATCGGTCGCGGGAGGGCGAGTTGGATCGAATGCTGGGGCGTCTTGCGGGGCTAGGAGCCTGTCGGGCTTGGGGTCGGGCCCGCGCCGGGACGAGTTGCGGCGCCAGACTAGGCGTCGGCGAGGCGTGGGATGGGTCGCCCACAACGAGCCGGCAACGACGTATGGCGCCGCAAATCGTCCCGGCCCTTCGGGTTGAGTCTGCAAGGGGGCGCATCCGTCGTTGCAAATGCGCGCCGGGTGTACAACCCGGCTGTGCTTTGCGCCTAGGCTGTCCCCCCTTGCAGACTCAACGCGGGCCCGACCCCGAGCCCGACAGGCTCCTAGAGTTGCCGACCAGGCGGTGGCTTGCATCGGCCTGGCGGCTGTTGGCGCTGCTGCTGGTGGCCTGGACGGCGGCCGGCGCGGCATGGGCAACCGAACCGGCGCTGCGGCTTGAGCCGGCCGAGCGGGCCTGGATCACCGCCCATCAGGACAAGGTGCTGACGGTTGGTTTCGACCCCTTTGCCGGCCTGGACAGCTTCGAGTTCCAGGGCAAGCGCATGGGCCTGCTGCCGGCGCTGCTGAAGGACATGCGCGAACAGCTGGGCCTGCGCCTGGAGCCGGCCGAGGTGAAGAGCTGGGACGATGCCTACAGCCGCTTTGTGGCCGGCAAGATCGATGTGCTCTACGGCGCCAATGTGACGCCCGAGCGCGAGAAGATCATGCGCTTCACGGCGCCGGCGCAGAAGTACCCCTACACCGTGTTCGCGCGCAAGGACTCCAGCGTGCAGACGCTGGGTGACCTGGATGGCAAGCGGGTGGGCTTTCTGTCCAACGACTTCGTCATCGAACAGCTGCCCAAGGAGTTCCCCAATATCCACATCCAGGTGGTGAGCTTCGACGACCAGCAGCTCGGCCTTAAGGCCCTGGCGGCGGGCGAGGTGGATGGTTTCGTCACCGCGGGCGGCGGCATCGAGTACGAGTTCCTGCACGAGCATCCGGGCCTGGCCCTGGTGGCCGTGCTCAAGGCGATCACTTCGGACATGACCTTTGCGGTGGCCAAGGACCAGGTCTTGCTGGGGCAGATCATCGACCGCTATCTGGATCAGCGCCGCGAGGCCATCCGCGCGCTGGCCGGCGACGCCGGTCGCCTCTACAACCGCAAGGTGCTGCGGCTGACCGAGGCCGAGCTGCGCTGGCTGGATCAGAAGGGCGAGGCGGTGGTCGGCGTGGCCGAGGACTATCTGCCCTTCGACTATTACGACAAGGGCCGCTACAAAGGCATTGCCGGCGCCACCTTGGAGCGCATCGGCGACATCATCGGCATCCGCTTCAAGGTCGTCAGTGCGCCGTTCGTGCAGCTGATGGAGAGGGCCAGGGCCGGTGACGTGCATGTGCTGAACATGGCCAAGACCGATGATCGTCTGGCGAACTTCATCTTCCCCCATGCCATCAGCACCGAGCGCGACATCATCGTCGGCCTGAAGACCAGCCCGCCGGTGCAGGATGTCTATGACCTGGATGGCCAGCCGGTGGCCGTGATCGACGGCTTCTGGCACGAGGAGTACCTGCGCAAGAACCTGAAGCAGCCGCTGATCGTCAAGACCGACAGCATCCAGGAGTCGCTGCGCCTGCTGCGCACCGGCAAGGTGGCCTATGTGATCGAGAACCCGACCGTGGTCGAGTTCTATATCAACGGCCTCGGTTACGCCGAACTGGTCAAGCGGGGCGCCACTTCCAAGGACTCCTTCATCTACTTCGGTGTCAGCCGCCAGCAGCCCGAGCTGGCGGCCATCATGGACAAGGTCATCCCGCTGATCCAGTTCGAGGAGATGAAGCACCGCGGCATCCAGACCGTGCCGACCCTGCGCAACGAGGCCAACAGCCAGCTGATGATGATGCTGGCCGCATTGGGCGCACTGCTGCTGGTGATACTGGCGGTGACGGCCTATGTTGTGCGAAAGCTGACGGCGCAGCGGGCCAAGACCCAGTTCCTGCGTGAACGCGAGCACCTGCTCTACACCGACAGCCTGACCGGCTTCCACAACCGCAACTACTTCAGCCAGATGAGCGACTCCGGCGCGGCCGGAGACTGCCCGCAGGCCATCGTGGTGGCCGACATGAACAACCTCAAGCAGGTCAATGACAGCCATGGCCATGCCGCGGGAGACGTCTTGATCACCCTGTTCGCCCAGACCGCGCGGGCCCAGTGGCCCCAGGCCAACTGCTTTCGCATCGGTGGCGACGAGTTCCTGTTCATCCTGCCCAACCGCAGCGAGGCGCAGCTGCTGGAGGAACTGGCGGAACTGAAGGCCCGCCTGCAGCAGGCCCGCCATGAGGCGGCCCCCGGCGTCTGGGTCAGCCCCAGCGCCGCGCTTGGCCATGCGCTGCGCAGCGATCCGCAGATACCGCTGCACAGCTGCATCGCCCAGGCCGATGCCAGGATGTATGAGGTCAAGGCGGGCATGAAGAAACGTCGCACCGACCGGCCGGACGAGGCCTAGGGGCCGGACATGCCGAAGCGCTTGTTGCTCATCGCCCTGTCGATGTGGGGCTGCGTCGTGTCGGCCGCCCCGATCAGCGCGCGCACCGAGCAGGTCGAGGCGCAGTTGCTGGCCAGCCATGCCGTCGTGCAGCCGGGCCAGCGCCTGACGGTGGGCCTCAGGCAGCGCATTGCGCCGCATTGGCATACCTATTGGAAGAACCCCGGCGACTCAGGCCAGGCGACGAGCATCGAATGGTCACTGCCGGCCGGTGCGGCGGCCGGCGAGATCGAATGGCCGGCCCCCAGCCGCCAGGCGATCGGGCCCGTCACCAACTACGGCTATGAGCAGCAGGTCGTGCTGCTGGCCGAGCTGACGGTGCCTGCCGATGCGAGGCCCGGCGGACGTTTTGCCTCGACGGCCCAGGTCATGTGGCTGGTCTGCAAGGACATCTGTATCCCGCAGCAGGTCGAGCTGGGTCTGGATCTGCCGGTGGCAGCGATTTCCCAGCTTGGCGGTGATGCTCGGGAACTGGTCCAGGCCAGGGCCAAGCTGCCCAAGGCAAGCCCCTGGCCGGTGCAGGCGCAAGCCGTTGCACAAGGCCTGACCCTGCGCTGGCCGGCCGCTGCCCCCATCCAGGCCTGGTTCTTCGCCGAGACCTGGGGTGTGGTGGCGCACAGCGCGCCGCAGCCCTTGGCGCGCGATGGCGAGCAATGGGCGTTGCGGCTGCCAGCCGGCGAGGCGCCGCTGGCGGCGGGCAAGGCGCTCAACGGCGTGCTGGTGCTGACCGGCGCCGATGGCACTCAGGCCTATGGCGTCAGCGCGACCGTGACCGGACCAGCCGCCGCGCCGGCCAACGATTCACTGGGCCTGGCCGCCGCGCTGCTGCTGGCCCTCGCGGGCGGCCTGGTGCTGAATCTGATGCCCTGCGTGTTCCCGGTGCTGTCGATCAAGGCGCTGAGCCTGATGGCGGCGGCGCGGGACTCGGCCCGGGTCACCCGCCGCCATGGCCTGGCCTACACCCTGGGCGTGCTGGCCAGCTTTGCGCTGCTGGCGGCGGTGCTGATCGCGCTGCGCGCGGCAGGTGGCCAGATCGGCTGGGGCTTTCAGTTCCAGTCGCCGCTGTTCGTGCTGGGGGTGGCCTATGTGCTGTTCGCCGTCGGCCTGAGCCTGTCGGGCCTGTTCGATATCGGCGCTTCGGTCACCGGCCTGGGCTCGGGCATGGCCGAAAAGCCCGGCTACACCGGCAGCTTCTTCACCGGCGTGCTGGCCACCGTGGTGGCCACACCCTGTACGGCGCCGTTCATGGGGGCGGCGCTGGCCTTTGCACTGGCCCAGCCGGCGCCGCAGCTGCTGGCGGTGTTCCTGAGCCTGGGTCTGGGGCTGGCCCTGCCCTATCTGGCGCTGAGCTGGTGGCCGGCCCTGCAGCGCTGGCTACCCCGACCCGGGGCCTGGATGAACACCCTGAAGCAGGGACTGGCCTTCGCCATGTATGCCGCCGCCGTCTGGCTGATCTGGGTGCTGGCCCAGCAGACCGGGCCCGATGGCGTGCTGATCGCCCTGGCCGGCATGACGGTGATTGCCTTTGCCCTCTGGTTGCGCGGCGTGCTGGCCTCGACCTGGGTGGGCAATGGGCTGGCCGGACTGCTGATCGCCTGCGCTCTGGCCGGAGGCGCCTTGCTGCCGCAGGCCGGTCCAGCCCCGCCCGCGGCCACTGCCGGCTTCGAAGCCTACACACCGGAGCGCCTGCGGGCGCTGCGCGCCGAGGGCCGGCCGGTGTTCGTCAACCTGACCGCCGCCTGGTGCATCAGCTGCCTGGTCAATGAGCGGGTGGCGCTGAGCCGGCCCGAGGTAGCGGCGGCCTTTGCGCGGGCCGGCATCACTTATCTGAAGGGCGACTGGACGCACCAGGACGCCCGCATCTCGGCGCTGCTGGCCGAGTACGGCCGCAGCGGCGTGCCGCTGTATCTGTATTTCCCGGCCGGTATGGGGGCATCGGCCGTGGTCTTGCCGCAATTGCTGACGCCGGGTATCGTCATCGAAGCCCTGGCGATACTGGCCGAATCAAGCAAGGAGTGATGACGATGTTGATGCGAACCAAACGTCAGATGTTGTTGCTGGCCTTGAGCGTCGGCGCCACGGCCGCTTTCGCCGCAGCCAGCGTCGATCAGCCGGCCCCTGCCTTCACCGCCACTACGGCCGATGGCCGCAGCGTGGATCTGGCCTCGCTGCGCGGCAAGACCGTGGTGCTGGAATGGACCAACCACGACTGCCCCTTCGTGAAGAAGCACTACGACAGCGGCAACATCCCCGGCCAGCAGAAGGACGCGGCGGCCAAGGGCGTCGTCTGGCTGCAGGTGATCTCGTCGGCGCCGGGCCAGCAGGGGCATGTGGATGGCGCCACCGCCGCCAGGCTCAATGCCAGCCGCAGCGCGGCGCCGTCCGGCGTGCTGCTCGACCCCACGGGCGCCATCGGCAAGGCCTATGGCGCGCAGACCACGCCGCATATGTATGTGATCACGCCGACCGGCCAACTGGCCTACAAGGGCGGCATCGACAGCATCGCCACGGCCCGGCATGAGGACATCGCCAAGGCCGAGCCCTATGTGAAGCTGGCCCTGGCCGATGTGGCCGCCGGCCGCAAGGTGGCCCAGGCCAGCACGCGGCCCTATGGCTGCTCGATCAAGTACGCGAGCTGATGCGCCTCAGGCGTGTATCAGTTCGTCCTCGGGCACGAAGATCCACAGCAGCAGATAGGCCAGCAGCCCGGTGCCGGCGCAGACGGCCAGGGCCACGAAAGCCAGGCGCCAGACCCAGGACTCCAGGCCGGTGACCCGGGCAATGCCGCCGCAGACGCCGCCGAACCAGCGGTCGTTGCGGCTGCGCCTGAGGCTCATGCCTGGCACCGGGCCGGCATAGGCAGGGCCGCTGCCCAGCACGCTGGCCTTGGCCCGCGCATATTCGTCGTCCGAGAGCCGGCCGCTGCGGTGCAACTCGGCCAGGCGTTCCAGTTCGATGCTGATGGACATGATGGTCTGACACTCCTGAGCATGGCAACACGCCATGTGCTCAAGATAGGGCCTGATGGCGAGGTCTGCCCGGTCGGGGCGACAGTCTGCAGCCCGCTCGGTACAGAGGGTCAGAACTCGGGTTTGGCCCGCCCCGCCTTGATGCCGCTGCGCAGACTCTTGCCCTCCAGTCTGCGCTGCTTGGAGCCATAGGTCGGCTTGGTTGCGCGGCGCGCCTTGGGCGTGTGGGCCACGGCCTGCACCAGCTCGACCAGCCGAGCCACCGCGTCGGCGCGGTTCTGCTCCTGGCTGCGCGACTCCTGGGCCTTGATGACGATCACGCCCTCGTTGGTGATGCGCTGGTCGGACAGCGCCAGCAGCCGTTCCTTGATCAGCGGCGGCAGGGTCGAGCGCCTGATGTCGAAGCGCAGGTGCACCGCGCTGCTGACCTTGTTGACATTCTGGCCACCGGGGCCGCTGGCGCGGATGAAGGAGACCTCAAGCTCCCAATCGGCCGGCAACCAGTCCAGCTTCATGCCGGCGGCGCTATTCGTGAGCCTGCACCGTCACCGGCACGCGCTGGGTCACGGCGGTCATCAGCTCCCAGCCAATGGTGCCGCCGGCATGAGCGACCTCGTCGATGGACAGCAGCGTGCCCCTGGGGCCCTCGCCCCACAGCGTGACTTCGCTGCCGATCTGGGCCGAGGGTGTCGGCGTCAGATCCACGGCCAGCATGTCCATCGACACCCGGCCCACCGTCTGCGTGCGCTGGCCCTCGACCAGGATGGGCGTGCCGCTGGGGCAGTGGCGGGGGTAGCCGTCGGCATAGCCGCAGGCGACGATGCCTATGCGCATCTTCGCTTCAGCGCGGAAGCTGCTGCCGTAGCCGACCGTGTCGCCCGGCTGCAGCTGCTGGGTGGCGATCAGCTTGGAGCGCAGCGTCATGCCCGGTTTAAGGCCCCAGTGGGCGGCGCTGTGCTCCGGATAGTCGGGCGAGCCGCCATAGCTCATGATGCCCGCGCGCACCCAGTCGGCACGCACGGCGGGCGACTGACTGTGCCGCAGGGTCGCCGCGCTGTTGGAGAGTGATCGCTCACCAGGCAGGTCTTCGGTGGCCGCCACGAAGGCCGCCACCTGGTGGGCGATGCCATCGGCACCGAGGCGCTGGGCGTCGGCGTCGGAGAAGTGGGTCATCAGCGAAATCTCGTCCACCTGGGGCAGCACGTTGAGCCGCGTCCAGGCGGCGCGGAAGGCGCTGGGCGTGAAGCCGAGGCGGTTCATGCCGCTGTTCATCTTCAGGAACACGCGGTGCGGCTGATGCGTCTTGTGCATCGCCAGCCAGTCGATCTGCTGCTCGCAATGCACCGCATGCCAGAGGTTCAGTCGCGAGCACAGCTCCAGGTCGCGGGGTTCGAAGCACCCCTCCAGCAGCAGGATGGGGCCGCGCCAGTCCAGCGCGCGCAGGCGCTGCGCCTCGTCCAGATCAAGCAGGGCAAAGCCGTCGGCGCTGCGCAGGCCGGGGTAGGCCCGCTCGATGCCATGGCCGTAGGCATTGGCCTTGACGACGGCCCAGACCCTGGCGTCCGGGGCGCTGGCCCGCGCGCGGGCAAGGTTGTGGGCCAGGTTCTGGGGGTGGATGAGGGCTTCTATAGGGCGTGGCATGGCCGCAATTGTGGCAGCGCCCGGCAGCGCACGGGCGTGCGAGGCGACCCGGCAGGCTGCCGCCCAGCAAGACGCGCATGCTATAAACCTCGCGGCAAGGAGATCAAGCGCCGGCAGGTCGCCGCAGCATCTGCGCAAATCGAATCGATGAAAAAAGGTTTCTACACGATCATGTCGGCGCAGTTTTTCAGCTCGCTGGCTGATAACGCGTTGCTGGTTGGTGCGATCGAGCTGCTGAAGTCCACCAACGCGCCGGCCTGGCAGGTGCCCGCGCTGGCGCCGATGTTCGCGCTGTTCTACGTCTTGCTGGCGCCGCTGGTGGGCGCCTTTGCCGATGCCGCGCCCAAGGGCAGGGTGATGTTCATCTCGAACAGCATCAAGGTGGTGGGCTGTCTGATGATGCTGTTCGGCGGCCATCCGCTGCTGGCCTATGCCATCGTCGGCCTCGGCGCCGCTGCTTACTCGCCGGCCAAGTACGGCATCCTGACCGAGCTGCTGCCGCCCTCGCAATTGGTCAAGGCCAATGGCTGGATCGAGGGCCTGACGGTGGGCTCCATCATCCTCGGTGTGCTGCTGGGCGGACAGCTGGTCGGCCAGCGTCTGTCGGGCATGTTGCTGGGTTTTGATCTGCCGCTGATGGACACCGGCATCGACACCGCGCCCGAGGCGGCGATCGCCTCGATGATCCTGCTCTACATCATTGCCGCGCTGTTCAATCTGCGCATTCCGCGCACCGACACCGAGCTGCAGCCGATGAGCATCAAGCCGCTGGAGCTGGTGCGCGACTTCATGCTGTGCAACTCGCGGCTGTGGAGCGACAAGCTGGGCCAGATCTCGCTGGCCTCGACCACCCTGGTCTGGGGCGTGTCGGGCAATCTGCGCGTGATCGTCTTCCCCTGGGCTGCCGTGGCCCTGGGCTATTCGACCAGCCAGGCCGCCTCGCTGGCCGGCGTGGTGGTGATAGGCACGGCGGTCAGCGCCGTCGTCGCCTCGATGGTGATGCGGCTGGACAAGGCCACCAACCTGATCCCCCTGGGCATCCTGATGGGCTTTCTGATGCTGGGCCTGAACTACATCACCAGCCTGGCCGTGGCCATTCCCTTCCTGGTGATACTGGGCGCGACGGTGGGCTATCTGGTGGTGCCCATGAATGCGCTGCTGCAGCACCGTGGCCACAATCTGATGGGCGCCGGCCGCTCGATCGCGGTGCAGAACTTCAACGAGCAGGCCTGCATCCTGGGCCTGGGTGCGGCCTACACGGCGCTGACCAAGTTCGGCATGTCGGCCTTCGGCGCAATCACCATCTTCGGCCTCGTGGTGGCCGGCGTGATGTGGCTGATTTTGCGCTGGCACCAGCGCAACTGCATCGTCCATCGCGACGAGGTCGAGCGCCTGCTGGCGCTGGCGCGTACCGACAAGCATTGAGGTGACTTCGGCCAAGCTGCTGCCGGCGCTGGCCCTGTGCCTGAACGCGCTGATCTGGGGCCTGTCCTGGTGGCCCTTCCGCCAGTTCGAGGGCCAGGGCCTGCATCCGCTGTGGACCACGGTGCTGGTCTATCTGCTCGCGGTCGCGGCCATCAGCGCCACAAGGCGCGGCGCCTGGGGCCACATATTGCGCACACCGGCGCTGTGGGTACTGGTCGTGGCCTCGGGCACGACCAATGCCGCCTTCAACTGGGCGATGACGATAGGCGATGTGGTGCGCGTGGTGCTGCTGTTCTATCTGATGCCGCTGTGGGCGGTGCTGCTGGCGCGGCTGCTGCTGAAAGAGAAGCTGACCCGCCTGGCCCTGTTGCGCGTGGCCCTGGCCCTCACCGGCGCCGTGATCGTGCTCTCTCCCGAGGGCGGCGGCCTGCCCGTCCCCAGCAGCCTGCCGGACTGGCTGGCCATCGTCGGCGGCTTCAGCTTCGCGCTGAACAATGTGATGCTTCGGCGCGAGGCCGCTCAACCGGAGGCGGCGCGGGCGCTGGCGATGTTCTGCGGCGGCGTGCTGGTGGCGGCGGTGCTGGCCTCGCTACTGTCACAACAGGGCCTGGCCGCCTGGCCGCCGCTGCTGAGCCCGGGCTGGGCCCTGGCCGCGCTGGGCTTGGGCGGCTTCTTCCTGATCAGCAATCTGGCCCTGCAGTTCGGCGCCTCGCGCCTGCCGGCCAATGCCACGGCGGTGATCATGCTGGTCGAGGTACCCGTGGCGGCGGGCTCTGCACTGCTGCTGGGTGGCGGGGCGATCACGGCTGCCATTGCGACCGGCGGACTGCTGATACTGGCGGCCGCCCTGCTGGCCGCGCTGGAGAACAGCCAGGGTCATTGAAAGCCCTGCTGCACGCCGGCCCGGCCAGGGCTACGATGGGGGCTCCATCCCTGCCATTCACAACCCGGAGCGTCCCATGGCCGAACCCAGCGTCTACGACTTCAGTGCCGTTTCCATCGATGGCAAGCCGGCCGATCTGGCCAGCCAGCGCGGCAAGGTGCTGCTGATCGTCAACACCGCCAGCGCCTGCGGCTTCACGCCCCAGTTCGGTGGCCTTGAGCAGCTGTGGAAGGACTATGCCGCCCAGGGCCTGGTGGTGGTCGGCTTCCCCAGCAACGAGTTCGGAGGCCAGGACCCCAAGGCGAATAGCGAAATCGCCAGCTTCTGCCAGCTGAACTACGGCGTCAGCTTCCCGATGATGGGCAAGGTCAAGGTCAATGGCGCCGATGCCCATCCGCTGTGGAAGTGGCTGAAGGGCGAGAAGCCCGGCTTTCTCGGCACCGAGGGCATCAAATGGAATTTCACCAAATTCCTGATCGGCCGCGACGGCCAGGTGATCAAGCGCTATGCGCCCAATGACGAGCCCGCCAAGATGCGCGGGGACATCGAGAAGGCGCTGAAGGCCTGAGGTTTTAGTTGGCGCGCACCCAGAGGCGACCGTAGCCCTGTCGCATCAAGCCCTGCTCGGCCTGCAGCCGCAACCACGTATTGACGGTCTGGCGCGAGACCTGGGCCAGCGTGGCGAGTTCGGCCTGCGTGGTCTGCAGAGGCAGCCAGCCCTGCGCATCGGCTTGGGCTTCACCGTGGCGGCGCACCTGCTGCAATGCCACGGCCAGCCGTTCGGCCGCGCTGGCGTGGCGGGAGGTTTCCAGCAGATGCAGAGTGCCGTCGAAGCGCTGAGCCAGTTCGCGCAGCAGGGCGCGGGCGAAACCCGGCACGCGGTCCATCAGGTACTCATAGGCGGCATTGCCCAGCACCAGTAACCGGGTGGGGCAGGTCGCCAAGGCCTCATAGCGCGAGGGTTGTTGGGTGGCGAAGGCTGCAAAGCCGAACAGGCGCGGCGCGCCGACCATCTCGATGGCCGAGACCCGACCGTCCTCGGCGGTGAAGCGGGTCTCGATCTCGCCGGCCAGCACGGCGTAGAAGGCACTGGTGTGTTGACCCTGGGCGAACAGCAGCTCACCGGTGCTCAAGGGCCGGGCGCTGAGCAGGGGCGCGATGGCCGGATGTTGCGCCGCCGCCCAGTCCAGCTGCGGGAAGTTGCTGCCCAGCACCTGCGCCAGGGCGGCCGCCAGCGGGGTGTCCGCGACGCTGAGCTCAGTAGCGATCGAGCGTTTTCTTCCAGCTGCCATCTTGCTGCAGGGCCTTGAAAGCGCGTTCCAGCTCGGGGGCCCGGGCCAGCCAGGCGGAGGTCTTGGACAGCACCACATACGCGGGTTCGCCCTCCAGCCGGAATGGCTGCTGGGTCAAGGGCAGGGTGGAGCCGGCCATCATCAACTCGCCCTGGCGGGCGGGCAGAACCACCACATCGACGCGGCGCGCCGCCAGCATCTCCAGCGCCTTGCCATAGTCGTTGACCTCGTAGCGGGTGTAGCCGGTGCCGGCATCGAACAGCGCGCCATAGCGCTTGCCGCGCTGCACGGCGATGACGCGGCCCTGCAGGTCGCTGAGTTCGTGTATCGGTGCCGAGCTTTTGTGGGTGTAGAAGATCTTGGGCTCGCTGGGCAGCACGATCTGGGTGTAGTGCAGATAGACCTCGCGCTCAGGCGTGCGCAGCGGGCCCATCATCAGATCGGCCTCGCCGCGCTCCAGCATCTTGAAGGCCCGCGCCGAGGGCAGTTCGCTGAACTCGGCCTGGCAGTTGATGCGAGCCAGCGCCAGCTTCAGCAGGTCGTAGTACATGCCCGAGCCATCGCTGCCGCGGAACACGCGGTAGGGCGGGTCCGAGCTGCCGACGACGCGCAGCACCGAGCCGCTGGACTGGGCCAGGGCCTGCCCGCCGGGCAGCAGTCCCGCCAGGGCGAGCAGAACGCGCCGCCGCGCCAGGCTCGGCGGCGCGGCCTCTGCTGTCTCGATGAGAGGGCTCATGCGCATGGGTAAGAGCATACGCCGGCCCTGCCGCAGGGCGATGCGCGAATGTCGGGAACCCGACAATTCTGACCGCTTCTCCGCAGTAGGCTTGGCAGCATGACAAGCGACACCACTTCCTTCCGGGCCGCCCAGGCCGCCAGCTATCGCCACTTTGCCGCGCAGGAGTGCACCGACGACCCACTCTATGTGGCGATCTGCCTGGCTGTGGCCGACGCGCCCGAACTGCTGGAGCTGATGCTGCATGCGCCGGGGCGCCAGCGCCGGCCCAATCTGCTGCTGGCCGCCCTGCATGAGCGCATCCTGGCCGGTGTGCCGCATGGCTTGGCCGCCTATTACCCCAGCGTCGGCGGCCAGCGACTGCCCGATGCCGAGCTGCCCGCGCTGCTGCTGGATTTCGCCCGCCAGCAGGCCGATCTGCTGGTACGCCATCTGCAGACCCGCAGCACCCAGACCAACGAGACCGGCCGCTGCGCGGTGCTCTGGCCTGCACTGCAGCAGATTGCCCGGCTCAGCGGCCAGCCCAATCTGGCGCTGCTCGATTTCGGCAGCAGCGCCGGGCTGAATCTGGGCGTCGATGACTATCACTACGACTACGGCAGCTTCCAGCTCGGCGCCCCGGCCGCTCCCGGCCGGCCGCAGATTCGTTGCGAGTGGCTGGGCGACGCGCCGCCACTGACGGCCGACTCCGGCTGGCGTATCACGCAGCGCCTGGGCCTGGACCTGTCGCCCATCGATGTGCACGACGACGACGCGGTGCGCTGGCTGGCCGCCTGCCTGTGGCCCCATGACCGCGAACGGGCGCTGCGCCTCGATCAGGCCGTGGCCCTGGCGCGTGCCGCCGGCCACCGGGTGCGGCAGGCCGATGACTGCCTTGCCGAGATTGAGCCCTGGCTGGACACGCTGCCGGCCGGCGTGCAGCCGGTGCTGTTCAACAGCTGGGTGCTGGCCTACTTTCCGGCCGAAGAGCTGGCCCGCTACCAGGCCGAGGTGGGGCGTCTGGTGCGCAGCAGAGGCCTGGCCTGGCTCAGTGCCGAGTCGCCGTCGCTGCGGCCGGCGGGGCTGGAACTGCCGCCCACCGCGACGGGTGCTAAGGCGCACAGCCTGTGGTCGCTGCTCTGGCGCGATGCCGGGGCCGGGCTGCGGACCGAGGCACTGGCCTGGTCGCATCCGCACGGCCGCTGGGTGCAGTGGCTGGGGTGAACCAGGAGGGGCTGGACAAATCATCCAAGATACTGGATGATTTATTCCATCATGAAGGAAGTAGACGCGATCAATCAGCGCATCGCCCAGCTGGTGCGCGAGCTGCGCAGCGCGCGGGGGCTGTCGCTGGAGGCCTTGGCCGCCGGCTGTGGCGTGAGCCGCTCGATGATTTCGGTCATCGAGCGCGGCGAGAGTAGCCCCACGGCCGTGCTGCTGGAGAAGCTGGCCACCGGCCTGGGCGTGACCCTGGCCTCGCTGTTCGACGCCCCCGACGCCCGGCCCGAACCGGTGGCGCGCCGCGGCGCGCAGCCGCAGTGGCGCGATCCGGCCTCGGGCTATCTGCGCCGCAATGTCTCGCCGCCCGGCGTGTCGGCACCGTTCCAGATTGTCGAGGTCAGCCTGCCCGCCGGCGCCCATGTGGCCTACGAAACGGGGGCTCGGGAGTCGCGTGTGCATCAGCAGGTCTGGGTGCTGGAGGGCAGGGTGCGGGTCACCGTCGGCGACGAGCACCACCAGCTCGACAGCGGCGACTGCCTGGCCATGGCGCTCGATCAGCCAACCGGTTTCCACAACCCCACGAACGAGCCGGCGCGCTATGCCGTCGTGCTGACAACACCCGCCAACCGATAGAGCCATGAGCCACGAACCCACCGCGAGCCGCCTGCAGACCACCAACGACACCCAGCTGCAGCAGCTCGCCGAGCTGCTGATCGATTGCGTCGAGGGCGATGCCTCGGTCGGCTTCATGCATCCGCTGTCGCTGGAGCAGGCGTTGGCCTTCTGGCGGCGCGTGGCCGATGGCGCGGCCCGCGGCGAGCGGGTGCTGCTGGTGGTCGAAGACGGGCAGGGCATTGTCGGCACCGTGCAGGTGGTGCTGGCCCAGCCCGACAACCAGCCGCACCGAGGTGATGTGTCCAAGATGCTGGTGCACCGCCGTGCCCGGCGCCAGGGCCTGGGGGCGGTGCTGATGCGCGCCGCCGAGGCGGCCGCCATCGCCGAAGGCAAGACGCTGCTGGTGCTGGACACCGCCAGCGACGACGCCCGCCGCCTCTACACCCGCCTGGGCTGGCAGCACTGCGGCGACGTGCCCGGTTTTGCGCTATGGCCGCGCGGCGGCCTGTGCGCGACCAGCTTCTTCTATCGCCAGCTGAGGGCTTAGCCGAGCTCGATCTCGACCCGGTCCCGGCCCAGCGCCTTGGCGCGATACAGCGCCCGGTCGGCGCGGCTGAGCAGGGCATCGGCCGTGTCACCGGGCTGCCAGACGGTGGCGCCAAAGCTGGCGGTGATCGTCGGTGCCGCAGCGCCAGCGGGCTGGGCAACGGCCGCGCGCAGCCGTTCGGCCAGCACCCGGACGCCGGCCGCGTCGGTGTCGGGCAGCAGCACGCAGAACTCCTCCCCGCCATAGCGGAAGGGCAGGTCCTGGGCGCGCAGTGCAGCACGCAGGCGCTGGGCGAAAGCGGCCAGTGCCTCGTCTCCGGCGCGGTGACCCAGCTGGTCGTTGATGCGCTTGAAGTGGTCCACGTCTGCCATCAGCACCGCATAGGGCTGGTGACTGCGCTGGGCCATGGCCAGCGCATGGGCCATCGCGTCGTTCAGCGCGCGGCGGTTGGCCAGGCCCGTCAGGCCATCGGTCATCGCCTGCTGGCGCACCTCGGCCTCGGCGCGCATCTTGCACAGCTGCAGAAAGCCCAGATTGGTGACGATGACGAACAGGAAGCCGAAGATGTAGATGGGCTCCTGCCAGGTCAGAGGCATGTTCAGGTAGTCGATGTTGGCGCCGGCCAGCAGCAACCCGGCCGCGCGCAGCGGCAGCACCAGGCCCATCAGCACATAGCAGGCGGCGACGACACGCTGCACCCGCTGCAGCTCGGCCTGCGGCCGCTGCCACAGCACCAAACCGTTGAGCAGCTGCAGCAGGCCGTAGACAAAGCCGTTGAAGATGGTGGCCACGGCGTACTGGCTGCCCGTCATCGCGCCCACGGCGGTGACGACCACAATCATCGCCAGCAGCCAGGGCGTGGCATAGCGGCGACCCAGGAACTGCCGGATCGCGACAAAGTACAGCGCCACGCCCACGGCGCCCAGCGCATTGCCCAGCCCGGCCGAGGCCCAGGCGGGCAGACGGCCGGCATTGGCGAGCAGCAGATAGGCCAGGCCCTGGGCGGTGACGGCCAGCGTCCAGGTGCGCAGGCCGTTGCCGCGATCGGCAGGGGTACGCGCCACCCAGAACATGGAGGCCATGGCGGCCAGCGCGCAGGTCTGAGCCAAAAACAACGTGCGAAGGTCCACGAGAGGCTCAAAGGAAATCCAGGCCCGCATCGTAACGCGGGAGGGGCCTGAAGCCCCTGTGCCCAAGCGTGCGCTAGGTCCGCTTCTTGAGCTTTTGCAGCAGCGCCTGTGCTGCCTGGGTGGATTGCGTGGCGGCAGCACTCGCGCCTCGGGCGGCGAGCTCCTGTGCGGTGGCCGCACCGCTCTTCAGCCGATCCAGTGCCCCCGACCTGACAAAGGCGTCGGCACCCGCCTTGGCGGCCGTGCCCAGCGCCGCGGCGCCGGAGGCGACTGCCGCCGAGCCCTTGTCCAGCGTCGCGCTCAGGCCGCTGCCGACCGTCGCCAGCGAGTCCTTGAGCAGGCTGCGCCGGGCCTCTTCGAAGACGGCCGCGAGCTTCTCCAGCGCCAGTTCTTCTCGCTCGTCAATGTCGCCATCCGCCTCGGCCACCGCACGCAGAAAGGCCAGCAGCTCGCCGGTCATGACCTCGTAGTTGCAATCCGGATTGGTCTGGATGAAGTCGGCCAGCTGGCGGGCCAGCTCGCGCATCGAGAACGCGTCGAGGCCTGGTTCGATGTGCTTGCAGCCGATCTTGACGAAGGATCGGTCGTAGCCCCAATCGTCGATGAAATGGTCCTGGATGCAGATGCGCTCCTTGGCCTTTACGCGACCATCGACGGCGGCCAGCTTCAGGGCCAGCGGCAACATCAGATCGAATAGGCTGATGGCCAGGAGGTCGATCGGCGTGTTGATGAACTTCGGTATCACGGTGACCCGGTCGCCCGATGCGCCGTTGAGCAGGTGCATCACGCCGTACCATGCGCCGCCGGAAACCACCGCCGCGGCCACCACCCAGCCGAGCGGCGTGCTGGCCGTGCCGAGGGCCGCCGCCACCAGGCCCGACTTGGCCACCGCCGCGCCGCCGCCCACCGCGCCGAACAGATCCCAGTACTTGCGCACCGCATTGGCATGGCGCAGCGAGGCATAGGCGTTCTCGCCTATGGCCAGCTTGCCCTTGAACTTCAGGGCATCGCCGACCACCTGCCTGACGCCATCGAACGGGGTCGCTTGCTCGGTCATGTAGCAAGGGTACCCCATCGCCCACGGATGCCTACCTGCCCAGCGGCGGGAACGGCGCCTCGAAGGGCATGGCCTGCAGCGCATACCAGGAGCCGCCCCAGCCGCGCAGGGTCAACTGTCTGCCGGCCGAGCTCAGGTCTATGGCCTGGCAGGTGGACTGCGGGCGTTTCGGATTGGGGCCGCGCGCCGATTCGCAGGCCGCCAGTTCGGCATGGCAGTGCACGCCATAGCGCTTGCTGCCGGCCGTTCCCGAGTCTTCCTGGTAGCAGTAGGCGCTGGCCGGCGGCGCGGCGTCCGCTGTTGCCAGCGGCGGCACCCAGACCTCGATCACGCCCGGCGTGCCGCTGAGCCGTTCCGACAGTTTGGTGACGGACCAAGCGACCTTGGCCTGCTGCGGCTGCAGCGCCTCGGCACAGTCCTTGGACGCCGCGTCATGGTGGAGGACGGTGATGCGCTTAGGGCTTTGCGGCGGGCTGCGGCCGGCGCGGCGGGCGCTGTCCCAGACGTCTTCGACCGGCGGCACATTGGCGCCCAGCTCGCGCCAGCGGTCGCGCAAGGAGCGCACGCTGTCGCGCAGCTCGGGGCCGAAGATCTGGATGTAGATCGTCTTGCCGGCGCAGACCGGTAGGGGTGCGGCGGGCGCGGGGGCCGGGGCCGGTGCAGGGGCCGGCACCTGCACCGGCTTGCCCGGCTGCATGCTCAGCTTGTCAGGGCCGCTGGAGGCGGTCTTGGGCGTGTCCGGTGTCTCGATCGGCGGGGGCGGTGGTGCCACCGGCGTCGCCGCCACGACCACCGGTTTGGTCGGCTGCGGGGGCTGGCAGTTCAGCCGCGTCTTGTCGTCGGCGGCATAGTCGCGCACCCAGTAGCGCGGCACGCAGCTGAGCCGCGTCTCTTCGCGCAGGCAGGAGACGATCTCGCTGTCGTCGAGCAGCACCTCGCAGGCCGGGTGCTTGGGCGAGGCCTCGGCGCAGCTCTTCTTGGTGTTGTTGAGGATCATCTGCATCAGCGCCGATTGCTTGAAGGCCTGGGTGTTGTTGCCGGTGCAGGCGGCATCGCTGATGCGCAGCAGGGCGGTGGCCATTTCGCCCAATCGGGTGTCTTTCGGCGTGTCCTTGCCCTCGACGCCGGAGGCCGCCGCGGCGCTGGGGGCCAGTTTGCCGTACAGATCGGTCAATTCCTTGAGCACGCCGGGGTCCACCCGCTTGGACTTCTCGATCGCCTGCAACTGGCTGTCCACCGTCTGCCAGGCGGTGGCGCCCAGCGTGGCCAGCGCGCCGAGGCTGACCGAGGCGGTGACGGCGCCGGTGGCCGCGATGCGCGAGGGCAGGCGCTTGGGTGCGGCCACGCTCTTGGCCTTGCCCTCGGCGTCCTGCGTGACGACGCTGCCGTCGTCGATCTCGAACAGCATCTCGGCGTGGCGCTGCACCTGGGCCAGGAAGCTGGCGTCGAGCTGGCGGCCCAGCGTGTGGCCGAGCTGGAAGTAGCTCTCCCACTGCGCCTCGCTGAAGAACTGGTCGGTCGTCGGCTCCTGCGGGAACAGCGGGTTATCGGCCTTGAAATTGACCAGATCGACGGGCACCGCCTGGCACATATTCGGTTTCACGATGACCATGTGGCCGACCTTGTCGCTGCGCCCGTAGCTGATGCGGGCCAGGGCCAGGCAGGCATGGCTCTCCGGCGATACCAGATCGTTCAGCGAGCCGAACACGCAGGGCGCCATGGCCGGGTCGTTGGCGGCGCCGAGCCTGGGCTTCAGGAAGGTGATCTCGGTCTGCAGATCGATGCGGGCCTTGCGCACCAGGTTCTCCAGATCGCCGAAGGCATAGCGGGGGTCGGCGCCGCAGTCGGCGACGACGATCAGCTTGCATTCCTCGCGCAGCAGTGCATAGGCGCCGGTGTTCTCGAAATGGCCGCCATCGCTGAGGAACCAATCGCGGCGCTGGTTGCCGTCGAAGCGGCCGCGCAGCTCATTGAGCAGCTGGCCATACTTGCCGACGATGGGCGGAAGCACCTCGCCGGCACGCCGCGCCAGCGCCGTGCTGTCCCACCAATAGCCCAGCCGTATGCCGGCCATGGTGAGCAGCGCCGCCATGCCCGAGCGTGTGCTGCCGCCCAGCCCTGGTGCCACCGCCGCGCCCGAGATCGCCACCCAGGAGCCGAGGCTCAGGCTGCCGCTGGCGTCCACCGCGCGCCAATCGTCCTGGCCCACGCGCACGCTGCCCCGCGGGCCCACCGTCATCAGCAGGCCCTTGCGGTCCTGGTTGAACAGGCCGCCGCGCGGATCGCGGGTCTGGTTGACGCAGGCATTCAGCAAATGGATGGGGCCGCCGGCCAGATGGGGCTGGTAGTCGGCCATGGCCTCGTCGTCATCGGGGTGTACGTCCTGCACCGCGACCTGGGGGCCCTCGGCGGCCAGGTGGCGCGGGTAGGGCGCGGTGGCGTCCAGCGTGCCGGGCTGAAAGCGCTTGGCATTGGCCGCACCGAGATAGCTGCGCACCAGCCGCGCGCGGTAGAACGAAAACAGTGACGAGCGGTTCAGGAACTCGCGGTTGCGCAGCGACACCAGCACCATCACCAGCGGCGGCAGCACCAGCACGGCCAGCCAGGTCCAGCTCAGCGTGTACTGCAGCCCCCGGGCCTGTTCACCGTTGTTAAACAGCGAACCACTGGCATTGCGATGCAGCAGGCTGACCCAGAACACCAGCAGCAGGGCCATCACCGCCAGGCCGGCGAAGTTGATCAGGCCCATCAGATTCATGCGCGTGCCAGGCGTCAGGCTGCGCGGCAGGTCGGCGATCTTGGGCAGCACGGTGCGCAGCACCACCACGGTGATGCCGATGACCACGCCGGCCGTGCCATGCTGGACCAGCGAGGCATTGGCCAACAGCCAGGCGAAGCCGTCGACCAGTCCCAGGGCGGCGATGGTCAACCCGAGATTGAGCGAGCGCGCCAGCCCGCCGGTGAGCTTGTTGCGCGAGAGATCGGGCGCGCGGCCCCTGCGCGTCAGCCACCAGGCGATCAGGGTGCCGGCCACCCAGGCCAGCAGCACCCCGCCGGCAAACAGCATCAGCAGCGAGGGCAGCTGCAGGCTTTCCGCGGCCGTTGCCGAAGGGGCGGTGTCGCGGGCTTCGCCCCAGTAGTTGGCCAGCTTCCAGACGCCGGCCAGGCTCAGCGCCGCGATGATCCAGCGCTGCGCCGCCAGACCCTCACCGGCCTTGGCCGGCAGGGCCCAGTAGGCGGTGGCCTGCACCGCGCCCCACCAGATGACCGGAGGCAGCAGCAGCCACAGGGTCGGCCAGTTCGATAGCGCGGCCAGCGTATCGACGCTGACCCAGCCAGGTCGCCAGCAACCGCCGTTTGCCATGCTGGCGCTGAAGATGCAGTCGGCCCAGGCCCACATCAGCAGATCGAAGCCGACCAGCAGCCCGCCCAGCAGCAGACAGAGCAGGGCCAGCTCGATGTGCACGCCAACCAGATTGCGGCCGAAGTTGGCGGCGGCAAACATCATGTCGCGGCCGCCGCGCGGGATCAGGTAGCGGCCGTTGGCGCGCAGCCAGAAGGCGAACCAGCGCCGGTCGGCCTCGCCCAGTGCCGCCTCCACTTCAATCGGGCTCTGGCCGCTGTCGCGCGCGTTCTGGAACAGTTTGCCCACCGTCGAGCCGATATAGCCGCCGCCCGACACGGTGGACAGCAGGTCGAAGTGATGGAAGACCTTGTTCTGGCCCAGGGCCTTCAGCAGGCCGAAGCAGAAGGTGGCGCTGCGTATGCCGCCGCCCGATAGCGCCAGACCCCACAGGCCCTGCTCGGGCGCGGGCCGGTCGGTAGGGGGCAGCTGGGCGCGGCGGGCCGCGGCCATCGCCTCGATGCTTTGCAGTGCCGCGGTTTCGGCGACTTGATCATCCGACATGCCGGTTCTCCCTGCGCGGCTATGGAGGCGCGCGCGGCCGACCTTGCTACAAAGCTGACTCGGTTGCAAGCCCTAGGTAGCCCGGATGGAATCCGGGGCCCCGGATTCCATCCGGGCTACGTCAGTCGATCAGCTTGCCGCTCGGCTCGAAGAAGGGATAGGGCCCTGCATAGTCGCCCACCGCCACCACATGGCTGACCAACTGACCGCCATGCCAGCGGTGCAGCATATAGCCGGGGGGCTCCATGCGGAAGGCGCTGGGCGCCTCGGGCCGCAGGTCCAGGGCCACCTGGTGCGCGGTGCTGGGGCAGGTCAGCACCGGCCGGCTGCCGACCGTGGTCTGGATGCTGCGGTGCAGATGGCCGCACAGGATCAGCTGGATCTGCGGGTGGCCGCGCACGATCTCGGCAAAGGCCTCGCGACCTGTCAGGCCCAGCGCATCCATATGGGCGATGCCGGTCTGGAAGGGCGGGTGGTGCATCAGCACCAGGGTCGGCTGGGTCGGCGCGGCGGCCAGGGTCTGGGCCAGCCAGTCCAGCCGGTCGGCGCACAGCTCGCCCCGGCCTTCCATGGGCACCAGCGTGTCCAGGCCGATGATGCGCAGCGGCCAGTGGCCGCCGGTGTCGTAGTGCATGAAGCCGCTGGCCGGGAAGTAGTGTCCGTCCGCAAAGGCCTCGCGCAGTGCCTGGCGCTCGTCGTGGTTGCCGGCAATCACCAGCATCGGCATCTGCAGCGGCGCCAAGAGCGACCTCAGGTACTCGTACTCGGCCGGCCGGCCCAGATCCACCAGGTCGCCGGTGATCAGCAACAGGTCGGGCTGGGGCTGCATTGCCGCCAGATGGGCGACGCCGGCCTGAAGCATCGTGGCGGTGTCCACGCGGCCATAGGCCAGCTTGCCGGGGATCTTGATGTGGGTGTCGGAGAACTGGGCAATCAGCATGATGAGGTTCCTCGGTTCAGGCCGCCAGCGCAAGTAGCCCTTGCGGATCGACTTGAAGGCGCACGCTCTGGCCCACAGCGGGTGCGCTGCGGGCCAGGCAGTCCATCGTCAGCGGCTGGGCCTGGCCCAGGTCGATGATCAGCCGCGTGCGGTCGCCCAGATACAGCGAGGCGGTGACGGTGCCCACCAGATCGGCCGGCTCGCCGTCGGCCACGATGCTCACGTCCTCGGGCCGGAACAGCAGCTCGCCCGCGCCAGAGGCCTGGGCGCCCGGCCAGCGCAGCCGCCCGGCGGGGCAGGCGAAGCCGTCGTTACGGTACTCGCCCTGCACCCGATTCATCGTGCCGATGAAGCCGGCCACATAGCGGTTGGCGGGCTGGTGGTAGATCTCGTGCGGCGTGCCCATCTGGGCCACGCGGCCATGGGACATGACGATGATGCGGTCGCCCAGCGCCATCGCCTCGGCCTGGTCGTGGGTGACGTAGATGGTGGTGATGGCCAGCCGGCGCAGCAGCTGATTGATCTCGACGCGCAGGGTGTCGCGCAGCTGGGCGTCCAGCGCGGTCAGCGGTTCGTCCAGCAGCAGCGCGCGGGGGCGCACTGCCAGCGCTCGGGCGAGGGCGACGCGCTGGCGCTGGCCGCCGGAGAGCTGGTCGATGGACCTATCGGCCAGCGGCGCGATGCGCATCATCTCCAGCATCTCGGCCACCCGCTCGCGCTGGGCCGCGGCTGGCAGCTTGCGTATGCGCAGGCCGTAGCCGATGTTCTCGGCCACGCTCATATTCGGGAACAGCGCGTAGGACTGGAACACCATGCCGACATTGCGCGCTTCGATGCTTTGCTGGGTCACATCGACGCCATCGAACAGCACCTTGCCGCCGGCATCGGGTTGCTCCAGCCCGGCGATCAGGCGCAGGGTTGTGGTCTTGCCGCAACCCGAGGGGCCGAGCAGCACCAGGGTCTCGCCGGCCTTGATTTCTACGTCGAGCGGCTCCAGCACGCGGGTGCCGTCGGCAAAGGTCTTGGCGCAGGCCTGCAAATGAATCGACAAGGGTGTGGTCATGGTTTGGAGGCGTCGTCAGCGATGAACTTCGTTGTGCGCGGCCGGGCCAGCGTCTGCATGGCCAGCAGCAGCGGCACGATCATCATGAAGAAGATCAATGTGTAGGCGCTGCCCACCTCAAGGCGCAGCGAGGCATAGGCATCGGCCAGGCCCACCGGCAGGGTCTTGGTCAGCGGGGTGTGCAGGAGCCAGGTCATATTGAATTCGCCCATCGACAGCGTCACGACCATCAGCGAGCCGGCCAGGATGCCCTGCCGGCAGTTGGGCAGCACGATGTCGAAGAAGCGTCGGGCAAAACCTGCCCCCAGCGACGCCGCGCCTTCCTCCAGGGTCTTTAGATCGATGGACTGCAGCACGGCCAGCACCGAGCGCACCATGAAGGGCAGGGTGAACAGCACATGGCCGACCAGGATGAATCCCCAGGAGGTCCGAAAGCCGCGTAGCGCGCCGTAGCTGGCGATTAGCGCAAGGGCGGTGGCCAGGCCCGGCATCGCGATCGGCAGCACCAGCAGCTCCTCGATCCAGCGGCCCACGCGGTTCCGGGTGCGCGCCAGCACATAGGCGGTGGGCACGCCCAGCACCAGGGTCACCACCAGGCAGGCCAGCGCGATGCCCACCGAGCGGAAGATGGTGTCCCGGTAGCCGTCCCAGACCTCGAAGATCCAGCGCAAGGTCAGGCCGCTGCTCAGGCCGGCGATGTAGTTGACGGTCAGCCCGGCCAGCATCGACAGGATGACAGGCACGATCAGGAAGGCGCAGACTGCCAAGGTGAAGGCGAGCTGCAGTGCAAAGAGTTTGCGCGGGCGGTTCATGTCAGTTGCTCCACCGCGCTTGGTGCGACGCAAGCCATATGAAGTGGGCAGCGGCAGGGACGAGGGCGCGCCGGCCGCTGCGGGCTGAAGCCTTGTCCGGCCCTGAACGGGCCAAACTCCGGCTTCTTTATGCCCACTGCGACCGGCGCGCCCTCGCCCCTGCTGGAACTGTTGTGCAGACTCGCCAATCCGCAAGGCGCGCGCTCTGTGTGGGGTTGGCTGCCACCAGCGCAGCTGCAGAGGGGGTGGGGGGCCGGCCACGGCGGGCATAAAGAAGTTGGAGGTCGGGCCGAAGGGACCGGCCCAAACTTCAGCCCGTGGTGGCCGGCCCCCCGGCACGTCTGCCGCCCCATCGCAGCGAGGGACAAAGCACTGGTACACCGTCGCGAGTCGATCAATTTCATCTCAGCCTCAACCCGCAGCGGCCACAGACGAGCCAGCCGCCGTGCGCGCCAGCGCCAGAACCAACCAGGTGAGCGCGCCCAGCGTGAAGCTCAGCGCAGCGGCCATCGCGATATTGGCCGACATCGTGAACTCGGTGTAGATCACCATCGGCAGCACATTGATGCGGGTGGCCAGCGTGAAGGCGGTGCCGAAGGCGCCCACGGCGGTGGCAAAGCAGATCGCGCCGGCCGAGATCAGCGCCGGCTTCAGGGCCGGTACGATGACGTCGACGACCACGCGCCAGGGCGAGGCGCCCAGCGAGCGCGCGGCTTCCTCCAGCCGCGGGTCCAGCTTCTCGGTGGCCGCCATGACGGTCAGTATCGTGCGCGGGATCGAGAAATAGACGTAGCCCATGAACAGGCCCAGCATCGAGTAGGCGAACACCACGCGCTCGCCGGTGGCCCATTCGGTCACCTGGCCTATCAGCCCCTGGCGGCCGGCCAGCATGATGACCATGAAGCCGATCACCACACCCGGGAAGGCCAGCGGCAAGGTCAGCATCGCCACCAGCGCCGCATTGCCGGGGAACTTGTGGCGCTGCAGGAACACGCCGGTGATGCCGCTGATCAAGAGCGTCAGCGCGGTCGTGGCCGACGCGATGCCCAGAGTCGCCAGCAACGCGTTGAAGTAGTTCGCGTCAGTCAGGATGGCCGTGTACGCGGCCCAGCCGGTGGCTCCGCTGCCGCCCACCAGGAACAGCCGCGCCATCGGCAGCACAAAGAAGGCGCCGAAGAACAGGGCTGTGGGCAGTATCAGCAAGACCATGGCCGAGCTACTTACTGGACTTCGTTCTTGTAGCGCTCGATGATCTTGGGCTGGGCCGTGGCCAGGCGCTTCAGATCCACCGGTTTGGCGCGGGCGTAGTCGGCATCGGGCAGGAAACGGGCCTTGGCCTCGGCCGACAGGTGCTCGGCGAACACCGGGCGCAGGTAGGCATTGCCCCACAGCGTCTGGCTCTCGTCGGACAGCACATAGTCAAGCACCTTGCGGCCGTTGTCGGCATTGGGCCCGCCCTTCACCAGCCCCATCACATAGGGGAACACGACCGTGCCCTCCTTGGGGATGACAAAGCGCACGGCGGCCTTGTCGGTGTACTGGCCGCGGTAGGCATTGAAGTCATAGTCCAGCAGGATGGGGATTTCGCCCGAGATCACGCGGGCATAGGAAGTCTGCTTGGGCACGATGGGCTGGTTCTTGGCCAGCGCCTTGAAGAACTTGATGCCCGGCTCGAGGTTGTCATACGTGCCGCCCAACGCCAGATTGACCGCCATCACGCCCAGCTGGCCGACGGCCGCCGAGGTCGGGTCCAGATAGCCCACCATGCCCTTGTACTCGGGCTTGAGTAGATCGCCCCAGCTCTGCGGCACCGGCTTGCCGCCCAGCGCGGCGGTATTGACGAACAGGCCCAGGGTGCCGGAGTGGATGGCGAACCAGTTGCCTTCGGGGTCCTTCAGGCCGGCCGGAATCTTGTCCCAGGCCTTGGGCTTGTAGGGCGTCAGCACGCCGGCGTCGCGGGCCGGGTCGGCGGCGATGCCGCCCAGATAGACGACGTCGGCCACCGGGCTGGCCTTCTCGGCGATCAGCGCGGCAATCGCCTGGCCGGAGTTCTTGTTGTCCGACGGCACCTGAATGCCCAAGCGCGCGTTGATGGTCTTTAGCTGCGAGCCCCAGTCGGCCCATTCGGGTGGGCAGTTGTAGCAAATCGCGCGTTGCTGGGCCTGGGCGGGCGCGGCGCCGACCAGGGCGGTGAGGGCCAGTGCGGCGGCCAGCGCATAGCGGCGGAACTTGGAGTGAGTCATGTCAATGTTCTCCTTCGGTGAGAGCAAGCGGGGGATAGGTCAGAGACGAGGCCACCACCAGCTGCACGCCGGCGTCAAGCAGCATCGCGGCGATGGGCGCGGGCACCGGTCGGTCGGTGAACACGCGGTGGGCTTCGGTGATATGCCCGCCGCGCACGGTGGCGCTGCGGCCGAACTTGGAGTGGTCCAGCACCAGATAGCGCTGGCGGCAGTGCTTGGCCAGCTCGCTGCGCATGCGCACCTCGTCCTGGCTGAAATCGAGCAGGCTGCCGTCCTCGGCCACGCCGCCGACGCCGTAGATGCCGATGTCGGCCGCGTAGCGCGAGAAGAACTCATGCGCCTCGCCGGCCACCACATCGTTGTCGGTATTGCGCAGCCGCCCACCGGCCATCACCAGCTCGCAGCCGGGGTTGCGGCGCAGTGCCGCGACCACGTTCAGGTTGTTGGTCATCACCCGCAACTGCTGCCGCTGCTGCAGCGCCGCCGCGCATTCCTCGGGCGTCGTGCCGATGCCGAAGAACAGCGATGCGCCCTCGGGAACGGCCTGGGCCACGCAGCGGGCGATTGCCTGCTTGGCCTCGCGGTGCAGGATGCGCCGCGCGGTGTAGGCCACGTTCTGGGCGGCGTCGGGCAGCACATCGACGCCGCCGTGGCGGCGCCGGCACAGGCCGCGTTCGCACAGCGCGTTGACGTCACGCCTGATCGTCTGCGTGCTGACGCCGAAACGCTCGGCCAGCGTGTCAATCGATTGAAAGCCCTGTTCACCGACCAGGCCGAGGATGGCGTTCAAACGATCCTCCGCCGCGGTCAGCGCGGCTGGGGTCGTGTCGGAGCGCTTTGCGGCATTCATATGAGCATGTTGCCCGTTCAAAATGACCATCTCGTGACGTTCATATGAACACAGCAAGGCCGCTCACGCAAGCCGGGTCACTACTGCCCCGCCGGGCGTTCGAAGCCGCAGCCCCGATAATGCGGGTTGCCCGATTCAGGAGTTCACCACCATGTTCCAGCACGTTGACGCCTACGCAGGCGACCCGATTCTTTCGCTCAACGAGGCCTTCCAGAAGGACCCGCGCGCCAACAAGATCAATCTGTCGATCGGCATCTACTTCGACGACGAGGGCCGCATCCCGATGCTGGACTCGGTGCGCAAGGCCGAGCTGGCCGTGGTGGCCGATGCCGGCGCCCGCCCCTATCTGCCGATGGAGGGCGCGGCGAATTTCCGTACCGCGGTGCAGCATCTGCTGTTCGGCGCCGAGCACCCGGCGCTGAAGGCCGGCCGCATCGTCACCATTCAGGCGGTCGGTTCCAGCGGCGGCCTGAAGGTCGGCGCCGATTTCATCAAGCGCTATTTCCCTGACAGCGCCGTCTATGTCAGCGAGCCCACCTGGGACAACCACCGCGCGGTGTTCGAAGGCTCGGGCATTGAGGTCAAGAACTATCCCTATTACGACCCCGCCACCGGTGGCCTGCGCTTCGACGCGATGCTGGCCGCGCTGCGCGAGATCCCCAAGAAGAGCGTCGTGCTGCTGCACGCCTGCTGCCACAACCCGACCGGCGTGGACCTGACCCCGGCGCAATGGCAGCAGCTGGTGCCGGTGCTGCGCGAACGCGAACTGCTGCCCTTCCTGGACCTGGCCTATCAGGGCTATGGCGAGGGCATCGAGGAAGACGCCTATGCCGTGCGCCTGCTCGCCGACGAGGGCTTGAGCTTCTTCATCGCCAATTCGTTCTCCAAGAGCATGAGCCTGTACGGCGAGCGCTGCGGCGCACTGAGCGTGGTCTGCCCCGATGCCGCCCAGGGCGCACTGGTGCTGGGCCAGCTGAAGGCGGCAATCCGCCGCAACTACTCGAACCCGCCGATGCACGGCGGCCAGCTGGTCGCCCGCGTGCTCGGCACGCCCGAGCTGCGCGCCGCCTGGGAGGCCGAGGTCAAGGGCATGCGCGAGCGCATCAAGGCGATGCGCAAGAGCCTGCACAGCGTGCTCAGCGCCAAGCTGCCGGGCCGCGACTTCGGTTACTTCCTGAGCCAGCACGGCATGTTCAGCTACACCGGCCTGACCCCCGACCAGGTCGAACGCCTGAAGGCCGAGTTCGGCGTCTACGTGCTGCGCTCGGGCCGCATGTGCGTGGCCGGCCTGAACACGCGCAATGTGGAGGCGGTGGCGGTGGCGATGGCGGCGGTGCTGGCGGACTGAGAGGGCGAGATTTTCTACTGCGCGGCCGCCATGCGTCGTTGGCCGGATGCTCGGGATCCTCACGTACAGGAAGTACGTTCCGGTCCCTGCGCTCCGTCCGCCTAGCCTGACAGCCGCTCGCTACGAAAACTCTCACCCTCTGAGCCGCTGGTCGCTTATTTCCGGACTTGAGGAAGCCTACGGCCGCCCCGGCGGCCGCAGCGCCCGTGCCGGTATTGGCGTGGACATCACGATAGACGTGCGCGTCTCGCCGTATTTGTTCATGCCTTCGAGCAGCGCCTCCAGCGCCTTCATGTCTGGCGCCACCACCGTCATGACGTAGGAGTCTGCGCCGGTGACGTGATGGCATTCCAGCACCTCAGGCTGCCTGCGCAGATGCTCGAGCAGCGGGCGCTTGCCCGGCTGCAGGGCGGTGATGCCGACGATGGCGCGCACGCCGTAGCCCACCGCCACGGCATCGAGCTGGGCGTGGATGCCGCTGATCACGCCGGCCTCCTGCAGGCGCTTGAGCCGCTCGGCCGTGGCCGGCAGCGACAGGCCGGCATCGAGCGCCAGTTGCTTCAGCGGGGCGCGGCCGTCGAGCTGCAGCGCTTGAAGGATGCGCCAGGCCTTGTCGTCGAGTTGCAGGCTGTTCGTCATGGGCTCGGTTCACCAGAAATTCAGCAAGTCGGTGCCCATCATCGCCTGAAATTCGCCATTCACGCGGCGGCGCCCGCTGGCTACAGTGATCGCCATGGACACCTTCTATGTTTTCGCGAAATCGCTGCTGATCGGCCTGTCGATCGCCGCGCCGGTCGGGCCTATCGGCCTGCTGACCATACAGCGCAGCCTGCAGCTGGGTCCGCGTGCCGGCCTGGCCACGGGCCTGGGCGCTGCGGCGGCCGATGCGGCCTATGGCGCCGTCGGTGCGTTCGGCGTGGCCTGGCTGATCAGCGCGCTGTCGGCGGCGCGGCTGCCGCTGGCGCTGTTCGGCGGCGCCTTCCTGTTGTGGATGGCCTGGCAGCTGCTGCGTGCGCCGGTGACACAGACCGCGGCCAGGCCGGTCGGTGCGCCGGCCAGCCTGTGGCGACACTTTGCCAGCACCTTTGTGCTGACCCTGTCGAACCCGGCGACGATCTTCTCCTTCATCGCCGTCTTCGGCGCAATGGCCGGGGCCGGCCAGGTGGCGGCGCCCTGGACCATGGTCTCGGGCGTGTTCATCGGCTCGGCGCTGTGGTGGCTGGCGCTGAGCAGCGGGGTGGGGCGCTTGCGCGGGCGCTTCGACGCGCGCTGGCAGCGCCGCGTCAACCTGTTCAGTGCCGCGGTGCTGGCCGGCTTTGCGCTGTGGCAGTTGGTGCAGATTCAAGAATTTTTCTGAAGGGCGTAAGGAAGCAGGCGGGGGTCACGACTCACGTTGGCAAGCAAGCGCAAACCGGCTGCATCCAGCGAACAGGAGCTCGCGTAGATGCATCAGGCCACTGCAGGTTTGCAAGAGTGCCTCACACCATTCCTTCCCCAACCAATTCCTTCTGGAGAACCACCATGTCGAACTTCAAATCCGGCCTCGCCGTTGCCGCCGCCGCCGCTGCCCTGCTGTCCATGGGCACCTTGAGCACCGCGGTGCAGGCCGCCGAAGATGGCGGCGTCAAGTGCGCCGGCACCAATAGCTGCAAGGGCACGTCCGAGTGCAAGACCGCCAAGAGCGAGTGCAAGGGTCACAACAGCTGCAAGGGCCAGGGCTGGGTCAAGGCCAAGTCCAAGGACGAGTGCACCAAGGCCGGCGGCAAGGTCGTGATGTCCTGACCGGCCGAATCGCCTCCCGGCCCTGACACATGCGCCAGGGTTATGGGAGGCCCCCGGCCTTTCATTGGATCAATGGCGGCGTTCTCCTTACCCTGAGTGCCAGTCATAGGCTCCGTGGGTCGGGATGAAGCACATCGTAGTGATAGGCGGCGGCGTCGTCGGTCTGACGACCGCCTGGTCGCTGCTGGAAGCCGGCCACCAGGTGACGCTGGTCGAGCGAGAGGGCGAGGTGGCCAGCGGCGCCAGCCATGCCAATGGCGGCCAGCTCAGCTACCGCTATGTATCCCCGCTGGCAGACGAGGGGGTGCCGTTCAAGGCCTTGAAGTGGCTGTTCGACCCCGATGGCCCGCTGCGCTTCCGCCCCGAGGCGAGCTGGCAGCAATGGTCCTGGCTGCTGTCTTTTCTGCGCGCCTGCCGCGGCCCGGTGAACCGTCGCACGACGGCGCGGCTGCTGGCCCTGGGCGCCTACAGCCAGGCGGTGTTCGCCGATCTGGTGCGCAGCACCCGCCTGCAGGCCTTCGAATTGCGCACGCCGGGCAAGCTGGTCGTCTACCGCCAGCCCGAGGAGTTCGCCCGCGCCGCGGAGCGCCTGCGCCTGCAGGGCAGCGGCGCCGAACAGGCCCTGTCGCTGAGCGAGTGCATGCGGCTGGAGCCGGCGCTGGAGCCTGCCCTGACCCATGGCGGGGCGGTGCTGGCCGGCGGCATCTTCACCCCCGCCGAGGCGGTGGCCGATTGCAACAAATTCTGTCACCAGCTGGCAGCGCGCCTGCGCGAGCATGGCCTGTTCCGCGGCTTCGTGCAGGCGACGGCGCGGAGCTTCGAGCGGCGCCAGGGCAGGGCGGTGGCGCTGCACACCGACGGCGACAGCCTGAGCGCCGACGACTTCGTCATTGCTGCCGGTCTGCAGAGCCGGGCGCTGGCGGCCACGCTGGGCCTGTCGCTGCCCATCTACCCGCTCAAGGGCTACAGCCTGACCGCGCCGATTGGCCCGCAGCACCGCCCGCCAGTGGTCAGCGTGACCGATTTCGAGAAGAAGATTCTCTACGCCGGCATCGGTGACCGGCTGCGCGTGGCGGCCATGGTCGATCTGGTCGGCGATGACACGCGCATCGACCCCGGCCGCATCGCCTCGCTGCAGCGCTCGGTGCGCGCCACCTTTCCGCTCGCCGCCGACTATGACCAGGCCAGCGCCTGGGCCGGTCTGCGCCCGGCCACGCCCAGCGGTGCGCCCATCCTCGGCGCCAGCCCGGTGCCCGGCCTGTGGCTGAACGTGGGCCATGGCGCCTTGGGCTTTACATTCGCCTTCGGCTCGGCCAGCATCCTGGCCTCCCTGATCTCCGGCCGGGCAAGCCCGATTCCGCTCGACGGCCTGCAGCTGCAATGAATGCTGGCGAACTGGCCGAGGCGCTGCGGGCCGCGGTACGCGAACAGCGCTTCGACGAAACGCCCGACGCGATGCTCGGCGGCGCCGCGCTGACGCACCCGCCCAGCATCGACCTGGCCGTGGCTGCCTTCATGCCCGGCCGTGCGCCGGTGTGGGCGAATGTGCTGTTCTCGCGCGAGCATCCGCATGGCCTGGTGGCCGACATCCCGGCCGACGCCGGCCCGGTGCGCAATGTGCACTTCCTGGCCGATCAGACCGACGCCCAGCTGAACTCGATCGCCTGGCGGCCGCACAGCGACTGGTCGCGCCTGAGCTGGCGCAGCCTCGGCGGCGCGGGCGCGCCGCAGCGCTTCGTCGCGCCCTATCCGGCCTCGCTGTTGAAGCTGATGGTGGCCGTGGGCGTGGCGCGCCTGGTCGATGCCGGCGCCGTGGTCTGGGACGAAGCCTTGAGCTACCAGGGCGAGGTGCGCGAGGTGCGCGACTGGGGCCTGGACATGATCGCGCAGAGCAGCAACCAGGCCACCTCGGCCCTGGTGAGCCTGCTCCATGCCTGGGGTGCGATACGCCGCGACGCCGGGGGCGAGGTGCACAACGAGCTGCACCAGCTGTTCGAGGCCCAGGGCCTGCCGACGCTGCGCCTGGCCAATACCCGTGCCGATGGTGGCTGGGGTAATGGCGCCGGCTCGGGCGTGGGCCAGATCCAGATGACGGCCTGGGACACGCTGCGCCTGCTCTGGCTGCTGGACGAGCAGGCACCGCCCGCGCCCTGGCTGCCGCCCGGCGTGCCACCGCTGCTCAGCGCTGCCAGCCGAGCGCGGCTGCGCGGCTGGCTGGACGCCCAGGGCCTGCACACCCTGCTGTCCAGCGGTCTGCTGGCCGGCCTGCCGGGCTGGGTGCCGGGTCTTGATGCCCGCTTGCCGGCCTGCTGGTTGCAGACCGATGGCACGGCCCGGGTGGCGGGCGAGACCTATCCCGGCGATCTGCGCGCGCTGGCCACCAGGGCCACGCTGCGCTTTGCCCACAAGACCGGCACGACCGAGAACTACGCCTCCGATGCGGGTATCGTGCAGGGCATCGCGCCGGCCCGGCGTCACTACCTGATCGCCCTGCTCAGCAACCTCGGCAGCCGCTACGCGCCGCATCCGCTGTGCGCCGGCACCTGGCGCCTGCCGGCACTGGGTGCGGCGATCGATCGCTATCTGAGCGCCCGCATGGAATCCGCATGAGCCTGCCGCCTTACAACGTTCTGCGCCCTGGCGCCACCCTGGGCGTGATCGCACCCGCCGGCCCGGCCGACGCGGAGCGCGTCGCGCAAGTCCCGGCGCTGCTGCAGCGCCATGGCTTTCACGCCAAGATCTTCCCTGGCTGCCATCTGCAACACCCGACCCTTTCCTACCTGGCCGGTGACGACACGCAGCGCCTGCAGGACCTGCACGCCGCCTTCGCCGACCCCGAGGTCGATGCCGTGCTGTGCCTGCGCGGCGGTTATGGCTGCCTGCGGCTGATGGACCGCATCGACACCGGACTGCTGCGCCGCCATGCCAAGCTGCTGATCGGCTACAGCGACATCACCGCCCTGCACCTGATGCTCAACGGCATGGGCCTGCCCAGCCTGCAGGCACCGATGCCGGCCTCCGACCTGCTGCATGAGGAGGCCGGACCCGACGCCGAGGCGCTGTTCACGGCCCTGCGCTCCGGCATGGCCGCCGGTCTGTGCCTGGCGCCGCCGCTGGGCGCGGGCCTGCGCCAGGGCGGGCAGGCGGTGGGCGAGCTGACCGGCGGCAATCTGGCCGTGCTCTGCTCGCTGCTGGGCACGCCGTTTGCGCCGCAGCTGCGGGGACGCATCCTGTTCCTGGAAGACGTCGGTGAGGCGCCCTACCGGGTCGACCGCATGCTGGCCCAGCTGCGCCTGGCCGGCCAGCTCGATGCCGCCGCCGGCTTCCTGCTGGGCGGCTTCACCGAGGCCGACTCGCCGCAGGCGGTGCTGGCCGACTACCTGCTGCCCCTGGGCAAGCCGGTGCTCGGTGGCTGGCCCTCGGGCCACTGCCGGCCGCACCAGGTTTTGCCTTTCGGCCGCCGTGTGGCGCTTGATGCCAGTCAGGGCAGCGTGACGCTGTTGGAGGATTTGCTGCAATTGACGCCGCGCTAGCGCCAAACCGCGCCGCAGCCTGCTAACCTGCGGTCATCCAAACGGTTGTCCAACAGATGGGTGCGCTCCGGTTTCGCGGTCCCTGGCTAGCGGGTGGTCTGGCGCTTGCGCTCGGCGCGGGCGTCAGTGTGCAGGTGGCCCGCCTGGACCTGGAGCACCAGGCCCAGGCCCAGCGGGCACAGGTGTTTGCCCAGCTGGTGGCGCTGCAGGCACAGCTGGTGGGGGTGCTCAAGAGCACCTTCAGCGCCACCAGCGGCTTGGTCTATCTGACCAGCCACCAGGAGCGGCTGCCGCCCGATCAGTTCAATGGCATCGCCCGGCGCACGCTGGCCCGGCTGCCGCAGATCCGCAATATTGCCGTGGCGCCCGATGACCAGGTGCAGCTGGTCTATCCGCTGAGCGGCAACGAGGCGGTGCTGGGCTTTCGCTACCAGACCCGTCCCGAGCAATGGGCCACCGTGCTGCGCGCACGCCAGCAGCGTCGCGCGGTGCTGGCCGGGCCGGTGAAGCTGGTGCAGGGCGGCGAGGGGCTGATCGTCCGCGAGCCGGTGTTCCTCGACGCGCTCACGCCCGACGCCGGGCCGCGCTACTGGGGGGTCATTTCCATCGTCGTGTCGGTCGCGCCGCTGCTCAAGGCCGGGGGCCTGGACGAGAGCCATCCGCTGGCCCTGCACCTGGTGGGCGGCGATGCGCTCGGTGACAGCGGGGCGCCGATCTGGGGCGATGCCCGTGTGGCGCAGCAACAGCCGGTGCGCGTGTCGGTCGAGGTGCCCGGCGGCGAATGGACCTTGATGGCCACACCGCAGGGCGGTTGGCCGGCGCTGCCGTTCTGGACGTCCAGCTACTTCCAGATCGGCGTGCTCAACAGCCTGCTGCTGGCGGCCTTCGTGGTCGCGCTGCTGTCGCGCCAGCTCAGGCTGCGCGAGAGCCAGCAGCGCTTCACCGAGATGGCCGCCAGCATCGACCAGGTGTTCTACGTCGCCGCGCCGGACCTGAGCCGCTTCGACTACGTCAGCCCGGCCTACGAGCAGATGTTCGGTGTACCGGCCGAGACCCTTCTGCATCACCCGCGTGCCTGGTGGGATGCCGTGCATCCCGACGATGTGAACCTGCTGCGCAGCCGCCTGCGCGGTGGCAGCTGGTTGGGCAAGGTGCAGACCTTATGGCGCGCCCGGCGCGCCGACGGCGAGCTGCGCCAGCTGTGCACCAGCGCCTTCGCCGTCAAGGGGCCTGACGGCCGAGTGCAGCGCATCGTCGGCGTGGTCGAGGACGTGACCGAACGGCTGCAGGCCGAGCAGGCGCTGCTGGACCTGAACAACACCCTGGACCAGCGCGTGCGCGAGCGCACCGCCGAGCTCAGCGACACCCTGCAGCATCTGCGCCAGACCCAACACGAGCTGGTGCGCTCCGAGAAGCTGGCGGCACTGGGTGCGATGGTGGCCGGCGTGGCCCACCAGCTGAACACGCCCCTGGGCAGCAGCCTGACCCTGGCCACCGCCCTGCAGCACCAGCTGGACGAGTTCGAGAGCGGCACCCGCGAGGGCGTGCGTCGCTCGACGCTGGCGGGCTTCGTCGGCTGGACCCGCGAGGCGCTGGTCTCGCTGGTGCGCAATCTGCTGCATGCCACGCGGCTGGTGGAAGGCTTCAAGCAGGCCGCCGCGGACCAGGCCGGCAGCCCGCGCCGCAGCTTCCTGCTGGACGAGCTGGTGCAGGAGGTGCTGGTCACCTTGCAGCCGCTGCTGCAGGGCCAGACGGTCGCAGTGGCGGTGCAGCAAGATCTGGCCCCGAATCTGCGGCTGGAGAGCTACCCCGGTGCGCTGAGCCAGGTCCTGACCCATCTGATCGAGAATGCCCTGCTGCACGGCCTGCAGGGCTGCGAGGCGCCGCAGCTGCGCATCGTCGCGCGCAGGCTGGACGATTGCCTGGTCAGCCTCAGCGTCATCGACAACGGTCGCGGCATTGCCGCCGAGCACCTGCCGCGCATCTTCGACCCCTTTTTCACCACCCGCCTGGGCCAGGGCGGCTCGGGTCTGGGCCTGCACGAGGTGCACAAGCTGGTGACCGGCGTGCTGGGGGGGCGTGTCGAGGTCGAGTCCACGGTGGGCCAGGGATGCTGCTTCAAGCTGACCCTGCCGTTCGAGGCGCCCCCGATGGCGCCGACCGAGGTGCAAGAAGTCAGCGCCGAGGCCGCGGCCTAGAATGGTCCGTTCTTCCCGATACGAATGCTCCCGATGAAACTCCGTACTCCGCTGCTCGCCACGCTGCTTGGCGCCGCCCTGATGGCCACCGCCTCGGCCCAGGTCACCGTCAAGGATCCCTGGGTGCGCGCCACGGTCGCCCAGCAAAAAGCCACCGGCGCCTTCATGCAGCTGACCGCCGCCAAGGACACACGCCTGGTCTCGGTCAGCACCTCGCTGACGGCCATGGCCGAGGTGCACGAGATGGCGATGGACAACAACGTCATGAAGATGCGCCAGATACCGGCGCTGGACCTGCCCGCCGGCAAGGCCGTCGAGCTCAGGCCCGGTGGCTACCACTTGATGCTGATGGATCTCAAGCAGCAGGTGAAGGCCGGTGACACCGTGCCCCTGACGCTGGTGTTCGAGGACAAGGCGGGCAAGCGCGAGAGCGTCGAGGTCAGGGCCGAGGTACGTGCGCTGGGGGCACCGGCCAAGCATTGAGCGCAGGTCGCCCTGGCAGGCCGGCCCCGATGGATGCAGAATGGGCCATGACGGACGCCGCTGCCGCGGCGGCATGAGTTACGCGCTGGGCACAGGCGCAGAGGGAACCACCATGACCAAGCTATCCACGCTCCTGTTGATGGGCGCCTCGCTGTTGCTGCTGGGCGGCTGCGCCGTGGAGTGGCAGAACCGTCAGGCGGCCAAGGAAGTTGCGGAGCAGGCTAAGCCGCCGGGCTCGGCCTATGCGGGTTGGCGCGTGTTCCAGCAGCGCTGCGCCTCCTGCCACGGGCCGGCGGCCGCCGGCACCGCCCTTGCGCCCGATCTGCTGCCCAGGGTTCGCGAGATGGGCTCGCACCGTTTCGTTGGCCTGGTGCTCAAGCGCTATGACTGGAACCTGCCCGCCGCGCAGGCCGGCAGCGCTACCCTGGTCGACGAGGTCGTGCAGCGCAAGCAGGGCGCGCTGAGCATGCCGGCCTGGCAGGGCGAGCCGGTGGTCAGTGCCCATATCGTCGATCTCTATGCCTATCTCTCGGCCCGCGCCCAGGGTTCGGTGGGCACAGGGCGCCCGGTCCAGCAGTAGCCCGCGGAAAGGCCCGACGATGAGGCAGACCGCGAGGCTCACCACCGTGGGCGCGAGCATCGCGGTGCTGGCCGCCTGCGCCCTGCTGCCCTTCAGCCCCGATCGCCGCGCCGTGGCACCGGTGCTCGATGGTTTCGGCGCCGGCAGCCTGGTGCCATCGCAGGCCAATGAGGCGGCGCGGCGACTTTTTTCCCAGGGCATGGCCCAGGCCTATGCCTTCAACGAGATCGAGGCGGTGAGGGCGTTCAAGGCCGCACTGGCCCAGGACCCGGATTGCGCGCTGTGCGCCTGGGGCGTGGCCTATGCGCTGGGGCCGAATATCAACAACACCGATCGCGGTGATCTCAAGGAGGCGCTGCAGCATGTGGACCATGCCTTGAAGCGCAGCACCGGCGCTTCGGCCCGCGACCGCGCCTTGATCGAATCGCTGGCGCTGCGCTACGGCCATGGCAGCGAGGCGCGCAATCTGGCGCCGCTGCAGGGCGAGGTCTGCGGCGCAGGCGGCAGCGAGGAGAAGGCCGATCCGCTGGACATTGCCTATGCCGAGCGCCTGCGCACCTTGACCGAGCGCTTTGCCGATGATGCCGATGTGCTGGCCATGTATGCCGAGGCCGAGCTGGTCGCCACCCGCGAGGATTGGTGGGACCGCGATACCGGCAAGCCGGCCGGGCGCATCGGCGAGCTCGCCGACCGGCTCGAAGCCGGCCTGGTCAAGCACCCGAATCACACCGGCCTCAACCACTACCTGATCCACACCGTCGATGCGGTGCAGGTGGCCGGCCGCGCGGTGGCCGCAGCCGACCGTCTTGGCGCGCTGGCGCCCAAGTCGCCCCATCTGCTGCATATGCCGGCCCACACCTATGCGCTGGTCGGCCGCTATGCCGATGCGACGCGGGTCAACCAGCAGGCCAATGCCGCCGATCTGGCGATGATGGTCGAGCTGAAGGCGCAGGGCTTCTCCGTTAGCAAGGACTGGCGCGGCCATAACACGCACTTCCAGTGGTATGGCGCGCTGATGGAGGGCCGCGGTGATCTGGCGCTGGAGACCGCGCGGGCCAGTGCGGCCCTGTCCAAGGGCAACCATGAATACGCCGAGTACCGGCGCAGCCTGCCGATGCTGACCCTGTTGCACCTGCGGCGCTGGGACGCGCTACTGGCCGAACCGCTGCCCAGCGGTGGCAAGGGCCTGGCCACGGTGCTGGGCGAGATGGCGCAAGGCTCGGCCCTGGCCCGTACCGGTCAGCTGGCGGGGGCCAGGGAGGCGCTGGCGCGGCTGGAGCCGGCCGCTGCCAAGCTGATCAGCCAGCACGCCGGCAGCACCTTCATCCCCAAGACCGTGCGCAGCCTCGTCAATACCGCCCAGGCCCAGCTGCGCGCCGAACTCGCACTGGCCGAAGGCCGCATCGACGACGCGCTGGTACGCCAGTCCGAGGCGGTGACGGCCTCCGGCTATGCCGACCAGACCGAACCGCCGATGCTGGCCGGCGGCGCCCGCCTGCTGCTCGGCGAGATGCAGCTGCGGGGGCAGCGTCACGCCCAGGCCGAGCAGAGCTTTCGCATCGCCCTGGCCGAGCAGCCGCTCAGCGGCTGGGCGCTGGACGGCCTGAGCCGGACCCTGCTGGCCCAGGACAGGGGCGGCGAGGCGCAGGCCCTGAAGGCCGAGCTCGACCGCAGCTGGAGGCTGGCCGACGCGGCCCTGCGCGCGCCGCGCTGAGCCGCGGCCGCGATCAGAAGAACTTGTAGTTCGCCATCAAGGTGAACGAGCGGCCACGCGGATCGGCCACTCGCGGCTCCCAGGAGCTGCCCGAACCGAGATTGGAGTCGTACGCGACCGAGAACGGCGGATCCTTGTCGAACAGGTTCTTGATGCCGGCCGTCAGGGTCAGGTTCTTGAAGCCGGTGTAGCTGGCGCTGGCGTTGTAGGTGGTGTAGCTGGCCACGTTGGGGTTCCATGCCGGCGGCACGATCAGGCCCGAGGCCACGCCGGGCAGCACATAGTCCTTGTAGCCGTCGCGGTAGGTCTGAGAGAGCATGCCGGTCCACGGGCCCTTGGCATAGGTCAGGGTGATGGTGTGCTTCCAGCGCAGGCCCAGATCGCCGGCGCGGCTGAACACACCCACCTCGCTGGCGCCGAACGGTGCGTTGACGATCAGCCGCGACTTCTTCTCGATCAGGTAGGCACCGTCCAGATTGGCCGCCCACTTGCCGCCGGCCAGCTGGCCGTTGATCTTGGCGCCCACCTCGACGCCCTTGGTGACGCTCTCGCCGGCATTGATCCAGCGCCGGTCGATGCCGACCAGATTGCCGCTGCCATCGCGGAAGAAGGCCTCCGGGAAGAGGCTGAAGTTCGTGACCATATCGGTCAGTGCCAGGGTCTGTATCGTGCCTTCCTTCTTGATGTACCACCAGTCCACATTGGCGCTGAACTGCGCATTGGGCGCCCAGACGATGCCGAAGGTGGCCTGCTTGGATTCTTCGGGGCCCAGCGTGGTCTTGCCGCCGGTCAGGATGTCGGGCGTGATCGATTCGCAGCCGGGCTTGCTGGTGTCCACCTTGCCGGTGGGGCACTTGGTCGGGTCGACCAGGTCCTTGCCCGAGTAGGGCGAGATGGTCACGCCGTTGAACAGCTGGTTGAAGGTCGGCACGCGGAAGCCCGTGCTGTAGGAACCGCGCATCAGCAACTCGTCGAAGGGTGTGAAGCGCAGCGTCACCTTGGGGTTGGTGGTGTCGCCGAAGCCGGTGTAGTCGTCGCGACGCACGGCCAGGGTGGCCTCGAGCTTCTTGGTGATGGGCACCAGCAGCTCGCCGTAGACGGCCTTGATGTTGCGGCTCACGCCGCCCAGCGCATTGATGTCGTCGAACGGTGCGTTCAGGATCGCACGGCGGGCGGCGATGTCGCGCTGGTCGCCGTTGAAGCGGTACTCCTCGCGGCGCACATCCACGCCGACGGCGGCCATCAGGTCGCCGGCCGGCAGCTTCATGATGGAGCCCGAGGCCGAGGCATCGACCTCGGTCATCGTGAACTTGCCGCCGTACAGTGTCACGCCAGCGGCCGAGGTGGCGGCCAGCGCATCCAGCGCGGCCTGGCTCTGCGTCTCGCCCGGGCCGAGGAATACATTCATGATGCCGCTCTTGAGCATCTCGACGAAGGGCGCGGTGTAGTAGTAGCCGGTGCCCAGCACCGAGCTGGACTTGCTGAAGGCTTGCGACAGCCCGACCTTGTAGTCCCAGTTGCCCAGGCCCATCGGGCCTTCGGCGCCGATCAGGAAGCGGCCGGTGTCGGATTCGGTGGCGACCTCGCGGTTGCCGCACTCCATGCAGCGCCAGCGGTAGGCGATGCCCTTGCCGTAGTTGGGCTGAATCGTCGGGAAGACCTTGGCGATCTCGTTGAACACCGTGTTGTAGGCTGAGCCGGTGCTCGGATAGGTCAAGTTGAACAGCGCATTGCTGGCCGTGCCGCTGCTCGACACCTGGTTGGGCGAGAAGGACTTGGCCGACTCCGACTTGCCGGCCACCACCTCGCCGAACATCAGGTGCTCGCCCAGCTTCAGGGTGCCGCGCAGCACCAGATTGGTGTTGGTGACCGGTTGCTGCAGCACGGCCGCACGGCCGGTGTCCCAGGCGCAGGCCCACTTGGAGGCGGCCACGTCCCACAGCTTCTCGTCATAGGGCGCCTGGCCGTCAATGGAGCTGCAACCCTTTTGGCCGGGCAGGTCCAGCACATTGATGGCCGACATCTGTTGCGTTGTGCCGGGCTGGATCGGGCCGGTGCTGCTCTTGTTGCTGAGGATGGAGTCGATGCCGCTGACGGCAAAGGCGGTGGCATAGGGCGTGCCGCGCGTGTCCACCGACAGGCCGCGCTCGGGCTGGAAGGTGTTGACGAAGTCGCGCTGGTTGCCGCGCAGCAGCTTGCTGTCGCTGCGGGTCAAGGAGGCCAGCACATTAAAGCCGTCCTTGTCGATGTCACCGAAGCCGCCGGTCAGCGAGGCGCGGAAGATGTTGCCGCCGCCGGCCTCGGTGGCGTCCATGAAGGCATTCGCCTCCAGGCCACGGTAGTCCTTGCGCAGGATGAAGTTGATCACGCCGCCGATGGCGTCGGTGCCGTAGATGGCCGAGGCGCCATCCTTGAGGATTTCGATGCGCTCGACCGCCGCGAACGGGATCGAGTTCAGATCCACCGCCGCGCCGTTCAGTCCATGGGCCGCAACGCGACGACCATTGAGCAGCACCAGGGTGCTGGAGGCGCCCTGGCCGCGCAGATTGGCCGAGGTGGCGCCGTTGTTGCCGCGCTGGGCGCCATCGACGACGTCGGCATTGCTGGCCAGATTGTCCAGGCCGTTGCCGTTGATGTTCAGCGTCGAGATCAGCTGCTCGGCGGTGGAGATGCCGGCCCGGTCGATCTCGCCGCGCGTGATGATCTGCAGCGGCAGTGCGCCCTCGGCGGCGATGCGCTTGATGCTGCTGCCGGTGATCTCCACCCGCTGCAGCTTGCTGACGTCCTGCGCCGTGGCGGCAAGGTGGGCGCTGAGCCCCACGAGGGCCAGGCATTGCACCAGCTTGTTCAACTTCATGATGACTTCTCCTTGAATGCGGATTCGGTGGACGCCTGCGGTCCGGGACCCCATGCGTGCGGCAGCCGGCGAAGCGGCAGATCTGGAGTCATGATCAACAACGTTGCGGACTCGCGCCATAGAGAACGACTCTGAATTGCTACAAATGCGCGATGAATGCTTGTCGTGCTTGCATAACCCCAGGGAATATGCGCGACGGTCCGCCGTGGGCAGGCACCGCCGCAGTGCGTGCCCGCCGCCACGGTGTTGCGTCTGTTCGGAGCGCTCCTGCGCCGATACAGTGCGGGCCTGTGTCAAGAAACGGGGCGGGTGCATGGGATTCGAGCTGAAGCGGCGTCTGGTGGGTGGGGTCTTGCTGGGTGCCTGCGTCTGGCTGGCCGGCTGTGCGGTCACGAGCGGTAAAGGCGCACTGCCGGCCCCCGTGCAGCAGGCGCTGGACCAGGCCGGTCTGCCGGCCGACAGCCTGGGCCTGATGGCATTTGCACTGGATGATCCCCGCGCGGCCCTGCAGCACAACGAGCGCCGGGCTATGCAGCCGGCCTCGACGATGAAGCTGCTGACCACGGTGGTGGCGCTGGACCAGCTGGGCCCGAACGCCCGGGGCCACACCGACCTGCTCGCCGACGCTGCGCCGCAGGGCGACACCATCAGGGGCCCGCTCTATCTGCGCGGCGGGGCCGACGCCGACCTCGACTTTGCCGCGCTCTGGCAACTGCTCAGCGACCTGCGCGAACGCGGCGTGCGCCGCATCGAGGGTGGCCTGGTGCTGGATCGCAGCCTGTTCCATCCGGCGCGCATGGACCAGGGGCTGCCGCCCTTCGACGAGGCGCCCGAGTTCCAGTACAACGTGATACCTGACGCACTGCAGCTCAATGGCAATCTGCTGGGCTTTGCGCTCAGCGCGGACGGGCAGGCGGTGAGCGCCCAGGTGCGCCCCGCCTGGGCGCCGGTGGACCTGCGCAGCGGCCTGAGCCTGAACGACAAGCCCTGCTCAGAGTGGGAAGACGGATGGCTCACCCCCGAGGCCGCGCTGCAGCCCGACGCCGGCCAGGGCGCGCGCATGCGCATCGAGCTGCGCGGCAGCTTCCCGCGCAATTGCAGCAAGCTGGTGGCGCTGAACCTGGTGGACCGCAGCCTGCTGGCCGATGCGGCGGTGCGCGCACTGTGGGCCCAGCTGGGCGGCGAGCTGCTGGGGGCCACTCGCGAAGGGGCAACACCCGGCACCGCCAGCCTGCTGGCCACGCACCGCGGCCGCGCCCTGGCCGAGCTTGCCTGGGGCATGAACAAGCGCTCGGACAATCCGCTCACCCGCATGGTCTATCTGCGCCTCGGTGTCGATGCCGGCAAGCCCGCAGGCACCGAGCGCACCGCCGATGCCGCCGAGCGTGCGGTCCGGGCCTGGTTCGAGCGGCAACGCATCGACGCAACGGGTCTGGTCCTGGACAACGGCTCGGGCCTGTCGCGCAGCGAGCGCATCAGCCCCATGCAGCTGGCCGCGCTGCTGCAGACCGCCCATCGCGGCCTGCACGCGCCCGAGCTGCTGGCCAGCCTGCCCATCGTCGGTGTCGACAGCCCCTGGACCCGCCGTCTCAAGGGCAGTCCGGCGGCCGGCCGCGCCCGCATCAAGACCGGCTCGCTGCGCAATGTGGCGGCGGTGGCCGGCTATGTGCTCGATGCCCGCGATCGCACCTGGGTGCTGGTGGCCTTCATCAACGACGAACGGGCCAGCGCTGGCCGGCCCGCGCTGGACGCGCTGATCGACTGGGTGGCGAGGCAGGGGCAGTAGGAGGCCCAGGCCGCCGCGCTCAGCCCACGGCCGGGCGCAACAGCTGCAGGGTACCCGCGTCCGCGTCGATCTCGGCTTCCAGGCCCACCGGCACGGTGAACTTGCGTTTGATATGGCCGATCATCGCACCGCGGTACACCGGCACCTGCAGCGGCAGGAAATAGTCGTCGAAGACCTCGTCCAGCGTCAAGGTGCCATAGCCGTCGCCCGGCTCGCATCTGGTGAACTTGCCCAGCACCACACCGGCCAGCCCGCCCAGCGCGCCGGCCAGGCGCAGGGTCGAGAGCATGCGGTCGACCCGGTAGATGTATTCGTTGATCTCTTCCAGGAACAGGATGGCGCCTCTGAAGTCCGGGAAGTAGGCCGAGCCGGCCAGCGAGCTCAGCACCGCCAGATTGCCGCCCAGCAGACGGCCGCGCGCGCGACCGCCGCGCAGCGTGGTGGTGCGATCCTGGGTCTGCACCAGGTGCTCGCCGCGCTCGCCCTGCGGATTGCGCAGCAGCATGGCCTGACCCTCCATCACCAGGGCCTTGAAGTGGGCCACGCTGAAGGGGTTCCATTCCGAGGCGGCCACCGGGCCGTGGAAGGTCACCAGGCCGGTCTGCTGCTGGATGGCGTTGAGCAGGCAGGTGAGGTCGGAGAATCCGCCGAAGAACTTGGGCTTGCGCCGTATCAGCGCATAGTCCAGCTTGTCGACGATGCGGTTGCAGCCCGAGCCCCCGGTCAGGGCCATGATGCCGGCCACCTCGTCGTCGGCAAACATCGCGTTGAGGTCGGCCGCGCGCTGCGCGTCGGTGCCGGCGAACTGGCCGTAGCGGGCGCGCAGATGGGCCCCGGGCTTGACCTTGAAGCCCAGCGCCTGCAGCGCCTCGATGGCGATCTGCACCGGCTCGCGCTCGTAGGTGGCGTTGGCCGGGCTGACCAGGCCTATCGTGTCACCGGGCTGCAGGCGTTTGGCATACAGCGCTGCAGGCCTTGAGGCCTGGGCCGAAGGCAGGGCTGCCGCAGCAGCGCCGGCGGCCAGAGCTTGAACGAAGTGGCGTCTGGGGTGGGGCATCTGGATCCTCGTAGCCCGGATGCAATCCGGGTTTGTTGTCGACGCGTCAGGCCCCGGATTGCATCCGGGCTACAACACACGGGGCAGATCGCGCCGCACCGCCGCGCGATCACCGAAATCGAAATGCCACCACTCGGTGGTGATGGCGTGAAAGCCGGCCTGCAGCATGGCCGCGCGCAACCAGCCGCGGTGGCTCAGCTGCTCGGCGCTCAGAAAACCCTGGGCCAGGTGCTGCGCCTCGAACTCGGGGTGCGACAGCGCGCTCATGTCGTCGAAGGGCGTGCCCATATCGCACTCGCGACCCTGCGGGTCGAGCAGGGTCGCGTCCACGGCCATGCCGAAGGAGTGTATCGAGCCCCGTTCCGGATGGGCCAGGTACAACTCCAGCGGCGTGCCGGCCAGCTCGGCGAACAGGGTCTCCTGCACGCTCTGCGGGCGCAGCGCGTCCAGCACCAGCAACTGGTAGCCGGGGCGCTTGTGCGCCAGCCAGGCGACGGCCGCCTCCAGCCCGGTGGCGGCCTCGCGGCGCAGGAAGTTGCAGTCCAAGCCGCCATACAGCGGCCGGCCGACGAAGTTGTCCGGCGTGGCATAGCGCAGGTCGATGGCGATGCCCGCTATGCTCAGCAGCGAGCGGAAGTCGGGGTGGGCGGGCAGGGCCTCGCATTCAATCCAGGCGGGCTTCACTTAGGTGTTTCCTTGATGCTTTCCAGGCAGTCCTTGGCGGCCTCGCCGAGGTACTTGACCAGGCGCCTGGCCGACTGGGCCAGCGGCGCGCTGGCCGCGGTGAGTAGGTAGAGCTGCACGGAAATAGCCGGCGCCAGCGGGCGTATGCGCAGCTTGGACCGGTCGCTGGACGCGGCGGTGAACGGGTCCACCACCGTCATGCCCACGCCGGCCTCGACCAGGGAGCGGGCCAGCTGGTAGGTCTGCACGGTGATGCGCGACTGCGGGTGCACGCCCTGGGCCTCGCAGGCATTCATCACCACGCTGCCCAGCGCGTCGTCGGCGGCCAGGCCGATCAGCTCGGTGTCGAACTCGGCCACCGCCAGCGGTCCGCCGAGGCCGGCCTCGACGCTGCCATTGGGGCACAGGGCGACCATGGTGCCGGTGGCGATGCACTCGGTCTTGATGCCCGGGTGGCGGGGGTCCTGCAGCGACAGGGCCAGGTCGGCCTCGCCCAGCAGCAGCGCATTGACGATCTCGCGCGTGTGGTTGGTCGACAGCTCGCAGCGGCCCTTGGGGTAGGCCTTGCACCAGCGCGTCATCGCCGGCGGTATGACCGAGGCCCCCAGCGTGGGCGTGGCGACCACGCGCACCAGCTCGGTCTCGCCGACGCGCAGATTGGCCGCCAGCCGGCGGATCGCGACCAGGTCGCGGTTGAGCTTGTCGATCTCGACGAACAGGCGCTCGGCCTCGGGCGTCGGGTAGAGCTTGCCGCGCACCCGGTCGAACAGGGCCATGCCCAGCTGCAGCTCGCAATGCTGCAGCACCTTGGTCACGGCCGGCTGCGAGATGTGCAGCAGCTGCGCCGCGCCGCTGATGGTGCCGGCCTGCATGACGGCGTGGAAGACTTCTATGTGGCGTAGGCGCATGGGCTCATTTCCGGAACACGTTCTCGAACTCCACGCTGCCGTTGGGCGCCATGACAAAACCTGTCACCTCGCTGCGCAGCGGGATGTAGACGGACGAGTGCGCCATGGTGATCCAGGGCCGCTCGCGCTTGAAGATCTCCTGCGCCTGCTCGTACAGCGCGATGCGCTTTTTTGCGTCCGTGCTGGCGCGGGCCTCGTTGACCAGCCGGTCGAACTCGGCGTTGCAGAACTTGATGCCGCTGGGGTTGGCGGCGCAGGTCAGGTTGGGGCTCAGGAAGTCGTCGGCGTCGCCGGTGTCGCCGGACCAGCCGCTCATATAGACGTTGTGCTCGCCGTTGTTGGCGCGCTTCAGGTACTCGCCCCACTCATAGCTCTTGATCGTGGCCTTGACGCCGATCTTCGCCCAGTCCTGCTGGATCATCTGCGCCATCAGCGCGCCATTGGGATTGGTGGGCCGCGCCACCGGCAGCGACCACAGGTCCAGCGCCAACCCCTTGGCATGGCCGGCCTTGGCCAGCAGCTGGCGGGCACGCTCGGGGTTGAATTCGTTCTTCAGTTTCTTGTTGTAGCCCGGGATGGCGGGCGGAAAGGCGCTCACCGCCTGCATCGCGTCGCCGCGCGGAAACAGGGCCTTGAACAGCGCATCGCGGTCGACGGCGATGTCCAGCGCCTCGCGCACCTCGCGCTGGTCGGTGGGCGCCTTCTTCAGATTGAAGGACAGGTAGGAAATATTCAGTGCCTGCGTCTTCAGCACCGTGACGCCGGGCTTGCCATCCAGCGCGCTGACATCGACATCGCGCAGCGGCGCCGTCACATGGCATTCGCCGGCCAGCAGCTTTTGCACGCGCACGCCGGGCTCGCGGCTCATCGTGTAGATCAGCGCCTCGGTCTGCTGCGGCTTGCCCCAGTAGTCGCTGTTGGCCTCCATGCGCAGCACATCGTCCTTCTTGTAGGACTTGAAGCGGAACGGGCCGGTGCCTATGGGCAGGTTGTTGATGTCGGGGGCCTTGCCGGTCTTCAGCAACTGGGCCGCGTACTCGGCCGACTGGATGCCGCCGAAGGACATCGCGAAATAGGACAGGAAGGTGACGTTGGGCACCTTCAGCCGGAAGCGCACAGTCATGTCGTCGACGCGTTCCATGCCCGCCAGCATCTGCGCCAGGCCCAGGTTGTGCGGATAGACGAAGGTGGCCGGAAAGGCGAGGTTGAATGGGTGCTTGGCGTCGGTGAAGCGGCCGAAGGTGAACAGCACGTCGTCGGCGTTGAGGGTGCGCGACGGCGTGAAATAGGCCGTCTTGTGGAACTTCACTCCCGGGCGCAGGCTGAAGGTGAAGGTCCTGGCATCGGGCGAGACCTCCCAGCGGGTGGCCAGGGCCGGCTCCAGCTCGGTCGTGCCGCGCTTGAAGCCGACCAGGCCCTGGAACATCTGGTTGTTGACGTTGCTGGTGCTGCTGGTGTCCCACAGCCCGGGGTCGAAGCCTTCGGGGCTGGCGTCGGCGCAGTAGACCAGCGGCTTGGCCTGGGCGCTCAGGGCCAGCAGCAGGGCCGCGGCGGCAAGGACGATGGGACGGCAGATGGGCTTCATGGCGGGGCAGGGCAGCAAGGAGGGCCCATTGTTGAAAGGGCAACGCCCGATCAACAAGTGAAATGGCCGGTTCAATCGATAACTATAGGTTATGGAGATTCGCAGGAAAGCTACCCCAGCCTATGCCCTCGCCGCTATGCGCCCGCACAGATAGGACCAGACGAACTGGGCTGCGGCATAGCTGGTCAGCTCGGCATGGTCGTAGGGCGGGGCGACCTCGACACAGTCCATGCCGACGAAGTTCAGGTCCGCCAACTCCTCCAGCAGGCTGAAGACCTGGTTGGTGCTCATGCCGCCGGGCTCGGGCGTGCCGGTGCCGGGGGCGAAGGCCGGGTCCAGGCAGTCGATGTCCAGGCTCAGATAGACCGGAGGGTGGCCCAGCGCGGCCATCCGTTCGCACACCGCCTGCAGCACAGGCGCCAGCTGGTCGGGGCTCTCCAGGCCGCGCAGGCTGCGGGCGTCGAAGATCTGGCCGCCCTGGTCGCGCACATAGTCGCGCGCCTCGCGCAGGCCCGCCGAGCGTATGCCGAACTGGACGAAGCCCTCCTTGATCACCAGGCCCTCCTGGATCGCCTCATAGACCCAGGTGCCGTGGCCGCTGGGTTCGCCGAAATGATCTTCCCAGGTGTCGCAGTGGGCGTCGAAATGGATCACCGCCAGCGGCCGGCCGAGGTGAGCCTTGTAGGCGCGCAGCAGCGGCAGGGTGATCGAATGGTCGCCGCCCAGCCAGGCCATGTGGTGGCCGGCCAGCAGGGGAGGCAGCAGCGGCATCATCGCCGCGCGCATGCCCTCCAGGCTGGTGTTGGGCAGGGTCAGGTCGCCGACATCGGTGAGCAGGCCCTCGGGGCTGCAGTCGAAATGCGGGTGCGTGCCATCGCACAGCATATGGCTGGCCTCGCGGATCGCGCGCGGGCCGAAGCGGGCGCCGGGCCGGTTGGTGACGCAGCCGTCCCAGGCGATGCCGGCGATCGCATAGGGCTTGGCGATGTCGCCGGACGCGACCTTCATGAAGCTGCTGTTGCTGTGGAAGGCGAAGGTGGACATGGGCGGGCTGGTGCAAGGGGGTGACCGGCCCACTGTACCAAGCCGGCTTGCCTTTTGTCATGGTCCGGCCAGCCGTCCCGGCCTAGACTGGTCCGGACGCCCGGCACCGACCGACAGGGCGCGAACGGAGACAGCCATGCTTGCCGCCTACATCACCCATGCCGACTGCGCGCGCCACGAGATGGGCGCGCACCACCCCGAGTGCCCGGAACGACTGGGCGCCATCAACGACCACCTGCTGGTCAAGGGATTGCTGGACTACATGCTGCCCTACGACGCGCCGCTGGCCACCCTGGACCAGCTGTCCCACGCCCACTCCTCGCTCTATGTGCGCGAGCTGATGGATGCCTCGCCCGCCGAGGGCCATCACCAGGTGGACCCCGACACCAGCATGAACCCCTTCACGCTGCAGGCCGCGCTGCGCGCCGCCGGGGCGGCCGTGCTGGCCACCGATCTGGTGCTCAGGGGCGAGGCGCCGTCGGCCTTCTGCTGCGTGCGCCCGCCGGGCCATCATGCCGAGCGCGGGGCGGCGATGGGCTTTTGCTTCTTCAACAACGTTGCCGTCGGCATACGCCATGCGCTGGACGTGCACCGCATCGAGCGCGTGGCCCTGATTGACTTCGACGTGCACCATGGCAATGGCAGCGAGGACATTCTGCGCGGCGACGAGCGGGTGCTGATGTGCTCGATCTTCGAACGTGGCCTCTACCCATTCTCGGGCGAGGAGGACCAGGCCTCGAACATGGTCAACGTGCCGCTGCCGACACGCTCGGGCAGCGAAGCCTTCCGGGCCGCCGTGACCGGGCGCTGGCTGCCGGCGCTGGAGGCCTTCCGGCCGCAGCTGATCTATGTCTCGGCCGGCTTCGATGCCCATCGCGAGGACGATATGGGCAATCTGGGCCTGGTCGAGGCCGACTATGAATGGGTCACCCGGCAGCTGATGGGTGTGGCGCGCCAGCATGCCCAGGGCCGTGTGATCTCCTGTCTGGAGGGGGGCTATGTGTTGAGCCCGCTGGCTCGCAGCGTGGCCGCCCATGTGAAAGTGCTGATCGGAGCCGACTAGAAGTCTATGGACAAGCATTACCTGACCCCGCTGTTCCAGCCCGAGGCCATCGTCGTGTTCGCCGGCCGGGCCGATGATCCGGCCTCGCTGACCCCCCATGCTCAGGCCCTGCACGCGGCTCTGCGCGCCCAGCGCTACACCGGCACCTTGCAGTTCCTGGACATACACACCACCGGCACCCTGGCCGATCTGGCTCAGGCGCGGGCCGACCTGGCCATCATCGCGCTGCCGCCCGAGGACGTGGCCGCCGCGCTCGAAATCGCGGGCCGGGTGAGTTGCCGAGCGGCGCTGGTCATCTCCAGCGGCATCGGCGCGGAGCAGGCGGCCGAGCTGAAGAAAATAGCCCGCCGCGAGGGCGTGTTCCTGCTGGGGCCCAACTGCCTGGGCCTGCAGCGCCCGCAGCTGCAGCTCAATGCCAGCGCGGCCGGGCCGCTGGCCCGGGCTGGTTCGCTGGCTCTGGTGTCGCAGTCGGGGGCGCTGACCGCCTCGATGCTGGACTGGGCCAGCAACAACGGCGTGGGCTTCTCGTCGGTGGTGTCGCTGGGCCCGAATACCTCGGTGGACATCGCTCAGGTGCTGGACTTCCTGGCCAACGATGCGCAGACGCATAGCATCATCGTCTACCTCGAAGGCATCTCCAACGCGCGTCGCTTCATGAGCGCGCTGCGCATGGCCGCCAATGCCAAGCCCGTGGTGGTGCTGAAGGCCGGCCGTCGGCCGGCCGGCAATGAGGCGGCGCAGACGCACAGCGGCACCATCGTGGGCAGCGACGATGTCTTCGACGCCGCGCTGCGCCGTGCCGGCGCGGTGCGCGTGCGCTCCTTCGTCGAGCTGTTCTCGGCCGCCAAATGCCTGGCCTCGCGCTACCGGCCGGTGGGCAAGCGCCTGGCCATCGTCACCAACGGCGGCGGGCCTGGCGTGCTGGCGGCCGACTGGATCAACGAGATCGCGCTGCAGCTGGGCAAGCTGTCGGCCGACAGCGCCGCGGCGCTGAAACCGCTCTTGAATGGCCATGCCTCGCTGTCGGACCTGATAGACCTGTCCGAGGAGGCCACGCCCGAGCACTACAAGGCGGCCATCGAGGCGGCCTGCCGCGACCGCGCCATCGACGGCGTGCTGGCGATCTATTCGCCCAAGGTGGGCGGTGACGCTTCGGCTGTGGCGCGGGCGCTGGGCGAGATCAAGCGCAGCATAGGCAAGCCGCTGCTGTGCTGCTGGATGGGCGACGCCACCGTGCAGGCGGCGCGCGCCATCCTCAACGAGGCCGCCATACCGAGCTTTCGCACGCCCGAGGCGGCGGTGGGGGCCTTCGGCAATATCGCCTCCTTCTATCAGAACCAGCTGCTGCTGCAGCAGACGCCGCCGCCGTTGTCCACCCTGGCCAAGCCCGATATCGAGGCCGCGCGCCTGGTCATCGAGAGCGTGCTGGCCGAGCGCCGCAAGGTGCTGACCGAGATGGAGTCCAAGACCCTGCTGTCTGCCTTCCACATCCCGGTCACCAACACCATACTGGCGCGCAATGCCAACGAGGCGATGATGATCGCCACCCAGCTGGGCTATCCGGTGGCCTTGAAGATCGCCTCGCCCGACATCAGCCACAAGTCCGATGTGCAGGGCGTGGTGCTGAACCTGGCCAGCGGCACGGCGGTGCGCGATGCTTACAACGATATGATCGAGCGCGTCGGCCGCCTGCTGCCGCAGGCGCGCATCAACGGCATCACCGTGCAGAAGATGGCGCGGGCCCGGCGCGGCCGCGAGATCTATATCGGCCTGGTCAGCGACGAGCCCTTCGGCCCGGTGATCGTGTTCGGTGCCGGCGGCACGATGATAGAGCTGATCAATGACCGCGCGATGGAGCTGCCGCCGCTGAACCAGTTCCTGGCGCGGCGGCTGATCGAACGCTCGCGCGTGGCCGAGACGCTGGGCGAATGGCGGGGCGCCAGCGCCGTCGACATGGACGCGCTGGAGCAGCTGCTGCTGCGCGTGTCCGAGATGGTGTGCGAGCTGCCCCAGCTGCGCGAGATGGACATCAACCCCATCATCGTGGACGAGTCGGGTGCGGTGGCCGTCGATGCACGCATCGTCATCGACAACGCGCCGCAGGCGGTCAGCGGCCGCTCCAGCAACTACGGCCATCTGTCGATACTGCCCTATCCGGCGCGCTACGAGCAGATCTGGCCCCTGCCCGGCGGCGGCGAGTACGCGGTGCGGCCCATCCACCCGGACGACGCGCAGATGCTGCAGGACCTGGTGCAGCAGCTGTCGCCCGAGAGCCGCTATTTCCGCTTCGTCTCGTCCATGGTCGAGCTGCCGCCGTCGATGCTGGCCCGCTTCACCCTGATCGACTATGACCGCGAGATGGCCCTGGTGGCCGTGGCCAAGGAGCGTGTCGCCGGCGCGGACGGCGAGATCCGCGAGACCGAGCGCATCGTCGGCGTGTCCCGCTACATCACCAACCCGGACCAGTCGAGCTGCGAGTTCTCCCTCTTGGTGGCCGACGAGTTCAAGGGCCGCGGCCTGGGCTCAAGGCTGATGGAAAGCATCATGGATGTGGCCCGCGAGAAGGGCCTGGCCGAGATCGAGGGCCTGGTGCTGGCCAACAATCCGGGCATGCTCAAGCTGATGCGCAGCCTGGGCTTCAGCGTCAAACCGTTCGAGGAAGACCGCGACTTCAAGCTCGTCACGCATGCGTTGTAACCTCACCAGCGCGAGGTCCAGGCCTTGGCGCCCGGATCCGAGGGGCTGGGCTTGAGCATCAGCATGCCGCCCGGCGAGGTCGCCGCGTAGAGCAGGGCGGCCGTCTCGGCGTCGGGCTGGCCCGAGATATTCCCCGGCCGGTACTTCATCTGGAAGGTCGAGATCACATTGCGGGTCGAGACATCGAGCTCGCCATGCAGCGGCACGGCGAAGCCGTGGTCGGCCAGCCGGCGCTGGAACCATGCCACATCGGGCAGCTGCAGCTCGAACTCCGGCCGCTTGGCGTTGACGACGATGGTGTCGGGCCAGGGGATCAGGCCCTCTTCCGCCAGGCGCTTCCAGGGGAAATTCGGCCCGGGGTCCTGCTTGTACTGCGGCGACACATCGTTGTGGCCGAGGATGCGCTCGGGCCGCACCTCGTGGCGCATGGCCACTTCCTTGACCAGGGCGATCACCTCGTCGATCTGGCGGGGCGAGAACGGCGCATAGACGCGGCCCGCGGGGGTGTCGGTGTAGCCGGGATTGACGATCTCGATGCCGATCGAGCTGGCGTTCAGGTTGCCATGGCTTTTCCAGTGGCTGGGGCCGGCATGCCAGGCGCGGCGGCTCTCGTCCACCAGACCGTAGATGCGCACCGGCTCGTCGCTGACCAGGTAGTGGCTGGAGACCTGACCCTGGGTCAGGGTCTTCAGCGCGCTGGGGAAGTTGCCCACCGTGTAGTGCAGGACGATGAACAGCACCCGGCTGTCCTGGCCGATCGAGTTGTAGCTGCGGTCCACCAGCACGCCCCTGGGCGCGCTGGCGCAGGCGCTGAGCACCAGCGCGGTGGCGAGGCAGGCAAGGTGGGTGATCGAAAGTCTCATGGCTTGAAGGGTGTGCCGTCCTGCATCAACAGGCCGCCGGGCGTGGTGATCACGTCCAGCAGCGCGGCGGTTTCGGCGTCGGGCTGGCCATCGTAGCGGCTGTTGCGGTACTTCATCTGGAAGGCGGCGATGACGCGCAGCGTCGCGGCATCGAGCTCGCCGGTCTGCGGCACGGCGAAGCCATGGCTGGCGAGCCGCTGTTGGAACCATTTCACGGCCGGCAGTTGCTGCTCGTAGGCCGGGCGCTGGCGCGCCACGGCGGCGCCATCGGGCCAGGGTATCAACCCGGCATCTGCCAGCTGCTTCCAAGGGAATCGCGGGCCCGGGTCCACCTTGCGCTGCGGCGCGATATCGCTGTGCGCGACGATGCGGTCGGCTCTCACCCCATGGCGCCTGGCGATGGACCTCACCAGCGCGATCACCGCATCGATCTGCGCCTGGGGGTAGGGCGTGCCCCAGACGAGGCCTGCGGCCGTCTTGCTGGGGGCCGGATTGACCACCTCGATGCCCACCGAGGCCGCGTTCAGACCGCCGTACTGGCCCCAGCTGCTGACCCCCGCATGCCAGGCGCGCTGATCCTCGTCCACCAGGCGGTAGACGGTGGGCGGCGTGGCGTCCACCAGGTAGTGGCTGCTGACCGGACCCTCGGTCAGTATGCGCAGCGAGTCCTCGAAGCCCTCCTCGGTGGCATGGATGACGATGAACTGCACCCGGCTGTCCTGGCTCGCGGCGCTGAAGCGGGTGTCCAGCGGCGGCATGTTATGTGGCGGCGCAGCGCAGGCGCCCAGTGCGAGGCAGGCAATGGCCAGGGATCGATGCAGCCAGGGGCTTGTGGTCATGGCGAGAGTTCCAGCGTGAGCGCGAGGCGCGCGGCCGCGCGTTGAGGGGCCAGGTCGGCCTGCAGGGTGAGTGCAACATCGGCGGGCAGGGTCTGGCGCAGGCCCTGGACAAGCAAGGGGTGCAACTGCTGCACCCGCCCGGCCAGCAGCACCGGCCGCGGGCCGAAGCGCTGCAGCAGGCAGTCGGCCAGCCGCCCCAGCTCGATACCGGCGCGCAGCAGCAGCGCGGCGGCGGCGGGGTCGTCCTCGGCCGAGGCCGCCACCTGCAAGGCCAGCTGGCCGATGGTACCGCGCTCGCTGCCGTAGATGAAGCGGCGCGACAGGGCCCAGTCGCTGCCGCCCAGCTGTTCGAAGATGCGCCGCGCCATGGCCGATGCGCGCCAGGCACCCGGCTGGCTGTCCTCGGCGCGCCAGATCTGTGCCAGCGCCTGGCAGGCGATCCAGTAGCCGCCGCCCTCGTCGCCAAGGGCCGCGCCGCGGCCACCGGCCCGGTGCAGCAGGCCCTGCGCGTCGATGAAGGCGGCGATGGCGCCGGTGCCCGCGTAGACCAGATAGCCCTGGCCCGGCGCAAATGCGGCGCGGCAGGCGATGTCCATGTCGCTGCGGCAGGTGATGGTTCGGAGCGGCAGCCTCAGCGCCTGCGCCAGCAGGGCCTGCATCTGGCTGAGTGCGCTGGCGTCGGTGTCGGGCAGGCCGGTGAAGCCGGCATAGGCGCGGATCGGAGCGCCCTGCTGCAGCACCTGGGCGGCCAGCTGATCCAGCGTCAGCCGCAGCTGTTCCAGCCCCGTCCCACTGGCCAGCTGCATGCCGCTGAGGCCGGCTACCTGACCCTCGGCCACCACCCGCCCGCTGCCCGCCTCGGCCAGCGCCCAGCGTGTCTGCGTGCCGCCGGCGTCCAGGCCCAGGCCCAGCGCGGCAGCGCTCGTCGCGGGGGAGGGCTCGATGCCAAGGCTCATGCCCGGATTATGGTCAGCCGGCCCGTGCGGCCCATAGCAATGCGCGGGTCGGGCATAACCTCGGCGCATGCGGCCGGCGATTCGGCGGCGTGGTCGTTCATGAGCCGACCGGCCCATCGCGTGGACCCGCTGCTGTCATACACAGCCAGAAGAATGCGGACTCCGATCCAAGCCCTGCGTACTGGAGCTGCCATGACCTCGTCGTCCGTTCGATCCACTTCCCGGCTGGCCCTGACCGCCGCGCTTGTGCTGGGCATGTCGCTGGCTCAGGCCGGCGGCTTTGCCGAGGATTTCGACAGCGGACTCGATGGCTGGAGCAGCGCCGGCGATGTCAGCGTGATGGAGCTGTCGGGCTACCGGTTCGCGGCGCTGGGCACGGCCTCGTTGGACGGGGCCGACGATGCGCCCTATCCGGCCGGCGCGCTGAACTTCAGCGGCAAGCCCCTGGCGGCGGCCAATCTGGACGGCGGCCTGGAAGCCGCGGCAGGCCTGGCCCTCGGCGCGCTCAACCTTGATGCCACCCGCCTGGCCACTGAAGGTTCGGTGCTGAAGCGCAGCTTCCAGGTTCAGGCCGGACAGACGCTGAGCTTCGACTGGCTGCTGGCCACCAATGACCAGGGCCCCGACTTCGGCCTGGACCTTGCCTTTGTCGTGGTGGACGGGCAACTGATCAGCCTGGCGCGCGCGAGCCAGGCGGGGGGCAATGATGTACCGCCCTTCCAGCGTGACACGGGCATCCGCCAGTTCGAGTATCGGTTTCAGCGCAGCGGCGAGATCGGCGTGGCCTTTGGCGTGGCCGACGTGGGCGACACCCTGGCCAGCAGCATGCTCGCCATCGACAATGTGAGCATCAGCCCGGTGCCGGAGTTACAGACCTCAGTCTTGCTGCTGGCCGGTCTCGCGGGTTTGCTGGGCAGGGCTCGCCGCCGGACCTCGGTGCGCGCCCATAAATGCTAAAATCGCAGTCTGTTCGGGGGCGCAATCGTCCTCGATGAAACAATCGTCCGGCTCGCTGCGCACGCGAGCCCGGGCTCTGCCCGAGGATGGTCCCACGTGCGCGTCGCCGATGTCAGGTCCTTGCCCGCGCCTCTGCAGCTGTACCGGCAGGAGGTGCAACAACGCTTTGTGCAGGGCAGCCCGCCCCCGGTCCAACTGGACACCACCGCCCTGGCCAGCTCGCCGATACGCGAGCGCAATGCCGCGGCCGCGCAGGACCTGCTGAATGGCGTCAGGCCGGCAGGCGCGTCGGCCGCGTCGGTCAAGCAGATGCTGACGCCCACGTACACGCGCGCCCAGATACAGATCGTCGATGAGCCCGGCCTGCGTATCCGCGTCGAGCTGGGGCCGATGATGTGGAATCAGGTCAGCCGCGGCGACAGCTTGGGGCATTTCGTGGACACCTTTGCCTGATCAGGGCAGCAGGGCGTAGCCGGCACGCAGCCCCTCCTGGCCGACGCGGTCGATCGCGGACAGAACGATGGCATCCAGTCCGGCCGCCGGCAGCAGCGCAGCGTTCTGGGCCATGGTCATGAACCGCCAGCTGCCGTCCTGTCGCAGCCACAGCGCATGGCGCAGGTTTGTCTTGCCCGGCAGCTTGATGCGCCACTGCCCGCCGGGAGCCGACATCAACGTCGGCACCTGCAACGCCGGTGCCCCGCCGGCCAGCCACGGCGTTTCCGGCACCAGGGCCGGCTCCGCATAGGGCCCGGCCTTCAGCGCGTCGGCCAGGCCCTTGCGGTTCTGGCTCAGCGCCACCATGCTGAAATGGGCGTGGCCGCTGCCGGGCCGCTGCTCGCGCACCAGGGCGATCTGGTTCAGGATCTCCTCGGGCTGCCAGCTGTCCGGCTTGTCATTGATGCGGCTGGTGAACAGGCCCGGCCAGACATGCCGGCCCTTGGGATTCAGGCCGTGCCAGGCCTCCAGCAGCGGCGCGAAGGCTTGGGGCCTCTGCGCGATCGGCCAATAGAGCTGGGGCACCAGATAGTCCAGCCAGCCCTTGGCCAGCCAGCGCTCCACATCGGCATAGAGCTTGTGGTATTGGCTGAAGCCGCTGATGCCCGGCGGGCGAAGATCGGGCCTCGGCAGGCCGAAGGGGCTGATGCCGAAGCGCGCCCAGGGCTTGGTCTGGCGGATGCCGCGGTACAGCTGCTCGATCAGGTCATCGACATTCTTGCGCCGCCAGTCGGCGCGGGCGAGGGTGCCGCCGCCGTCCAGATAGCGCTGCCAGGACGGTTGATCGGGGAAGTCGATCTCCGCCTTGCCGGGGCTGGAATCGTTGATCGGGTAGGGATAGAAGTAGTCGTCTATGTGGATGCCGTCCACGTCGTAGCGCTGCAGCACGTCCATGAACACGGCCAGCGTGTGGGCCGCGGCGCCGGGCTCGCCGGGGTCTATCCAGAGCTGGTCGCCGTAGCGCTTGACCCAGTCCGGCTGCGTCTGGCTCAGGTGCTTGCCGGCCAGCGCGGAGGTGGCGCTGCTCTGTCGCGCGCGGAAGGGGTTGAACCAGGCATGCAGCTCGATGCCACGCCGGTGCGCCTCGTCTATCCACAGCGCCAGCGGATCGTAGCCGGGCGACAGCCCCTGCGTGCCGGTCAGGTACTCGCTCCAGGGCTCGAGGGCGGACTCGTACAGTGCGTCGGCGCTGGTGCGTATCTGCAGGATGATGGCGTTGAGCTTCAGCGCGGCCGCCTGGTCCAGCAGGGCAAGCACTTCGGCCTGCTGCTCCGCGGCACTCAGTCCCTTGCGGCTGGGCCAGTCGATATTGGCCACCGTGGCCACCCAGGCGGCGCGGAACTCGCGCGGCGCGGGCGGGGGCAGGTTGGCCAGCTCGGGCGCTGCCACCCAGCGCGAGCCGGCAAGACCCGGCCCCGTGGTGCAGGCAACGAGGCCGGCCGATGCTGCGCCGGCCAGCAGCGCACGACGTGACATGGCGCTCATTCGGTCACCTTCTTGCCGAAGCCTTCGGGTATGCGTATCAGCGCAGCCATCGCGAACGAGGGCAGGGTGGCGACTAGCACCCAGACGAAGAAGGCCAGATAGCCCAGCTGCTGCTGCAGCCAGCCGCTCCACATGCCGGGCAGCATCATCCCGAGCGCCATGAAGCCGGTGCAGATCGCGTAGTGGGCCGTCTTGTGAGGGCCGTCCGCAACAAGAATCATGTACATCAGATAGGCGGTGAATCCCAGGCCGTAGCCGAACTGCTCGACGGCCAGTGCGAGGCTGATCAGGACCAGGCTGCCGGGGTGGGTGGCGGCCAGCAGCACGAACACCGCATTGGGCACATGCATGACCAGTATCAGCGGCCACAGCGCGCGTTTCAGGCCCAGGCGCGAGATCACCCAGCCGCCCAGCAGGCCGCCCAGGGTCAGGGCGGTCAGGCCCACCGTGCCGTAGGCGATGCCCACCTCGGCGGTGGACAGGCCCAGGCCGCCCTGCTCGACCGGGTCGAGCAGAAAGGGCGTGGCCAGTTTCAGCAGCTGCGCCTCGGGGAAGCGGTAGAGCAGCAGAAAGCCCAGCACCACCACGATGCCCGGCTTGCGGAAGAAGGCCGCAAAGACGCGGAAGAACTCCCGCACCAGGCCGCGCGCCTCACCGGCGCCCAGGCCGCGCGTGTCGGCCGCCGGCCGGGGCAGCAGGAAGTGGTGGTACAGGGCCATCAGCGCAAACATCGCGGCCAGCACCCAGAACACGATGCTCCAGGCCAGCTGCATGCTGCCCGTACGCTGCTGCAGCATGCCGGCCAGATAGACCAGACCGCCCTGGCCGCCGATATTGGCCAGCCGGTAGAAGGTCGAGCGCACGCCGACGAAGGCCGCCTGGCTGTGCTGAGGCAGGGCCAGCATGTAGAAGCCGTCGGCGGCGATGTCGTGCGAGGCCGAGGCAAAGGCCATCAACCAGAACGTCGCCAGGCTCATCTGGAAATAGGCCGGGCCGGGAATCGTCAGCGCCACGCAGGCCAGCGAGGCACCGACCGCGAACTGCAACGCCACAATCCACGCCCGCTTGGTGCCGAACAGCTCGATCAACGGCGACCACAGCGGCTTGATCACCCAGGGCAGATAGAGCCAGCTGGTGTACAGCGCGATGTCGGTGTTGGACACGCCGAGGTTCTTGTACAGGATCACCGACAGGGTCATCACCACCACATACGGAATGCCCTGGCCGAAGTACAGCGTCGGGATCCAGCGCCAGGGGTTTGGGGTGCTCATGTACGGTGGCGGTCGGGCAAGGGGCCGGGGCTTGCCTCGGTTGGGTCTAGTGCCCGGATGTTAGCGCCTGCCGCACGCTGCCTGCCACTGCGTCCAGCCGAGCACGGGCCGCCTCGACGCCGACGCCCAGCCGGATCGCCACGATGGCCACCTTGACGTGGAAGTCGCAGCCCTGCAGCGTTGCCATCGCGACGGCCTCATCGCACCCGGCGGCGCGCATCGTCAGCGCCACGGCGCGCTGCAGCAGCTTGGCGTTGCTGGCCTTCAGGTCCACCATCAGATTGCCATAGACCTTGTTCAGCCTGACCATCAGCGCGCTGGAGAAGGTGTTCAGCGCGATCTTCTGCGCCGTGCCGGCCTTCAGCCGCGTGCTGCCCGAGATGACTTCGCTGCCGGTGTCCAGGGTGATGCCGATATGAGCCTGCCGGGTCACCGGAGCGCCGGTGTTGTTGGCGAAGCCCAGGGTCAGTGCGCCGGCCTCGCGCGCAGCCTGCAGCGCGCCCAGCACATAGGGGGTGGCGCCCGAGGCGGCCAGCAGCAGCACCACGTCCCGCGGGCCGACCTTGACGGTCTGCAGGTCGCGCCCACCCTGCGCGGCATCGTCCTCGGCGCCCTCGACGGCCACGAACATCGCCCCCGCACCGCCGGCAATCAGGCCCACGGCGCGCTCATGCGGCCAGGAGAAGGTCGGGTAGAGCTCGACGCTGTCCAGCACGCCCAGGCGCCCGGAGGTGCCGGCGCCGGCATAGATCAGCCGCCCGCCGTCCAGCATGCGCGGCAGTGCCGCCTCGACCGCCCGGGCCAGATCGGCTGCGGCGGCGCGCACGGCGTTCACCGCCTCGAACTGGTCGTCCACCAGGGCACTGACCAGGTCGGCCACCGGATAGAGGTCCAAGTCCGCATGTTGGCTGCTGGGAGTCTCGGTCTTGAGCATGGAGTCCTTGGCTGGCTGGCGGGCGCCCGGAGCGGTATGGGCCAGAATGCCTGCACTCTAGGGCCAGGCGTCCGGTCTTGCCAATGAATGCCGGGCTTGGGGCCATAACTCCAGGTGATCCACCGGGCTGTTGTAAGGAATGTCACTTCCGGCGCGACTGTCATCCAGCACACCATCCGGCACGTACCTGCACCATGAGCAATTCGATCAGCGGCTTCGGCCTGGGCCTGCGCACCGAGCACTACGCCGACTTCGTGGCCGCGCCGCAGCCGGTGGACTGGCTGGAAATCATCTCCGAGAACTATCTGGTGCCCGGCGGCAAGCCCTTGCACTTCCTTGACCGCATCCGCGCCGACTATCCCATGGTCCTGCACGGCGTGTCGCTGTCGATAGGCAGCAGCGACGCGCTGGACATGGGCTATCTGCGCGAGCTGAAAGGCCTGATCGCGCGTGTGCAGCCGGCCTGGGTCTCCGACCACCTGTGCTGGACCGGCGTCGATCGCCAGAATCTGCATGATCTGCTGCCCATGCCCTATACCGAGGCGGCGCTGCGCCATCTGGTCGACCGGGTGCTGCGCGTGCAGGACTTTCTGGGCCGGCGCCTGGTGCTCGAGAACGTCTCCAGCTATGTGAGCTTTGCCGCGGACGAGATGAGCGAGTGGCAGTTCATTGCCGAGCTGCTGCGGCGCGCCGACTGCCAGCTGCTGCTGGACGTCAACAATGTGTATGTCAGCAGCGTCAACCATCGCTTCGACGCCCGTGCCTATGTCGACGCCATACCGCCCGAGCGGGTGGTGCAGATCCATCTGGCCGGCCATGAGGACCATGGCGAGTACCTGATCGACACCCACGACCACCCGGTCTGCGAGGCGGTCTGGCGGCTTTACGACTACACGGTGGCGCGGATGGGCCTGAAGCCGACCATGATCGAGCGCGATGACCATATCCCGCCGTTGCCCGAGTTGCTGGCGGAGCTGGCCGAGGCGCGGCGCCGGCAAGACCTGGCGGTGGCGGCATGAGCCCGGACCTGCTTCAACAGCAGCAGGCCTTGAGCCTTTGGGTGCGCGAGCCAGGTACGGCAGCACCGGCCCTGCTCAAACCCCAGGGCCGGCCCGAGATCTACCAGAACGCCTACCGGGCCCGGCTGATTGCCGCGCTGGGCGACAACTACACGGTGCTGCAGCGGGCCATGGGCGATGAGGGCTTCGAGGCCCTGGCCCTGGCCTATATCGCCGCCCAGCCATCGAGGCAGGCCTCGATACGCTGGTTCGGCGATGGCCTGGCCGGTTTCATGGCCGAGCACGAAGACCTGGTGCCGCATCCGGCGCTGGTGGACTTCGCCCGCATGGACTGGGCCCTGCGCGGCGCCTTCGACGCGGCCGACGCTGCCGTTCTCGGCGTGCAGGACCTGAGCGTGCTGGCCCCGAACGAATGGCCGACGCTGCACTTCAAGCTGCATCCCAGCGTGCAGCGCATCGCCCTGGCCTGGGCAATCGCACCGGCCTGGCATGTGCTGCGCGACTTCGATCCCGCGGCCGGGGAGGACGCGCCCGAGATGCCCGAGCCCGAACCCTTGGACCACACGATGCTGGTCTGGCGCCAGGGTCTGGAGACGCGCTGGCGCACGCTCGACCCGATCGAGGCGCAGCTGCTGCAGGCGCTGGCCGAGGGGCGGGACTTCGCCACACTGGGCGCGGGCATGGCCGAACGGCTGGGTGACGAGGGGCGCGCGGCTCAGGCGGTGGCCTCCCTGCTCAGTCAGTGGTTGGGGGATGGACTGTTGCGTCACTGACTCAGGCTACGATAGTGCGCGCAGCCCAGGGACTCCTGGCCCAAGAATCCGACGATTTCGAGCCCTATGCCGTCAATCCTGCCGATGGATCAGATGCACGCCGTGCTGAGCGCGATGCCTGATCTGGTTTTCATCCTGACCCGCTCCGGGCGCTACAGCGCCGTGTATGGTGGCACCGATGTTCGCTACTACCACGACGGCAGTTCGCTGATCGGCATGCGCATCGCCGATATGGTGGTGGCGGAGAAGGCACAGTGGTTTCTGGCTCAGATCGAGACCACCTTGCAGCAGAAGAATCTGCAGATCGTCGAGTACAGCCTGGCGGGCAGCGACGTCAAGGGCCTGACGACCGAGGGACCCAGCCAGCCGATCTGGTTCGAGGGACGGGTTCAGGCGCTGCCCTTCGAGGTCGACGGCGAAGACGCGGTTTTGTGGGTGTCCAGCAATATCACCGCACGCAAGGAGCTCGAAGACAAGTTGCGCCTGCTCAGCGAGACGGATCCCCTTACCGGGCTGTACAACCGCCGCAAGCTGATGGCGACACTGGAGGCACAGTTCCAGATCTGCGCCCGCTATGCCACGCCCACGGCCGTGCTGATCTTTGACATCGACCACTTCAAGCGCATCAATGATGAACATGGTCATCAGGCCGGTGATCGTGTTCTCACGGCCGTTGCCCATGTGTGCCGGGCCGAGTTGCGTGTGACCGATGTGGCCGCCCGTCTGGGTGGGGACGAGTTCGTGATACTGATGCCGGAGACGACGCAGGCCCAGGCGGCGCCGTTCGCCGAGCGGCTCAGGATGATGATCACCGAGCTGTTGAAGGTGCTGACGCGCGGGCTGGAGGCCGGCACTGTCAGCGCCGGCCTCAGCGAGCTGCTGGCCGGTGATGCGGGCATCGATGACGTGATGGCCCGTGCCGACCGGGCGCTCTACCAGGCCAAGCGCAGCGGCCGCAACCGCATCGTTCTGCACGACGCCGCCTCGGCGGGCTTGCCGCCGGACTGATCAGCGAGGGCTTGGCGGTCGGCGGGCTGGCGATGCTATCGTCGCTTCACCACCGCCAGCCAGGCCCGCGCCATGCCCAACACCCGCACCGCCAATGCCGTACGCCTGGAGTTCTCGTCCAGCGCACTGGTTCACACCAATCTGTCCGGCGCGGCCGTGACGGGGGATTGGCTTTGGGTCGCGGGCGACGAGGCCTGCGGTGTCGATCGCCTGCGGCGGCTCGACCCGTTGGGTGGCGAGGCCCTGCGCTTCGGCGAGGCCCGCGCCTTCCCTCTTGCCGAGTTGCTCGACCTGCCCGGTGAAGCCGGTGAGGAGGCCGATCTGGAGGGCATGGCCGTGGTCGACGGCTGGCTCTGGGTGATCGGCTCGCACGGACTGAAGCGCAAGAATGCCAAACCGGGCCGTGACCACGCCGAGAACGCCAAGCGGCTGGCGAAGGTCACGCTGGACGGCAACCGACGCCTGCTGGCCCGCCTGCCCATAGCGCCCGACGCCGCTGGAGCGCCCTGTCTGGTGCGTGAGGCCAGCGATGGCCGCCGCGCGCTGCGGCTGAAGGGCGATGCCGAGGCCAATCAGCTGACCCGCCTGCTGGCCGATGACCCGCACTTCGGGCCCTTCATGGCGATACCGGGCAAGGACAATGGCTTCGACATCGAGGGCCTGGCGGTGAACGGGAATCGCCTGCTGGTCGGGCTGCGCGGCCCGGTGCTGCGCGGCTGGTCGGCGCTGCTGGAAATATCGGTCGAAGCCCAGGGCGACACCCTGCGCATGGTGCCACTGGACGAGCGCGGCACGCTGATGCGCAAGCACTTTCTGCAGCTCGACGGCCTGGGCATCCGGGACCTGCACTTCTGCGGTGACGACCTCTATCTGCTTGCCGGTCCGACGATGGTGCTCGATGGCGAGATTCGCGTCTTCAAGTGGACCGACGCGAGGTCGGTTTTTGCCGCCAACCACGAGCCGGTGCGATTCGAGACGGGGCTGACCGAGTCGGTGGCCCTGCCCGGCGGCCGCGGCAGCGACCGTGCCGAGGCCCTGTGCGACCTGCCCCTCGAACTCACGCGCGGCAAGCCGACCTGGCTGGTGCTGTACGACGCCCCGGGCGCCGATCGCAGGCAGGGCGAATTCACCGTCTTTGGCGACCTGCTGCGCCACGAGTGAGGGGCTGTTTCAGAACCCCAGCACCGACACATCGGCCGTGCGCTCGATGAACCAGATACTGCCGACCATGATGGCCGCCATCGATCCGCCGCCTATCACCCAGCGCGGATAGGCGGCACGTCGGCGCAGCAGGTAGAGCAGCGAAACCACCGCCAGCACGATCACCAGCTGGCCCAGCTCCAGACCGAGGTTGAACTGCAGCAGCGCCCAGGCGAAGGTGGCGGCGGGCAGATCCAGCTCGACCAGCACGCCGGCAAAGCCGAAGCCGTGGATCAGCCCGAACAAAAAGGTCACGGCCGCGCGGGGCAGGCGGGAGAACAGCGGCCACAGATTGTCGATGGCAGCCAGCACGATGGTGGCCGCAATCGCCGGCTCGATGAGGGACGAGGGCAGGGCCACCAGCTTCAGCGCCGCCAGCGTCAGCGTGATCGAATGAGCCAGGGTGAAGGCGGTAACGATGCCCACCACCGGCCACACGGCCTGCTTCAGCTGATCGACCGGCCGCCAGCCTTGCGGCGTGCGCCGCATCACCGCCGGCAGCAGCAGGCAAAGCAGGAACAGCACATGGTCGTAGCCTGTGACGATATGGTGCACGCCTTCGCGCAGAAAGCTGGTGTCCAGTGTCGGCTCGGCCAACGGCGGGGGCGCTGCCGCTGCGGCCTGCGTCACGGCCGGTTGCTGAGCCGTTGCCGATGGCCACGCGGCGGGGTGCATCGGGTCCAGCACGCGCAGCTCCGGGCGGCTGCTGCCCAGCGTGATGCGGGCCAGGCCTCGGTGGGTCGGATCCACCTCCTGCATCACCGTGTAGCGGATCATGGGCATCTCGCTCGGCTGGCAGGGTGACTGCAGGCTCAGGGCGGCATAGACGCCATCGGCGCGCTTCTCCAGCGCGTGACCGCTGAGCGCCAGCTCGCAGCCCTGCACCTGCAGGCGGGCGCTGACGTAGGCGTCGATGGCGGGCCAGGCGGCGCGCACCTCGCCCCAGGTCAGGCGGCCGTCGCCATCGGCGTCCAGGTCCAGTGCTGCGTCCAGATCGCGAAGCGCGATGTCGATGCGCAGGCTCAGGCCCTGCTCGGCGGTGGCCAGCTGCAGATAGGCGTCGCTGGCCTTGTGGGCCCAGGCGCCGGCCGGCAACAGCAGGGCGGCACACAACAGCAAAGCCAGCCGAGATGTTGGGGACAGAGCTTGCCGGGTACGACAAGGTCTTTCCCGCAAGGAGTTAAAGAAGTGCTTCAAGGCGGGCATCCTTCAATCCGACGGTCTGACTCAGATTGGCGGCGTCGCGCAACGCTGAGGCCTGGCCGCTGGCCTTGGCGGCCTGGGCCAGCAGCAGCAGATCGATGGCCTCGCGCTGCAGCTTCACATTGGCGCGGGCCAGCTCCAGAGCGCGTGCCGGCTGGGTCTCTATCCACAAGGCATACATCGCCTGCTCGCGGGCATGGGATGCACCGGCGCCGGGGCGTTGATTGGCCTGGGCGATGCGCTCGCGCAGCTCGCGCACATCGTTGCGGGCGGTCGGCGCTGCCGTGCGCTGGCCTGCGATGGCCAGGCGGAGCAAGACCGCGTCGGAGCGCGGCTGGCCCTTGAGCAGGGTCAGTGCTTCGGCATCGCGAGATTGCAGCATCAGGAAGTCGGCATAGGACAGGCGGGTGTAGTCATCGCTCTGGGCGCTCAGCGCCTCGCGGTAGGCCTGCTCCGCCTCGGCCGGGCGGGCGGCGCGGGCTTCGAGCTCGGCCACGCTGGTGAGCAGCCAGTTGCGGGTGCCGCCGTTCAGGCGGGTGCTCAGCAGCTGCTTGAAGCGATCGCGGGCGCTGTCGAACTGGCCGCGCAGGCCGTCGTTCTCGGCCTGGCAGGCCTGGGCGTACAGCGCCGCGCCGGCAGCACTCAGACCGATACAGGCGCGGTCGGACTCGACATAGCGGCCCTGCACGCGGCGTATCGTGGCCAGGGTCAGCCAGGCCTGGGCCATCGCCGGCTGGCGCTGCACCAGGCCTTCCAGCAGCTGGGCGGCGGGATCGAACTGATGCAGGTATTGCAGCAGGTTGGCGCGGGTCAGAACCACCTCGGCCGGGGCGTCCGGGGCCTGTGCCCAATGCTGCAAGGCGGCCAGCGCACGGCCGGCAAAACGCGGGTCGCCCTCGCGATGGGCCTGGTCCAGATAGCGCCTTGCCAGCGTCAAAGAAACGCCGGCATCAGCGGGGTTGGACTTATGTTGCCGACGCAGCGCCCGCTCTTCGGCACGGTCTCCGGCCGGGGCGGTCAGGGTCTCGATGACTTGGGCATCCGAGGTCGGCAACAGGCGCGCGCCCTGGGCTCCGGAGACCAGAGCCAAGCACAGCAGGAGAAGGGCGCGCTGCATCGTTCAGCCTATCGCCATCGGCTCGGTGGTGTCGCTCAGGCTGGGGCTGAAGGTGGACAGGTCCACCGGCTCCAGCGCGTCGGCATTCGCCTTGAACAGCGCGTCGAGGTAGGCGAACAGCCCTGCCTCGGTGGCACTGGCGCTGGGTGGCACCTCGGCCGTGACCGGTGGCACAACGACCACCGGCGGCGTGACCATCACCCCGTCGTCGCTGCCACCGCAGGCCGTGATCACCGCCGTGCTGGTGGCGATCAATGCAAGTTGAAGTCTGTTCATCTCATGCTCCTTACTTGGTGCCGCCGGTGGGCGTGTACAGGTACGGGAAGCTGTCGAACAGCGGCACGGTAGCCTGATCGACCGCGTCGTGCAGTGCCGCCGAGGTGGCACCCAATGGCACCTTGCCAACCCGGCATTCGGAGTTCAGCGTCGTCGATGTCGTGCCCGGGATCACGAAGCTGTTCAGCCCCAGCACATTGGCGTTGTCGCCGGCCTGGATGGCCGCGATGGACGCATTGCTGTTGATCACGCACAGCCCGCCGGCCACGGCGACCAGAGCAATGTCCACCACATCGTCCTTGGGCCGGCGGCCATTCGGGAAGCCGGCCAGATCGACCGCATTGGCCAGATTGCCGGCGCCACCGACGCGCAGCACCTCGCCGGCCACACCGAGGCGGTTCTGCTGGGCGAAGGGCACGGCAGCTATTCTTGTGTTCAGCCGCAGCATCTCGGCCGGCGTCACCGTGCCGGCCGGCTTGTTGACACCGCCAATGCCGGTCAGGAACACGGTCAGCAGATCGGTGCGGGGCAGATTGGTCGGCGCCAGGAAGGCGGCGTCACCGGCCAGCGCGATGCCCAGCAGGGCGGGCAGGGTCGGATTCGTCACATAGTCGGCGAACTGCAGATCGTCCTTCGGCTTGGAGGCATTGAACCTGTCCTTGTCCGGCAGGCCGATCACCACCTCGTTGACCAGCGGATTGCCCAGGCGCGAAACCTGGGTCCAGGCGCCGCCGGGAATTGAGGCGGTCTGGTGGCCCTGCTTGGGCTTGCCGTTGAGCAGGCTGCCCTGGCGCAGGCTGGCCGTGGTCCAGCCGCCTATCACCGGGTCATGGCTGGCGTCGGTCGAGGGCTTGGCGGTCAGGCAGTCCTTGGGCACTTCCAGCGCCAGCGTGGTGATGTTCTTGTCATCCAGATCCCCCTTGCCGGCGGCACCGATAAGGGCCGGGTTGGTGATCACCGCCGGCGCGGCATTGACCAGGTCGAAGATCGTGCCCAGATTGACGGCGAAGGGGTCCTTGCGCTGGCCGACGAAGAGCTTGGCCGGCATCGCGCAGCCGGGGATGTCCACCGTGTAGATGTGCTTGGCGGCGTAGCTGGCGTAGTCGGGAATGGTCTTCACGCCGATGTTGTCCACCGGCTTGTCGAACGTGGCCGACCCGGCCGTGCCATTGGGCGAACCGGCCGCCACCTTGACGGCGGCGCGGCTGCCGGTACGGCGGTCGCCGCGCACCACATCGACGCTGAAGCTCTCGTTCAGATTCAGCACCGCCGAGTTGGCCACGGCATTGCTGCCGGTCAGCTGGCCGGCCTGCATCAGCGGAATCGCGACCATCTTGTCGCCTATCGCCAGCGAGATGCCCTTGGTCCCGTTCTTCAGGGTGTTCTTGAAGCGGAACTGGAAGCTCAGGTCTTCGGTGGCGTCGCCGTTGTTGTCGATATGGATCTCGTACAGCGCATTCGGGTCCATCGTGAAGTAGTTCGGGCCGCCATAGGCATCCTGCAGCGGCAGGTAGTTGGCGATCAGCGTCACGTAGGCGCCGCGGCCGGTCTCGTAGCTGTTGAACATATAGAAGTCGCTGGCATCGACCTTGGGCGTGGTCGTGATGCTTGGCGCTTCTCGATGGCTGGAGGCCTGCGCCTGGCCGTGCAGGCCGGCGGCGGTGAGGGCGAACAGGGCGGCTGCCAGGGGCAGCAGGCGATGGGGGGACAGGGGCAGAGTCTTCATGGCGGTGATCCTTGTGGTGGGGTGCCTGCTGCTCCTTACGCGGCCGGGCGCCGATTGGATGCAGCGCTGCATGAGCTCTTTGCCGATCTGGCGGTGCGTTAAGGGATGAGGCAGACCACGGAGACCCCGGGTGCTGCACGCGCCACAGCCACTTTCCGGAACCTGCCCACCATGAAGAACCCCCCGATCCGCCACCGTCTTGCCTGCGCTCTGCTGGCCCTGAGTGCCTTCTCGGCCCAGGCCCGCGAGGAGGCGTTGATCCTGGACGCCGGCTTCAAGCCGGCCGAGCTGGCGGGCACGCTGATGAAGTCATCGACCGATGCCAAGGAGGTGCGCGGCCTGAAGCGGGTGGCCATCACCGGCTTTGACGTGGAGTTCGTGACCAAGGGGGCGGCCAGCGCCAGCGCCACCGAGATCGGTCGCAGCGGCACGGCCAGCACCTCGGTCCATGTGAGCCTGGTCGGTGTGGCCGAGCCGGACTTTCAGGCCATCGTTGACCAGCTGTATGCCGAGTTCGTGCGTGATGTGCAGGCCAGCGGCATCGAGGTCGTGCCCGGGGCGCAGCTGATGGCCAGCGGCATCTACCGGAAGATGGCCGCCGGTGGCAGTCCGGCGCCGTACAAGAAGAGCGGTGGGGGCGAATGGTCCACCGTGTTCACGCCCGAGGGCCGCCCCGTGATGGGCCTGAGCCTGCAGTCCAAGGGCGTGCTGGGTGCCTTCGGCGGCCTGGCCTCGATGTCCGGCGCCATCTTCGACAACATCGAGCTGCAGAAGGAGCTGGATGCCACCCTGCTGACGGTGCGCATGGTGGTGAAGTTCGTGGACCTGGCCAGCAGCAGCTCCAGCTTCCTGGGCCGCATCTCGGGCACCGCCTCGGTGACCGGAAAGGTCAGCCCGACGATTGCGGCGGGGGCCACGCAGATGTCGCTGCAGAGCGCGATCGGCGGTGCCCAGTTCGGCCTGCAGCGCCCCTTGCAGATCGACGCAGCGGCGATCCCGGAGATCAAGGACGTCAGCTCGGTGGCCGGCAATATCGGCTTGGCCGTGCTGTCGCTGGCCATAGGCAAGGGCGGCAGCGCCAGTGCCGTCGAGAAGGAGGCCGTGGCCGACCCGGTGCGCTACCGCGAGCTGGTCAGCGCCGGCCTGGGCAATGTGCGCGAGCTGATGGTGGAGCGCATCAAGGGCGTTCGTTAGCCCGGCTCAATGCCGCCGCGCCCGCCGTGGGGTATAACCCGCGCGGTTGAAACAAGTCGCGGCAGCAAGGAGCAAGAGCATGGGCGCACAGTGGAAAGCAAAACATAAAGACCTGGCCTCGAACGCCAAGGGGCGGATCTTCGGCAAGCTGGCCAAGGAAATCATGATCGCCGCACGCAATGGCGCCGACCCCAACCAGAACGCCCGCCTGCGCCTGGTTGTCGAACAGGCCAAAAAGGCTTCGATGCCCAAGGAAACCCTGGACCGCGCGATCAAGAAGGGTGCCGGTCTGCTGGGCGACGCGGTGCAGTTCGAGCGTGTCACCTATGAGGGTTTTGCGCCACATCAGGTGCCGCTGATCGTCGAATGCCTGACCGACAACGTCAATCGCACCATTGCCGAGATGCGCGTGCTGTTCCGCAAGGGCCAGCTCGGCTCGGCCGGCTCGGTGGCCTGGGACTTTGACCATCTGGGCATGATAGAGGCCTCGCCGGCAACACCTGGCGCCGACCCCGAACTGGCCGCCATCGAGGCGGGTGCGCAGGACTTCGAGCCCGGCGAGGAGGGCGCCACACTGTTCCTGACCGATCCGGCCGACCTGGACCTGGTCGGCCGCGCCCTGCCCAACTTCGGCTTCACCGTGCTCTCGGCCAAGATGGGCTACCGGCCCAAGAACAGCGTCAGCCTGGGCGCCGCCGAGCTGGAAGAAGTGGAGGCGTTCCTGGCCGCCATCGATGCGCACGACGATGTGCAGGATGTCTACGTGGGCCTGGCCGGCTGATCGTTCAGCATCCGCGCGGCGATCTCGCCCAGAGTGCGGATGCCGCGGGCGCGGGCCTCATCCAGTGGATAGCTGGCGGTCAGGCGCAGGCAGTGGTCGAAACGCGCGTCGGTGGTGAACACCGCGCCGGGCACAAAGGTGTAGCCGCGGTGCCGGGCCTGCTCCAGCAGCGCGCAGGCGTCCAGGCCAACCGGCAGTTCGATCCACAACATATAGCCGCCCTGGCCGATGCTGACCCGGGTGCCGGGCGGAAAGTGCCTCAGCACCGCCTCGTGATGGGCGGCCAGCTGCGCCGCCAGCCGCCTGCGCTGCCGGCGCAGATGCAGCTCGAAGGCGCCACCGGCCATGAAGGCCGTCAGGGTGTGCACTATCGGTGCGGGTAGCAGCTCGCCATGCACGGTGCGGGCGGCCTGCAGCTGCAGATGGTGGCGTCCGGCCACGACATAGCCCAGGCTGAAGCCCGGGCCGGTGAGGCAGGCGAAGCTGCCGCAGTACAGCACGGTGTCGCTGCGGTCGAAGGCCTTCACCGGGCGGGGGCGCTGGGTGCCACGGAACAGATCGCCCATCAGGTCGCATTCGATCAGCGGGATCTGGTGTTGCGCCAGCAGCGCGGCCAATTGCTGCTTGGCCGCGTCGCTCATCAGGCTGCCGTCGGCGCTGGCGCAGCTGGGTTCGAACAGGCAGGCCGCCACCCGGCGATGCTGCAGCGCAAAGGCCAGCGCCGCCACCGACAGGCCCTGGCCGTCACCCGAGGCCGGTATCTCGAGCACCTGCAGCCCCAGGCTGGCGATGATCTCCAGCGCCCGAAAGGGCGCCGGGCTGGCCACCGCCACCAGGTCGCCGGCCCGCGTCAGCACGCGCAGGCCCAGCTCCAGTGCCTCGGCCTCGCCCTGGGTGACGACGATGTCGTCGGCATGGAAGTCGCAGCCCATCGCGCGCGAGCGCAACGCCAGCTGCTCGCGCAGGGCCGCCGTGCCATGGCAGGTGCGGGTACTCAGCACCGAGGTCCCACTTCGCAATTGCTGTATCAGCAGCCGCTTCAGTGCGGCCAGCGGCAGCAGTGCGTCGTCCAGGGCCAGGTGACCCAGTGACAGGCAATCGGCCTGGGTCGTGGCCAGGGCGATCAGGCGCTTGCGCCGCCCCGCCAGCGCGATCGCGTCGATGGGCGGGGCGGCCGTGGGCACTTCTTGCACGGCCGACGCGCGCACAAAGAAGCCGCGCCTGGGCCGCGCCTCGATCAGGCCGGCGTCCTCCAGCCGGTGCAGCGCGTGGGTCACCGTGGCCAGACTCGCACCATGGTCGGCGCAGAGCTGGCGCACCGAGGGCAGCTGGGCACCGGGGCGATGACGGCCGGCGCGCAGCTCCTCGGTCAGGGTGGCGGCCAGGGCACGGTAACGGGGCAAGGACCGGGGCAGGGTTTTGGACACGAAGCGGCGGGATAGCGGATGCGGATTCGGCACGATAGCGCGCCTGGCGAACGCTGCATCGATACAGCGAGCCCGATTTGCATCGATACAGACGGGCGCTGTATCGAGCGTGGCGGCACGCGCTGGGTCTTACCTTGACCGCAGGTCGTTTCTAGACTGGCCGGCATCGAGGAAGGAGATCGCGATGCTGCGTTTGTTGATGGCCAGGATTGGGGCCTGCGCCCCGCCGGTGCGGCTGTTGTTGCTCAGCGAAATGCTGTGCCTGCTGGCAGGTGCCATGGGCCAGGTGGCGGTGGCCTGGTGGATCGCACAGCGCGGCGGCGCGGCCGGCCTGGCCCGCTACGGTGCGCTGATGGCGCTGTGCGCACTGCTGGCCACGCCGCTGATGTCGCCGCTGGGCGATCGCTGGCCCAAGCGCCGGCTGGTGCGCCTGGGCTCCGCCTGCCTGGTGCTCGACGCCTTGGCGCTGGCGCTGTTGGCGTACAGCGGGCACTACCGGCTGGCACTGTTGTGCGCCTGCAGCGCACTGTCGATAGTGGCCAACGCGGTGCTGCTTCCGGCCAAGGCGAACATCCTGCCGGAGCTGGTCGAGGTGACCCAGCTGCCCGAGGCGATACGGTTGCGCCGTGCGGCCCAGGCGCTGGGCGGCTTGCTGGGGCCGGGTCTGGGAGGCGCGGCACTGGCCGTCGGCGGCGTGGCCGCCGCGTTGACCTTGAATCTGCTGATGTTCGGCATTGCGGCGGTGGCAGCGTTCCGCTTGGGCCAGCCGAAGTTTCCGGCCCGGCCCGCGCCGGCCGGCGGTTGGTTCAGCGACATGCATGCCGGCCTGCGCGCCAAATGGGGTGTGCCGCTGGACCGCTGGTGGACGCTCACCGGCGCGCTGATGATGGTCTTCCTGCTGCCCGCCACCGGCATGCTGCTGCCGCTGCGCGTGCAGTCGCTGGGCCTGTCGTCGCTGTGGTTCGGTGCCTGCGGCGCGGCCCTGTCGCTGGGCCTGCTGGTCGGCGTGCTGGGCCTGGCCGACCGTCTGATCGCCCGGCTCGACCGGGTGCGGGCGATGTTCACGGCGCTGGCCCTGTGCGCCGTGGCCGTGGGCGCGATGGGCCTGTGCGACTGGGGGCCGGCCCTGGTGATGCTGTTCGCCGTGGTGGGGGCCTGCATGTCGGTGACGCAGATGGTCGGCCAGACGCACCGCCTGCTGGCCATGCCAGAAGAATTTCGCTCGCGCATGACGGCTGGCAATCTGGCCATTGCCCAGCTGCCCGCGGCTCTGGGCCCGGCCCTGGCCGGCCTGCTGCTGCAGCAGGGGTCGGTGGCCGCCGTCTATTTGTGGATGGCCGCCGGCTTCACGCTCAGCGGCCTGCTGCTGCTGGCGGTGCCCGAGCTGCGCCCCTTTCTGCGCCTGGACCATGAGGCGGTGAAGAACTGGTACGGGCGCAATTATCCGCAGGCCTTTGCGCTGCGGCGGTGATGCCGTCGTTCGCCTACAGCGCAACGCGGCCTGCGCCGACAGCCGGCTCCCGGACAGCGCGGTTCAATAGGGCAGCAGTGGGCTCTCGCCCGTGCCGGTCACCGTTGGCCCCGCCTGGCCACCCACGCAGACGTCCATGCAGCCCTTCCGATGCGGCCGGTGCGAGACACCGGTGTTTTTCGAGAACGACCATTGCGGGCATTGCGGCGCGGCGCTGGGCTTTGTGCCGGCACTCGGCCGGACGCTCGCCTTCGACACCACCTGGCAGCCCTACGGTGGCGGGCCTGCGCTGCAGGCCTGCGGCAACCGCGCGGCCCACGGCATCTGCAACTGGATGCTCGATGCCGATGACCACGCGCCGCTGTGCCGCAGCTGTCGCCTGACCCGCGTCATTCCGGCCTTGAGCGAGGGCCGCAATCTGGACCGCTGGCGCGCCATCGAGCAGGCCAAGCGCCGGCTGATCTTCACCCTGTTGGGCATGGGCCTGGCGCCTCAGCCCAAGACCGGGCCCGATGATGCCGAGGGCCTGGACTTCCTGTTGCTCGAAAGTCAGCCCGGCCAGCCGCCGGTGCGCACCGGCCATGACCGCGGCACCATTACCGTCGATGTGGCCGAGGCCGACGATGAACAGCGCGAGTTGCAACGCGTGCGTTTCGCCGAACCCACGCGCACCCTGCTCGGGCATCTGCGCCACGAGGCCGCGCACTATCTGCAGTACCGCTGGTTGAGCGGCAGCACTGCAGCCGAGGCCTGCCGAACGAGTTTCGGTGACGAGAGGACAGACTACGCCACCGCACTGGCCAGGTACTACGCCGAAGGGCCCCCTGCCGATTGGCCCCAGAGGTACGTCAGCGCCTATGCCAGCGCCCATCCCTGGGAGGACTGGGCCGAGACCTGCGCCCATGTGCTGCTCGTGCTCGACGCGGTGCAGACCGCAGCGGCCTGGGGCCTGTCGCTCGACGGTCCGGCCGATGCGACGCCGACTGCGCAGGACCTGACCGCCAGCCCGCCCGTCGCCGAAATGGCCTTGCGCCAATGGCTGCCGGTCGCGCAGTTCCTCAACGCCATGCACCGCAGCCTGGGCCAGCGCGACAGCTACCCCTTTCTGCTGCCGCCCGTGGTGCTCGACAAGATGAGCACCGTGCAGCGCCTGCTCAAAGAGGCCTCGGGCGCCTGATCCATTCCCACACCCGCCAACGGAGATCACCATGCCAAGCACTCACCGCCAATGCTTCCCTTCAGCCGCCGTCAGGTGCTCCCTCGGCAGCGGCTTGCTCGTCCTGGTCACCGGGCTTGTCGCCTGCGGGCCCGCGGCTCAAGCTCCCGCCGCCGAGCGGCCTGCCGCCACCGGCGCGCCTCTCGTTCAGGGCCCCGATCGCGACCCGTCGGTGCCCATGGCCGCTGCCGTCTTTGCCGCCCAGGATAGCGCCAAGGCGGCCCCGCCGAACCCGGTCGCCAGCCCGCAAAAGCCGCTGTCCAACGCCGAAGAATCCGCCGCCATGCCGATGGCAGGCCAGGTCAACAACCACTCCGGGCCGTCGAACAAGGCAGCGAAGTAGGGCGGGCCGCGCGGTTTGCTCGATGCCGCTGCGAGGCCTGCCCGGTGTGATGTTGACGAGGCCGGTGTCAGCGGCTCAAATGTGCGCTGTATATGGACATACGCCCCATCCACCCCACAGAGCATGAAACCGTCCGCGCGCTCCTCGCGTCGAATGGATGGGAGCAGCGGGCCGCTGATCTGACGAAGTTCTCTGAGCTGGTATCCAGATCCCAGGTCGCGCTGGTGGCCTGCGAGGGCGCCGAAGTCATCGGATTCGTCAGAGCATTGACCGACGGCATCTCGAACGGCTACCTGTCGATGCTGGTGGTTTCGGACAGCCATCGGCACCGCGGCGTTGGCACAGCGCTTGTCAGGGCTTGCATCGGCAACGCAGACATGACCTGGGTGCTGCGCGCAGGAAGACCAGGGCTGAATGCCTTCTATGAGAAGCTGGGGTTCAGGGTCTCGGACGTTGCCATGGAAAGGCCGCGGCGAGCCACGAGTGGCGCCAAAGTGCAGTCGCCCTTGGCCGACGCTCATATGGAACCTTCGGCACTCAAATGACAGGTCCGCTACCTATCATTCGCCGAGCAAGACTCGAAGACGCCACCGGGCTTTTCGACATCCACCAGCGATCCGTCCAGTCACTCTGCGCCTCGACCTACTCGGCAGAGCATATGGCCACCTGGTTCACGGGGCGTTCGCCGGACATGTACTTGCCGGCACTGCAGGCGGGCCAGCTGTGGATGGCTGAAACCGATGGGCAAGTCATCGGCTTTGTCGGGGCGCAGCCGGGTGAAGTCACCCTGCTCTTCGTCGCACCGGAAGCCGCCGGCCGGTCCATCGGCAGCCGGCTGTTCGAGTTCGGGCTCCTGCGCGCATCAGAAGGCCTCGACGGTCCTTTGACTGTGGTCGCCACCAGGAACTCGGTTTCCTTCTACCGTCGGTTCGGATTCAAGGAAGTGGAAGAGCTGTCGTTTGTTCGCGGCGAGCCTCCGCTGCACTACCCGGTGGTGAAGATGGTGCGCAATTCGATGGCGCCCGGCCGACCCCGGCAGCCGGACACCCTGCTGCCTCGGGCATCTGGGTGAGGCCGTCCGGGGCGGGTAACGGTCTTGCGCAAGGTCAATACAGGGCGGTGTCGGCGATGCTGAAATTGCTTGACGCAACATCAGGCACAGACCGACATGAACGCTGCTCGACACCGCAATCATCCCTTCGCCCTGGCGGCCCTCGGTGCCGCCCTGGCGATCGGCTCTCTTGATGGCGCCCTGGCTGCCACGCCCGCCTATGGTTGGGGTTGCAGCTACAACGGCAACACCTTGGCCGAGGGCGGCAGCCCGGACGCCATCGTCTCCAATGCGAAGGCGCTGGCCGGGCTGAGCTGTGGCGGCGATATGGCGGAGTCTCATGGCACCCTGTACGGCTCAGAGTGGACCGGTGACTACTACTTCGACTACAGCTTTGCCCAGGGCGCGCAGACCAGTGCCAGCGCCTCGGCCGGGCTGGGCAGCCTGCATGCCTTCGCGCACTCGGCGGCCACCTCCACGCCCAAGTCCTATTTCTACACGGCCAACAGTGGTGAGTCGGTGGCCATCGACAATGTGTACCTGGCCTACAGCACCTCGGCGGCCTCGTCCTACTGGTACGACGAGATTGTCGTCCAGCAGGGCGCGCAGTACGGGCGGGTGGTGCTGAAGTTCACGCTGACGCTCAGCGGCAGCGAGGGCGTGACGCCGGGCATCGCCGGTTCGGCCGACATCGCGTCCCGGCTGATCGTCGATGACGACCGCAGCGCCCTCGACTACACGGTGAGCCTCGATGAGCAGGGCAGCAGCTTCGTTACCGCCGGCTTCTGGCCGGGCACAGTGATAAGGCTCTATGGCGACCTGACGGCGCGCACCGATGTGCGTGCCGGCGGCCGCTACCAGTTGGGCAATGGCGTCTGGGTGACCGGCAACTACATCCCCACCGCCGAGGCCACCGCCAATGCGGCGAACACGGCCGGCTTCTTCGTCGATGTGCTGACCGATGGCGCCTCGTATACCAGTGCCAGCGGCCACAGCTATGTGACCGCCGTGCCCGAGCCGGCCACTGCCTGGTTGCTGGGCCTGGGCACACTAGCCCTGCTGGGCGGCGTGCGCCGTCGCAATCGGGCGCGCTGAGGGCAAGCCCGCTGCGCCGCTGGCTGGCCGGCGCGATATCCTCTCCACATCAAGAACAAGATGTGGTCCGGGGAGGATTTGATGGTGACAAGACCGAGCGGCGAACGATCGCCCTGGCGGCGCTGTCTGAGCTTTGCCGCGGGTCTGCTGGCCCTGGCTGCTGGCGCGCAGTTGCAGGCGCAGACAACGCCCGGAGCCGCCGAGGCCGCGGTGCCGCTGGAGCGATTTTTCCAGCGCCCTGCGGTGCTGGAGGCCAAGCTCTCACCGTCGGGGCGCCGTGTGGCCATCACCACCTCGCGTGGCGGCAACCGGGTCGGCCTGGCGGTGCTTGAGCTTCAGCCCACGCCTGGCGCCAAGCGGGTGGCGATATTCTCCGATGCTGATGTCAGGCGCTTCGGCTGGGTCAGCGAGGACCGTCTGGTGTTCAATGTCGTCGACCTGGAGTCCGGCAGCGGCGAAGACCGGCGCTTCGCCCCGGGCCTGTTTGCCGTCAATGCCGACGGCAGCGACCTGCGCATGCTGGTCGAGCGGCGCGGCAAGACCCGCATCAGCGATGGCAGTCGGCGGCCGCGGGCCCTGGACTGGAACCACCAACTGCTGCACATACCGCTGCCGCAGGAGGGCGTGCTGCCCGACGAGGTGGTGATCGGCGAGATGAGCTTCGGTGACGACGAGCTTAGCTCGGTGCGGCCCTTGTGGCTCAATGTGCGCACCGGTCGCGTCCGAACGCTGGAGCGTGGGGACGCACCCGCCAACAGCATCGGCTGGATGTTCGACAGCAAGGGGCAGCCGCGACTGGCGCTGACCCGCAGCGAGGGGCGCAGCGCCATGCATTGGCGCGGCCCGGGCGATGCCGGTTGGCGCCTGCTGACCCAGGGCAATCTGTTGCAACGGGCCTTCGTGCCCAGCGCGGTGGACGACAGCGGCACGTTCTATGTCACCCATAGCGAGGGTGCCGAGGGCCATGCGGTACTGGCGAAATTCGATTTCGAGACGCTGAAGCCGCAGTCGCCGCCGCTGGTGCGTGTGCCGGGATTTGACTTCCGCGGCGGGCTCTTGCTCGATCGCGCCGGCACACGGGCATTGGGCGTGCGGGCCGAGACGGACGGGGAGCAGACGGTATGGTTTGACGAGGGCATGAAGCGCATGCAGGCGCTGGCCGACGAGCGTCTGCCGGGGCGCGTCAACAACCTCAGCTGCCGCCGCTGCGGCGCCGACGACATGGTGGTGCTGGTGCGCTCCTACGCCGACCGCGACCCGGGCCGGCTTTGGCTGTACGAGGCCGCCGATAAGCGCTGGCAGCATGTCAGCGGGATCATGGACGAGATCGACCCGGCCCGCATGGGCCGGGTCGAGTTGCATCGCATCAAGGCGCGCGATGGCCGTGATCTGCCGGTCTGGCTGACCCTGCCGCACGGCGTGCCGGCCGGCCAGCCGGCGCCGACCGTGGTGCTGGTGCATGGCGGCCCCTGGGTGCGCGGCGGGCGCTGGCGCTGGACGGCGATGGAGCAGTTCCTGGCCTCGCGCGGCTATCTGGTCGTCAGCCCCGAGTTCCGTGGCAGCACCGGTTATGGCGAGGCCCATTTCCGGGCCGGCTGGAAGCAGTGGGGTCAGGCCATGCAGGACGACGTGGCCGATGCGCTGCTGTGGGCGCAGGCCAATGGCCTGGCAAGCAAACAGGCCTGCATTGCCGGCGCCAACTATGGCGGCTATGCAACGCTGATGGGCCTGGTGCGCCATCCCGAGCTCTACCGCTGCGGCGTTGCCTGGGCGGCGGTGACCGACCCCTTTCTGTACGTCAAGGGATCCTGGTGGGTGGACGACGACATCGGCGGCCAGGCCCGCCGCCATCTGCTGCCCGAGCTGGTGGGCGATGTGGACAAGGACGCCGCCATGCTGACCGCCGTCTCGCCACTGGCACAGGCGCAGCGCATCCGGGCGCCGCTGCTGCTGGCCTTCGGCGAGGACGACCGGCGTGTGCCAATCGCTCACGGCGAGCGGCTGCGCGAGGCGCTGCGGGCGGCCGGGCGGCCGCCCGAATGGGTCAGCTATGCGAACGAGGGCCACAGCTGGCGCCTGCTGGCCACGCAGATCGATTTCGCGCGGCGCGTCGAGCTGTTCCTCGGCAAGCACCTGAAGCCCTAGGGGGCTGCCGCCACGATCTTGAGGATGGCGCTCGCGCCGACGACGTCGAGTCCTGCCACTGAGACCTGACCCTGCATGAAGACCAGGGACGAGGTCGCCTTGACCACGCGGCCGCGGGCCTCCAGAAACTGCCCCTCGCGCGCCGCCGCAAGGAAGTACGTGTCCAGCTGCACCGTCACGCAGGCGCGGCGCTCGACGGCCTCCCAGGCAATGGCGCTGAGCGCGTGGTCGATCAGAGTCGTCAGCAGTCCGCCGTGGACCAGATTCGCCGGGTTCAGATGGTCCCGGGTGGTGAGCAGGCCGTAGGCCCAGCCCTGTTCCTCCTTGCGCGTCCACAAGGGACCGACCAGGCCGGCAAAGCCCGGCAGCGTGCGCTGACGCCAGCCCGCGGCGCTCAAGGATTCATGTGCAGCATCCATAGCTCAACCCTTGGTGGCCATCAGCTGCGACAGCGCCTGGGCCTCGGCCTGCAGATCCTTGGCCAGGGCCGCGCTCTTGGCGCCACTGAGCAGGTCGGCGACGCCGGCCGCGACCAGCGAATGGGTCATCCTGCCCCGCCCATCGAACACCGGCACGGCAATCACGGCAATGCCGCTGATGTAGTTGCCGCGGTCTATGCTGAAGCCCTTGCGACGCACCGTCTCCACGTCCTTCTTCCAGGCATCTAGATCGGGAGGCTGATCCCAGCGCAGGGCCTTGAAGCGACGCTCAATATCGGCGTCAGGCAGCTCGGTGAAGGCTGCCACCAGCCGGCCGGTGGCACTGAGCAGGGCCGGGAAGCGGCTGCCGACGTCGACGTGCAGGCTGAACGGCGCGCTCGAACGCGACAGCGCCAGCACCACCATGTGATCGACGCCCGTCACCTCGACGCCGATGGCGGTGATGCCCCAGGCGCTCGACAGGCGGTCGAGCGCCGGTTGCACAAGGACCGGGAACGGGCTGCTCTCGATCACGCTTCTGGCCAGTGCCAGCATGCCAACGCCCAGTCCATAACGCTTGGTGCCAGCGTCGATCTTGACCAGGCCTTCCTCGACCAGCACGCGCAGGATGTGCAGGCAGGTGCTGGTCACCATGTCGAGCTCCTGCGAGATTGCCTTCAGCGTCAACGGCGTCTCGCTGCGACCCAGCAATCGCAGGATGGCGATCGCACGGGTCACTGCGGGAACGGGGCGCACGCGCGGGCCGGCAGCGGCTTCTGGCTCTTTGGCAGTAGGTGGGGCCATCTCTCTCTCCATTTGTACGCAGGCAAGCATAAGGGCTTGGGCACGGCGTCTGCGGGCCGCAAAATACGTCTTTGAAATTGTACATAGACAATCAATAGACGCTATTGACAATTGTTGGCGCGACGCGCAAAGTTGCTTTCACTGGCTGCAAAGCACAAGAGGCCCACGAAATGACCAAGCTGACCGAGTACACGTCCTACGCAGACGCCCAGGCGCACTGCAGCACGGAGAAGCTGTGGGAGCTGTTCGATGGCAACCGCGAGCAGATGAACATCGCCCATGAGTGCATCGATCGCCATGTCGATGGCGAGCGCACGGCCATCATCCTGGTGCAGGCCAATGGCGCCGACCAGTTGCTCAGCTTCCGCCAGATCGCCGAAGAGTCCTCGCGCTTCGCGCACTACTTGGTTGAGCGCGGCATCCAGCCCGGTGATCGGGTGGCGGTGATGCTGGAGCCTTCACGCGAGTTCTATGTCGCCATGTTCGGGGCAATGAAGATGGGCGCGATTGCGGTGCCCTTGTTCACGCTGTTCGGCCCCGACGGCATCCGTCTGCGCGTGCAGGACTGCAAGCCGAGCATCCTGGTCACCAACGCCGAGAAGGCGCCGCTGGTCGCCAGCACACCGGAGCTGCAGCTGCTGGTCGCCGACAGCGGCTTCATGGACACGCTGGCCGGCTTCCCGTCCGAGTTCGTGCCGCAAACGCGAGGCGATGACCTGGCGATCTTCCAGTACACCTCGGGCACCACACGCGAGCTGCCCGATGCCGTCAAGCACACCCATCGTTCGCTGGTCACCCTGATGCTGGCCGCGCTCTACGGCACCGGCGTGCGGCCGGGCGATCGCTATATGTGCCCTTCATCGCCGGCCTGGGGCCATGGCCTGTGGCATGGCACGCTGGCGCCCCTGGCCATGGGCGTGACCATCGGCGCCTACGCCGGCAAGTTCAATGCCGAGCGGCTGCTGAAGGCGCTGCAGGACCACCAATTCACCAATATCTCGGCGGCCGCGACGCATTACCGGATGATGCGCAACTCGGGCGTCGCCGCGAACTACCGCTACTTCCTCGAGAAGGTGTCCTTCACCGGTGAGCCGATCGACAGCGAGACCGCCGAGTTCGTGGAGGCGACCTTCGGCCGGCCCGTCTGCAGCATGTATGGCACGACCGAGATCGGCGTCTGCCTGGTGAATTATCCCGGTGCCGCCGACTTCGCCGTCCGCGCGGGCTCGCTGGGTAAGCCGATCCCCGGCTTGAAGGTCGAGGTTCAGGATGCCAACGGCGCCCCCTGCGCGCCAGGCGTAACCGGTGAGCTCAAGCTCTGGCGCCGCGGCGAATGGCTGGCGACCAAGGACCTGGGCCGCGTCGACGCCGATGGCTATCTCTATCACGGTGGCCGAGCCGACGACGTGATCATCTCGGCCGGCTGGACCATTGGCGCGGTCGAGGTCGAGGACGCCATCCTCAAGCATCCCGATGTGACCGAGGCCGCCGTGATCGGCGTGCCCGACCCGCTGCGCGGCCAGGTCGTCAAGGCCTTTGTCGTCTCGCCCCGCGGCGGCGACGACACCTTTGTCCAGGAAATCCAGGACGGCGTGCGCACCCGCCTGGCCCAGCACGAGTACCCCCGCCAGGTGGTGTTCGTGGCCGAGTTGCCGAAGACACCGGCCGGCAAGATTCACCGAAGAAAACTGCGGGAACAAGAACTCGCCAACACCCCGGCGGCGTCAGCCGTCCATTGATATCGCGACCCAGGAGACACCATGTCGAACACCACCGAAAGAACATTCCCCAAGATCACCGACAGCGGTCTGGACGATCTGCGCCGGCGCATAGGCGTCAAGATCGGCAAGACGATCGAGCCCTGGTGCTATGAGGCCACGCGGGACAATATCCGCCACTACGCCCACGGCATCGGCGACGACAACCCGCTGTGGTGCGACCCCGAGTACGCGGCCACCACGCCGCACGGCGGCATCATCGCCCTGCCCAGCTTTTTGTTCTCGACCAGCCGCATCGTCTCGGGCTATGTGGGCGGCCTGCCCGGCGTGCATGCGATGTGGTCGGGTGCGGACTGGACCTGGCACAAGCCGATCAAGCGCAACGATGTGATCTCGACCGAGGCCTATCTGAAGGATCTGGTCGAGCACCAGACCCGCTTCGCCGGCCGCGCGATCCAGCAGACCTACAACGTCAAGTTCTACAACCAGTCCGGCGACTTCATCGCCGAGGCCGACAGCTGGTGCTTCCGCACCGAGCGTGACCATGCCCGCGAGCAGGGCACCAAGTACAAGGAAGTGCGTGCCCGCGAGCCGCGCCGCTACAGCGACGAGGAACTCGCCGCGGCCTACCAGCTGTACCGCGAAGAGTCGGTGCGCGGTGCCACGCCGCGCTACTGGGACGACGTGAAGGAGGGCGAGGCGCTGCCGGTGATGTTCAAGGGCCCGATGACGGTGACCGGCTTCATCGCCTATGCCCAGGGCTGGGGCGGCCTGTACATACGCGCCAACAAGCTGGCCTGGAAGCTGCACGACGAGCACCCCGGCACCGGCATCAAGAACCGCTTCGGCATCCCCGACTGCCCCGAGCGTGTGCACTGGGAAGAAGACTTCGCCCTCGAAGTCGGTGCCCCGGGCGCCTATGACTACGGTCCCGAGCGCACCTCCTGGATGACGCATCACCTGACCAACTGGATGGGCGATGCCGGCTTCCTGCGCAAGGCCAGCTGCAAGATCCGCCGCCACAACCCGGAAGGCGACATGCTCTTCATCAAGGGCAAGGTCAAGCGCAAGTTCGTCGAGGACGGCAGGCACCTGGTCGAGATCGAACAGGAGGCACGCAACCAGGACGACGAACTGTCGGTGCTGGCCACCGGCATCGTCGAGCTGCCGTCGCGCGGCTAAGCGGCCACGATGATGGGGCTGGACTCAACGAGATCAACCATGCCTGATTCAGCAACGCCCTCCACCGGTGCCCTCGCGGGCATCCGGGTGATAGACCTGTCCCGGGTGCTGGCCGGGCCCCTGTGCACCCAGATGCTGGCCGATCAGGGGGCCGATGTGATCAAGGTCGAGCCGCCCGCCGGCGACGAGACCCGCACCTTGGGCCCGCCGTTCAACGCGGCCGGCGACGCGGCCTACTTCAGTGCCGTCAACCGCGGCAAGCGCGCGATGGCGCTGGACCTGTCCCGTCCCGAAGGCCAGGCGACGCTGCTCCAGCTGCTGGAGACGGCCGATGTGCTGGTGGAGAACTTCATCCCCGGCACGATGGCCCGCTGGGGCCTGGACTTCGACGCCGTGCTCCGGCAGCGCTTCCCGAGGCTGATCTATTGCTCGATCTCGGGCTTTGGTGCGGACGGCCCGCTGGGCGGTTTGCCGGGTTACGACGCCGTGATGCAGGCGATGTGCGGGCTGATGAGCATCAATGGCGACCCGGCCTCCGGGCCGACGCGCATCGGTGTGCCCATCGTCGATCACCTCACCGGCTACACCGCCATGAGCGGCATTCTGCTGGCGCTGTTCCATCGCGAGCGCAGCGGCCTGGGCCAACGCGTCGAGGCCACGCTGTTCGACTCGGCGCTGAGCCTGCTGCTGCCCCATGCGGCGAACTGGATGCAGTCGGACCGCACGCCCGAGCTGCTGGGCAGTGCCCATCCGAACATCGCCCCGTACGACAAGTTCGCCTGCCGCGATGGTGCGGTCTTTCTGGGCATCCTCAACGACCGGCAATTCCGGCGCTTCTGCGAACACGTTGGCCTGACCGGGCTGCTGGCCGATGCCCGCTTCACGACCAACAGCCAGCGCCTGCAGCACCGCGATGCGCTGCGCACCGAGATCGAGGCGGCGCTGGTGCCGCTGTCCCGCGACGCGGTTTGCCAGGAGCTGATGCGCCAGGGCGTGCCCGTGGGCCCGGTCAACACGGTGCCGGAGGCCTTCCAGCAGGCCCATGCCGGGCACCGCCAGATGCGAGTCGAGCGCGACGGCTACCGAGGCGTCGGCGTGCCGATCAGGCTTTCATTGACCCCGGGCGAGGCGGCCTGCTCGCCGCCCCGCTACGGGCAGGACACGGACGAGGTGTTGCGAGAAGCCGGCCTGAGCGAGCTTCGCATCGCGGAGTTGCGCGAATGCGGCGTGCTGCCGCGCAATCCAGGCACCTAGATTTCAAACCCACCGTTTGCATAGAACAAACCGGAGACAAGCATGAAGATCCCGACTCTCGTCGCCGCCCTGGCGACCACCCTTGCGCTCGCGCAGCCCGCCGCGGCACAGAGCTATCCGACCCGGCCGGTGAAGATCATCGTCGCTTACCAGCCGGGCCAGGGCACCGATGTCGCCACACGCTACCTGGCCGAGCATCTGGGCAAGGCGATGGGGCAGACCTTCATCGTCGAGAACCGGGCCGGCGCGGGCGGCAATATCGGCACCTCGGAGGCCGCCCGTGGGGCGCCCGACGGCTACACCCTGATCATGGGCACCAACGGCACCCATGTGCTGAACCAGTTCCTCTACGCCACCATGCCCTTCGATGCGGAGAAGGACTTCGAGCCGGTGATGCTGGTCAGCACCTTCCCGATGGTGCTGCTGACCAACCCGACCTCGCCGTACGGCACGCTGGCCGAGCTTCTGGCCGCTGCCCGGGCCAAGCCCGATGCGGTGGACGTCGGCCTGCCGAGCACGACCGCGCGACTGGTGCTGGAGCTGTTGAAGCAGCAGAGCGGCACCAGCATCCGCGGCATCCCTTACAAGGGCTCGGGCACCTCGATGACCGACCTGATCGGCGGCCAGGTGCCGCTGGCCATTGACACGGTCAGCGCCTCCCGCGCCTTCGTAGCCAGCGGCAAGCTCAAGGCGCTGGGCGTGACCTCGCTGAAGGAATCGGCCCTGCTGCCCGGCGTCAAGACCGTGGCCGCCCAGGGCGTCGATGGCTTCCAGGTGCTGGCCTGGAACGGCCTTTACGTGCCGCGTGGCACGCCCGCTGCGGTGGTTCAGAAGCTCGCCACCGAACTTGGCAAGATACTGGCCAGGCCCGAGGTGCGGCAGCGCCTGCTGGAGCTGGGCCACGAGCCGGAGGGGGGCTCCGCTGCAGACTTTGCCGAATTCGCCCGCACCGAGCGCAAGAAATGGGGCCCTTTGATCGCCAAGGCCGGGCTCAAGGCGGAGTGAGCCGCATCAGGCCGGCATCAAGCCGCGCAGGACCGCCCCTGTTCAAGGGGGGCAGGGCAAGATAGGGCAGCGCGGAGGAGCCGCAACTGAAACAATGCGGTCCACCATGCGCCCAACACCCCACGCCCCTCGTACCTACACTCGCGGCATTGCGCCACGCCGCTTGGCCGCGGCGCTGGCGGCGGGTTCGCTGCTGACCCTGGCCCTGCCTGGGGCCGGGGCTCAGGTGCTGCCCAGCGGCCTGAACGTGGTGCAGGGCAGGGCCCTGGTCAACACCGTTGGCAACAACATGACGGTGACCAACTCGAATGGCGCGATCCTGAACTGGAACAGCTTCTCGATCGGCGCGCAGAACGCGGTGCGCTTCGAGCAGGCCAATGCCAGCAGCCAGGTGCTCAACCGGGTGCTGGGCAATGATCCGTCCAACATCCTGGGCCAGCTCAGCAGCAACGGCAAGGTCTGGTTGCTGAACCCGAACGGCGTGCTGTTCGGCCAGAACGCACGCATCAATGTCGCCGGCCTGGTGACCAGCACCCTGAACCTCAGCGACAGGGACTGGACGGCCGGGCGCTACAACTTCCAGGCGCTTGGTGGCAGCAGCGCCGAGATCGTCAACCAGGGTGAACTGCGCACGACGCTGGGCGGCCATGTCGCCCTGGTCGGCGGCAGCGTCAAGAACGAAGGGCTGATCGAAGCGCCGGGCGGGCAGATCCTGCTGGCCGCGGGCCAGAGCGTGGAGCTGATAGATACCGGCTCGCCCAACCTGAGCGTCAAGGTCACCGCGCCGCAGGGTGAGGCCTTGAATCTGGGTACGCTGGCGGCGGCCGGCGGGCGCATCGACATCCACGGCGCCATCGTCAACCAGCAGGGCATTGTGCGGGCCGACTCGCTGCAGGGCGCGGGAGGCGACATCGTGCTGCGGGCCAGCCAGACCTTGATGCTCAGCGCCGACAGCCGCACCACGGCCGATGGCGGCGATGCAGGCAAGGGCGGCCAGATCCAACTGCTGGGCCGGCAGGTGGGCCTGACGGACCGTGCCATGGTCAGCGCCTCGGGGGCTGCCGGCGGCGGCCAGGTGCTGGTCGGCGGCGGGCAGGAGGGCAAGGACGCCAGCGTGCCCAACTCGGAGGCCGTCTACTTCGGCAAGAACGCCAGCATCCAGGCAGACGCCACAGCAAACGGAGAGGGTGGCCGCATCATCCTGTGGAGCGACAAGGCCACCCGGGCCTTCGGATCGTTGAGCGCCCGCGGCGGTGCGGCGGGTGGCGATGGCGGTTTCATCGAAACCTCTGGCGGCTGGCTGGATGCGCGGCCGGCCCGGGTGGCCACGTTCGCGCCCAATGGCAACTCCGGCACCTGGCTGCTGGACCCCTACGATCTGATCATCAGCAACAGCGGCGAGTCGAACTTCGACTCCAGTATCGGCACCGAGACCAGCTTCTTCGCCACTGGCACGCCCTCGCGCATCCTGACCTCCACGATCAACGCCGCCCTGGGCGGGGGTTATGACGGTGCCGGCCATGTGCGCATCACGACCGGCGGCGCGGGCCCGGAGGCCGGCAACATCACCTTCGACACGGCCACGCTCAACGGCGCCTACTCGGGCGGCTCGTCGCTGCTGGTGCAGGCCGCCGGCTCCATCACCGTCAACAACTCCAGCTTCACCAACAACTCGTCCGAGCCCGCCGACACGATCAAGCTGACCTTCAATGCCGCGGGCAGCGTCAGCTTTGCCAATGTCAGCATGCCCAAGGCCGCCGGGCTGCGCATCACCGGCACCGACATCACGCTGCTGAACACCTTCGTGGACTCGCAGTTCATCGCCATCGACATCGCCGCCTCGGGCCGCTTGACCCTGGGCACCTCGACGGTGTTGAGATCGACGATGTCGGGCGATGCCATCATCCTGCACACGGCCAGATTCCAGAACGGCAACTCCGGCAGCCAGGCCCTGCAGACCCCGACACCGGGCTCGCGCTGGCTGGTCCATGGCGTTGATGCCGCCAATGGCAGCGACTTCGCGCCGGGCAATCTGGCCTATGCCTTCAAGCAGTACGGTGGCGGCTCCATTCTGGGCAGCGGCAATGGCTTCATCTTCTCGAAGGCCGAGTCGGCGCAGCTCACCAGCGACACTATCCAGAAGGTCTATGACGCCGGCACCAGCGTGCCCGCCATCAGCAATCTGCAGGTCACGCCCTCGGTGCCGGGCGACAAGGCCATCGGCACGCCATCGACCGCCGGGGCCGCCTACAGCGACAAGAACGTCGGCTTCGAAAAGCTCGTCACCCTGCCCGCCCTCGGCGTGAGCTTCTTCGATGCCAACGAGAGGCCGGTCTATGGCTACACCCTGGGGTCGCTGGTCGGAGCGATCACGCCTGCCACGCTGCTCGTCTCCGGCATCAGGGCCGACAACAAGGTCTATGACGGCTCGGCCACCGCCACCTTCAGCGGCACGCCCAGCTACACCGTGCTGGGCAACGACGACGTGCAGATCACCGGCCTGGGCTCCGGCACCTTCTTCACCAAGCACGTGGGCACCGCCCGGTCGGTACAGTTCTTCGGCTTCAGCGGCAGCGGCGCCGATGCCGGCAACTACAACATCGTGCCGGCCAACAGCTTCTCGGCCGACATCACACCGTTGCCGCTGGCGGTCAGCGGCCTGAGCGCCATCGGCAAGGTCTATGACGGCACGGCGACGGCCAGCTTGAGCGGTACGCCGGTGATAGCGCCGCTGGGCGGCGATTCTGTCGACCTGCAAGGCACAGCGCAGGGCCTGTTCGCCGACAAGGACGTCGGCCTTGGCAAGGCGATAGGCGCTGTCACCGGCCTGGAGTTGACCGGTCCCGATTCATTCAACTACACCCTGGTGGCGCCCGAGGGGCTGAAGGCCGACATCAGTCCCAAGACACTGCAGTTGGCGCTGACCGTCGACAACAAGGTCTACGACGCCGGCACCGCGGCCCGGGTGTCGCTGCTTGAGCCGCCGACGGGCCTGATCGGCAGTGAAACTGTCAACGTTGTCGTCAGCGGCAGCTTCCAGAGCAAGCATGTCGGTCTCAACAAGCCGGTGCTCATCGATCAGATCCAGCTGCAGGACGGCAGCAACGGCGGCAAGGCCGGCAACTACAGCTTCATCACCCCCGAGGCCAGCTACACGGCCGGTATCACGCCCGCGGCGCTGGTGATCGCCGGCCTCAGCGCCGGCAGCAAGGTCTATGACGGCACAACGGCAGCAACCGTCTCGGGCGGCGCGCCCACCGGGCTGCTGCAGGGCGATCAGGTCAGTGTGAGCTTCGGTTCGGGCAGCTTCCTGGACAAGAACGTCGGCTCGGGCAAGACCGTGGTCCTGAGCGGCTTCGGGCTGAGCGGCGCCGACGCCGGCAACTACACGCTGTCCGCGCCCGCGAGCCTGAGCGCGGACATCACACCAGCGCGTATCAGTGTCAGCGGCCTGACTGTCAACAACAAGGTCTACGATGCGACCACGGTGGCCACGCTGGCGGGCAGCGGCCAGCTCAACGCCCTTGGCGGTGATGCGGTCAGCCTCGGCGCCGGCAGCGCCAACTTCATCGACAAGAATGTCGGCACGGCCAAGACCGTGGTGCTCAGCGGCTTCGGTCTGAGCGGGGCCGATGCCGGCAACTATCTGCTGGAGCCCGTCGCCAACCTCAGTGCCAGTATCTCTCCGGCGGCGCTGGCCATCACCGGCGTCAGCGCCAGCAGCAAGGTCTACGACGCCGGTACCGACGCGACACTGACCGGCACGGCGGCGGTGAAGGCCCTGGGCAGCGACAGCCTGTCCCTGGGTGGCAGCGCCGTGGCCCGCTTCAGTGACAAGCAGGTGGGCGCGGCCAAGGGCGTTACCGTCACCGGCTACACGCTGAGCGGCGCCGATGCGGCCAATTACACCGTCACCCAGCCCACCGGGCTGACGGCCAGCATCACGCCGGCCCCGCTGGTGCTCGGCGGTCTGGGCGTGGCCGACAAGGTCTACGACCGGGGCACCGGCGCCGAGCTGGTCGGCGCGGCCGGCGTCGCGGCCCTGGGTGCCGACAGCGTCGCCGTCGAGGTCGGCAGCGCCCGCTTCAGCAGCAAGGATGTCGGCAGCAACAAGAACGTCACGCTCAGCGGCTTCGGGCTCAGCGGCGCCGATGCCGGCAACTACACCCTGCAGCTGCCCGGCAACCTCAGCGCGAGCATCAGCCCGGCCGCCTTGAGCGTCAGCGGCATCAGCGCCAACAACAAGGTCTATGACGCCGGCACCTCGGCCACGCTCAGCGGAAGCGCCACCGTGCAGGCCCTGGGCAATGACAGCGTGAGCGTGGCGGGCACAGCCGTGGCCCGCTTCGCCGAAAAGAACGTCGGCACGGCCAAGGCCGTCAGCGTCAGCGGCTACACGCTGAACGGCGCCGACGCCGGCAACTACAGCCTCGATCTGCCCAGCCTCAGCGCCAGCATCAGCCCGGCGCCGCTGAACATCGGCGGCCTCACGGCCAACAACAAGGTCTATGACACCACGCAGGTGGCCAGCCTCACCGGCACAGCCATCGTGCAGCCCCTGGCCAATGATGTGGTCAGCCTGGCGGGCACCGCGGTGGCCAGTTTTGCCGACAAGAATGTCGGCGTCGCCAAGCCCGTCACCGTCAGCGGCTACACGCTCGATGGCGCCGATGCCGGCAACTACCGTGCCGTGCTCCCGGCGCTGAGCGCCAGCATCACTCCTGCCAGCCTGCTGTATGTGGCCGCGCCCGTCGGCAAGGCCATTGGCGACGCGGTGCCGGCCCTGAGCGGCAGCGTCACCGGTTTCGTCGGCGGCGAGACCCAGCAGACGGCGACCAGCGGCACGCTGAGCTTCGGCAGCGAGGTCCAGGTGCAGACGGCGGCGGGCAGCTACGCGATCCTGGGCGCGGGTCTGAGCGCGCAGAACTACAGCTTTGCGCAGGCACCGGGCAATGCCACGGCCTTCACCGTCACCGGACTCAGCCCCGCCGCCACGCTGAACCAGGGCACGGCCGTGGCGGCCCAGGCCGTGCTGGTGGCGCCCGCCATCGCCAGCAGCAGCACGGCGGCCGGTCTGCTCGATCTGCTGCAGGCACCGGCGGCCGGAGCGCCCGTGGCCGCAGCTGCCGCCCTCGGCAGCGCTGCGGCCGCGCCCTCGTTCAGCGGCATCCGCCTCGGCGATATGTCGCCGGACGCGCTGGCCCATATGCTGGCCTCGCGCGACCGCTTCAAGAAGGCCCTGTTCGCCGATGCCACCGCACGCCTGGAGCAGAACGCCGCACTGGCCGATCTGCGGCTGTGCCAGTCGGCGAAGGACGTCGAGGCAGGTGACTGCCTCCTCACCGAGGAACTCAAGCGCCGCATCCAGGCCGCCGCCGCGCAGCCGGTGGCGGCCGTGGTGCCCGTGGCCGACACCGGCACCGCCGCACCCGAGGCCAGGAACCCGACGGTCAAGCTCGGCCACAAGCGTCGGGTCAAGGCCGCGGCCCTGCCGCAGATCGAGCGCAAGGTGGCTGTGGTCATTGGCATCGACAACTACCAGGACAAGAGCATCCCGCAGCTGGGCAATGCGGTGAAGGACGCGCAGTCGGTCGCCAGCCTGTTCGACGGCACGCTGGGCTACGAGACCGTGGTCATCCCGAATGCCAGCAAGCAGGCGGTGGTCAGCGCGCTGACCAAGCTCGCGCTGGAGCTGGGGCCGAAGGACTCGGTCGTTATCTACTACGCCGGCCACGGCGAGCTGGTTGAGTCCACCGGCCTGGGCTACTGGCAGCTGGCCGACGCCGATGCCAAGAAGCCCGAGACCTGGCTGTCCAATGCCGACATCGGCCGCATGATTGCGCAGATCGGTGCGTCGCAGGTGGCGCTGATCTCGGACAGTTGCTACTCGGGTTCGCTGGTCTCGGACGAGCGCATCCGCGCCACACCCGGCGGTGCCGACCCGCAGGCGGTGCTGGCGCGCAAGTCGGTGGTGGTGATGTCCTCGGGCGGCAACGAGCCGGTGTTCGACGAGGGCAAGAACGGCCACTCGCCTTTTGCCTGGAACCTGATGAACCAGTTGAAGCAGGTGAGCAGCTGGCAGGCCGGGGGCAATGTGTTCGAGCGGGTGCGGTTTGCTGTGGCCAAGGAGCTGCCGCAGCGGCCCAAGTACGGCTCGTCCAGCGCGGCGGGCCATCAGGCCGGGGGCGACTATCTGTTCGAGCAGCGCCAGCTGGAGGCGGGCACGCAGTAGGCCGCACCGGAGCCGGGTCTCAGAAACTCAGCACGAACGCCGCCCCGCCCTCCAGCGGCCGCACATGCCGCACCCGTCCGCCCATGCCGTGCACCAGCTGGCGCACCACGGTCAGGCCTATGCCCTGGCCGCCTTCGCGGGCGCTGAAGAAGGGCAGGAAGATCTTGCGCTCCAGGCCCGCGGGCACGCCGGGGCCGTTGTCGCGCACGCTGATCTGCAGGCGCCCGCCGCGGCCCTGGCGGGCCTGCACCCACAGGCGCGGCGCGGGCTGGTCCGCCGTGGCCTGGGCGGCATTGGTCAGCAGGGCCAGCAGGGCCTGTTCGAGCTGGCCGGCATCGGCCAGCAGCTGCAGGCTGGGCGAGGCCAGCTCGAAGCTGGCCTGACCGCCGCGCGCGGCCCAGGCCGGGGCCACCGCCTGTTGCAGGCGCAGGAAGAAGTCGCCCAGCGGCACCGGCGCCAGCGTCGGCGCGGGCCATTGGCTGACGCGGCGGTAGGTGCGCACAAAGCCCGCCAGGCCCTCGGCGCGATGGGCGATGGCGTCGAGCGCGAGGCGCAGCTCGGCTTCGTATCCCTCGGCAGTTCGCGGCTCGTCGAGCAAGGTCAGCGCCGTCTGGCTCAGGCTCTGGATCGGCGTCAGCGAGTTCATGATCTCGTGCGTCAGCACCTGCACCAGCTGCTGCCAGGCCTGCAGCGATTCGGACTCCAGCTCATTCTCCAGCGGCACCAGCACCAGCAGGGCCTGGGCCTGGCCGTCCAGCGCCAGCGGCTGGCGCTGCAGCTGCCAGCGCTCGCTGCCCCGTTCGGTGTCCAGCAGCACCGGGCCGCTGACGGTGGCGCCGCACAGCAGCCGGTGCAGGGCCGTCTCGTCGCGCACGGCGCCCGGGGCGGCCAGGCGCCGGGCGCGGCTGCTCAGCGGCAGCAGCCTGTCGCCGGCCAGCGCCCAGGCGGCCACCGGCAGATGTTCCATCTGGGCTTGCAGAAGAGTCAGGCGGCGTGTGTCTATGGGCGGCGGCACTTCGGGCATGGGGGGCGGCACGAGCGGGCGCCGCATCAGCATGGGCCAGGCCAGCGCGAGCCCCGCCAGGGCCAGCACGGCCGCCCCGGTCCAGGTGCGCGTCGAGGCGCCCGCGGCCTGGGCCAGCGCACCGGCCGCCAGCCAGAGCAGGGAGGCAGCAGCCAGCCGTAGGCGTTCAGAGCCCATGCTTGTCCAGCCGCCGGTACAGCGCCGCCCGCGAAAGGCCCAGCAAGCGCGCCGCAGCGCTCAGATTGCCCTCGGCCTCGGCCATCGCCGCCAGCACGGCGGCGCGTTCCTGCGCGGCCAGCGAGCGCGACGGCTCGAGCGCGGTCGACGCTGGCTCGCCTGCCAACGCTGGCAGGGCCCGCTGCAGCGCCTCGCGGCAGGTGGCAATCAGGCGCACATTGTCCCAGGGCTTGGTGATGAAGTCGAAGGCGCCGCGCTTGAGCGCCTGCACCGCCAGGTCGATGTCGGCATAGGCGGTCATCACCACCACCACCGGCGGCTGCGGCCTGGCCTGCACCTCGGCGAGCAGGCGCAGGCCCTGTTCGCCATCGGTGCGGCCGGGGCCGAAATTCAGATCCAGCAAGAGCAGGGCCGGCTTCAACCGGTCGAGGGCCGGTGTCAGCTCGGCCGGGCGGCGCAGGCAGGTCAGCGGCGCAACGCGGCGCTGCAGCAGCAACTGCGCGGCCAGGCCCACGTCGGGGTCGTCGTCGAGAAGGAGGATGGAGGCATCGGTCACGGGCCGCATCTTCGCAGCTGTACGCGCCCGCGCGCCAGAGGGGTGTCCGGAAGCGGACAGGGGGCTTGGCCGCGAGGTGATCAGGCCCGAAGCTGCGAAGCCTGATGTCACCGAACCCAGACCCGAACCCCGCCCCCAGCGGCGCCGCCATGGACCGCCCGCTGCCCGCGCGCCATCGCTGGCCGCGCCCGCTGCGCCTTGCTGCGTGGTTGGCGGTGGCCTTGGGCGGCCTGGCGCTGCTGGCCTGGCAGCGCGTGCCGCAGCTGCCGGCCGCCCATGCGGCGCAGCTGGCGCCGGTGCGGGCCGGCGAGTTCCGCGACGAGCTGCCGCTGCGCGCGCGGGTCGAGCCGCTGCGCTCGGTGCAGCTCGATGCGGCCGAGGCGGGCCGAGTCGAGGCGGTGCTGGCCCAGGATGGCGACTGGCTCGAGGCCGGGGCGCCGCTGTACCGCCTGCACAGCCCCGAGCAGGAGCAGCTGCTGATGCAGCGCAGCGCCGAGGTGGCGCAGCAGATGGCCAATGTCTCGGTGCAGCGCAGCGCCCAGGCGGCCAGCCTGGCGGCCAACCGGCGCGAGCTGGCCCAGCTGCAGGCTGCCGAGGCCCAGGCCGAGGCCGAGCGGCAGCGGCAGACGCAACTTGCCGCGGCGGGCTTTGTCTCCAGCGCAGCGCTGGAGCAGACCGAGCGCCAGCAGCGCCTGGCCACCCAGCTGCTGCAGCAGGCCCGCGTCGATCAGCGGCTGGAGGCCGACACCCGCCAGCAGTCCATCGACGAGATGGCCCGTGCAGTGCAGGGCCTGCAGCGCGGCCTGCAACTGCTGGAGCGCTCGCGGGAGCGGCTGCAGCAGCGTGCGCCGATCGCCGGCCAGCTCAGCGGCTTCCAGTTGCAGGTGGGCACCAGCGTGCGCCCCGGTGACCGCCTGGGCCGCATCGACGACCCCGCCGGCGGCATGCAGCTGGTGGCCGATGTCGATGAGTACTACCTGCCACGGCTGCAGGTCGGCCAGCGTGCCACCAGCGCCAGCGGCACGTTGAGCCTGGCGCAGACCCTGCCCCAGGTGCAGGGCGGCAAGGCGCGGCTGCTGCTGCGCTGGCCGGCCGCTGGCGCGCCAGGCGATCTGCGCCCCGGCCAGGCCGTCGAGCTGCGGCTGCAGCTGAGCGAGCCGACGCCGGCCCTGCTGCTGCCCGAGGGCCCCGGTGTGCAGGTCCAGCTCTACGTGAAAGAGGGCACCGAGCTGCGCCGCCGCCGCGTGCAGCTGGGCCGCCGCGCCGCCGGTCAGGTTGAAGTGCTGGCCGGCCTGCAGGTCGGCGAGCAGGTCCTGATCTCCCAACCCCCTTCCGATGCCGAAAGACTCTCCCTGCCATGATTGATTTGAGCCAACTGACGAAACGCCACCGTGCCGGTGACGTCGAAACCACCGCGCTGGACGCGATCGACCTGCAGATCGAGGCTGGCGAGTACGTCGCCATCACCGGTCCCTCGGGCTGCGGCAAGTCCACCCTGCTGGGCCTGCTGGGCCTGCTCGACAGGCCCAGCAGCGGTGTCTACCGCCTGCAGGGCGAGGATGTGGCCGGCAAGACGCCGCGCGAGCTGGCGGCCATGCGCCGTGGCCGCATCGGCTTCGTGTTCCAGAGTTTCAATCTGGTCGACGAGCTGACGGTGCAGGACAATGTGCAGCTGGCCCTGCGCTACGGCAGCATGCCGGAGAAGGGCCAGCGTGCCCGCGTGGCCGAGGTGCTGGAGCGCCTGGGCCTGGCCCACCGCGCCGCCCATCATCCGAGCCAGCTCAGCGGCGGCCAGCAGCAGCGCGTGGCGATTGCCCGCGCGATTGCCGCCCGCCCGGCGCTGCTGCTGGCGGACGAGCCCACCGGCAATCTCGACAGCGCCCATGGCCAGGAGGTGATGCGCCTGCTGCGCGAGCTCAATGACGAGGGCACGACGCTGGTGATGGTGACGCACAGCGCCGAACACGCGGCGCTGGCCTCGCGCACCGTGCGCCTGCTCGACGGCCGGGTGCTGGTGGACGCCCTGGCGGAGCAGCTGGCATGAAGGCCCTCCTGCTCGATGCCCTGCAGGGCCTGCGCAGCCGCCTGGGCGCCACCGCGGTGGCGGTAGGCGGTCTGATGTTGGCGCTGGCCGTCTGCCTGCTGCTGGCATTGCTGGCGCTGGCCCTGGCGGAGACCGATCCGTCCATCCCCGAGCCGGACCGGGTCGTGATGCTGGACTTCAGGGGCAATCCGCCCGGTCAGCCCAGCGGCTGGTTCACCGCCTCGCCGGTGTCATTTGCCGCCATGCTCAAGGAGCGCCAGGTGCCGCTGGACCTGATCAGTCGCGCCAGCGAGGAGGCACTGACCGTGCGCATGCAGGGCACGCTGCAGCTGGTGCGGGTGCGGGCGGCCGACCCCGAGCTGGTGGCGCTGATGGGGCTCAAGGCCCTGCACGGCGATCTGCTGGCCACGCTGGCACGGCGAGACGCCATTGCCATCACCCCGGCCTTGGCGCGCAAGCTCTGGGGCGATGTGCCGCTGGCCCAGGTGCTGGGCCGCAGCTTCGACTCGCGGGGCAAGGTCTATACGGTGACCGCCGTGATCCCCGCCACCGACCCGCGCAGCCCCCTGGGCCAGCAGGACGCGATGGTCGGCTTCGAGCTGGTCGGCCGCGACCTGGTCGGCAATATCGCCAACGAGGAGGGCCTGAAAGCGATCTACCTGGTCAACGGCCGCGTCTATGCCCGGCTGCGCCCGGGCGGATCGACGGACCCGATCGGCGGCTGGATGCGCGAGGCCTTCATGGCCAACCCGCTCTATGCCCAGCTGCCGGCCGACTGGAAGACCGGGCCCGGCGGTGCGGTGCGGGAGGCGGCCTACTTCCGCGCCGTGACCCTGACCCAGCTGCCCTTCGAAGGCGATGACAACGGCCTGCGCTGGCAGCTGCTGGGCGCGGTGGGCGCCGCCAGCGCGGTGCTGCTGCTGCTGGCGGCCATCAACACCATGAATCTGCAGGCCGCCAGTCTGTTGCAGCGCCAGCGCGAGACCGCGCTGCGCCGCAGCCTGGGCGCGGACGGCCGTCAGCTGCTGCGCCTGTGGGCGCTGGAGGCCCTGCTGCCGCTGCTGCTCAGTGCCGGTGGTGCGCTGCTGCTGGCCTGGTGGGCGGCGCCGGCCGTGGCCAGCTGGATGGGCCTGGCGACCAACCATCCGGTGGCAGATCCGCTGCCCGCCCAGGCCTTGGTCGGCCTGGGCCTGGCCGTGCTGGTGCTGCTGCCGCTGACCCTGGCGCTGCCGGCCTGGCTGGCGCTGCGCCGCGCGCCGGCGCCCGCGCTGCAGGGCCGCACCGCCAGCGAAGGGCCCTGGGGGCGCCGCCTGCGTCAGGCGCTGCTGACCGTGCAACTGAGCGGCGCTCTGCTGCTGCTCTCGCTGACCGGGGTGATGGCGATCCAGTACCACCACCTGCTGCACATCGACCGCGGCTTTGCCACCCACAACCGCCTGGTGCTCAGCGCCATGGTGGAGCCCGGCTTCGTGCCCAAGCTGGATGCCCTGGTCGCGGCCATCGGCCAGCATCCGGCGATCCGGCACTGGGGCTTCAGCAGCGCCCGGCCGGCGCGTGACAGCCAGGGCCAGACCGAGCTGCACGTCAGCCAGACCGAGCACAAGCAGGTGCTGCGCCTGACCGTGGTCTCGACCGGATTCTTCGACACCTATGGTATGAAGCTGCTCGCCGGCAGCCTGCAGACCGGCTCGGGTGAGGGCCGGCTGGTGATCGATGCCAAGGCCGCGCGCAGCCTCGGTTTCGCCACGCCGCAGGCCGCCGTCGGGGCGCAGCTGCGCGGCGGTGGCGGCTGGCTGCAAGAGGGCCATGCGCTGCGCCGCGTGGTGGCGGTGGTGGGTGATGTGAAGCAGGAGTCGGCGCGCGACGCGGCCATGCCCCAGGCCTTCCTGCTCAGCGATGAACCGCAATGGGATCTGACCGTCCACGGGCCGGATCTGCAGGCGCTGCGCCAGGCGCTGGAGGAGATCTGGAAGGCCCATGGCCCGCCGCTGCTGAAGATCGTCGCCACCGCCGACGAGCAACTGGCCGATGCCTACCGCCTGGAGGAGAAGCTGACCACCCTGCTGGCCGCCGTCTCGCTGCTGGCCGTGGGGGTGGCGATGCTGGGCGCCTACGCGCTGGTGGCCGACACCCTGCGCCGGCGCCGTACCGAGCTGGTGCTGCGGCGCCTGCACGGCGCCGGCCATGCGGACATCGCCCGCCAGGTGGTGGCCGAGTTCGGCGCACCGCTGGCGGCTTCTGCCCTGCTGACGCTGCCGCTGGCGGCCTGGCTGGGGCAGATGTACCTGGATGGTTTTGTCGACCGCGTCGGCATCGAAGCCGGCCTGGCCGCGCCGCTGGCCCTGGCCAGCGCGCTGACCCTGCTGATCACCGCACTGGCCGCCCTGCGCCATGTGCGCCAGGCACTGGCGCTGCAGCCTATCGAGGCGCTGGGCTGAGGGGACTTGATCAGCCTGGCAATGGGCCGATGGCGAAGTAGCGCCCAGGCTGTTATGTGGCAGGGCATGGTGGTTGTACGGGGGTACCCCCAAGAATGAAGACCGGTATGCCGTTGCCGGAGCGACCCTGTGACCTGAGAATGGGCCGGTAGCGACAGATACCGAGCGGGGTGCCCACCATGTTCGACAGAATCCTGCGGCGGCTGGCCGGCCTGCTCGCGACCATGGTCGCCGGACCGGTGCTTGCCGCTGCCGTCTCGTTGAGTGGCGAACTCGACGACCCCGCCAATACCGCACTCGTGGCCTCGGACATGGGTGCGGCCCGGTTCGAAGATGATCTGGCGACCGCGAACAACGTGGCGCTGCATGTACTGCATGTCGCCGTCGGCGGCAGCGTCAACGTTACCAGCACGGGCTTTTCGGCGGGCGGCATCGATCCCTACTTCACGCTGTTCAGCGGGGCGGACCGGGCCACCGCCACCTTCCGTGATTCGAACTATCTGCACGCGCTGAGCGTGGGCGGAGACTTCACGCAGGATCTGCTGCTCGACGCTGGCGACTACACGCTGGCGATCGGCGTCTTCCAGAACCTGTCGTTCGCCGAGAACCTCGGCAGCGGCTTCCTGGCCGACGGCTTCACCGCGTTGGGTGGGCCGTCATTTTTCGGCGACGGCCATTACGCGTTCACGATCACCTTGCCCGCCGCCGCCGTGCCCGAGCCCGGTAGCGCTCTGTTGGGCTTGGCGGGGGTGTGGGCCACCGTCTGGTCCGCACGGCGCCGCAGGACCCCGACCCTCAACGGAGGATGAAAATGACATTCGCATTTTTTGCTCGTCGCGGCCTGCCCGCGGCCCTGGCCCTGGGGTCGGCGTTCCTTGCCTGGGCGCCACCCGCACTGGCGCAAACCCGCGCTGCGCTGGTCCAGTCGGTCGACGAACCCGGGCGCAATCCCTACCAGGAGACCCAGTCCAACACGACCTGCCGCGGCAGCACGGTCTGCGCCTTCAATTTCGCGCAGGTCCCGGCGGGCAAGCGGCTGGTGCTGACCAATATCAGCGGCTACGTGGACACCGCCGCCGGCACGCTGCCCAATGGCTTCGTGAGCTCCGGCTTCGGTGGCTCCTCCTACGCCACGCTCGCCTTCACCGGCGTGCGCGGACCGAGCGGTGCGCTGGGGACGCGCATCTTCATCAACCACAGCGTTCAGGCCTACTTCGGCCCGAGCGAACCCATCAATGCGTCGTTCCACGTCAACGGCACGGGCGACACCATGTCGGGTGGTGCGCTGCTGATGCTGACGGGCTATTTCGTCAATCTGCCCTGAGGCCGCGGCCCACCTTGGCGCCCGCGGCGCGGACCCGGCCACCGGCCGGTCCCAACTGTGCTCCGGCTGCGCCCTGCCCAAAGCCGTTGGACAATGGCGCATGCGCTATGTCCGCCTGCTTGCCCTGACCCGCCGTCACCCTTCGGCGATTTTGCTGCTTGTGCAGTTGGCGGGGCTGCTGCTCTACCCGCTGCTGGAGTCGACGCGCAGCGGCCCGGTGGTGCTCAGCGCCTTCGGCATCATCGTGCTGGTCATCACCACCGGCATGGTGCGGAGCACACCGGGCCTGACCTGGATCAGTGCCTGCATCGCCCTGCCGGCCATCATCATGCTGGCGTTGCAGGCGGTATTCGATCTGCCCGGCCTGCTGCCCTGGTCGGCCGGACTGGAGGCGCTGTTCTATTTCTATGCCGCCGGCAGCCTGATCGCCTACATGATGGGCGACCATCACGCGACCACCGACGAGCTGTTCGCCGCCGGCGCCACCTTCACCCTGCTGGCCTGGGCCTTCACCTATCTGTTCGTGATGCTGCAGGAGCTGCAGCCGGGCAGCTTCGCGGCGGCCGTCAACCCAGAGTCGCCGCGCAGCTGGACCGAGCTGATGTTCCTCAGCTTCGCCCTGCTGTCCAGCACCGGCATCGGCGACGTCATTCCGATCAAGCCGCTGGCCCGCGCGCTGGCCAGCCTCGAGATGTTCGCCGGCGTCATGTACCTGGCGGCCGTGGTGTCGCGCCTGATCGGGCTGACCCTGCAGCGAGCGTCCGACAGGCACTGAGGCTCAGCAGCACCAGCGGCAGGCCCACCCCGAAGGACCAGCGGATGCCGAAGTGCTCGGCCACGAAGCCGAGCGCGGGCGGTGCCAGCATGAAGGCGACGAAGGCGGTCTGAGCCAGGGCGGCGACGTTGGTGGACGCGGGCCGGTCGGTACGCTGCGCCGCGGCCGACATGGCCAGCGGGAACAGCACGCTGGTGCCCACCCCCATCAAGGCAAAGCCGAGCAGGGCCAGCACCGCATTCGGTGCGAAGAAGACCAGCAGATTGCCGCCGGCCAGCACCAGCAGCAGGACGCGCGCCACCACCAGCGGGCTGTGCCGCTCGACGTGTCTGTCCGCCAGGTAGCGGGTCACGGCCTGGGCGAAGGCTCCGGTGGCGACGGCCAGCGCGCCGAGGTAGGGCGGGGCATGCATCGCGTCGCGCATATAGATCGCCGACCAGTCAATGCCGGCGCCTTCGAGCACCAGCGCCGACAGCGACAGCGCCACCAGACCCATGATGCCGGCCGTGGGCTTGGCGAAGTGCGGGGTCGCGGCGCCGCTGTGCGCGTGGCCGCGCGCCGGGGCTGCGTCGAAGCCGCCGAGCAGCAGCACCGTCAGCACGAGCGCCAGCGGCACCATCAGGGCCAGTTGCCAATGGGGGTTGATGCCCAGCCGCGCAGCAAGCACTCCCAGCAGACCGGCACCGAAGAAGCCGAAGCTCCAGAAGGCGTGCGCCCGGTTCATCAGGCGCCGCCCCTCGACCTGCTCGACGCGGTCGGCCTCCAGGTTGACGACCACCTCGATCGCACCGATCAGCAGGCCGGCGGGCAGCAACGTCAGGAACAGCGTCAGCGGCCCCTGCGCGTGCGCGGCGACGGCATACCAGAACGGCACCAGCGTGGGCACGGCGAGCAGCATGCGGCGATGGCCTATGCGCTCGATCAGCCGGCCGGCAAAGGTCAGCGAGATCAAGGTGCCGACCGCCGCACCAATCAGGCCCAGCCCCAGCTGGCCCTCGCTGAGTCCCATCAGCCGCTGCAGCTCGCCCAGCCGTGGGAAGAACCCGCCGAGACCGAAGGCGTAGAGAAAGAAGGCCGCAAAGACGCGCCTGTGCGCGGGCAGTCGAAGGCCGAGGCGGCGGATGGAGGACTGTGTCATGAAGGATGGGTAGCACCCGTTGCCTGTTGTCGAAAGGCCTGGGCCATGAAGTCGACGAACACCCGCACCCGCGCCGCCCGCTGGTGGCGCTGCGGGTAGACGGCGTGGATGTCGGCGTCGGGCGTGAAGCACTGCGGCAGCACCTGCACCAGGCGCCCGTTCTGCAGATAGCGCGCGATGTCCCACTCGGCCCGCATCAGGATGCCATGGCCGTCGAGCGCCCAGTTGACGGCAATCTCGCCGTCGTTGGTGGTCAGATTGCCGCGGGTCTTGATGGCCTCGGTGCTGATGCTCTTGCCGCGGCCACTGGACAGGCGCCAGACCCCGTAGGCCTCCTCGCCCTGGCGTATGCCGATGCAGTTGTGCTTGCTCAGGTCGCTGGGCAGCCTGGGTATGCCGTGCCGGGCCAGATAGGCCGGTGCGGCACAGAGCAGGCGCCGGTTCGGTGCGATCTGCCGGGCCATCACCCGGGCATCCGGCGGCGCGCCGAAGCGTATGCAGACGTCGAACGAGTCCTCGGTCAGCGGCGGGGGATTGACCGACAGCTGCAGCTGCACCTCGACCTCGGGGTACTGGCGCACGAAGGTCGAGATCAGCGGCGCGACATGGCTGCGGCCGAAACCCAGGGTCGCGTTGACGCGCAGCAGGCCCCGGGGCGTTGCCTTGGAGACGCCCAGCAGCTCCTCCATATCGTTGATATCGCCCAGGATGCGGCGGGCATGCTCCAGATACAGCTCGCCCTCGGGCGTCAGGCTCATGCGCCGGGTCGTGCGGTTGACCAGGGAGACGCCGATGCGTGCTTCCATCAGCGCCAGATGCTTGCTGACGGCCGGCGTGGTGATGCCCAGTTCACGGGCCGCGGCGCTGAGGCTGCCGGCGCTGGCCAGGGCCGAGAAGAAGCCCAGATCGGCGGGCTGGATGCCGGCGTTCGTGGCCATTGATTGTTGAATTCAAGTAAACGATGGATTCACTTTAGCGGTGCGCGTGAGGGCTGTCCACTTTCTACAGTGGCGCCACTGACCCTAAGACGGAGACATCGATGAAGACCTACGCAATAGCAACCATCCCGGGCGATGGCATCGGCAAGGAGGTGGTGCCGGCCGGCCAGCAGGTGCTGGAGGCGCTGGCAGCGTCCAGCAGCGGCTTTCGTTTCGAGTTCGAGAACTTCGGCTGGGGCGGCGACTGGTACCGCAAGCATGGCGAGATGATGCCGGCCGATGGCCTGGACGCGCTGCGCAACAAGGACGCCATCCTGTTCGGCTCGGCCGGCGACCCCGACATCCCGGACCACATCACCCTGTGGGGCCTGCGTCTGAAGATCTGCCAGGGCTTCGACCAGTACGCCAATGTGCGCCCGACCCGCATCCTGCCCGGCATCGACGGCCCGCTGAAGCGCTGCGGCCCCAAGGACCTGGACTGGGTCATCGTGCGCGAGAACTCGGAGGGTGAGTACTCGGGTGTGGGCGGCCGCGTGCACCAGGGCCATCCGATAGAGGCCGCCACCGATGTGTCGATGATGACCCGCGCCGGCGTCGAGCGCATCATGCGTTACGCCTTCAAGCTGGCCCGGTCGCGGCCGCGCAAGCTGCTGACCGTGATCACCAAGAGCAATGCCCAGCGCCATGCGATGGTGATGTGGGATGAGATCGCCGTGCAGATCAGCCAGGAGTTCCCCGACGTCACCTGGGGCAAGGAGCTGGTCGATGCGGCCACCGCCCGCATGGTCAACAGGCCGCAGACGCTGGACACCATCGTCGCGACCAATCTGCATGCCGACATCCTCAGCGATCTGGCCGCTGCACTGGCCGGCAGCTTGGGCATCGCGCCCACCGGCAATATCGACCCCGAGCGCCGCTACCCCTCGATGTTCGAGCCCATCCATGGCTCGGCTTTTGACATCATGGGCAAGGGCCTGGCCAATCCGGTCGGCACCTTCTGGTCGGTGGTGATGCTGCTGGAGCATCTGGGCGAGTTCGAGGCTGCGCGGCGGGTGATGGCCGCCATCGAGCGGGTCACGGCCAACCCGGCCCTGCACACCGGCGATCTGGGTGGCAGCGCCACGACCGCCGATGTCACCGCCGCCGTCTGCGGCCTGATTGCCGAAGGAGCCGCAGCATGAGCCGCCGCCTGCTGTTGTTGCAAACCCTGTCCATGGGCGCCGCCCTGCTGATTGGCGGCAGCGCCGTGGCACAGGCCTGGCCCGGCAAGCCGGTGACGCTGGTCGTGCCTTTCCCGGCCGGCGGCACGACCGATGTGCTGGCCCGCGCGCTGGCCGAGAAGCTGGCGCTGAGCCTGGGCCAGCCGGTGATCGTCGAAAGCAAGCCCGGCGCCGGCGCCACGCTCGGCGCCGACTATGTGGCCAAGTCCAGGCCGGACGGCTACACCCTGCTGGTCGGCGCCGTGCATCACACCATTGCCAGCAGCGTCTTCAAGAAGCTGCCCTACGACTTCCAGAAAGACCTGACCCCGATCACGACGATTGCCCTGGTGCCCAATGTGCTGGTCGTCAACGCGGCCACGCCGGCCAGGAATGTGGCCGAGCTGGTGGCGCTGCTGAAGGCCAACCCCGGCAAGATGAACTACGGGTCGAACGGCAATGGCACGGCCCAGCACCTGATAGGCACCCAGTTCGAGAACCTCACCGGCACCGATATCGCCCACATCCCCTACAAGGGCAGCGGCCCGCTGGTCACCGATCTGCTGGGCGGCCAGATCACCATGTCCTTCGACACCGTCACGCCGGTGCTGCAGCACATCAAGGGCGGCAAGCTGCGCGCGCTGGCGGTGACCACGGCCACCCGCTCCTCGGCCCTGCCCGACGTGCCCACGCTCGACGAGGCCGGCCTGAAGGGTTTCAATATCGGCACCTGGTTCGGCGTGCTGGCCCCGGCCGCGGTGCCCAGGGACATCGTCGCCCGTCTCAACACCGAGATGGTCAAGGTGATCCAGTCGCCCGAGTTCCGCAAGCGCATGGACGAGATCGGCGCCGAGCCGATTGGCAACAGCCAGGAGCAGATGGCCCAGCAGATCAAGGGCGAGACCGAGAAGTTCGCCAGGCTGGTCAAGGAAGCGAAGGTGGTGATCGAGTAGCGGTCGACGACGCGGCAAGGCCGAGGGCCTGTTCGACGCTGTCCAGCAGCCGTTCCAGCCCCGGCTCGAAGTTCGAGCCGCGCGACCCGGCGGCGGGTCCCTGCTCATTCGTTCGGGCCAGCAGCGCGGCGATCTGACGGCGCATGCGGCGGGCATTCGCCTTGGCTGCCGGCAAGACCGTGCCGGCGCCGAGGTGTTGAACCCGCATGCCGTTGTCGAACTGGTCGAAGGCATAGGGCATCACCAGCTGCGGAATGCCGGCGCGCAGAGCCTCGGCTGTTGTGCCTATGCCGCCGTGATGGACCAGCATCGCCAGCCGGGGCAGCAGCACCTCGAACGGCGCGCTTGCCTGCCACCGCACCGCGGGCGGCAGCGGTTGTGGCAGTTGGTCCGCATAGGGGGTGATGAACAGCCCGCGCCGGCCCAGCGCTTGCAGCACGGACAGCGCGTCGGCGAAATAGCGTGCCGCATGCCGATGTCCGGTGCCGGGTGTGAAGGCAATCGGCGCAGGGCCGGCGGCCAGGAAGGCCTCGAGCTCGGGGGCCAGGGTTCCATGGCTCGGCGGCAGCGGAAACTGCCCCTCGACAAACGTCTCGGGCCAGTCCGGCTGCCGACCGGCGTACCAGGGCGGGAACAGCCCGACACTGGCATCGCAGGCCGCCTGCATATGCGGCAGAAAACTCGCCACCGGCGCGAGGCCGTGGACGGCTCTCGCGGCGTTCAGCCCGGGAAGCAGATCGGGGTCAATCCAGAACCGGTCTATCGTGCGCCACAGGGCGCGCCGCCAGGACAGCGGCACCCAGCGGGGCATCTGCAACGACCCCATCGTCAGCGGGTCATGCACCGTGCGCAGGCTGGCGGGCGCCAGGTAGGCGCCGACGATGCGCAGGTCCGGCCGGCTGCTGCGGGCCAGCGCCGCCAGGGGCACCATGAAGGGATGGCTCAGAACGATGCAGGGCAGGGTCTTGGGCAGCGCGGCCATCAACTCATGGACCACCTGCGCGCTGGGCAGCAGGCCGCGCCAGACGACGCCAAAGCCCTTGCGCTCGTCCCACAGATCCGGCTCGTCCAGAACCGCCTGCGATTGCTCCTGCGTACCGTAGGCGAGGTAGGCCAGGCCGCTGTCCCTTACCCTGGCTTCATGAAAGCGCGGAATCAGCAGCAAGGTGCGCCGCCCGCGCCGGCGCAAACCCAGCGCCAGGTGGAGAAAGGGGTAGAGGTCGCCCCCGGTGCCGAAGGTGCACAGCACGATCAAGGGCTCGGCGGGCTTGTCTGGGTCTGCGCTGAGAAGCTCGGAGGAAATGGAGGACAGGCTGATCGTCGGGCTTGGCATGAACCGATTGTCGGCGAGCGCGCGCCAGTCAATGCCCGCCTTGCCTTGAAAACTGGCCGTTCGCCATCACGTCCAGCGCTTCGGCGCAGCATGAAACTGGGATTTGACATGAAGGATTCGAGCACTCATCGGGCCTCTTGGCGAGCGTTGCTGCTGTGTTCCCTGTTCACGGCCCTGTTCGCCACCGGCGCACTGGCCAAGGGCCAGCCACGGGTGCCGATGCCACGCGGTGCACTGTCCGCCGACGAGCTGGCGAACATCGCCGTGTTCAAGGCGGCCTCGCCGGCGGTGGTCAACATCACCGCCCTGGGCATGCAGCGCGATCTGTTCTCGCTCGATGTGCAGCAGGTGCCGCGCGGCACAGGCACCGGCTTCTTCTGGGACGACAGCGGCCATATCGTCACCAACTTCCATGTGATACAGAACGCCAGCGCGGCCCAGGTCACTCTGGCCAATCAGAGCACTTACAAGGCCCAGCTGGTCGGCGCCTTCCCGGACCGCGACCTGGCGGTGCTGAAGATCGACGTGCCGCAGGCCAGGCTGACGGTGCTGCCGCTGGGCACCAGCCGCGACCTGCAGGTGGGCCAGAAGGTCTATGCCATCGGCAACCCCTTCGGCCTGGATCAGACCCTGACCACCGGCATCGTCAGCGCGCTGAACCGCGAGATCGAATCGGTGACGCGGCGCTCGATACGCGATGTCATACAGACCGACGCGGCCATCAACCCCGGCAACTCGGGCGGCCCGCTGCTCGATTCGGCCGGCCGCCTGATCGGCGTCAACACGGCCATCTACAGCCCCTCGGGTAGCAGCGCCGGCATCGGTTTTGCCATTCCGGTGGACGAGGTGAACCGCATCGTGCCGCGCTTGATACGCGACGGCCGCTTCGTGCGCCCGGCGCTGGGCATCAGCGCCGGCCCGCCGACGATGCGCCAGGCGCTGAACCTGCCCAAGGGCGTGGCCCTGGTGGCGGTGACACCGGGCGGTCCGGCCGAGCGCGCCGGCCTGCGCCCCTTCACCCGCGGCCGCGATGGGGCCATCGTCGCCGGCGATGTGCTGACCGCGATCAACGATCAGCCGGTCAATGATCTGGACGATATGCTCAATGCACTGGAGCGCCTGCAGCCGGGTGACAAGGTGCAGCTGACGCTGTGGCGCGCCGGCAGCACCCGCAAGCTCAGTGTGACGCTGGGTACTTCCAGCGATTGAGCAGAGGACTCAGTGCCCGGCGGCCCCGGACATCTTGGCAAGCACGCCGTTGATGGTGTCCATCACCTTGGCGGCGGTGAAGGGTTTGACGATGTAACCGGCTGCGCCAGCCTGGAAGCTGGCGTCGATCGAGTCGCGGTCGCTGTTGGCCGTGATCATCAGCACCGGCGTGCCCGGGCAGAAGATCTTCAGCTCGACCAGCAGCTCAAGCCCGCTCTTGCCCGGCATCTGGATGTCCAGGCAGATCAGGTCGGGGGCGAAGTGTTCGACCATCTTGAAGCCTGAATCGGCGTCCTTGGCTTCGCGAATCTCCGTGTAGCCATCGTCCTTCAGGATGGTGCGCAACACCGAGCGTGTCAGTGTGGTGTCGTCGATCAGCAAAAACTTGGTCTTCTTCAAGCAGGGCCCCTGGCTTGGGGTCGGCGAGACTTCGACCCACGCGCGCAATTGTCCCGCAGTCCGTGCGGAGCGAGGGTGCGCAGGCCCGGTGCCAAGCCAGCTGGCATGTGGCCTATTCAGCAAAATCTGCAAATTCGCACGGACTGGCGAAGCGCCCGGCGGATCGGGCCGCCGCCTGAAGGCCGACGTGGTGTAAGTTCGCCAGAACTCCTCGTGGCAGCCAGCAGATGAAAAATGCCCAGATCCCGACCCGCCTTGTCGGTGAAGTGCTGTTGATCGTCGCCCTGGCGCAGGTCGCGGTGACGTTTGCTCTGCCTCTGATGGCTGAAACAGCGGCGCTATGGGCCAAGGCCTATTTCGGAGCGGTGTTGCTGGTAGTGCTCAGTGCACCGGCCGCCTACTGGCGTTGCATGGAGGCGCTGCGGCGGGCCAAGGTTGCCGATGTGGCCAACTCGGACCGGGCGCCCGGCATGTCCCAGGAGCGGCAACGTCGCTGGGCGATCGCCATGACCGCCCTGACGCAAATCCTGGGCCTGGCGCTGACCGCCGCGGCCGTGACCTGGCTGGACCGCAGCATCGAAGAGGAAGCCCAGAACCAGTTCACGCGCCATGGCGAGCGCATGGAGGCCGAGATCATGCGCCGGTTCACCTTGCCGGTGTACGGGCTTAGGGGCGCGCGAGGTGTCTATGCGGTCAATCGCCAGGTCAGCAGGGCACAGTTCCGGGCCTATGTGGAGTCCCGCGATCTGGCTGCCGAGTTCCCCGGCGTGCGGGGCTTCGGGCTGATGGAACGCGTGATGCGCCGCGACCTGGAACGCTTTGTCGCCGCGGCCCGTGCCGACCAGGCCCCCGGCTTCGAGGTCACCACCACGGGAGCCGCCGACGACCTCTATATCGTCAAGCTGATCGAGCCGCTATCGGAAAACTACCAGGCCCTGGGTCGTGATCTTGGCGCCGAGGCGGTGCGCCGCGAAGCCATCGAACGGGCGGTGGCCACCGGGGAGCCGGCTCTCAGCGGCAAGCTGAATCTGGTCCAGGACAGGGACCGCACGCCGGGCTTCCTGTTCATTCTGCCGGTGTTTCGCCCCGGCACCGATCCGATCGAGCTGGAGCAGCGCCGGGCCGCCCTGGTTGGCCTGCTGTATGCGCCCATCATCGTCCGCGACCTGCTGACCGGCGTGACCGACATCGCCGACCGCACGATCAACATCCGGCTGCTGCTGGCCGAAGAGGGCGGTACCGCACAGCAGGTGTTCGACGCCGGCCTGCCCGCGGCGGCCGGGGCGCACCGGTTCGAAGCCAGCCGACGGCTCACCATCGGCGGGCGGCAGCTGCTGCTGGAGGCGGTCGCCAGCCCCGCCTTCATGGCCGGCATCCAGCGCAGCAGCCTGGCCTATGTCGGCATGGGCGGGGCCCTGCTGAGCATGCTGCTGGCCCTCTCGGTCTGGTTGCTGGCCGCCGGCCGCATGCGGGCGCTGACCCTGGCCCAGCGCATGACGCTGGACCTGGAGCGCCTCGCCCGCGTGGTTAGGAGCACGTCCAATGCGGTGTCCATCACCGACAGGGATCTGCACATTGTCTGGGTCAACGAGGGTTTCACCCGCGTCACCGGCTTCAGTGCCGCCGACGCGCAGGGGCGCACACCGGGCCAGTTGCTGGGCAGCGGCAAGGCCGACCCGGCGGCGCTGCAGCGGCTGGCCGAGGCCGCGGCGGCGGGGCAGCAATGCCGCGTCGAGATTCTGAATCGCACCAAGGACGGGCGCGAGTTCTGGGTCGATACCGAGATCCAGCCCATGCACGACGCGCAAGGTGCGGTGACCGGCTTCATGGAGATTGCCAGCGACATCACCGAGCGCAAGGCGGCGCTGGCGGCGCTGGCGCGCGAGCGCCAGCAGCTGCAGAACATCCTGCAGGGCACGCGGGTCGGTACCTGGGACCTTAACCAGGCGACGGGCGTGACCGAGGTCAACGAGCGCTGGGCAGAAATGCTGGGCTTCACCCGGGCCGAGCTGGGACCAGTCACCGCCGCGGTCTGGACACGGCTGGCGCATCGGGACGATCTGCGACGGTCTGCCGAGCTGCTTCGGCAGCATTTCGACGGCGTGATCGACTATTACGAATGCGAGATCCGCCTGCGCCACCGGCTGGGCCATTGGGTTTGGGTGCTGTCGCGGGGTCAGGTCTTTCAGCGCGATGCCGACGGCAAGGTCGAGCGCATGGCCGGCACGCATATGGATGTCACCGAGCGCAAATTGGCCGAGCAGGCCCAGCAGCGCACGACGGCCATGTTGCAGGCCATTCTCGACAATCTGCCCTGCGGATTGAGCGTGTTCGACGCCGATCTGCAACTGCTTGCGCACACCCGGCAGTTCCGCACCCTGCTCGATCTGCCGGACAGCCTGTTCGGCCCCGGCGGCACCAGCTTCGAGAGCATCATCCGCCACAACGCCGAGCGCGGCGAGTACGGGCCGGGCGACGTCGATGCCATGGTGGCCCTGATCGTCGAGCGCGCCCGTCACCCGGTGCCGCACCTGATCGAACGGCTGCGGCCCGGCGGGGTGGCGCTGGAGATACGCGGCGCGCCGATGCCGCTGGGGGGCTTCGTCACCACCTACACCGACATCAGCGAGCGCAAGCGGTCGGAAATCGCCATCCGCGACAGCGAGCACCTGATGCGCCTGGTGATCGACAACATCCCGGCGCGTATCGCCTACTGGGACATGGAGCACCGCCTCAAGTTCGCCAACAAGCCCTTTCTTGAACGCTTCGGCGGCCATCTGGCCAACTGTGTCGGTCAGAGCGACGTCGAGATCCTGGGCGAGGTGCGGGTCGCGGCGAGCGAGGAACTGATAGCGGCGGCGCGGCGCGGCGAAACGCAGAGCTTCGAGCGCGAGGACCGCGCGGCCAACGGCGAGATCAGCCACATCCTGACCCACCTGATCCCGGATTGGTGGAACGACCAGGTCCAGGGCGTGGTGACCTTGACGATGGACATCACCTTCGTCAAGAAGGCCGAGGCGGATCTGCGCCTGGCCAACCAGGCGCTGGCCATAGCGCGCGACCGCGCCGAGCAGGCCAGTCTGGCCAAGGGCCAGTTCGTGGCCAATATGAGCCATGAGATCCGCACGCCGATGAATGCCATCCTGGGCATGCTCAAGCTGCTGTCCCGAACGCCGCTGACCGAGCGTCAGCAGGACTACACCAGCAAGACGGAGCGCGCGGCGCGCAGCCTGCTGGGCCTGATCAACGACATACTGGATTTCTCCAAGGCCGAGGCCGGCAAGATGACGCTGGACCCGCGCCCCTTTGCCGTGGATGGGCTGCTGCGCGATCTGGCGGTGATACTGCAGGTCAACCTCGGCAACAAGCCGGTCGAGTTGCGCTTCGACAGGGATCCGGCGCTGCCCCCCTGCCTGGTGGGCGACGACATGCGGCTGCAGCAGGTGCTGCTCAATCTGGCCGGCAATGCGCTCAAGTTCACCGACAGCGGTGAAGTGTTGCTGCAGCTGCGTCTGCTGGAGCGCAGGGGCGGGTTGTGCCGCGTGGCGTTCGCGGTGCGCGACACCGGCATCGGCATCGCGCCCGAGCAGCAGCAGGCGGTGTTCAGCAGCTTCTCGCAGGCCGAGGCCTCGACCACGCGCCGTTTCGGCGGCACCGGGCTGGGCCTGTCCATCAGCCAGCGGCTGGTCGAACTGATGGGCGGCCGGATCGCGCTCGACAGCGAGCTCGGCCGGGGCAGCACTTTCCGTTTCGAGCTGGAGCTGCCGGTGGGCGAGGGCAGCGGTGAGCCCGGGTTGGCGCCTGGCGTCAAGGCGGGGCCGCCGCGGCTGCAGGGCCTGCGCCTGCTGCTGGTCGAGGACAACCTCAACAACCAGCAGGTGGCGCAGGAGCTGCTGGAGGCTGAGGGAGCCTCGGTCACACTGGCCGACGACGGTCGGCAAGGGGTGGCCGCGGTGGCCGCCGCCGACCCGGCCTTCGACGCCGTGCTGATGGACGTGCAGATGCCGGTGATGGATGGCTTCACGGCCACGCGCGAGATTCGCCGGCAGCCCGGGCTCGCCGATCTGCTGATCATCGCCATGACCGCCAATGCCAGCGCCGACGACCGCCAGGCCTGCCTGGCCGCCGGCATGAACGACCACATCGGCAAGCCCTTCAACATCGACGCGCTGGTGGCCCTGCTGCGCCGACGTCTCGGCCGCGATCAAGGCGATGCCGGCGCTGTCGCGCCGATGCCGACCGCCCCCCGTGGGACGCTGCCCGGGTTGTCCGAGGCCGACCTGGCCGAGGCGCGCAGCCAGGGGCTGGAGATCGCCGCGGCTCTGGCCAGGCTCGGCGGCCGCGGCGATGTCTGGGCCCGCTCGGCCCGGTCTTTTGTCAAGCGACTGCCGGACCTGGCCGGGGAAGTTGGCCGGCTGCTGGGCGAGGCCTCGCGCATCGACGCCCTGCGCTGCCTGCACACGCTGAAGGGCGAGGCCGGGACGCTGGGCGCCGCACGGCTGGCCAGTCAGGCCGCTGCCTTCGAGGCGGAACTGCGCAAGGCCGGCGCGAGCGACGCGGACGATGCCCAGTTGATCGCGCAGGGGCTGGCCGCGCTGGCCGAGCATGGGGCACAGACGGCCGCGGCGCTGCAGGCCATACTGCGGCTGTACGAACTCGCCAGGCCGTCCGGCCCGAATGCCGCCGCTGAGGCGGATCGGCCCGGCCTGATGCAGGCGCTCGGCACCCTGATGAACCTGCTTGAGGATGACGATATGGCCGCCACCGATCAGTTCTCGGCCTTGCAGCAGGCCCATGAGCCGCACTGGGCCGAGGCCCTGGAGCCGCTGGGCGAGGCCATCGCCGGGCTGGATTTCGCGCAGGCCGCGTCGGAGTGCCGGGTCTTGATGGGGAGGCTTGCCGCACATGACTGAAGCGAATGCTGCCGGGCCTGATGCGCCGCACCGATCCCGCTTGCTGGTCGTCGACGATCAGCAGGTCAATGTGCAGGCCCTCTACCAGGCGCTGTCGGCCGAGCACCAGATCTTTGTCGCCACCGGCGGCGAGCAGGCCCTGAGCCTGTGCCTGGCCAAGCAGCCGGATCTGGTGCTGCTCGACGTGGTGATGCCTGGCATCGACGGCTTCGAGGTCTGCCGCCGCCTCAAGGCCGACCCGCGCACCCGGGACATTCCGGTGATCTTCGTCACAGCCAGCAGCGAGGAGGAAGCCGAGACCCACGGCCTCGAACTGGGCGCCGCCGACTTCATCACCAAGCCCATCAGCCCGGCCATCGTGCGGGCGCGGGTGAGAACCCAACTGACCCTGAAGGCGCAGGCCGATCGGCTGCGGCAGATGGCCTTCCTCGACGGTCTGACCGGGGTGTGGAACCGTCGCGCCTTTGACGAGCGCCTGCAGACCGAATGGCTGCGGGCCACCCGCAGCGGGCATCCGCTGTCGGTCGTGCTGATCGATGTGGACCACTTCAAGCGCTACAACGACCATTACGGCCACCAGGTCGGGGACGACTGCTTGCGCCGGGTTGCTGCGGCGCTGACCCGCCAGCTGAACCGGCCGGGCGACATCCTGGCGCGTTACGGCGGCGAGGAGTTTGTCTGCCTGCTGCCCGAGACCGATGCGGCCGGCGCCCTGGAGGTCGCGCAGCGGCTGGAGCGCGGCGTTCGTGCCGAGGCCATCCCGCACGCGGAGTCAGGTGTTGACCCCTCGGTGACCGTCAGCCTGGGCGTGGCGGCCCGCAGCGGCGAAGGCTGCAACACCACGGCTGAGCTGCTGGCGGGCGCCGACGAGCAGCTTTACCGCGCCAAGACCGAGGGGCGGGGGCGGGTCTGCGGCCCGCCGGCCCCGGCTTGATGCACGCGGGCCTGCCTAGCAAGTTTGCGGTCAAGTTGTCGTAGGCAGCGCCGGAATGCCCAGGCCCCGCTGCACCGCCGGCCGGGCCAGGAAGGCCTGCACCACGCGGGCCAGCTCGGGGAAGTCCTTGTAGCCGACCAGATCGCCGGCGCCATAGAAGACGACCAGGTTGTTGACCCAGGGCAGGATGGCGATGTCGGCGATCGTGTAGTCGTCGCCCATGATCCAGGCACGACCGGTCAGGCGCTGGTTCAGCACCGCGAGCAGACGGCGCGACTCGGCCACATACCGGTCGCGGGGGCGCTTGTCCTCGTATTCCTTGCCGGCGAATTTGTGGAAGAAGCCGAGCTGGCCGAACATCGGACCCACGCCGCCCATCTGGAACATCAGCCACTGCAGCGTCTCGTAACGCCGCGCCGGATCGGCCGGCAGGAACTGGCGCGACTTCTCGGCCAGGTAGATCAGTATGGCGCCCGACTCGAACAGGGCCAGCGGCTTGCCGCCCGGGCCCTGCGGGTCGAGGATGGCTGGAATCTTGTTGTTCGGGTTCAGCGACAGGAACTCGGGCGTCAGCTGGTCATTGGTGTCGAAGCGCACCAGATGGGGCTCATAGGCCAGGCCGGTCTCTTCCAGCAGGATGGAGACCTTGACGCCATTGGGCGTGGGCAGCGAGTAGAGCTGGAGGCGTTCGGGGTGCTGCGCGGGCCATTTCTGGGTGATGGGGAAGGCGGACAGATCGGTCATTGGCTCAGGGCTGAGGGTGGTGTTGCACTCATTGTGTGGCCCGCACCAAGACCCTGCGCGGCTGGGGCTTTGTCGGCCGGGCAGTGCTGGCGCGGCGGAAAGACCTGCACCGCCTCGGTCGCCACCTGACGCAGCTGGGTCTGCACTGCGCCATCGACGCCGATGTCTATCGCGGGCAGAGCCTGCGGCGAGCCGCCGGTGACGGTGGCATAGAGCATCAGCGCGGCAAGATGGGCGCCGGCCAAGGCCGAGTGGTTGCCATCGGCGGCATGCAGGGTCAGCGCCGGCATGCGCTCCCGAGCCAGATCCCAGGCCTGGCCGATCGGGGCCACGCAGGCCGGCTGCTGGCGGGCGATCGAGACATGCAGATCGTAGATCGTGTCGGTCTCGGCCACGCCGCGGCGCGGCCATTCGGGGAACAACACCGGCAGGGCCCCCGCCTTGCGGGCCTCGCGCACCAGCTCCTCGGCCCCGGCGGTGGAGTACTGGTACATGCCGGTGGTGCTGTACTTCTGCGCCTGCAGCACCACCGCCGTCCATTCGCGGCTGCGCAGCAGGGCCAGGCTTTGACTGTCGGCCAGCCGCTCGTCGAGAAACAGCCAGCCTGGCGCCACCGCCACGGCCACCGACTTGCCGGGCAGCCCGGCGCGCAGCAGGGCCTCCAGCTGCTGGGGCAGCTGGTTCACCGTGGTGTGGCTGTTCCCCATCATCAGCACGGTGACCTCGGCCGAGGGCGCCACCGGTGGCGGCTGGAGCTCCATTTCGCGGTCCAGCGAGCCGCCACCGCAGGCCGTCAGCAGCACGGCTGCGGCCGCGACCAGGACGGACTGCGCGCTCATTGGGTAACCTCCGTGCTTCGCACTGCGGTGCGAGCCCCCTTCGGAACGGCCGGGCGGGGGCTCATGGTTGATAACGGTAGAGCGCCATCGACTCGCTGCCCACCGCGTCCGAGGCGCCGCCAAAACCGCCCATCACATAGATCGCATCGCCGACCACTACGGCCCCCAGGCCATGGCTGCGGTAGGGCATGGCCGGCAGGGCGGTCCAGGCCTGGGTGGCGGGGTCGTAGCGCTCGACGGCATCGCTGACGGTGCCCGGCGTCGATTCGCCGCCCAGCGCATACAGCCGCCCACCCAGCGCCACCACGGCCAGGCTGCCCCGTGCGGTGGGCAGGGGCGCGCCGGCCGCCCATTGGTCGGTGGCGGCGGTGTAGATCTCGACGCTGGCCAGGCTCTGCTGGTCGGCCGCCCGTATGCCCGGCGCCCGGCCGCCGACCACATAGACCCGTCCGTCTATGGCCGCCGCGCCTGCGGCATTGCGCGGCGTGGCCAGCGCCGCGCCGCTGCTCCAGCCCTGGCTGGCGGGGTCGAACATCGAGTGACTGGCGACCGAGGCGCTGGCGCTGTTGCTGTAGTTCCAGCCGCCGACCAGATGCAGGCGCCCGCCCGACGCGGCGGCAGCGGAGGCGAAGCTGATGCGCGGCAGGACGGGGCCGGCGCTCCACTGGCCGCTTGCAGGGTCAAAGACCTGGAAGGCGGTGCTGGCCTCACCGCCCATCGCATACAGCCGGTCGGCGGTGGCCAGGGCGGCGACATTGTCGGTGCCGCGTGGCAGGGCCGGGCCGCTGGACCAGCTGTTGGCAGCGACGTCATAGACCATCACCGTGCGGCGGGTGTCGTAGCCGCCGACGACATAGATCTTGCCGCCCAGGGCGGCCACGCCGAACTTGGCGACGCCCGAGGGCATGTCCGCCAGCTTGGTCCAGCCGGCCGGAAGGGCTGGCGCAGGAGCCGGAGCCGGAGCCGGGGCGGGAGCCGGCGAAGGGGCTGGCGAGGGAGCCGGTGAAGGTGCCGGAGCGGCGGCCTCGGCGCCGCTGCCGCCACCGCCGCAGGCGCTCAACAGCCACATGAGCAGGGCGCCGGAGGTTGCTGTTCTTCTTTGCATGGAGTCTCCTGAATGGGTGCACCGGTGCGATGCCGCCCCAGTAGGCCCAGGCTGGTAGCAGCCGGCAAGAGAGGTCGGCGCCAAACCCGATCCAAACCCCATCCAAAAGATATTTATCGTTGCCTGACAAGCACTTGTGTGCGGCCGCGGGATCAGCGCATCTGCATCAGATCGGCCACCGCGGTGTTGGAAATCTCCACCAGCGCGCTGCCATCGGCGGCCAGCGCGAAGCTGGCCAGCTCGGGGAAGGTGCCCAGCGCATGGACGCTCAACTGCTCCTGGCGGCCGCTGGCCATATCGATCAGCCGGAAGCGCTCGCGGCTGCCGCGCGCCAGCACCACCAGGCCGCGCGGGCCCAGGCGCCAGTCGACCAGGGTCTCGCCGGGCAGCAGGACGTCGAGCTGCCGTTCGCGACCATCGATGGCGCGGTGCCGCAGCGGGCCGCCGAAGCGCTGCTGATAGACCAGGGCGCTGCCGTCGGGTGCCCACTGCATCGCGCGGCCCGGGGGCGTGTCGGTGGGTGCCACGACCGGCGGACGGCTGCCATCGGCGGCAAAGCGCCAGAGCTGCCAGCTGCCGCCGCGATCGCTGGGCACCCAGACCTCGTTGGCGCTGGGGTGCCAGCCGGGGCGGCCATAGGTGGCGGCGTCGGCCGACAGTGCCTGCACCCGCCCGTCCGCTGCATTCAGAACGCAAAGGCCGAAGCGCTTGCCGGGCCCGCAACTGCCCAGAAAAGCCACCTGTTCGCCGCGCGGCGACAGGGCCGGCGCCGCGGCCACCCCGTCGAGCCGGGTCAGCCGGCGGGCCTCGCCGCCGCTGCCATCGGTCTGCCACAGCTCGGACTGGCCGGACCGGCGCGACACGAAGACGGTGGCATCGCCGCTGACATCGGGCGCGCGGTCATTGGCCACCGAGCTGATCAGGCGCTCGGGCCTCCCGTCGCCCCAGGCCAGGCGGGCGATGCTGACATGGGCGCGCAACAACGCATAGACGATGCGGCCGTCTGCGCTGCGCTTGGGCGCGCTACCTTCCAGGCCCAGTGGCAGCGCCTTGGCGCTGGCGCGGTCCCAGCGCAGCAGCACCCGGGTGTCCTGCCAGGTGGTGGAGAAGATCAGATCTCGCCCTGCGGCGGCATAGCTCAGGCCATGCAGCCAGTACAGCTTCAGATGGGACAGGCGCTCGAGCTTGCCATCGAGGGCGATCTCGTACAGATCGCGTGTGCCGTCGGCCGGATCCTGCCTGGCGAAGGCCAGGCGCTGACCGTCGGGCGACCAGGCGGGCTGGTGATCGGGCATGGCCGCGGGCGGGGCCGTGCTCAGACGCCGCAGACCGGTGCCGTCCGGGGCGATCAGGAACAGGCCGCCGGCGCCTTCGGCCGTGGCGCTGAAGGCGATCCAGCGGCCGTCGGGCGACCAATCGACGGTGGGCGTGAACATCGGCGTGCAGCGCGCCAGCTCGCGCTGGCTGCGTTCCTGCAGGCTATAGATCCACAGCGTGCATTGCCCGCCACCTGGAGATGCCACATAGGCGATGGCCTGGCCGTCGGGTGACCAGGCCAGACCCTGCACCTCGCCGGCCTCGCCACTGATGGCCTGTGGCGTGGCATTCAAGTCGTCGGCGGCGCGCAGATACAGCCGGCCCGCGCCCTGGCCCTGCCACCAGCCAAAGGCCAGCAGCCGGCCGTCGGGCGAGAGCTGGCCCAGGTATTCGAGGCCGGGGTTCTGCGTCAGCGGCGTGGCGGTGGCCAGCGCCGCTTCAGGCGGCGGCGGTGTGCGCTGCAGCCAGGCCCAGGCCAGGGCCGAGCTGATCAGGGCTGTGGCGAGCAAGGGCAGCAGCAGGCGACGGGTGGGCGCCGGAGCTTGATCTGCGGAGGGCCCGGCTGCGGGCGCCACTGCGCCCGCCGGGGTGACAGGGGCGACAGGGGTGACAGGGGCAATCAGCCGGTAGCCCTTCTTGGCCACCGTCTCCACATAGCGCGGCGCCTCGGGGTCATCGCCCAGGGCCTGGCGTATGGTCCAGATGGCGGTGTTGATGGCCTTGGGCGCGACGAACTGGTTGCCGTCCCAGATGGTGTCGACGATCTCCTCGCGGCTCACCGTCTCGCCGGCATGGCGGGCCAGCAGCACCAGCAGGGCCATCGCCTTGTGGCGCAGCGGCCGCTGCTCCTGGCCGCGCAGCAGGCGGTTGCCGGCGGCGTCAACAGTCCAATCGCCGAGCGTGAAGCGGTCGCGGGCAGGGTCCACTGCGCTCAACGCTCGCGCAGCGCACGTAAGCGCGCGTCGATCTCCCGCTGCAGGGCCTGGCCCTGGCTGGGCGGCGGTGGCGGCGCGAGTGGGCGCAGCGCCGGCGGCACCCAGGGGTCGCGCAGCGGCGTCTGCAGTGCGTCGGGCGGGGGCAGGGTGGTGGCGGCGGCGGCCAGCGCGGGAGCGGCCTGCGCGCGTACCGTTGGCGCTTTGCCTGCCGCCTGGGCCACCGCCAGCGTGCCGCGGTAGAAGGCCACCAGATCGGCCTTGCTGGCCGCGCGGGAGGCGTCGTCCAGATAGGTCATATGGCCGCCGGCATAGTTGCGCACCAGCACGCGGCCGGGCAGATTCAGCCGTGCCAGGTCCTGCTCGGTCTGATGGAAGGGCGTGGCCAGGTCGTGATAACCGTTCAGCGCCAGCACGCGCAGCCGCGGGTTCAGCGCCAGCGCGGCGCCGAGGTCGGGGATGCTGTCGGGCAGGCTCTTGCCGGCATGGCGGAAGTCCCAGCTCTCGATCGCGCTGCTCAGCAGCACATAGGTCGAGCCATTGCTGTAGCGCAGGTTGTCGCGCAGATAGCTGGCAATGGCGCCCGAAAACGAGGCGCCGATGACGGTGCTCGACGGATCGCCCTCGCTGGCCAGCGCGCTGCCCACCGGCGCCGACACGCGGGCGTCATAGCGGCCGATCACGGTGCCGGGCATCAGCTGGTTGCGGTACAGGCCCGGCTGCATATTGAAGCTGCTCTGCCAGTGGGTGAGCGCCAGGCCGGTGTAGTCGGTGAGCAGCGGCGGCAGCTCGGCGGGCACGGCGTTGCCCTGCAGCAGGGCATTCACCGCCGGTGTGTAGCGGCTGGCGGTGAAGTCACGCATCTGCGTCATGTAGGCGCCGAGGTCGGTGGGCAGCGGGCGGGCCAGCTGGTAGTGCTGACCGGTGGCCGCATAGCTGGGCAGATAGCCTCCGCAGCTGATGGTGGCCTGGCCGGTGACGCCGCAGTTGCTGTTGTAGTCCATCGCCGGTGCCTGCAGCACCAGGCCGGTCAGCTGCACCCCGGCGCTTTCCAGCAGCGAGGCCAGCACGGCGGTGCGCGGCCCGCCATAAGACTCGCCGAACAGGTATTTGGGCGAGGCCTGGCGCGCGTAGACGGTGAGGTAGCGCTGCACGAAGTCGCGGAACACGGCCGCATCGGCATCGACGCCCCAGAAGCTGCGGTTGTTGAACGGCGCAATCGCCTGGGACAGCCCGCTGCCGACCGCGTTGACGAAGACCAGATCGCTGGTGTCGAGCAGGCTTTCGGCGTTGTCCACCAGGGCGAAGGGCCGCGGCAGGGCGGTGGACGGCATGCCGGTGGCCAGGCGCTTGGGGCCGTAGGAGCCCAGATGCAGCCAGACGCTGGCCGAGCCGGGGCCGCCGTTGTAGAAGAAGGTGATGGGCCGCGCGGCGGCCGGCTGGTTGTCGGCGGTGTAGGCGACGTAGAAGAAGGAGGCCTGGTCCTGGCCGGTGCCGGGCGCCTTGGCCGTCAGGTGGCCGGCCTTGGCCGTGTAGGCGATGGCCGTGCCGTTCAGGGTGATGCTGTGCGTGCTGGTGGCCGCCGCCTCGACGGCCGAGGCCAGCGAGGCGCTGGCGCTGGAGGAGTAGCTGGTCGGATCGACCAGGGTGCCCGGCACGGTGGGGGTGGGCACGTCGGGCGGCGGAGTCGCGTCGCCGCCGCCACCGCCTCCACAGGCACTCAGCCCCAGCAGCAGCGCAAGTGCTGCAACCCTAGCCCAGCGATGTTCAGATGCAGCGGCCACCATCCACCTCCATGCACACACCGGTGATCATGCTGGCCTCGTCGCTGCACAGAAAGCAGGCGGCGTTACCGAGGTCTTCGGGCGTCGAGAAACGCCCGAGCGGAATGCTGGCCAGGAACTTGGCACGGACGGCCGGCGTGTCTTCGCCCATGAAGGTCTTCAGCATCGGCGTTTCGCCGGCCACCGGGTTCAGCGCCACCACCCGTATGCCGAACGGTGCCAGCTCCACCGCCATCGAGCGGGTGGCGGTGATGACGAAGCCCTTGCTGGCGTTGTACCAGGTCAGATTCGGCCTGGGGCTGACGCCGGCCGTGCTGGCCATATTCAGTATCACGCCTGCGCCGCGGCCGGTCGCCTCTCGCAAGGTCTTGAAGCGCGGCACCGCCTCGCGGGCGGCCAGGTAGATGGCCTTCATATTGACGGCGACGATGCGGTCGAACTCGTCCTCGGCCAACTCCTCCAGCGGCTGCGGCGTGTGGCCGACGCCGGCGTTATTGACCAGGATGTCCAGGCCGCCGAAGTGTTCGACGGTGGCATCCATCATGATCTTCACGTCGGCGGCGTTGCTGACGTCCACCCGCAGCGCCCGCACCGCCGGGCCCAGCAGCGCGGCCAGGTGCAGGCCGGCGGCCAGATCGCGGTCGGCGATCAGCACGCGGGCGCCCTCGGCGACGAACTTGCGCACAATGCCCTCGCCAAACCCCGACGCCCCGCCGGTGACGATGGCGACCTTGTCCTTCAGCCTCATGCCTGTCTCCTTTTGTCTCGGCTTCGGGCCGCACTACGCACTATCATGCACCGAGGCGGGTTCTGGATCCAGTATCCAATCCCCGCATGACCATCGTCGAATGCATCGGGGGTTCAGATGTCCGACCTGCTGGAATGGCAAAGCCGTGTTCGTCTGGTGGACGAGGTGGCGCAGGTGCTGCGCGAGCGCATCTACAAGGGTGTGCATGCGCCCGGCGACGTGCTGCGCCAGGTGCAGCTGGCCGAGCAGCTGGGCGTGAGCCGCACCCCGCTGCGCGAGGCGCTGAGGGTGCTGCAGGCCGAGGGGCTGGTCGAGGCCGATGCGGTGCGCGGTGTCAGCGTGGCGCGGATCGACGGGCCGCGGCTGCTGGACGCCTATGTGCTGCGCGAAATGCTTGACGGCCTGGCCGCGCGCCTGGCCGCCGAGCGTTCCGCCGGGCACGCCCATGCGCTGCTGGACCCCATCGTCGCGAGCCAGCGCCGGGCCATGCAGCCCTGGTCGGCCGGGGACTACACGCTGGCCAACGTCCACTTCCACACCACCATCGTCGAGATGGCCAGGAATGAATTCCTCAGTGGGCAGCTGGGCATCGTGCGGCTGACCTCCCAGGTGTTTGCGCCCGCCGTGATACTGGCCGAGGCGGAGGCCGAGCAGGCCGTGCGGGAGCATGACGGCTTGATCGCCGCGATCGCGCGCGGCGATGCCGACGAGGCCGAGCGCCTGGGCCGCAGCCATATCCGCAGCACCATCATCTGCCTGCGCGAGCAGCTCGCCACGCCCCCATGACCCTGTTTCTGCTGAAGCGCCTGGCCACCCTGGCGCTGACCCTGTTGGGCGCCTCGGCCGTGGTGTTCCTGGTGCTGGAGATACTCCCCGGCAACGCCGCCCAGGTGCTGATGGGCACCGAGGCCACGCCCGAGTCGGTGGCCGCGCTGGCCGCCAAGCTGGGCCTGGACGCGCCGCCGCTGCAGCGCTACGGTGCCTGGCTGATGGGCATGCTGTGCGGTGATCTGGGCATCAGCTATGCCTACAGCACACCGGTGCTGGATCTGATTCTGGAGCGTCTGGCCTTGACTGTGCCGCTGGCGCTCTTGGCCATGCTCTTGAGCACCCTGCTGGCGCTGGCCGCTGGTGTCTATGCCGCGGCCCATCACAGGAAGGTCGGCGATACCGGCCTGATGGCGCTCAGCCAGCTGGGCATAGCCATCCCCAATTTCTGGTTCGCCATCCTGCTGATCTGGGTTTTTGCCGTCAAGCTGCAGTGGTTTGCAGCCGGCGGCTTTCCGGGCTGGAGCGAGGATGACGGCGGTGGCCTGTGGCCCGGCCTGCAGGCCCTGGTGCTGCCGGCGGTGGCCTTGGCCGTGGTGCAGGCGGCGATTCTGGCGCGCATCACCCGTTCGGCGGTGCTGGAAGTGCTGCGCGAAGACTTTGTGCGCACCGCCCGTGCCAAGGGCCTGAGCCGGCGCGGCGCGCTGTGGGGCCACGTCTTGCGCAACGCAATGATTCCGGTCGTCACCATCATGGGCCTGCAGTTCGCCAATCTGCTGGCCGGCACCATAGTCGTCGAGAATGTGTTCTATCTGCCGGGCCTGGGCCGGCTGATCTTTCAGGCCATTGCCAACCGCGATCTGGCCGTGGTGCGCAACTGCGTGCTGCTGCTCGCGGCGATGGTCGTAGTCGTCAACTTCCTGGTCGATCTGCTCTATGCCGTGATAGACCCACGCATCAAGGTATCCGGTCTGTGAGAGCGCACAAAAGCTTTGTGATCGGCGCCCTGCTGACCTCGCTGGTCGCGCTGGCGGCCCTGCTGTCCCTGGTCTGGACGCCCTGGCCGCCGTACGAGATCGATTTGCCCTCGAAACTGCAGCCGGCCTCCGCCGCCCACTGGATGGGCACCGATGTGCTGGGCCGCGACGTGCTGACCCTGATACTGGTCGGCGCGCGCAACTCCATCGTGGTTGGCGTGATCGCGGTGGGCATAGGCCTGCTGGTCGGCGGCTTGCTGGGCCTGTGGGCGGCGGCGCGGCGCGGCTGGGTCGAGGAAATCATCATGCGGATGAGCGATTTCACCTTCGCCTTCCCGGCCCTGCTGTCGGCCATCATGATGACGGCGGTGTTCGGGCCCGGCATCGTGAACTCCATCATCGCCATCGGCATCCACAACATCCCGACCTTTGCCCGCGTCACCCGCGCCTCGGCCAATGCGATCTGGTCGCGTGACTACTGTCTTGCCGCCCGCGCTGCGGGCCGAGGCCCGGTGCGCATCAGCATCGAGCATGTGCTGCCCAATATCCTGTCGGTGCTGATCGTGCAGGCCACGATCCAGTTCGCGCTGGCGATACTGGCCGAGGCGGCGCTGTCCTATCTGGGCCTGGGCACACAGCCGCCGCAGCCGTCATGGGGCCGCATGCTCAGCGAGGCGCAGACGCTGTTGTTCCAGGCGCCGCAGCTGGCCGTCTATCCGGGCCTGGCCATCATGCTGGCGGTGCTGGGCCTGAACCTGCTCGGCGACGGTCTGCGCGACATGCTGGACCCCAAGCTGGCGAGGGCGCGATGACGGCCCTGCTCGAAGTCCAGAACCTGCGGGTGCGCCTGCAGACCGCCGCCGGCCCGGCCGAGGCGGTGCGTGGCCTGAGCTTTGCGCTGGAGGCCGGTGACACGCTGGGCCTGGTGGGAGAGTCGGGTTGCGGCAAATCGCTGACGGCGCTCGCGCTGATGGGCCTGCTGCCCGAGGGCGCCGAGATCGAGGGCAGCATCCGCTTCAAGGGCCAGGACTTGCTGGCACTCGGCGATGAAGCCTACAGCCGGCTGCGCGGCGACCGCATCGCGATGATCTTCCAGGAGCCGATGACGGCGCTGAACCCGCTGCATCGCATCGGCCGCCAGGTGGCAGAGCCGCTGGTCCTGCACCAGAGGCTGTCGCGGGCCGAGGCGCTGACCGAGGCGGTGCGCCTGCTCGACCGCGTGGGCCTGGCCGACGCGCGGCGCCGTGCCGAGGCCTATCCGCACCAGCTGTCCGGCGGCCAGCGCCAGCGCGTGGGCATTGCGATGGCGCTGGCCTGCGGCCCCGAGCTCTTGATTGCCGACGAGCCGACCACGGCGCTCGATGTGACGATACAGGGCCAGATCCTGGAGCTGATCGCGGGGCTGGTGCAAGAGCGCGGCATGGGGCTGATCCTGATCTCGCATGACCTGGGCGTGATTGCCGAGAACGTGCGCTCCATGCTGGTGATGTACGGCGGCCAGGCCGTAGAGGCCGGGCCCACGGCGGCGGTGTTCGAGCGCATGGGCCACCCGTACACGCAGGGCCTGTTCGCCGCCCGGCCGCAGCTGGGCGTTTCGCGCGGTCAGCGCCTGCAGACGATTGCCGGCACCGTGCCCGAGCTGCGCCAGCTGCCCGCCGGTTGCGCCTTCAGCGCCCGCTGCGCGCTGGCCGAGGACGCCTGCCAGCGCATCGCCCCACCGGCCGAGCGTCTGGATCATGGCCATGAGGTGCGCTGTCTGCGCCTGGCCGAGTCGTTGCGCCGGGCACCGCAACCATGGTGACCTTGCTGCAGGCCAGCGACCTGGTGCGCCACTACCCGCAGCCGCGCGAGCAGCTGTGGCGCGCGGCGCCCAAGGTGCAGGCGCTGAATGGCGTCAGCTTTGCGCTGGAGGCGGGCAAGAGTCTGGGCGTGGTCGGAGAGTCGGGTTCCGGCAAGTCCACCCTGGCGCGGGCGGTGATGGCGCTGGAGCCGCTGGACGGCGGCTCGGTCACCCTGCTGGGCCAGGACCTGCATCGGCTGGGTCGGGCCGAGCTGCGGCTGGCGCGCCAGCATTTCCAGATGGTGTTCCAGGACCCCTATGGCTCGCTGGACCCACGGCAGACGGTAGCGCGCATCGTCGCCGAACCCTTGAGCGCTTTGAGCGGCGAGCTGCTGGTGGACGCCAGCACACAGCGCAAGCGGGTGCTCGAATCGCTGGACGCGGTGGGCCTGCGCGCCACCGATGCCAACAAATACCCGCACGAGTTCTCAGGTGGCCAGCGCCAGCGCATCGCCATCGCCCGCGCGCTCGTGACCCGGCCCAAGCTGATCGTCGCCGACGAGCCGGTCAGCGCGCTCGACGTCTCGGTGCAGGCCCAGGTGCTGAACCTGCTGCAGGATCTGCAGGCTCAGTTCGGCATCAGCTATCTGCTGATCAGCCATGACCTGGCGGTGGTCGATCACCTCTGCGACGAGGTGCTGGTGCTGTACCAGGGGCGGGTGGTCGAGCGGGGGCCGCCCGAGCAGCTGTTCCAGCGGCCCAGTCACCCCTACACCCGTGCCCTGCTTGCCGCCGTGCCACGCGCAAGGCCGGTGGCCATGCCATCATGAGCACATCTTTGTTGGAGCCCGCCCGCATCATGTTCAAAGCACTCGTTCTTGGCGCCAGCCTGGCGCTGACATTGACCGCCCCCGCCGCCCAGGCCCAAGCGAAGAAAGACAGCGTCATCCTGGCCATGACGCTGGAGCCGCCGGGCCTGGACCCGACCGCCGGTGCGGCCTCGGCGATTGCCGAGGTGGTGCTTTACAACGTGTTCGAGACGCTCACCAAGATTGGGCCCGACGGCAAGGTCTCGCCGCTGCTGGCCGAAAGCTGGGAGGTTTCGCCGGACCTGAAGACCTTCACCTTCAAGTTGCGCAAGGGCGTCAAGTTCCAGAACGGCGAACCGTTCAATGCCCAGGCGGTGAAGTTCTCGTTCGAGCGTGCGGCCGATGAGAAGTCCACCAACAAGGACAAGCGCCTGTTCGCCAGCATGGGGCTGATTGCCGCGCCCGATGAGCACACGGTGGTGATTGGGCTGAAGACCATAGAGCCGGACTTCCTGTTCCTGATCGGCCAGGCCACGGCGGTGATCGTCGAGCCCAAGAGCGTGGCCACCAATGCGACGCAACCAGTGGGCACCGGGCCGTACAAGCTGGACGCCTGGGCCAAGGGCTCCAGCATCACGCTGGCCAAGTGGCCGGCCTACCGCAATGCGGCCGCGGTGAAGATGAGCCGCGCCCAGTTCCGCATCATCAGCGACCCGTCGGCCCAGGTGGCGGCCCTGCTGGCCGGCGACGTGGACGCCTTCCCTCGTGTGGCCGCCGCGCGCAGCCTGGCCCAGTTCCGGGCCGACAAGCGCTTTCAGGTGCTGCTCAATGGTTCACGGGCCAAGACCATTGTGGCGATCAACAACAAGAAGAAGCCGTTGGACGATGTGCGCGTGCGTCGTGCCATTGCCGCGGCGATAGACCGCAAGGCGGTGATCGAGGCCGCGGCCGACGGCTTTGGCGTGCCCATCGGCAGCCACTATGTGCCTGGTGCACTGGGTTATGTGGACACCACCGGCGCCAACCCCTTCGACATCGCCAAGGCCAAGGCCCTGCTGAAGGAGGCCGGGGTCACCTTGCCGCTGGAGCTGAGCCTGAAGCTGCCGCCGACGCCCTATGCCCGCCAGGGCGCCGAGGTGGTGGCCGCCCAGCTGGCCAAGGTTGGCATCACGGCGAAGATCGAGAATGTCGAATGGGCGCAGTGGCTGTCGGGCGTCTACACCAACAAAAACTATGACCTGAGCATCATCTCCCACGTCGAGCCGTTCGACCTGGGCAACTATGCCAAGCCGGGCTATTACTGGGGCTACGAGAACCCCAAGTTCAACGAGCTGTTTGCCAAGATCAACAATGCCCCGCGCGAGGACGAGCGCGCCAGGCTGCTAGGCGACGCGCAGCGCATGTTGGCCGCCGATGCGGTCAATGTCTATCTCTACCAGCCGCAGTGGATCACGGTGGCCAAGAAGCGCCTGGGTGGGCTGTGGAAGGACATGCCGGTGTTTGTCAACGATGTCTCGGGCCTTTATTGGGAGTGAGCTGGCCCCGGATTGCATCCGGGCTACGGAGAGTGGGTAGCCCGGATGCAATCCGGGAACCAGGCAAGCCCGTCTTGCGCCTTCGCCGGGCAAACGCTACAACCTCAGTCACCCGACGAAGCACATTGCGATGACACCTCTGCACGACCTCTCCGCGCTTGACCTGCTGGCTGCCTACCGCAGCCGTGCGTTGTCGCCGGTCGAGGTGACCAAGGCGGTGCTGGCCCATGTCGAGAACTGGGAGCCGTTTCTGCACGCCACTTATGCGCTGGATCCGCATGAGGCAATGGTGCAGGCCAAGGCCTCCGAGGCGCGCTGGGGCAGGGGCGAACCACTGACCATGGGCGGCCTCACCCTGGACGGCGTGCCGTCCATGCTGAAGGAAAACATCGCCACACAGGGCGTGCCCATGCCGCTGGGCACCGCCGCCACCGAGCTGGTGCCGGCCGCCGAAGACGCCCCGCCGGCCGCCCGCATGCGCGAGGTGGGCGCCGTGTTCATGGGCAAGACGACGATGCCCGACTACGGCATGCTGTCGTCCGGCCTGTCGAGCTTTCACCCGCTGACGCGCAACCCCTGGGATCTGAGCAAGAACCCGGGCGGGTCGAGTGCCGGCGCAGCGGCCGCGGCCGCTGCGGGCTATGGGCCGCTGCATGTCGGCACCGATATCGGCGGCAGCGTACGCCTTCCGGCCGCCTGGTGCGGCATCTTCACCCTGAAGCCCAGCCTGGGCCGCATACCGATCAAGCCGCCCTACGCCGGCCGCGTCGCAGGCCCGATGACGCGCACGGTGGCCGATTCCTCCCTGCTGATGAGCGTGCTGAGCCGCCCCGACTGGCGCGACAGCATGAGCCTGCCCTGGCAGGACATCGCCTGGAGCCAGCTGGAGCGCGACATCAAGGGCTTGCGCATTGCCTTGATGATGGACGCCGGCTGGGGCATGGCCGTCGAGCCGGAGACGGCCGCGGCGGTACAGCAGGCCGCTCGACAGCTTGAGCGGGCCGGTGCGGTGGTCGAGCCCATCAAGGGCTTCAGCAGCCGCGAGATGATGGACGGGCTGGACAAGTTCTGGCGCATGCGTTCCTGGCTGGACATCTCGGCCCTGCCGCCGGCGCGGCAGAATCAGGTACTGCCCTATATCCGCGAGTGGGTCAGCACCGGGGCCTATCTGACGGCGGCCGAGGTCTTCAAGGGCTATGGCCAGATGGCGGCGATGCGCGATGCGGCGATTGCCGCCTGCCAGCCCTTCGACTTCGTGCTCTCACCGGTAAGTCCGGTGCCGGCCTATGCCGCCGAGCTGGCCAGCCCGTTGAACGATCCGCAGCGGCCGTTCGAGCACATCGCCTTCACCGTGCCCTTCAATATGAGCGAGCAACCGGCCGCCAGCATCAACTGCGGCTACACGGCCAAGGGTCTGCCGATAGGCCTGCAGATCATCGGCCGGCGCTTCGACGACCTGGGCGTGCTGCAGCTGGCCCGCGCCTTCGAGCAGATGCGCGGCGCCCAGCATGCCTGGCCCAAACCGCCGGCGGAGTGATGCGCGATGGCTTTGGCAACCCGGTCACGCTGGCCGACGCCAGCAGCCTGGTCGCGCTGAACGACTTCGTCGAGGGCTTTGCCGCCTGCCAGCTGCGCGTGCTGAAGGTGCTGGACATCGCAGTTCAAGAGCCCGGCGTGCTGGTCCAGGCCTATGCCGCAGCCCTGCATCTGTTTGCCGAGACGCCACAGGCGCCGACCCACGCCCAGCCCTTTCTGGACCGTGCGCTGAACCCGCTGCAGCCGGCCACGACGCGGGAGCGGCAGTTCGCGCTCGCGGTGCAGGCCTGGGGCCAGAGTGAGGTGGATCAGGCCCTGGCGCGGCTGGAAGCGCTGCTGCGCGAGCACCCGCGCGATCTGGTGGCGCTGAAGCTGGCCCAGGTGCTGGCCTTCAATCTGGGTGACTCGCCTCGCATGCTGCGCTTGGCCCTGCTGTGCAGGGCGGCGGCGGCCGATGTGGCCTATCTGCACGGCATGCTGGCCTTCGGCTACGAGCAATGCCACTGGCTGCCCGAGGCCGAGGCCAGTGCGCGCCGCGCGTTGGCGATGCAGCCGCGCGAGCCCTGGGCCCAGCATGCGCTGGCCCATGTGATGCTGACCCAGGGGCGGCTGACCGAGGGGCGCGACTTCATGCAGGCGGCCAGCCCCGGCTGGCAGGGCCTGAACTCCTTCATGCAGACGCACAACTGGTGGCATCTGGCCCTGTTCCACTTGGAGCTGGGCGAGCTCGACGCGGTGCTGAAGCTCTATGACCAGCAGGTCTGGGGCGTGGCGCCGGACTATTCGCAGGACCAGATCAACGCCGTCTCGCTGCTGGCGCGGGTCGAGCTGGCCGGTGGTGTGGTCGGTGCGCGCTGGCAGGCGCTGGCCCCATTCCTGGCGCCTCGGGTCAGGGACCAGGTCTTGCCCTTTCTGGATCTGCACTACCTCTACGGCCTGGCCCGTGCCGGGTGGCCCGAGGCCGATGCGCTGCTGCGCAACCTGATCCGGTTCGCGCCGCTGGCCCCGGCCGCCCAGCGCGGCGCCTGGCTGCGCGTGGCCGTGCCGGCCGGCCGCGGCCTGCTGGCCCACGGCCGCGGGCGCTTCGAGGAGGCCGTTGATCAGCTGGGCCAGGCCCTGCCGCGCCTGGTCGAGATCGGCGGCAGCCATGCGCAGCGCGACCTGTTCGAGCAGATCTACATCGACGCCCTGCTGCAGGCCGGGCGCTACAGCGCGGCGCAGAACCTGCTGCAGCCGCGCTTGAATTCCAGCCCTTGCTCGCAGCGGCTGCGGCGCCAGGTGGGTGGGGTCAATCGCTGGCTCAGTTTGTGAGCCCTTTGACCCGGCTGGAATCCGCGACCTATCGACGCCGGCGCAGCGCCGCCGCCCCGACGATGCCGAGGCCAGCAAGCATTAGTGCATAGGTTTCGGGCTCAGGCACTGCGAGCACTTCGCGATTGAAGATGCAGCTGGGGTTGTGAAATCGGCAGGGTTCACCCAGGGAAATGGATCGCTCCATCGGTGCGCCATTCAGGTCAATGCCCGACACATAGAACAAAAGCTCTGCGTTGACCAGGCGGTAAATTCCGGGCGCGACCGGGCCGTTCTGTGGCAAGAACCGCCCGAGCAGAAAGTCTTTGTGTGCGCCTGCTGCAATCGTGAACGGCGTGTTGTCATAGAACGATGATGTTCCGGGGGGGTGGTTGAAATCGAAGACCCAAGGATAGGTCGAATTCCCGCAACTGCCCGGGGGGAAGAAGTTGGCATTGCAATACACACCAGCGTTCCCGCTCACCTGATCGACCCGAGAGAATCCCTGGGTATCCTGGGGGGACAAGCTGGCGCCGGTCCCATCGAATATCAGTGGTTCGCTGGCGGCCGCATCGACGGCCAATCGCAACCAGACCTCGACCGTGTCTGTTGCGTGGATGGTGCCTGTTTGCTGAACCCAGCTCACGCTGGTGGAAGGCAGTGCATGCGCCGATGAACTGAGGCTCAGCACAAGAGCCGCAGCCAGACTGGAGGCCGCGGCTATGCCGCGCGGTACGCGATGGAACATGAGTCTCTCCCTGGGTCTGGCGCAAGCTGTTGAGCTCGGCTTGCGTTGAGCATTTTTTGCCAGTCTAGACTTGTGGGAGTGCGGTAGCAATAGGCGTTAGTGCTCGTTTCTGCCAAGCTCTTCCCGCCGGCGCTGAGCGCCATCAACTGGTTGCCAGCAAATCTGCTACATGCGCATCATCTGCCCAGCTGACGATCTCCAGCCCGCCCTCGCTGACGCGCACCCGGTTCAGCCCGGCATTCGGAATCGCGCATTCGCGCGGCCCGTGCAGGGACAGGCCCAGGGCCGAGCGATAGACCATGTCGAGAACGCCGCCATGGGTGATCACTGCCAGGGTGCGGCCGGCATGCGCCACGCTGAGCGCCTGCAGCGCTTCGTTCACCCGCGCATGAAAGCGCCGCCGGCTTTCGGCGCCGCCGGGCAGCTCGTAGTCGGGGTCGTGGCGGGCCCACAGCGCGAACTCCTCGGGGTGGCGCTGGCGGATGTCGTCGAAGGTCAGGCCCTCCAGCAGACCGAAGGCCTGCTCGCGCCAGGCGGTGCTGTAGTTGGGCTCCAGCTGCAGCGCAGCGGCCGCCGGGGCGGCCGTCTGGCGGGTACGGATCAGGTCGCTGCAGACCATCGCATCGACCCGCTCCTGCACCAGCCGCTGAGCCATGCGCTCGGCCTGGGCCAGCCCATTGGCATTCAAGGGCACATCGATCTGGCCCTGAAAGCACTGGCGGCGGTTCCAGTCGGTCTCGCCGTGGCGTATCAGTATCAGCTCGGTCAGAGCCATGGCTGGGGCAGCTGCTCCACGGCCAGCATTTCCTTGACGGCGGGGCGTTCCAGCAGGCGCTGCAGATAGGGGCCGATGTGGGCGTAGCTGCGGGCGGGGCGGGCCATATTGCGCGTCCAGCGGCACAGCATCAGCGCGTAGGCGTCGGTCAGCGAGTAGTCGGCGCCCAGCAGCCAGGGGCCGCCGGAGCTGGCCAGCTGCGCGTCAAGCTGTTCCAGCAACGAGGCAACCTTGGCCTCAGCCTGGGCCTTGACCTGGGCCGCGCCCTCGGTGTTGCCGGGGTTCACCGCCCGGTCCGGATAGAAGTAGCCGAGCAGGGTGGCCTGCAGGGTGTTGGTCATCCAGATCAGCCATTTGTACATCTGGGCGCGGGCCGGCGTGCCCAGCGCGGGCGCCAGCTTGGCCTCCGGGTGGGTATCGGCCAGGTGCAGGCAGATCGCGGCGCACTCGTACAGCACCAGATCGCCGTCGACCAGCACCGGGATCAGCCCGTTCGGATTGAGCTTCAGATAGTCGGCCGACTTGTGCTCGTTCTGGTCCTTGTCGACCAGGCGCAGCTCGAACGGCGCGCCGATCTCGCGCAGCAGCACATGGGGCGCCATGCTGGCGTTGCTGGGGTAGTAGAAGAGTTGGATCATCGGGCTTGCCTTGGGTGGGTTGCTGATAAACGAATCCTCCATCATCGCCGATAGCAATGGTCAGGGGGCGCCGCCTGTGTTGGAATGGCCTGCAAGCCCAGTCCAAGAATTGCCAGGAGACCCGATCCATGTTCCGTTTGCTGAAGAACCTTGCCAAGCTCCTGCTGGCCCTGCTGGTGTTGGCGATTGCGGGGCTGGCCTGGTATGTCTACAGCAAGCAGCCGCAGCGCTCGGGCCAGGTCTTGATCGCCGGGCTGACGGCGCCGGTGACGGTGCGCTATGACGAGCTCGGCGTGCCGCATATCGAGGCCGGCAACGAGCCCGACCTGTACCGCGCGCTGGGCTATGTCCATGCCCAGGACCGCTTGTTCCAGATGGAGATGCTGCGCCGCCTGGCCCGCGGCGAGCTGGCCGAGGTGCTTGGCCCCAAGCTGGTGCCCACCGACCGGCTGTTCCGCACCCTGGGTATCCGCGTGCACGCGGACGCCTATGCCGCACGCTGGATCAAGGACAAATCCGGCAGCGCGGCCATACAGGCGATGCAGGCCTATCTGGACGGCATCAACCAGTACCAGGACAGCCGGCCGGCGCCGCTGGAGTTCCAGCTGCTGGGCATTCCGAAACGGCCTTTCACGTTGGCCGACAGCATCAGCGCCGCCGGCTACATGGCCTACAGCTTTGCCGCCGCCTTCCGCACCGAGCCGGTGCTGACCCAGGTGCGCGACCAACTGGGCCCCGACCACCTGAAGATGTTCGATCTGGAGTGGAAGCCCGATGGCGGCATCCGCAAGGGCCTGCAGAACGAGCAGCAGACCGCCAGGTTACAGGCCGGCGATTGGCAAGACCTGACCCGGCTGGCCCGGCTTAGCGCCGAGGCCCTGGAGGCAGCCGGCCTGCCGGCCTACGAGGGCAGCAATGCCTGGGTGGTGGCGGGTGCACGCACGGCCAGCGGCAAGCCGCTGCTGGCCGGTGATCCGCATATCGGCTTCTCGGCGCCTGCGGTCTGGTACGAGGCCCATCTGAAGGCGCCGGGCTTCGAGCTCTACGGCCACTTTCAGGCCCTGAACGCGATGGCGGCACTGGGCCACAACCAGCAGTTCGGCTGGAGCCTGACGATGTTCCAGAACGATGATCTGGACCTGATCGTCGAAAAGGTCAACCCAGAGAATCCGCAGCAGGTGATGTACCAGGGCCAGTGGCTGGACCTCGACACCCGCGAGGAGACACTCAAGGTCAAGGGTGCCGAGCCCATCAAGCTGCAGCTGCGCCGCTCCAGGCACGGCCCCATCATCAACGATGCGTTGGATGCCAGCGCCGGCAAGGCACCGATCGCGATGTGGTGGGCCTTTCTGGAAACCGAGAACCCGCTGCTGGAGGCGTTTTACGAGCTGAACCGCGCTGCAACCCTGGACAAGGCCCGCACGGCAGTGAGCAAGATCCACGCCCCGGGCCTGAATGTGGTCTGGGCCAATGCGGGCGGTGATATCGCGTGGTGGGCGGCGGCCAGTCTGGCTATCCGCCCCGAGGGCGTGAACCCCGCTTTCATGCTGGACGGCAGCACTGGCGCGGCCGACAAGTTGGGCTTTCAACCCTTCAGCGGCAACCCGCAGGAGGAGAACCCGGCGCGGGGCTACATTCTCTCGGCCAACCACCAACCGGCCGCAACGACGCCCATCCCCGGCTACTACAACCTCTGGGACCGCGCCCAGCGCCTGGACGAGCTGCTGCGCAGCCCCTCGACGCCCTGGACGATGGAGAACAGCAAGGCCCTTCAGCTGGACGTGCAGATCGGCTACGGTCCGCGCACCCTGGCGCCGCTGTTGCCGGCGCTGCGTGCCGCAGTGACCGAGCCCGCCGAGCAAGCCCTGCTGGAGCAATTGGTCGGCTGGAAGGGCGCCTATGACAAGGAGTCGGTGGTGCCGACCCTGTTCACCCAGCTGCTGTTCGAGCTGGCCCGCGAGGCGATGAGCGATGAGCTGGGCGAGGCGGCATTCAACAATCTGCGCCGCACCCGCGCGCTCGACCATGCACTGCCACGGCTGATGGCCGACGCCGCCTCGCCCTGGTGGGACAGGCGCGGCACACCGGTGGTGGAGACCCGCGAGGACATCGTCAAGGCCGCCTGGGCCGCCACCCTGGCCCATCTGCGCAAGACCCTGGGCGCGGACAGCGCGAGCTGGACCTGGGGCAGGGCCCACACCTTGACGCACAAGCACCCGCTGGGCCAGCAGCCGCCGCTGGACAGGCTGTTCGACGTCGGCCCCTTCGCCATGCCCGGCGGCCGAGAGACGCCCAACTACCAGGCCATGGCCATAGGCCCGGCACCCTGGGCGGTGACGACCGGCCCATCCACCCGGCGGCTGATCGACTTTGCCGACGCCGGCCAGGCGCTGGGCATCAACCCGGTGGGCCAGAGCGGGGTCTGGCCGGACCGCCACTATGCTGACCAGGCCGCGAAATTTGCCCAAGGCGGCTACCGGGCCCAGCACCTCGGCGAGCGCGATGTGGCCACCCATGTGAAGAGCACGCTGACCCTGAGGCCAAAATAAGAACCTTGCGGGACAGACCAAAACCGAACGACCATGATCGTGACCCAAACCGAGCGCCTGACGGTGCGCCTGCTAGACCGCAGCGATGCGGGCTTCATGCTGCAGCTGGTCAACGAGCCGGCCTTCCTCCGTAACATCGGCGACCGCGACGTCCGTGACCTCGCCCAGGCCGAGGCCTATACCGAACGCAGCGGCCCGCTCAGCTACGAGCGCAGCGGCTTCGGCATGTATCTGGTGGCGCTGCGTGGCAGCGGCGAGCGACTGGGCATCTGCGGCCTGATCAGCCGCGAGGGCCTGAGCGACGTGGACATCGGCTACGCCTTCCTGCAAGCCCACTGGGGCCAGGGTTATGCGCTGGAGGCGGCGCGCGCCGTACTGGCCCATGCCCATGGCGCGCTGGGCCTGCGGAGAGTGCTGGCCATCACCGCGCCGGAGAATCGGCCATCGGTACGTCTGCTGGAGCAACTGGGCATGCAAGAGCAGGGGCTGGTGGACTTGCCCAAGTCGGGTGGGATCAGCCGGCTGTTCGTCTCCGAGCCCGCCTGATCAGAGCTTGCAACCCGCCTCGGCCGTGCTCGCGGCGTCGCTGCCGCCCACCGCCACGCCATAGCGCTCAGCCGTCAGCTGGGCGAGGATGGACACCGCAATCTCCGGCGGCGTACGCGCCCCCAGGCGCAGGCCCACCGGCCCATGCAGCCGGGCGAGCTCGGCCTCGCTCATGCCGAAGTGCTCGGCCAGGCGCGCCTTGCGCTTGCCCTGGTTGACCCGCGAGCCGATCGCGCCCACATAGAAGGCCGGGCTCTTCAGCGCTTCCATCAGGGCCAGGTCATCCAGCTTGGGGTCATGGGTCAAGGCGATGATGGCGGTGTGGGCGTCGGGCCGCAGCTCGGTCACCACATCGTCGGGCATGCCGCGCAGCAGGCGGGCGCCGGCCACGTCCCAGCCCTGGGCGTATTCCTCGCGCGGGTCGCAGATCAGCACCTGGTAGTCGAGTGCCAGCGCCATCGTCGCCAGGTAGTGGGTCAGCTGGCCGGCGCCAATGATCAGGAGCCGCCAGTCGGGGCCGTGGGTGGTGATCAAGGTGCGTTCGCTCAGGACCAGCAGTTCGGCAGCGGCCTGCGGTTCCAGCAGGGTGACTTCGCCGGTGGCCAGGTTCAGCACCCGCTGCACGCGCGCGCCGCTGGCCAGCCGGGCCAACAGATCTTCAATGTGCGAGCCGGCGTGTATGGGTTCCAGCACCAGCTCCAGGGTGCCGCCGCAGGGCAGGCCGAAGCGGGTCGCCTCCTCGGCACCGACGCCGTAGCGCACCAGTTCGGGGTGCTTCAGCGCCAGCGCGCCCTGGCGCACCCGGGCGATCAGATCGTCCTCGATGCAGCCGCCCGACACGGAGCCGGCGATCTGACCGTCACCACGGACGGCCACCACCGAGCCCACCGGCCGTGGCGCCGAGCCCCAGGTGCGGGTGATGGTGCCCAGCACGACCGGCTGTTGCTGTTCCTGCCACTGCGCCACCTGGCGCAGCACCTGTAGATCGACGTTGTCCATGGCTCTGAAGTTTCGCGGGTTCTGACGGTCAATTTTGCAGACTAAGCGCAAACACGCAAGCTTGTGCGCAATGCGAAGAATGTCCCTAGTGTGACAGCCCGATCAGGGTTGATGGGGGCTTGCCGCGCGCAGCATCCGGGCGTAAAAGTAGTGACCGTGAACGGGCGCCTTGTGCGCCCGGTTTGCGCTGTATTGGCACTTCGAAGTTGTATCTGCATCACGCCCGGCCTAGCGCTGACAGGCCCGCGATTAAAACCAGGAGACAGTATGAGCACGGCTATCACCCTCACGGTCAATGGCAAGGCGGTTTCGCGCGAGGTCGCGCCCGACGCCCTGCTGGTGCAGTTTTTGCGCGAAGACCTGCGACTCACCGGCACCCATGTGGGCTGCGACACCGGCCAATGCGGCGCCTGCACGGTGCATGTCAATGGCCGGGCGGTGAAGGCCTGCAATGTGCTGGCCGTGCAGGCCTCGGGCACAGCGGTCACGACCATCGAAGGCCTGGCCAAGGCCGACGGCACGCTGCACCCGATGCAGGCCGCCTTCAAGGAGTGCCACGGCCTGCAATGCGGCTTCTGCACCCCCGGCATGGTGATGAGCGCCATCGACCTGGTGCAGCACGCCCCGCACGGCAGCGCGGCCGAGATCCGCGAGCAGCTGGAGGGCAATTTCTGCCGCTGTACCGGCTACCAGAACATCGTCAAGGCCATTCAGCAGGGCGCCCAGGCGATGGGCGTCTGATCTTATGACTTGCGGGCCAGACCTTGCCGTACCCGGCAAGCTCTGGCCCCAACTGACCGGAAACAACCATGAACGCACCCCAAGCCGGCCTGATCGGCCAATCCGTCAAGCGCAAGGAAGACGCGCGCTTCCTCACCGGTCGCGGTCAGTACACCGACGACATCTCGCAGCAATTCCAGACCTACGCCTACTTCCTGCGCTCGCCCTATGCCCACGCGAAGATCCTGAACGTCAACACCGCCGCGGCCCAGGCCGCCCCGGGTGTACTGGGCGTGTTCACCGGCGAGCATTTCCGCGCCGTCGGCGGCCTGCCCTGCGGCTGGCTGATCACCAGCACCGACGGCACGCCGATGAAGGAGCCCAAGCACCCCATCCTGGCCGATGGCAAGGTCCGCCACGTCGGCGACCAGGTCGCCATGGTCGTGGCCGAGACCTACGAGCAGGCCAAGGCGGCGGCCGGGCTGATCGAGGTGGACTATGAAGAACTGACCCCGGTGGTGGACACCGCCCGGGCCAAGGGCGCGGGCAGCAGTGTTCACGACGAGGCGCCCGACAACGTCTGCTACGGCTGGGCGATCGGCGACAAGGCGGCTGTTGACGCCGCCTTTGCCGGCGCGCCCCACGTCACGACCCTGGAGTTCCGCAACAACCGGCTGATCCCGAACGCGATCGAGCCGCGCGCGGCCAATGCCTCCTACAGCGCCCATGACGAGAGCTACACCCTGTATGTGGCGAACCAGAACCCGCACGTCGAGCGGCTGCTGATGTGCGCCTTCGTGCTGGGCATCCCCGAGCACAAGATGCGCGTCGTGGCGCCCGATGTCGGTGGCGGTTTCGGCTCGAAGATCTTTCTGTATGCCGAGGAGACGGCCCTGGTCTGGGCCTCCAAGCAGATTGGCCGGCCGATCAAGTGGACGGCTGACCGCAGCGAGGCCTTTCTGACCGACGCCCATGGTCGCGACCACGCGACGGTGGCCGAGCTGGCGACCGACAAGGACGGCCGTTTTCTGGCCATGCGCGTCAACACGACGGCCAATCTGGGCGCCTACCTGTCCACCTTCGCCAGCAGCGTGCCGACGATTCTGTACGCCACCCTGCTGGCCGGCCAGTACACGACGCCCCATATCTACTGCCATGTCACCGGTGTGTTCACCAACACCGCGCCGGTCGATGCCTACCGCGGCGCGGGCCGGCCCGAGGCCACCTATGTGGTCGAGCGGCTGGTGGAAACGGCGGCCCATGAGCTGGGCATTGACCCGGCCGAGATCCGCCGCCGCAACTTCATCCACAGCTTCCCCTACGCCACGCCGGTGGGCCTGACCTATGACGTCGGCGACTACGACGCCACCCTGAACCAGGTGCTGGAGCTGGCCGATGTGGCCGGCTACGCGGCGCGCAAGGCGGCCAGCGAGGCCAAGGGTCTGAAGCGCGGCATCGGCTACTCGACGTACATCGAGGCCTGCGGCCTGGCGCCCAGCAATATCGCCGGCGCACTCGGTGCGCGGGCAGGCCTGTTCGAGGCCGGGGAGGTGCGCGTCCATCCCACCGGCAAGGTGACCGTGTTCACCGGCAGCCACAGCCACGGCCAGGGCCATGAGACGACCTTCGCCCAGGTGGTGGCCGACAAGCTGGGCATTCCGCTGGACGATGTGGACATCCAGCACGGCGACACCGGCAAGGTGCTGTTCGGCATGGGCACTTACGGCAGCCGCTCGCTGTCGGTCGGCGGCTCGGCCATCGTCAAGGCGGTGGACAAGATCGTCGCCAAGGGCAAGAAGATCGCCGCCCATCTGCTGGAGGCGGCCGACACCGACATCGAGTTCGAGAACGGACAATTCAAGGTGGCCGGCACCGACAAGGCCGTGCCCTTTGCCAGCGTCTCGCTGGCGGCCTATGTGCCGCACAACTACCCGCTGGACAAGCTGGAGCCCGGGCTGAACGAAAACGCCTTCTACGACCCGACCAACTTCACCTATCCGGCCGGCAGCTATGTGTGCGAGGTCGAGGTGGACCCTGCCACCGGTGTGGTGCGAGTCGATCGCTTCAGCGCCTGCGATGACTTCGGCAATATCGTCAACCCGATGATTGTCGAGGGCCAGGTACACGGCGGGCTGGCCCAGGGCATTGGCCAGGCGCTGCTGGAGCATGGCGTGTACGACGTCGAGTCCGGCCAACTGCTCAGTGGCAGCTATATGGATTACGCAATGCCGCGCGCCGACGATCTGCCGCAGTTCAACGTCGTCACCGCCAAGGGCACACCCTGCTCGCACAACCCGCTGGGGGTCAAGGGCTGCGGCGAGGCCGGGGCGATCGGTTCGCCGGCGGCGGTGATGAATGCCGTCTGCAATGCCATAGGCGTGAAGAGCGTGGCCATGCCGGCCTCGCCGCACACGGTTTGGCAAGCCATACAAGCCAATCGCTAGGAGACACAGATGCAAACATTCGCATACCAACGGCCGGCCTCGCTGGCCGACGCCGCCCGCGCCGCAGCCGGTGCCGAGGCCAAGCTGATCGCCGGGGGCCAGTCCTTGCTCGGCGCGATGAAGCTGGGCCTGGCAGCACCCGACACCCTGATCGATCTGCACAGCATTCCTGATTTGCAGGCGATCAAGGTCGAGCCCGGCAAGGTGACGGTGGGCGCCATGTGCACCCATGCCACCGTGGCGGCGCACAAGGAGCTTGCCGCGGCGATCCCGGCGCTGGCTTTTCTCGCCGGCAATATCGGCGACCGCCAGGTGCGCAATGTCGGCACCCTCGGCGGCAGCCTGGCCAACAACGACCCGGCCGCCTGCTACCCGGCTGCGGTGCTGGGCCTGGGTGCCACCGTGCACACCAACACGCGCAGCATCGCCGCCGATGACTTCTTCAAGGGCCTGTATGAGACGGCGTTGCAGACCGGCGAGATCATCACCGCGGTCAGCTTCCCGGTGCCCGAAAAGGCCGGCTGGCAGAAGTTCAAGCAGCCGGCCTCGCGCTTCTCGCTGGTCGGCGTGTTCGTCAGCAAAGGCCCGGCGGGCGTGCGCGTGGCCGTCACCGGCGCCGGCGCGGGCGTGTTCCGCGTCAAGGCGCTGGAAGACAAGCTGGCGGCCAGCTGGTCGGCCGCGGCCTGCTCCGGCGTCGAGGTCAGCGCCGATGGGCTGAACACCGATCTGCATGGCTCGGCCGAGTACCGGGCCTCGCTGATACCGGTGCTGGCGGGGCGGGCGGTGGCGGCTGGCTAGCAGGGTTGGCCCCGGATTGCATCCGGGCTACCTGACTTCTGTAGCCCGGATGTAATCCGGGAAGGAGCGTTTTTTGAGCGAAGCAGTCAGCCTGCCCACCACCATCGATGCCACCGAGGCGCAGCTGCTGGCCCACGACTATGTGCCCGAGCGGGAGCTGTCCACCGCCGTGTTCCTGGCCCTGCGCCTGCAGCGCCCGCTGTTTCTGGAAGGTGAACCGGGCACCGGCAAGACGCAGATCGCCAAGACCCTGGCCGAGATGCTGGGTCGGCCGCTGATACGGCTGCAGTGCCACGAGGGCCTGGACCTGGCCGGCGCGGCCTACGAGTGGAACTATGCGCGGCAGATGCTGGAGATACGCCTGGCCGAGCGCGAGCAGATCGACCGGGCAGCGCTGACGGCCGATCTGTTCTCGCCGCGCTTCCTGATCCAGCGCGCACTGCTGCAGGCCATCGACCCGGCCCAGCCGGTGCCACCGGTCTTGCTGATCGACGAGCTGGACCGCGCCGACGAACCGTTCGAGGCCTTTTTGCTGGAGGTGCTGTCCGACTTCCAGATCACCATCCCCGAGTTGGGCACGGTCAAGGCGCTGCAGCCGCCCATCGTGGTGCTCACATCGAACCGCACGCGTGAGGTCCATGACGCGGTCAAGCGCCGCTGCCTCTACCACTGGGTTGGCTTTCCGGACGCAGCGCGCGAGCTGGAGATACTGGCCCGGCGCGTGCCCCAGGCGCCGCAGGCGCTGGCGCGGCAGATCGTGTTGTTCATCCAGGGCCTGCGGCGGCTCGATCTGTACAAGCTGCCCGGCATTGCCGAGACGATCGAATGGTCGCGCGCGCTGCTGGAGCTGGACGCGCTGGTGCTGGACCCGGCCACCGTCAACAACACGCTGGGTGTGCTGCTCAAGTACCAGGACGACATCGCCAAGGTGCAGGGCAGCGAGGCGGCGCGGCTGCTCGAGCAGGTGCACGCGGCTACGCGGGTCTGAGTGGCATGGATACCGCGGCCAGCGCTGCACAGCTGCCGGGGCACCTGGCCGAGAACGTCATGCACTTCGCCCGCGTGCTGCGCGAGGCCGGTCTGCCGGTGGGCACCGACCGTGTGCAGCTGACCTTGCAGGCGCTGCAGGTGGCCGGCCTGGAGAGCCGCACCGATTTCAAGGCCACCCTGGCCGCCTGCATGATCGACCGCCACGAGCACCGCGCATTGTTCGAGCAGGCCTTCTACATCTTCTGGCGCGACCCCGATCTGCTGGCCCGCATCATGGCGATGATGTTGCCCCGCGCCCAGGCCAAGCCCGGAGCGCCGCCGCCGCCCGAGAACCGGCGTCTGGCCGCCGCGCTGTTCCCGAACCCGCCGGCGCTGAGCCGCCCGCAGGAGGAGGAGCGCTTCGAAATCGAGGCGCCGCTGACCTGGAGCGAGCGCGAGGTGCTGCGCACACGTGACTTCGAGACAATGACGCTAGAGGAATGGGCCCAGGCCAAGCAGGCGATCTCGCAGATGCGCGGCTTCTTCGAACGCCTGCCCACCCGCCGGATGATGGCCAGCCACCAGGCCGGCCGGGCCGACTGGCGGGCCTCGCTGCGGGCGATGGCGCGCCAGGGCGGCGAGCTGTGGGAGATGCGCCGCCGGCGCCCGCGCGAGGTCGCTGCGCCGCTGGTCGTGCTGGCCGATATCTCGGGCTCGATGAGCCGCTACTCGCGGATGCTCTTGCACTTCACTCACGCGCTGGCCGGCGCGCGCGCCGCGCCCAAGGTTGAGAGCTTTGTGTTTGGCACAAGATTGACTGCGATCACGCGTCTGCTGCGCCAGCGCGATCCCGATCTGGCCGTCGGTGCAGTGGCTCGCCGTGTGCAGGACTGGTCGGGCGGCACCCGCATCAGCGCCTGCCTGCATGACTTCAACCGTCTGTGGGCGCGGCGCGTGCTGCGCAGCAATGCCACCGTGCTCTTGATCACCGACGGCCTTGAGCAGGGCTCGCCAGACGACCCGCAGTGCCTGGCGCTGAGCAAGGAGATGGAGCGCCTGGCCAAGAGCTGCCGGCGTCTGGTCTGGTTGAACCCTTTGCTGCGTTACGACGCCTTCGAGCCGAAGGCCGCGGGCATACGTGCGATGCTGCCCCATGTGCAGGCCTTTGTGCCGGCGCACAATCTGGCCAGCCTTGAGGCCTTGGCCGAAGCGCTCGCCCATCCCAAATCCGCGTGACCCCATGCAACTCACAAGCCAACAAGCCCTTCCGGTCTCCCAAGCCATCGCCTGGCAGGCGCTGAACGACGTCACGATGCTGCAGGCCGCCATCCCCGGCTGCGAATCGCTGACGCTCATCGGCGAGAACGAGTACGAGGCCGCGCTGAGCGTGGCCATTGGCCCGGTCAAGGCCAAGTTCAAGGGCAAGCTGAAGCTCAGCGATCTGCAGCCACCGGCCTCCTACCGCATCGCCTTCGAGGGGCAGGGCGGCCAGGCCGGCCACGGCAAGGGTACGGCCCAGGTGCGGCTGGAAGTGGTCAGCGCCAATGAGACCCTGCTGCACTACGAGGTGCAGGCCAGCGTCGGCGGCAAGATCGCGCAGATCGGCTCGCGGCTGATCGATATGGCGGCGCAGAAGATGGCCAATGACTTTTTCGCCAGCTTCAACACCCTGCTGCAGCAGCGCTATGCGGTGGCACCGGCAGAGCCCGTCACGGCAGCTTCAAGCCGCAACCCGCTGCAGCGCCTGCTGGACTGGCTGCGCAGGCGCCTGTTCTCCCGCCCGAACGCCTAGGACTGCCGGCCCTCCCGCAGCAGCCGCACCATCGCCAGCAGCTTGGGGCCGACCTCCTTGCGCAGCCAATCGACACCCGGCTCCGCCTGCGGCACCGGGTTCTGGAACGCGCAGTTGAAGACGATCAGCTCGCCGCCCGGCGTGCGGCCATAGGGCGCGCCCACGGCCTGCACATCGGTCAGCAGGTCGCCCTCGATGGCGCAGAAACCCTGCCTGGCGCAGTCCTGCAGCGCCAGCTGGATGGCCGGCTCGAAGCGCTCCCAGTCGCCGGGGGCCTTGACGCGGATCTCGTTTAGCACCGCCACTCGGGTGACCTCGTCGCAGCCGGCCAGCCAGGCGCGGCCGATGGCGGTGCCGGCAATCGGCAGTGACAGGCCGGTATCGGCCATCGGGCCGGTGGCCTGGGTGCGCCCGCGCTTGCGGCTGCGGCTGGTCTCGACGAGCACGATGTTGAGCCGGTCGCGTATGCCCATAGAGACCTCGCCGCCGGTCTCGTCGGCGAGCTTTTCCATCAGCCCGCGCGCGTGCTGGCGCAGCCCGATCGAGGCCATCAAGGGATAGGTCGCCGAGAGCAGGGCCGAGCCCAGCTGGTACTTGCCGTATTTCGCGCTCGGTTTCAGATAGCCGAGTATCACCAGGGTGTAGGTCAGGCGCGAGATGGTGGGGCGTGGCAATCCTGTGCGCTCGGATAACTCGGCATTCGACAGCGTCGTCTCGTTGGCACTGAAGCAGCGTATCAACTCGATGCCGCGTGCCAAGGTGGTGGCGAACTGCGGGTCGCCCGCATGTTCCTCGTAGCCCAGGGGCACACGGTGCGGTTCGTTGCGCAGATAGTGCTGGCGCTCGGTGTTCGGCTTGCTCATTGATATTTGAATAATGAAATGACCGTCAACATATCGAAATGTACGTTGGTGGCTTGATGCACGTCAACATAGACTGGCCCGGACTCGCAAGACAGCGATTCGCAGGCCTCTCGCCCCGGTGCCCGGCCTGCTCCAAGCGATAACGAAAACATTCGGAGACACAGATGAAGAGCACGTCCACGCCTGGGCATTGGGTTCATTCACTGATCGCGCTGGCCACCGCGGCCGCATGGGGCAGCGCCGCGGGGCAGACCGCGGCGGCCGAGGGCGGCAAGCCGGAGGCCGAGACGGTCGTCGGACTGGAGCAGGTGGTAGTGACGGCGCAAAAGCGCATCGAGCCGCTGCAGCTGGTGCCCATCCCGGTCACCGCCTTCAGCGCCAAGCTGCTGGAGAAGACCGGTGCCGCCGATGTGCGCGATATCGCGCTGCGCACGCCCGGCTTCACGATGACGCAGTACAACGTCGGCGAGCCGCAGTACTCGATCCGCGGCGTCGGTTCGTCATCGGATTCGGCCGCCGGTGACGCCACCGTCGCCGTGTTCGTCGACGACGTCTTCATCGGCCGCCCGGCCGGCGCCAACTTCAGCTTCCTGGATCTGGAGCGCGTGGAGATCCTGCGTGGCCCGCAGGGCACCCTGTTCGGCCGCAACACCTCGGGCGGGGCGATCAGCGTGACCACGGCACGGCCCAACAGAATAGCCTCGTCCAAGCTGTTTGCGTCGCTGGGCAATTACAGCTCGCAGGAGCTGGGGGTGGTGCTCAACCGGCCGCTCAGCGACAGCCTGTCGGCCAAGGTCGCGTTCGGCTACCGCAAGCACGATGGCTATTCGCGTCAGATTGTCACCGGCGGCAGCCTCGACGGCGGCAGCAGCAGCAGCGGCCGGCTTCAGCTGCTGATGGATGTGTCCAGCCGCACCAGCCTGCTGCTCAGCGCCGATGCCGCCCGCGACCGGGGCGATGGCCTGGCGCGCGTGCCGTTCCCCGTCTTCAACAACACCGCGACCGCGCCGCTGATACGCAAGCTGTACCCGGAGGGCACCGATCTGCGCCTGGCCTATTCCGACCCGGCCTCGTTCCAGAACCGCGACGTCCAGGGCCTCAGCGCGCGGGTCGAGCACGATATGGAGTTCGCCGCGCTGACTTCGATCACCGCCTACCGCGAGACCAAGCTGAATCAGTACGAGGACCTGTCCGGGCTGCCGCAGCCGCTGTGGGTGCTGAAGAACCTGGACCGCATCAACGAGAACGCCCAGCAATGGAGTCAGGAGCTGCGCCTGTCCTCCCATGCCGGCAGCAAGTTTGCCTGGGTGACCGGCCTGTACTACTTCACCGAGAAGGTGCGGCGCGACGAGAGCTTCGAGACCAAGTTCGCGCCGCTGCCCGCGGCCGGCGGCAATGTGCTGTTCAACCAGGACGTCAAGAACACCAGCGTCGCCGCTTTTGGTCAGGTGGACTATCCGCTGGCCGACAAGCTCAATATGACGCTGGGCATGCGTCAGACCCACGACCGCAAGGAGGCCGACCAGTCGGCCCGCAACCTGGATCCGAGCGATGCCACGCCCGGCCTGCCCCTGTTCCCCGGCCAGCCGTATCACATCGTTGCCGCCAAGAGCTGGAACGCGCTGACCGGCAAGCTGGGCCTGGACTATCGCCTGGCCAAGGACCGCATGGTCTACGGCTCGATCAGCCGCGGCTACAAGTCGGGCCTGTTCCCCAGCCAGAACAACTCGGTGCAGACGGTCGGTGTGCCGCTCGAGCCCGAGAAGGTGTGGAACTACGAGCTGGGCGTGAAGACCGAGTGGCTGGACCGGCGGCTGCGCATCAATGCCAGCGCCTTCTCGCTGGACTACAAGGACCTGCAGCAGTTCAACCTGACGCCGCAGCTGGTGCTGGTGAGCTTCAATATTGACGCCAAGATCAAGGGCGCCGAGATTGAGCTGCAGGCCGCGCCGACACCGTGGCTGACGCTGGGCGGCAATATGGCCTACCTCGACAGCAAGGTCACCCGCGGCGTGTTCTCGGGCTTCAACCTGAACGGCAACAAGCTGGCCCGCGCCCCGCGCAACACCTATAGCGTGTTCGCCGAGGTTACCGGCGCGGTGGCCGGGGGCACGCTCAGCGGGCGTGTCGAGTACGCCCACAAGGGCCGCTTCTACACCGATGCCGCCAACTCCGACACCAACCTGATCCAGGGCTACGGCCTGCTGGACGCCAGGCTGAGCTATCGCCCCTCGCCCAAGGGCCCGGAGTTCTCGCTGTGGGGAAAGAACCTCGCCGACAAGCTCTACCAGACCCATGTGATCGCCTTCCTGGGCAACGGCTTCTCGCTGTTCGGGGCGCCGCGTACCGTGGGCGCCTCGGTGTCCTGGAACTTCAGCAACTGACAGCGACGCAGAGCCATGGATGCCTATCTGATCGATGCCGTGCGCACGCCGCGCGGCAAGGCCCGGCCCGAGGGCGGCCTGGCCTCGCTGAGCCCGCAGGAGTTGGTGCGCCAGCTGCACGCCGCGTTGCTGCAGCGTCAGGGTGCTGCGGCGGCTTCGCCCGACGCCCTGTTGCTCGGCTGCGTGGGCCAGGTCGGCAGCCAGGGCGGTCACCTCGCCCTCGTCGCCAAGCTGCACGCGGGCCTGCCCGACGCGACCAGCGCGCTGACCTTGAACAATTACTGCGTGTCCGGCCTGACGGCCATCGGCCAGGCCGCGGCCCTCGTGCAGTCCGGCCAGGCCGAGCGGGTGCTGGCCGGCGGGGTCGAGATGATGTCCCAGGTCGGCTTCATGGCCGACCGCGCCAGCTACTACGGCGACATGAGCTTCCCACCGCGTACCCGCTACCTGCCGGTGGCGCTGGCGGCGGACCGGCTTGCTGCGGCCGAGGGCGTGGGGCGAGCCGATCTGGACGCGGCGGCGCTGATGTCGCAGCAGCGTGCGGCGCAGGCCTCGGCGGCGCTGCAGCGCTCGCGCATCCCCATCACCCGCGCCGATGGCAGCCTGGCGCTGGCCCATGACGAGTGCGTGCGCGGGCAGACCACGGCGGAGGGCCTTGCGGCCATGGCGCCCGCCTTCGCCGGCCTGGCCAGCGACTGCGCCGCCGCATTGGATGGCGAGCAGTTCCCCGCCCTGCACACGGTTTCGCACGCGCCGCCGATGTGCGACGGCGCGGCCCTGGCGCTGATCGGCCATCAACGCAGCGCAGGCGCGCGGGCCCGCATCGTCGCCTTCGCCGAGTCCGGCGGCGACCCTGCCGCCTCGCTCCTAGCCGGCTTGGCGGCGATGGATCGGGTGCTGGCCCGTGCCGGCCTCGATCTGGCGCAGATGGACCGCATCGAGTTCATGGAGGCCTTCGGCGTGACCCTGGTCAAGTTCCTGCGCGACTGGACTGTGGACCCGGCCCGCGTCAATGTCGGCGGTGGCCATCTGGCCAAGGGCCATCCGCTGGGCGCCTCGGGCGCGATTCTTGTTTCCACCCTGCTCGACGCCCTCGACGAGGCCGATGGCCGCTACGGCCTGGTGGTCTGCAGCGGCGCCTCGGGTGTGGGCGCCGCCATGATTGTTGAACGCCTGCCATGAGCCTATCTGAAGTGAAACTGATCGATTCGCCACAGCGTGCCGGTGCTTGGCGCTTTGTTGCCCAGGGGCGGCAGAGGGGGTGGGGGGCCGGCCACGACGGGCTGAAGCTTGGGCCGGTCCCTTCGGCCCGACCTCCAGCTTCCTTATGCCCGCCATGGCCGGCCCCCCACCCCCTCTGCGGATGCGCTGGTGGCCGCCCACCCCAAGTCGTGCGCGCGTCTTGCGGCTTGGCTCGGCTGCACACCAGTTGCAGCAGGGACGAGGGCGTGCCGGCCGCAGCGGGCATAAAGAAGCCGGAGTCCGGCCCGTTCAGGGCCGGACAAGGCTTCAGCCCGCAGCGGCCGGCGCGCCCTCGGTCCTGCCGCCTCAGTCTTCATGTGTCGAGAGTCGCGCGCAGCGCGGTGGAGCAACCGAGATGAACTTCTCCGCAAGCCTGAGTCCCCGGTTGCCGCTGTTCGCCGCGCCGATGTTCCTGATCTCCGGCCCCGAGCTGGTGCTGGCCGCCTGCAGGGCCGGCATCGTCGGCGCCTTCCCGACGCCCAATGCGCGCAGCCCCGAAGTGCTCGAGGCATGGATGCGCACCATCACCGAGGGCCTGGCCCGGGCCCGTGACGAGCAGCCCGCCGAGAGCCTGGGCGCCTGGTGCGCCAACCTCGTGACGCACCGCTCCAACGCGCGCCTGCCGGAAGACCTGCAGCTGGTGGCCCGCTACCAGCCGCCGGTGGTCGTCACCGCGCTGGGCAGCCCCAAGCCGGCAATCGAGGTCGTGCATGGCTATGGCGGCCGTGTGTATGCCGACGTCACCACGCCGACCCTGGCCCGCAAGGCGGTCGAGGCCGGCGCCGATGGCCTGGCCTGCATCTGTGCCGGTGCCGGCGGGCATACGGGGCAGATCAGCCCCTTTGCCTTCGTCAGCGCGGTGCGTGAGTTCTTCGATGGCCCCATCGTGCTGGGCGGTGGCGTCAGCGACGGCTGGGGCCTGGCCGGGGCGATGGCCTGCGGCGCGGACCATGTCTATATGGGCACCCGATTCATCGCCACCGATGAGAGCCTGGCCGCACCGGCCTACAAGCAGATGCTGGTGGACGGCTCGGTGGAAGATCTGGTGGTCAGCGCCGGCATCACCGGCACGCCGGCCAGCTGGCTGAAGGCCTCGCTGCGTGCCAACGGGCTGGACCCCGACCAGCTACCCGTCAAGCCGCCCGAGCGCAATTACGACAGCAACGAGCAGCCGGCCAGGCGCTGGTCGGAGCTGTGGGCCGCCGGCCAGGGCCTGGGCACGATACGCGCGGTGGAGCCGCTGGCCGACGTGGTGGCCCGCATCGAAGCCGAGTTCATGCAGGCCCGCGCCCATCTCGCGGCCTGGGCACCCGGAGCCACACGATGAATCAGAGCAACGTCCTGTTGGGCACCTGGCAACTGCTCGGCTGGGAGATCGCCCACGCCGACGGGCGGTCGCCCAGCCTGCCCTTTGGCGCCGACGCCACCGGCCTGATCGTCTACAGCAGCGATGGCTGGATGAATGCCTGCATCGCCACGGCCGACCGGCCGCCGCTGTCCAGCGTCAGCGTGCGCCAGGCGCCGCCGGCCGAGCGCATTGCAGCCTTCGACAGCTTCTTCCAGTACGCCGGGCGCTACCAGCTGCGGCGCGGCGAGCAGGGGTTGCAGGTGGTGCATCAGGTGACCCACTCGCTGAACCCGAACTTCGTCGGCACCCAGCAGGTGCGCGACGTGAGTTTCGATGCGCAGGGCGTGCTGACCCTGTCGGCCAGCGAAGCATTGCCGGACGGGCAGCTGCGCCATCACCGCCTGCGCTGGCGGAGGGCCACGTCATGAGCGAGCACTGGTACGAGCAGCACCGACCCCGCTTCGAACGTGCGCAACAGGCCTGTCGCGAGCGCCACTGCTGGAGCCCGTTCGCGGAAATGCCGGGCCTTTACCCCGACGCGGCCGGCGCGCAGGCCCGGGCGCAGCAGGGATTCGCTGCCCAGCTGGGCCGGCCCTTCGTGCTGGAGCAGCCGGGCCGCATCGGCTCGCTGGGCGAGGAGGTCTCGCCCTACACACAGGAGCCGCTGGGCATCGCCTATCCGCAGGCCGATATCGACACGCTGTTCGACGCCGCCGAGCACGCCATGCCGGCCTGGGCCGCTGCGAGCATCGAGGTGCGCATCGGCGCGCTGATGGAGCTGCTGGACCGGCTCTACCGCGAGCACCTGTTCGAGATCGCCACGGCCGTCATGCACACGGCCGGGCAGAGCGCCAATATGGCCTATGCCGGCTCGGGCGTGAACGCGCTGGATCGCGGCATCGAGGCCCTGGTGCAGGCCGAGCAGGCGATGCGCGCCGTGCCGGCGCAGGCGCGCTGGCAGCGCGGCTTCGGCAGCGCCGAGATCGTGCTCGACAAGACCTACCGGCTGGTGCCACGCGGCGTGGCCGTCTGCTTTGCCTGCGCCAGCTTTCCGACCTGGAACGCCTGGCCCTCGATGCTGGCCAGCCTGGCCACCGGCAACCCGGTGATCGTCAAGCCGCACCCGGCCTCGGTGCTGCCGATGGCGATCACCGTGCGGGTGTTGCGACAGGTCTTGGTCGAGGCCGGCTTCGATGCGAATCTGGTGACGATGGCCCTGGACTCGACGGCCGAGCCGCTGGGCAAGCGCCTGGTCCAGCACCCGTTGACGCGCATCGTCGACTTCACCGGCAGCGCCCGCTTCGGGCAGTGGGTCGAGCGCAACGCCCACCCGGCGATCGTGTTCAGCGAGACCTCGGGCTGCAATACCGTGGTGCTGGAGTCGGTGGCCGATCTCGATGCCGTGCTGCGCGCGCTGGCCACCACGATGTGCCTGTTCAGCGCGCAGATGTGCACCAGCCCGCAGAACCTCTACCTGCCCCGCGCCGGGGTGCGCACGCCCGCCGGCCTGGTGCCGCTGGACGAGGTGGCGCAGCGCCTGGCGGCGGCGATCGACGCCGTCGCCAGCGATCCGAAGCGGGCGGCGATGCTGCTGGCCGCGATCCAGTCACCGCAGACGCTGGACTTGCTGCAGGAGATGACAGTGCAGGGCGCGAGCGCAGGCCGCGTGCTGCTGGCGCCGCGGCCCTATGCCCACCCCGAGTATCCGAATGCACGCACCAGCACGCCGCTGCTGGTGCAGACCGACAAGACGCAGCGCGGGCTCTACGGCCAGGAGCGCTTCGGCCCGATCGGTTTCGTCGTCGCCTGCGACGACGCGGCCGATGCGCTGGCCCAGGCCACCGCCGATGTGCGCGAGTTTGGCGGCCTGACGGCCTTTGTCTACAGCCAGGACGAGGCCTTCATCGCCGCCGCCGAAGACGCCTATGCCCGCGCCGGCGCTCAGCTGACCATCAATCTCAGCGGGCCCATGCCGCTGAACTTTGCCGCCGCCTACAGCGACTACCACGTCACCGGGCTGAACCCGGCGGGCAATGCCAGCCTCACCGACCTGGCCTTCGTGGCCGCCCGCTTTCGCATCGTGCAGTCGCGCCGGCCGGCCGCCCTTCAGCCTGACCTTCAGCCTGACCTACAGGAGACAACACCATGAACGCACGCGTCGAGCCGCTTGAGGCCTTCCAGCCCTTTGGCGAGGACCACGGCCCCCACCTCACCGGTGCCTTTGCCCCGGTCTTCGACGAACTGGAGTTGAGCGATCTGCCCCTGATCAAGGGCCGCATTCCGACCGATCTGAACGGCGTTTACATGCGCACCGGGCCGAATCCCCGCTTTGCACCGCAGGGTCGCTACCACCCCTTCGACGGTGACGGCATGATCCACGCCGCCCAGTTCGAGCGCGGCCGGCTGACCTACCGCAATCGCTGGGTGCGCACCGAGGGCTTTGTCGAGGAGGAGGGGGCCGGCGAGGCGCGCTTTCACGGCATCCGCGAGACCCTGAAGGGCCGCGACGACAAACGCCTGAAGGACAGCGGCAACACCGACCTGGTGGGCCACGCCGGCAAGGCGCTGGCGCTGTGGTACATGTCGGGCGAGGCCTGGGAGTTCGATCCGGTCACGCTCGAGACGCTGGGCAAGTCGGCGGCCATCACCCAGACCGGCGGCGCGATCTCGGCGCACGCCAAGGTGGACGAGATCACCGGCGAGCTGATGTTCTTCGACTACGGGCTGGAGGCGCCCTATATGAGCTACGGCGTGCTCGCCGCCGACGGTAGCCTGGCCCACCATGTGCCGATCGCCCTGCCCGGCCCGCGGCTGCCCCATGACATGGCGATTACCGAGCATTACTCGATCCTGCACGACCTGCCGCTGTTCCACAACCACGAGGCGCTGAAGCTGGGCCGGCACAAGATCGAGTTCCACCCGGAGATGAGCACGCGGCTGGGCGTGATTGCCCGCCATGGCGCCGGCGACTCCATCCGCTGGTTCGACTTCAGTCCCTGCTTTCTCTATCACGTCGTCAACGCCTGGGAAGAAAGTAGGGAAGGGGGCGACTGGATCGTGATGGTGGGCTGCCGCTACATGCCGGCACGCCAGGCCGACGGCACGGTGGACGCCCCGCGCACCGCGCGCGACGTGGCCGAGCTGGTGCAGCATGCGCGGCTGTGGCGCTGGGCGATGAACCTGAAGACCGGACAGACGCAGGAGCAGCCGCTGGATGCCGAGCGCAATGTCGAGTTTCCGACCTTCAACGCCGCACTGGCCGGCCGGCGCACGCGCTTCGGCTATCTGTGCGACCAGCGCGAGGATGTGGTGCTGCAGTGGCCCGGCATACGCAAGTACGACCTCGACAGCGGCGAGATGCTGTCCGCCTGGTCGGACGACCGCGAGCACAGCTGGTACTCCGAACCCTGGTTCGCTGCGGCCGATGAGCCACAGGCGGAGGACCATGGCTATGTGATCGCCTTCCAATGGAATGCCGCCACCCGGCAGCAGACGCTGGACATCTTCGACGCGCGTGACCTGTCCCAGGGGCCGGTCGCCCAGGTGGCGCTGCCGCGCCATATCCCGACCGGCTTCCATGGCTGCTGGATCGCCGCCTCGCGCATCGCCGGCTGGGGTGCGCGGTGAGCCTGCCGACCTATATCCTCGGCGGCCATCAGAGCGACTTCGCCAGGGCCTGGTCGCGTCAGGGCCAGGACATCTCCGACATGATGCGCGAGAGCGTGCAGGGCGCGCTGGCCAGTGCCCGGATCGAGCCGGCGCAGGTGGCCAGCATCCATGTCGGCAATGCCTTCGGCGAGCTGACCCGGGGCCAGGCCCATCTGGGCGCCATGGTGGCCCAGGTGCTGCCCGAGCTGTGGGGCGTGCCGGCCATGCGCCACGAGGGCGCCTGCGCCTCGGCCTCGCTGGCGGTGCTGGCCGCGATGGCCGAGATCGAGGCCGGGCGCTACGACTGCGTGCTGGTGGTCGGCGCCGAGGAGTTCAAGAACCTGCCCGGTGATGTGGCCGCCCAGCATCAGAACTCGGCCGCCTGGCAGGGCCATGAGGACATAGCCTGCCGCTTCATGTGGCCGGCCGCCTTCGGCCTGCTGGCGGGCGAGTATGAGCGGCGCTATGGCCTGGACCGCCGCCACCTGAACCGCATTGCCGAACTCAACTACGCTCACGCCCGGCTCAACCCGCTGGCGCAGACCCGCCACTGGCAGTTCAATGAACGCAGCTTCAGCGACGACGACGAGGCCAATCCGCTGATCGAGCCCGGCACGCGCCGGCAGGACTGCGGGCAGATCACCGACGGCGCCTGCAGCCTGGTGCTGGCCTCACCCGCCTTCGCCGCGGCCCATGCCCGAAGGCTGGGCCTACCGCTGGAGCGGCTGGCGCGCATCAGCGGCTGGGGCCACCGCAATGCCGGTCTGCGGCTTAGGACCAAGTTCGCGCGCAGCCAGGGCGAGGCCCTGGTCTTTCCCCATGTGCGTGAGGCGATAGCGCAGGCCTGGCAGCGTGCCGGCGTGAGCGGACTGGACGCCATCGACGGCATCGAGACGCACGACTGCTTCAGCATGACCGAGTACATGGCGATCGACCATTTCGGCCTCACGCCGCCGGGCCAGAGCTGGCAGGCGGTGGAGGACGGGCGCATCGAGCGTGGCGGTGCGATGCCGATCAACCTCAGCGGCGGCCTGATCGGCTGCGGCCATCCGGTGGGTGCCACCGGCGCCCGCATGGTGTGGGATGCCGCGCGCCAGGTCACCGACACGGCCGATGCCTGCCAGATCGAGGGTGCGCGGCGCGTGCAGACATTGAATATTGGTGGCTCCTGCGCCACCGTGGTCAGCTTTGTGGTCGAGGGGCAGCGATGATTCTTTGTGAGCCGCAGCGCATTGCGCAGATGGTGGGGGCGGGCCTGTGGAGCACCCGCACCCTGTGGGACATGTTCCTCGTCAACGTCGAGCGCACGCCCGATCAGGAAGCGGTGATCGATCCGCCGAATCTGGCCGCGCTGACCGATGCCGCGCCGCGCCGGCTGAGCTGGGCCGCGCTGCATGCCGAGGTCGAGCGGCTGGCCGCGCTGCTCTATGCCCAGGGCCTGCGCCGCGACGACATCGTGATCGTGCAGCTGGCCAACTCGGCCACCCAGGTGGCGCTGTATCTGGCCTGCCACCGACTGGGCATCGTGTTCTCGCCGCTGCCGGCCGTCTACCGCGAGTTCGAGATCGACCATGCGCTGCGGGCCACCGGCGCCAAGGCGCTGATCACCGGCGCGCGCATCGGCAAGCAGGCCCACGGCGAGATGATGGCCGCGCTGCGTGGAGATCGGGCGCTGATCGTGTTCGGCGACGAGGTGCCGGCCGGCGCGGTGGCGGCGGACCAGGCAATGCTCGGCGAACTGCCGATCGCCGCGATGCGCGTCTACGCGGCCTCGATAGGGTTGAGCTCCGACGACGTGGTCTCGATCTGCTGGACCTCGGGCACCGAGGCCAACCCCAAGGGCGTGCCGCGCAGCAGCAATGAGTGGTACTGGCAGTCCAAGGGCACGGTGGACTCGGTCGGCATGGGCGTGGCCATGCGCATCCTGAACCCCTTCCCGCTGGTCAATATGGGCGGCATGAGTTCGGGCTTCGTCGGCTGGCTGCTCAAGGGCGCGACCCTGGTGCAGCACCATCCGTTCGACCTGGCGGTGTTCCTGCAGCAGATCCGCGACGAGCGCATCGAATACACGGTCGCCCCGCCGGCCATATTGAATCGACTGCTGCAGCATGAGGCGCTGCTGGAGGGCATAGACTTCAAGCGGCTGCGGCGCATCGGCTCGGGCTCGGCGCCGCTGTCCCCGTGGATGATAGAGACGTTTGCGCAGCGCTACGGTGTCGAGGTGCTGAACTACTTCGGCTCCAACGAGGGCGCGGCGATGTGCGGCAGCGCCGCCGACATCCCGGACACCGGCGAGCGCGCCACACTGTTCCCGCGGCCTGGTGTGCCCGGTCGGCTGCCCTGGGCCGAGGCCATCAACAATATCGTGCACACGCGGCTGGTCTCGGTGGACGGCGAACGTGACATCGTCACCCCCGGCGAGCCAGGCGAGTTGCGCATTGCCGGGCCGACGGTGTTCAGCGGGTACTTCGGCGAACCTGCGCTCAGCGCCCGTTCATTCGACGCTCAGGGCTTCTTCAGGACCGGCGACCTGTTCGAGATTGCCGACGCCGAGGGCCGCTACCTGCGCTATGTCGGCCGGCTGAAGGACCTGGTGGTGCGTGGCGGCATGAAGATCTCGGCCGAGGAGGTGGAGGGGCTGATCGCCAGCCACCCCGGCGTGGCCGAGGTGGTGGTGGTCGGCGTCGCCGATCCGGTGCTGGGCGAGACGCTGTGCGCCTGCGTCGTGCCGCGGCCCGGCGAGGCTCTGGATCTTCAGGCGTTGGTGAGCTTCCTGCGCGACGAGAAGAAGCTTGCCGCGTTCAAGCTGCCCGAGCGCCTGCTGCTGCTGGACGCGCTGCCGCGCAACCCGGTGGGCAAGGTGCTGAAACGCCAGCTGCGCGAACAGCTCGATGGCGGCGTAAAGTCGTGAGCAGGGGTGCCCGCTGGGACGCCGCGTAGAATTGCGCCCCTTCGCCGCTGAGCATTGCGGCGCTACCGCCGGGCCCGTCCTGGCGCAGCACCCCGCCCATGAGTTCTTCGTCCTCCCGTTGGCTGCACCTCGACCTGCTCAAGGCCCTGGCGGCGCAAGCCATCGTGCTGCACCATCTGGCGGCCTACGGGCCGATCGCCGATACCGTGCAGACGCTGCTGCCGGGGTTGATGGACTGGCTGTACGAATACGGGCGCATGGCGGTGCAGGTGTTTCTGGTGATTGGCGGCTTTCTTTGCGCGCGAGGTCTGGCGCCTGCCGGCCTGCTGCGCGGGGCGAGTCCGCTGACCCTGCTTTGGCAACGGCATCTGCGGCTGGCGCTGCCCTTCATGGCTGCGGTGCTGTTGACGCTGGCCTGCTCGGCCCTGGTCGCACCCTGGTTGCCGGAGCTGGTGCCGGAATCCGTCGACCTCGGGCAACTGCTGGCGCACGCGCTGCTGCTGCACGGCGTGCTCGGTCAAGAGTCACTGACCGTTGGTGCCTGGTACGTGGCCATCGACCTTCAGCTGTTCGCCCTGCTGCTGGGCCTGCTGTGGCTGGCGGGCCGGCTGGACCCGGCGGCGGCGCGGCGCATCGGCCCCCTGCTGGTGCTGGCGATGGTGATGGCCTCGCTGTGGGTGTTCAACCTGATGCCGGAGCTGGACATGTGGGCGCCGTATTTCTTCGGCAGCTACGGGCTCGGTGCGCTGATCTACTGGCAGGGTCTGAGCCCGCGCTGGCGCCCGGCCCTGCTCGTGGGCGCCCTGGTGCTGGCGGCGCTGGCCTTCGACTTCCGCGAGCGCATCGCCCTGGCCCTGGCCACGGCGCTGTTGCTGGCCTGGCTGCAGCATCGCCATGTGCGGGGGCGGCCGCTGCTGGCCGAGGGCCGCGCCGCGCGCTGGCTGGCACCGGTGCTGGCCCATGCCGGCACCCACGCCTACGCGCTGTTCCTGGTGCACTTCCCGGTCTGCCTGCTGGTCAATGCCTTGTTCGACCACGGCGAACCCGTGCGTCCCTATACCGGGCTGCTGGCGATGGGCACCGCCTGGCTGCTCAGCAATATGGCGGCCCTGCTGTTCTACCGCTGGATCGAGGCGCCTGCCGGCCGCCTGCGGCTGGGCCTGACCGGCCTCAGGCGCGCCTGATCAGCGGTCTTTCATCGGGCAGGTGTTCATGCCCAGCAGGGGATAGGCGGGGCAGAAGCGAAAGACGCCGGTGAGCAGCAAGGCCACGCCGAGATAGCCCCAGACGCCGATGGTGCCGCTGACCGCCAGACCGATCAGGACCAGACCGCCGACGATGCGCAAGACCCGGTCCACCGTGCCTACATTGGGTTTCATGTTCAGCCTTTCATGGTTGCATGGATTGATTTTGCGCCTTGCGGTGAACATGGATGTGATGTGCATCAAGTCTGCGGCGGCGTCAGTGCGAATCCTTCGTCCACCCAGCCGGTGACGCCGCCAATCATGATTTTCACCGGTCGCCCGAGTTGGGCCAGCCTCATCGCCGCACGCTGCGCGCCATTGCAGTGCGGACCGGCGCAGTAGGTCACGAACACCGTGTCGGCGGGATAGTCGGCCAGCCTTGATTCGACCATCTTGCCGCGCAGCAGATGGGTGGCGCCCGGCACATGGCCGGCGGCGTAGTGCTCGGCACTGCGCACGTCCAGCAGCACGAAGTCGGGTTGGCCGCTGCTCAGCGCGTCATGCACATCCCAGCAGTCGGTCTCGAACTGCAGGCTGTGCTCGAAGTGGGCCAGGGCGGCGGTGGACGGGGCGGGGGCGACGGCGGTGACGAGGGACGGCATCTGAAAACTCCGGCAGGGGTGGAAGAACATGCGTCCAGTGTGCCCAGCGGCGGCCTTGCGAAACAGTGGCGTGATTGCCATGATTCGGTAACATCGCGCCATGAAAGACCATCTCGTCGCCGCCGTCGCCTACGACCGCCTGTGCACCTTCGAGTTTGCCTGCACGACCGAGCTTTTCGCCCTGCCCAGGCCCGAGCTGGAGGTCGACTGGTACCGCTACGCCGTCTGCTCGCCCGAGCGGGGCCGGCTGCGCTCGGCGGGCGGCCTGATCGTCGAGGCGCCGTACACGCTGCGCCTGCTGGCCAGGGCCGACACCATCGTCATGCCCGGCTGGCGCGATGTGCACGAGGCGCCGCCGCCGGCCCTGGTCAAGGCGCTGGCCCAGGCCTACGAGCGCGGCGCGCGGCTCACTTCGATCTGCTCCGGCGTGTTCGTGCTGGCCGCGGCCGGCGTGCTGGACGGCAAATCGGCGACCACGCACTGGCGCTATGCCGATCTGCTGGCCCAGCGGTTCCCGGCCATCAAGGTGCGGCCCGATGAACTCTATGTCGATGAGGGCCAGGTCATCACCGCCGCCGGTTCGGCCGCCGGGCTGGACATGCTGCTGCACCTGGTGCGGCGCGACCATGGCGCAAGAATAGCCAACCGCGTCGCCCAGCGACTGGTGCTGCCGCCGCACCGCGATGGCGGCCAGGCGCAGTTCGTGCCGCGACCGATGCCGAGCGACGAAGTGGGTCGGCTGGCCCGGCTGATGGACTGGATGCGCGCCAATCCGCGCCTGCCGCACAGCCTGCAGTCGCTGGCCGACGAGGCCGCCATGAGCCCGCGCAGTCTGCAGCGCCAGTTCAGCGAGGCCACTGGCCTGTCGCCGATCGACTGGCTGATACGTGAGCGGGTGGGCCTGGCGAAGGATATGCTGGAGGTGCAGGACCTGCCGATGGCGCGCCTGGCCGAGCTGGCGGGCTTCGGCTCCGAGGAGTCGCTGCGCCGCCACTTCCGACGTCTGGCCGGCACCAGCCCCAGCGCCTACCGGCGGCGCTTCGGCAGCGCCGTCACTGCGGGCCCAGTGCCTTGAACCACTGCTGCAGCTGGGCCAGGCTGGCGGTGACGCCGCCGCAGACGATCACCAGCACATTCCGGTAGGGCCGCAGCGCCGCATGCCGGCCGTAGACCGCGGCCAGCGCCGCGCCACAGGCCGGTTCGACCAGCAGGCGCTGGTCGTCGATGAAGCGCAGGCAGGCGCTGACGGCCTCGAAATCGGACACCACGACGCTTTGCATTTCGTGGCTCTGCGTCAGGGCAAAGGCCTGCTCGCAGACCTGGCGTGCCCCCAGCGAGGTGGCGATGCTGGTGATGGCCGGTAGTTCGATGCGGCGGCCCGCCGCCATGGCCTGTGCCAGCGAATCGGCGCCCGCGGTCTCGACCGCCAGCACCGGCACATCGGCCCAGTCATTGCGACGCAGGCCTGCTATCACACCGCTCAGCAGGCCGCCGCCGCCGACCGACAGCAGCACCGCGTCGGGCTTGGGCGCGCCGCTGGCCGCCACCTCGTCGATCATGCTGGCATGGCCCTGCCACAGCAGCGGGTCGTCGAAGGGGTGGAGCAGGGCGGCATCGCCGGTCGCCATGCTTTGGGCCAGCGCGTTGGCCTCCTGCCAGGAGGCGCCATGGACGATCAGCTCGGCGCCCTGCTGGGCGATCAACTCCTTGGCCCGGGCTGTCGTCGTTTGCGGCACGACCACGGTCACCGGCACAGCCAGCAAGCGCCCGCAATAGGCCGCCGCAATGCCGGCATTGCCGCCCGAGGACGAAACGAAGCGCCGCGCGCCGCGTTGCTGGTAGGTCTGGCAGGCATGGCCCATGCCGCGCAGCTTGAACGAGCCCGGTGGCTGCAGCGCTTCGAGCTTGAGCCAGATTTGTTGGTCTGGCGTGGAGAGCGAGGCGGAAAGAAGCAGGGGTGTCTGGATGTGCAGAGGCATGCGCGGAGCGGGTCAGTTGTAGCCCGGATGGAATCCGGGGCCCCGGATTCCATCCGGGCTACGGCGGGGGCTTCCGCCGGTCACTCTTTTCTGCACTTCCACTCCGGGCTGCCAGGCCCCCAGACGATCTTGGCCTGGCCTTCCAGCTCGAAGAAGCTGACCTGATCGCCGGCATAGCTGGTGCCCACGGCACCGGGCTTCAGATAGAGCACCGAGGCGGTCTCGTCGTACTCGGCCAGCATCGTCGGCGGGTCGGTGGCGAAGGTCGCGGTCTTGACCACATCCTCGGGCTTGCTGCCGCACTGGTAGTTGGCCTTGGCGGTCGGCGGCATCAGCGCATAGGTAGCCTGCAGCTCGGCAATGCGGCGCTGGTAGCTGAGCTTCAGGCAGGCCGCCGCATCGGCGGCCTTCAGGCATTCGTCGCGCGACTTGGTGCCCCAGCCGCGCTGTTCGGCCTTCAGCATCGGCGGCTTTTCCTTGGCGGCGATGGGCTCGGCGGCGCTCAGCGTCTCCGCCATCTTCTTGTCCAGCGCCATCAGCGACTCGTCCTTGCACAGCCAGGCGTCCAGGCTGTTCGCCTTGGCCTTGGCGCAGCTGGCCACGCCGGCCTGGGCCTGGGCGGCCCCGGCGGCGGTCAGCATCAGGCCCGTCAAGCCCAGCAGGGCGGCGGATTTCAGCGAGCAAAGTCTCATGGGGGTGCTCCTCTTATTGTTGGGGTGGGCGGGCTTAGCCTAGCTCAGGATGACCCGCCCGCACAAGACTTGGCGGGCGCTTGTGGCTGAGGGTTTTCCGCGGGTCAATCTGCGGCGGCCAGCGACTCCACATAGCAGGGCGCAGTCTCGCGCACCTCCACCGTGCACCACTCTGCCGCCGGGCATTGCGCGGCGATGTCCAGTGCTTCCTGCCGGCTTTTGCAATTGATCAGGAAGAAGCCGCCGACCATCTCCTTGGCCTCGGCATAGGGGCCGTCGATCAGCTGCATGCGGCCGTTGCGCACCTGCAGCTGGGTGGCGTCGGTGTGCGAGCGCAATGACTCGCTGGCGATCAGCAGTCCGCGTTCATGCAGGTCCTGGCCGAAGCGCACCATGCGGTCGTAGACGGCACGGCCCTCGGCCTCGGTGCGGGTCTGGCGCTGGTTCAGCGGCTCTATCATCATCAGCATATAGGCCATATCGTCTCCCTGTTGTCGCATTGAGCGCGCAGATTAAATCATCCGGGTCGCTCATGTCAGCTGAACCTAGCGTGCCATCAGCGCAGCCATCGCCTTGCCGACCTCGCCGTCGATCAGGGCGTTGATCATGCGCACCTTCTCGGCCGCGTTCAGCGCGGACCAAGGGTCGTCGGTGCTTTGCTGGGCGCGGCCCGATCCGACCGCCTGGGACGCCTTGATGCTGCGCCGGCCCAGCAGGCGACCGGAAGGAAAGTCCACCAGGCTCAGCTGCAGGTAGGTGTAGGGCGCGATGAAGCCACGCCCGCCCTGTGACGCCCCCGTGTTCTCGTTGTTCTGGACACTCTCCCAGGTGCCATCCAGATAGAACCCGAGTCCTTCGAGCTTGCCCGCGCCATCGATCATGCCGCTGTCGGCCGTGACCTGCGCATCGTCACGCAGCTTGCCGATCAGCACCAGCCGGCCCGCCCCCTGCTCGCGGATCACATTGCGCACCGCTTCAGGCATTTGCAGCACGCCATTCACGACCTCGAACAGCGTGCGCTGCTTTTCGAACAGCACGGGACTGCGGGTGTTGATCGCGGCGAACTCCGCATTGGGCACCGCCTGACGAATCGCCTTGATGGCGGCAGCCACGGCGACATCGTCGAACACCGGGTCCGCAATCGGCAGGGACGAGCGCAGGTTGTTGTCCACCAGGGATCCGGTCTGCGGCCGTCGCACGACCGTATCCAGCCGGTCCCCGATCAGGGACAGCAGGGCGTAAACCGGCACTTGGTCCGGCCCGGCGGCTGCTTGCGCCGAGACCCCGGGACTAGCAGCGCCGAAGACCGTGACGAGCAGCCAAAATGCCAGATAGCGAGTTGCTTTGTTCATGGTGCCATCCTAGCGCTCATTGCATGGCCTGGTCGCAGAGCGCCGGCAGCACCGACAATAGCGCCTTGCCCGCCACTTGCGGGCCTGGAAGCTTATGAAGTCGAATCATCTGGAACTGCCGCGTTTCGAGCCCACCGTGACGGCGGCCCTGGCGCGTCTGGCCGCCATCAAGCCGGGCGACTATGCCCGCACCCGCAACCATCTCGGAGGCGCGGTCAGCAAGATCTCGCCCTATCTGACCCATGGTTTCATCAGCATGCCGGAGGCGGCGCGTTTTCTGGACTCGCGCCACCAGCTGGACCTGCAGAACAAGTTTGCCTACGAACTGGGCTGGCGCGAGTTCTTCCAGCATGTCTGGCGCCACGAAGGCGATGGCATCCTGAGCTCGCTGCACGAGGGCCCGCTGCCCGATGCCGCCTATGCCGCCGAGCTGCCGGCCGACATCCGCGAGGCGCGCACCGGCGTGCCGACGATAGACGCCGCGGTTCGCATGCTTTATGCCTGCGGCTATCTGCACAACCATGCGCGGATGTGGCTGGCCTCCTACATCGTCCACCTGCGCAAGGTGCACTGGCGGGCCGGCGCCGACTGGATGCTGGGCCATCTGCTGGACGGTGACCTGGCCAGCAACCACCTCAGCTGGCAGTGGGTGGCGGGCACCGGCAGCCACAAGCCCTATCTGTTCAATGCAGAGAATGTGACCCGCTTCACGCCCAAGGGCATGGCCGAGTGGTCGGCAAAGGGCACGGTGCTGGATGCCTCGTACGAGGCGCTGGAGCAGTTCGCCCGCAGCCCTGAGGCGGTCGTTACGCAGCCGCTGGCCAAGGGGGTGGTCGAGCCGAAGCTGCATGCCGCGCCTCCCGAGGCGCTGGTCGCCCAGCTGGGCAAGGCGGTCGAACCGCCCAAGGCCAAGGCTGCGGCCGGTCGCGAGGTCTGGCTGGTCCAGCCCTGGGGCCTGCGCGATCTGCCGGACCGCGTGCCGCCCAGCACGCTCAAGGTCGGCCTGCTGCTGAGCAATTACCACGGCGCCTTTCCCTGGAGCGAGGTGCGCTGGCGCTTTGTGCTGACGCGCATGGCCAGGCTCTGCGACGAGGTCTGGCTGTGCGACGCTGCGGCGCTGAAGACCGCCCTGGCCAAGGCCAAGAGCGTGCGGGGCCAGGTTTCGCCACACATCGCCGGCTATCTGCTAGCGCAGATGGACGGCTGGGAGGCCGAGTTCCCGCCCACCTTGCTGGGCGAGCCTGGCGAGCGCTGCGCCTCGTTCTCGCAGTTCTGGGCCCGCACGACCACCGGTCTGCGCCGGTTGACCGAGCTGCCGGGCCTGGGCGGGCTGGGTCTGGCCGAACCCGAACCCGAAGAGCAGGATGACGATGAAGACGAGGAATGATGTAGCCCGGATGCAATCCGGGGCCGGTGTGGATTCGCGCCAAGAACCCGGATTGCATCCGGGCTACGCCATTGGCCGACGCAGCCTGTTGCTGGCCGCCTCGGCCCTGGCCCTGCCGGCCTGGGCCCAGCTGGCCGTGCCGCCGCTGCCCTTGACCCAGCGCACCCTGGCCAATGGCCTGCAGGTCATTGCCTCCCCCGATCCGCGCGCCGCCACCGTCAGCGTGCAGGTCTGGTACCGGGTCGGCGGCAAGGACGATCCGGTCGGCCGCTCGGGCTTTGCCCATCTGTTCGAGCACATGATGTTCAAGGCCACCAAACACATGAAGGCCGAGCAGTTCGACCGCCTGACCGAGGACGTGGGCGGCATGAACAATGCCTTCACCGCCGAGGACATGACCGGCTACGAGGCGCTGGTGCCGTCCAACCACCTGGAGCGCATCCTCTGGGCCGAGGCAGAACGGATGTCCAGCCTGACCGTCGATCAGGCCAATTTCGACAGCGAGCGCCTGGTCGTGCAGGAGGAATTCCGCCAACGTGTGCTGGCCGAGCCCTACGGCCTGCTGTTCAATGCGATGGCGTCCGAGGGCTTCGAGCGCCACCCGTACAGGCGGCCGGTGATAGGCAGCATCGAAGACCTGAATGCCGCCACCCTGGATGATGTGCGCCACTTCCATGCCACCTACTACCGGCCAGACAACGCGGTGCTGATCGTCACCGGCGGCTTCGAGCCCAAGCAGCTCGACGCCTGGGTGGACCGCTACTTCGGCAGGCTGCAGCGGCCGGCGACGCCGATTCCGCGCGTCAATGTGGCCGAGCCGCGCCTGGCCAGGGATCGCGTCGTTGCGCTGAGCGGCGCCAATGTGCCGTTGCCGGCGGCGCTGCTGATCTGGCAGGCGCCAAAGGTAGCCAGCCCCGACACCAAGGCACTGCGCGTGGCCCAGGCCCTGCTCAGCGCCGGCGAGTCCTCGCGGCTCAACGAGGCCCTGGTCTACCGCCAGAACATCGCCCAGAGCGCCGGCTTCGAGGCGGCCCAATACGCCGATGCCGGCCTGCTGATCGCCTTTGCCATTGCCGCTGGCAAGCAGCGGGCCGAGCACCTGGTCGCGCCGCTGATGCATGAGATCACCCGCCTGGCCCAGGGGCCGATTTCGGCGGCTGAGCTGGACAAGGTCAAGACCGGCCTGCTGACAGCCGCGCTGGTGGCGCGCGAAACGCCGCAGGGTCGCGCCGCGGCCATCGGTCAGGCGGTGGTGCTGCAGGGCGATGCGAATGCCGTCAACCGCGAACTGAGCGAACTGCAGGCCGTCACGGCCGCCGACGTGCAGTCCGTGCTCAAGACCTACGTGCTGGACGCCAGGCGCGTGACCATCCACTACACGCAAGAGCAGACGAAGAAGAAAGGCGCGAAGTCATGAGCGGCCGCAAGTTCCTGCTGTCTGGCCTGATCCTGGCCTGCCTGAGCGCCGTCGCGCTGGCACAGACCCCGGGCGTCGATGTGCCGCCGCTGCCCGGCCCGGCCGCGGCGAACACCGTGCCGGCGATCGAGGAGTTCCGCCTGCCCAATGGCGTGCGCGTGGTGCTGGCAGCGCGGCATGATGTGCCGCTGGTCAGCGCGCTGTTGCGGGTCGAGGTCGGCAGCCTGGCCGATCCGGCTCAGCGCGCGGGCCTGGCCGGCATTACCGCCACCCTGCTGACCAAGGGCGCCAAGCGCGCCGGCAAGACGCTGGACGCCACCCAGATCGCTCGCGAGGCCGAGGCCCTGGGCAGCAGCCTGTTGGCCAGCGCTGGCTGGGAGAGCAGCCTGCTGGGCCTGACCGTCTCTACACCGAAGCTCGACGTCGCCGTCGGCCTGCTGGTTGATCTGCTGCGGGCGTCCACCTTCCCGGCCGAGGAGCTGGAGCGCACCCGCGCCCAAGCCCTGGACGCGCTGAAGCTGGCCCAGTCCAACCCGACCCAGGTGGCGCAGGACGTGGCCCGCCGCGTCTTTTGGGGCGCCAGCGCCTATGGCGCGTCGAGCACGGCGCAGACGCTGGCGCGCATCCAGCGCGATGACGTCATCGCCCTGCACCGGCTGTGGGTGCGGCCCGAAACGACCACCCTGATACTGGCCGGTGACCTCAAGCTAACCGAGGCCCGCGCGCTGGCCGAACGCACGCTGGGCGCCTGGCCGTCGAACCGCATGGCGCTGCCACGCATGAGCGCCGCGCCGGCTGAAGCGCTGGACAGCGCCCTGGTGCTGGTCAATCTGCCCGGCGCCGGCCAGGCCGGCGTGGCCGTGGCTGCGCCCTTTGTGCCGCAGGACCAGGTGCAGGCGCGCCGCATCGGCTCGGTGGCCAATGCGGTGCTGGGTGTGGGCTACTCGGCCCGGCTGAATCAGGAGGTGCGCATCAAGCGCGGCCTCAGCTATGGCGCGGGCAGCAGCGCGGCCAGCCACCGCGTCGGCGGCCTGGTGCTGGCCCAGGCCCAGACCAACAACCCGACCGCCGCCCAGGTGGTGGAGCTGATACGCGCCGAGATGACGGGCCTGGCCACCCGCCCGCCCGACGCCACCGAGCTGGCCGCGCGCCAGGCGGCCCTGGTCGGCGGCTTTGCCCGCAGCCTGGAGTCCACCGCAGGCCTGGCTTCGGTGGTGGCCGGTCAGATGGACCGTGGCCGCCCGCTGGCCGAGCTGAACAACACCGTGCCCGAGCTGCTGGCCGTCACCGCGCCCCAGGTGGGCGAATTTGCCGCCACCCACTGGGCGGCGCCGGCGCTGCGCACCGTCGTCGTCGGCGATCTGAAGGCGGCCGGCGAGGCCTTGCGCAAGCTCGACGCCAAGGCCCTGGTGATCGAGATGGGCCAGCTCGACCTGGCCGCGCCGGGTCTGCTGCGGGGCAGGTAGGGGTCGCCGTCAGGGCTATCGATGCCGACAGCGCCGGTCGGTGCTACCGTGCGTCTCGCCGTCCTGTGAGCGGCGTTCAACCGGGAGTGACGATGAAGCGATTGACTGAGGTGATGGTCGTGGCCTGTATCTCCGGCATCTCGGGCGCCAGCCTGGCCGCCGGCCCGCTGAGCATTGCGATGCGCATTGCCGATGACAGCGGCCCCGGCGCGGCCGTGGGCGAGGTGCTGGTCAGCGAGTCGAAGTACGGCCTGGTGTTCACACCGGCGCTGAAGGGCCTGCCGCCCGGCCTGCATGGTTTTCATGTGCATGAGAACGCCAGCTGCGCCGCGGCGCAGCGCGATGGCAAGCCGGTGGCAGCCCTTGCCGCCGGAGGCCACTACGACCCGCACAAGACCGGCCAGCATGGCGCGCCCTGGAGTGAGACCCATCAGGGTCACCTGGGCGATCTGCCCGCCCTGTATGTGGACGCGCAGGGCAATGCGCAGCAACCGGTGCTGGCGCCCCGGCTCAAGCTCGCCGATCTGGCGGGCCGCTCGCTGATGATCCACGCCGGCGGCGACAACCATGCCGACCACCCCGCGCCCCTGGGCGGTGGCGGCGCACGGGTGGTCTGCGGCGTTAGTCCTTGATTTCCCCCGTTTTGTCGCCAAGCAGGTAGGGCACGGTCTCCACCAGACGCCAGCCCGGCTGCTCGAGCACGCACTGGCGCAGCAGGTAGGCATGGCCCGAGCCGTAGACGACCACGATGCGGTCCCCCGGTTGCGCCAGCTGCACGATGCGGGCGCAAATGCGGGCATTGCGCGTGTACCACTGGCCCAGCAGCTCGGCCCCGGGCTGGTTGTCGCCCTGGCCGAAGTGCAGTGCCCCGGTATAGAACTGATGGTCGCGCAGCAGGGCCTCGGGCCGGTTCAGTTCGGCCAGCAGTTCGGCGATGCTGTGGCGGGCCTGGCGCGCCTCGAAGTCCTTGGCGCCTTGCTGCAGCACGGCCAGCATGGCCTGCAGGCGCGTCTCCATGCCGTGCTGCTTGGCATAGTCCTGCAGTGGTTCGAAGGGGAAGTTGCCGTCCGCGTCGACGCCATAGGCCTGCTCATGGCCGCGCGCATCGGCCAGCCGAAAGCCGAGTTGCTCGACCTCGTTGCGTTGCGCCCGCCGCTCGCCCTTGCGCCAGGCCTGGTAGCTGGGCAGCGCCGGCCTGCCCGGCGTGGCCGGCCGGCGCTCCACCATCACCTTGTCGGGCCTGAATGCGGCCAGCCGCTGCGTCAATGTCTGCAGCTCGGCCTGGCGCCTGGGGCTCAGCACATCGTCCACGGCCAGGTTCACCGCGTCCTGGCCGGGATTGCCGAAGTGGTAGGTGGCCAGCACCATCACCTTGACCTCGGCCGGGGGTGTGGCGGCCGGCGCCGTTGAGGCAGCCGAGGCCGTTGCCCACAGGCCGACGGCCAGCCAGTGCCGGTATTTCGAAGGGTGTCGCATGGGGTCTCCTTCACAAGGGGTGCGTGATTGTTGATTGGCCTGACCCCAGGTTGCAGCCGCGATGCGACAGGCCGTCGCATCAGGGCAGCGAGCCGACTTCTGGCCTGATACCCCGAATGAGCAGCTTGCCGGCTTGACAAAAGTGATAAGGTTTACGCACATACCAGGAGCAGGGGTGCGCGATGGCGCAGGACCAAGGAGTCATTGATGGGGACGCTGTCACTGTTCGATGATGACGAGGCGCTGGCGCAGCTGCAGACCGGGCTGCCCGGACTCAACGGAGCCGCGCGCATGGTCGCCACCGTCGCCCTGGCCTGGCAGCTGCGCGAGCGCGACACCGCGCAGGCCCTCGCCCTGGCCCGCGGTCTGAATCTGCAGGGCGCCGAGGCGGCCGACGCCGCCTTGCGGCCGCGCACGCAGCTGCTGGAAGCCGAGGCCAGGCGCTTGTTCGGCGAGTTCACCGCCGGCTTCGAGGCCGCCCTTGCCGCGCTGGCCGGCTTCGAAGCCCTGAGCAACACCCTGGGCTGCGCCGACGCCCATTGGGTGCTGGCTCAGCTGCATACGGCGCTGGGCGAGGCGGCGGCCAGCCACCGCGAGCTTGAACTGGCCACCGAGGCGGCTCGGCTTGCCGGCGACGATACGCGGCAGCTGATTTTCGAGGCCACGCAGGCACGCAACACCACCTTCGGCGACTGGCGCCAGTTTGATGCGCGCTGGGCCCGGCATTTCCCGGCCGAGACGACGGGCCTTCATCCGGCGGCGGTCGCCGCAGTGGAGCTCTATCGTGGCAGCCGGGCGTTTCGAGCGGCCGACTATGCCCAGGCGGTGCGCCATCAGATGCGGGGCTTCGAGGCCGCCCTGCAAAGCGGCCAGTTGCAGAATGCCATCAGTGCGGCGGCCAATAACGGCAATGCCTTCGCCAGCCTGAACGACTACGAAACCGCGCTGGACTGGGGCCAGCGCGCCCTCGACCTGGCCCGTCCCACCGGCTGGCAGCTGCGCATCGGCGGCTGCCTGATGCAGATGGGCGAGACCTTGCGCAAGCTCGGCCGCCTGGAACTGGCCCAGGCGCTGCTGGACGAGGCCATGCCCTGTCTGGCGCCGGTGCGCGGCTCCCGCAACTACGCCGTGGCGCTGTGCTACCGCGTGGATCTGGCGCTGGACCGGGCCGACTTTGCCCAGGCGCTGAGCCTGCTCGATGAGCTGGACCGGGGCGAGATAGCCTCCGATCTGCGTCTGCGCACGCAGCGCGGCCGTGCCCACGCGTTGCTGAGTCTGGGCCTGCATGAGCAGGCCGAGGCGGTGGCCCAGCAGGCCCTGGATCTGGCGCTGCAGGCCGACGCGCCCGTCCATCAGATCGAGGCCCTGCAGATGCTGGCCCATGTGCGCGGAGCCCGGCCGGGCGTTGCCGATGCCCCGACTGAGCGGGGCGTGCTGACCTGTCTGGAGCAGGCGCTGGCCCTGGCCAGAGGCATTGCCGGCTACCAGGTGCCCATCGACCTGCTGGCCACGCTGGCGGCCGAGTACGCCCGGCTGGGCCGCTACGAGCAGGCCTATGCGACCGAGTGCGAGGCCTCGGCGGCGCGCGAGAAGACGCACAGCCGCGAGGCCACCGACAGGCTGATGGCGATGGAGCTGCGCTTCCTGTCCGAGAGCGCCAAGGCCGAGGCCCAGCACCAGCGCCAGTTGCGCGAGGCCGAGGCGGCGCGTGCCGACCTGCTGCAGCGCAACAGCCTGACCCTGGAGAAGCTGGGCGTGATCGGCCAGGAGATCACCGCGCACCTGGAGTCGGCCTCGGTGTTCGAGACCCTGAACCGCCATGTCCATGCGCTGCTCGATGCCAGCAGCTTTGCCATCTATCTGCTCGACGCCGATGGCCGGCAGCTCAGCTCGGTGTTCGATGTCGAGCAGGGCCTGCGCCTGCCGCCGGACCATATCGCGCTCGATGATCCCGACTCCTATGCTGCCCGCTGCGTGCGGGAACGCCGCGAGGTGGCGGTCGAGCTGGCAGCTGATGGCAGCGACCCCAACCAGATGCCCGGCACCATGCCCACTCGCAGCGCGATGTTCGCACCGCTGCTGGTGGACCAGCGGGTGCTGGGCGTCATCACCACCCAGTCGCCGCGCGCCCAGGCCTATGCCGAGCACGAGTGGCTGATCTTCCGCACGCTCAGCGCCTACACCGCCATCGCCCTGGACAATGCCAGCGCCTACCAGCGCCTGCAGGACGCGCAGGGCCGGCTGGTCGAGCAGGAGAAGCTGGCGGCGCTGGGCTCCCTGGTGGCCGGCGTGGCCCATGAGCTCAACACGCCGATAGGCAACGGCCTGTTGATGGCCAGCACCCTGCTGCAGAAGACCGAGGCGGTGGAGCATCGCGCCGACGCGCAGACGCTGCGCCGCAGCGAGCTGAACGCCTTTTTCGGCGATGTGAAGCAGGCCTCGCGCTTTCTCGTCAGGGGGTTGCAGGACGCTGCCGAGCTGGTGGACAGCTTCAAGCAGGTGGCGGTGGACCGCAGCAGCGCCCAGCGCCGCCGCTTCGACCTGGCCAAGACCAGCCAGGACGCGGTGGCGATGATGATGGGGCGGCTGCGCAGTGCCGGCCACCAGATCACGCTGGACATACCCGAGGGCATCTGGCTCGACGGCTATCCGGGGCCTTTTTGCCAGGTGCTGACGAATCTGATCAACAACGCCCTGATCCATGCCTTCGATGGCCGCGAGGGCGGGCAGATGCGGCTGACGGCCAGGGCGCTGAAGGACGACCGCGTCGAGCTGTGCTTCAGCGACAACGGCGCCGGCATTGCCGCCCACCATCTGCCCCGCGTGTTCGAGCCCTTCTTCACCACCAAGATGGGCCGGGGCGGCAGCGGCCTGGGCCTGTCCATCAGCTACAACATCGTCACCTCGCTGTTCGGCGGCGAGCTCAGCGTGAGCAGCGAGCCGGGCCAGGGCAGCCGGTTCGTAATGACCTTGGCGCTGCAGGCGCCGCAGGTCGAGAACCCCGCGGCCGGCCTGGCGACCTGAGGCCTCAGGTTGCCGTGGTCTGCCGCACGGCGCGCTCCCACTGCGCCATCAGCTCCTGCGCGCGCTCGCGCGGCATCGTCGGGTGGAACACCCGCTCGGCCTGCCAGTGGCGGCTCAGCTCGTCCAGATTGCCGTACAGCCCGGTCGACAGGCCGGCCAGATAGGCCGCGCCCAGCGCCGTGGTCTCTATCACCTTGGGCCGCACCACCGGAATGCCCAGCAGATCGGCCTGGAACTGCATCAGGAGGTTGTTGACGCAGGCGCCGCCATCGACGCGCAGCTCAGATACCGGCGCGCCGCCGGCCGCCACCGCATCACGGCTCATCGCCAGCAGCAGGGCCGCGCTCTGGAAGGCGATCGACTCCAGCGCGGCACGGGCAATGTGGGCGACGGTGGAGCCGCGGGTCAGGCCGACGATGGTTCCGCGCGCCTCGGCATTCCAGTAGGGCGCACCCAGGCCGGTGAAGGCCGGCACGAACATCACGCCGCCGGCATCGGGCACGCTTTCGGCCAGGCCCTGCACCTCGCCGCTGCCCTTGATCGCTTTAAGACCATCGCGCAGCCACTGCACGACGGCCCCGCCGATGAAGACGCTGCCCTCCAGTGCGAACTCGGGCGTGCGCGAGGCCTGCGCCGCGCTGGTGGTGATCAGCCCGTTGCCCGAGCTCTGGAACTGCGCGCCGGTGTGCATCAGCATGAAGCAGCCGGTGCCATAGGTGTTCTTGGCCATGCCGGCCTTGAAGCAGGCCTGGCCGAACAGGGCCGATTGCTGGTCGCCGGCAATGCCGCCTATCTCGATCTCGCCGCCCAGATGCTCGGCGTCCACGCGGCCGAAGTCATGGGCCGAGGGGTGGACGGCGGGCAGCACCTCGGGCGGAATGTCCAGCGCCTGTAGCAGCTCGGCATCCCACGCATTGCTGTGCACATTGAAAAGCATCGTGCGCGAGGCATTGCTGACGTCGGTGGCATGGACTTCACCATTCGTCAGCTGCCAGACCAGCCAGGCGTCGATCGTGCCGAAGGCCAGCTCGCCGCGGGCGGCCTGCTCGCGGGCGCCGGCTACATTGTCGAGAATCCACTTCAGCTTGGTGCCGGAGAAATAGGCGTCGATCACCAGGCCGGTCTTGCGCTGCACCACCGGGGTCAGGCCTTGCTCGCGCAGCGCCGCGCAGGTGGGCTCGGCGCGGCGGTCCTGCCAGACGATTGCCGAATAGATGGGCAGGCCGGTCTTGCGATTCCACACCACGGTGGTTTCGCGCTGGTTGGTGATGCCCAAGGCGTGGATGTCGCCGGCCTTCAGCCCGGCCTTGGCCAGCACCTCGCGCGCGGTGGCCAGCTGGCTGTGCCAGATTTCCATCGCGTCGTGCTCGACCCAGCCCGGCTGCGGGAAGATCTGGCGGAACTCGCGTTGCGCCATGGCGACGATATGGCCCTGGGCGTCGAACACGATGGAGCGGGAGCTGGAAGTGCCTTGGTCGAGGGCGAGGAGATAGGTCATCAGGGTCTCCGTGGGCGGTTCTTGTGGCGGTATGGCCCCGGATTGCATCCGGGCTACGGGTCAGTTGTAGCCCGGATGCAATCCGGGAGCGATCCGTTCAATCGGCAACCACCAGCTCCACCCCCGCATCATTGAGCAGGGCGGGGAAGGGCTCCGGCGGCGCCTCGTCGGTGATCAAGAGGTCCAGCTGTTGCAGCTGCGCCACCTCGGCCATGGCCGGGCGGTTGAATTTGCTGTGGTCGGCGGCCAGCCAGACCTGGCGCGAGTGCTCGATGATGGCGCGGGCCACCATCACCTCGCGGTAGTCGAAGTCGCGCAGGGTGCCGTCGGCCTCTATGCCCGAGATGCCGACGAGGCCGATGTCCACCTTGAACTGACGGATGAAGTCCACCGCCGCCTCGCCGACCACGCCGCGGTCCCGGGCGCGCACCGTGCCGCCCACCATCACCAGCTCGCAATCGGTGTTGTCGCTGAGTATGGTGGCCACATTCAGGTTGTTGGTGATGACGCGCAGGCCCTTGTGATGCAGCAGCTCGCGGGCCACCGCCTCGGTGGTCGTGCCCAGGTTCAGGAACAGCGAGCTGCCGGCCGGTATGCGCGCGGCGATCGCCTTGGCGATGCGCGCCTTGCCATCGGCCTGCAGCGCCTGGCGCTGGCGGTAGGCAATGTTCTCGGTGGTGCTGGACGGCACGCGCACGCCGCCGTGAAAGCGCGCCACCAGGCCGGCCTCGGCCATGCGCTGCACATCGCGGCGCACCGTCTGCAGGGTCACGCCGAACTTGTCGGCCAGTGCCTCGACGCTGACCGAACCGCGCGCGCGGACCTCCTGCAGCAGGTCGTTCTGACGGGGATTGGGAATCATGGAACGAGAGTGTAGGGGGCCGCGGAGCGGGGCCGGACGCACCGTTTTGGTTTGTGGGCTAGCCTAAAGCGAACCGAAACGAATCACATCGAGGGAAAACCCTGCGATAAAACGAACCAAAAGGAGTTAAAAAGAAAAAAGAAGAACACAATAGCGAACCGAAATTCGCGACGGAGACAGCCCTTGAGTGCCCATCTCGACCCACAGCCCACCGCGCCCGATGCCTACGACGTGCTTGTCGTCGGCGGCGGCATCAATGGTGCCGGCATCGCCCGCGACATGGCCGGCCGGGGCTGGAAGGTGCTGCTGGTCGAGCGCGACGACCTGGCCTCGCACACCTCGTCTTCCTCGACCAAGCTGATACACGGCGGGCTGCGCTACCTTGAGTACTACGAGTTCTCGCTGGTGCGCAAGGCCTTGCAGGAGCGCGAGGTGCTGCTGAAGAGCGCGCCCCACATCATGTGGCCGCTGCGCTTCGTGATGCCCCATGACGCGGCGATGCGCCCGGCCTGGATGATCCGTATCGGGCTGTTCATGTACGACCATCTGGCCCGCCGCGAGGTGCTGCCGGGCTCCAACGGCGTCGATCTGCGCCGCAGCCCGCTGGGCGCGCCGCTGAAATCGCACTACACGCGCGGTTTTGTCTATTCGGACGGCTGGGTTGACGACGCCCGCCTGGTGCTGCTGAACGCGCTTGACGCGCAGCGCCATGGAGCGACCATACTGACGCGCACGGCCTGCGTCGAGGCGCAGCGCGATGCCGAGGGCTGGACCGCCACCTTGCAAGGTGCTCACCAGGAAACGCTGGTCCGCCCCGAGTTTCCTGGCTCCCCCTCGGGGGGGCGGACGCCGCAAGGCGGCGGCCTTGGGGGCGCTCAGGGAATCAATAGAACCGTCCGTGCCCGGGCGCTGGTCAATGCCGCCGGCCCCTGGGCCGAGTCATTCCTGCGCGGCGTGGCGCGGCCGGCGCGAGGCGAGACACTGGCCACCAAGAGCCTGCGCCTGGTCAAGGGCAGCCACATCATCGTGAAACGCGCGTTCGAGCACGACCACGCCTACATCTTCCAGAACCCCGACAAGCGCATCATCTTCGCGATTCCCTACGAACGGGACTTCACGCTGATAGGCACAACCGACGTCGAGCTGCAGGGCGATCCCGGCGTGGCACGCATTGCCAGCGACGAGCAGGCGTACCTGTGCGAGCAGGCCTCGCGCTACTTCAAGAAGGCGATCAGCAACGACGATGTGGTCTGGAGCTATGCCGGCGTGCGCCCGCTGCTGGACGATGCTTCGGGCGATCCGTCGGCCGTGACCCGCGACTATCTGCTGGAGCCGCAGCGCGACGGCGCGCCACTGTTGAGCGTCTGGGGCGGCAAGATCACGACCTTCCGCAAGCTGGCCGAGGATGCTGCCGATCTGCTCGGCGACATGCTGGGTCAGCGCCGCGCGCCGTGGACACAGGCGGCCTTTTTGCCCGGCGGTGATCTATCCGGCTGGATAGGCGCGGCGCAGCGGCCCGACACGGACTTCGAGCGCTTTGTTGCCGCTGTCGGCGCCCGCCATCCCTGGCTGCCGGCCGAGGTGGCCCGTCGCTGGGCACGGGCCTATGGCTCGCGCATTGATCACCTGATAGCCACATCCCAGTCGCTCGCCGATCTGGGGCAAGAGGTGGCCCCGGGCCTGTACGAGATCGAGCTGCGCTATCTGCAGCGCGAGGAATGGGTGCTCAGCGCCGACGATGTGTTGTGGCGGCGCTCCAAGCTGGGCCTGCACTACACCGAGGCCCAGCGCGAGGCCGTCAAGCAATGGATGACATCAAACAATCAAGGAGCGGCCGCGTGACGCGTTCGAAGCAGCAGCCATGCATCTGAAACTGCAAGGCATCAGCAAAAAGGTCGGCCCTGCCACCTGGCTGTACGACATGAGCCTGGAGCCCGTGCCCGGCGCGGTGACCGTGCTGCTGGGCGCGACCCAGGCCGGCAAGACCAGCCTGATGCGCATCATGGCCGGGCTGGATGTGCCCAGCCATGGCTCGGTCAGCGTCGATGGCGTCGAAGTCACCGGCATGCCGGTGCGCGAGCGCAATGTGGCCATGGTCTATCAGCAGTTCATCAACTACCCGGCGATGACGGTCTACGACAACATCGCCTCGCCGATGAAGCTGCGCGGCGACAAGAATGTTGCGGAGCGCGTGCAGGAGCTGGCGGCCAAGCTGCATATCGAGATGTTTCTGCAGCGCCTGCCGGCCGAGCTGTCCGGCGGCCAGCAGCAGCGCGTGGCCCTGGCCCGGGCGCTGGCCAAGGGCGCGCCACTGATGCTGCTGGACGAGCCGCTGGTCAACCTCGACTACAAGCTGCGCGAGGAGTTGCGCGAGGAGCTGACGCAGCTGTTCGCCGCCAGCGATTCGACCGTGATCTATGCCACCACCGAACCGGGCGAGGCCCTGCTGCTGGGCGGCTACACGGCGGTGATGGACGCCGGCGAACTGCTGCAGTACGGGCCCACGGCCGAGGTCTTCCACTTCCCCAAGTCGCTGCGCGTGGCGCGGGCCTTCAGCGATCCGCCGATGAATCTGCTGGACGCCACCCGCCAGGGTGACGGGCTGCGCCTGAAGTCCGGCGCGGTGCTGAACATCGATGTGCCTGCGGCCGGTTCGCAGGCGCTGACCCTGGGCGTGCGGGCCAGCGCGCTGCGCCTCACTGCAGCCCCGGGTGACCTGGCCCTGGACGGCCATGTCGAGCTGGCCGAGATCTCCGGGTCCGACACCTTCGTCCACCTGTCGACCGCGGTCGGCGAGGTGGTGGCCCAGTTGACCGGCGTGCACTTCTTCGACCTCGGTGCGGCGCTGACCCTGCACCTGAATCCGGCGCAGGTCTATGTGTTCGATGCCCGGGGCGATCTGCTGCTGGCGCCGAAGAAAGGAGGGCAGCGCTGATGGCCCGCATCGATCTGGACCTGGCCCATGCCTATGGCCCCAACCCCCAGCAGGACAGCGACTACGCGCTGCTGCCGCTGAAGATGAGCTTTGCCGATGGCGGCGCCTACGCGCTGCTGGGCCCCTCGGGCTGCGGCAAGACGACGATGTTGAACATCATGTCGGGCCTGCTGCAGCCCTCGCATGGCAGGGTCTTGTTCGACGGCGTCGATGTCACGGCGGCGTCACCGCAGGCGCGCAATATCGCCCAGGTGTTCCAGTTCCCGGTGATCTACGACACGATGACGGTGGCCGAGAATCTCGCCTTCCCGCTGCGCAATCGCAAGGTGCCGGAGGCACAGATCAGGCAGCGCGTCGGCGTGATCGCCGAGATGCTGGAGATGAGCGGCCAGCTGGACCAGCGCGCCGCCAACCTCAGCGCCGACGCCAAGCAGAAGATCAGCCTGGGCCGCGGCCTGGTGCGCTCCGATGTGTCGGCCGTGCTGTTCGACGAGCCGCTGACGGTGATCGATCCGCACCTGAAATGGCAGCTGCGCCGCAAGCTCAAGCAGATCCACCACGAACTGAAGCTGACACTGATCTATGTCACCCATGACCAGGTCGAGGCCCTGACCTTTGCCGACCAGGTGGTGGTGATGACGCGGGGCCGCGCCGTCCAGGTGGGTAGCGCCGAGGCGCTGTTCGAGCGCCCGCAGCACACCTTCGTCGGCCACTTCATCGGCTCGCCTGGCATGAACTTCCTGCCCGTCATCGTCAAGGCTGGCCAGTTGCAGATTGCCGGGCAATTCCTGACCCTGGACGCCGGCTTGCATCTGCCCGAGGGCGATTTGAAGCTGGGTGTGCGCCCCGAGTATGTGGCGCTGACCGCCGCCGGCACCCCCGGTTCGTTGCCGGTGCAGGTGACCCAGGTGCAGGACATCGGCACCTATGTGCTGGTCACCGCGCGCATCGGCGAGCAGGTGCTGAAGGCGCGGCTGGCGCCCGACCAGACCCAACCCAGGGCCGGCGAGCAGGCCTGGTTCCAGGTGCTGGGCACGCACAGCTGCTTTTACAAGAATGAGGAGTTGCTGGCATGAGCACCACAACCAAACCTGTGAATCAGAAGGCTTGGTGGTTGATATTGCCGGTCTTCCTGTGTGTCGCCTTTTCGGCCATCCTGCCGCTGATGACCGTCGTCAACTACTCGGTGCAGGACATCATCTCGCCCGAGCGCCGCGTCTTCGTCGGCACCGAATGGTTTGCCGCGGTGATGCGCGACCAGGACCTGCACGAGGCGCTGTGGCGGCAGATGGTGTTCTCCTGCTCGGTGCTGGCGGTGGAGATTCCGCTGGGCGTGATGCTGGCCCTGTCCATGCCCGCCCAGGGCTGGAAGGCCTCGGTCGTGCTGGTGATCGTGGCGCTGTCGCTGCTGATCCCCTGGAACGTGGTGGGCACGATCTGGCAGATCTTCGGCCGCGCCGATATCGGCCTGATGGGCTCGACCCTGCAGAAGCTGGGCTTCGACTACAGCTACACCGGCAATGCCCTGCATGCCTGGTTGACGGTGCTGTTGATGGACGTCTGGCACTGGACGCCGCTGGTGGCGTTGCTGGGCTACGCCGGCCTGCGCTCGATACCCGATGCCTACTACCAGGCGGCGCGCATCGACGGTGCATCGAAGTTCGCCGTGTTCCGCTACATCCAGCTGCCCAAGATGCGCGGCGTGCTGATGATTGCCGTGCTCCTGCGCTTCATGGACAGCTTCATGATCTACACCGAACCCTTTGTGCTGACCGGCGGCGGGCCGGGCAATGCGACGACCTTCCTGAGCCAGTACCTGACGCAGAAGGCCGTCGGCCAGTTCGACCTCGGCCCGGCCGCGGCCTTCTCGCTGATCTACTTCCTGATCATCCTCCTGCTGTGCTTCATGCTCTACAACTGGATGCAGGCGGTGGGCACGGCCGACAAGACGGAGGCCAGCCATGGTTAACAAGCAACCGTTCCAGAAGCGGACGATCTTTCTGCTCTGCTACATCGTCTTTGCCTTGTTGCCCATCTACTGGATGGTCAATATGAGCTTCAAGACGAATGCGGAGATCCTGTCCAGCTTCTCGTTCTTCCCGCAGCACTTCACCTGGGACAACTACAAGACCATCTTCACCGATGCGTCCTGGTACTCGGGCTATCTGAACAGCCTGACCTATGTGGCCATCAATTCGGTGATCTCGATCACCGTGGCCCTGCCTGCTGCCTATGCCTTCTCGCGCTATTCATTCCTGGGCGACAAGCATGTGTTCTTCTGGCTGCTGACGAACAGGATGACTCCGCCGGCCGTGTTCCTGCTGCCCTTCTTCCAGCTCTATTCGACCCTGGGGCTGATGGACACGCACATCGCCGTGGCCCTGGCCCACCTGCTGTTCAATGTGCCGTTGGCGGTGTGGATTCTGGAAGGCTTCATGAGCGGCATTCCGCGCGAGATCGACGAGACGGCGTATATCGATGGCTACTCCTTCCCGCGCTTCTTCCTGACCATCTTCTTGCCGCTGATCAAGGCCGGCGTTGGCGTGGCGGTCTTCTTCTGCTTCATGTTCTCGTGGGTCGAGTTGCTGCTGGCCCGCACCCTCACCAGCGTCAATGCCAAGCCGATCGTGGCGACGATGACGCGCACGGTCTCGGCCTCGGGCATGGACTGGGCGACCTTGGCGGCCGCCGGTGTGCTGACGATTGTTCCGGGGGCGATCGTGATCTGGTTCGTCCGGCACTACATCGCCAAGGGTTTCGCGATGGGGAGAGTCTGATGTTTGACTGGATGGTTTGGACCACCCCGGTGGCCGTCTTTTTTACTTGCATTGCCCTGATGCTTGTGGGCATGACGGTGTGGGAAATCAAGTCGCCGACGACGATGCGCAAGGGTTTTCTGCCTATGCAGACGACGCGCGGCGACCGGCTCTTTGTGGGCCTGTTGACGGCGGCCTATATCAATCTGATCTTCATTGGCCTGGCCGGCAAGTTCATGGGCTGGTTCGGGCTGGAGCAGGAGCCCAGCATCTGGATCAGCTTCGTGCTGTCGATGTTCGCCCTGGCCTTCGTGATGAAGAAGGGTTAGCTTATCTCGGGAATCCGGCCCGGAGCTTCCCCGGGGCCGTGGTCACCCTCGCTGCATTGGGGAGGCAAATGAAAACAGGAGACGAGACATCATGAGAATGCACTACACAGCACTGGCCCTGGCGGCCGCGTGCGCGGTGGCGGGCCATGCATGGGCCGGCGAGGCGGAAGCCAAGAAATGGGTGGACAGCGAGTTCCAGCCCTCGACCCTGACCAAGGACCAGCAGATCGCCGAGATGAAATGGTTCATCGACGCGGCCAAGAAGCTGCAGGCCAAGGGCGTGAAGGAGATCTCGGTCGTGTCCGAGACCATCACCACGCACGAGTACGAGAGCAAGACGCTGGCCAAGGCCTTCACCGAGATCACCGGCATCAAGGTCAAGCACGACCTGATCCAGGAAGGCGACGTGGTCGAGAAGCTGCAGACCTCGATGCAGTCGGGCAAGTCCATCTATGACGGCTGGATCAGCGACTCCGACCTGATCGGCACGCACTACCGCTACGGCAAGATCATGAACCTGACCGACTATATGGCCGGCGCAGGCAAGGAGTGGACCAACCCCGGGTTGGACATCAAGGACTTCATCGGCACCAGCTTCACCACGGCGCCCGATGGCAAGCTCTACCAGCTGCCCGACCAGCAGTTCGCCAATCTGTACTGGTTCCGCGCCGACCTGTTCGCCCGCGAGGACCTGAAGACCAAGTTCAAGGCCAAGTACGGCTATGACCTCGGCGTGCCGCTGAACTGGAGCGCCTATGAAGACATCGCAGCCTTCTTCAGCGAAGACGTCAAGACCATTGACGGCAAGCCGATCTACGGCCATATGGACTACGGCAAGAAGGACCCGTCCTTGGGCTGGCGCTTCACCGATGCCTGGCTGTCTATGGCCGGCACGGCCGACATCGGCATCCCCAACGGCATGCCGGTCGATGAATGGGGCATTCGCGTGGCGGCCGACAAGTGCACGCCGGTCGGCGCCTCGGTCAGCCGGGGCGGCGCGACCAACTCGCCGGCGGCCGTCTATGCGCTGACCAAGTATGTGGACTGGATGAAGAAGTACGCACCGAAGGAAGCCTCGGGCATGACTTTCGGCGAGGCCGGCCCGGTGCCCGCCCAGGGCCAGATCGCGCAGCAGATCTTCTGGTACACCGCCTTCACCGCCGACATGACCAAGCCCGGCCTGCCGGTCGTCAATGCCGACGGTACGCCGAAGTGGCGCATGGCCCCCGGCCCCAACGGCCCGTACTGGAAGCAGGGCATGCAGAACGGCTATCAGGACGTCGGCTCCTGGACCTTCTTCAAGGACCATGACGCCAACAAGGTGGCCGCGGCCTGGCTCTATGCCCAGTTCGTCACCGCCAAGACGACCTCGCTGAAGAAGACCATCGTCGGCCTGACGCCGATCCGCGAGTCCGACATCCGCTCCAAGGCGATGACGGACATGGCGCCCAAGCTGGGTGGCCTGGTCGAGTTCTATCGCAGCCCGGCCCGCGTGGCCTGGACGCCCACCGGCACCAACGTTCCCGACTATCCGAAGCTGGCCCAGCTGTGGTGGAAGAACGTGGCCCAGGCCGTCACCGGCGAGAAGACGCCCCAGGGCGCGATGGACAACCTCGCCGAGGAAATGGACCAGGTGATGAGCCGCCTGGAACGCGCCGGCATGGCGCAATGCCCGCCCAAGCTGAACAAGAAGGAAGACGCCAAGAAGTGGCTCTCCGACAAGGGCGCGCCCTGGGCCAAGCTGGCGAATGAAAAGCCCAAGGGCGAGACGATCGCCTATGACAAGCTGCTGAACGCCTGGAAGGATGGCAAGGTGCGTTAAGCTGACTTCAACCGTCTGAAAGTACAACGGCCGCATCGCCTCTAGGGGCGGTGCGGCCGTTTGCTTGGTCGGAGGGTGGTCTTCAGCTGCGGCGACGCTTGGCGAAACCCAGCAGGCCCAGGCCGGCCAGCATCAGCGCGTAGCTGCCGGGCTCGGGCACGGCGGTGACGGTGATTGCGTCAACAAAGGGGCCCGCCGCCGCATAGGTGAACGAGGTACTCTGGAATCCCAGCGTGCTGCTGGCGCCCACCGCCTGAGCGAGGAAGGAATGGGCTTCCCAGCGGTTGTTGCTCCATTTGTCGCCCACCTGGTGCAGATAGCTGGCGCTGTCGGCCACGCCGCCATTCCACAGCGCGTTCAGCGTCTTGCTGCCGCCGCTGGTGCTGCCGTTGGGCCCGGCATTGCCGGATATGTAGTAGTCGATCCGGTACCACTGGCCGGCCACGGTATCGAAGCTCTGGCTGATGCGGCCGGGGCCCTGGGTGCCGTTCAGATCCACGAACCAGTCGCCGTCCTGGGCCGGGCCGACGACATCGCCGCTGCTGGCATAGCCGGCCTTCACATACTCGACATTGGCCAGGCTGACGGTCCAGCTGTTCGCCGTGGCGCCGCTATTCACCGTTTGTATGAAGCCGGCGGCGCCGGACTCCAGGCTGCCATTGGTCAGCGGGGCGGCCTGTGCCGAGGCGGCGAGGCTGAGCGCCAGGAAGAGGGCAAGGCGTGTGGGCTGCATGAGGTCTCCCGACGTACAGGGTCAATGATGTGCTTGGCAAGCACCATCCTAAGAACTGCATGCCGGGCCGGTAACCCCGCAAACAGGGGGCCTGCTGCGGATATCGATCATGGTGGGCTGAAGTGAAACGGATCGAATCGCCACTGGGTGTCGGTGCTTGGCGCCTCGCGTTGTTGGCTCGGCAGAGGGGGCGGGGGGCCGGCCACTGCGGGCTGAAGCTTGGGCCGGTCCTGGACGGACCGACCTCCAGCTTCTTTATGCCCGCCGTGGCCGGCCCCCCACCCCCTCTGCGGATACGCCGGTGGCAGCCAACTCTGAGAAATGCGCGCTTCTTGCGGTTTGGCGGCCCGCAGCGGCCGGCGCGCCCTCGCCCCTGCCGACTCATGTTTCATGTGTCGAGTGTCGCGCGCAGCGCGGTGGAGCAACGGATATGCAACTCGGCATAGCCCGTGGTGGCATCGAGTTCGCGTGTGAACTGCCAGCCCGGCAGCAGCAGCAACAGGACCTCGGCCGTGGTCCGTACCGCGCAGCCGGTCATCACATGCCCGCCGAAAACCCGACCGGTGCCATCTGCCACGCTCATATGCAGATGCACGCCATCGGGCGACAGGCTGCCGGCCAGGGTCAGGATCTCGACGTCGCCGTCAATCGCGTGGAAGTCCTCGGCCCCTGCCAGCCGCAAGCGCGTCTTCGACAGACTGCCGATGCCGGACAGCACAAAGGCCGCCTGGCAACCCTGGGCCTGCAGCACACCCTGCAGCGCTGCGCGCAAATCGTCACCGGGGAGCAGGCGCAGGGGCAGGGACTTCATAGGGGGAAGCCTAGCGCACTTCTTGGGGCGAAAGTGGTGATTGCGCTATGCATTGTTTGAGCTGCTGGGCACTTATGGAGAGGTTGCAGGCCGACAAGGCATGTGCATCTGTGGTTCCGCGAGATGGGCGGTATCTGATCCGGCAAGTTTTTGCTACCTGCTATGGGATGACAGTTGCCGAGACTCGTGCCACGGCGAGGGCGATCGGAATCAACGAGACCGGTCCGTTCGGCTATCCCGCTGGGTTCCATGACCTAGATTGCTTGACGATGCTTCGTGAGTCTCTTGCGTTGGCTTAAGTCCGACCAATCGCGTATTGAGCGACTGCCTTGGCGCAGCGATTGCAGTGAGCCGCCGTGGGTGTAGATCCAGGCGCTGTATACAACCAATAGGCAGTTTTCCGTTCATCTCCAGCTATCAAATATAGTTGGCAAAATGGTTTGTATTCTCTTTAAATAGCTATTTATTGACAATGAGTTATGTCAGACTGCAAGTTGGCAAATATCCTTGCAAAATGTTTGACTCTCCTCACCAGTTCACCCCCTTGCTGCCTGCCGAGGCAAAGCTTGAGCCGCTGCTTGCCAAGGCACATGATCTGGCCCGTGATGCCCTAGGCTTGGTGGGGTATCCGGCAGCCGAGTTGCGCAGCCTGCTGCGCAGCATGAACTCGTACTACAGCAATCGAATTGAGGGGCAACACACCCGTCCACTGGAGCTTGAGCAGGCATTGCGGCGCGACTTTTCAATGGACGCCAAGTTGGCGGCGCGTCAGCGGCTGGCACTTGCGCATATGGATGCCGAGGCGGCCATTGAAGCGCGCTTTGCTGGGGAGGAGGCGGTGCCCGGCCTGTACCAGCCGTCAGCCATTCAGGATCTGCATGCCGAGCTGTTTGGTCGCTTGCCGGAGAGTGACCGCTTTACCGACGAAGGCGAAGCCATCGTGCCCGGCCAACTCAGGCAGCGTGAGGTGCAGGTGGGGCTGCATGTGGCGCCCGCCTGCGCCAGCCTGCCCCTGCTGCTGGAGGCTTGGGGCCAGCAATACAGCAGGGTCAGGCGCGGCGAGATGACGGTGCTGGCGCTGGCTGCGGCACATCAGCGCTTGGGCTGGATACATCCGTTCGTTGATGGCAATGGCCGGGTGATGCGGCTGCATACCCATGCGATCCTGCATGCGCTGGGCTATACCCGTGGCCTGTGGTCGCCGTTGCGCGGCTTTGCCCGCAGCCAGGATCGCTACTACGCCTTGATGGCCGACGCCGATGTGCCGCGCCGTGGCGACCTCGACGGCAGGGGCAATCTCAGCGAGCAGGCCTTGATTGCCTGGATCGACTATGTGCTGGACATTTGCATCGACCAGGTGCGCTTCATGCGTGGGCTGTTAGACCTTGGGCAGATGAAGTCGCGCATCGCCGCCTGTCTGACCTTCGAAGAGGAGGTGCGCAAAAGCGGCGTGCGCCGCGCCGCACTGATTCCCATGCACTACCTGTTTCTGGATGGTGGTGAGCTTGAGCGCGGCGAGTTCAAGGCCATGATGAACCTGGGCGAGCGCACGGCCGGTACGGTGCTGGCCGCTTTGCTGGAACGGGGCCTGCTGAAGTCCGACACGCCGCAGGGCCGCTTACGCTTTGCGTTTCCCTTGCACGCACTGCGCTTCTACTTTCCATCGCTATGGCCGGAGGCGGAGGCTGATACCGCTTGAACGCGAACGTGCGCCCTCAAGCACGCGTCCACTGCATCACCCAGTTCTCTTGCCAGCTCTTGCCGTCGTCACGCGACACCGCCTGGAACCAGCGGCAGGAGGTGGGCGTGATCTGGTACCAGACGCCGCGCACGATGATGGGCTTGTCGGCTCGGGCTCATCACTGTCCGAGGTGCCTCGACCCTCGACGAAGCTGCCCCAGGCCGGCGGTGGCGTCAGTACGCCGCTCTTGCCGTTGACCCAGCAATCGGCCCAGAGCTGGCGCTCGACATCGAGCATGGTCAGGCCCATGCCGCTGAAGTTGCGCGCAGGAATGCGCAACTCTTCGACACTGATGACCCCGCCCAGAATGCCATGGACGCTGGCCTCGCTGTCGAACTCGTCCCAGGCGCCGTCCTTCAAGCGACGGTTCTTGATCTTCCAGTGGCCGCTCAGGAAGTCGAAATCACCCGGCTTGCCAGTGGGTGTTGGGGGCGATGGCAGCGGCGCTGTTCAGCGTGGCCGAACCAGCGGTAGCCCATCCGGTGGCCAGTTGCAGCACGGTGCGGCGTTGAACTTCGGTGACGGTGGCGTTGTCCATGAGCCATATAAGGCTGACATTAGGTGCCAGCTATCGTGAGATATGGCTTGTCGCCTCACGGTCTGTGCGTGCGGGCTTGACATGGCTCAACACCCGCTGGGCCGCTGTGGCGGGATCATGACAGCTTCATCTGCTTGTCACAGGAGTCATGCATGGCCAGAACACCGACCGATTCCAGCCCCCAGCTCAAGCCCAAGGCCAGGCCCCGGGCGCGAGCGGTGGCCGCCGGCGATACCGCACCGCTGCGGCGCCGACGCGATATCGAGGCCGACACCATCTCGCGGGCCACCACAGGCGCTCGCACCGAGCAGGCCATGGCGCTGTCCGATGTGCTGGCCGGTCATGCTGTCGGCGACAAGCCTGGGGCCGTGCTGGCGGAGCTGAAGACCTTGATGGCCGGGGCATCGCCCGACGATGTGAAAGCGCTCAAGCGGGTGTTGTTCGAGCGCGAACCCAAAAGCGCCGACGCCGGTGACCCGGACACCGACCTGGCCCCCGGCTGGCGTGACGGGCGCTATCCCTACCAGAATCTGCTGTCACGCCGCAGCTACGAGCGGCAGAAGTACCGTTTGCAGGTCGAGTTGCTCAAGCTGCAGGCCTGGGTCAAGGAAACCGGCGCCCGGGTGGTGATCCTGTTCGAGGGACGAGATGCCGCCGGCAAGGGCGGCACGATCAAGCGCCTGATGGAGCACCTCAACCCGCGTGGCGCCAGGGTCGTGGCGCTTGAGAAGCCCAGCGAGGTCGAGCGCGGCCAGTGGTACTTCCAGCGCTATATCCAGCATCTGCCGACGCGCGGCGAGATCGTGCTGTTTGACCGCAGCTGGTACAACCGCTCCGGCGTGGAACGGGTGATGGGCTTCTGCTCGGACGCCGAGTATGACGAGTTCATGCGCCAGACGCCCGAGTTCGAGCGTCATCTGGTGCGCAGTGGCGTGCACCTGTTCAAGTTCTGGTTCTCGGTCAGCCGCGAGGAGCAGCGCCGCCGCTTCAAGGAGCGCAAGCTGCACCCGCTCAAGCAATGGAAGCTGAGTCCGATCGATCTGGCCTCGCTCGACAAGTGGGACGACTACACGCGCGCCAAGGAGGCGATGTTCCTGCACTGCGACACCTCTGACGCGCCCTGGACGGTGATCAAGAGCGACTGCAAGAAGCGCGCACGGCTCAACGCCCTGCGCTATCTGCTGCACCGCATGCCCTACGGCGCCAAGGACCTGACCTCGCTGGGCCCGGTGGACCCGCTGATCGTCGGCCGGCCCTCGTTGGTGCCCAGCCGGGGTGACGATCAGCTGGCGGGCGCAGGCGCCTGAGGCAGGAGGGGTTCAGACCTGGCACGGAACCTGCTAAAACTGTCTATCTTCAGTTGTCTCCTCCACTGCCTCTAGAGTGGATTCAAGCCTCAGGCCACAAGCCTGGGGCTCTTTTTTTGGATTGCCGCCGCGTTCCGGGCAAGCTTGCGCCGCGCCTGAGGTGCAAGGAGGCACCATCGCGGTGCGCCTGCGCCAGGATGGGACGCCCAGGCGCGCTGGGGTCTTGGCCCGAAGGTCATGCCATCATTGGCCCATGCTGAAAACCCTCAAAGACCTGTTCGACAGCCTGATGCCGCCCGCAGCGGGCGCCGGACCGGCCAACGATGAGCATCTGCTGCAACTGGCCACCGCGGTGATGCTGGTCGAGGTGATGCGCGCCGACGCCAGCTTCCATGCCGGCGAGCGCGAGGCGGTGCTGGCCGCCTTGCGCGACAAGTTCGGTCTTGCCGATGACGAGGCGGCGCGCCTGACCGAACTGGCCGAAGTCACGGCCAAGGCCTCCACCGATCTGTTCAGCTTCACCTCGCGCATCAAGGAACGATTCGAGATGCCGCAGCGGCTGCGCATGATCGAGCATATGTGGCGCGTCGCCTATGCCGACGGGCACCTCAACGAGCACGAACGCCATGTGCTGTGGCGTGTGGCCGACCTGCTGCATGTGCCGCAGGGGGCTTACGTGAATGCGCGGCTGCGTGCCCAGGCCGAGGCCGAGAGCGCTAAACCTTGAACACCGACACCACCTCGACCAGCCGCTAAGCCTGCTCGCGCAGCGACTGCGCGGCCGCTGCTGACTGCGGACTGCTCGACCAGCGCCGCGTTCTGCTGCGTCATCTGGTCGAGATTGCTCACCGCCACATTGACCTGCGCGATGCCGTCGCGCTGCTCGGTCGATATCTCGGCAATAGCGGCGGCGATGTCGGCCTTGAAGGCGGCGTCCACGGCCGGGTCGGTGCTGATGGCTGCGGCCTGCACGCGCACCACATTGGTGGTGGTCAGGCCGGCCCACGATAGCCCGGATTGCGGGGCCGCGCACCCCGGCAGAATCCCGGGGAGTGGTTCAGCTGCCGTCGGCCGGTTCGGCCTCCGGCTTGGCCATATAGCAGGTCACACCGTCGCCATCGCAGCCGATCGGATAGACCTGGCGCGGGAACTCGACGCCCTGGATGTCGCGCTCCGAGCCCAGGATGCGCTTGAACAGCTTCTTGGTCCTGGCCGGCATGCCGCTCATCACAAAATAGCCATGACCCCCAGCATCGACCTTGGCATTGCTGAAGCTGATGTAGCGGACATTGGGCGCCGCCAGCCGCGCCGAGCCGGGGTCGGTGCCCAGCTTGAGTTGCTGGCCATCGGCCACAAAGGCGCCGAACAGCACCGAGTCTCCCTTGTTATAGGTCACGAACACCTGGCCCTTGGGCTGCAAGGTGCGCAGCCAGGACAGATGGCCCTCGGCGCGGGCGCAGGGTGCCAGCAGGGCGATGTTGTGGGCGGTCCCCACCGATTCGGTCGCGCCCGGCACCTGCAGGCAGTTCTGCAGAAAGTGGACGCCCAGGCTGTGCACGCCCAGCGTGAAGGGCTGCTGGTTGGCATACAGCCGGGCCACGCCCACCAGGCGCAGAAATCGGGCCAGCGCATCGGTCGAGTCCTGGGCGTTGAGCTTGGCCTGGCGGTAGCGCCGCAGGATGCGCTGCGCAGGGCCTTCGCTGCGGTTGTCGGCATTGACCGCGGCGAGGGCGTTCTCGTCCTCGGCGACGGTGGGGGCCGGTGGCAGGCGGGGCAGTTCGGTGCCGTCCGGCAGCAGGCCCTCCGAGGGCCAGGAGAAGCCGACCACCTCGAGCCCGTAGAGCCGGCCCAGGCGCTCGCAGCGCTCGAAGCAATCGGTCGGCGTGTTGCTATTGCCATGCAGCCAGACCAGCACCGGCTTCGGTCCCTGGAACAGCGGCAGCAGCGCATGGATCACCGCATCGTCCTTGACCGCCGCCTGCGCCGAAGCGAGCTGCCAGCCGCTGCCGCTGCGCGCTGCCGAGGCCATGCTGAGGGCGTCTGCGCCCGGTTGAAAGCTGGTGCCGAAGGCGTCGCCCGGCAAGGTCAGTTCGCGGTTGCTGAGGATGAGCATGATGGTCTCCAAGGTCGGACCGGACAGTGTCATCCCTTGCGGCGGCCGTATCAATCCTCAGGACTGCAGACGTGAGGCCTCCAGGCGCTGGAGCATCAGCCGCTGCGCCAGCTCGCGCTGCGCCGCGGGCAGCGCCGCGACCTCATTCAGTGCCTGTATCACCTGCTCGCAGGGACGTGGTGCCGGAGCCGCGGCCTGCGCCCAGACGCCCTGCAGCAGGCCCGGCACCGGGACGCTCAGGTCGCGCCGCACCACCTCCAGTTCGAGCGCGCTGGGTGGGGCGGGCAGGCGTCGCATCGCCGGCGCGTCGGCGGCGGCGATCAGCCAGGCCGTCTCCCTGGCCTGAAGCTCGACGGGCAGGTGCCGGCGCTGGTTCAGCTGGCCGGCGAGCAAAGCCTGGCACAGGCCGCCGCCGCTGGTCTGGGCGGCTTGCAGCTGGGCTCTCAGCACCAGCAGATAGCGATGGCGCAGCTCCGGCGGGCCGCCCAGCAACAGCTCGGGCATATGACCGGCCAGTACCTCCAGTGCGGCGCCCTGCTGGGCCGCTTCGCCACCGCCGGCGGCGCGGGCCTGTTGCATGCGGGTGGCGGCCGTCGTCAGCAGGCCGGGGTAGCGAATCTCCAGCCGGTACCAGGCCGGATTGCCGCGCAGCGCCTCCTTGAAGTCTATCGTCGACACGCTGTCGCCATCGGGCAGGGTCACATCCAGTGTCTGCGGCAGGGCGGCGATCAGTGCATGGGAGGCCAGCTCCTCGCTGGCCGGGTACCACATGCTGTGCGCGGGCGTGCGCAGGGTGCGGCTGATGAAGGACTCGGGCAGGCCCATGTCGCGGTAGGTGCCGGCCAGGTGCTGATTGGCCACCTCGTCGAACACCGGGTTGTAGGTGCCGCTGGATGCGCGGTGAAAGCCCAGCTGCGCCCCGGGCATCAGCTGGCGCTGGGCGCCGGCCAGGAACACCAGCGTGCAGGCACTCTCGCAGCCGCCGACCGCTCGGGTATTGGCCCCGGCCTTGCGCACCAGCGCCACCATGCGCTCGGCCTCATGGACCCGCCCCCCCGGCGAGGCCAGTTCGAACAGACGCACCGGCTGCGGCGCGGTGGTCAGCAGGCGCTGCAGCCGTGTCGCATCGCCCATGCCGATGGGGCCCTCCAGGCGCAGTGTGCGGCCATCGTCCGAGAGCTTCAGCACCGCCTGTCCGATCGGGTCGATGCCTCGCGCCATCTGTAGGAACTCGCCCGACTGCGGGGCGAAGCCTATCAGTGCCGAGGCCAGTGTCTGCAGCGCGCCCAGGGCCAGGCACAGCCGGGCCAGGTTGGCCCACAGCGCCGATCCTCCGATCCGGCGGTAGGCCGCTGCGGCCCGCCAGGCGCCAACGATGCACCAGACATCGACGATCAGCATCAGCGGCCAGCCGATCAGCATCGCGATGCTGCCCGCCTGCAGGGCCTCGCCCTTCATGCTGATCCAGGTCATCAGGCCGGTCAGCGCAAAGGCCAGCGGCACCGACAGCAGCATATTGTTGAGCCAGAAGCTTTGGAACAGGCTTTGCTCGCCGCGCCAGTGGGCGGCGAAATAGCCCGGCTCATCGCTGTTTCGCGGCCGGCGCCGCACCACCTGGGTGCCGGCTAGGCGGTCGTGCCAGGCACGCTTGTCGGGATCGACGGCCGCCCACAGCAGACCCAGCCCCAGCGGCAGTGCCGACACGAAGTAGCCCAGCCAGCGCAGCAGGCTTTGCCACAGGCCCGGCCTGGCGCCGGTGCGCATGTCGATGACGCGGATGCCGGCCAGCAGCTTGCCCGGGGTGGCCCCCTGCCAGCTCCAGAAGACGATGCAGATCAGCGCCGGCAGCAGCCAGTTGATGGCCAGGCTCAGCGGCCGCAGATCGTCGAGCCGGGCAATGTGTTCGCGATAGGTCAGCCACATCAGCGGCACGCTCAGTGCCAGCATCAGCAAGGCGTCCAGGAGGAATGCGCACAGGCGCGCCGCCAGACTGGCGGGCTGCCGGACCGGCGCTGCGACCCGGCGGACTGCCGACAGCGCCTGCAATGGCGGCGGCCGCGTGTGCAAATCGTCGTCCTCGGCATCCGGGGCGATGCCGCGATCGATGGACTTTGCCATCTTTTCCTCCCTCTGTTTTGGGGCCCACTCTAACGGCGTTTCCGGGTCGCTGCCAGTCTGAAATTTCACGCGCCGGCATGCTTCAGCGTTTAGAGTCGAGCCCATTGCCGCCCTGACCGTCCACGCATGCCGACCGAAGCCGCGTCCGCTCCACCGCCCAGTGCCGCCTGGGAAGCCCTGCCCGATGGCGCATTGCTGCGCCTGGCGGGCGACTGGCGTGGCCGGGCCAGCCTGCCGGCGCCGCCTGCGGGCCTCGCGGCGGGTCAGCTGCTGCGGGTGGACGCGCAAGACCTGACCCACTTCGACAGTGGTCTGGCCTCGGCCCTCTGGGTCCTGGCCGGCAGCGGCGCCAAGCTAGACGGCCTGCCCGAGGGCCTGCGCGAGGTCCTGGCGCTGGCGGGGTCGGGGCTTGCCGGCAGCGCTCCCGCCGCGCGATCGAGGCTGCTGTCTCGCATCGGCCTGCAGTGGGCCGATCGCCTGGACCGGGGCCAGACCACCTTGCGCTTCGTCGGCGAGGTGCTGCAGGCCGCGCTGCGAGCAGTGCGCGGGCGCACCGCCATGCGCAAGGCCGACTTCATGCACCAGCTGCAGGCCACCGGCCCGTCCAGCCTTGGCATCGTGTCGCTGGTCAGCTTTCTGGTCGGCCTGATCCTGGCCTATATGGGGGCGGCGCAGCTGCAGCGCTTCGGTGCGCAGATCTATATGGCCGACCTGGTCACCATCGGCGTGGTGCGCGAGATTGCCGCGCTGATGACCGGCATCATCCTGGCCGGCCGCGTCGGTGCCGCATTCGCCGCCCAGCTGGGCAGCATGCAGGCCAACGAGGAGATCGATGCGCTGCAGTCCATGGGCCTGAACCCGGTCGAGCACCTGGTGCTGCCGCGGGTGCTGGCGATGCTGCTGGTGGCGCCGCTGCTGACCACCTATGCGGCGCTGGTGGGCATGCTGGCCGGCCTCCTGGTGGCGGTGGGCATCTACGACGTTGAACCGATAGAGTATCTGGTGCATTGCCGCGATTCGCTGACCCTGTCGCACTTGGGCATAGGCCTGCTCAAGGGCACGGTCTATGCGGTGCTGGTCGCCTTGGCCGGCTGCCGCCAGGGGCTCAATGCCGGCCGCAGCGCACAGGCCGTTGGTGACGCCACCACCGCCGCCGTGGTGCAGGCGATTGTCTGGATCGTCGTTGCCGCCTCGGCGCTGACGATGATGTTCCAGCGGCTGGACTGGTGATGGACGAGAGCAAGAGCCCAGCGCCGCTGATACGGGTCCGTGACCTGACCATGGCCTATGGCCGCAAGATCATCCAGCGCGATCTGAGCTTCGATGTGCGCGCCGGCGAGATCCTGGTCCTGATGGGCGGCAGCGGCTGCGGCAAGAGCACCCTGCTGCGCCATCTGATCGGCCTGCACCGGGCGGCCCGCGGCAGCATCCATTACGGCGAGGTCGATCTGGGTGAGGCCGATGATGATCAGATGGACGCACTGCGCCGCAGCTTCGGCGTGATGTTCCAGGCCGGCGCGCTGTGGAGTTCGATGACGGTGGGCGAGAACGTGATGCTGCCGCTGCGCGAGTTCACCGAGCTCGACGAGGCCGAGATCGAGACGGTGGCCCGCTTCAAGCTGGCCCTGGTCGGGCTGGGCGGCAGCTTCGACGTCTCGCCGGCCGACCTCAGCGGCGGCATGAAGAAGCGCGCCGCGATTGCCCGCGCGATGGCGCTGGACCCGCCGCTGCTCTTCCTCGACGAACCCTCGGCCGGGCTGGACCCCTTGACCTCGGCGCGGCTCGATGAGCTGATACTCAATCTGCGCCATCATCTGGGCACCACGGTGGTGATGGTCACCCACGAGCTGGACAGCATTTTCGCGGTCGCCGACCGTGCCCTGTTTCTGGATGCCAAGGAGAAAACCATGATCGCGCTGGACTCACCGCGCGCCCTGCTGGAGCATGGCCCCGAGCATGTGCGCGAGTTCATGCGCCGTGGAGCGCGGGCATGACGGCGCTGCCCCGGCATCGCAAGATCAATCCGGCGCTGCTGGGCCTGTTCGTCGTTGGCGCACTGGCCTTGCTGTTCGTCACCGTGTTCCTGCTTGCGGGTGGCCAGCTGCTGGTGCGCAAGCAGCAGGTGGTGATGCATTTCGGTGGCTCGATCTATGGCCTTCAGGTCGGCGCGCCGGTGGTGTTCCGCGGCGTCCGCCTGGGCAGCGTCAAGTCCATAGGTCTGAGCTACGACAAGGCCACCAGCTCGGTGATCATCCCGGTCACTGCCGAGCTGGACCGCAATATGCTGCGCAATGTCAGCGGCGGCAACAAGTCCGATGATCCGGCGCTGGCCCTGCCGGGCATGGTCGAACGCGGCCTGCGCGCGCAGCTGGCCATGCAGAGCCTGCTCACCGGGCAGCTTTATGTCGACCTGGACTTCCGCCCCGACAAGCCGGCCCGCCGCGTCAATGGCAATGACCCCGATGCCGAGATACCGACCATCTTCACCGGCCTGCAGGAGCTGCAGAACCAGGTCAATGAGCTGGACTTCAAGCGCCTGGTCAGCGATATCTCGGCCATTGCCAGCTCGGGCCGCGAGCTGCTGGGCAGTGCCGAGCTGAACCAGGCGGTCAAGGACATGGCCGCCATCACCGCGCGGCTGCGCAGCCTGACCGAGAAGCTCGACCGCCGCGCTGAGCCGCTGCTGGGCAGTGCGCAGAACGCGACCGACACCGCACGCCAGGCCCTGCTGGAGGTCGGGCAGGCCGCCAGCAGCGTCGGCAGCTCGGCCCGGCGCATCGCCGACACCGCCCAGGGCGTGGCCGGCACCCTGGGGCCCGATGCGCCGCTGGTGCAGAGCCTGCGCCGCGCGGCCGACGAGTTGGCGCTGACCGCCGCCGCCCTGCGCGACACCACCGCCAACGAGGCACCGCTGAACCAGCATCTGCAGCGCAGCCTGCAGGATGTGGCCAAGGCCGCGCGCGCGCTGCGCGAGCTGGCCGAGACCCTGGATCAGCAGCCCGAGGCCGTGATCAAGGGGCGGCGCTGATGACCCCACCTTCAACCGGATGGACGATGACCATGCCGATCCGTTTGTTGTCTGTTGCCCTGTTGCTGCTGGTGAGCGCCTGCAGCAGCTCGCCGCCTGTACAGCTCTACCAGCTGCGCGCCGATCCACCGGGCCCGGCCTTGCAGATCACGGCTGTCGCCGGTGAGCGCTGGGCCCTGGGTGCCGTGCAGCTGCCCGAGTACCTGGACCGCGACGCGCTGCTGCGCCCCAGCGGTCAGGCCGGCCTGACGGCGCTGACCGGCCATCGCTGGGCCGAGCCGCTGCGCGACGCCGTGCCGCGCCTGCTGCAGCAAGACCTGGCCCGCCTGCGCGGTGCCGATCAGGTCTGGCGCGCGCCGGTGCCGCCCGGCGTGGTGGTGGGCCGCCAGTTGCGCGTCGAGATCCAGCAGCTCGAGGCTCGTGCCGACGGCCTGGGTGTGGTGCTGGCAGCGCGCTGGATGCTGATAGACCCCAGCGGCAAGAGCCCCGCTCAGGTGTTCGATGGCCGCATCGAGGTGCCCAGCTCCGAGGCCACACCCGATGCCCTGGTCAGCGCCCATCGCGCCGCACTGTGGCAGCTGGCGCAGCAGGTGGTGGCCCGCGCCCGGTGACAGGTCCTAGTCTTCTCTCATGAAGAACTTGTCCGGGAACACCGTGCTCTGGCTCAGCCGGAGCACCGTGCCGTTCTTGAAATGGACGTTGAAGCGCAGCTTGTAGCCGCTCTGGTCGGGCATCACATTCCAGTCCCACACGTCTTCACCGCTGAGTCTGAAGAACACGCGGCTGCGCTCGCGGCCCAGCAGGCGGCTGACCTGCTCGGGCGTCATGCCGGGCGCGACACTGAAGCGGCTGGCATAGAGCAGGGTGTCCTCGATGGCGATCAAGCGGTCGTCCGGCCCGAGCCGGACCATGTAGCAACTCGTGCCCCAGGGTTGCTGCGAATATTCCAGCGTGCGGCCGCCGTCCGCGTTCGGCCAGATCCGTGTCGGCGGGCCGTAGCGCGCGGTCACGTCCGCGCTTGTGCTCTGGCCCGGTAACAGCTGCGGGTCGCGGCCCAGATGGGCGCAGGCGCCAAGTCCCAAGGACCAGGCCATGGCAAGAATCAATGCAGTGCGACGGTCCATGGCTTACTCCTTGTTCCACCAGGCATTGTCATGCAAGGCCGGCGGTCAAGCTCCGGTCAGGCATTGCTGCCACACTGGCTCCAACGTCATCCGGAGCCTTGCCATGTCAGCCCAGCAACAGTACCGCCAGAAACTCGTCAGCGCCGCGGGTGCCATAGCCCAGGTCCGCGACGGCGACTTCATCATCGTGCCCACCGGCGTTGGCGAACCGCCGACCCTGTTGACGGAGCTGTCCGAGCAGCGGCGGCGGTTTCATGATGTCAAGGTCGGCCAGATCCTGGCGGTGCGCAAGTTCGGCTATTTCGATCCCGAGACCGTGGACCATGTGCGCCATGTCGCCTTCTTCTACGGCGCTGCCTCGCGCGCCGGCGGCCAGGCCGGCTGGGTGGACTTCATCCCCAACTACTTCTCCGAGATCCCGGCGCTGATCGAGCGTGGCCAGGTCGCCGCCGATGTGGTGTTCGCGATGGCTTCACCGATGGACGCCCACGGCTATTTCTCGCTGAGCCTGGGCGCCGACTACACGATGGCGGCGGTGGCCAAGGCGCGTGCGGTGGTCCTGGAGGTCAACCCCAATGTGCCCTTTGCCTACGGCGCCTGCCATGTGCACATCTCCCAGGTGGCGGCCCTGGTGGAGAGCAGCGAGCCGGTGATGGAGGTGGGCCTGCCCAAGATCGGGCCGGTGCAGCAGGCCATAGGCAAGTACGTGGCCGACATGATCGATGACGGCTCCACCTTGCAGATCGGCTATGGCGGCATTCCCGACGCGGTGGTGATGCAGCTGGTGCACAAGCAGGACCTGGGCATACACACCGAGATGATTGGCGACGGCATCCTGACCCTGATCGAGGCCGGCGCGGTGACCAATCGCAAGAAGAGCTATCTGCCCGGCAAGTGCATCGCCACCTTCGCGCTGGGCTCGCAGAAACTCTACCGCTACATGGACCGCAACCCGGGCCTGGAGATGCACCCGGTGGACTTCACCAACGACCCCTATCTGGCCGGCCGGAACGACAAGCTGATGGCCATCAACGCCACCCTGCAGATCGACCTGCTGGGCCAGTGCGGCTCCGAGAGCCTGGGCCCCGCGCCCTATTCGGGCACCGGCGGCCAGGTGGACTTTGTGCGCGCCGCCAACCGCTCGCGCGGCGGCAAGGCCTTCATCGTGCTGCCCGCCACGGCCAAGGAGGACACCATCAGCCGCATCGTCCCGACCCTGACGCCCGGCACCCACCAGACGACCGGCAAGAACGACATCAACTATGTGGTCAGCGAGTTCGGCGTGGCCCAGCTGCGCGGCAAGTCGGGCAAGCAGCGGGCGCTGGAGATGATCTCGATTGCCCACCCGGACTTCCGCGGCGAACTGCGTGAGGCGGCCCGGCGCATGAACCTGCTGTGAGTCAAAAGCCCAGCGCGCCGACCAGGTGCTCGATGAAGCGGCTCAGCTTGGGCAGCTGGCGGCGGTCGGCCGCATAGAGCAGATGCACCGGCCGCGGCGGTGGTGAGCTGCCCTGCAGCACAGCCACCAGGCGGCCGGCGGCCAGGTCATCGGCCAGCAGCACTTCGGGTTGCATGATCAGCCCCAGGCCCTGCAGCGCGGCGGTGCGCAGGCCGTCGCCCTGGTTGCAGCTGAAGCGCGCCACTTCGGGCCAGCGCAGCGCCTCCTCGCCATCGAACAGGGTCCACTCGTTGCGGCGCTGCCAGACCGAATGGCTCAGGCAGCTGTGCCTGGCCAAGTCAGCCGCGCGCTCGGGCGTGCCGTGCCGGGCCAGATAGGCGGGGGCGGCGGCAATCACCATCCGGTAGGGCCGCAGCGCGCGGGCCACGAGGCCCTCGTCGACGACCTGGCCGATGCGCACGGCGGCGTCTATGCCGTCTCCGGCCAGATCGACCACGCTGTCGCTTAGCTGCAGGTCGACACGCACCTGCTCGTGCTGCAGCAGGTATTGCGCCACCAGCGGCGCGATCAGCTGGCTGCCAAGGGTGATGGGCGCGCTGATGCGCAGCAGGCCCTGGGGCGCCGCGCGGCTGCGCTCCACTGCCGACTCGGCCCAGCGCACCTGCTCGAGCACCCGCTTGCTGTCCTCGTAGAACGCCGCGCCGACCTCGCTGAGGCTGTGCCGGCTGCGCGTGCTGCGGGCCAGCAGCCGTGCGCCCAGATGAGCCTCCAGCTGCTGGATGTGCTTGCCCACCATCACCGCCGAGATGTTCAGCTGCCGGGCCGCCCCTGCAAAGCTGCCGGCCTCGACCACGGCCACCATGACCTCCATGCAGCGCAGCTTGTCCATGTTGATTGCGAACCAATGCTTTGTAGTCCATGAATGTATCGCTACTTTATGAATTGAATGGTTTACAAAACAATGGCGCTTCTGTCATTCACCCATTGAGGGAAACACCATGAAGATTCTGTTGATAGGCGCCAGCGGCACGCTGGGCCAGGCCGCCACCGGCGCACTGGGCGCGCATGAACTGATCACCGCCGGGCGCAACAGCGGCCAGCACCGCGTCGATCTGGCCCGGCCGGGCAGTGTGGCGGCCCTGCTGGCGGAGGTCGGCCGGGTGGACGCCATCATCTGCACCGCCGGCAATGTGCATTTCGGCCCGCTGACCGAGATGACGGCCGAGCAGTTCAATCTGGGCCTGCAGGACAAGCTGCTGGGTCAGGTGCAGCTGGCCACGCTGGGCCATCGCCACCTGAACGACGGCGGTTCGATCACGCTGACCAGCGGCGTGCTGGCCATAGATCCGATACGCTTCGGCGCCAGCGCCACGGCGGTGAACGGGGCGATCGAGGCTTTTGTCGCCGCCGCGGCGATCGAGCTGCCGCGCGGCATCCGCATCAATGCCGTCAGCCCGACCCTGCTGACCGAGTCGCTGCCCACCTACGGCCCCTATTTCCAGGGCTTCGAGACGGTGCCGGCGGCGCGCGTGGGCCTGGCCTACCAGCGCAGCGTCGAGGGCGCGCAGACCGGGCGGGTGTTGCGGGTGCTGTGAGGAAGCCTGGCGGCAGGAATCGGTCAAGAAATCCTGCCGCAGGCCGAAGCTGCCTGAATAGCAGCACTTCCGCAGGGGGTCATATGGCCGATTCGCAGGCACCCAGCTTGCCGGAACTCGAAGCTGCGCTGGCCATGCTGGCGCAGCAGCGCTATGCCGCCGAAGGAGGCAGCGCCGCAGCCGCCGAGCAGGCCGCTCAGGCCGGCGACTGCGAATACCTGCTGGCCCATATCCACTGCCTGCAGGCGCGGCTGGACGGCGGCCCCGATGACGTGGGCTGGATCGCCCCGGGCGCGCGCAGCACGCCGGCGCAGTCGCTGCAGCGCATCAAGGCGCTGAGTGCGATGTTCCCCGACCTGTTCAGCGCCATGTTCGTGGTCGCCGCCACCCATGTGCCGATACCGCGTGAACGGCTGGCCCTGGCCATCAAGCAGTTCCGCCGCGACGCCGACACGCTGAGCCAGGACGATCTGGCCGGACTCCTGACCAGCCTGGTCAATGGCGCCAACCAGGCCTTCGAGGCGGTGCTGCGCACCCGCAAGGGTGCCGAGCGCAAGGTCTCGGCGGCCCTGCCATGGGGCAAGGACACCGAGTAGGTCGCCGACGTCTACTCCGCGTAGCGTGAATACAAGGCCCGCAGCTTGCCGGTTCGCTGCAGCCGGGCCAGCGCCTCCTGCCAGCTCGCTACCTCGGCATCCGATGTGGCGAGTGACAAGGCGATATAGCCCTGGGCGCTGTGCACGATAGCCGGCGTGGCACGCACCTGATCGGGCAGCAACTGGGCGTCCCGCAACTGCTGGGCCAGGCTGATCTCGGCCGATGCCACCAGCTTGACGCGGCCAACCGCCAGCATGCGAAAGCAGCCGGCATAGGAGTTGTGGCGACTCAGCTGCGTGAAGCCCTGCTGTCTGAGCACCTGCTCGGCCACCGTGCCGTTCAGCGTGCACACGGGCAGATGCGTGGCCTCGTCCAGGCGCTTCACCTGCGTGGGTGTCTGGGCGCCTTCGTAGAGATAGAAGTTCTCCTGGGAGATCGGGCCCACCCAGCGCACCGTGCTCTCCCGCTCCGGCGAGCGATTCAGATTGAAGAATGCCACCTGCGGTCGCGTCTGCACCAGGCGCAGGCCCCGCGCCAGCGGCACCTCCTCGATCGGATCGACGACGCCCTTCTCGGCCGTCAGCGCACGCACCAGCTCCAGGTAATAGGCGCGCTTGCCCGCATGCGGCCGGCCCCGCAGCTCGCCGTTGCGAATCTCGCCCTGTTCACCCACGCTGTGGGTGTACAAGCTCCACCCCTGAGCTTCCGAGGCCTGTGGCACACAGACCCATAACGCGAGCAGCAGTCTGCGCATTGTTGTTGTCTCCCTGACGCCCGAGCCGTCTCATGGCTGACGCAAAGTCGGATCACCGTCCGATGGTCCTATGCTGCGACGGGGAGCGCCGGCTGTCCAGTGTCAGCGTCGGCGGCGCGGCCAGCCCAGCGACGGCTAGCGCACCAGATTGACCCCGCCGTCCACGGTCAAGGTCGTGCCCACCACATAGTCGCCGGCGCGCGAGGCAAGGTAGATGGCGGCGGCGGCCATGTCGTCATCGACGCCGACCCGCCTGGCCGGTATGCGGGCGGCCACGGCCTCGCCATGGTCGCGGGCGTCCTTGTTCATCTCGCTGGCGAAGGCACCTGGGCAGATCGCGTTGACGACGATGCCGTCGGCTATCAGGCGCAGCGCCATGCGCTTGCTCAGATGGATCAGGCCGGCCTTGCTGGCGGCATAGGAATAGGTTTCCAGCGGGTTCACCGTCTGGCCGTCGATCGAGGCGATGTTGATCACCTTGGCCGGCTGTGCGGCGGCGCCCGCCTTCAGCATCCGGTGCAGCGCCTGGGTCAGGAAGAAGGGCGTCTTCATGTTCAGGTCCACCACCTTGTCCCAGCCCTTCTCGGGGAACTCGTCGAACGGCGCACCCCAGGCGGCACCGGCGTTGTTGACCAGGATGTCGAGCCGGCTCTCGCGGGCTTTCAGCGCGCCGACCAGGGCCGCCACGCCCTCGGCCGTGGACACATCGGCCGGCAGCGAGATGCACTCACCCAAGCCCGACAGCTCGGCGGCGGCGGCGTCGCAGGCCTCGGCCTTGCGCGCCGAGATATAGACCCTGGCGCCCTGCTGCAGAAAGCCCGCGGCAATCATGCGGCCGATGCCGCGCGAGCCGCCGGTGACCAGGGCGACGCGGCCTTGAAGCGAGAAGAGCGTGTTCATTGATGTGTCCTGAGCGATCGGGGAGTAGATTTCAGTATCGGCGGCACCGGGCGGCGACACAGTCGCCAAGGTGCCAGCTTCTGGTTTTCACGGACGGTTTCAAGTCACCTAGGTGACGTTGCGCACAGGCGTGCGGAATTAGTCTGGGCGACCAACAACCGCAGTGGCCACGCAGCCGCTCAAGGAGACAAACATGAACGACTCGCTCTCGCAACGGGGCCGTCTGGCCCTGGGTTCGCTGTTCCTGGCCACCCTTGCCGCCTGCGGCGGCGGCAGTGATGACCGTCCCGCGCCGCCGGTCGCGCCGCCGCCCGCACCCCCGGCACCCGAGGAGACGCGCCCGCAGGATGCCCGCGTCTTCACCCCGGTGGTCGAGGCCACGTTCGCGGCCCTGCCCGGCGCCGCCGTGGAGACCGATCGCTGGACCGGTGTGCTGAATGGCGCGGCCTACCGCATCGAGGTGCCGCAGACGGGCTGGAATGGCAAGCTGGTGATGTGGGCCCATGGCTATGCCGGCACCGGACCGAATCTGACGGTGGGCAACCCCATCATGCGGCGATATCTGCTGGCCAATGGCTATGCCTGGGCCGCGTCCAGTTACACCAAGAACTACTACGACGTGCGCGCTGGCGTCGAAGACACCAATGCGCTGGCCCTGAACTTTGTCAGCATCGCCGCCGCCAAGGGCCGCACCCTGGCCACGCCCAGCAAGTACTTCATCACCGGGGTGTCGATGGGTGGCCACATCACCGCCGCCGCCATCGACATCGAGGCGCGCAGCTTCGCCAACAACAAGGTCCGTTATGCCGGCGCCGTGCCGATGTGCGGCGTGGTGGGCGACAACGAGCTGTTCAACTACTTTGCCGGCTACCAGGTGGTGGCGCAGGCGCTGGCCGGCGTGCCGATGACACGCTTCCCGTCCAATGACTTCGCCACCATCGCGCCGACGATACAGGCGGCGCTGTGGTCCACCTTCCCGACCGTATCGAATGCACAGGGCGACAAGCTGAAGACGGCCGTCATGCATCTCAGCGGCGGCCCGCGTCCCTTCTATGCCGAGGGCTGGGCCAGTGCCAGCCACCAGGGCAGCATCTGGTCGTCGCTCGGCGGCGACGGCACGATCAGCGGCATCCTGAACCACAACATCCTCGACACCACGGGCCTGGTCTACAAGATCGACGGCAGCAGCGACAGCGCCACTGCCGTCGACACGGCCTTCAACGCCAGCATCTTCAAGATCTCGCCGACGGCCGATGCCAACCGCCGCCGCCGCGACGGCCTGCGCTTCATCCCCGTCACCGGCGCCGACTTCGACGTGCCGGTGGTCAGCATCCACACGCTGGGCGACCTGTTCGTGCCCTTCAAGATGGAGCAGGTCTTCTACGAGCGCGCCAAGGCCAAGGGCACGGACAAATGGCTGGTGCAGCGTGCCATCCGCGACGTCGGCCATTGCGCCTTCACCGCGGCCGAGGCCACCTCGGCCTTCGACGCCATGGTCAAGTGGGAGGCCGGCGGAGCCAAGCCGGAGGGTGATGATGTGGTGACCGCCGCCACCGTGGCCGCCCCCACCTACGGCTGCAAGTTCACCAACAACACGCCAAGCCTGGAGGATTACACCCCGCCGGCCACGCGTGCGGGCTTCCAGGCCAGGTACCCGGCCTGTCCCTGAACGCGCGTCATTTCAGCTGCGCCTGATCGGCGGCCTGCAAGGTGCGCCAATCGGTGCAGATGAAGTGAGCATCCTCGAACATCCAGTCGAGCAGGCTGCCGTCGCCGCGCACCATCCGGCCGTCCTGGCAGATCAGGTCGGTGCGCTGGGCCTTGGCCTGGCTCAGATGGCTGCCGACGGCAATGCCGTCACGTATCAGGAAGGCGACCGCCAGCGCCAGGCTCAGGCCCCCGGCGGTGCCCATCACCTGCAGGGTGACGGTGAGCGCCTCACGCAGTGGCGAGGCCACCGCGGGCGGCGGCTCCACCGGCTTCGGTCTTGTCAGGGGGGCCGTGACGGTGTGCGCAGCCTGCGGAGATGGGCTGGTGCGCAGGCTGCCGCGGCTGAGGCCGCCTCGGGACAATTTGGAAGCATTGGGCATGGTCAAAGAGACAGGCGACCGCCAACGCCTTGAACTTAAATCGTTGCCACCCGCTTGTGCGCCATGCGCCCTGAGCCCCTACTCGATCATCGGCCCGCCGCGCGCCCGCTGATCGAAGAAGCGGTCGATGCGGTCCTGATGGCCGGCGCGCAGCGCCTCACTCATCCAGGGGCCATAGACCTGGCGCGCCTCGGGCAGGCGCGCCACCTGGCGCAGCGCGCCGTCGATATCGGCGATCACCGCCTTGCCCCAGGCGTTGCGGGTGCAGGAGAAGTAGCCCAGCGGCGGCTCGCCCAGCTCGTCGATCGGTAGGGTGACGAGATCGCCGATCCGCCCCTGCTGGCGTTGGTGGTATTCCACAATCATCGGGTACTCCAGCGTGTAGTCCATGCGGCCGGCCGCCAGCATGGCCAGCAGATTGCCGGCCCGTGGCGCCACCAGGCTTCGGACGTTCGAGTCGGGCGCGGGCTTGACCCACTGGGCCAGCGCCTGGCCGTACTGGCGCTTGCTCATCACCAGGCCCTGCACATCGTCGCGGCGCGTCAGCTGCTGCAGCGAGACCGAGCCCTTGCCGCCGGCAATCAAGGGCAGCCGGTCGCGCCTGAGCACCAGCTGCAGCGGCAGCGTGGGCATGGCCGGGGTGAAGAAGCGCTCCTTCAGCCGCTCCGCCGTGCGCATCGAGCTCGGCGAGCACAGGCCACGGCCGGCCTTGCGCTCGACCTCGGCGCGGGCCCCGGTCATGGATACAAAGCGGTGCTGGTACTGCGGCAGGCGCGTGATCACCAGGCGCAGAAAGCCGTCGATGGCGCCACCACCCAGGTCCTGGGCCGTCACCGGCAGCTGGCCCTGCCGGAACACGAAGAAGGGCGGCCAGTCCGACACATTCCACTCGATCAGCTTGTCCGGCGCATCACCGGGCCTGGCCTTGACCGGGCCGGCAAGCGGCAGGGCCAGCGCCAGGGCCAGGCCCGCGAGCAGCAGCAGTCGGCGTGACGACGGAGCATATTTCTCGCGCGGGGCGGGCAGGGGGCAGCAGCTCATGCGATCCTCGATGACTGGGCGGGGCCATGGCATTGCCCACGGTCTGGTCCACGAGTCTAAAGTAGGGACCCTCGCTGCTGCTGGCCCGTCGCCGTGCTACCCACCCCTACTACCCCCGCCTCGGCTCCCGCCCACGATCCGCGTGCCTGGATCACGCCCGACGACCTCAACGTCGCCCCGCAGCTGCTGGGCCTGCCGTTGGCCACGCCGCGCCAGCGGGCGCTGGCGATGGCCATCGATCTGGGCCTGCTGGCGCTGGTCTCCGAGCTGGGCAATGTCTTCCTTCTGGTCGCCTTCGTGCTGCTGATGTGGCCACGCTTGCGGCGCGGCCAGCCGGTGGCCCGTCGGCGCCTGGCCGTGTGGGTGGCCATCGCGCTGCTGCTGGCGCTGGCGGCCCAGCAGCTCTGGGATGATCTGCATCAGCGCGTCGCGGCGCCGCCCAAGGCGCGCACAGCCGCCAGCGCTGTCGCCCCGGCAAGTGAAGTTGACGATAGGGACGATGCCGAGGCCCCGGTGCCGGCCACAGCGGCATCTGCGGCAGCCCGGGACGATGGCCAGGCGCGGCGCATCGCCGAGCTGGAAGCCCAGTTGGCCCAGGCCCGCAAGCCCAAGGCCTTCAGCCTGCGTGAAGAGGTGCGTCAGCTGCTCGACGCCGTCGGCCTCAGCTATGCCTGGGCGCTGGCCTATTTCTCGCTGCTGCCCTTGTTCTGGCCCGGCCAGACGCCGGGCAAGCGCCTGCTGGGCCTGCAGGTGGTCGAGCTGACGGGCAAACCCCTGACCCTGATGACCTGCGTCAAGCGCTATGGCGGCTATGCCGCCGGCATCGCCACCGGCATGATGGGTTTTGTGCAGATATTCTGGGATGCCAACCGTCAAACCCTACAGGACAAGACCGCCCACACCGTGGTCATCAACACCCGTGACCCGCGCCGGCTGGCGCTGGACGCGGCGGCAAATGACGAGACCTGACCCCAGGACGGTGGCATTGAGCAGGTCGGCGCCTGTGCTTGTCAGAGGGCCGTTCATAGACGACGAACTGTCCGTGATCGAGACGGATTTTCATGCTGAAGTGGCGTCAACCTTACGCACCAGTCAGATGTTCGCGATGTTCGCCCGCAGCGACAACGACAGCGCACAACCATCGACCCAATGAACTTGAGCCCAAGTTTGGTCGTGCATCGCAGTCCCGACCTGCTTGCAGGAGTGCCAAGCCACGCGGCGGGAGCGGCGCCGCGAGTAGAGCAGGGTGACGACGAGCAGGCGGGCTTGCTATAGAGATCGCGGTCCGGCAAGTGATGACGCGATTGGAGCCGCCCGAGCGACCTATCGGTTTGTGGAACACGGTGTTAGGAAGCCGTCAGCGCGCAACTCGTCAGCCCTCCGGTCGCTCTGACAGAGCTCCATCCTCATTGGCGAATGGGTTGAAAGTGGCTTCTTGCTGTTGAGGAAGAGCGACACCTTGTCCGCCAAGCCATCGGCGAGCAGCTCTGAGAGTTACGACTTGTCGCCAGATTGGTGGCCTGACTCCGCAGCTGCGCAGTTGCACAACTCTTCGATCGTTCCTGCGAAGCAGGATGAAACTGTTAATGCGAAATAGGGCGACCGTATAATCAGTTAAAGTAGCGTATTAGTAGAGGCATTGTCAATGCCCATTTGAGGCATTCATTCGTTTTAATCAAATTCAAATCAGGGGGATTTATGAACTTTTGCACCTACTTCCTGTGTTCCGTTTCGATAGTTTTGACTTCTCAAGTTCAGGCGCAGGGCGCAGCTGATAACTTCCTGGACGTTTTGAATCTTGAGCAAAGCCATGCCTTTGGAGAAGGCTTTCCTTCGAATGGAGATACCTCAGGCATTTCTGGGAATTTCTACCCACGTACCTACAGCACGAGTGCGGGCAGCCTTGATCCCAACAACGGGCAGGTATCACCTCACTACTCTGTGAGAGTTTCGGTTCAACGCCGCCTTGTTAAGGGGCGAGTGGCTTTGCTTGCAAACTTTAGCGGCAGCGGTCTTGGGGGGCGGAATACCGGCGCACTGAACGGCGCCCAGTTCAAGGCAGTGCAGAACGGCGCGCAATATGCAGGTATTGTCTTCAATAGCGGGCAGCCCGGCGGTTGGCCTGCCTTGGTGGCATTCAACACAACCAACGGCCAGACCATCCCGACCAACGGAAACCCTGCGGGCACGTCGACGGTGATACTGGGTCAAAGCGGCGGCGGATTCAATCCGCTCAAGGAGTTCGCGCTGTACTACATCGGCGCAGACCTCACCCAACCTCAAACTGTTTTGACGCTGCCGGACTATCCAAGCGTCACCGCTGGATTCTCGCCGAGTACACTGACCCGCGGCCAAAACTACAGCGTTGTTTCCAATACAAGCGCGGCCGACTCACTGAAGATGAAGTGCACGGGAGCGGCTGCGACGAGCGAAGCGCTGACAGTTGGTAGCCAGTCTTTGCAGCGCACGGCAACAGAAACGGGGCAGACCAACTGCACTTTCACTGCCATGGGCGTTGGCGGCATGGTGAAGGTCGATGCAAGCAGGGTGGTGGTCGCGCCGATAATGCCTGCCCCTACTGTTTCGGCTTCTTACAGTCCCAACCCAGTCAATGCCGGCGCGTATTACACGCTCACTACCAGTACAACAAACGCCTCGAACTTGACTTATAGCTGCACAGGCGGGTTTACTGGGAGCGGCCCATTAACCGCTGGGCAGAATATCAGCGTGACGGCGCTTGCAGATGCCGCATATGTCGGTACGACCCTCTGCAATTTCACCGCAAACGGACCAGGCGGGGTGGCCGATTCTTCCGCGACTCAAACTATTTTGCCCCCTGTGCCTACGGTAGCTGCCAGCTATGCGCCGAACCCGGTCAAAGTAGGCGCCACCTACACCATTACAACCAACACGACTAATGCTGCAGCGTTGACCTACAGTTGCACGGGAGCTTTCACGGGCTCTGGGTCATTGACGACAGGCAGCAATGTCAGCGCGACGGGGGTAGCGAACAGCGCCTACCTTGGTACCACCAACTGCACGTTCACAGCCAGTGGTGCAGGAGGCACGGCCTCCAGTACCGCGCAGCAGATCATCGTTCCATAGTCAATTTTGATCCGGTGCGGTCAAGGGCCTGTTTGCGGAGCCGTCCCCTCGGCGACGAGGGTGAAGCTGATGAAGGTGGTGAAAATGATGTCGATGTTTTCGAACTGGAAAAAATTCGACTGCGGCCCTTGAGTCCAACTGCGCCGCGGTCCTCGCGAGCGGCGGGGAGCATCACAACAATCCAACAACTGCCGTTGTGTCGGTAGCGTTGTGGGTGCGGCCTTGGCTGCGGCGTAGGCCCGAGAAGCGGTCGTGCGTGACCTGACCCCTAGGATCGAGCGTCTCGAATTGCTTGACAAGCAACGGACTTCATACAGGGGATAGGCGAAGGCCGGCCGGCCCTGCAGAATCCGCGCGCCTCACCCGGTTTGTCGGGTGCGCGAGACATTCAATCAGGGAGTTACATGCATTCGATCTTCAGCCGCACGCTGCTGGCCACCCTGGCCGCTGTCGCTGCCTCGCAGGGCCATGCCGCCGTTGCCGTCACCGAGCCGTTTCCGAACGCCGGACCCTACACGCAGGAATACACCACCGTCTGGTTCACCGAGGACATCTCGGCCACGACCAAGCTGTTCCAGTATGCGGTCATCAACCTGGGCACCGCCGCCCTGCAGGAAAGCTATACCGACCTGGGCGGCAACCCGCAGGTGATACGCCATGACTGGCGCACCGACACCCCCTTCATCAAGACCTACGAGGTGCCCATCCTCAGCGCTTATGCCTATGGCGCGATCAAGCAGGATACGATCCAGTCGCCCCAGGGCTGGTCCTACCGCTTCATCGACACGGCGGCCAACCCCTCGAGCTGGACTAACACCACCGGCGACAGCCGCTTCGACAATCCCTACCGCGTGATGCAGTGGTATGTCGATGACAGCCAGGCCCCTGGCGGCGACCTGATCAGCCATATGGAGCAGAGCGGTATCCGGCCCCAGGGGGAATGGTTGACCCGCGACCAGCTCACCGACTACATGACGCAGGAGTACAGCTACCCCGGCTACGGTGGCTCCGAGTGCGGCCTGAGCCTGTGGCACGAGGCCTGCTACGGCAAGGGTTTCAGCTTCGAGGCCGAGGCCGGCAAGGTGCTGGGCCCGGATCAGACCGCCTGGTCGCTGGTGACGCGCACCGGCGGCGAGAACATCGTCATCCAGCCGCTGCCGCCGCGCATCGGTGACCCGGATCTGCCGGTGGGCAGCAACGGCCTGAGCTTCAATGGCGGCATTGCCATGGTGGCCGCGGCGCCGGTGCCCGAGCCTGGCAGCTACGCGCTGATGCTGGCCGGCCTGCTGGGCCTGGCTGCGCTGCGCCGTGGCAGCAAGACCTGCGCCTGATCAGGTTTCAGGTTTCAGGGGTCAGGACTTGCGGACAGGGGCGGCTGCGGCCGCCTCCCGCAGCTTGTCCTTCTTGCTCTTGCGAGCGCCCTTGACGCCGCCCGCCGCCTGGTCAGGCGAGGCGACTTCCACCGGCTCGAAGCCGGTGATCTGCTCGCGCGGTACGCGCTGCTGCTGGCGCTTCTCGATCAGTCGGAAATGCCCCTCGGTGCCGGCGCTGATGAAGCTCACCGCCAGGCCGGCATGGCCCGCGCGGCCGGTGCGGCCGATGCGGTGGGTGTAGTCGGCCGCCGCACGCGGCAGGTCGTAGTTGACGACCACCGGCAGCTTGGAGATGTCCAGGCCCCGCGCGGCCACGTCGGTGGCCACCAGCACGCGCACCTGGCCGGCCTTGAAGGCCTCCAGCGCATCGACCCGCCCGCCCTGGCTCAGATCGCCATGCAGGCTGGCTGCCTGTATGCCGGCGCGGCCCAGCTTGTCCGCCACCAGTTCGGTGGCGTACTTGGTGGCCACGAACACCAGCACCTGGGTCCAGGCCTGGCTCTCGATCAGATGGCGCAGCAGCTGGGTGCGCCGCGGTACGTCCACCTCGATGGCGCGTTGCACGATCTCGGCCACCGGCTCGGGGGCTATGTCGATACGGACTGGATCAAGCAGCAGGGTCTGTGCCAGCGCCTGCACCTCGGGCGGGAAGGTGGCCGAGAAGAACAGGTTCTGGCGGCGTGCCGGCAGCAGCGCCTGGATGCGCGCCCACTCGTCGGCAAAGCCCAGGTTCAAGAGCTTGTCGGCCTCGTCCAGCACAAGGAGATTGATGGCGCCCAGGCTCAGTGCGTTGTGATCGACCAGGTCCAGCAGCCGGCCGGGCGTGGCCACCACCACATCGGCGCCGCCGCGCAAGGCCATCATCTGCGGATTGATGGACACGCCGCCGAACACCACCGCCACCTTCGGCCGGTTGAGCAGAAAGCGGCCGACGTCATTCAGGAACTCGCCGACCTGCAGCGCCAGTTCGCGCGTCGGCACCAGTATCAACGCCTGGGTGCGGCGCGGTCCTTCCAGCCGGCCCTGCTGGACGAAGCGCTGCAGCAGCGGCAGACCGAAGGCGGCCGTCTTGCCGGTGCCGGTCTGGGCGCTGGCCAGCACATCGGCGCCACGCAGGGCCGGCGGAATGGCCTCGGTCTGAACCGGCGTGGGCTCCTGGTAGCCATGCTCGCCCACGGCGCGCAGCAGGGCCGAGGTCAAACCAAGGGAAGCGAATGACATGACTGTTCCATAGGGGCCGCAGGGCGCGGCAAACCATGGATTGTCGCAAACCCGGAGGACGGACCTAGTTCAGCACGCCCAGCAGCCAGCGATTCAGCGCGGTGATCTCTTGCGGGTGGACCGCGTGCTGCATGTCGTAGGCCTGCCATTGCGGCGCATAGCCCAGGCGCTGCAGCTCGTCCCGGGCGGCCTCGGCGCGGGCGATGGGCACGACCGGGTCCTGCCGGCCGTGGGCCAGAAAGATGGGCACCAGGGCGTTGGCCTCGCTGCGCTCGGCCTCTGTGGTGCTCAGCAGCGGCAGATAGCCCGACAGGCCCACCAGTCCGGCCAGGCGTTCGGTGTGGCGCAGGCCGGTCAGCAGGGCCATCGCGCAACCCTGCGAGAAGCCCATCAGCACGATGCGCGAGGCCGGTATGCCGCGGGCGACTTCGCGCGCGATCAGCGCCTCGATGTCGCGCTGCGAGGCGCGCAGGCCGGCCTCGTCTTCCTGGCGGTCTATGGCCGTGCCGCGGATGTCGTACCAGGCGCGCATTGCATAGCCGCCATTGATCGTCACCGGGCGCACTGGCGCATGGGGCAGCACGAAGCGCACGCCGCCGACGGCCGCCAGGTCCAGCTCGTCGCAGATAGGCTCGAAGTCATGGCCGTCGGCGCCCAGGCCGTGTAACACGATGATGGTGGCGCGGGGGCTGTCGCTGGTCTGCACTTCGATGGTTTCAAGCGTCATGTTCGGTCTCAAGTCTGGATGTCGGCGCAGTGTGCCATGCCATCATCCGCCCCATGCCTCCCGAGTTCGAGCACGCCAGCGACCAGGCCCGCTACCGCCGCCCCGCGCACCGCGCCGGGGTGGAGCTGTACCACGCCAGCATCCTGCGCCACCGTTTCGAGCCGCACACGCACGAGGCCTATGGCCTGGGCGCCATCACCGATGGCGTGGGGCGCTTCCGCTGGCATGGTGGCGAGCATCTGGCGCCGCGCGCGACGCTGATGCTGATGAACCCCGACGACATCCACACCGGCCAGGCCGAGACCGAGGCCGGCTGGGGCTACCGCATGGCCTATCTGGATGTCGATCTGCTGGCCGAGCTCAGCGGTGAGCCGGGCTGGTGGTTCGACGCCGCGGTGGCTCACGATGCGCACAGCGCCACCGAGGTGGCGAGGCTGATCGCCGGCTTGTGGCACAGCGACTATGAGCTCGATTTCGACAGCCGCCTGCTGCTGCTGGTGCAGGCGCTGCGCCGCCATGCCCGCATGGGCGGGCCCGAGCCGCGGGCCGATGCCGCGATGCGATTCGCCCCGGTGCTGGACTTCATGCGCGCCCATCTGCACGAGACCGTGACCCTGGACCAGCTGGCCGCCGTGGCCGGTTTGAGCCCGTTCCACTTTCTGCGCAGCTTCAAGGCCCAGCGCCATGCGACGCCGCAGCAGGTCCTGATGGCGATGCGGCTGATACAGGCCAAGCGGATGCTGTCGCTGGGCGAACCGCCGGCCGGGGTGGCTGCCGCCGTGGGCCTGACCGATCAGGCGCACCTGAACCGCGCCTTCGTCTGCCGCTACGGCATCACGCCGGGTCGCTACCAACAGCAATTGGGTACAAGACCGCATCACCAGCCCTGAGCCACACTGGGGCCATGTGGATAGGAACCTCGTTTGCACTTGCCGCCGGCCTGATGTGGGGGCTGGTCTTTGTTGCGCCCCTGATGCTGCCCGACTACCCGGCGGCCCTGCTGTCGTTCGGCCGCTATCTGGCCTTCGGGCTGATCGCCCTGCCGCTGGGCTGGCTGGACCGCAAGAATCTGGCCGGCTTCGAGCGCGGCGACTGGCTGGAGGCGCTGAAGCTCTCGGCCATAGGCAATGTGCTGTACTACCTGTGCCTGGCCGCAGCCATACAGCGGGCCGGCGGGCCGCTGCCGACGATGATCATAGGCACCCTGCCGGTGGTCATCGCCATCAGCTCGAACCTGCGTGACGCCAAGCGCGACGGCCGCCTGCCCTGGCTGCGGTTGGCCCCGTCGCTGGCCTTGATCGCCGCCGGCATCGCCTGCGTCAACCAGGTCGAGCTGGAACATCTGCGCGCGCAGACCGATGTGGACCTGGGCCGCTATGCCAGCGGCGCCCTGCTCGCACTGGTGGCCGTCGCCTGCTGGACCTGGTACCCGATGCGCAATGCCGACTGGCTCCGCACCCATGCCCAGCGCAGCCCGCGCAGCTGGGCCACGGCCCAGGGGCTGATGACCTTGCCGCTGGCGCTGGCCGGCTACCTGGCGCTGTGGCTGTGGAGCGCCATCGTCGGCACCCAGCCCTGGTCGGCCGACGCCACCTTTGTGATGCCGCTGGGCCCGCGCCCGCTGCCCTTCATCGCCCTGATGCTGGCCATAGGCCTGTTCGCCTCCTGGCTGGGCACGCTGTGCTGGAACGAGGCCAGCCAGCGCCTGCCGACCGCCCTGGTGGGTCAGCTGATCGTGTTCGAAACGCTGGCCGCCCTGGCCTATGCCTTCATGCTGCGCGGCCAAAGTCCTGCACCGCTCACCTTGGCTGGTATTGGCTTGCTGGTGGCCGGTGTGATGTGGGCGCTGCGCATCAAACCGGTGGCGGCCGAGGTGGAAGCCGCTGGCGGCGCGCATTGATGCCGATTTCCTGCAACTGAGAGGCAAAAGCCTGGCCCGGCCCGATTAAAGTCGGGGCTGCGGCTTCAAGGCCGCTACAGCGCCACAGAGCGTTTCTCAGGGAGTGATCACGATGAAGCAAGACATGGCCTGCGCCAAGGTGCGCAGTGGCTGGGCACTCGCCTTGAGCCTGGCCACCAGTTTGGTTCTGGCAGCCTGCGGCGGCGGCGAGGCCGGCACGCCGGTGTTCGGCCAGGCGGCGCAGAAGCCAGACCCGGTGCAGCCCGCCCAGCCGGTCCAACCTGATGCCTTGCCGGCCAGCACCACGGTGGCCCAGCAATGCGCGCCCGACAACCCCCATGCCGATGCCGCGAACCGCGGCGGCAGCCTGAGCCGCGAGAAGCTGTGGCTGCGCGCCTACTTCGACGAGGCCTATCTGTGGCGCGAGCAGGTGCCCTACGTCAATGCCGACGCCTATGTCAGCAGCGATGTGCCGGCCGCGCTGAATGCCTACTTCCATGCGCTGAAGACACCCCAGGTCACGCCCTCGGGCGCACGGCGCGACCAGTTCAGCTTCAGCTACCCGACCCAGGAATGGGAGCAGCTGTCACGAGGCGGTGTATCGCTGGGCTATGGCTTGGAGTGGACGCAGACCACCAGCGGAAGCGCGCGCCGGCTGCGTATTGCCTATGTCGAGCCGGTGGGCCCGGCGGCCCAGGCCGGCCTGCAGCGCGGTGATGAGCTGCTCAGCGTCGATGGGGTCAGTGCCAGCGTCGGCGACGCGGCCGGTGTGAATCGTCTCAACGCGGCCCTCTATCCGGCCGCGGCGGGCGAGGCCCATGGCTTTGTGTTCCAGCGCAACAGCGGCGGCCAGCTGAGCGTCACGCTCAGCAGCGCGGCCAGCGCCAAGCAGCCGGTGCTGATGCGCCAGGTGTTCGCCGCCACCGACGGCCGGCAGGTCGGCCATATGGTGTTCAACGACCATATCGCACCGGCCGAGGCCCAGCTGATCGAGGCGGTGGAGTTCTTCAAGCAGCAGGGCGTCAGCGATCTGGTGCTGGACCTGCGCTACAACGGCGGCGGCTTCCTCTATCTGGCCAGTCAGCTGGCCTTCATGATTGCCGGGCCCGTGCCCACCGAGGGCAAGGTGTTCGAGCAGCTCAGCTTCAACAACCGCCGCCAGGCCGACACCCAGAGCGCCCGTGCACGCACGCCGTTCTTCAACACCTCCTGCCTGCTGGTCGGCGACAACTGCACATCGGAGCGGCCGCTGCCCAGCCTGGGCCTGAAGCGGGTCTATGTGCTGAGCCAGTCCGGCACCTGTTCGGCCAGCGAGGCCATCATCAACGGCCTGCGCGGCGTCGATGTCGAGGTGGTGCTGATCGGCGGGCGCAGCTGCGGCAAGCCCTATGGCTTTGCCGGCAAGAGCAACTGCGGCATCTCCTACTTCCCGATGGAGTTCGTCGGCGTCAATGCCAAGGGCTTTGGCGACTATGCGGACGGCTTTGTGCCTGCCGGCAGCGGCGGCAGTGGTGTGCCCGGCTGCCAGGTGGCCGATGACCTGCAGCATGCCCTGGGTGACCCGCAGGAGGCCATGCTGGCCGCTGCGCTGGTGCACCGCATCAGCGGCCAGTGCCCGCCGCGCAGCCTGGCCCAGGCACAGTCGGCGCCGGGCGCGGCCGACGGATCGGCCTGGGAGCTGCGGCGTTCGCCGCTGCGCAGCAACCGCTTCTTGTTGCCGCGGTGAGGCTGGGGTCTGGCCGGGAGGCCGACCCCGCAGCCATCAGCTGCCCTTCTTGGGACGACCAGCCTTCAGCTGCAGCAGCGAGTCCAGCGTGGAGCGCAATTGCTTGTCGCCCATGGCGGCCAGCGATTGCAGGCCGGCGCGCAGCAACTCGCTCTTCTTGGTCGAGCGCTGGAAGCTCATCGCGCGTTCCTTCAGGCGGTCTATCAGCTCGAAGTCGATGCGCGGCATCGTGAAGCTGTCACGCACCAGCTTCAGCTTGGCCTTGGCTTCGTCCTGGAAGCTGGGCTTGGCGACCGGCTTGGCAGCCGCTTTGGCCTTGGGGGCCGGCTTGGCCACCGGTTTTGCGGCGGCTTTGGCGGCAGGCTTCGCTGCGGGCTTGACAGCGGCCTTGGCGACGGGCTTGGCCACGGCCTTCTTCACCGCGGGCTTGGCGGCAGGCTTTGCCACCGGCTTCGCCACGGCCTTCTTGGCGGCAGCGGCGGGCTTGGCCACGACGGCGGCCTTGACGGCCTTCTTGGGGGCGGCCTTCGGTGCGGCGACCGGCTTGGCGGCGACGGCCTTCTTGGCGGCAGGCTTGGCAGCAGCCTTGACGGCGGGTTTGGCGGCCGGCTTGGCCTCAGCCTTAACTTCGACCTTGGCGGCCGGCTTCTTCTTGGCTGCGGGCTTGGCAGCCGGCGTCGGCGCGGCGACGGGTGCGGCGGCGACGGCCTCGTTGCCGTTTGCTGCTGCGGGGGCCTCGGCGGCCGGGGTGTTGGTGTTTGCCATGGTGCGTCCTCGTGAATAAATCGTATAAACGATTTACACCATATCACGAACAGCGCGGTGGAGGCCAGTGCCTACAGTTTCGGAATCCTGATCCGGCTGACCATCAGCGAGCCGGAGACCGCGAACATCAGCACCAGCGGGTGCAGCCGAAAGCCCGCGATATGGACCACGCCGAACCACAGCTGCTCGCCCAGGGCGCCCTGCCAGGCGGCCAGGGCCAGCACCATCACCAGGCCCAGCGAGGTGGGGATGGGCGTGCCCTCGAAGTACTTGACCTTGCCGTCGTCGCCTGCCAGCTCTTCGGCGGTGACGTTGTAGCGGGCCAGCCTGGAGACGCCGCAGGCCACGAAGAACACCAGGATGATGCGGTCGTACAGGCCCTGCATGCCGCAGCCATAGGCGATCGCCGCCGGGGCCACGCCGAAGGAAATCACATCGGCCAGCGAGTCCAGCTCGCGGCCCATCGCCGAGCTCTGCTGGCGCCAGCGGGCGATGCGGCCGTCAAGCACATCGAACACCAGGGCCACCGGAATCAGCGCGCAGGCGAAGTAGATGTGCATCACCTCGCGGGTCTGCAGGTAGGACATCACCGCAAACAGCGCGCCGACGCCGCAGAAGGCGTTGGCCAGGGTGAACCAGTCCGCAAGGTGGAACTCGCGGATCATCGAAAACGGTTTGGGTCGGCTCATGGTCGCAAGGATAGTCCACCCACACCCGACCGTCTTGCGCCTACCGGGCTGCGGCCGGCAAGGGCAGTGCCTTGCCCTCGGATTGGGCCGGCACGCGCAGGCCCAGCAGCCGGCTCAGGGTCGGGGCGATATCGGCCACCTCGACGCGGGTGTTGACCTGGCCCTGGCCGATCCAGCGTGGGCCGTAGCTCAGGATGGGCACATGGGTGTCATAGGCATGGGGCGTGCCATGCGAGCTGCCTCCCACCCGTGAGCTGATCAGCCAGTTCGGCTTGACCACCACCTGCAGCGAGCTGGCGATATCCGGGTGCCAGGACTTGCGCATCGCCGCCAGGTAGGGTGTGCTCACGTCCTGGCTCAGATACTGCTCGCGGGTGAACACATCGGCGATGCCGTCCACCTGCAGCAGCAGGGTCTTGGCCTCCTTGTCGACAGCGGCCGGATCGAGCTTCTTCGCGGCGATCAGCTTGCCGTCCAGCAGGATGCCGCCGCCCGACCAGCCCAGCGCCCACTTGCCCTCGCCGAACTTCTGGGCCAGGCCGGTGTTCAGCCAGGCCAGCGTCTGGCTCGGGTTCAGCCGGCCGGCGTCCAGGCCTTTGGATGCGCTCCATTCCGGCGTGTCCACGAATCCATGGTCGGCGGTCAGCACGGCCACATAGTTGCCGGCGCCCACCTTCGCATCCAGATAGCGGAAGAAGGCCTGCAGATGCTGGTCCAGCCGCAGCATATGGTCGTGGGACAGGCGCGACTCGGGCCCGAAGGCATGGTTCACATAGTCATGGCTGGACAGGCTGATCGAAAGAATGTCAGGGATGTCGTCCTGGCCCAGCGCCTCGCCCTCGATCGCCGCGCGGGCGAAGGCCAGGGTCAGCTCGTCGGCAAAGGGGGTAGCCAGCAGATTTCCGTAGAACAGCGGGCCTGGTTTCTCGTGCTTGTCGCCGATCAGCGCCGGCAGCTTGTTGCCATTGCCGCTGTTGACCTGCCAGGCCTTGCCGTCGGGCACCGAGCGGGCATAGGCGGCCTCGGGTAGGAGCGCGGTCCAGCTCTGCTTGAAATAGGCATCGGCCGGCTTGGCCGCATTGAAGCTCTTGACCCACTGCGGATGGCTCTGCATGTAGTAGCTGCTGCTGGCGAACTGGCCGCTCTCGCTCATATACATATAGGCCGTGCCCAGCTTGCCGGCGGGCAGGATGGCGCCGCGGTCCTTGCCCGAGATGCCCACCACCTTGGAGGTCGGCTGCACACCGCGCAGCACGTCGCCCACTGTCTCGGCGCGCAGATTCTTCGGGCTGGTGCCGGCCAGCGGCGCGGTCTTGTTCTCCAGATACTGATGGGCCTCGTCGCCGGTGCAATAGACCGGCGCGCCGGTGTTCGGGTTGCGCCATTCGTTGCTGATGATGCCGGTGCGGTGCGGATAGGCGCCGGTCAGCATCACCGCGTGGCCGGCCGCCGTCACGGTGTGGCCATGGCCGTAGTGGGCGTCGGCGAACCAGGCGCCGCGATCGAGAAAGCGCTTGAAACCGTCCGGTGCCAGCTGGTCCCGGTAGCCGGTGACCTGGCGCATCGGCAGGCCGTCGATGACCATGAAGACAACCAGCTTGGGCGCCGCCGCGGGTGCGACCGGCGCGGTTGCAGTGCCGCAGCCGGCGAGCATGAGGGCCAGGCCGGCGATCGAGAGATGAGGGCTGAACAGTGCTTGTTTCATGGGCGGGGCTTTCGTCGGAATGCGGCGAGTGTGCCGCAAGGGCTGACTACTGCGCCGCCACCAGCAACTGCACAAACAGCTGGATGTGCATATTGGTGTCCGGGTTCACCGAGGTGAACTCCAGACCGGCGAAGTAGCCATCGGCGTCCTGGCCGACCTTGACCACCTTGGCGTAGATGTCCGAGGCGTGGTAATCGACCAGATGCAGGTCGAACTCAAGCTTGACGTCGGTGTGTACGTCCAGCCCGTGGTCCAGTTCGACCAGCACGCCGTGGTAACCGATGTCGCGGATGCGGCCCTTGATCGAATAGGGCAGGACGATCTTGTTCTGGATCGCGTGCAGCACGCAGGGCAGCTTGACCTCGACGCGGTGGCTGCGCCGGATTTCCTGGCGCGGCACGCGCAGATCCAATGAGGGTATCGCCAACAGCTCGCGCAGCCGCACGACCTGGGCCTTGCCCTTGACGAACACCTCCATCGGCTCGCTGACCTCGATGTAGTCGACGCAGCGCTGGCAGGTGGTCTCGCTGATCAGCACCTGGCCGCGCAGGCTGAAGGCCTCGATGCGCGAGGCCAGATTGACCTCGTCGCCGATCACCGTGTATTCCGAATAGGCGGCCGAGCCGAACTTGCCGGCCATCACGGTGCCGGTGTTGATGCCTATGCCCATGTACAGCTCGGGCAGGCCCTCGGCGAGATGCTCGTCGTTCAGCGCATGCATGGCCACCTGCATCTCGATCGCACAGGCCAGCGCGCGCTTCACATCATCGGCATGCTCCAGCGGCGCGCCGAACAGCACCATGATGGAGTCGCCCATGAATTTGTCTATGGTGCCGTGGTGGCGGAACACGATTTCGCTCATGCGGCCGAGGCACCGGTTCAGCATGCTGATCACTACGCCCGCCGGCTGCGTGGCCGACATCGCGGTGAAGCCGCGCAGATCGGCCAAGACGATGGTCACCTCGCGGCGCACGAAGGAAAAGTCGCTGGCGTCCAGCGGCTGCACGCCGCAGGCTCGGGCCACCGCCGCCTCCATGTCCATCGCGGCGGCATGATCCAGCGGCGCGCCGGTTTCGCGCGCGATGATGGCCTGCAAGTGCCGTACCGCTTCCTTGGCTGGGTCGTCTTTCATCCGGGTCTGGGCTTGAGGTCTGGCTCTCGCTGAACAAGTGACATATTGTGTCAGGCCTGTGTGACCGCGAGACTACCCATTCACCCGCAGTAGGTCTTCATCAATGGGGTAGGGCCTCGTCCAACACCTCCACCCAATGCATCACCGGCGTCGTCGTGCCGCTTTGCAGGTGCTGGATGCAGCCGATATTGGCCGAGACTATGGCCTGGGGGTTGCCGGGCGTCAGCTGGGCCAGCTTGCGGTCGCGCAGCTGGTAGGCCAGCTCGGGCTGCAAGACCGAGTAGGTGCCGGCCGAGCCGCAGCACAGATGGCTCTCGCTGGCGGCCAAGCGTACCTCGAAGCCCAGCGCAGCCAGATGCGTCTCGACGCCGCCGCGCAGCTGCTGGCCATGCTGCAAGGTGCAGGGCGGATGGAAGACCAGCTGCCTGCGCTTGATTTGCGTCAAGCGCGGCTTCAATCGGGGTGCGATATCGGCCAGCAGCTCGCTGAGGTCACGGGTCAGAGCGCTGATGCGCTGGGCCTTGTCGGCGTAGGCCGGGTCATGGGCCAGCGCACGGCCGTAGTCCTTGACCGTCACGCCGCAGCCCGAGGCATTCATCACGATGGCCTCGACCCGGCCCTGGTCGGTCAGACCCTGGACCAGCGGCCACCAGGCGTCGATATTGCGGCGCATGTCCGCCAGGCCGCCCTCATGATCATTCAGATGCGAGCGGATCGCGCCGCAGCAGCCGGCGCCATCGGCCACCAGGGTCTGGATGCCGGCGGCGTCGAGCACGCGGGCGGTGGCACTGTTGATGTTCGGCGCCATCGCCGGCTGCACGCAGCCCAGCAGCATCAGCACCTTGCGCTCGTGGCGGCGGCTGGGCCAGCGGTGGGCGGCGGAGGGGCTCTTGGCCGGCACCTTGTTCTTCAGGCTCTGCGGCAGCAGCGGGCGCAGCAGCTGACCCAGCCTCATCGCCGGGCCGAACAGCGGCGAGGTCAGCCCCTCCTTCAGCAGCCAGCGCTGAGCCCTCTCGGCGGCTGGCCGCTCGACCTTGCGCTCGACGATCTCGCGGCCTATGTCCAGCAGCTGGCCGTACTGCACGCCCGAGGGACAGGTCGATTCACAGTTGCGGCAGGTCAGGCAGCGGTCCAGATGCTGTTGAGTGCTGCGCGTGACCTCGGCACCTTCCAGCACCTGCTTCATCAGGTAGATGCGGCCGCGCGGGCCATCGAGCTCATCGCCCAGCAGCTGGTAGGTCGGGCAGGTGGCGGTGCAGAAGCCGCAATGCACGCATTTGCGCAGAATGCCTTCAGCGGCCTGGCCTTCGCGGGTGCCCTGGAACTCGGGCGACAAATTGGTTTGCATGGGGTGCCAGGGTCAGAGGGGGGCGTACAAACGGCCGGGGTTGAAGATGCCCGCCGGGTCGAAGGCGGTCTTCAGGTTCTTGTGAATGCGCATCAGCGACGGCGCCAGCGGGGTGAACACGCCACCGGATTTGTCCTTGGCGCGGAACAGCGTCGCGTGTCCACCGGCGCGCAGCGCCGCCTCGCGCACCTGGGCGCCGGGCAGGGCGGTGGTCAGCCAGCGCTGGGCGCCGCCCCATTCGATCAGCTGTTCGCCGACCAGGGCCAGCGGCGGCGCGGTCTGCGGCAGGCTCAGCCGCCACAGCGCCGCGCCGCCCTCGACGGCCCGTTCGGCGCCGATAAAGAACTCGTCCTGTTGGTGGCGCAGGCCGTTCCAGAACTGCGCGGCCAGCGATGCTTCGATGAGCTCGCCGCCCAGCGCTCTCTGCGCCGCTGCAACGGCCGCCTCGGCGCCGGCCAGGCGCAGCACCAGCGCGCCATCCCACCAGGCGCTCGCGTTCAGCGGCAAGGGCTTGCCGGCCCATTCGTTCAGCTGCACCAGGGCCTGGCCTTCGGCCATGTCGAAGCGCAGGGTGGCGGTGGCTGCCGGCCGTGGCAGCACCTTCAGCGAGACCTCCAGGATCACGCCGAGAAAGCCCATCGAGCCCGCCAGCAGCCGCGACACGTCATAGCCGGCCACGTTCTTCATCACCTGGCCGCCGAAGCTCAAGACCTCGGCGCGACCGTTCAGCAGGGTGGCCCCGAGCACGAAGTCGCGCACCGAGCCGACGCTGGCCCGTGCCGGCCCGGCCAGGCCCGCGCTGACCATGCCGCCCACCGTGCCGCGGCCACCGAACTGCGGGGGCTCGAAGGCCAGGCACTGGTTCTTTTCGGCCAGCACCGCCTCCAGCTCGGCCAGCGGGGTGCCGGCGCGCACGGTGACGACCAGCTCGCTGGGCTCGTAGCTGCTGATGCCGCTCAAGGCGCCCAAGTCCAGCGGCTCACCGCGAGGCGCCTCGCCATAGAAATGCTTGCTGCCATGGCCGCGCAGGTTCAGCGGCGTGCCGCTGGCCAGGGCAGCCTTGACCTGGTCAATCAGCGCTTGTTGTGCTGTATCGGTCATCGGTCAAAACCTCGGAATCTCGGCAAAGGCCAGCATGCCGCGCTTGACGTGCATGCGGCCATATTCGGCGCAGCGCTGCAGGGTCGGGATGACCTTGCCGGGGTTGAGCAGGCCGGCGGGGTCGAAGGCGCTCTTCAGCGCCAGCATCTGCGTGCGCTCCTCGGGCGAGAACTGCACGCACATCGAGTTCAGCTTCTCGACGCCGACGCCATGCTCGCCGGTCACCGTGCCGCCCATGGCGACGCTGGTTTCCAGGATGTCGGCGCCGAACAGCTCGCAGCGGTGCAACTGGTCGGCATCGCTGGCGTCGAACAGTATCAGCGGGTGCAGATTGCCGTCGCCGGCGTGGAAGACATTGGCGCAGCGCAGCTGATACTTCTTCTCCATCTCTGCAATAGCCAGCAGGATGTCGGCCAGGCGCTTGCGCGGGATCGTCGAGTCCATGCACATGTAATCAGGGCTGATGCGGCCGCTGGCCGGAAAGGCGTTCTTGCGCCCGCTCCAGAACTTCAGCCGCTGGGCCTCGTCGGCACTGACCTCCATGCGCGTGGCGCCGCTGGCGGCCAGCACGGCCTGCATGCGGGCGATCTCCTCTTCCACCTCCTCGGGTGTGCCATCGCTCTCGCACAGCAGGATGGCCTCGGCCGTCAGGTCGTAGCCGGCATGGACGAAGTCTTCGACCGCGGCGGTCATCGGCTTGTCCATCATCTCCAGACCGGCCGGGATGATGCCGGCGGCAATGATGTTGGCCACTGCGTCGCCGGCCCGGCGCACATCGTCGAAGCTGGCCATGATGCAGCGCGCGATCAGCGGCTTGGGCACCAGCCGCACCAGCACCTCGGTGATCACGGCCAGCATGCCCTCGCTGCCGACCATCACGCTGAGCAGGTCCAGGCCCGGCACGTCCAGCGCCTCGCCGCCGAACTCAATTGCTTCGCCATCCATCGTGAATCCGCGCACGCGCAGCACGTTGTGCAGGGTCAGGCCGTATTTCAGGCAGTGCACACCACCGGAGTTCTCGGCCACATTGCCGCCCAGTGTGCAGGCGATCTGGCTGCTCGGGTCAGGGGCGTAGTACAGGCCCATCGGCGATGCCGCCTCGCTGAGCGCCAGATTGCGCACGCCGCACTGCACGCTGGCGGTGCGGGCCAAGGGGTCTATGCGCAGGATCTTGTTGAACTTCGCCAGCGACAGCGTCACCCCCATCGCATGGGGCATGGCCCCGCCCGACAGTCCGGTGCCCGCGCCGCGCGCCACCACGGGGACTTGCAGCGCGTGGCAGGCCTTCAGGATGGCCGCGACCTGAGCCTCCGTTTCGGGCAGGGCGACCAAGAGTGGCTTTTGCCGGTAGGCGGTCAGGCCGTCGCACTCGTAGGGCACGGTGTCTTCGGTGCGCCAGAGCAGCGCGTGCGCGGGCAGCAGCGGCGACAGCGCGGCGACGATCTCGGCCTGGCGGGCGCTCGCGGTCGAAGCGGGGGAGAGGGGTGCGTTCATCGTGGCTTGCTCGCTGATTCGGTTGTGCCATGGCGGTCCCGTGTGCCGCCGGCATGGCGCTGCACCGGCCGGCCCGGCATCGGGGCGTCACGCAGCGTCTGGGCGCGGGCCTGCAGCTTGTTCAACAGGGTGTCGAGCTGGGCCAGCTCGGTGGTGTCGAGGTCATCGACCAGGGCCTCGTTGAACGCGCCGGCCTCGGCCATGGCGCGGGCATAGAGGGTCTTGCCCTCAGCGGTGGCGTGCACCTGGGCGCTGCGCCCGGCTGCCTGGCGCAGCAGCAGGCCGCGCTCGACCAGCCGGCCGACGGCGCGCGACACGCGGGGCCGGTCCAGCCAGCACAGCTCGGCAATCCGTGATGGCGCCAGCTCACCCGCCTGCACAACCAGAGCCAGCACATGCCACTCGCGTCGCGTGATACCCAGTTCACCCTCGAACAGCCGCACCAGCGGCAGGCTGCAGCTGCGCACCACGCGGGTCAACCGGTACATCAGCAGGTCTTCCAGCTGCTGGGGGTGCTGCAGACCATGGTCGGAGGTGAGGCTCACGGGTTTGAGTGCTTGATTGTTTTCTGCAACTGACAGGGCCGATGTTAGATTGGTTTGGCCGTCCCACCACACACAGCCAGGGTAGAACAATGATGATGAAAAACCGTATGCGTTTGGCCTTGATCGCGTGGGCGCTGCTGACGGCCATGGCCGGTGCCGGCGCGCAGGCACTGGATGGCGGCCTGCTGAAGATCGTCGTGCCCTATCCGCCCGGCGGCTCCTCGGACCGCGCCGCCCGCCTGGTGGCCGAGGCGCTGCAGCCCCGCCTCGGGGTGACCGTAATCGTCGAGAACCGCGCCGGCGCCGGTGGCCGCCTGGCCGCCCAGCAGCTCAAGCGCGAGCCGGCCGAGTCGAATGTGCTGATGCTGGCCAATCCGGCCATCATGGTGGTGGCGCCGCTGGTCTACAAGGACAACGGCTACGACGCCGACAAGGACTTCGTGCCCGTCTCGCAGATCACCAGCTACGACTTCGGCCTGGCCGTTGCCAGCGCCGTGCCGGTGCGCGAGTTCAGGCACCTGGTGGCCTGGCTGACCGCCAATCCGGACAAGGCCAATCTGGGCGTGCCGGCCACCGGCAGCCTGCCGCATTTCTTTGCGCTGATGGTGACCGAGAAGGTTGGCATGGCGCCGCTGGTGGTCGGCTACAAGGGCTCCGCGCCGCTGCTGAACGACCTGATGGGCGGCCATGTGCCGGTGGCGGTTGACACACTGGACACCCTGGAGCCGCAACACGAGGGCGGCAAGCTGCGCATCCTGGCCGTGTCCAGCGAGAAACGCAGCCCGACCCTGCCCCAGGTGCCCACGTTCAAGGAATCGGGCTTCGACCTCAGCGCCCGCGGCTGGAACGTGCTCTACGCCCCGGCCGCCATGCCGGCGGCCAAGATCAAGCGCCTGGCGACCGAGATCAAGACGGTGATGGCCGACCCGCAGCTGCGCGCCAAGTTCGCGGCGGCGAAGATGGAGCCGGTGTCGTCGGGCTCCGAGCAGACTTCCGCCATGTTGAAGGCCTACAAGGTGCAGTGGGCGCCGGTCATTCAGAAGTCTGGTTTCAACCCGAACTAGGGCCTGTTAACACTAGGTCTGCCTGATGCGTTGCCACACAAATCGCCGTGAACTAGGCGCAAAACGAAACCGGGGTAGGCCCCCCGGTGAGGCTTTGCAACGACGTGCACGGCCATTTGTGTGGCAACCCTTCGGGAGCGGGGCTGAAAGGGCCCCACTCGTCGTTGAACTCCTAGCCCAGACGGCCAGTCTGGGCGTCGTCGTCCGCCTAGATTGGGGCCCTTTCAGCCCTGCTCGCACAGGCGGACGTAGTGTTAGCAGGCCCTAGCATGGCAGCCGTCCGCAATGTGCTGTTCATCATGTGCGACCAGCTGCGCTGGGACCACCTGAGCTGCTACGGCCACCCCCATCTGCACACGCCGAATATCGACGCGCTGGCCCAACGCGGCGTGCGCTTCGAGCGGGCCTTCGTCAACTCTGGGGTGTGCGGGCCGTCGCGGATGAGCTATTACACCGGCCGCTACCCCAGCAGCCATGGCGCGACCTGGAACCGCGTGCCCCTGCCCATCGGCGAAGTGACTCTGGGCGAGTACCTGAAGGACGCCGGCCGCCGCCTGGTGCTGGCCGGAAAATCCCATGTGATGACCGACCATGCCGGGCTGAAGCGCCTGGACCTGGAGGGCGACTCGGCGCTGGGCACCCTGCTGGCCCGCGGGCACTTCGAGGAGATCGATCGCTACGACGGCCATCACAAGCCCGGCCGCGAGAGCGGCTATCCGGCCTATCTGCGCGCCAACGGCTATGGCGATGACGACCCCTGGACCGAGCATGTGATCGCCGCCATCGACGCCCAGGGCCAGGTTGTCAGCGGCTGGAATATGCGCAACGTGCATCTGCCCGCCCGCGTCGCCGAACCGCATTCCGAGACCGCCTACATGACCGACCAGGCGCTGCGCTTCATGGCCGGCCGGGGCGATGAGCCCTGGGTGCTGCACCTGAGCTACGTCAAGCCGCACTGGCCCTATATGGCGCCCGCGCCCTACCACGCGCTGTACACGCCCGAGCAATGTCTGCCGGTGGTGCGCAACGAGGCCGAGCTAGCGAATGCCCATCCTGTCGTCGCCGCCTACCGCGAGCATGAGGAGAGCCAGAGCTTCGCCCGCGACGCCTGCGTGCGCACCGTGCGCCCGGCCTACCAGGGCCTGATCAAGCAGCTGGACGATCATCTCGGCCGGCTGTTCGACCACATGCAGGCCTCAGGGCTGATGGACAACACCCTGGTCGTCTTCACCGCCGACCATGGTGATTTTCTGGGCGACCACTGGCTGGGCGAGAAGGAGCTGTTTTACGACACCGTGCAGCGGGTGCCGCTGATCGTGATGGACCCGAGCGCGGCGGCTGATGCGACGCGCGGCACGGTCGAGTCGCGTTTCGTCGAGAGCGTGGATGTGGTGCCGACGATTCTTGATTCGCTGGGCCTAGAGTTGCCAGCGCACCGGCTGGAAGGCCGCAGCCTGCTGGATCTTCTGCATGGCCGGCAGCCGGCGTGGCGCGACACGGTGTTCTCCGAGCTGGATTGGAGCTTCAAGATCGCCCGCCAACGTCTGGGCTACCGGGTGGACCAGTGCTACGCCTGGTCACTGCGCAACGAGCGCTGGCGCTACGTCTATTGGCTGGATGCGCCGGAGCAGCTGTATGACCTGGCGGCCGATCCCGATCAGTTTGTCGATCTCGGCCGCGAGGCCAGCCACGCGGCCCAGCGCCAGGTCTTGCGCAATGAGTTGTTCGACTGGCTGGCGCGGCGCAAGCGCCGGACGACCATGACGCAGGGGCAGGTTGAAGCGTCTACCGGGGCGCACAAGCGCGCCGGGGTCTTCTACGGGCAGTGGTGAACGTGCAGGGCAGACTGTCGCCCCGGCGCCGCAGGGCTGCACGGATTCGCTGCGCCCGCCAGCCTCACTGCTTCACCTTCTTGCTCCTGCTTTCGGCCTTCGCCGCGTCCTGCTTCACACGCAGCGCAGTGATGCGAGAAATCAGATCGTAAGGCATCGGCTTATCGAGGGGGAACCGAAGGTTTCCTTTCTCTCCCGCATAGGGTGCGATGGCCTTCTGGATACGCGAATCTCCCGTGATCGGCGGATAGAGGCCGATGTGATTCTTGAACGCTGCGAAGTAGACAAGAACGCCGTTCTGCTTGAGCGCAGGCATTCTGTAGCTGATGACTTCCTGGGCATCAGGTGCCGCTTCGCGAACAACCTGGCGCACTCGCTGAAGGATGGCCTGTACTTCCGGCGAGAAGCCCAGGATGTACTCGTCAACACTCACTGGCGTAGCTCGGATTGATTCCATGGCATCAGGACCTTAGCGTTGCAGGGCACACCCGGCCGTGTCATTGAGGCGGCTGATCGGCGACTATCATCGCCGGGAAATCGCGCATCGGATGTCCGCCACGGATCGCGATGTCTTCGGGTGGCAGTTCATGCAATTGGATCAGACTGCAATTTCGCGGAATACCGAGCGCTTCGAGGTTGTCAACAACTGCTGTGTAGAAGTGGCGCTTCGCCTCGACTGATCGACTGGCGTGGCCAACAACGGTGATGTTGGTGTAGCGCTCCGGATCGTCGCGATCGGGCGGGCACATGAATCGATGTGAAAGATGCGCCATGAGAACGATGTTCGCATCGGTCGGTTCGACGCCGAACGCGGTTACCAGCGCCGCCTGTACCGCTTGCATGATCGCGACCTCCTCAGCCTGGGAGTAGCTCTTCCGGACATGGATGTAAACATTTGGCACAACTATTCCTCTGCGCAAAAGGGCTGGCCCGAAAGAACCAGGCGCTCAGGCGTCGCGGTCACTTGCAAGCGCTTGAAGTTTGAGGACGGTGGCCCAGTTTCTCGTTGTGGCGGGCTTGCCCGCTTTGCCCAGGAGCGATTCCGCAGCCCTGCTTTCCAGTATGCCTGCAGCGCACAGCAGGTACGCGGCATGCTTGCCTACTGCAAACTTCTCGGGGGCGACGATAAGCGACTCGATAGCGGCAAGCCCCGACAATGCCACGGCGTCTTGAGTGAATGCGACGAGAAAGCTTGAATGTTCGTGCACCGCCGCGTCAATCGGATTCTCGGAGATGATGGCATCCAGTTCACGTGCCGACTTGACGATGACGGGCACCTCAACCTTCAGCCGAGATGAGATCGCTGCTGCGATGATGGCCGAGTGTTTCAGCGGCGTGCCCGTTGGGGCGCAGAAAACCGCGTTGCCGCTGTTGAGCAGCGTGGCTACCCCTGTGTAGCCCAGGTCAGAGAGGAGGGCGCGCAGCTCGGCCATGGGAACACGCTTGGCTTTGCCAACGTTGACGCCGCGTAGAAGAGCTACGAATATTGGCACTTGCGACACCTAGCTTTCAAGTTGGGCGGCAGTACGCAGCGTGGCCTGCATTGGCTCCGCGCGCCCAATCTGCCGTAATAAGGATTGGCTCAAGCCGGCTCGGTGAACACCGTCAACACCCCCGTATAGCCATACAAATGATGGTGCGCAATCTCGCCGCCGGCAAAGAAGCCGGCCAGCGGCACATCGCCCAGCGCGTGCCTGACGATGGCCAGTTCGGCCGAGGGGCCGCCGAAGTGCGGGCCGCCGCGGCCGGTGCAGCTGATGTAGATGGCGGCGGCGATGCGGGTGCCGGGTTGGCCGGAGGGCACGTCTTGACCCTGGCCCTCAACCTCCTCGCGGATTTCGCTGCAGATGCGCACCAGATCACGCCGCGCAGCCTCGGTGTTGCGGCGGCAGAAGGTCAGCTGGGTGCCGGGTTCCACCTGCTCGGCGATGGCCAGGCCGCGGTCCAGTGGCGTCAGGCCCAGCAGGTGGCGCACACGGGTGGCGGGGCCGAACTGGCCGGTGCGCGGCGTGGTTTCGTCGGGCGCGTCACCGGCATCCACCAGGCCGACCAGGGTCTGGCGCAGCTGGGGCAGGGCCTCGTGGCGGTCCAGCGCGCTCAGGCCCAGATCGCGCAGCAGACAGTCGAGCGCCGGTTCGTCATCGAGTTGGGCGACCCGGTTGCTCTCGCTGCGGGTGATGCGTCGCGTCGGCCCGACCGGCTGGCAGCCCTGGGTGACGCGCGAGATCAGACTCACCTCGGGGCCGAAGGCCAGGCCGGACAGACCGCCCTGGAACAGGCCGTTGGCGATCTGCCAGGCCTGGGTGCGGGCGCTGGCCACCCCGCCGAACAGATAGCCGCTGGCGGTGCGTGCGCTCATCTCCGCAATCAGCTCGGCGGCGTCGGCGGTGCTGGGATCGACATGCACCTGCGCGCTGTGTGCGGCAAACGTGCCCAGGGGCGACCCGCCGGAGAACAGACGGTAGTGGTCGCGCGGCAGATTGCAGAGCAGCAGGCTCAGTGCCGGCTCGTCGAAGTACTCGACGCCGCTCGCGCTCACCCCTATGCCCACGGCGCCGACCCAGTCCACGCCGGGCCAGCGTTGTTGCAGCTCGGCCAGCAGGGGGGCGGCATGGGGCGCGTAGTGGTCGGTCAGATAGACCCAACCGAGTGTGGCGGGCATGGCGGGTTGCTGAGCCCGCTGCGCTTCCAGCTGGGCGGCGGCCAGCGCCAGGGCGATGCGCCAGTCCGGGTGGGTGGCGTGGCCGCTGAGAAACATGAGGCCCGCCTCAGCCGGTGCTGCGCTTGCGCGCGGCGGCTTTCTTGGCGGCCGCGGCCCTGCCGGCGCTGGCCGTCTTCGCCGCCTGCTTGACCATGCCGCCGGCCACTGCACCCGCCACGGCGCCGGGCACCGAGGCGGCCTTGCGCAGGGTCTCCCCGGCGGCGTCGAACGATTGCTTGACCATGGCTCCGGCCAGGTTCTTGGCCGCGTCGGTGGCGCTGTCCTTCATCGCGTTGGTGGCCAGCTGGGCAAACTGCTGGCTCAATGCGCCCCACCATTGCATCGGATCGACGGCGGCTGCCGCCGCAACTGCGCTTGCCGGCTCGGCCTTCTTTTCGGGCTTTTCCGCCTTCTTGCCGGCGGCGGGCTGGCCCATCGCGGCGGAGAACACCGGCATCGGGCTGTCAAGGCCGGGCATCTTGATCTTCAGCGTCTCGCTGAGTTCGGCCAACGGCACGTTCATCGACTTGAGGGTGGACAGCGTCATGCGCTGCACCTCCAGCGCCTGTATCGTGGCGCCCATCATGCGCGCGTTCTGTTCCAGCCAGAACTGCACGGTGCGCAACTCCTCGATGCGCTTTTCCAGCTCCTCGGGGTTCAGGGTGGGTGCCACCCATTGACCGATGTTCGGCAGCGAGGAGCCGGCCGTCTTGACCAGGCCCTGCAGAAAGTCGAAGCCGGGAACGAACTTGGTGAAGCTGGATGCGTCGGCCATGGTTGCTGTCTCCGTTTTTTGGAGACCTGAGCCTATCACCGGGCGTGCTATTTGTGGGGCTCCACCCGTTCGACGGTGAAGCCGCGCTCGGCCAGCAGCCTGGGCAGGGCCTGCGGGCCGGTCATGTGCAGTGCGCCCACGGCGGCCAGCAGCGGCTTGCCCTGGGCATGGAGGGCGGCAATGCGTTCGGCCATGGCCGGATTGCGCTCGTCGTTGAGCCTGCGCATGGCCCTGCGGTCGGCCTCGTTCTTGATGCAGTCGCACCAATCCTCGTAGGCCGCCAGTTCGGCCAGGTCGCCCCGGGCCCAGGCCTCGGCCAGGCGCTTCAGCTGGGGGCGAACGCGCTGGCCCTCCAGCAGCTCCAGCGCCTGTTCGGTCGCCTCCAGCGCCTCGGCCGGGGTTTTCGGGATCAGCGCATCGCGCTGGCCCAGGGCCGTTTCCAGACTGATCAGCGGGCGCTGGCCGGCCTTGGCAAAGCCGGCCAGCACGAATTCCTGGCCATAGGACGGATCCAGCCCGTCCCAACGGCCGGCCAGCAAGGCGTAGGTCATGACCTGCAGCACCGGATGCATGCCGGCCAGCGCGCCGGGCGGCAGACAGGCCAGCACGGCCTGGCCGTCGAGGCGGCGCTGCAGGGCCGGGCCAATGACTGGCAACTGCGCAGCCGGGGTGGGCGCGGTCATCACAGCCTGCACCGCCGGGTCGGTGACGTCCAGCTCCAGTGCGAGCACAGCGGTCTGTTGCAGCGCGCGCTGCAGGGCCGGCCCGGGGTAGATCCAGTCCTGCCGGCCGACATGCAGGGTGCCGTACAGATAGGAATCGCGCCCGTCCTTGGCGATGCGCCACAGCACGCCACGATCCTGCGCATCGCGCAGGCCGGCCATCAGTTGCTCCTGGCCGGGCATCTGGGCGGTGGGCGGGCAGGTGGCGGGCGGCGCGGCCTGGGCCAGGCCTGCGCAACAGACCAGGCCCAGGCAATAGGCGCGCGCCAGGCGTTTCACATATGCGGCAGGCGATGGCATCGGGTCAGGGTTTCTGGCTAAGCTGCACGGATTATCAAGGAGCTCCCATGCCCAGCCTGTTTCACCTGGCCTTTCACGTACGCGACCTGGACGGCGCCCGCCGTTTCTATGGTGACCTGCTCGGTTGCCAGGAGGGGCGCAGCACCGCGACCTGGGTGGACTTCAACTTCTTCGGTCACCAGATCTCGCTGCACCTGGGCGAGCCCTTTGCCACCACCCGCACCGGCCAGGTCGGCGGTCATCTGGTGCCCATGCCGCATCTGGGCGTGGTGCTGGAGTTGCCCGAATGGCAGGCCCTGGCCGAGCGCCTGCAGGCCGCCGGTACCGAATTCGTGATGCCGCCGCAGGCGCGTTTCGAGGGCCAGCCCGGCGAGCAGTGGACGATGTTCCTGCTCGACCCGTTTGGCAATCCGCTTGAAATCAAGGGCTTCCGCTCGCTGGCGACGGTGTTTGACAGCTGATCTGGCCGGAATTGACGGGTAATACTGAATAGTTGAGCCGTCCCGGCCGTGCCAAACTGCCCCGCGCAGCAAATCAGGGAATTCAGTCATGGCACGTGTAGATTTGGCCGCCGTCACCCAGTGGATCACGGTGGCGGTGCAGCAGTTTCCGGGCGACCTGGCCACCCAGGTGGCCGAGCGCCAGGGCGTGACCCGTGCCACTGCGCAGAAAACCCTGAAGCGCCTGATCGAGCTGCAGTGGCTGGTGCGCAAGGGCACGCCGCGCAAACCCGTTTACGAGCCCGGCCTCCTGCGCCAGGTGGTGCGCCGCTACCCGCTAGAGGGGCTGGATGAAGACGTGCCTTGGGCCCGCGACTTTGCGCCGCACTTCGCGCTGTCCGACGAGGTGTTCCGCCTGGCCCAGCATGCCTTCACCGAACTCTTGAACAACGCCGTGGACCACAGCGAGGGCACGAGCGTGACGGTGTCGATGCGCCAGACCGGCAGCCATTTGCAGCTGCTGGTGTCGGACGATGGCCGGGGCGTGTTCAACAAGATCAACGAGGTCTTCAAGATCGACGATCCGGCCATGGCCATGCTGGAGTTGAGCAAGGGCAAGCTGACCAGCCAGCCCGACCGCCACACCGGTCGCGGCCTGTTCTTCACCGCCAAGATGGCCGATGTGTTCGACCTGCATGCCAACGAGACGGCCTACCAGCACCGCGAGTGGGAAGAGGGCCTGTGGCAGCGCGGCCGGCCGGTCTGCCGCTCGGGCACCTCGGTGTTCGTGGCCTTCGGGCTGGAGTCACGCCGCAGTGTCGATGAGGTGCTGCGCCGCTTCAGCGTCGACGGCAAGGGCTATGACTTCGAACGTACCCTGGTGCCCTTGAAGCTGCTGCTGGAGGGGCACTCGGGCCTGGAGTCGCGCTCGCAGGCCAAGCGGGTGGGTGCCCGGTTGCAGCAGTTCAAGCGGGCCGACCTCGATTTCGAGGGCGTCAATGATGTCGGCCACGCCTTTGCCGACGAGCTGTTCCGCGTCTTCGCCCGCCAGCATCCGCAGCTGCGCCTGGTGCCGCTGAATATGGGGCCGCGGGTGGCGGCCCTGGTGCAGACGATCATCGAAGCAAGCTAGTCCGCGAGTTCGTACAGCGCCGACCCATCACCGTTGTCCTTGACCAGCCTCACCCGCGGTGCGGCCGCCAGGTGGGCGATGCCGCCCGCACCCGACAGGAAGCGCAGCTTCACCCCCGGCACCGGCAGCACCCGCCAGTTGCCGTCGGCCTTCGGGTTGAAGCGCTTGATGCCGGCCAGGTACAGGGCCACCGCCTCGCGGTTCTCGTCGGGAGCGTCAACGACGATCTTGCCGGCATTGACGCCCGGGAAATTGCCGCCGCCATTGGCCCGGTAATTGTTGGTCACGACCAGGAACTCGGCTTCGTCGGCCACCGGCCTGCCCTGATGGCGCAGGTTGACGATGCGCCGCCCTCCGACCGCCAGGCGTTTGCCATCGGCGTCGTAGCGCGCGGCCTGGGTGACGTCGATCTCGTAGCTGAGGCCATCCAGTGTGTCGAAGTTGTACGAGCGGAATGTCGGCTCCAGCAGGTCCTGCTCCAGTGCGCCCTTGGGGTCGATCTGGCGAAAGTTGCCGGCCGCCATCTCCAGCCACTCGCGCACCTCGGCGCCGCTGAGCTTCAGCGCCTTGATGGTGTTCGGGTAGACGTAGAGGTCGGCCACGTTCTTGATCGCGATCGTGCCGGCCGGGATGTCGGTATAGCTGTTCCAGCCCTGGCGGCCACCGGATTTGAACGGTGCCGAGGCCGACAGCAGCGGCAGCCTTTCATAGGCCGTGCCCTGCACCGCGCGGGCCATATAGGCCAGCTGGGCCTGCGACACGACCTGCACCGACGGGTCGTCCACGACCAGGGCGAAATAGCTGTGGATGGGCGCCAGGCTTTGCGCCACCGCCCCGCGCACATAGGCCAGGGTGTCGGCATGCTCGGTGGCGATGGCGGTGGCCACCCGCGGGTCGGCATCCACCAGCGCCCGGCGCGTGGCGCGTTGATAGATCGGCCTGACCTCGGCTCGGCTGTCCACCACCTTCCAGGCGCCCGAGGCATTGTCCAGGCGCAGATCGATCACGCCCAGATGGTCGCCCCAGCGGCCCGGCATCACCGCTGGCACGCCATGGATGCTGCCCCTGGCCAGATCGACGCCGGGGTAGCCGGCGAAGTCCTTGCCTGGAAACTCGGCATGGGCATGGCCCAGCAGCAGCGCGTCTATGCCCTGCACCTGAGCCAGTTGCACGGCGGCGTTCTCGGCCAGCGTTCCCGGGTCGGCCTTCTCCAGCCCGCTGTGGGCGATGGCCACCACCAGCTGGGCACCCTGGGCACGGATCTCGGGCACCAGCCGGCGGGCGGTTTCGACGATGTCACGGGCCACGACCTTGCCGTCGAGGTTCTGCTTGTCCCAGGTCATGATCTGCGGCGGCACGAAGCCGATCACGCCAATCTTCAGGGCGTGCGGCTGGCCGGCCTCGTCGGTGAAGCGGCGCTCCAGGATCACATAGGGTGTGAAGGCATGCCGCTGCGGTGCGTCGGCCAGCATCACATTGGCGCTGACATAGGGAAACTTCGCCCCGGCCATCGCCTGGCGCAAGAAGGGCAGGCCGTAGTTGAACTCATGGTTGCCGATATTGGCGGCGTCGACCTCCAGCAGGTTCAGGACCTTGTAGGCCGGGTGCACCTCGCCGGCCTTCAGCGGCTTGACCTTGGCCACCAGATCGCCCAGCGGGCTGCCCTGCAGCAGATCGCCGTTGTCGAACAGCAGGCTGTTGCGCGCCTCGGCCCGCGCCGCCTTGATCAGGGTGACGGTCTTGGCCAGACCGTACTCGTCGGTCGCCCTGTCCTGGTAGTAGTCGTAGTTCAGCAGATTCATGTGCACGTCGCTGGTCTGCAGCAGGCGCAGCTTCAGCTCGGCGGCGTGGGCGGTGCTGGCCAGCAGGGCGGCCAGGAGCAGGAGGCGTGGTGTGGGGCTCATGGCCTACATGCTAGCGGCAGATGGGGTCTGCCCCGGATTGCATCCGGGCTACGGAATCCATGTAGCCCGGATGCAATCCGGGGGCCGACTCAGTGCTTGAACCCAATCGCCCGCCGCTGCCGCACCTCGGGTTTGACGCGGTGCTCGGCCTCCAGCTGTGACAGGAATTCGTCCGGCTCGAAGCCCTCGCCGAGGATGTCCACCTGGCGCTTGACATTGGCGAAGTCGCCGGGCGTCAGCTCGTCCAGCTCGGCCAGGCGCTGGCGCTGCTCGTTGTTCATCGCAGCGGCCATGCCGTCGAGCGCCTCGGCCACGAACATGCGCTCGCGTTGCTCCGGCCTCAGCGCCTTGAAGCGGATCTTGAAGGTGAAGCGGCGCAGCGCGGCCTCGTCCAGCTCCTCGAACAGATTGGTCGTGCAGATGAAGATGCCGGGAAAGCGCTCCATGCCCTGCAGCATCTCGTTGACCTCGCTGAGTTCATAGCTGCGCTCGGCCAGACGGCGACTGCGCAGGAAGCTGTCGGCCTCGTCGAGCAGCAGCACGGCGTCCTCGGTGGCCGCGGCGTCGAACATGCGCGCCATGTTCTGCTCGGTCTCGCCGACGAACTTGCTGGCGATGTCGCTGGCCTGGCGGATCATCAGCGGCTTTTGCAGCGCCTGGGCGATGTGCTCGGCCAGCGCGGTCTTGCCGCTGCCGGGCGGGCCGAAGAAGCACAGGCAGCCGGCACCGCGACGCTTCAGCGCCTCGACGACGCGGGCGATCTCGAAGCGCGATTCGGTGTTCAGCAGGCTCAGGTCGTAGCGGGTGACGACCGGCCGGGCGCCCTTCTCGCGGGTGTCATGGCCCAGCGCCTTGTCGGCGTTCTGCAACTGGCGCTCGATCAGCGACTCGACCGCCCGATCGGGGCCTGGGGCCCCCGCCAGCTGCGCAAACCGCACCGCCGTGCGAATTTGCGCAGGCGTCAGGCCCCTGCGTTCGCATAGTCTCTCTTGAAAGCCTGCGCTAACTTCCACGCCTTGAAGGGCCCGATTCACCAGGGCCAGCCGCGCCCCGGGCGGCGGCGACTTGAGCTCCAGGTGGTACTGGAAGCGGCGCCTGAAGGCCGGGTCTATCTGCTCGATCCGGTTGGTGACCCAGATCACCGGCACCGGATTCGTCTCCAGGATCTGGTTCACCCAGGCCTTGCCGCTGACGCTGCTGGAGGGTGCGGCCTCGCCCGAGGAGTCGAGCCGGGCGATCAGCTGGGCGGTGTCGCTGGACAGCGGCGGGAACACGTCCTCGACCTCGTCGAACAGCAGGGCAACCTTGTGGCCCCCCTTGAGAAAGACCTGGCTGATCTGCAGCGAGCGGTAGCGGTCGCGGCCGGTCAGCGAGTTGCCGTCGCGGTCGGCGTACTCGACCTCGTAAAGATCGAGGCCGGCGCTCTGCGCCGCCACCTTGGCCAGCTCGGTCTTGCCGGTGCCCGGCGGGCCGTAGAGCAGCACATTGACGCCCGGCGCCTTGCGTTCGACCGCATTGCTGAGCAGGGCCGTCAGCACGCCGAGGTCCTCGCTGACGAAATGGAAGTCGCCCGGCGCCAGCTCGCTCTTGGTGGCCGGCCGGGTGAACACGGCCATCAGATCGGACGGGCCCTGGTATTCGCGCATCAGCACCGGCGGCAACTGCTCGCTGACCTTCATCAGGTCGGCCAGGTCGGTGATGTTGTGCTCCGAGATCAGGTTCTCGACCATGCCTATGCGCTCCAACCGCGAGCCAGCGCGCAGCGCCTCGGCCACCTCCTGCTCGTTGACGCCGGCCACGGCGGCGATCGCGGCGAATGCTTCCTGCGCGTTGTTGACCTTGAATTCGACCAGGAGGCCGCGCAGCTCGCGCTGGTAGCGGGCCAGCGTGCCGTAGAGCAGCAGCGCGCGTTCGGCCGGGTTCAGCTGCAGCAGATCGGCCAGCGCATCGATGTTCTTCTCGACCAGCGTCGATTCTTTTTTGAGCTGGCGCTCCAGCCATTCGCAGGTCGTGCCCAGCACGGACAGCAGGTCCTTGGGCGCGTCCTTGATGTATTCGTCGATGTAGAAGAACAGCGACCCCTCCTCATAGGGGCCGTGCCAGACGCCGTAGCGCTTCAGAAAAGCCTCGTCGCCGAGCGATTCATGATCGCGCCAGGCCTCGTTGCTCTTGCAGCGTTGGGCCAGAAAGCCGCGCACCCGGGCGAGCACGCTGGCGGGCCAGACCAGATGGCGGCCGACAAAGGAGAGCAGGCCGGCGCAGTCGCGCCTGAGGTTGAAGCGGGCCGCGTGCTTGAGCGTCAGTGTGAGGACGAACTGCGAGCACATGCGATCCAGCACCGGAGCCTCTTTGAGGCCGGGCGAAGGCAGCAGGTGCGCGTCTGACAGACGCTTGGCCATGGGCAGCTCCTCACAAGCAAACGACGGGCCGTCCCTAGTTTGCTTGTCCCCCTCGGGGGGCCTGGCGCGAAGCGACAGGTCTGGGGGCGCTCACAGGGATGCCCCATCTTGGATCAGGCTGCGGCGCAGGGCAAGCCCTGGGGCGTGACTTAAAGCGCAGGCTCCGTGCCTTGGCCCTATCCAGCCCTCAATGCATGACGACGGGGTGCTGACTCATCGACGCATAAGTTTCGATGTAGTCGTCAATCTCTTCTTCTGACGGGTCGCCTTCGATCAGCGCCTGCACGCCCAGCTTGAAGCTCTCGGCCAGCGCGCCTTCGATGAAGATTTCCTTGCGGGCGAACTTGTCGACGATTTCGTAGCCGCCGCGGCTGAGGGACTCGTCGCCTGCCTGCAGCTGGGGATTGCCCAGATTCGGCACCGGCACGTCGAATTGCACGACCACAAAGCTGTCCGAGTTGTAGAGCATTTGCATGTGGGTACTCCTTTGCAGCTAACTGTGGCCATTGGCAGGTATTTCAACCTGCCCGGGCCGCCATCGGTCGGGAGAAGCATTGACGCTCCCAGCGTGACAGTTTCTTCGGCCGGCGCCACCCTCGGCTTGAGGGGGTTGTGTCCACAAGTTCACGGTGTGGTCGGCTCTTTGTTCAGGCTCATTTCCAGCGCCTGCTCGCTGTTGTCCCGGCTCCAGCGCAGGCGCACCGGCAGAAAGTGGCGCTGCGGGTCCAGCCAGATGTCGATCTGCGGCTCGTAGGGGCCGTCGGGCAGACGTTGCAAAAACACCGCAGATTCGACCCGACCGACCGGCAGATCCAGTGTTTGCGGGGCCTGGACGACGAAGCGCCAGGTCTGCAGCTGGCCCTGACGGGCGGCCACGGGCAAGGACACCGTCCGGCCCGTTGCGAAGGCCTGCGGATCGGCGGCGACGATGGCTGCGAGTTGCAGCATCCAGCTGAGGCGGTCTTGTGCGCCGGCAGGCAGTGGAAGTTCCAGGCTGGAGCCGGAGAAGCTGATCTTGCCGGCCTCGCGCTGGAAGTTGGTGGCACGCCTTGCGCGGCCGCCGCGTTCGTCGGTCTGGCGCAGCGGGGCAAGGCCGGCGCCGTCGATGCCGCCGTGGCTGAACCAGCTGGGCAGCGGTCGATCATCCAGCCAGCGCTCCAGCCGGGCCTCGTAGCCCTCGGGCGATGGGCGCCAGCTCAGCAGGGCCTCGCCCTTTGCCGGGCCGCGCCTGAGCTCATAGCTGAGCAGCGCGGCCGGCGCGAGCCGGGTGGCGTGGCCAAGCGCGGCCTGGGTGATGGTCGCTGCCACCTCGGTCGGCACTGCGGGCGCCTGAACCTGGACCCGCACCGGCCGGGGCGGTGGCGGCACTGCCGCGACGGCAGGCTCTGGCCGAGGCGCCGCAGGAGGACGCGGCGCCACCTGAACCGCGATCACCGCTGCTGCACCGGAGGCTGCCCGGTCGTCCGGCGTTCGCAGCGCCGTCAGCAGCAGGCCATGCAGGCCCAGGGCCAGCAACGCGGCGCACAGCCAGGTACGGCGCCGGCGGGGCGACCCGACAGCGAATGGGGAGGGCGGCAGCCAAGTCATCGGACAATGCTGCCATTCGCGTCCAACCCGCACCATCCCCCTCAAGATGAAACTCGCCACCTACAAAGACGGCTCGCGCGACGGCCAGCTGGTCGTCGTCTCGAAGGACCTGACGACCGCCCACTACGCCAACGGCGTGGCGACCCGCCTGCAGCAGGTGCTGGACGACTGGAATTTCATGTCGCCCCAGCTCGATGACATCTATGTCAACCTGAACCATGGCAAGGCGCGCCACGCCTTCAACTTCGATCCCAAGCTGTGCATGGCGCCGCTGCCACGGGCCTACCAGTGGGCCGATGGCTCGGCCTTCATCAACCATGTGGAGCTGGTGCGCAAGGCCCGTGGTGCGGAAGTTCCGGCCAGCTTCTATACCGACCCGCTGATGTACCAAGGCGGCAGCGACGACTTCCTGGGCCCCTGTGACAACGCCCGCTTCGTCAGCGAGGCCTGGGGCATCGATTTCGAGGCCGAGCTGGCCGTGATCACCGGTGACATCGCCATGGGCACGGCACCGCAGCAGGCGCTGGAGGGTGTGCGGCTCTTGATGCTGGCCAATGACTGGAGCCTGCGCCATCTGATCCCGGGCGAGCTGGCCAAGGGTTTCGGCTTTTTCCAGAGCAAACCGGCTACCGCCTTCAGCCCGGTGGCAGTCACCCCCGACGAGCTGGGCACGGCCTGGGCCGGCGGGCGCGTGCACCTGAAGCTGCAAAGCATGTGGAACGGCCAGCGCGTGGGCCTGTGCGATGCCGGTGAGGAGATGACCTTCCATTTCGGCCAGCTGATCGCCCATATCGCCAAGACGCGCCATGTGCGCGCCGGCTCCATCGTCGGCTCGGGCACGGTCAGCAACAAGGACTGGTCGCGCGGCTACAGCTGCATCGCCGAGAAGCGGGCGATCGAAACGATCGAGTCCGGCGAGGCCAGGACCGAGTTCATGAAGTTCGGCGACACCATACGCATCGAGATGAAGGGGGCCGACGGCATGAGCATATTTGGCGCCATCGACCAGGACGTCGTGCCTCTGCATCCGGTGGAACAGGCGAGTTAGTGGGCGCACTCCAGCCGTTTTTGGCCGGAGTGCGACTTTGTTCGCGGAAGTGATTAGGGCTGGCGTCAGTTTGAAGATTCATCATGTTGCGATGAGTCCAAGCCTCGTGTCCATTCTGCGTCTGTTCGTCCTGGCTCTGCTGGCGCTGCCCGCGCTGGCCGCGGCCAAGGAGGTGCTGCGCGTGCTGACCTGGGACGGCTACGCCGATGCCGAGGTGGTGGCCGCGTTCGAGAAGCGCACCGGGGCCAAGGTCGAGGTCACCTACGCCAGCTCCGACGACGATTTGTGGAACAAGCTGGTCAACAAGAAGGGCCAGGATTTCGATGTGTTCGCCGTCAACACGGCCGAGTTGCAGCGCTATATCGCCGAAGGCCTCAGCGTGCCCATCAGCATGGCCGCGATCACGAACAACGCCCGGCAGCTGCCGCGCTTCCGCCACTACGCCGACATCGCCGGCCTCGTACGCGCTGGCAAGACCTATGCCGTGCCCTATACCTACTCGGAGATGGGGCTGATCTACAACCGCAAGCTGGTGAAGACGCCGCCGACCTCGTTCGCCGCGATGTGGGCGCCCGAGTACCGCGGCCGTGTGCTGGCCTTCAACACCAGCAACCACAACTTCACCTTGGCAGCGATGGTGATGGGGGTGAAGAATCCGTTCCAGCTCTCGCCCGCCCAACTGAACGAGGCGGCCCGCCGCCTAGTGCAACTGCGACGCAATGTGCTGACCTATTACGCCACGTCCGACGAGGTGGTCGAGTGGTTCAAGCGTCACGAGGTGGCCCTGGTATTCGCCAACTACGGCACTCAGCAGGTGCGGGCCTTGCAGGACGCTGGCGCCGACATCGGCTATGTGATCCCGCGCGAGGGTGCGCTGGCCTGGCTGGACTGCTGGGCTCTGTCCAGCGGCAGCCAGAATCCGGCCCTGGCTCAACAATGGATCAACTACACCCTGGAGCGCCCCGTCAGCGAGCGCCTTAGCAAGGTCCATGGCCTGGCCAACACGGTGACCCCGTTCGCCGACAGCCCGCCAGGCGACAAGATCATCTGGCTGGAGCCGATAGAGGATCCGGCGCGGCGCAAGTTGCTGTGGGACAAGATCGTGTCCGGCGAACGGATCGAGAACTTCTAGATGCGATTCAGCGTTGGCATCAAGCTCGGGTTCTGGCTGGCCTTGCTGGGCGCGCTGTCCACGGCGCTGACCGGCTACTACATCTACGATCGCAGCCGCGACCTGCTGATCAAGTCCTCGCAGGACAAGCTGCTCACAGCCACCCAGGTGCTGGCCCAGCGCTTCAACGGCACGCTGTCGCACATCTCCGACGACGTGCGCTTTATTGCCCTGCTGCCCCAGGTGCAGCACTTGGCCAATGCCAGCGGGTCCCGGCAGGCGCTGCAGGAGCAGGGCCGGGTGCTGGCCGCCATCTTCACCGGCCTGCTGTCCTCGCGGCCGGAGTATTCGCAGGTGCGGCTGATCGGCGCGGCCGACCATGGCCGCGAGCTGATACGCGTGGACCGTGCCAATGACAGCGTCACCGGCAGCCTGATCATCGGCGACGATGCCTTGCAGGAGAAGAGCCATCAGCCCTACTTCTTCGAGACCTTGCGCCTGCCATCGGGCCAGTTCTATGTGTCGCAGATCGGCCTGAACCAGGAGCAGGGCGCGCACCACGGCTTTGGCAAACCCACCATCCGCATCGCCGCGCCGGTGCATACGCAGGCGGGTGTGATATTCGGCGTGGTCGTCATCGATGTGGACCTGGGTGATCTGTTCGACCTGATACGGGCGGACCTGCCGCAGGACCTGAGGCTGCTGCTGACCAACAAGCGCGGCGACTACCTGATACACCCCGACGCGGCCAAGACCTTTGGTTTCGAGACCGGACGCCAGTTTCTGATCCAGGACGAGTTGCCCGATACGCGGCCGGTGCTGGAGGGCCGCAGCCAGCACGTGATGCTGGAGTCCGCCGATGCTGCAGTGCTGGGCCACCCCTCGCTGGCGGCCTTTGTGCGCGTGCCCTTTGGCCTGCTCGCCGAGCAGCGTTTCGTCGTGCTGGGTCTGTACACGCCGCTGGAGAATGTGCTGGCACAGAGCAAGACCCTGGGCCTGGGCGTGGTCCAGCTGACCCTGCTGTTCATTGCGCTGGCCTCCGTCGTGGCGCTGGCGCTGGCGCGGGTGCTGGCCAAGCCGCTGAACCTGATGGCCCATACCGTGGGCCTGCATGCGCTGGGCCGGCCCATTGACGCTCTGCCGGTCGAGCGTGACGACGAGGTCGGCGATCTGGCCCGCAGCTTCAGGTCCATGACGCTGCAGCTCGACGCCCAGGTGGCCGAGGTGCAGGCCGCCGAGGCCAAGCTGCACGCCATCCTCAATCACGCGCCGGTGGGGGTCTGGCTGGTCGGCGTCGATGGGCGCTACCGTTTCGTCAACAAGACCATCTGCGATTCGATAGGCATTGCCGAGGAGCGCTTCCTGAGCTGCCGGCATCTGCCCGAGCTGCTCGGCGAGGAGCTGGCCGCCGCGCGCCAGCGCGCCGACGCCGAGTGCCTGGCGCAGCCGGGCGCGCACCGCTCGCAGGAGACGCTGAACTTTGTCGATGGCCGGCCCCATCTGGTCGAAGTCACCCGTGTCAAGCTGCTGGGCGCCGGCAACGAGCCGGTGGGCGTGATCGCCATTGCCACCGACATCACCGAGCGCAAGCGCGCCGAGCAGGACCTGGCCCGTGCCAGCGAGGAGCTGGCGGCGCGCGAGGCCCTGCTCAAGCAGATCATGGACACCTCCAGCGTGGCCATCTATCTGGTCGACATGGGCGGCCGCATCACCCACGCCAACCGGCGCATGGCCGAGATGTTCGGCTGGCCGCAGGAGGCGCTGGTCGGCCGGGGGTATGTCGATCTGGTGCACCCGTCGGAGCAGGCCTCGGCCCGCGCCAATCTGACCGCGCTGTTGTCTGACCGGCTGGCGTCGGTGGACATGGAGCGCCGCTACCAGCGCGCCGACCAGACCCAGTTCTGGGGCCATCTGACCGGCCGGCATTTCCTTTCGGCCAGCGGCCAGGAAGTTGGCCTGGTCGGTGTCATCGCCGATATCACCGAGAGCCGCCGTGCCCATCAACGCGAACAGCATCATCAGCGCGTGCTGCAGCTGCTCAGCGAGAAGGCGCCGCTGGCCGACGTGCTGGACCTGATCGTGCGCGAGGTCGAGCTGCTGGACCCGACCATGCTGTGCAGCATCCTGCTGCTCGACGACGACGGCCAGCACCTGCGCAAAGGGGCGGCGCCCAGCCTGCCCGGCTTCTTCAACGACGCGCTTGAGGGCCTGCAGATCGGACCCGGCGTTGGCGCCTGCGGCACGGCCGCATTCACCGGCGAGCGGATGGTGGTCGAGGACATCGCGACCCATCCGTCGATGGCGACCTTCCTGGACATCGCTGGCCGTGCCGGCCTGGGCGCCTGCTGGTCCCAGCCCATCCTGTCGGACCAAGGCAAGGTGCTGGGAACCTTTGCCGTCTATCACCGCCAGGCCAGCACACCGACGCCGGCCGACCTGCAACTGATCGAGGACGAGGCCCGCCTGGCCGCCCTGGCCATCGACCGCACCCGCGCCGATATGCGCCTGCAGCTGGCCGCCAGCGTGTTCACCCATGCGCGCGAGGGCATCGCCATCACCGATGCGGCCGGCACCTTGATCGAGGTCAACAACACCTTCAGCCACATCACCGGCTACAGCCGCGAGGAGGTGCTGGGGCAGAACCAGCGCATCCTGAAGTCCGGCCGCCATGGCCCCGAGTTCTATGCCTCGATGTGGCGAGACCTCACCGGCAATGGCTATTGGGACGGCGAGATCTGGAACCGGCGCAAGAATGGCGACGTCTATGCGCAGATGATCACCATCAGCGCGGTGCGCGATGCCAGCGGCAAGACGCAGAACTATGTCTCGCTGTTCACCGACATCACGCCGATGAAGGAGCACCAGCGCCAGCTGGAGCACATCGCCCACTACGACGCGCTGACCAGCCAGCCCAACCGCGTGCTGCTGGCCGACCGCCTGCAGCAGGCGATGGCGCAGAGTCAGCGCCGCAACGAGTCGCTGGCCGTGGCGTTCCTTGATCTGGATGGTTTCAAGGCCGTCAATGACAAGTACGGCCACGATGTCGGCGACCAGCTGCTGATCGCGCTGGCCCAGCGCATGCGGGCGGCGCTGCGCGAGGGTGACACGCTGTCGCGCATCGGCGGCGACGAGTTCGTGGCCGTGCTGGTGGACCTGGAACGGCCGCAGGACTGCGAGCCGGTGCTGGAGCGCCTGCTGCAGGCCGCGGCCTCACCGCTGACCGTGGGCGAGGCGGTGCTGCAGGTTTCGGCCAGCATTGGCGTGACCGTTTATCCGCAGGACGCGGCCGATGCCGACCAGCTGATGCGCCATGCCGACCAGGCCATGTATGTGGCCAAGCAGGCCGGCAAGAACCGCTACCACCTGTTCGACGTGGCCCACGACGAGGCGGTGAAGACCCAGCGCGAAAGCCTGGAGCACATCGCCCAGGCGCTGGAGCGGCGCGAGTTCGTGCTGTTCTACCAGCCCAAGGTGAATATGCGCAGCGGCGCGGTGATAGGCGCCGAGGCCTTGATACGCTGGCAGCACCCCGAGCGTGGTCTGCTCTCGCCCGCGGCCTTTCTGCCGGTGACCGAAGACCATGACATCAGCGTCGAGATCGGTGAGTGGGTGATTGAGACGGCGCTCAAGCAGATGCTGGCCTGGCGCGAGAGCGGCCTGGAGCTGCCGGTCAGCGTCAATATCTCGGCACGCCAGCTGCAGCAGGAGAGCTTCTCCGAGCGCCTGGCCGAGTTGCTCGCCGCCCACCCCGAGGTGCAGCCGGGCCGCCTGGAGCTGGAGATACTGGAGACCAGCGCGATGGAGGACATTGCCCAGGTCTCGCAGGTGATGCTGGCTTGCCGCGCGGTCGGCGTCAGTTTCGCGCTCGACGACTTCGGCACCGGCTACTCGTCCCTGACCTATCTGAAGCGCCTGCCGGCCGAGGTGTTGAAAATCGACCAGAGCTTTGTGCGCGACATGCTGGAGGACGCCGACGACCTGGCCATCATCCGTGGTGTCGTCGGCCTGGCCTCGGCCTTCCGCCGCCAGGTCATTGCCGAGGGCGTGGAGACGGTGGCACACGGCGAGATGCTGCTGTCGCTGGGCTGTGAGCTGGCTCAGGGCTATGGCATTGCCAGCCCGATGCCGGCCGCCGATCTGCCCGCCTGGGCCGCCAACTGGCGGCCGGATGCGGCGTGGCGAAAGTAGCGCCCTACGGTTGAGTCTTGAAGTCGCCGGCGGTGCTGATGACAAAGCCGTCAGGCTTGATCAAACGCCGCCAGGCGGCCAGTACCGCATCAGCGCTCAGCGCCAGCAGTTCCTCGTCGCGCGCCTGCGCCTGCGCCCAGGTCTCGCCGCGCTCGACCAGGGTCAGCAGGCCGCCGGCCAGCTGGGCCTCGCTGGCGCGTGACTGCTTGCGGCCCTCCAGAATGTCGGTCTTGGCGCGTTGCAGCTCGGCCGCGCTGATGGCCTGCTCGCCCATGCGTTGCAGCTCTTCCTGCACCAGGGCGATGACGCGCTCGCGATTGACCGGGGCATAGCTGGCGCTGATCGTCAGCGCGGCCTCGTCGCCGAAGTAGGGCGCGCTCAAGCCGGCCGAGATGCCGTAGCTCAGCCCCTCCTGCTGGCGCACGCGGCTGGACAGGCGGCTCTCCAGTGCGCCACCGCCGAACACATGGACGGCCACCGCCATGGCGGCGTAGTCGGCGTCGCGCTGGCTCAGCTTCAGCGGCGCCTGGAAGCGCAGCACGGCATTCGCCTTGTCGGGCGCGTGGGCGTCGAAACGCGCGGGGGCAATGGCGCGGAAGGCCTGCTCATGGCGCACATAGCGCGGGGCGGCCGGCTTCTTCCAGGGGCCGAACAGCTGTTCGATGGCCGTGTCCAGCCCCTCGGGCAGGGCACCGACCACGGCCACCGTGGCCTCGTTGGCCGACCAGTAGTCGGCATGAAAGCCGCGCAAATCGTCCAGCGTTGTGGCCTCTATCGCCTGCCGCCGTTCGTCCAGGCTGCGGATGTAGTCCGGATGGCCCAGGGCCACGCCGCGCGCGTTGTTGTAGTGGGCACGCACGGCCTCGGCGCGCAGCGTCTCGGGTTCGCTGCGCGAGGCCTGCAGGCCGGCAATGGCGGCACGCTGCATGCGCTCGAAGGCCGCCGCCGGCAGCAGCGGCTGCTGCATCAGGTCGGCGGCAATCTTCAGTGCCGGCAGCAGGCTGCCCGTCTCCGCCGTCAACACCAGCATGGCGCCCTGGTCGCCGCTGCTGATCTGCAGATGGGCGTTGAGCTTGATCAACGCATCCTGCAACTGCTGCTTGGCATAGGCCCGGCTGCCCTCGGACAGCAGCGGCCCTATCAGGTCTGTGCCACGGCGCGCGTAGGTGGCGTCGCGCTCGCCCCAGCGTAGCTGCATCCTCAGCTGTACGGTGTTGCCGCGGGTCTGCTTGCGCAAGGTGTGCAGGGTGATGCCGCTGGGCAGCACATGGCGCTGCATGCGCGCCTCCAGATGGGCGGGCGTCGGATCGAAGCGCTCGCCCTCCTCGACCTTGGGTGGGCCTATCAGACTGGCCAGGCGCTGGTCCAGCGGCGGTGCGGCCGGAATCTCGACCCGCTCGACGGCAGTGGCCGGCAGATAGCGGCCCAGGGTGCGATTCGCCGGGCGGAAATAGGCCTGGCGCACCCGCTCCACATCGGCCAGGGTGACGCGGGGAATGTCTTCCATCAGCTGGAACAGCAGGCGCCAGTCGCCGGAGCCGATCAGGCTGGAGATCTGCTGAATCAGCGCCTCCGGATTCTTCATCTGCTGGCGGTAGGAGACCAGGGCCAGTTCGCGCACGCGGGCCAGCTCGGCCTCGGTGAAGGGGCGGGCGGCGCGGCCCTCGATCAGGTCCAGCAGCCTGGCCTCGACCTTGGCCACGTCGGCTTCTTGCGTCAACACGGCGTAGGCGATGGCGCTGCCGGGGTCCATGCCGCCCAGGCCGCTCAGGCCGGTGGCCACGGCCAGCTTGCTCTCGACCAGTTCCTTGTAGAGCTGACCGCTGGGCTGCAGCGACATCATCAGGCTGTAGACCAGCAGCGGTGCCGAATCGCCATGGGCGATGGCCGGCACGTGGTAGTGGGCCAGCAGCAGCGGCTGGCCACCGATGCGGCGCACCACCACGCTGCGCTCCCCGTCCTGCGCCGGCTCCACGGTGTAAGGCTGGGGATTGGCCTGCGTTGGCCGCTGCAGCGGCCCGAAGGTCTTTGCGACCAGCGCCAGAGTCTGGGCCTTGTCGAAGCGGCCGGCCACGAGCAGGGTGGCGTTGTCGGGCCGGTAGTGGCGCTTGTAGAAGGCCTGCAGCTTCTCGATCGGCACGTTCTCGATATCGCTGCGCGGGCCTATGGTGGAGTGGGCGTACGGGTGCCAGTCATAGGCCACCGAGCGCACGCGCTGGTTCAGTACCTGGAAAGGGTTGTTCTCGCCGCGCTCGAATTCGTTGCGCACGACGCTCATTTCCTTGTCCAGATCGGCCTTGGCGATATGGCTGTTGACCATGCGGTCGGCCTCCAGCGCGAGCGCAAAGGCCAGGGTGTCGTCGCTGGCATTGAAGCTGGCGAAGTAGTTGGTGCGGTCCACCGTGGTCGTGCCGTTCCAGCGCATGCCTCGCTGGGCAAAGGCGCCGGGGATGTCGGCATGGCTGGGTGTGCCCTTGAAGACCATATGCTCCAGCAAATGGGCCATGCCGAACTCGCCCGGCGCCTCATGCCGACTGCCGACGCGATAGGTGATGTTGACGGTGGTGGTGCTCTGCGCCTCGTCGGGGAAGAGCAGGATCTGCAGGCCGTTGGCCAGCCGGTACTCCTCGATGCCGCCGAGCTCGCGCACCGCGGTGGGCGTCTCCACCTCGGGCGGGGCGGGCGCAACGATCGCCTGGGCCGGTGGTGCTGGCACCACGACGGGCTTGACGACGGTGGCGGCCGGGCGGCGCGGTTTGGTCTGCGCCGAGGCCGGTTGCAGTATCAGGGACAGCGCCAGGACGGTCGCCGGGGCCATCAACTTCATCTTCATCATCAAGGTTGCTCCAGATTGGCCGGTGGCGCATTGTGTGTGAACTGCGGCCATCCTGCGGCGGCATCAGTCCCGATCCCATGGCGCCACGCCGCTGAATTGCTCGGCCAGAAAGTCCACCATCACCCTGACCTTGGCGCTGAGGTGGCGGCGGCTGGGGTAGAGGGCCAGCACGTCGATGTCGGGCAGGTGGTAGCCGGGCAGCAGCGCGACCAGGCGGCCGGCGCGCAGATGGGCGCCAGTCAGGAAGCTGGGCTGGCAAATAACGCCCATGCCGGCCACGGCGGCCTGCACCACGGTATCGCCGTTGTTGCTGTGCATCACGCAGGGCACGCGCACTGCGTGCTGGGTGCCGGCGTCGTCGCGGAACTGCCATTCGTCGGCGGTGGCCCAGTAGGTGTAGCCCACGCAGTCGTGGCCGGTTAGATCGGCCGGCGTGGCGGGCGTGCCGCGCCGGCGCAGATAGTCGGGCGAGGCGCAGGCGATGTTGTGCGAACTGGCCAGCTTGCGTGCGGCCAGCTGGGCGGAGCCGCTGCGCGAGATGCGTATCGCCAGGTCGAAGCCCTCCTCGACGATGTCCACCACCCGGTCGATCAGCGACACATCGAGTTCGACCTCGGGGTGCTGCGCCCGGAACTTCGGCCACAGCGGCGCCAGGTGCAGCACGCCGAAGCTCAGCGGCGCGTTGATGCGCAGCCGCCCGCGCGGCGCCAGACTGCCGGAGGCACTGATCGCCTCAGCCTCGGCCATGTCGTCGAGTATCGACCTGGCCCGCTCGTACAGCGCCTCACCACTCTCGGTCAGCGACAGTTTGCGTGAGTGCCGGTTCAGCAGCCGCGTGCCCAGATGCGCCTCCAGATCGGCGATGTAGCGGGTGACGTTGGCCGGCGAGGTGTCCAGCGCCTCGGCCGCCTTTGCAAAGCCCTGGCGCGATACCACGGCCACAAACACCTCGAAGGCACGCAGACGGTCCATTTTCTCCGCTTCTTTGATTCACAAAAGCTGAACGTATTTTGAACTTCTGGCCGCTGGTTGACTGGATAGCTGAATCCTACATTGGAGACATCGGTGCTGAGCCAGTGCCGACGTCCTCTCAACCTCACTGGAGAAACTCATGAACCGACTCATTGGCAAGCGCACCCTGATCACCGGCGGCACCAGCGGCATCGGCTTGGAGACCGCCCGCCAATTCCTCGCCGAAGGCGCCCGCGTGGCCATCACCGGCAGCAACCCGCAAACCATCGAACAAGCCCGCCGCGAGTTGGGCCCGGACGTGCTGATACTGCGCGCCGACGCCGGCGACGTCAGCGCCCAGGCGGGCCTGGCGCTGGCCGTCAAGGAGGCCTTCGGCGGCTTGGACGCCGTGTTCATCAATGCCGGCGTGGCCGAGCTGCGCCCGCTGGCAGACTGGGACGAGGCCGCCTTCGACCGCAGCCTGGCCATCAATCTGAAGGGCCCGCTGTTCCTGATGCAGGCGCTGCTGCCCATCCTGGCCAACCCGGCCTCGGTGGTGCTCAACACCTCGATCAATGCGCACATCGGCATGCCCAATTCCAGCGTCTACGCCGCCACCAAGGCCGGCCTGCTGAGCCTGGCGCGCACGCTGTCGGGTGAGCTGATTGACCGCGGCATCCGCGTCAATGCGGTCAGCCCGGGCCCGGTGTCGACGCCGCTCTACGGCAAGCTGGGCATGTCGGACGCCGATCTGCAGAAGACCGCGGCCGCCATCCTCGGACAGGTGCCGGCCGGCCGCTTCGGCGAACCGAGCGAGATCGCCAAGGCGGTGGTCTTTCTGGCCTCGGACGAGGCGAGCTTCACCGTCGGCGCCGAGCTGATCATCGACGGCGGCATGGGTTTGTAAGCCCGAGGCCCCTTACCTAGGCTTCTGGAATTCGTTCTCGATCCAGCTGGTTGCGCTGGTGTTGTTCAGCTTGAAGTTCGGCGCCACGCGAACCCGCGCCAGCTGGGCGCCGTCCGCATCGGCGGCGGCCAGCCAGGCATGGGCGTCGTCCTCGTCGGGCACGATGTCCAGCGTGATCAAGTAACTCGCACCATTGACGCTCAGCTTCAGGTTCTTGTGCAACTGGGCGTGCAATTGCTGTTCGTGGCGGCGCAGCACCTCGTTGGCGGTCTTCACCCAGGTGTGGAAGGCGGGCGCGCTCAGCGGCTTGGGGTTCTTCTTGTCGCGGCCCATGGTCCAGGGCGCGACCAGGGCCGGCTCGGACTCGCCATGGCGCGTCATCGACACCGCCCAGCCCTCGTCCTCCTCGTTCTTGATCACGCGGGCGGTCCAGATCTCGTCCTGCCACAGCAGCGCTTCCTGAACGGGTTCAAAGGTGTCGGCGGCAGGGTTCAGTTCTTCGCTCAAGGGGCTCTTTCATTGCGGGCAGGGGACGGGGTCGCCGAATCTACCACCCGTCGGCGGCTAACATCGGTGCCACCCCCTTTCAGCGGCAGTGCCGCCGACCCTGCATGCGCGAACTGCCCGGCACCCTGAAGATCATCACCCTCTGGCTCTTGCTGGGCACCGTCGTCTTCATTAGCTTCAAATGGTGGGAGCGCGAGCAGCAGCGCTCGCGCTTCGTGCTCAACGAGGGCGTGATCGAGATCGCCCGCGCGCCGGACGGCCACTACCACTGGGCCGGCCGCATCAATGGCGCGCCGGTCGAGTTCCTGATCGACACCGGCGCCAGCGGCACGGCGATTCCGCTGTCGCTGGCGCGGGAGCTGGGCCTGACGCTCTATGGCCAGGTACACACCAACACCGCCGGTGGCACGGCCACGGGCCAGCTGGCGAGGGTCGATGTGCGGCTGGACGGCGGCGTCCACGCCGAACGCCTGCAGATACTGGTGCTGCCCGGCCTCAGCGACAAGCCGCTGCTGGGCATGGATGTGCTGTCGCGCCTGAACTGGAGCCAGAGCAATCAGCTGCTGCGCTTCTCGCCGAAGTAGCCGTTGTCGCTATTGCCCCGGCGGCGGCTCCCAGAGCTCGATGCGGTTGCCCTCGGGGTCCATCACCCAGCCGAACTTGCCGTACTCGGACTCCTCGACCTTGGCATCGACGTTGCAGCCCTCCTCGCGCAGCAGCGCCACCAGGCCATGCAGATCGGCGACGCGGTAGTTCACCATGAAGGGGCTGGTGCTGGGCGCGAAGTACGTACTGTCGGGGTCGAACACGGTCCAGATCGTCACGCCCTCGCCCTTGGGGTTGTCGGGCCCGGCCCAGGGGAAGGCCATGCCGCCCCAGGCCTCGACGTTCATCCCCAGATGTTTCTGATACCAGGCGCGCAGGGCGGCCGGGTCCTTGGCCTTGAAGAAGATGCCGCCAATGCCGGTGACGCGTTTCATGCCGATTCCTGACTTGCTAGGGAGTGGAGCGTCGTTTGTAGGGCACGGGACGACCGGCGTCAACGCGGACGATCACCGTCGCCTGCTGCACATGGGGCAGGCCGCGGGCAAAAGACTCCAGGTCACCGGAGGCCGAGGCCTGGGCCACGCAGCCCTCGACATAGACCACCCGGCCCTGCACTGTGACCCACAGCGTGGTGTCGGCAAAGCGGGGCCGCTCGCGCAGCGCCGCCTGCAGGGCCGCGGCAATGTCGGCATCGTAAACATAGGCGTTGGGTCGTTCGCATTCGCCGGCCAGCCAGCAGGTCGTGCCCTTCTCGGCCCGGCGGTGCGCCTGCACCCGCCGCTCGGCCTCGGTCACGAAGGGGCCTGCGGGCATCGGGCAGTCGGCAATGCCGGCCGAGATCTGGAAGAAGGGGTCGTCGAACCAGTTGCGCAGCTCGTCGTCGGACTGTGCCGGGCCCGCGGGCAGGCAGGCAAGCAGGCCCATCCAGGCCGGGGCGGCGCGCAGGGCCTTGCCGATCTTCATCAGATATCCACCGTCTCCCCATGCTGCGGCACGCGCACCTTCCAGCCCAGCTCGTCCTGGATGCGGCAGCGCAGTGCGTCGCTGGCCTCGGGCTCGCCGTGCACGACATAGACCTGGGCCGGCGCGCGCTTGAAGCCGCGCATCCAGGCCATCAGCCCGTCGGCGTCGGCGTGGCCGGAGAAGCCCTCGAGATGGCTGACCTCGGCGTTGACGGTGATGAACTCGCCCTGGATCTTGACCTCGCGCGCGCCGGCGATCAGCTTGGCGCCTCGGGTGCCGCCGACCTGGAAGCCGGGGAAGCAGATGTGATGACGGGCATCGGGCGCCAGCGTCTGCAGGTAGTTCAGTACCCGGCCGCCGGTGGCCATGCCGCTGGCCGAGACGACAATGGCACTGTGGCGCGCGACCAGCCTGGCGGTCTTCAACGAGTCGGCCGACTTGCTGATGGTCTTCACGCCATCGCTCAGGTTGGCGATCTCGGCCGAGGACACGCGCAGCAGCTTGCGGTGCTTCAGCGTGATCTCGGTGGCCTCGGTGGCCATCGGGCTGTCGAGGTAGATCGGCACGTCCCAGGGCAGTTCACCGGACTGGCGCAGCCGCTGCAGCACCAGCAGCAGGGCCTGGGCACGGCCGACGGCAAAGCTGGGCAGCAAGACCGTGCCCCCGCGCTTCAAGGTGTTGCGGATGATCTGGCCAAGGCGCTGCTCCACGTCCTCGGCCGGGTGCAGGCGGTTGCCGTAGGTCGATTCGATCAGCAGCACATCGGCTTCGAGCACCTGTTGCGGCGGAGGCATCAGCAGGTCGTTGCTGCGGCCCAGGTCGCCGGAGAACACCACCGTCTTGCCGCCCGCCTGCACCGAGATCGCCGAGGCGCCCAGCAGATGGCCCACCGGCGTGAAGCGGATCTCGGCGTGGCCCAGGCGCAGATGGCCGTCTCGGGGTACGCCGACGAAGTGGGTCAGCGCCTTCTTGGTGTTGGCTGTGGTGTACAGCGGCAGGGCCTTGTCATGGCGCGAGGTGCCATAGCGGTTGGCACGGCGGGCGTCCTCCTCCTGCAGATGGGCGCTGTCGGTCAGCAGCACCTCGCACAGATCGCGGGTCGCGCCGGTGGAGAAGATCTGGCCCTTGAAGCCCTGGCGCACCAGGGCCGGGATATAGCCGCTGTGGTCCAGATGGGCATGGGACAGCAGCACCGCGTCGATGCCGTACGGCGCCACGCCGAAGGGCGCCCAGTTGCGCTCGCGCAGCACCTTGTAGCCCTGGAACATGCCGCAGTCCAGCAACAGGCGGCGTTCGCCGGTGTCCAGCAAGTGACGTGACCCGGTCACGCTGTCGGCGGCGCCGAGAAAGCTCAGTTTCATGGGTTCCCCTTTTCTTCTTCGAAGTCCTGCATCCGGGCGGATTCCAGCACGCTGACGCCCGGGCCGTCTTGTGCCAGCGCAAGCGCCACGGCGCCGGCCACCCGGGCGGCGGTGATCGGGCGCCAGCGCTTCGGTATCAGGGGCAGCAGGGGCCCGCTCAGGCGCTGGGCCCAGCGCTCGCCGGCGCGCTCGGGCTGGGCCAGTGCCGCCCGGTCGCCGACCAGCAGCGAGGGCCGGGCAATCACCAGCCGGGCAAAGCCCAGCTGCGGCAGCGCCTGTTCCATCTCGCCCTTGACGCGGCTGTAGAACACCGCCGACTTCGGATCGGCGCCGAGCGCCGACACCACGGCGCAACGGCTGGCACCCTGTGCGCGGGCAGCGCGCGCCACGGTCAGCACTGCGTCCAGATCGACGGCGCGAAAGGCCTCCTGCGAGCCGGCCTGGGCGATCGTCGTGCCCAGGGCGATGTAGATGGCCGTTGGCGCGGGCAAACGTGCGCCCAGGTCGGCGCGGCCGAAGTCCACCTGGTGCTGGGTCAGCCGCGGGTGGCTGGGCAGGGCCTGGAACCGCCGCAGCAGCGCATGCACCTGCACCGGCTGGCGGGCCAGCACATCGAGCAGGGCGCGGCCCACCAGGCCGCTGGCACCGGCCACCCAGACCACGTTGCTGTTTGCATTCATGCCCCTATCGTACGCACCGGGGCACGGTCCGACGAAAGGACTGGGTCAGTCACCCGTCCAGCGGGGCGGCTGCCTGGCCACAAAGGCGGCCACGCCGGCGTGGAAGTCGGTGCTGCCATAGCACTGACGTATCAGGTCATCGCCCTCGGGCAGGCGCTGCGCGGTCAAGCGGCGCAGGCCTTCCTTGGACACGCGCTGCGTCACCGGGGCCAGCGCGGCCAGCTCGGCGCAGAGCGTGGCGGCGGCGGCGTCCAGCTCGCCCGCGGCACACAGCTGCTGCAGATAGCCGCAGGCCAGCGCCTCGTCGGCCGAGATCAGCTCGGCGCGCAACAGCATGCGCTTGACGCGCTGCGGCCCCCAGGCCGCCGCCAGCCGCGCCAGATTGGCGATTGACAGGCAGTTGCCCAGCGTGCGGGCAATCGGCACGCCGAAGCGGGCGCCGGTGCTGGCGATGCGGAAGTCGCAGGCGGTGGCGATGGCCAGGCCGCCGCCGATGGCAAAGCCCTCGATCACCGCGACGGTGGGCATGGGCAGGGCCTCGATCAGCGCAATGCCCTGGTCGATGCGGCGCTCGTAAGCCACGCCGTCTTCGCCGCTCTGGAAGTCGCTGAACTGCGCGATATCGGTGCCGGCCACAAAGGCCTGGCCGCCGGCGCCGCGCAGGGTGGCGACGCGCACGCTGCGGTCAGTGGCCAGCCGTTCACAGATGGCCCCCAGCTGCTCGTACATGGCCCAGGTCATCGAATTGCGCGCGGCGGGGCGGTCGAACAGGATCGCCGCCGCGCCCTGGGCGATGCTCAGGCGCACCGCGCCGTCGTCAGAGCTCATGAGCGAAGGCTCCCTGCTGCTCCAGCGCGGCGCGCTCGGTCGCATTTATGCCCAGCTCGGCCAGCACCTCGTCGGTGTGCTCGCCCAGCAGCGGCGGGTGGCGGCGCACCTGCTGCGGTGTGCCCGAGAGCTTGACCGCAAAGCCGATGTTGGGCACCGTGCCCTCGACCGGGTGGTCTATCTCCATGCGCATCTGGCGCACCCGGCCATGCTCGCCCTCGAAGGCCTCGGGGTAGCTGAGGATGGGCCCGGCCGGTATGCCGGCGGCCAGCAGGGTCTCCACCCAGTAGTCGCTGGTCTGCCGCTTGAAGCATTGCTCCAGCTCGGCCACCAGGGCCGGCCGGTGCTGCAGGCGCAGCGAGACGGTGGCAAAGCGCTCGTCGTCCAGCAGCTCGCGGCGTTCCAGCGTCAGGCAGAGCTTGTGCCACAGCTTCTGGTTGGTTGCGCCCATCACGAAGTGGCCGTCGGCGCTGGCCATGGCCTGGTAGGGCGCGCTCATGCGGTTGGCCGTGCCCAGGGGTTCGGGCGGGCGGCCGGTGCCCCAGTACTCCGACATGTCCCAGATCGAGAAGGCCATCGCCGAGTCGAACAGCGAGGCGTCGATGTACTGGCCCTGGCCGATGGCCTTGCTACCGATGTGGGCGGCCAGCATCGCATAGGTGGCGAACAGCGCGCAGCCGATGTCGGCCACCGGCACGCCGGCCTTGACCGGGGGGCCGCCGGGGTAGCCGGTGACGCTCATCACGCCGGACATGGCCTGGGCCATCAGATCGAAGCCCGGCCTATTCGCCCAGGGCCCGGTCTGGCCGAAGCCTGAGATGCTGACGTAGACCAGACGCGGGTTGATCTTCTGGCAGTCCTCGTACGAGATGCCCAGCCGCTTCATCACCCCGGGCCGGTAGTTCTCGACCAGGATGTCGGCGTTCGCTACCAGCTTGAACAGCAGCGCGCGCCCGGCCTCGGACTTCAGGTTCAGGGTCACGCTGCGCTTGTTGCGGTTCATGTTCAGGAAGCCCATGCTGTCGCTTCCCTTCATCTTGAAACCCATGGAGCCGCGGGTCTGGTCGCCGCCCTTGGGCGGTTCGATCTTGATCACGTCGGCGCCCATATCGCCCAGCAGCATGCAGGCATAGGGGCCGGCCATGACCTGGCTGACGTCGAGCACGCGCACGCCGGCCAGCGGCTGCGGGCGTTCAGGCTGAGTTGTCATGCGTCCACCTTGACGTTGGCGTCCTTCACCACCTTGGCCCATTTGCGCGACTCGGCCTGCATGAAGGCGCCGAACTTGTCGGCCGAGCCGCCGCCGTCCTCGGCGCCGTACTGGCCGAAGCGCTCGATCACGTCGGCCATGGCCAGCACCTTGTTGACGTCTTCGTTGACGCGGCGCACGGTGGCCGCCGGCAGCTTGGCCGGGCCGACAAGACCATACCAGGTGGTGGCCTCGAAGCCGGGGAATCCCGACTCGGCCATCGTCGGCACGCTGGCATGGCCGGGGCTGCGCGCCAGCCGTGTCTGCGCGATGGCAATTGCCTTGCCGCTCTTCACATGGGGGGTGGCGGCGGTCATGGTGTCGAAGCTGTACTGGATCTGGCCGCCTATCAGATCGGTCAGCATCGGTCCCGAGCCCTTGTAGGGCACGTGGATGGCGTCGACACCGGCGGCCAGCTTGAACATCTCCAGGGCCAGGTGTTGCGCGGAGCCGTTGCCGGCCGAGCCGAAACCGATCTTGCCCGGGTTCTTGCGGCACAGCTCGACCACGTCCTTGACGCTGCGTGCCGGTTGCTGGTCGCCGCAGATCAGCAGATTGGGCGTCACACCGACCAGGGCGATCGGAGAGAAGTCGCGTTCGGCCTGGTAGGGCATCTTGGGGAAGATGGCGGGGGCGATGGCATGGCTGTTGATATGGGCCATCAGCAGGGTCAGGCCGTCGGGCGCCTGCTTGGATACATAGTCGGCCGCGATAACGCCGGTGGCGCCGGCGCGGTTCTCGACCAGCACCTGGGTACCCCACATCGTCGACAGCTTCTGCGCCATCACCCGGGCCAGGATGTCGGTGCCGCCGCCGGGGGCGAAGCCGACGATGATGCGCACCGGGCCGGCGGGCTGGGCGCGGATCATCGGGGCGGCCAGGCTGGCGGCAGTGGCCAGGGCGAAGGTTCTGCGTCGAATCATGTGCGTGTCTCCGGACATCCCGCTGGCTGCGGTGTGTGCGGACTATCCGACGCCGCCGCGCCGGCGGCCATCGCTATTTGGCCGAACCTGCGTTCGCGTTTTGCGATGACGCCAGCACCGCGAGCACGCCGCGCGCCGCCGTCGACAGGGCCTCGGGCGCCTGCAGGCAGAGCAGGAACTGGCGCCGTGCCCAGGGCTCGCGGATGGCGATGCGGCGCAGGCCCGGCGCGCGCGCAATCGCCGCGGCCACGGCCATCGGCATCACCGCGATGCCGGCACCCTGGGCCACCATGGCGGCCATGCTGTCGAAGCTGCTGACCCGGGTGCGCATGCGCAGCACCCGGCCGGCCTCGGCGGCATGACGGGCCAGCGCGATGGCGATGGCCGAGCCTTCCTCCAGGCCTATCAATTCCCAGGGCAGGATGTCCTCAAGCGTCACGCTGGACAGGGCGCCCAGCGCATGGTCGCGCGGCGCCAGCACGATCAGCCGGTCTTCGCGATAGGGCTGGGTGGCCCATTCGACCGGGCCCATCGTCGCCTCGAAGATGCCCAGGTCCGCGGCGTGGCGGTCCATCGCCTGGAGCACGCCCTGGCTGTTCATCTCCTGCAGCTCGATGCGCACGCCCGGGCAGGCCTGGGCGCAGCGCTGCAGATCGGCGGGCAGGAACTGCAGCACCACCGACTTGCAGGCGGCGATGCGCACCACCCCCTTGACGCCATGGCGGTAGGACGCCGCCTCGTCCTGCATGCGGCTGGCGGTGTGCAGGATGCTGCGCGCATGGACCAGCAGCGCGCGGCCGGCCTCGGTCAGCGCCATGCCGTGGGGGCGGCGCTCGAACAGCGGCAGGCCGAACTGGGTCTCCAGGTCCTGGACGCGCCGCGACACCGCCGCGCCGGCCAGGGCCAGCCGCTCCGAGGCCTTGGTCACCCCGCCCAGCTCGGCCGTGGCGACGAAGACCTTCATCGAGGTCAGATCGAACTGGAGTTGCGCCGGCGGCCGGCCCTGCGCGGCGTCTTTGGCCATGGCTCGCTCAGGCCCGGTCCCAGCCGTCGTGGCGGTCGCGCCGCTCCTGGCGGTAGTTGGTGACCTCCAGCCGCACGCCGTCCGGGTCGGTGAAGAAGGTCGCCCAGTAGTCGGGGGCGTAGTCGGGATAGTTCTTGGCCGGTGTCGCGGCGATGCCGGCGGCGATCAGCTGCTCGGCCACAGCCTGCACATCGGCGATAGCGTCCACCCGCAGGCAGAAATGGTGCAGGCCCGGGGCATAGGGCTCGTGCGGGGTCTGGACGCGTGCCGGCCGCAGCACAAAGCCGAACAGCCGGTTGTAGTACTGCACATGGGGCTCGCCGCCCAGCGTGAAGCGGTTCTTGCGAAAGCCCAGCGTCTGCATCAGCACCTGGTCATAGAAGGCCTCCGAGCGCGCCGGGTCGGACACGGTGATGTAGATGTGGTCGATGCCGGTGACTTCGGCCATTTACATCTGCTCCCACGGCAGGCCGTCATGGCGCCAGCCGTTCAGCCCGCCGCGGCGGAAGTTCTCGTCCAGCTCGCCCTCGAAGCCGTGCACCACGTTTACCACCTCGGTGAAGCCGGCCGCCTCCAGCGCCTCGCCGGCCGGAATCGTGCGCCTTCCCGAGCGGCACAGCAGCACCACCGGCTTGCTCAGGTCGCCACCGGCTTCTCGAGTCACCTGGCGGGCGAACTGGGCCGCATCCACCTGCATCTGGGGGTATTCGTACCAGGGCACATGGACGACGCCGGGCGGGTGGCCCACATAGAGGTATTCGATCTCCATGCGCACATCGACGAACAGGGCATCCGGGTGCTCGGCCAGGTATTGATGGGCTTCTTTGGGCAGCAGATGCTTCATGGATTCCTGTGGGGTTTTGACTGACTTGCTAGGATGCCGGGCATGAACGCATCGCCCAACCCTCGTTACACCCGCGCCGCCGCCCTGCCTGGCATTCTGCAACAACGCATCGTCGTGCTCGACGGCGCCATGGGCACGATGATCCAGCGCTACAAGCTGGGCGAGGCCGATTACCGCGGCACGCGCTTTGCCGACCATGGCAAGGACCTGAAGGGCAATAACGAGCTCCTGCAGTTCACCCGCCCCGATGTGATCAGCGAGATCCACGAGCAATACCTGGCCGCCGGTGCCGACATCATCGAGACCAATACCTTCGGCGCGACCACGGTGGCGCAGGAGGACTATGAGCTGGCCCATGTGGCGCGCGAGATGAATGTGGTGGCCGCCCGGCTGGCCCGTGCGGCCTGCGACAAGTTCAGCACCCCGGATCGCCCCCGCCTGGTGGCCGGCGCCCTGGGCCCGACGCCGCGCACCGCCAGCATCAGCCCCGATGTCAACGACCCCGGCGCCCGCAATGTCGATTTCGACACGCTGCGCGCCGCCTACTACGAACAGGCCAGCGGCCTGCTGGAGGGCGGGGCAGACCTGTTCCTGGTCGAGACCATCTTCGACACCTTGAATGCCAAGGCGGCGATCTTCGCGCTCGACGAGCTGATGGAAGACACCGGCGAACGCCTGCCGGTGATCATCTCCGGCACCGTGACCGATGCCTCGGGCCGCATCCTGTCGGGCCAGACGGTGACCGCCTTCTGGCACTCGGTGCGCCATGCCCGGCCCATCGCCATCGGTCTGAACTGCGCGCTGGGCGCGACGCTGATGCGCCCCTACATCGAGGAATTGGCCAAGGTGGCCGGCGACACGTTCGTGAGCTGCTACCCGAACGCCGGCCTGCCCAACCCGATGAGCGACACCGGCTTCGACGAGACCCCCGAGGTCACCGGCGCGCAGATGGAGGAGTTCGCCCGCAGCGGCTTTCTGAACATCGTCGGCGGCTGCTGCGGCACGACGCCCGACCATATTGCCGCGATTGCGCAGCGGGTCTCGGCCTACAAGCCGCGGCTGCGGGGCGAGAAGCTGTTCAGCGACCTGCTGGCCGCCTGATTTGAGCCCCGGATTCCATCCGGGCTACGGGGGGTTGTAGCCCGGATGCAATCCGGGAGCTCAACGGCTAAGACAGCTTCAACAGCCGCTCCATATTCAGCCGCAGCCGCAGCTCATGCGGCGCCACGCTGCCCGTCACCGCCTGGGTCTGCAGGCGGGTGTCGCGCACGGCCGGTTCGCCCAGCGGCGTGCCGCTCTTGCTGACCACGCTGGCTACCAGCGGCGCATTGGCCGCGCGGCCGCGCTTCAGCACCACCGCCACCTCGCCATTGGCCAGCCGCACCAGGCAGCCCGGCGGGTAGATGCCCAGCGCCTTGATCAGCGCCGCGCCGGCTTCGTCGGCCTGCTTGTTCTCGTCCAGATAGGCGGCCTGGGCGGCCGCTGATGCGGCGAGCGCCTTGCGGTTGCGGCGCGGGCTCAGGCGCGAGCCGAACACATCGGCACGCTGTATCAGCCGGGCCAGCTGCTGGCCGGGCGGGCGCTTGGCCAGCGGGCCGGGCACGTGGGCGTGGTGGAAGAACACCGCGTCCAGCCACAGCGGTTCGTGCACGCCCAGGGCCTGCAGCAGCTCCATCGAGGCCTGGGCATGGTCGTTGATCTTGCTGCGCTGTTCCGGCGTGACCGGATCGATCTGCTCGGCCAGCAGGTCCTGCAGGCCGGTGGTGGCGATGTTCATCGTCAGCGCCGCCAGCTCCAGCGGGCGCTGCCAGTCCAGCGCCCAGGGCAGTTGCTGGTAGGCCATATGGCAGGCCACCATCACCAGCATCGCGTGGCTGGCGCTGTAGTGGCGGATGTCCAGGCTGGCCTGGTGTATCAGCTGCAGCAGGCTGCCATCGGCGTCGCTCTTCAAGTGCCAGAGCATGTCTTCGCGCAGCTTCTCCAGCCGCAGCAGAAAATCCTCCGGCCTGGGGTCGCGCAGCAGCGTGTGGGCGCGCATCTGCAGATCGGGCCAGCCGGCCACCGGCTCGGCCCTGGGGCCCTCGGCGCTGATCTTGATATCGGGCTTGGCCTTGGCGATGTCGCCCAGCAGCTGGTCCTGGCGCACCATCGAGTCCATGGCCTGGGCGAACTCCTTGCGGTAGGCCTCGGACTCCTGTTCGTCGACCCACAGACCGCGCGCCACCATGGCCTCCAGCTGGGCCTGGGAGCCCACCGTCTGGCCGCGGGCCAGCAGCAGATGGCCGGCCGCATCGCGCAGCGCAAAGGGCAGCGGCCGGCCGGGGCGCACGCTGTTGGTGGGCAGGGGGATCAGGCGCACTGTGCAGTCTTGGGGGTAGTTGCTGGAATTTCGGCGAGTCTGGGGCAAGCTTGAACCGATCGCAATCGTGGAATCACCCGGCCTTGCCCTAGAATTGCCGTTGGTCCGAGGAGCGTTGCGACAAACCGGTGAGCCGCCACAGTGCGGGGCCCGTCTTGCCAGGCTCGGACAATGACTCCCCAGTCATGTCAACGGCGCTCACCCGAACCCTGCAGGGCCGTGGTGAGTGTGCGGCCCTCAATACGAGTTGTAGAGGCCGCAATGTCCGACGAATCCGCAAACCCCGCTACCTTGACCCCGCCGCCGATGAAACTGTCCGGCCTGGAGCCGGTGGACATCGGCTCCGGCACGCTGTTCGTCAACATCGGCGAGCGCACCAACGTCACCGGATCCAAGGCCTTCGCGCGGATGATCTTGAACGGCCAGTTCGAGGAAGCGCTGGCGGTGGCCCGCCAGCAGGTCGAGAACGGCGCCCAGGTGATAGACATCAATATGGACGAGGCCATGCTGGACAGCAAGGCCGCGATGGTGCGCTTCCTGAACCTGATCGCCGGCGAGCCCGAGATCGCCCGCGTGCCCATCATGATCGACAGTTCCAAATGGAGCGTGATCGAGGCCGGCCTGAAGTGCATCCAGGGCAAGGGCATCGTCAACTCGATCTCGATGAAGGAGGGCGAGGAGGAGTTCCGCCGCCAGGCCAAGCTGGTGCGCCGCTACGGCGCCGCCGCCGTGGTGATGGCCTTCGACGAGAAGGGCCAGGCCGACACCTTCGAGCGCAAGACCGAGATCTGCGCCCGGGCCTACCGCATCCTCGTCGATGAGGTCGGCTTCCCGGCCGAGGACATCATCTTCGACCCGAACATCTTCGCCATCGCCACCGGCATCGAGGAGCACGACAACTACGCGGTCGACTTCATCAACGCCACGCGCTGGATCAAGCAGAACCTGCCCGGCGCCAAGGTCAGCGGCGGGGTGTCGAACGTGAGCTTCAGCTTCCGTGGCAACGAGCCGGTGCGCGAGGCCATACACACGGTGTTCCTGTACCACGCCATCCAGGCGGGCATGGACATGGGCATCGTCAACGCCGGCATGGTGGGCGTCTATGACGACCTCGATGCCGAGCTGCGCGAGCGCGTCGAGGACGTGGTGTTGAACCGCCGGCCCGATTCAGGTGAACGGCTGATCGAGGTCGCCGAGCGTGCCAAGGGCATGGCCAAGGATGACACGGCCCGCCTGGCCTGGCGCGCCGGTGATGTCGATCACCGCCTCAGCCACGCGCTGGTGCATGGCATCACCGACTTCATCACCGAAGACACTGAGGAGGCCTGGCAGGCGATTCAGGCCAAGGGCGGTCGGCCGCTGCATGTGATCGAGGGGCCGTTGATGGCCGGCATGAATGTGGTCGGCGACCTGTTCGGTGCCGGCAAGATGTTCCTGCCCCAGGTGGTGAAGTCTGCCCGCGTGATGAAGTCGGCCGTGGCCCATCTGCTGCCCTATATCGAGGCCGAGAAGCTGGCCATGGTGGCGGCCGGCGGCGAGGCCAAGCCCAAGGGCAAGATCGTCATCGCCACCGTCAAGGGCGATGTGCACGACATCGGCAAGAACATCGTCACCGTGGTCCTGCAGTGCAACAACTTCGAGGTTGTGAACATGGGCGTGATGGTGGCCTGCCAGGACATCCTGGCCAAGGCCAAGGAGGAGGGCGCCGACATCATCGGCCTTTCCGGCCTGATCACGCCCAGCCTCGAGGAGATGCAGCATGTGGCTGCCGAGATGCAGCGCGACGAGCATTTCCGCTCGCGCCAGACGCCGCTGTTGATCGGTGGCGCCACCTGCAGCCGCGTGCACACGGCGGTGAAGATCTCGCCGCATTACACCGGCCCGGTGGTCTATGTGCCCGATGCCTCGCGCAGCGTCGGCGTGTGCAGCGAGCTTCTCAGCGACGATCGCGCAGCCCAGTTCATCGCCGATCTGAAGACCGACTACGAGCAGGTGCGCCAGCTGCACGCGAGCAAGAAGCAGACGCCCATGGTGACGCTGGCCGCGGCCCGCGCCAACAAGCATGCGATCGACTGGACCGCCTACCAGCCGCCGGTGCCCAAGTTCATCGGCCGGCGCGTGATCCGCAACTACGACCTGGCCGAGCTGGCCGAGTACATCGACTGGGGTCCGTTCTTCCAGACCTGGGACCTGGCCGGGCCCTTCCCGGCCATCCTCAAGGACGAGGTCGTCGGCGCCGAGGCCCAGCGCGTGTTCAGCGATGGCAAACGCATGCTGCAGCGCCTGATCGCCGGCCGCTGGCTGCAGGCCAGTGGCGTGTTCGGCCTCTATCCGGCCGCGCAGGTGAATGACGACGACATCGAGATCTACACCGACGAGACGCGCAGCGAGGTGCTGATGACCTGGCATGGCCTGCGCATGCAGTCGGAGCGGCCGGTCGTCGATGGGGTCAAGCGCCCGAATCGTTGCCTGTCGGACTTCATCGCGCCCAAGGGCACGGTGCCCGACTACATCGGTTTGTTCGCCGTCACCGCCGGCCTGGGCGTAGAGAAGAAGGAGGCCCAGTTCGTCGCGGATCTGGACGACTACTCGGCGATCATGTTCAAGGCCATCGCCGACCGCCTGGCCGAGGCCTTTGCCGAGCGCCTGCACCAGCGCGTGCGCACCGAGTTCTGGGGCTACCAGACAGACGAGAGCCTCAGCAAGGAAGACCTGATCGCCGAGAAGTACCGCGGCATCCGCCCCGCACCCGGCTACCCGGCCTGCCCGGACCATCTGGTCAAACGCGAGGTCTTCCGCGCGCTGGCACCCGAGGAGATCGGCATGGGCCTGACCGACAGCATGGCCATGACCCCGGCCGCCAGCGTCAGCGGCTTCTACTTCGCCCACCCGCAGGCGGCCTACTTCAACGTCGGCAAGATAGCCGCCGACCAGGTGGCGGACTGGGCGCGACGGATGGCCCTGAGCAAGGAGCTGGCGGAAAGGGCGCTGGCGCCCTTGCTCTGAGGGCGCCAGCGCTGGCCCGTCAGCCTCGACGCTGGCGGCGCACCAGCCCCAGCAAGCCCAGGCCACCCAGCATCAGTGCATAGCTGCCGGGTTCGGGCACGGCTGCCATCAGTTCGTTGCGGGCCGTCACGCCCAGATCGGTGTAATTCGTGAACACACCGTCCATGCCCCAGCCGAAGTACTTGTCGTATTGCGCGGCGGCCAGATCCGGATTGGCTTGCGCGAAGGTGTAACCATGAACCATCAGGCCGGCGGCATGGGCGGCCTGGATGTAGGCAGCGGTCACGGCGTTGGCGCCATTGTTCGTGATTGACGGGCCGATGCCGTTGACGATCTTGGCCAGATCGGTGAACGAGCCGGCGGCCGAGTTGCCCAGGAACACCTCCTGGAGCGTCATGCCCAGGCTGCTCTGCTTGGCGCGGATGCTGGTCAGGGTGTCCAGGCTGAAGGACTGGATCACCACCTTGTCGCTGGCCTTGCCGTAGCCGAAGGCTGCCAGCGTGGACAGAATCTTGTCCTCCATCAGCGGGTCGGCAATCTTGGCCTCGGGATAGATGCCTACCGTGCGGCCGGTCAGCGCGCTCTGCGCCTGGGCCAGGGCGATGACCTCGTCGAAGGTCGGCACGCGCATCGCGTCGGGCGATGACGGCGTAAAGCCCGGGTAGCTGGTCTTGCCGGTGCCGGTGGGCAGCACGGTCAGCTGCTTGATCTCGGCCAGCGTGTAGCCAGACACGGCATAGCTGTTGTTGCGCTTTCCCAGCACGGCGGCAACGTTGGTCGTGCGGTTCAGCGTCGTGTCGTGCATGGCGACCAGGTAGCCGTCCTTGGTCAGCTGCAGGTCGGGCTCGATGTAGTCTGCGCCCAGCTTGACGGCCAGCTCGTAGCCAGCCAGGGTGTGCTCGGGCAGGTAGCCGCTGGCGCCACGGTGGGCGATCACCAGCGGTGCCTGGCCGTTCAGGGTGTTCAGGGTGGCGGCCTCGGCCTGCTGGACGAAGCAGGTAGCGAGAGCCAGGGCGAGTGCCTGGTGCTTGAAGACGGTCATGAGTCAACTCCGGTTAGGTATTTGCCGGGCGACTGTAGGCAGCGCGCGTGACAGGTCCGTGTCGGCACCGGCGTGGCGGGCGACTGGCGACTCGGGGGCGAGCCTCAGCAGCTACGGGCTTCCACACCTTTGCTTGCACTTTGTAGCCACAGCCAAACCCATCAAGGGGCAAGATTCGTTCCCACTGCTTGGCATCTATTCGCCGGCTAGGCGCGACTTTGCGCGGCAATGGAGGCTGAAGGTGGCTGGGATCTGTGCGAACTCTCGATCGGGCAAGGGGCGGCTGGCGGCAGTGCTTGCAGTGCTTCTGTTGGCGGCCTGCGGCGGTGGCGGAGGCGACGCTTCCGACGGTGGCAGCACCTCGCCCCCGCCCGGCACCCAGCCCAGCGGCAATGAGCCGAAGCCGACGCGTGACCAGGCCTTCCGCTTCCTGACCCAGGCCACCTTCGGGCCCACCGACGCCGAGATCCAGAGCGTGATGGGCCTGGGTTACGGGCCCTGGCTCGATCAGCAATTCGCCAAGCCGACGGTCTCGCACCGGGCGCTGTGGGACGCCGCCGACGCGCGCATCCGCGCCGCCGACCCGACGCCCGGTGCAGGCCAGCGCGAGGTGCTGGATGGTTTCTACCGCCAGGCGCTCAGCGGCGAAGATCAGCTGCGGCAGCGCACCGTGTTCGCGCTGTCGCAGATCTTCGTGATCTCGATGCAGGGCAGCGAAGTCGGCGACCACGAGCGCGGTGTGGCCGGCTATCTGGACATGCTGGGGGCCCATGCCTTCGGCAGCTACCGGCAACTGCTGGAGCAGGTGGCCCGGCACCCGATGATGGGCATCTACCTCTCCCATCTGCGCAACCAGAAGGAGAACCCGGCCACCGGCCGCGTGCCCGACGAGAACTTCGCCCGCGAGGTGATGCAGCTGTTCTCGATTGGCCTGGTGCAGCTCAATGCCGACGGCACCGTGCGCAAGGACGCCGCCGGCAAGGCGCTGGAGACCTATGCCGGCGAGGACATCTCTGGCCTGGCCAAGGTTTTCACCGGCTGGAGTTGGTACGGGCCTGACACCTCGGATGCCCGTTTCTGGGGTGGCAACAGCAAGAGCCAGGATGTCGACCGCCAGTGGCAGCCCATGCAGGCCTATGCGCAATTCCATTCGGCCAGCGAGAAGCGCTTTCTGGGCCAGACCGTGGCCGCGCAGACCGGCGCCCCCGCCAGCCTGAAGACAGCGCTGGATGCGCTGGCCGGACACCCGAACGTCGCCCCCTTCATCGCCCGCCAACTGATACAGCGCCTGGTCACCAGCAACCCCAGCCCGGCCTATGTGCAGCGTGCCGCCGCGGCGTTTGGCGGCGCTGGCGACATGAAGGCCCTGCTGCGCGCCGTGCTGCTGGACGACGAGGCGCGCAAGGCCGAGCCGGCTGCCGATCCGGCGTTCGGCAAGCTGCGCGAACCGGTGCTGCGGCTCACCGCCTTGCTGCGCGCCTTCGGCGCCAGGTCCGACTCGGGCAGCTTTCTGATCGGCGCCACCGACGACCCCGGCACCCAGCTGGGCCAGACACCCATGCGTGCGCCCTCGGTGTTCAATTTCTACCGGCCCGGCTTCGTGCCGCCGAACAGCCTGATGGCGGCCCAGGGCCTGGCCGCGCCGGAGATGCAGATCACCCACGAGACCAGCATCGTCGGCTATGCCAACTATCTGCGCAGCGGCGTCGACCGCGGCTTCGGTCAGAGCGGCCTGGACGGCAAGGCCACGCGCCGCGATGTGCAGCCCGACTACACGCAAGTCCTGACCCTGGCGCCACAACCGGCCGCCCTGGTGGACGAGGTCAGCCAGCGCCTGCTGGGCCCGCAGGCCAACGCGGCGTTCAAGCGCGAGCTGCAAACGGCGGTCGAGTCGGTGGTGGTGCCGGCACTGAAGGCCGATGGCAGCAATAAGACGCAGGTGGACACGGCGCTGCGCAACCGTGTGCTGGCGGCCGTGCTGCTGAGCGCGGTGTCGCCCGAATTCGTGGTGCAGAAATGAAGAAGGCTGGCATGAGCGCTATCCATCACTCACAGGCCTCGCGCCGTGAATTCCTGCGCCGCGCCGGTGCCTATTCGGCGCTCGGTGCCGCCGGACCTATTGGCCTGAACCTGGCCGCGCTGGGCACGGCCGCGGCGCAAAGCGGCGGCGACTACAAGGCTCTGGTCTGCATCTTTTTGTACGGCGGCAACGACGCCTACAACATGGTGTTGGCCACCGACTCGCCGTCCTGGAGCAATTACCTGGCCGTGCGCCAGCAGGGCAGCGACGCGATCGCGCTGGCCGCGCCGGGCACGCCGGTAAATGCCGCGGCGGCGGCCGGCAGCCCGGCCCGGCTGGGCGGTGTGCTGGCCCTGAATCCGCTCAACGCCCAGGGCCGCAGCTTCGCGCTGCACCCGGTGATGGTCGGCGCCCGCGATCTGTTCGCCGCTGGCCGCCTGGCCGTGCTGCCCAATATCGGGCCGCTGGTTCGGCCGCTGAGCAAGGCCGACTACCGCAACAGCAGCATCGCCAAACCGCCCAAGCTGTTCTCGCACAACGACCAGCAATCGACCTGGCAGACCGGCGCCGTCGAGGGCGCCACCCTCGGCTGGGGCGGGCGCATGGGCGACCTGCTGGCCTCGAACAACGGCACGGCCCTGTTCACCAGCATCTCGACCTCGGGCAATGCGGTCTGGCTGGCCGGGCGCGAGGTGATGCAGTACCAGGTGTCCAGCCAGGGTGCGATACGTGTGGGCGGCAGCGGCAGCAGCCTGTTCGGCTCGGCCGTGGTTCAGGACAAGCTGCGCGGCCTGATGCGCAGCGCCCGCAGCAACGACCTGCTGGCCCGCGACCATGCCGCGGTGGCCGCCCGCAGCATGGACGCCGAGGCCCTGCTCAGCGGCGCCCTGCCTGCGGCCGGCACCGCCCCGTTCGGCACGGCTGGCCTTGCCAATGGCGCGGCCGATCCGCTGCTGCAGTACGACAACCCGCTGACCGGCGCCAAGGCCACCAACAGCCTGGCCCAGCAGCTGCAGGTGGTGGCGCGGATGATTGCCGCCCGCCAGAGCCTGGGCGTCAAGCGCCAGGTGTTCTTCGTCTCGCTGGGTGGTTTTGATACCCATGACGGCCAGAACCGCCAGCAGGCCGACCTGATGGCGCGGCTGAGCCATGCGCTAAGCTACTTCGACACTGCAACGCAGGGCCTTGGCGTCGGCAACCAGGTCACCACCTTCACCGCCTCCGACTTCGGCCGCACCTTCACCAGCAATGGCGACGGCACTGACCATGGCTGGGGCAGCCACCACTTCGTGATGGGCGGTGCGGTCAAGGGCCGCGATCTGTACGGCACCTTCCCGGCCTACGGCCTCAGCGACGGCAAGGGCGACTTCAGCAGCCCGCAGCAGATCGGCAATGGCGCGATGCTGCCGCAAACCTCGGTCGATCAGCTCGGCGCGACCTTGGGCCAGTGGTTCGGGCTGAGCCCGGGCAAGGCGTTGGAGCTGTTCCCGAATCTGGCCAGCTTCGACGCGGGTCGGCGGAATCTGGGGTTTGTCTAGCGGCTTCCGAGCATCCCCATGCGCGCAACGGGATGCGGGCCCGCCGTATGCTGACGGTTTGCGGGCCCGAACCGAACGATGAACAACCTGCTCCCTTCGACCTTACCCTGGCGCCGCCTCCTGCTGGCGGGCGTGGCGCTTCTGGCCTTGCTGGGTGGCTGCGCCACGCTGGACGAAAAACAGCGCGAATGGATCTTCCAGCCCAGCGACCGCACCTGGGCAGGCGGCCTGGCCGCGGCCCAGGGCATGGAGGAGGTGTGGATCGAGTACCCCTCCCGCATCGCCGGTGCTCCGGTCAGGCTGCATGGCCTGTGGATACCGGCCGAGCGGCCCAATGCGCCGGTGCTGCTCTATCTGCACGGCGCCCGCTGGGACGTTCGCGGCAGCGCCAACCGCATGCGGCGCATGCAGGAGCTGGGCTTCTCCGTGCTGGGCATCGACTACCGCGGCTTCGGCCAAAGCAGCAAGGCACTGCCCTCGGAGGCCATGGCCTATGAAGACGCCCGCGCCGCCTGGGACTGGTTGGCCGCGCGCCATCCGCAGACGCCGCGCTATGTATTCGGCCATTCGCTGGGTGGTGCCATCGCCGTGCATCTGGCCAGCGAGGTGCAGGGCGCTGCCGCCGGCCTGATCGTCGAGGGCAGCTTCACCTCGATTCCCGATGTGGCCAGCAGCTACAAATGGGGCTGGCTGCCCGTGGGCCCGCTGATCACCCAGCGCTTCGACGCGGCTGACCGCATCGCCAAGCTCAAGGTGCCGGTACTGGTCGTGCACGGCAGCGATGACCGGGTGATCAGCCCCGAGCTGGGCCGGGCGCTGTTCGAGCGGGCCCCGGAGCCCAAGCGCTTCGTGCTCGTCGAGGGCGGCTCGCACCACAACACCAATGCGGTGGGCCAGGGGCAGTACCGCGAGGCGCTGGCCGCGCTGTTCGGCTTGCAGGCAACGCCCTAACCGACGCTCAGCACCCGCCGGTACTGGATCGCCTCGGCCAGGTGCGTGACCTGGATCGCCTCCGCCTCGGCCAGATCGGCAATGGTGCGTGCCACCCGCAGCACGCGGTGGTAGCCACGGCCCGACCAGCCCAGCCGGGCGGCGGCGCCCTGCAGAAACTTCGAGGCTGCCGCATCCAGTGGGCAGTGATGGTCCAGCAGCGGGCCGTTCAGTTCCGCATTGCTGCAACCCTGCCGGGCCTGCGCGGTCTGGCGGGCGCGGCTTACCCGGGCGGCGATCTGCTCGCTGCTCTCGCCCTCGGCCGTCGCGGCCAGGGTGGCCGGTGCCACGGCCGGCACCTCGACCTGCACATCGATACGGTCCAGAAACGGGCCGCTGAGCTTGGCCTGGTAGCGCGCCACGATGTCCGGCGAGCAGCGGCAGGCCCGGAGGCTGCTGCCGTGGTGGCCGCAGGGGCAGGGGTTCATGGCGGCCAGCAACTGGAACTTGGCCGGGAACTCGGCCTGGCGCGCCGCCCGGGAGATCACGATGCGGCCGGTTTCCAGCGGCTCGCGCAGCGCCTCCAAAGCTGCCCTCGGGAATTCGGGCAGCTCATCAAGAAAGAGCACGCCATGCTGGGCCAGCGAGATTTCGCCCGGCCGCGGCGGCGAGCCACCCCCGACCAGGGCCACCGACGAGGCGCTGTGGTGGGGCGTGCGCAGCACACGCTGGCCCCAGCGGGCTATGTCGAAGCCGCCGTTGAGGCTCAGCACAGCCGCCGATTCCAGCGCCTGCTCCTCGCTCAGCGGCGGCAGCAGGCCGGCAAAGCGCTGGGCCAGCATCGACTTGCCGGTGCCGGGCGGGCCGACCATCAGAAGACTGTGCGAGCCTGCGGCGGCAATCTCCAAAGCCCGCTTGGCCCCGGCCTGGCCCTTGACCTCACGCAGATCGGCGCCGGGCGGCGCGGCCGGACGGGGCCTGGCCACCGCTTGGGGCAGGGCGGTGGGCTCGCCGCCCTCGCTGCCCTCCGGTGGCGGGCTCAGCGCCTGCACCACGTCCAGCAGATGCCGAGCGCTGAGCACGGTGACGCCGCTGACCAGGGCGGCCTCGGCGGCGCTGGCTTCGGGCAGCACCAGGCTGCGGCTGATGCCCAGGCGCTTGACCGCCAGGCTCATCGCCAGCGCGCCGCGCACCGGCCTCAGATCGCCGGCCAGCGACAGCTCACCGGCAAACTCCAGGCCTTCGAGCGCCTGGGTTGGCAACTGGCCATTGGCGGCCAGGATGCCCAGCGCGATCGGCAGGTCGAAGCGGCCCGACTCCTTGGGCAGGTCGGCCGGTGCCAGATTGACGGTGATGCGTTTGTTGTGCGGAAACCCGAGGCCGCTGGTCTGCAGCGCCGCCCGCACCCGCTCGCGGGCCTCCTTGACCTCGGTGTCGGCCAGGCCGACCAGGGTGAAGCTGGGCAGGCCATTGGCCAGATGCACCTCCACACTGACGGCGGGGGCGGCCAGTCCGTCCAGTGATCGGCTGTGTACCAGGGCCAGCGACATGACCTTGCTCCAAAGCCTGTCATTGTGTCGCGTGGCGTCGCGGCGGTGCGTCCCCCTCTTGGGTGATGCACGCACCGCACCAAGCTGGTGTTTTTCGTTCAAATGACGCCAAATTGGTGCATCGCTTCGGTGAAATTTGGCGCGCCACGGCGCGCGTAACCGTTACCACCTCGTATGGGCATGGTTGGCATGGTTTCTGCAGAGAGGGCTGGAGTGCTTTTGATTTCCACCCTTCCCAGGAGCTTGACGATGAAACACATACTGGTTGCCCTGCTTGGCGCCCTGACGGTCTCGGCCATGCCCACCATGGTCCAGGCGCAGGACGCGAACCCGCTGACGTTCAACGTCAGCGTCACGACCGACTACCGTTACCGCGGCATCTCGCAGACACGCCTGAAGCCGGCCCTGCAAGGCGGCGCCGACTATGACCTCGGCAATGGCTTCTACATCGGTACCTGGGCCTCGACGATCAAGTGGATCAAGGACGGTGGCGGCGACGGCAACCTCGAAGTCGACGTCTACGGCGGCTACAAGACCGAGCTGAGCAAGGGCCTGAATCTCGACGTCGGCGTGCTGACCTATATCTATCCCAGCAACAAGCTGAACCCCAGCGCCAACACCACCGAGCTGTATGGCGCGCTGAGCTTCGGCGTGGTCACCGCCAAGTATTCGCACAGCGTCAGCAATCTGTTCGGCTTCGCCGATTCCAAGCAGAGCGGCTATCTGGATCTGTCCGCCACGCTGGATCTGGGCGACGGCTTCACGCTGACCCCGCACATCGGCCACCAGAGCGTCAAGAACCTCAGCTCGGCCAGCTACACCGACTACGCCCTGACCCTGACCAAGGACTATGCCGGCTTCACCTTCGGTCTGGCCGCCGTGGGCACCAACACCGACAGCTATGTCGGCGCCGGCAAGAACCTGGGCAAGGACGGCTTGGTCCTGTCGGTCAAGAAGGCCTTCTGACCCCCGCACGTGGAGCGCACTATGAAACTGATTACCGCCATCATCAAACCCTTCAAGCTCGACGAGGTGCGTGAAGCGCTGAGCGCCATTGGCGTGCAGGGCCTGACCGTCACCGAAGTCAAGGGCTTCGGACGCCAGAAGGGCCATACCGAGCTGTACCGCGGCGCCGAGTACGTCGTCGACTTCCTGCCCAAGGTCAAGGTCGAGGCCGCCGTGGCCGACACCGTGGTCGATCAGGTCATCGAGGCGATAGAGAAATCGGCCCGCACCGGCAAGATCGGTGACGGCAAGATTTTTGTGTCGCCGCTCGATCAGGTGGTGCGCATCCGCACCGGTGAAACCGGCGCCGACGCGCTGTGACGCTCCACGGAGAACTCAAAATGATGAAGAAACTCATTGCTGGCCTGGCCTTGAGCCTTGCCGTACTGGCGCCCGCCGCCTGGGCCCAGGATGCCGCTTCGGCGCCTGTGGCCGCCTCGGCCGTGACGGCCCCGGCCGCTGAAGCCGCCCCGGCAACTATGGCCGCGGCACCTGCTGCCGAGGCCGCCTCGGCAGCCGCCGCACCGGCGCCCGTGCCCAACAAGGGTGACACCGCCTGGATGATGCTGTCCACCATCCTCGTGATCCTGATGACCATCCCGGGCCTGGCCCTGTTCTATGGCGGCCTGGTGCGCAGCAAGAACATGCTCAGTGTGCTGATGCAGGTGATGGTGACCTTCTCGATGATCGTCGTGCTGTGGGTCATCTATGGCTACAGCCTGGCCTTCACCGAGGGCAATGCCTTCATCGGCGGCACCGATCGCCTGTTCATGAAGGGCATCTGGGACAACGTCGCCGGCACCTTTGCCAACGCCGCCACCTTCAGCAAAGGCGTGGTGATTCCGGAGCTGGTGTTCGCCGCCTTCCAGGCCACCTTTGCCGGCATCACCGGTGCCCTGATCGTCGGCGCCTTTGCCGAGCGCATCAAGTTCACCGCCGTGCTGGCCTTCATGGCCCTGTGGTTCACCTTCGCCTACCTGCCGATCGCCCACATGGTCTGGTTCTGGATGGGCCCGGACGCCTATGCCAGCAAGGAAGTCGCTGACGCGATGACGGCCAAGGCCGGTCTGCTGTGGCAGTGGGGCGCGCTGGACTTCGCCGGCGGCACCGTGGTGCACATCAATGCCGCCGTCGCCGGTCTGGTCGGTGCCTTCATGATCGGCAAGCGCGTCGGTTACGGCCGCGAGTCGTTCACGCCGCACTCGCTGACCCTGACCATGGTCGGTGCCGCCCTGCTGTGGGTGGGCTGGTTCGGCTTCAACGCCGGCTCGGCACTGGAAGCCAATGGCTTTGCCGCCCTGGCCTTCATCAACACCTTTGTGGCCACGGCAGCCGCGGTGCTGGCCTGGTGCGTCGGTGAGGCGCTGACCAAGGGCAAGGCCTCGATGCTGGGTGCAGCGTCGGGTGCCGTCGCCGGCCTGGTGGCCATCACGCCGGCTGCCGGCAACGTCGGTGTCGGCGGTGCGCTGGTCATCGGCATCGTTGCCAGCTTCGCCTGCCTGTGGGGTGTGAACGGCCTGAAGAAGATGCTGGGCATGGACGACTCGCTGGACGTGTTCGGCATCCACGGCGTGGGCGGCATCGTCGGCGCCCTGCTGACCGGCGTGTTCAACTCGCCGAACCTGGGCGGCCCGAGCGCCGTTGGCGACTGGGTCACGGTGTCCATGGTGGCCCCCGAGGCCTACTCGATCGCCGCACAAGTGTGGATTCAGCTCAAGGGCGTGCTCGTGACCATCGTCTGGTCCGGCGTGGTCTCGCTGATCGCCTTCAAGCTGGTGGACATGGTGATAGGCCTGCGCGTCACCGAAGAGGAAGAACGCGAAGGTCTGGACATCAGCTCGCACGGCGAGACGGCGTACCACAAGTAAAAGCTGGCTCTGCCAACGCAAAAGCCACCCGCGAGGGTGGCTTTTTTCATGGCCGGCTGAAATGTCAGGGCTGCAAGGTCGCCATCACCTCGCCCATGCGCACCGCGCCGGCCGGCGCCCAGGCCGGGTTGAACACGGTCCGGCCCTTGGGGAACAGCAGCACCACGGTCGAGCCGAGCAGGAAGCGGCCCATCTCGTCGCCCTGTTTCAACACCACTTCGTCGGCGGTGTAGGCCCATTCACGCACCTCGCCGCTGCGCGGAGGATTGACCACCCCATGCCAGACGGTGGCCATGCTGCCGACGATGGTCGCGCCCACCAGCACCAGCACAAAGGGCCCGTGCGGCGAGTCGAAGTGGCAGACCACCCGCTCGTTGCGAGCGAACAGGCCCGGTACGCCGCGCGCCGTGGTCGGGTTGACCGAGAACAGCTCGCCCGGCACATGGATCATCCGCGTCAGCCGGCCATCGCAGGGCATGTGGATGCGGTGATAGTCCTTGGGTGACAGATAGATCGTTGCGAAGCTGCCACCCTCGAAAGGCTTGGCCAGTGCCGCGTCGCCACCCACCAGGGCGGTGGTCGAGTACTGGTGGCCCTTGGCCTGGAAGATCTGGTCGAGCTGGATCTCGCCGAACTGGCTGATCGCGCCGTCCACCGGGCAGACCCACTCGGCCGCCGCCAGCGGCCGGACGCCCGGCTTCAGTGCTCGTGTGAAGAATTCGTTGAAGCTGGCATAGGCGGCGGGATCCGAATCGGCCGCCTCGGCCATGTTCACGCCGTAGCGGCCTATGAACCAGCGTATCAGCCGGGTCGTGCGCTCGCCACGGCGCGCCGAGGCGACGCGGCCGGCAAAACGGGTCAGCGCCGCTTTGGGCATCAGGTATTGCGGCAGTACGGCCAGACGTTCGAACAAGAGGCGCTACCCGGAGTTGCGGTTGGGGGGCAATTGTAGAGAGGCTTTCCGGTGCTGATGGACGCATTGCACGGCCCCCTGCCTGAGTGACAATCGGGAGGTCAAATGAACTCCATCCGCATGAACGAAGTGGCCGCCCGCGTGGTGGCCTGGCACAACCGTCATCCCCTGGCGCGGCGCATCACGTCCGCTCAGGTGGGTGCCGTTGGCGTGATCGCCCTGCCGTTTGTGACCACGGCCGAACGTGCCGGCGGCACGGTGCGGGCCGATCTGGCGGCACCGCGGGTGGTGGTCGAGCCCAGCTTTGGAGCGCCGCCGGTGCTGGACCATGTGGTGACGCAGGATGAACCTGCGCCTGCCGCTCAGGACGGAGCCAAGGCCAGCCTGCGCGAACGGGCGATGGCGGTCGTGGCCGGTGAGCAGCCGGCACCGAGCGCGCCCGCTGTCGCGGCTACCGCGGAAGCCCCGCAGGACAGAGGGGGCTGGCTGGGGGCGCTACGGCGCCTGCTGTGGCCCCGGTCGCGGGCCGGCTTCGAGCCGGTGTTCAGCGAGGATTTCATTGCCCCGCTGCGCCCCAGGCAGGTGGCGCGCTGGGCCCTGCAGCATGGCAGCACCACCCGACCGGGCGAGCCAGCCTGGCCGCAGCGCGAGGTGCTGGCCGATCCGGCCCTGCAGTCCAAGGCCTCGGGCAAGCCCGGCGTTGAGTCGGTCACGCTGTACCTGGTGACGGCTGCGATTGATACGCCAAGCAAGCGCTTGCGTGTGCTGCTCGGGCGCAATGGCACGATCAAGGTGCTCGGCCGGCGCGACTGGAGCCTGCCGCGCCTGTTGATGGGTGGCGCACTGTTGCCGGCTCTGCTGGCCGGAGCCGTCTGGCTCTTTTTGGCGGGGGGTGAGCCGGAGGCCGGCCCCGAGGCCGTGCATCCGCCGCCGGCTGCATCAGCGGTACCGGCCAGTGCTCCGACGCCGAGCCCGAATATTGCCGCGCCGGCGGCCTCACCCGTCCTCGTCATCGCCGATGCTCCGGCCTCGGCGCCGATACCGGCTGCACCAGTCCCCACGGCGGCATCGGCTGCTGCACCTGCACCACCGGCCAGCGAGGCCCTGGCGGACAAGACCCGGCCCTCGCGCACCAAGCCGCTGCTGTCCGACGAGGCGCGCCAGGCCGCCATGGCCGAAGGCAAGCAGATGCGCGCCTCAGACCCGTTGCCGCCTGCGCGCACACCGCGCCCGGCAGCTTCTGCCCCGGCGCCCAAGCCGAGCAAGGCGCCCGATCCGGGCCCGCTGGCCATTCCGGCCACGCCGCAGGCCGATCGCGGTCCGTCTGACGCCGCACAGCGGCCACCTCAGGGGGGCAGTGCGCCGGCCACCGCCAAGTTCTATGCCCTGGTCACCAAGCCCAGCTTCTCCAAGGTCGATGCGGAGGCTCGCATGGTCCTGCTGCGCGCCGGAGCGGCCAACGCCATTGCCCCGGCCGGCACGCGCATCGAGCTGATCCAGGCCCGCCAGGCCTGGCAGGCCGTCTGGTGGCCTTTTGCCAAGCGCGACGACGCCGAGCGCGCCCGCAATCTGCTGGCGGTGCGCGGCGTTCAGGTCGATCTGGTGGAGTTCTGATGATCTCTGCCGAGCAGGCGCTGTTTCATATCGCCTTCTACAAATTCGTCGAACTCGACGATGTGGATGCGGTGGTCGAGCGGGTGCGCGGGCTGACCCGCGAACTGCTGGGCAGCGTGCTGCTGGCGGGGGAGGGCATCAACGGCGTGCTGGCCGGCGAGGCGCCGGCCTTGGATGCCTTCGAGCAGACCCTGCTCGAAGACGCGCGCTTTGCGGGCATGGTCTTCAAGCGCAGCACCTGCCGCACCGCACCGTTCGCCCGCATCAAGGTGCACAGGAAGCGCGAGATCGTGGCTTTCGGTGTCGATGGGGTGTCAGGTCTGAAGCCATCGACCGAGGACAAGAGTCATGTGAGCCCTCCGCAATGGCGCGAGTTGATTGCCCGCGACGATGTGGTGCTGCTGGACAACCGCAACAGCTTCGAATGGCGGCTGGGCCGCTTCAACAAGGCGATCGACCCGCAGGTGGCCAATTTCCGTGACTTCGCGGCCTATGTGCAGGCCCATGCACCGCAGTGGCAGGCCGAGCACAAGCGGGTGGCGATGTACTGCACCGGCGGCATACGCTGCGAGAAGACCAGCGCCTGGATGCAGGGCCTGGGCCTGGAGGTCTATCAGCTCGAGGGCGGCATCCTCAACTATTTTCAGTCGATGCCGGACGCCATGGCCGACTGGCAGGGCGAGTGCTTCGTCTTCGACAACCGTGTGGCGCTGGACACGCAGCTGCAGGAAACCGCGACCACGGCCGAGCAGGTCTATGCCGGCGACCAGGACGAGGCCTGGCGGCTTGAGCGAGCCAAGCGCCTGGACGCCGCCGGCGAGCCATGAGCGGCATGCTGCCGGCGCGCGACGGCGTCAGCCCCAGCTGCATCGCCCTGCCGCCCGGCGACTGGCCCACGGTGCTGGCCTTTTTGCAGCAGCGCTTCGCCCATGTGGCGGCCGATGACTGGTGCCGACGCATGCTGTGCGGCGAGGTGCTGGACGCGCAAGGCCTGACCCTGGCACCGGACGCCGGTTACCGGCCCCATGCCAGGCTCTTCTACTACCGCAGCCTGCCCGCCGAGCAGCCGATTCCGTTCGACGAGCGCATCCTGTTCCAGGACGAGCTGCTGGTCGCGGTCGACAAACCGCACTTCCTGCCGGTCACCCCGGGCGGCCGCTATCTGCAGGAGACGCTGCTGGTACGGCTGAAGCGCCGCCTGGGCCTGGATGAGCTGCAGCCCTTGCACCGGCTCGACCGCGAAACGGCTGGCCTGGTGCTCTTCAGCGTGCAGCCGACCACCCGCAATGCCTATCACGCCCTGTTCCGTGAGCGCGAAGTGAGCAAGTGCTACGAAGCCATCGCGCCCTGGCGTGACGATCTGCAGCTACCGCTGATCCGCAGCAGCCGGCTGGCCGAGGGCGCATCGTTCATGCGCATGCAGGAGGTGCCCGGCCAGCCGAACGCCCATACCCGCATCAGCCTGCTGGAACGGCAGGGCGGGCTGGCTCGCTACCGGCTGGAGCCCGAGACCGGCCAGCGCCACCAGCTGCGCGTCCACATGTGTGCGCTGGGCCTGCCCATCGTCAATGACCAGATCTACCCGGTGCACCAACCGGAGCTGGCGGAGAACGACTACAGCCGGCCGCTGCAGCTGCTGGCCCGGACGCTGGCGTTCACCGATCCGTTCAGCGGCCAGGTTCGCCGCTTCGAGAGCGGGTTGAGTCTGCGCTTCTGATCCAAATAAGCCGCGGCCTGGGGCTTGGCTTGACGCCAATCGGCCCCAAGTGCCCTGGTCCTAGAATCAATCACCCCCGCACCCGGCCCGGCCTCCACCATGGTTCCTCATCTCGTCACCGCATTGAACGGCCCCATCAACGAACTGGAGGCCCGCGTCCTGGAGTCCATGCCGGCCACCGAGCGCTGGTTCCGGCTCGAGTGGATGGAGCACACGCCGCCGTTCTACACCTCGGTGGACATCCGCAACGCCGGCTTCAAGCTGGCGCCGGTGGACACCAATCTTTTCCCGGGCGGCTTCAACAACCTGACCCCCGAGATGCTGCCGCTGGCGGTGCAGGCGGCGATGGCGGCGATCGAGAAGATCTGCCCCGAGGCCAAGAACCTGTTGCTGATTCCCGAGAACCACACCCGCAACTCCTTCTACCTGACGAATGTGCGGCGGCTGATACAGATCTTCACCCAGGCCGGGCTGAATGTGCGCCTGGGCTCGCTGGACGAGAGCGTCAAGGCACCGACCGCCATCCAGCTGCCCGATGGCAGCGAGCTGACGGTCGAGCCGCTGGTGCGCACCCGCGGGCGCCTGGGGCTGAAGGACTTCGACCCCTGCACCATCCTGCTCAACAACGACCTGTCCACCGGCCTGCCCCAGGTGCTGGAGGGCCTGCACGAGCAATACCTGCTGCCGCCGCTGCATGCCGGCTGGGCGGTGCGGCGCAAGTCGGTGCACTTCCGCGCCTATGAAGAGGTGGCGAAGAAGTTCGCCAAGCTGCTGGGCATGGACCCCTGGCTGATCAATCCGATGTTCTCGACCACGACGGACCTGAACTTCGCCGAGGGCACCGGCCTGGACGCGCTGCAGACGCAGGCCGACGCGCTGCTGTCCAAGGTGCGGCGCAAGTACAAGGAGTACGGCATCCAGGAAAAGCCCTTCATCGTCATCAAGCCCGACTCCGGCACCGAGGGCTTCGGCCTGATGACGGTGCGCGACGCCAAGGAGCTGGCCGACCTGAACCTGAAGGCCCGCGCCAAGCTGGGTGCCAGCGGGCGCGGCCTGGAGGTCAGCTCGGTGATTCTGCAGGAGGGCGTGCCGACCTACGAGCGCGTCAACGAGGCGGTGGCCGAGCCGGTGGTCTACATGATCGACCGCTATGTGGTCGGCGGCTTCTACCGCGTCCATGCCGAGCGCGGCCGCGACGAGAACCTCAATACCCCGGGCTCGAGTTATGTGCCGCTGGCCTTTGCCGAGTCGGGCCAGCTGCCGCGCCTCGGAGAGAAGCCCGGCGCCAGTGCGCCGAACCGCTTCTATATGTATGGCGTGATCGCCAGGCTGGCGATGCTGGCGGCCAGCTACGAGCTGGAGACGACCGACCCCGATGCGGAGCAGTACGACTGAGGGGCCGGGTGCGATGTTGCACCGCAACATTCCGCCGCGACAACAGTTGTGATCCGTTCGGGGCCAAGCGCACAATAGCCGCTTTCCAGCCGCCGGCCATGCCACCCGTCATGGCCCCGTATTTGTGAGTTCATCTTCCCACGACAGCCGCTCGCCCTCCGTCATGGCGGCTATGACCCTGGGGGCGCTGGGCGTCGTCTATGGCGACATCGGCACCAGCCCGCTGTATGCGCTGAAGGAAGTGTTCCACGGCGGCCATGTCAGCCCCACGCACGACAACATCCTGGGCGTGCTGTCGCTGATCTTCTGGACGATGACCATCATCGTCTCGATCAAATACGTGCTGCTGATACTGCGCGCCGACAACAATGGCGAGGGCGGCCTGATTGCCATGCTTGCCCTGGCCACCAATGCCGTCAACCACAAGCCGGAGCTGCGCCGCAGCCTGATGCTGGTGGGCCTGTTCGGCACCGCCATCTTCTATGGCGATGGCGTGATCACCCCGGCGATGACGGTGCTGGGTGCGGTCGAGGGCATAGACGTCTATGCGCCGCAGTTCCACGACCTGATCTTGCCGCTGACCCTGGTCGTGCTGACCGGGCTGTTTGCGGTCCAGCGTTTCGGCACCGGCGGCATCGGCAAGGCCTTCGGGCCGGTGATGCTGGTCTGGTTCGCCGCGCTGACGGCGCTGGGAATACCGCATATTCTTGAAAACCCCCATGTGCTGGTGGCCGTCAATCCGGCCTACGCGGCAACGTTTTGCATGCAGCACAAATGGGTGGCCTTTGTCGCTCTGGGCGCCGTGGTGCTGGTGGTGACCGGTGGCGAGGCGCTCTATGCCGACCTCGGCCATTTCGGCAAGAAGCCGATACGCATTGCCTGGTACGGCATCGTCATGCCGGCCCTGGTGGTCAACTACTTCGGCCAGGGCGCGATGCTGCTGGACCATCCCGAGACGGTGAAGAACCCCTTCTTCAATATGGCGCCGGGCTGGGCCGAGATACCGTTGTTCGTGCTCGCCACCCTGGCCGCCATCGTCGCCTCGCAGGCCCTGATCACGGCGGCCTTCTCGGTCACCAAGCAGGCGATTCAGCTGGGCATACTGCCGCGCATGGCGGTGCGCCACACCTCGGAGCGCGACACCGGCCAGATCTATGTGCCCTTCGTCAACTGGGGTCTGTATGTGTTCATCGTGCTGGCCGTGGTGCTGTTCGGCTCCAGCAGCAAGCTGGCCGGCGCCTACGGCATTGCCGTGACGGTGGACATGACCATCACCACGGTGATGACCTTCTTCGTTATCCGCCACGGCTGGAAGTACCCGCTGCCGCTGTGCATCCTGGCCACCGGCTTCTTCTTTGTCATCGACGTCGCCTTCCTGGGCTCGAACGCGCTGAAGCTGTTTGCCGGCGGTTGGTTCCCGCTGGTCATAGGCGTCGGCATGTTCACGTTGATGCTGACCTGGAAGCAGGGCCGGCGCCTGATGCGCGAGAGCCTGCAGCACGACGCGATCGACCTGAAGGGCTTTCTTGAGGCGGTGTTCATCAGCCCACCGATGCGGGTCAGCGGCACGGCCGTGTTCCTGACCGCCGATCAGGGGCTGACCCCCAACGCCCTGCTGCACAACCTCAAGCACAACAAGGTGCTGCATGAGCAGAACCTGTTCGTCACCGTCAAGCACCACGAGGTGCCATGGGTGCCGCTGGCCAAGCGCATCGAGGTCGAGGCCCTGGGCCAGGAATGCTGGCAGGTGATGCTGCACTTCGGCTTCAAGGACGAGCCCGATGTGCCGCAGGCGCTGAAGCTGCTGGAAAAGCGCGGCGTGCTGCTGGAGGAAATGGAGACCAGCTACTTCCTGTCCCGCGACATCGTCATCCCGACCATGGGCAGCGGCATGGCAATGTGGCGCGAGCAGCTGTTCGCCAGCATGCACCGCAATGCCTCCGGCGTGGCCGACTTCCTGAACCTGCCGACCAATCGGATTGTGGAGCTGGGGTCAAAGGTTGAGATTTGAGTGCTAGTCGTTTGGCCTCCAGCCAAACGCCACCCTCGGTAAAAACCCGCCCCACAAATCAGGGGTAGGACTATCCCCCGCTCTTAAGTGAAAAAAGTCACACTTCACGCACAATGAGTTCACAAGATTTGCGCGATCACTCAGAAGGTGGGTCGCGGCTTTCGTAGCGAAGCTACCCAAACTTTTAGGGATCCCGTAATGAATCTGTTCCGCAAATCCGCCCTTGCGCTGGCGATTGCCGCCGCCGCCGGCTCCGCCTCGGCCACCGTGATCAGCTTTGACAACCTGGCCGGGTTGCAAGGCAGCACCTTCACCAGCTATACGGAATCCGGCTTCACCGTCGATTCACTGCTGGGCAAGTGGCTGGTTGCCAAGAACTACGGCGCGCCGGTGCCCGACATCTTCTCGGGCAAGGGCTGGGGTACCGCCTCGGCGTCGATCGAGGTGACCGGCGGCATGTTCACCTTCGGCTCGGTGGATCTGTCGGCCAATCTGGGCAATGCCAGCTACACCTTCGAGGGCTCGCTCGGTGGCGTTTCGCAGTTCACACAGAGCGGCGTGCGCAGCTGCGGCGGCTGCAATGGGCTGTTTGCCACCATCGGCAGCAGCTTCTCTTCGGTCGTCATCGACAGCCTGAAGATCTCCATCACCGGCCTGGGCAGCTCTTACAACGTGGACAACATCAATGTCACGGCCCAGGTGGTGCCCGAACCCGCGACCTATGGCCTGATGCTGGCCGGTCTGCTGGCCGTGGGCACGATAGCCCGCCGCCGCCGCACGTCCTGAACGGCGCCTGTCGGACAGCAAGAAAGAGGCCCGCGGGCCTCTTTTTACTTTGGGGTTTCAATTCAGCACGGTGACCGCTCCGCCATGGGCCGTCACCCGTACCACGGCGCCGGGGCCTAGCGCCTGCCAGCCCTCGCTGCCATCCTCCAGCGGCTCCGAGGCGACGATGGTTCCCTCACGGTGCTGGCGCACATAGAGCGTGGGCGGCTTGTCATCGCTGGAGAAGCGGAAGGCGTGCACCGATTCGCCGTCGGACAGCGCCGCGGCAAAGCGCAGCGGCGCGTCGATGCCGTCGCGCCGCATCAGGGCCAGCGTGTCGTCCAGCACGCCCTGCACCGCCTCGGGCGCGGGCATGCCGCCATCCATGCGCTGCAAGGCCAGCAGGAACAGTAGCTCCGAGTCGGTGGCGCCGCGGCGGGCCGCATACATCTCGTCATTGAGCAGAGCCTCCAGCGTGCGGCGCACCTGGGCATAGCCGCCGATCTGGCCGTTGTGCATGAACATATGGCGGCCGTGGCGGAAGGGGTGGCAGTTCTGCCTGGCGATGGCGGTGCCGGTGGCGGCGCGCACATGGGCGAAGAACAGGCTGGAGCGCACGCTTGAGCACAGGGCCAGCAGGTTCTCGTCCGACCAGGCCGGCATGACCTCGCGATAGACACCCGGCTCGCTGCGTTCGCCATACCAGCCGACGCCGAAGCCGTCGCCGTTGGTCACCGTCTTGGCCTGGTCGGCGCGCAGCGACTGGCGCACCAGCGAGTGCTGCGGTGCGCACACCAGCTCGTCGAGAAAGATCGGCTGACCGAGGTAGGCGACGAATCGGCACATGGGCGGGCACCTGTGAAGCTGAAATCAAGGGACATATCGGCGTTTTGCGCCGACGCTGGATAGCCTGGGTATGCTCCAGCCTATGCGAAATTGGCTCAACGATCTGTCTGTTTCATCGGCGGTTGCCGGATTTGTCGCGGTATTGGTGGGTTTCACCAGCTCGGTGGCCATCGTCTTCCAGGCCGCCCAGGCGCTGGGGGCGACACCCGCACAAACCACTTCCTGGATGTGGGCCCTGGGCCTGGGCATGGGACTGACCAGCCTGGGCCTGTCGCTGTGGTACCGCCAGCCGGTGCTGACCGCATGGTCCACGCCGGGTGCGGCCCTGCTGGCCGGCACCGCCGGTGTGACCATGCCGGAGGCGATCGGCGCCTTCCTGATCTGCGCGCTGCTGATCACCTTGGCCGGGGCGACGCGGGCCTTCGAGCGGGTGATGGACCGCATTCCGCTGGCCGTGGCCTCGGCACTGCTGGCCGGCGTGCTGGCCAAGTTCGGCCTGGACGCCGTGCTCAGCACCAAGAGCGAGCCGCTGCTGGTCGTGCCCATGGCCCTGGCCTATCTGGCGGGCCGCCGCTGGTGGCCGCGCTACGCGGTGCCCACGGTGCTGGTGGTGGGCGTCATTGCCGCGGCACTGCAGGGCCGGCTGCAGATGTCGGCCGTGACCTGGGCCTGGGCGATGCCGGTGTGGACCACGCCGACCTTCAGCGTCTCGGCCCTGATCGGCGTTGCCCTGCCTTTGTTCCTGGTCACCATGGCCTCGCAGAATCTGCCCGGCGTGGCCGCGCAACGCGCCTCGGGCTACCAGACCCCGGTCTCGCCGACGATCACCGTCACCGGCCTGGCCTCGCTGGTGCTGGCGCCGTTCGGTGGCTATGCGCTGAACCTGGCCGCCATCACCGCCGCCATCTGCATGGGCCGCGAGGCGCATGAAGACCCGGCCAAGCGTTACACCGCCTCGGTGATGGCCGGCCTGTTCTATATCGCCCTGGGCCTGGCCGGCGGTGCGGTGGTCGGCCTGTTGGCGGCCTTTCCGCGCGAGCTGGTGGCGGCGGTGGCAGGGCTTGCCCTGCTGGGCACGATTGCCGGCGGCCTGGCCACCGCACTGAAGGTCGAGGCGCATCGCGACGCCGCGATCCTGACTTTTCTGGTCACCCTGTCGGGCCTGTCGCTGGCCGGCATAGGCTCCGCTTTCTGGGGTGTGGTCGCCGGCAGCCTGGCGCTGCTGGTGCAACACTACCGCTCACGCATCTGATGAATCACAGGGACAAAACATGAAACTCCTCTTCGTCGCCGACCCGCTGGAGTCCTTCAAGATCTACAAGGACACGACCTTTTCGATGATGCGCGAGGCCGCCCGGCGTGGCCACCAGATCTGGGCCTGCGAGCCCAAGGATCTGGTCTGGCGCCAGGGCAGCCGGGTCGTGGCCCGGGCCGCACGCGCGATCACGCTGACCGGTGACGCGCACGACTGGTTCGCGGTGGCGACGACGGCCGAGCTGGCCCTGGCCGACACCGACGCGATCGTGATGCGCAAGGATCCGCCCTTCGACAGCGAGTTCTTCTACGCCACCCACCTGCTGGGGCAGGCCGAGCGCGAGGGCGCGCGGGTGTTCAACAAGCCGGCGGCGCTGCGCGACCACCCCGAGAAGCTGGCCATCCTGGAGTTCCCGCAATACATTACGCCCACGCTGGTGACGCGCAGCGAGGAGGCGATACGCGCCTTCCATGCAGAGCACCGTGACATCATCCTGAAGCCGCTGGACGGCATGGGCGGCATGGGCATCTTCCGGGTCGGGCCCGATGGCCTGAATCTGGGCTCCATCACCGAGACCTTGAACAAGGGCGGCGCCGAGACGGTGATGGTGCAGCGCTACCTGCCCGAGATCGTCAAGGGTGACAAGCGGGTGCTGGTGATAGGGGGGCAGGTTGTGCCCTTCTGTCTGGCGCGGATTCCGCAGGGCTCCGAGGTGCGCGGCAACCTGGCCGTTGGCGGCAAGGGCGTGGCCCAGGCTATCAGCGCGCGCGATCGCGAGATCGCCGAGGCGCTGGGGCCTGTACTCGCCGCGCGCGGCCTGCTGCTGGTCGGCCTGGACGTCATAGGCGACTGCCTGACCGAGATCAACGTCACCAGCCCGACCTGCTTCCAGGAGATCCACGACCAGACCGGCTTCGACGTGCCCAAGATGTTCATCGACGCGCTGGAGGCCGCGCTGGCCGCGGCTTGATCCGGCTGATCAAGCGCGCAGGAAGTGCAGGCCGCTGAAGCGCTGGCGAAAGGCCGTGACCTGGGGCGCCAGCGCATCGGCCAGCGCATCGGACTCCAGCGCGCCGGCAATCAGGGCCGCCAGCCTCGGCATATCCTCGGGCCCCATGCCCAGCCGCACGATCTCGGGCACGCCCAGGCGCAGGCCGTTGACATCGCCCTTGATGGCGGCCACCCGGGCCAGCGGCAGGCCGATGCCGCAGCTCAGCAGCCGCGCGCGCGCCAGGCGCTTGGCAGCGGCCTGGCCACCGCCCCAGTACCCGGCCTCGATGGCGAACTGATGCGAGGTGGTGGCGCCGCGCTCGCGAGCGAACACCGGCAGGCCCTTGTCGATCAAGGCCTGCGCCAGCGCTTTTGCCGTGGCCTGCATGGCCAGGCCATAGGCTTCGCCGTGCTCCTTCCAGTCGAGCAGGCCCATGGCAAGCGCCGCCGTCTTGCCGGCGTCGAAGTTGGCGGTCAGGCCGGGGTAGGCGATCGCGTCGAGGCGCTCGGCCAGGGCCGCGTCATTGCTGACAATCAGGCCGCCGGGCGGGCCGCCCAGGCTTTTGTAGGTGCTCATCGTCATCACATGGGCGCCCTCGTGCAGCGGGTTGGCCCAGGTGCCGCCGGCAATCATGCCGCTCAGATGGGCGGCGTCGAACATCAGCCGGGCGCCCACGCTGTCGGCAATCTCGCGCACCTGGGCCACCGGATGGGCGAACAGGTTCAGGCTGCCGCCCAGCGTGATCAGCTTCGGCCTGACCTCTCGGGCCAGGGCGGCCAAGGCCGCGACATCGACGCTGTAGCCATCGGCCTGCACCGGCGCCGGCACGGTGCGCAGGCCGTAGAGCCCGGCCGCACCGGCGGCATGGTGGGTGACATGGCCGCCGATCTCGCCGGGCGGGGCGATGATGGCGTCGCCCGGCTGGCAGGTGGCCATGAAGACATAGAGATTGGCCAGTGCGCCCGAGCCGACGCGCACCTCGGCATAGCGGGCCTGGAAGACCTGGGCCGCCAGCTCGGCGGCGATGACCTCGATGCGTTCGATGGCCTCCAGGCCGACCTCGTATTTGTCGCCCGGATAGCCCAGCGAGGCGCGCGAGCCCAGGCCGGCGGCCATCAGCGCTTCGGCGCGCGGGTTCATCACGTTCGTGGCCGGGTTCAGGTTGATGCCCTCGACATCGTGGATGCGGTGGTTCTCGGCCACCAGACGGGCGATCTCGCTGGCTATGCCCGAACTGTCCAGCCCGGCGGCGGCCTGGGCAATGGCCTGCACGTGAGTCTCTACGGCGGTGCTTACCCAGGGGCGGGCTTGGAGCTGAGTCATGGTGATTTCCTGAGCTGAGACAGGGCTTGATGCTGCGGCCAGCCGGCCCGGCGCTCAAGCAAGTTATTCTTGGCCTCAGGCCTAGAAATCCTAGGCCTCGCAACCGAGCGAACGATGGCCGTCAACCCACCCAGCCCCCGCCTGCCGCCCTACCTCGCGTTGCGCGCCTTCGAGGCCGCCGCGCGGCACCAGAGCTTTGCCCGCGCGGCCGAGGAGTTGTGCGTCACGCCGGCGGCCGTGGCGGCCCAGGTCAAGGTGTTGGAGCAGTGGCTGGGCGTCAGTCTGTTCGACCGCCACAGCCAGGGGCTGAGCCTGAAGCCCCAGGCGCAGCGCGCGCTGCCCGCCCTGGCCGCGGCCATCGACCAGCTGGGCCAGGCGGTGCAGACCCTGCGCAGCGAGACCGGCGGCCAGCAGCTGCACGTGGCCGCCTTGCCCGCCTTGGCTCAGCTGTGGCTGACGCCGCGGCTGCCGGCTCTGCAGCAGGCGCTGCCGCAGCTGCAGCTGTCGCTGAGTGCGCTGGAGGTGCCGCCGAACTTCAGCCGCGAGGCCTACGATCTGGCGCTGTTCTATGCACCGCGCTTGAGCAAGGGCTGCCAGCGCATCGTGCTGGCCCAGGACGCGCTGCTGCCGGTCTGCAGTCCGGCTCTGCTGCGCGCGGGCCAGGCCCCGGAACTGGCGGAACAGACCCTGCTGCACGACAGCGTCTGGAACACCGATTGGGCGCGCTGGCTGAAGGCCTCGAACCGCAGCGATGTGCCGGCCCGCGCCGGGCCGCGCTTCTCGCTGTACAGCATGGCGCTGCAGGCGGCGCTGGACGGGCAGGGCGTGCTGATGGGCCGCGCCAGCCTGGTGGCTGCCGCGCTGGCCGAAGGCCGGCTGGTCGCCCCCTGGGGCGAGCCGGTGCCGCTGCCCGAAACCATAGACCTCCTGGTGCCCACGGCCCGCGCCGGGCAAGACCTGACCCAGGCGTTGGTGCGCGCTCTGCAACACTTGAGCGACCCTGCGCGACAAGGGTGAAACAAGGCTGTGCGAAGATCAGCGAAGAATCCTCAGGAGACCCCCAATGATCAACACCCGCGCCGCCGTGGCCTGGAAAGCCGGCTCCCCCTTGACGATAGAAACCGTGCAGCTCGACGGCCCGCGCGATGGCGAGGTGCTGGTCGAGATCAAGGCCACCGGCATCTGCCACACCGACTACTACACGCTGTCGGGCGCCGACCCGGAAGGCATCTTCCCCGCCATCCTGGGCCATGAGGGCGCCGGCGTGGTGCTCGAGGTCGGTGCCGGCGTGCCCTGGCTGAAACCTGGCGACCATGTGATTCCGCTGTACACGCCGGAATGCCGGCAGTGCAAGTTCTGTCTGTCGCGCAAGACCAATCTGTGCCAGGCGATACGCCCGACGCAAGGCAAGGGCCTGATGCCCGACGGCACCTCGCGCTTCTCGATCGATGGCAAGCCCATCTTCCACTACATGGGCACGTCCACCTTTGCCAATCACGTCGTGGTGCCAGGTATTGCGCTGGCCAAGATCCGCCCTGATGCGCCGTTCGACAAGGTCTGCTACATCGGCTGCGGCGTGACCACCGGCGTGGGCGCGGTGCTGTTCACGGCCAAGGTCGAGGCCGGCGCCAATGTGGTCGTGTTCGGTCTGGGCGGCATAGGCCTGAACGTGATCCAGGGCGCCAAGATGGTCGGTGCCGACAAGATCATCGGTGTCGACATCAACCCCAAGCGCCAGGCCCTGGCGCGCCAGTTCGGCATGACCCACTTCATCAATCCCAAGGAAGTGGAGAACGTCGTTGACGCGATCGTGCAGCTGACCGATGGCGGCGCCGACTACAGCTTCGAGTGCATAGGCAACACCCAGGTGATGCGCCAGGCGCTGGAGTGCACGCACAAGGGCTGGGGCCGCAGCATCATCATCGGCGTGGCCGAGGCCGGTGCCGAGATCAGCACCCGGCCGTTCCAGCTGGTGACCGGCCGCAAATGGGAGGGCTCGGCCTTTGGTGGCGCCCGTGGCCGAACCGATGTGCCCAAGATCGTCGACTGGTATATGGACGGCAAGCTCAATATCGACGACCTGATCACGCACAAGCTGCCGCTGGAGCGCATCAACGAGGGCTTCGATCTGATGAAGAGCGGCGAGTCGATACGGTCCGTGGTGATGTTTTGAGCGCCTTGCCTTTCGAGGCCCCCGAGCTGCTGAGCGAGCACGCCTGCTTCGGCGGCGTGCAGCGCTTCTACCGCCATCACTCGCGCGAAATCGGTCTGCCCATGCGCTTCGGCCTGTTCCTGCCGCCGCAGGCACTGGAGCTGGGCGCCAAGCCGGTGCCGCTGCTGATGTTCCTGGCCGGGCTGACCTGCAGCGAGGAGACCTTTGCGACCAAGGCCGGGGCCCAGGCGCTGGCCGCGGAGCTGGGCCTGGCCCTGTTGACGCCCGACACCAGCCCGCGCGGCGCCAATGTGGCCGGCGAGGCCGAAAGTTGGGACTTCGGCGTCGGCGCCGGCTTCTATCTGGACGCCACGTCCGAGCCCTGGTCGCGGCACTGGCGCATGGAAAGCTATCTGCTGCGCGAGCTGCTGCCTCAGGTGCAGGGCGAGTTCGGGCTCGATGCCCGCCGCACCGGCATCTTCGGCCATTCGATGGGCGGCCATGGTGCGCTGACCCTGGCGCTGCGCCATCCAGGCGTATTTGCTTCGCTGTCGGCGTTTGCGCCGATTGCCGCGCCCATGCAGTGCCCCTGGGGCCAGAAGGCGTTCATGGGCTATCTGGGTGCGGACCGCTGCAGCTGGTCAAGGCACGACGCCAGCGAGCTGATGCGCAACCAGAACCGCGCCCCCTATCCGGGCGGCATCCTGATCCATCAGGGCCTGGCCGACAAGTTCCTGGCCGAGCAGCTTTACCCGGAGGCCTTCGAGTCGGCCTGCCTGGCGGCGGACCAGCCCTTGACCCTGAAGCGCGAGCCCGGCTATGACCATGGCTACTACTTCATCGCCAGCTTCATGGCCCAGCATCTGCGGCATCACGCCGCGCAGCTGGCCGCCGTTGGGGCCTAAGGCAGGCGCTGCACCCGGGCCGTCTCGTTGCTGCCTTCCAGTTCAAGGACGAAGCTGCCCAGCACGCCGCGCCGGACCTTCACCCTGGGGTCCTTGAGGTAGAGCACGACCGAGCTGTTGTCCTTCACCTGCCAGACCTGGCCATTGGCCAGCCGGATCAGGCTGTTGGGCCCCCAGCCCTCGACCAGGCCCATGATCTGGCTCTCCACCACGTCCGCCTCGCCCGGGCGCTGTGCCGGCAGACCGAAGGTGTCGGTCCTGGACGGGGCGGCGGCCGAAATGGCTGTCGGTCTGCCCTCGGCGTCACGGGCGGCCAGCGCGTCATAGCAAAGCACGCGCTGGTCCTTGTCGGGGATCGCCCGGCAACGTTGCAGTTCGGCGTTCTGGGCCAGGGCCGGGCCGGCAATCAGGGTGAGCAGCAGGAGCGGAGTGAATTTCATGTCGAGCAGGGCTGTGGGTCAGCGCTTCTTGGTGGTGGACTTGGTGGTTTTCTTCGCCGCCGTCTTGGTGGCCTCGGCCGGCTTGGCGGGCGGATCTTCCTTCTTGTAGTCGCCCAGCGAACTCTTCACCGGGCAGACCGAGAATACCGGGCACTTCTTGCAGCCCACGGCAAGGGCAATCGGGCAAAGCACCATGGCTGTCTCCTGTTTGTGGTCGGCCCCAGCATACAGGCCTCGGCGTCAGTAGTGTGGGGGCAACTCGTCCCTCAGGCTACGGGTGCTCGTGCCATCGCTCGGTGCGCCCTGTTGGCCCAGCCGCGCGATCTCGCGCAGCAGCAGGTCGATCTGCTGCTGCTGGCGCACGATCACCTGGTTCAGCTGGTCCAGCAGGTCTTCGGTGAAGCTGGCCTTGATTTCCAGCTCGGTCAGTCTCTTGTCGGTATCTAGTGATTTGTCCATGGCCCTATTGGACGCCAGCCGCGGGCCGGCTGTGGTTTTGATCACAACAAAGCCCGAGCGGGTGCGCGACAATTGATTGGATGAGCTGCTCGGTGGGCATAGTCCAGGAGGTCCAGACGCATAGCATCGCCCGGTCCTGGGTGGCGCGGGCCGCGTTCGGCCTGGCGCTGTTGCTGCAGGCCCTGGCGGGTGAATCGCTGGCGCTGCCGGCGCGCTCCGCAGCCGCCGAGCTGGCGCCGCAGCGCTGGGCCGGGCTGACCGAGCTGAGTTTTCGCCATCTGCGTCAGGAGCAGGGCCTGCCCAACGAGATCGCCACCGCGGTGGCCGAGGACGGCGACGGTTTTCTGTGGGTCGGCACCCTGGGTGGGCTCGCCCGCTGGGACGGCTACCGCTTCAAGGTCTACAAGGCCGACGGCCGCACGGCCGGTGCGCTGCCCGACAACGTCATCCAGACCCTGCATGGCGACGCCGCCGGCCGTCTGTGGATAGGCACCAGCGCCAGCGGCCTGGTGCGCTACGACGGACAGGAAGACCGTTTCGTGCGCTATCCCGTCGGACCGCAGGGGCTCAGCCATGTCAGCGTGCGCGCGCTGATCGATGACGGCGCGGGTGGCCTATGGGTGGGCACCGAGGGTGGGCTGGACCATCTGGACCCCGCCACCGGCCAGATCCGGCGCCTCAGCGCCCAGGCCGCCCCCGGCCTGCAGGGTGTGCGCGCCCTGCTGCTGGATCGCAGGGGCACGCTGTGGGTGGGCACCCAGCAGGGTCTGTATCGCCGCGCGGCCGGTGCCGGCGGCTTTGTGCCGGTGGGCATGGGCACCTCCGGCGCGGGCCAGCCCGATGCGGTCAGCCTGTTCGAGGACAGCCGTGGCAGCATCTGGGTCGGCAGCTCCCAGCATGGCGCGTTTATCGTTGAGGGCACGGGCCTGCAGGCGCTGCCGGTACAGGAGTCGTCCTCGGCCGCCGGCGATGCGCTGCGGGTGCAGCCGGTGGTGACCATCGTCGAGACGCGCCAGGGCGAGGTCTGGCTGGGCACCCTGGGTCAGGGCATTGTTTCGGTCGATCTGGCCACCCGCCTGACCCGGCGTATCCGCCATCAGGCGACCCTGCCGGTCAGCCTGCCCGACAACGCGGTGCGCGATCTCTACCGCGACCGCTCCGGCCTGATGTGGGTCGCCAGCAACCGGGGCCTGAGCCGCCACGATCCCAGCCAGGCGGCGATTCTGACCATGTTCGGCACCCCGATCTGCGACGTGCCGCTGCAATGTGGCGATGCCCTTTCGCCGGCCAGCACCGAGGTCAGCTGGATACTGCCCATGCCCGATGGGCGCATCTGGCTGGCCACGCACACACAGGGGGTGCTGATCGTCGACCCGTCCGGCGCCCGCGTGGCAGCCCTGAGTCCCGACGCCTCGCGGCCCGATCGGGCACTCCCGCCCGATATCGTGCTGGGGCTGGAACTCAGCCCCCAAGGCCAGGTGTTCATCGCCACCAAGCGGGGCCTTTACCGCGCCAATGCCGAGGGCACCACGGTCGAGCGGGTGCGTATCCCCGGCCGCGATCCCAGAGCCTCGACCTGGGCCTTGCTGGCCGATGGTGACACGCTGTGGATAGGCGGCGAGACCGATGGCCTGTGGCGCCTGGACCTGCGCACCGGCAAGGCGGCGGCGCCGTTGCGCGATGCGGCCCAGCAGCTCACCGACCAGCGTGTGATCGTGCTCGCACGCGGACCGGCCAACCAGCTCTGGATAGGCACCCGCAACGGCCTGAACCGCTATGACACGGCCAGCGGCGTGGTGACGCGCATCAGCCCCGACCCCGAGCGTCCCCAGGGCCTGTCGGCCGGTTTCGTCACGGCCCTGTTCACCGACGCCCAGTCCCGCCTCTGGGTGGGCACCTATGGCGGCGGGGTGAACATCCTGGAGCGCCTGGTCGAGGGCGAGGCGCCGCGCTTTCGCTCGCTGGCAGCCGCCCAGGGCCTGCCCGACGACAGCGTCAATGCCCTGCTGGCCGATGCCGCCGGCCAGGTCTGGGTCAGCACCGACAACGGCCTGGCCACCGTCGATCCGCGCAGCCTGGCGGTGCGCTCGCTCAAGCGTGCCGAGGGCGTGGAGTTCCTGACCTACTGGACCGGCTCGGCCGCGCGCACGGCCGAGGGCGAACTGCTGTTTGGCGGCGCTGGCGGCATGACCATCGTGCGGCCGGAGCGCCTCGCGGCCTGGACCTACCGGCCGCCGGTACGGGTGACCGATCTGCGCATCGGCGGGCAGGACACGCCGCCGGGGCGCTTCCTGGCGGCCGTCGGCCCGTCCCGGCCGGTGCTGCCGGTGTCGGCCCAGGCGAACAGCCTGGCGGTCGAGTTCGCGGCGATGGACTACTCGGCGCCAGAGCGCAATCGCTATGCCTACCGGCTCGAAGGCTTCGAATCGACCTGGGTCGAGACCGATGCCAGCCGCCGCCTGGCCGCCTATACCAATCTGCCCCCCGGCAGCTACCGGTTGCTGCTGCGCGGCTCCAATCGCGACGGCACCTGGAGCGAGACGCCGCTGGCCCTGCCGGTGCGCGTGCAGCCGGCCTGGCACCAGACCCTGTGGTTCCGCGCCGCGGCCCTGCTGACGTTGCTGCTGGCCATGTTCGTGATCGTGCAGGTGCGCACGCGCTGGCTGCGCGCCAGCCAACGCGAGCTTGAGCTCAAGGTCAGCGCGCGTACGGCCGAGCTGGAGCGCATGTCCGAGGCACTGCAGGAGAAATCGCGCGTGCTGGAGCTTGCCAGCATCAGCGATCCGCTGACCGGCCTGTACAACCGCCGCTTCCTGGCCGAGCACATCGAGCCCGCCATCGCCGCCAGCCTGCGCCGTGCCCGCGACAGCCGGCCCGGCCATCCGGTGGACACCGACACCCTGTTTTTCCTGATCGACATCGACCACTTCAAGCGCGTCAATGATTTGTACGGCCATGCCGCCGGCGATGCGGTGCTGGTGCATTTCTGCCGGCGCCTGCAGGCGGTGATGCGCGCCTCCGACTATCTGGTGCGCTGGGGCGGCGAGGAGTTCCTAGCCGTGGCCCGGGACACCGACCGTGCCCGCGCCGAGGAGCTGGCCGAGCGCATCCGCGCCGTTGTGGCCGACTCGCCCTTTGTGCTCGATGACGGCCGCACGCTGAACATCAGCTGCTCGATCGGATTCGCCTGCCTGCCCTTCGTCGCACCCCATCCGCTGGCCCTGTGCTGGCAGGACGTGGTCAAGCTTGCCGATGTGGCCTTGCTGGGCGCCAAGCGGGCCGGGCGCAACGGCTGGGTCGGCCTGTCGGCCGCGCCGCTGGCCCAGGCAGAGCCGCTGCTGGCCCAGGCCCAGGTGGACCCGGCGCTGGCGCTGCGCAGCGGCGACATCGCTGTCGCCAGCAACCGGCCTTTGCCGGCCGTGCTGGAAGCGCTGATGACGCAGGAGGCAGCGGTCGTCCATCCGGGCAACCATGCGGCCACGTCCCAGCCCTCGGGCAGCCTCTCAGGACTCGTCTGATGCCGGCTTGATGCCGTCCATGGCATAACCCCCTAAGTCAGGTGTGTGCAAGTGCTGAAAATCGGTTGACCTGACCCCGGCGTCCTATCAGCATTAGGCTCCCGGCGGCGGTTGAGTCGCCAGCAGCCATCCACACAACGGTATGCGCCAGCCCGGCGGGTCATGGCGATCAAAGGGAGCGTGATGAAGATTTCGTCCATCATCTCGGCCGTAGGCCATGCCGTGCTGTCACTTGCCGCGGGCCACGCCAATGCAGCCCTCAGCTACACACTGACCGATCTCGGCACGCTGGGGGCACCTGGCGCATCCGGGGCCTACAGCCGGGCCTACGGCATCAATGCCGCGGGTCAGATCGTCGGCGTCAGCGGCACCGGCGGCGCCACTCCCCGGGAGCTCGGCTTTGCCTGGACCAGTGGCAACATGACGGCGCTGCCCTCGCTCGACGCCAATGGCGTCTACGGCAGCATTGCCTATGGCATCAACGCCGCAGGCACGGTGGCGGGCTCGGGTTACACCACAGGAGCGGCGGCCTACCATGGCATCCAGTGGCAGGCCGGCGTGCCGACCGATCTGGGTCAGGGCGGGGCCTTCAGCGTGGCGTCGGCCATCAACGGTGCAGGCACCCTGGTCGGCTCCGAAGGCAATCAGGCCACGCAGTGGAAGAATGGCGTCAAGACCACGCTGGCGGGCCTGGGCGGCAGCAACAGCAATGCCTATGCCATCAACGACCTGGGCCAGGTCGCAGGCGAAAGCCTGCTGGCGGGCGACCAGGCTTCGCGTGCCGCCCTGTGGACCAATGGCGTTGCGGTCAACCTGGGCACGCTGGCCGGCGGCAGCTACAGCGCTGCCTTGGGCCTGAATGCGCTGGGCCATGTGGTGGGCTATGGCGACAAGAACAACAACCAGAACTTCACCTATGCGTTGCAGTGGAAGAACGGCCAGGTCATCGAGCTCGGCGGCCTGGGGGGCTCGGCGAGCACGGCGCTGGCCATCAACGCCGGTGACCAGATCGTTGGCAGTGCCTGGACGGCGGGCGATGCAGCGGAGCACGCCACGCTGTGGTTCGGCAACAGCCTGCTGGACCTGAACACGGCCGTGACGGGCGGCCTGGGCGGCTTTGCCTACCTCGAGTCGGCCACGGCGCTGAATGACGCCGGCCAGATCGTCGGCTACGGCAAGCTGACGAACGGCAGCACCCGGGCCTTTCTGCTGACCCCGGTGCCCGAACCCGAAACCTATGCGCTGATGATGGCCGGTTTGGGTGTGTTGGGGCTGGTGGCCCGCCGCCGCCGCACTTGAGCGCAAGCCCTCGGAGCGCCTGAGGTAGGGGGTTCCGAGGAGTCTTTGCCCCGAGTCAACGACAATCGGGGCATGGCAGTCCTCTCAATCACCAATGCGCATCTTGCTTTCGGCCACGTGGCCCTGCTCGATGGCGCTTCGTTCTCGCTGGAAGTTGGCGAGCGTGTCGGCCTCATCGGTCGCAATGGCACGGGCAAGTCCTCGCTGCTGAAAATCCTCGCCGGCATCGAAAAGCTCGATGACGGCCTGCTGCAGCTGCAGCAGGGTCTGACCAGCGTCTATGTGCCGCAGGAGCCCGAGCTGCGTGCCGAGGCGACGATCTTCGACGTCGTCAGCGAGGGCGTGGCCGAGGCCAAGGCCTTGCGCGAACGCTATGAGATCCACGACGAGAACGACGACCTCGCCTGGGTGCAGGAGCGCATCGAGCAGATCGGCGCCTGGAACTGGGAGCAGCGCGTCGAGGAGACCCTGCACCGGCTGGACCTGGACGGCGAGCGCGTCATCGGCACCCTGTCCGGCGGGCTGAAGAAGCGCGTGGCCTTGGCCCGTGCTTTGGTCGCCCAGCCCGATGTGCTGCTGCTGGACGAGCCGACCAACCACCTGGACCTGGACGCGATCACCTGGCTGGAAGAGCTGCTGAACAGCTTCAAGGGCTCGCTGCTCCTGATCACCCACGATCGCGCGTTTCTGGACAACGTCGCCAACCGCATCATGGAGCTGGACCGCGGTCAGCTGCGCAGCTACCCCGGCAATTTCGCCGCCTTCACCGCCGCCAAGGAATACGAGCTGCAGAACGAGGCGCTGTTCAACGCCCGCTTCGACAAGCTCTTGGCGCAGGAGGAAATCTGGATACGCAAGGGCGTCGAGGCCCGCCGCACACGCAGCGTGGCGCGCATCCAGCGCCTGGACGCGATGCGCCAGGCCCATGCCGCGCGGCGTGACGTGCAGGGCAAGGTCAAGCTGGACATCGACACCGGTGGTGCCAGCGGCAAGATCGTGGCCACCCTGGAGAACGTCTTCAAGAGCTATGGCGGCCGCACCATCGTGCGCGACTTCACCGCTACCATTCTGCGTGGCGACAAGGTCGGCCTGGTGGGGCCCAACGGCGCCGGCAAGACCACGCTGCTGAAGATGATCCTCGGCGAGCTCAAGCCCGACAGCGGCAAGGTCAGCCAGGGCACGAAAATGAGCGTGGCCTATTTCGACCAGATGCGCGACACCTTGGACCTGGATGCGACGCTGGCCGACACCATCAGCCCTGGCAGCGAGTGGATCGAGATCGGCAGCCAGAAAAAGCATGTGAAGAGCTATCTGGGCGACTTCCTGTTCTCGCCGGCGCGGGCCAATTCGCCGGTCAAGAGCCTGTCGGGTGGCGAGCGCAACCGCCTGCTGCTGGCCCGTCTGTTCGCGCGGCCCGCCAATGTGCTGGTGCTGGACGAGCCGACCAATGACCTCGACATCGAGACGCTGGAACTGCTGGAAGAGCTGCTGGACGAATACGACGGCACCGTCTTCCTGGTCAGCCACGACCGGCGCTTTCTCGACAATGTCGTGACCAGCACCATCGTCAGCGAGGGCGATGGCCGCTGGCAGGAATACGAGGGCGGCGTCGAGGACTGGCTGCGCCAGAGCAAGCGTGCGATGGCCATTCGGGCCAAGGAGCAGGCGGCGGCGCCCGCGCCTGTTGCGGCGCCCGCACCCGCTCCCGCGGTGGCCGCGCCGGCAGCCAAGGTCCGCAAGCTCAGCTACAAGGAGCAGCGCGAGCTGGATGAGTTGCCGGCCCGCATCGCCAAGCTGGAGGCCGAGCAGGCCGAACTGAACGCACAGCTGTCCGGCACCGATCTCTACAGCCAGGGCGCCGCCCGCCTGGCCGAGGTGCAGGTGCGCTTTGCCAAGAGCGAGGAAGAGTTGCTGGCTGCGATGGAACGCTGGGAAGAGCTGGGTGCACGCTGAAGACCATCTGCAAGACGCCGAACAGCGCTTTCTGGTGCTGCTCGGCGACAGCCTGGCTCAGGGCGGTTTTGCCCAGCTGCGCTTAAGCAAGCACCGCGGCGCCTCGCGCGATCTGCAGCGCGTCACCGTGCGCGAGGTGCAGCTGAAGGGCCAGGCGGTGCTGTCCTTTCTGTACAAGCACCAGACCAGGGACATCACCAAGAACTTCCGGCCTGACGAGGGCATGGCCCAGTTGCGCGAGCTGCTGTGGAACGAGTTCCAGAACGCCCATCTGCACACGGCGGATCAGGAGATACAGCTGGCCTACAGCCGCAAGGGCAAGGCCAGCCTGCGCGTGGGCAAGGCCAGTGGCGCTGTGGTCTCCGAGGCCGGGCACGACAAGCAGAAGCACCGTTTTCTTGAGCTGAACCGGCCCTTTCTGCATGAGCTGGGCGTGACCAATGCCCAGGGCGAACTGATCCCGGCGATGTCGCGCAAGTGGAAGCAGATCAATAAATTCGTCGAGGTGTTCTCGCACGCGCTGGCAGCATCGAGTCTGGCGACCGAGGGGGCCATCCATGTGGCCGACTTCGGCTCCGGCAAGGGCTATCTGACCTTTGCCATGCACGACTATCTGCGCCATGTGCTGGGTCGTGAGGCCACCGTCACCGGCGTCGAGTTGCGCGAGGACATGGTGGCGCTGTGCAGCGGCGTGATCAAGCGCCTGGGCCTGCAGGGCATGGACTATCACCAGGGCGATGTGCGCAGCTACACGCCACCGGCCTTGAATGTGATGATTGCCTTGCATGCCTGTGACGTGGCCACCGACTACGCGATCCACCTGGGCCTGCGCGCCGGTGCCGACATCATCATGTGCTCGCCCTGCTGCCACAAGCAGCTGCGGCCGCAGATGCAGAGCCCGGGGGTCTTGAGCGGCATGCTGCGCCACGGCATCCACCTGGGCCAGCAGGCCGAGATGGTGACCGACTCCTTGCGCGCGCTGCTGCTCGACGCCTGCGGCTACGACACCCAGGTGTTCGAGTTCGTGGCGCTGGAGCACACCAGCAAGAACAAGATGATTCTGGCCGTCAAGCGCGCAACACCTGGCCCCAATGACGAGGTGGTGGCGCAGATCCGGGACATCAAGGACTTCTATGCCGTGCGCGAGCAGTGTCTGGAGACGCTGCTGCGTGCCGACGGCATCCTGCCGGCAATCGCCTAGCAGGCTAGGGGCGCCTGGCGCGGCGCCTCCACCCGCTTGAGCATCACCGGGCCCAGCAGCAGCCGGCCATCGGTGGCGCGCAGCTCCATCACCAGCTGGTCGGCGGCGGCACCCGTGCCGGCCTTGACGCTCAGATTGGCCGCGACATGCTCGACCTGGCCGGTGCTGGTGTAGCTGCCGAAGAACATGCCCTCACCATTGGGCAGCACGCCGAATTCGCCGCTGTAGTCGAGCTTGGGGCAGCCGCGTTGCAGCACCACCTTGCTGGTGTCGAAGCTGAGCAGCATGTCGGCGTCGGGGGTGGCGCTGGCGTACTGGATCGACTTGGTGCCCTGCCTGTCCTCGCTGGCTGAGGGGCCGGCCGGGCAGACCAGCAGACCCTGGAAGGGGGCGGTGCAGACCGAGGTGGCCTTGGCGCCGGCCAGCCAGAGATAGTCGGCAGAGTCACCGCCGGTGCCACCGGTGCCAGGTCCGCAGGCAGCTAGCGAGAGCACAAGTGCGCACAGCATGGCGCGGTAGAGACTATTCTTCACGGCTCAGTCCTCGTCTTCCGAATAAAAGTAGGCCCCGAAGCGGGCTCTGTGTGTTCTGTCCTCGGGTCTGGCCTTCAGAGCGTCTTCGTCGAAGCGGGCCTGGGCCTCTTGCATCACGCTCTTGAAAGCGTTGCGCCAGGCCTGATTGGAGACCTTGCTCAGGCGTGCCACAGACTCGGCGGTGAGTTGATCGACAAAGATCGATTGCTCCAGAAAGTTGGCCTCGCCCTGTAGGTTCTTGCCGGCGGCGGCTAGGTGGTCGTGCAGATTGTCGGCAAACAGGCCGGCCATTTCTTCCAAACCCTGGCGCGGCGTGAATACTCGGGCCAGCATACGCACGCCCTCCGACGTTTCCTCGACAGCGCCAAGGCGCAGCAGTTCATCCAGCACCGCACGTGGCCGCACATCGCTGCTGACCCTGGCCACCAATTGGTCGAAGCCATCGGCAGCGGTGCCGCGCTCCAGTGTTCTGGGCTTGCCCTCGGCATCCAGCAGCGCCGGTTCGCTGAGCCAGCGCGCTACCACCTGGCTGACCAGGCTCAGTGGCTCGCGTCCGGCTGTTTGATCTTCCTCGGGCGCCAGCCGCGTCAGATTGCGCACATCGCGCCGGTGCACGCCCGACAGCAGGCTCACCGCGCTGTCGGTGGTGGGGCGGCCCAGGCTGTTCAGTTCGTCGTGCGCGGCCTGCAGAAACACCGGCTTCAGCGCCTGGGCGAAGGCGGTGTAGGTCACGCCGTTCTTCAGCAGCAGGCGTGCCAAGGGCCGCATGACCCTGAGCACGCAGGCGAGAACGATATGGGAGCTGGACTGACTCATCCGCGCGGACCTTAACTGATTTTTTGCAGGCTTCGGGCTAGTGCCTGACCAGCAATTCGCAAACGAGATTGACCCGGTGAAATTTGGTGGGATATTATCCCACAACACCAACCCATGGAGTGACTCATGTCTGTCAATCGGCTTTTTCTGATCAGTGCGCTGGTATCCGGCCTGGTCGCCTGTGGTGGCGGCGGTGATGCCGGCCTGCCCAACAACCCCACTGTGACGCTCAGCGGCACGGCGGCCGTGGGCCTGGCAGTGGCGAACGCGCCGCTGAAGGTCAAGTGCCAGGGGGGCAGCGGTGCGGCCACCACCGGCGCCGACGGCAGCTACACCGTCAAGCTGGCCACCGGCAGCCTGCCCTGCGCGGTCGAGGTGCAGTTGCCGGCTGACGGCGGCAAGCTGCACGCGGTGGTGGCCGGCACCGGCGCCAATGCCGTGGCCAATGTGACGCCGCTGACCGAGCTGCAGGCCGCGCGCGTGACGCGCAAGGACATGGTGGCCTTCTTCGACGGCTACGACGCCGCCGCGGCCAAGCTGCTGACGCCGGCGGCGCTGAAGAACGCCCAGGTCGAGGTCACCAGCCTGCTGACCGGCACGGTGGACACCACCAAGCTGAAGGACTTCGTCGCCGACCCGCTGAAGGCCGCCACGCCGGCCAACCCGACCGGCGGCGACGCCCATGACAAGCTGCTGGACCAGTTGCGCGCCAAGCTCAGCAAGGAGAAGTTCAAGGAGATGGTGACCCTGCTGGCCTCGGGCAAACCGCTGCCCGACCCCGCGCCCGGGCCTTTTCAACCCGTTCTCGAGGTTCAGCCCGCCGCGATTTCTCTAGGCATGGGCAGCACGCGCTATTTGCTGGCCTCGATCAACTACCCGGATGGCATCTTCTACATCCGCCAGCCGGTCAGTTGGTCGGTGGTCGAGGTCGACGGCGGCAAGGTCGATGCGATCAGCGGCCTGTACACGGCACCGATGAAACCCGGCACCTACCATGTGCGCGCCACGCGGGACGACTATCCCGCCGTGGTCAAGCTGGTGACGGTGACCGTGACCTACCACGAGTCGCTGGAGCAGAGCAGCCTGTCGGGCATCACGATGGCGCGCAATCTGGTCGTTGACAACGCCTCGTCCTGGGCCAATCTGTGGGCCGACCACAAGCGGCCTTTGAGCAACCCCGAGCCGGCACCCGCTGTGGACTTTGCCAAAAATATGGTCGTGGCCGTGTTCACCGGCAGCCGCCCCCTGGGTTGCTATGCCGTGACCATCACCCGCACCGAGCTGCTGGCCAACAAGCTGCGCGTCGAGTACCAGGAGAACACGCCGCCCAGCGACGTGGTCTGCACGACGGTGATCGCCTCGCCGGCCCACATCGTCGCCGTGCCCAGGACCACCCTGCCGGTCGAGTTCGTGGCCAATCCCTGAGCCATCAATCGACGAACAGCGTCGCCGGGCACTCCAGCATGCCGCGTATCGCCTGAATGAACTCGGCGGCATGCTGACCGTCGACGACGCGGTGATCGAACGAGGAAGACAGATTCATCATCTGCCGCCCGACCACCGCGCCCTGGCGCATCATCGGCCGCTCGACGATGCGGTTGACGCCGACGATGGCCACCTCCGGATGGTTGATCACCGGCGTTGACATGATGCCGCCCAGGGCACCCAGGCTGGTCAAGGTGATCGTCGATCCACTCAGCTCGTCGCGGGTGGCCTTGCCGCTGCGTGCAGCCTCGGCCAGGCGGGCGATCTCGGCCGCACAGCTCCACAAATCATGGGTCTCGGCATGGCGCAGCACCGGCACCATCAAGCCTGCCGGGGTCTGCGCCGCGACGCCCAGGTGCACGGCGCCATAGCGGGTCACCACGCCCTGCTCGTCGTCCAGCCGGGCATTGATCTGTGGGAAGTCGCGTAGCGCATTGACGATGGCGCGCACCAGCAGCGGCAGCACGGTCAGCTTGCCGCGCGTGGCCGCATGCTGGGCGTTGAGCCTGGCGCGCAGCAGCTCCAGCTCGGTGACGTCGATCTCCTCGACGTAGGTGAAGTGTGGAATGCGCCGCTTGGATTCGGCCATCTTCTGCGCGATCTTGCGGCGCAGGCCCACGATCTTGATCGCCTCCTCGCCGTCACGGGCGGCCAGCGGCGCAGCGCGTGCCGCGATGGGCTGCGCCGGCGATGAAGTCCCATGGCGGGCCGCATGGGCTTCCAGGTCCTCGTGCATCACTCTGCCGCCGATGCCGCTGGGAAGCACCTGCTGAATGTCCACGCCCAGCTCCCAGGCGCGGCGGCGCACCGAGGGTGAGGCGATGGCCCGTTCGGTCGGCGAGCGACTGGCCGGTGGCGGTGCCGCCGGTCTTGCAGCAGCTGCCACCGGGGCAGGGGCTCGTGTCGCCGGCGCGGCAGCGGGTGTCGGCGCTGCGGCAGCCGCATCCCCCTCGACCTCGATCCGCACCAGCTCCGACCCCACGGCCATCAGCTGCCCGGCCTCGCCGCCCAGCGCCAGCACCTTGCCATGCACCGGCGACGGAATCTCCACGGTCGCCTTGTCGGTCATCACGTCGGCGACGATCTGGTCCTCGGTGATCTGGTCACCCGGTTGCACGCGCCAGGCCACCAGCTCGACCTCGACAATGCCTTCGCCGATGTCCGGCATCTTGATGATGTGAGTTCCCATCAGGCTTCCATTGCACGTTTGAAGGCCGCTGCTACTCGAGCGGGGCCGGGAAAGTAGTCCCATTCCTGGGCATGGGGGTAGGGCGTGTCCCAGCCGGTGATGCGCTCGATCGGCGCCTCCAGGTGGTAGAAACAGTGCTCCTGCACCAGGGCGCTAAGCTCGGCGCCGAAGCCGCTGGTGCGGGTGGCCTCGTGCAGCACCACGCAGCGCCGCGTCTTCCTGACCGAGTTGATGATGGCGGGCAGGTCCAGCGGCCAGATGCTGCGCAGGTCGATGATCTCGGCGCTGATGCCGGTCTCGTTGGCGGCCGCCTCGGCAACGAAGACCATGGTGCCGTAGGTCAGCACGGTCAGGTCGGTGCCGGGCCTGAATACCGAGGCCGTCTCCAGCGGCAGCGAGTAATAGCCCTCGGGCACCTGGCCCAGCGGGTGATTCGTCCAGGGCACCGACGGCCTGTCGTGGTGGCCGTCGAAGGGGCCGTTGTAAAGCCGTTTCGGCTCCAGAAAGATCACAGGGTCGTCGCACTCGATCGCCGCGATCAGCAGGCCCTTGGCGTCATAGGGGTTGCTGGGCATCACCGTGCGCAGGCCGCAGACGTGGGTGAACAGCGCCTCCGGGCTCTGGCTGTGCGTCTGGCCGCCGTAGATGCCGCCGCCGCAGGGCATGCGCAGCGTGATGGGCGCGGTGAAGTCGCCGGCCGAGCGGTAGCGCAGCCGGGCCGCCTCGGAGACGATCTGATCCGAGGCCGGGTAGAAGTAGTCGGCGAACTGGATCTCGGCCACCGGCCGCAGACCGTAGGCGCCCATGCCCACGGCAATGCCGACGATGCCGCCCTCGGAGATCGGTGCGTCGAACACGCGGGACTTGCCGTACTTGGCCTGCAGGCCTTCGGTGCAGCGGAACACGCCGCCGAAGTAGCCGACGTCCTGGCCGAACACGACCACATCGCCGCTGCGCTCCAGCATCACGTCCATCGCCGAGCGCAGCGCCTGGATCATCGTCATCGCGGTGGTCTTGCCCTCGCTGACGGTGGGCACCACATCGCTTTCGCTGCGCGCGTTCATGTCCGGCCTCCGAGCTTCTGCACCTGCTGCATCTGGTCGCGCAGATGCGGTGGCATGTCTTTGTACACATCCTCGAACATCGAGGCGATGCTGGGCACATGGCCGTGGCCCAGTGTGCCGAAGCGCTCGGCCGCCTTCAGCGCGGCGCTGACCTCGGCCTCCAGCTCCTTCTGCGTGGCCTCATGCTGGGCATCGGACCAATCGCCGCGCAGTGTCAGGTGTTGCCGCAGGCGCGTGATCGGGTCACCCAGCGGGAACTTCGACCAGTCATCTGCCGGCCGGTATTTGCTCGGGTCGTCGGAGGTCGAGTGCGGCCCGGCGCGGTAGGTCACCCACTCGATCAAGGTGGGGCCAAGATTGCTGCGCGCGCGCTCGGCCGCCCATTTCGACACCGCGTAGACGGCCAGGAAGTCATTGCCGTCAACGCGCAGCGAGGCGATGCCGCAGCCGACGCCGCGGGCGGCGAAGGTTGTGGCCTCGCCGCCGGCAATCGCCTGGAAGGTCGAGATCGCCCACTGGTTGTTGACCACGTTCAGTATCACCGGCGCGCGGTAGACATGCGCGAAGGTCAGCGCGGTGTGAAAGTCGGCCTCGGCAGTGGCGCCGTCGCCTATCCAGCCCGAGGCGATGCGCGTGTCGCCCTTGATCGCCGAGGCCATCGCCCAGCCCACGGCCTGGATGAACTGCGTCGCCAGATTGCCGCTGATGCTGAAGAAACCAGCCCGTTTGATCGAGTACATCACCGGCAGCTGCCGGCCCTTCAGCGGGTCGCGCTCGTTGGACAGCAGCTGGCAGATCAGCTCCACCATGTCCACATCGTCGCGGGCCAGCAGCAGGCTTTGCTGGCGGTAGGTCGGGAAGCACATATCGCCCTGGTCAATCGCCAGCGCATGGGCGCTGCCTATCGCCTCCTCGCCCAGGCTTTGCATGTAGAACGACATCTTCTTCTGCCGCTGCGCGATCAGCATGCGGGCGTCGAAGATGCGCGTCTTCAGCATCGCGCGCAGGCCGCGGCGCATCAAGTCGGGCGAGAGCTGCGGGTCCCAGGGGCCCTGGGCCTGGCCGTTCTCGTCGAGCACCCGCACCAGGCTGTAGGCCATGTCGGCGGTGTCGCGCGGGGCGGCGTCCAGTGGCGGCTTGCGCACCTCGCCGGCGGCGGACAGATGGAGGTAGGAGAAATCGGTGTGGCAGCCCGGGCGCCCGGTGGGCTCGGGGACGTGCAGGCGCAGGGCCTGACGCTGCGGTAGCGGCTCGCTCATGATCGCTGACTCCGGCGCCGGCTTGTGGCCGGCTCAGTGCTGAGGTGTGCTGCGCCACCGGGCGGGTGGCCTGCTGGCGCAGGAAGCGGCGGCGCGACGAACGGGGTAGCCGTCCGCCGAGCTGCTTGGGGTCAAGCGTAGCGGATTTTTGAGCGCATGGGCTTCGGTCCGAACCCTCAGGCGCGGGCCCTCAGCGCCGTCCTTATCTGATCCAGCCGCTGCCAGAAGCGGGGCTCCTGGGACGTGGCGAAGTTGATGCGCATCAAGCTGCCGGCCCGCCGTGTCGGACTGAACAGCACGCCCGGTGCGGTCAGCCAGCCTTCGTCGAGCAGGGTCTGCGCCAGTCTCTCGGTGTCCGTGCCCACCTCGAGCCAGCCGAACAGGCCCATCGGTGGGGTGATGAAGCGGCAGCCGGCGTCCAGCGCCAGACGCACCGAGCGCTGGCGGGCCGCCTCCAGCCGTGTCAGCACGCGCTCGGCGTGGCGGCGCAACTGGCCCTGCTCCAGGCACAGCGCGACGGCCCGCTCCAGCAGCGGGCTGGTGGTCAGCGTGCTGATCAGCTTCACGTCGGTGAGCTTTTGCACCTTGTCGGCGCTGGCCGCCAGATAGCCGACGCGAAAACTCGGCGTCAGTATCTTCGAGAAACCGGAGACGTAGATCGTGCGCCGCAGCCCGTCCAGCGCCGACAGCCGCGGCGCATGGTTGGGCGCCAGAAAGGCATAGGTGTCGTCCTCGACGATCTGGAAGTTGTACTGCTCGGCCAGCTTCAGTATCTGGTGGGCCGCGGCCAGCGACAGGGTGTTGCCGGTCGGGTTGTGCAGCACCGACACCGTGACATACATGCGCGGGCTGTGTTCGGCGGCCAGGCGCTGCATGGCCTCCAGGTCGGGGCCATGCTCGCCGCGCGGCACCGGCAGCAGGCGCATGCCGGCCTGGGTGAGGCGTGCGTACTCGATCGCCCAGCCGGGATCGTCGACGAGCACCGCGTCGCCGGGGTTCAGCAGGGTGCGTGTGATCAGGTCCAGCGCGTGGGTGGCGCCGACGGTGGTGATCAGCTGCGGCGCGGTGCAGGCAATGCCCAGATCGGCCAGGCGCTGGGTCAGCGCCGCGCGCAGCCGCGGCTCGCCGGCCGGCTCGCCGTAATGCAGCGCCAGCTGATCGGGGCCGGTGCTCTGGGTGATGACGCGGCGCATCGCGCTTTGCAGCATCGGCAGATCCAGCCAGTCGGTGGGCAGGGTGCCCAGGCCCGGCGCGGTGCGGGCATCGGCCTGGAACATGCCGCGTATCAGCGCGGTGGCGTCTATCGGCGCCAGGCGGAAGGGCTCAGCCGCCGCAGCGGCGGTCTTGCGCACGGTGCCGGTTGCGGTGGCCCGCACCACCGGTTCGCGCACGAAGAAGCCGCGCTGCTTGCGTGCCTCGACCAGGCCGCCGGCCAGCAGCTGGTCATAGGCGGCGACCACGGTGTAGGGGCTGACGCCATGGCGGCGCGCGCACTCGCGTACCGAGGGCAGGCGGGCGCCGGGCAGCAGCAGGCGCTGCTGGATGCGCTCGGCCATGCGCTGGGCCAGTTGCTGGGCCAGTGGGGTGTCGGAGCTGCGCGAGAGCGTGTGGGCGGCGGTGCTCATTGGGTAACCTCCGTGCTTCGCACTGCGGTGCGAGCCCCCTTCGGAACGGCCGGGCGGGTGCTCATGGGCTTGCATGTGCCGGTCGATCAACCAGCACAGTTCGTTGAAATGTCCGGCAAAGTGTACTGGTTCTGTATTGGTTGTCGAGCATAGACTGGGCTCATGACAGCCGATGAACTGCTTGCCCTGCTGACCCTGGCCACGGCCATGAGCTTCACGCCCGGCCCCAACACGACGATGGCAGCCAGCCTGGGCGCCAATCTCGGTTGGCGCGCCGCGATGCGCTTCGTGCTGGGCGTGCCGGTCGGCTGGACGCTGCTGATGCTGGCTTGCGGCCTGGGCCTGGGGGCGCTGGTGATGGCGCTGCCGGCGGTGCGCATCGCCACCCAGGCGCTGGGCCTGGCCTACATGCTGTGGCTGGCCTGGAAGCTGTGGGGCAGCGGTGCGCTGAACAAGGCCGCCAACGCAGGCCTGGACATCGGCTTCACGCAGGGCGTGCTCTTGCAGTTCGTCAACATCAAGGCCTGGATGCTGGCCTTGGCGATGACCTCGGGCTGGATCACCGTGCCGGGCCTGACCGCCGAGATGCTGACCCAGCGTCTGCTGATCGTCTGCGGCGTGATGATGGTGTTCGCGTTGACCAGCAACCTGCTCTATGCGCTGACCGGCTCGCTGCTGCGCGCCTGGCTGGGGCAGGGCGGCCGCCTGCTGGTCTTCAACCGCTGCATGGCCAGCCTGCTATGCCTCACCGCCTTGTGGATGCTGCGCCTGTGAACACGATACGACTGAGTACAAGTGCGTGGAGCCAACCCGCCACGCAAGGCCTGCTGCTGGGCCTGCTGGGCGTCTTCATCTTTGCGCTGAGCATCCCGATGACGCGGCTGGCCAGCGGCAGCAATGCCGCGCCCCAGCTCGATCCGGTGTTCGTCGCGCTGGGCCGGGCGGCCCTGGCAGGTGGATTGGCGGCGCTGTACCTGAAGTTCAGCCGCGCCCGACGGCCGACTCGGGAGCAGCTGAAGCCACTGCTGCTGACCGCCGCCGGCGTGGTGTTCGGCTGGCCGCTGTTTCTGGGTCTGGCGGTGCGCTCGGTCGATGCCGTCCATGCCTCGGTGATCTCGGGCGTGCTGCCGCTGGCCACGGCCACGCTGGGCGCACTGATGCTGCGCCAGCGGCCCAGCCGCGGCTTCTGGGCCTGCGCCATCGCCGGTCTGGGCCTGGTTATCGGCTTTGCCTGGTGGCGCGGCTCGGCCGGTCTTCAAGCGGCCGACGGCCTGCTGCTGCTGGCGGTGCTGAGCGCCTCGTACGGCTATGTCAGCGGCGCACGGCTGTCGCAGCAGCTGAAGCCGGAGCAGGTGATCTCCTGGGTGCTGGTGCTGTCGCTGCCCATCACCGTGCCGGTGGCGCTGTGGACCTGGCCTCAACAGCCGGTCGCGCCCTCGGCCTGGGGCGGCTTTTTGTATGTGTCGGTGTTCTCGATGTGGTTGGGTTTCTTCGCCTGGTACCGGGCACTGGCCCTGGGCGGCACGGTGCGGGTCAGCCAGGTGCAGGTGGTTCAGCCCTTTCTGTCCATGCTGCTGGCCGTGCCGGTGCTGGGCGAGCATCTGGATGGGATGACGGTGCTGTTTGCGGTGGCGGTGCTGTTAGTGGTCTGGGTCGGCAAGCGCATGCCGGTCAATGCGAGGGCAGATTGATGAAGACCTTGGGCATTCTGGGCGGCATGAGCTGGGAATCCAGCGCGCACCTGTACAAGCTGCTGAACCAGGGCGTGGCCGCAAGGCTGGGCGGGTTGCACAGCGCCGATCTGCTGATGCGCAGCGTGGATTTCGCGGCGATCGAGGTCTTGCAGCGCAGCGGCGACTGGGCCGCCGCCGCCGCCCTGCTGGGTGCGGCCGGCGCCGGGCTGAAGGCCGGTGGCGCGCAGGGTCTGCTGATCGCCACCAACACGATGCACAAGGTGGCAGACGAGGTCGAGCGCCTGAGCGGCCTGCCACTGATCCATATCGTCGATGCCACGGCCGATGCCTTGAAGGCCGCCGGCATCCGCCGCGCCGGCCTGCTGGCCACCGCCTACACGATGGAGCAGGATTTCTACCGCGGCCGCATGGCCCAGCGCCACGGCATCGAGCTGCTGGTGCCGCCAGCCCCGCAGCGCGCCGAGGTGCATCGCATCATTTTTGAAGAGCTGTGCCGTGGCCGCATCATCGATGCTTCGCTCGCCTACTACCGCGACGCGGTGCGCCAGCTGGCCGAGCAGGGCGCCGAGGGCGTGATCCTCGGCTGCACCGAGATCTGCCTGCTGCTGGATCCGGCCAAAGAGATCAGCCCGGTGCCGCTGTTCGATGGCACCGCCTTGCACGCCCAATGCGCCATTGATTGGTTGCTCGGTGGTACAACATTCCCCCCGACAGGCGCTTGAGCGCCTGCCTCACGACAAAGCGAGAGCCTTATGAGCACCGTCTGGAAACAAGCCCGCCGCGCCGCGCGCATGAACCCATCCATCATCCGCGAGATCCTCAAGGTCACCGAGAAGCCGGGCATTCTGTCCATGGCCGGTGGCCTGCCCTCGGCCGACACCTTTCCGGTCGATGCGCTGAAGGCGGCCTGTGACAAGGTCCTGAGCGAGAACGCCAAGGAGGCGCTGCAATACGCGGCCAGCGAGGGCTTCGGCCCGCTGCGCGAATGGGTGGCCAGGCGGGTGTCCAGTCTCGGCATCAACGCCGACCCGGACCAGGTGCTGATCACCAGCGGTTCGCAGCAGGGCCTGGATCTGGTCGGCAAGATACTCTGCGACGCTGGTGCGCCGGTGGCCGTTGAAACGCCCACCTACTTGGGGGCGCTGCAGGCTTTCACGCCCTACGAACCCATCTTCACGAGTCTGGCCAGCGACGACCAGGGTCCGCTGCCCGAGGCCTTTGCCAAGCTGCCGCATGACGCGCCGGGCACCCGCTTCGCCTATCTGCTGCCCAACTACCAGAATCCCACCGGCCGGGTGATGGGCCTGGAGCGCCGCCAGGCGGTGATGGCCGCGGCCAAGGCCGCCGGCGTGCCCATCGTCGAAGACAACCCCTATGGCGATCTGTGGTTCGACGAGCCGCCGCTGCCTTCGCTGACCTCGATGTGGCCTGAGGGTTCGATCTATCTGGGCTCCTTCTCCAAGGTGCTGACGCCCGGCTTCCGCCTGGGCTACATCATCGCGCCCAAGGAGCTGTACCCCAAGCTGCTGCAGGCCAAGCAGGCAGCCGATCTGCACACGCCCGGCTTCAACCAGCGCGTGGTCTATGAGGTCGTCAAGAACGGTTTCCTTGACGAGCATGTGCCCAAGATCCGCGCCCGCTACAAGGCCAACCGCGATGCGATGGCGGAGGGCCTGAAGAAGCATCTTCCGCCTGGCTGCGACTGGCAGAGCCCCAAGGGCGGCATGTTCTTCTGGATACGTCTGCCGGCAGGCATGGACGCGATGGCCCTGCTGCCCCAGGCCGTGGAGGCCAATATCGCCTTCGTGCCCGGCGCGGCCTTCTATGCACACACCCCGGACCCGCGCACGCTGCGTCTGTCCTTTGTGACCTTGACGCCGGAGCTGATCGGCGAGGGTGTGGCTATTCTGGGCCGCGTGCTGCATGAGGCGCTGGCCCTGGCGGACGAACCGACGCCATGAGTCGTCAGCGTGCCTTCATGCAGGTCGATGTCTTCACCGACCGGCCGTTGCTGGGCAATCCGCTGGCGGTGGTGATCGACGGCGAAGGGCTGAGCGATGAGCAGATGGCGGCGTTCGCGCGCTGGACGAATCTGTCCGAGACGACCTTCCTGCTGCCGCCCACCGACGCTGCCGCCGACTACCGGGTGCGCATCTTCACCCCTGGCGGCGAGCTGCCGTTTGCCGGCCACCCGACCCTGGGCACGGCGCATTGCTGGCTGGCCCAGGGCGGTCAGCCCCAACTGCGGGACCTGATCGCCCAGCAATGCGGGATCGGTCTGGTGCGCGTCAAGCGCGACGGCACCCGGCTGGCCTTTGCTGCGCCGCCGCTGCGCCGGGGCGGCCCGGTGTCGCCCGAGCTCCATGCCCAGGTGCTGCGCACCCTGCGCCTGCCGGCCGAGGAGGTGCTAGACGTGGTCTGGGTGGACAACGGCCCGCACTGGATCGCCGCCCGCCTGAAGAGCGCCGAGGCCGTGCTGGCGCTGCGACCCGACCCTGCGGCGATAGGCCAGCTGGAGCTGGGCGCCATCGGCCCCTATCCGGCCGGCGCACCGCAGCAATTCGAGGTGCGCGCCTTCGTGCCCGATATGGGGGTGTTTGAAGACCCGGTCTGCGGCAGCCTCAACGCCGGCATGGCGCTGTGGATGATGGAGATGGGCCATGCCGGGGCGAGCTATGTCGTGAGCCAGGGCCAGGTGCTGGGCCGTGACGGCCGCATCCATGTGCGGCGCGAGGGCGCCGACACCTGGGTGGGCGGCGACGTGACGCCGCTGATCACGGGGGCGGTGACGCTGTGAGCCAGGCCGCCGAACTCGATCATCTGGTGATAGGCGCGCGCACCCTGGACGAAGGCGTGGCCTGGTGCGAGGCGACCCTGGGCGTGATACCCGGGCCCGGCGGTAAGCATGGGCTGATGAGCACGCACAACCGCCTGCTGTCGGTGGCCACGCCCGAGTTCCCGCGGGCTTATCTGGAGATCATCGCGACCGACCCCGAGGCACCGGACCCCGGCCGCGTGCGCTGGTTCGATCTGGACGAGGGTCGCGTGCAGCAGCAGCTGAGCCAGGGCCCGCAGCTGCTGCACTGGGTGCTGCGTGTGCCCGACATCAAGAGCGCCCATGGGCAATGGCGGGCGCTGGGTCTGGATGCGGGTGAGTTGCTGCAGGCCTCGCGGCTCACGCCCCACGGCGAGCTGCGCTGGCAGATCGCCGTGCGCAGCGATGGCCGGCGCCTGCTGCAGGGCGCCTTGCCGCTGCTGATCGAATGGGGCGAGGTGCATCCCGCCGACACCATGCCGATCAGCGGTGTGCAGCTGCGTTCGCTGGGTGTCGGTTCGCTGGACGCCGAGTTCGCCCGTCGCGCCCTGGCCCATCTGGGCCTGCAGGGGCTCGGTGGCCACTCGGGAGCCGCCTCGTTTGCCGTGCAACTGGACACCCCCAAGGGCCTGGTGTCACTGCAATCTCTGAGCTGAAGGATAGACAAACATGACTGAAGCGCTCTTCCGAGAAGACTCCAGCCTGCGCGATTGCGAGGCCATGGTCTTGCGCGCCGATGCGCAGGGTGTGGTGCTGGACCGCACCGTGTTCTATCCGCTCGGTGGCGGCCAGGCCGGTGACCGCGGCGAGTTGCGACTGGCCGACGGCACGGCGCTGCAGATTGCTGACACCCGCAAGGGTGTCGAGCCCGACGAGGTGTTGCATGTGCTCGCGCCAGGGCAGGAGGATCAGCTGCAGCACTTCGCCCCCGGCACCATGGTCAAGGCGCAGATCGACTGGGAGCGCCGCTCGCGCCATATGCGGTTTCACACCGCCACCCACCTGCTGTGCGCGCTGGTGCCGCAGCAGGTCGACGGTTGCTCGATCACCGCCGATTACGCGCGGCTGGACTTCCATATGAGCGAGCCGCTGGACAAGGAGACGCTGACCCAGGGCCTGGCGCGCCTGGTGGCCGAGGCGCATCCGGTCAGCCACAGCTGGATCAGCGATGCCGAGCTGGACGCGAATCCGGGGCTGGTGCGCAGCATGAGCGTGCAGCCGCCGCGCGGCTCGGGCCGCGTGCGGGTGCTGAAGATCGAGGGTGTCGATCTTCAGCCCTGTGGCGGCACGCATGTGGCCAACACCGTCGAGATTGGGGCTGTGGTGGTGACCAAAATTGAGAAGAAGTCCGCCATGACTCGAAGAGTCGTGCTGGGCTTTGCCTGAGAGCCCACAGGCCGAGGGCCTGCAGGCAATTGCTCTTAGTTCGCGCTGTACTTCTCCGCGCGGTAGTTGTCGTGGCAGGCCTTGCAGCTCTTGCCCACTTCGCCGACGGCCACCTTGATCTGGTCCAGATTGCCCGCCTTGGCGGCGGTCTCCAGTTTGGCGACCTCGGCAATCATCTTGTCGGAGCCCTCCTTGAACTTGGCGCTCTCCTTCCAGATCTCGGCCTTGGCGCGGTTAGGTGCGCCCTTGTCCGTGCCTTCAGCAAAGCCGGCCCAGGGCAGCTTGGACAGCGTGGCGACGATGTCGGCATGCTCGGCCGCGGCCTTGGCGTCGAACGGCGCACGGCCGCTGGCCATGGCTGCAATGCGGCCGAAATGGCTGGCCATCACGGTGAGGGCGCCTTGGCGATACTTGATCGCGTCTTCGGGCTTCTGGAACTGCGCGGCCGCGGGCAGGGCGACGCAAAGGCCACAGGTCAAAGCAAGCAGAACTCTCTTCATGCGGGGTCTCCGGTGACGTGACGGATGGGGTCAGGGCTCGCGGCCGATGGCCGCGCCGTGGCAGTGTACGCAGACTGGCCAAAGTTTGCTGGGGCTGGACGCGGGCCGCGGTTTTGCGCCATCCTTGGCGCCTGTCGCAATCTGTTCAGGAGCACCTATGCCCGCATCGCCCGAAGCCAGCCTCCGCCCGGTTCGCGTCTGGGACCTGCCCACACGCCTGTTCCACTGGAGCCTGGCGCTGTGCGTGGTGGGCGCTGTCGTCAGCGCCAAGATCGGCGGCAATCTGATGGACTGGCATATGCGCTTGGGCTACGCGGCCTTCACTCTGCTGCTGTTCCGCATCCTGTGGGGTCTGGTCGGCGGGCGCTGGTCGCGCTTCGCCAGCTTCCTCTACAGCCCGCAGGCCTTGATCCGCTATCTGCGTGGCAAGCCTCTGCCGGGCGAGCATTTCGAGGTCGGCCACAGCCCACTCGGCGCGCTGTCGGTGTTCGGCCTGCTGGCGATACTGGCCGCCCAGGTGGGCACCGGCCTGTTTGCCGATGACGAGATTGCCACCACCGGGCCCTTGATACGGTTCGTCAGCGGCGCCACAAGCAGCCTGCTGACCGGCTATCACAAGCACTGGGGGCAGTGGATCATCTACGGGCTGGTGGCCCTGCATGTGCTGGCCATCCTGTTCTATGTGTTCAAGCGCGGCAAGACCCTGGTGCGGCCGATGCTTGTGGGTGACAAGCAGCTCCCCGCCGAGGTGCCGGCCAGTCGCGACGGCGCGGGCTCGCGCCTGCTGGCCCTGATCCTGCTGCTCGCCTGCGCCGGGCTGGTGGCCTGGTTGATAGCCCTGGGTGCCCAGCCGGGCCTGTAGTCTGGGCCTTGCCCTAAACTGCTGGCTGGCCCTCACTCCAATCAATGCAGCCCCCCGTCATTCAACTTCTCACGCCGGACACGGTCGAGCACTGGGATGCCAGCCGGCAAATCCTGCGCGAGTACGCGGCCAGCCTGGGCTTTGATCTGGCCTTCCAGGGTTTCGAGGCTGAGCTGGCCGGTCTGCCCGGCGACTACGCGCCACCCGGCGGCCTGTTCCTGCTGGCCTGGGTCGATGGCGAGCTGGCCGGCTGCGGCGCTTTCCGCAACCTTCCCGATGTGGACTATGCGAATGCCTGCGAGATGAAGCGCCTCTTCGTGCGGCCGGCTTTCCGCGGCTTTGGCCTGGGGCGCCACCTGACCCAGGCGCTGATGGATGGGGCCTCTCAGGCGGGCTATTCGGAGATGCTGCTCGACACGATGGATGATATGGAGGCCGCGCGCGGTCTCTATGAAACCCTGGGCTTCGAGGAAGTGCCGCCGTTCTATTTCAACCCGCTGCCGGGTGCCCACTATCTGAAGGTCTCGTTGACCTGATCACGCTGCCCACCATGTCCGAAGCCTTGTATCAAGTCAGCCTGGCGGTGAACGCCCGAGCCCGCCTCGGCGAATCACCGATGTGGCACCCCACCGAGCAGCAGCTCTACTACGTCGATATTCCGTCGTGCCAGGTCTTGCGCTTCGACCCTGTGACCCAGGGGCTGCGGCGCTGGGATGTGGGCAGCGAGGTGGGGTGCCTGGCACCGCTGGAGGGAGGCGGCCTGTTGCTGGCCCAGCGCGACGGCCTGTGGCGCCTGGATACTGAAACCGGCCAGCGCACTCACATTGCCGCCGCGCCCTACGACACGGTGACGCAGCGCTTCAACGATGGCAAGGCCGATCCGCAGGGCCGCTTTTGGGCGGGCACGGTCTATGAGCCTCGCGAGCCCGCACTGGCCGCGCTGTACCGGTATGCCGACGGCGAGTTCGCGCAGATGGTCGGCGAGGCGGTGACGGCCAATGGCCTGGGCTGGAGCCCGGACGGCCGCACGCTGTACTGGACCGACACGCGCGCCCACACCATTTGGGCCTTCGATTTCGATGGTGCCAGTGGCGCGATCGCCAATCGCCGCGTTTTTTCCACATTTGCCAAGCGCGGCCCCGAGCAGTCTCTGGACGACTACGGCGGCCGGCCCGATGGCGCGGCGGTGGACCTCAAGGGTTGCTACTGGGTGGCCATGTACGAAGGCCAGCGCCTGCTGCAGCTGTCACCTAAGGGTGAGCTGCTGCGCGAGATCGCGCTGCCGGTGCGCTGCCCGACCATGCCCTGCTTCGGCGGCGCCGACCTGCGCACCCTGTATCTGACCAGCGCCAGCGACAAACGCCCGGTCGAGGAACTGGCCGCGCAACCCTGGGCCGGCTGCGTGCTGCAGCTGCGCGTCGAGACGCCGGGCCTGCCGGCGAACTTCGCGCGCCTTGCTTGATCAGGACACCGGATTTGGCGCGCTACGACGCGGTGCGGCAATGACCTGAGACGTCATTGCCGCCATTCCGTCGCGGCCGCAGACTTGCCGTCAAGGTCACCGAAACAGGCTTGCGCGCAGCTCGGGCTTTGGAGGATGACCGGGTTATCACGTATAATTCCGAGGCTTTGCTGCTTGCAGCCCCGAAATTCTTGCTGATCCCGAAGTGCAATGACGACCAGTGCCGCCATGAGTGATCTTGTCAAGAATGACGTAAGTGTCTTGGGGCCCAATGCAGCGGCGAAGGCAGCCCCAAAAGCGGTTGCAAGTTGGGATGATGAGACCGAAGTTGAGGCCGAACGGCGGGCTTTCAAGCCCCTGACCCGCGAAGAAGCGCAGGTTTTGCGGGCCGAGCAGCCGTCGATCTCACCCTGGCGAGTGGTGGCGATGCAAGCCGCCGTGGGCGTGGTGTGTTGTCTGGTCGCGTGGCTGGCAACGGGCAAGGCCGCTGTGGTCTGGTCGGCGCTCTACGGTGTGGCGTCGGTGGTGTTGCCCAGCGCTTTGCTGGCGCGAGGGATGACGAAAAGAGCAGGCTCGGCCGTTGGTGTTGCCATCGGCTTCCTGTTCTGGGAAATGTTGAAGATTGGAGCGGCGATCGCCATGCTGGTGATCGCTGCCAAGGTGGTGCCCAACCTGAGCTGGCCAGCGCTGCTGATCACGATGGTTGTGTGCATGAAAGTGAACTGGTTCGCGCTTCTCTGGCGCGGCCGCTGATTGACGACGAGGCTCAAGACAAACATGGCAACCGAAGGCCACGCAAACGCCCCGAGCGCTGGTGAATACATCATTCACCACCTGCATCACGCGCAAAACCAGCCGCAGCACGGCGTCGTTGACTTCTCCGTCATCAATCTGGACTCGGTGACCTTCACCATCCTGATCGGCGCACTGGGCTGCTTTCTGCTCTGGCTCGCCGCACGCTCGGCCACCTCGGGCCGTCCGGGCCGTTTCCAGGCTGCGGTCGAAATGCTGGTCGAGATGGTCGACAACCAGGCCAAGGGCATCGTGCACAACGCCAACAGCCGCAAGCTGGTGGCCCCGCTGGCCCTGACCGTGTTTGTCTGGATCTTTCTGCTGAACGCGATGGACTTGCTGCCCGTCGACTTGCTGCCCTGGATTTGGCAGACCGTCACCGGCAATCCGCACGCCTATCTGCGCGTGGTGCCCACCGCCGACCTGTCCATCACCATGGGCTTGTCGCTGGGCGTGCTGATCGTCTGCCTGGTCTACAACGTCAAGATCAAGGGCGCCGGCGGCTGGGTGCATGAGCTGTTCTCGGCACCGTTTGGCGACAAGTGGTTCCTCTACCCCGTCAACTTCGCGATGCAGATCATCGAGTTCGTGGCCAAGACCGTGTCTCACGGCATGCGGCTGTTCGGCAATATGTATGCCGGCGAACTGATCTTCCTGCTGATCGCCCTGATGGGCGGCGCCTTTGCCTCGGTCGGCCTGGCCACTGGCATCGCGCTGTTCGTGGGCCACATCATTGCCGGCTTCGTCTGGGCAGCCTTCCACCTGATCATCATCACGCTCCAAGCCTTTGTGTTCATGATGTTGACGCTGGTGTACATCGGGCAAGCCCACGACGCCCACTGATTTTTCAAGTTCTTTCTCTCACCCTTTCTCTATCCCTCTCTAAGGAAACACCATGGAAGTCATTAGCTTTGTTGCTCTCGCCGCTGGTCTGATCATTGGTCTGGGTGCCGTTGGCGCCTGTATCGGTATCGGCATCATGGGCAGCAAGTACCTCGAAGCTGCTGCTCGCCAGCCCGAGCTGATGAATGAACTGCAAACCAAGATGTTCCTGCTGGCCGGTCTGATCGACGCCGCCTTCATTATCGGTACCGGTATCGCTCTGTGGTTCGCAACGGCCAACCCGTTCCTGGCCCAGATTGCCAACCTGCCTAAGTAAGCAAGCCGCACTGCGGCTTGGGCCTGGGCGTCTTTGGCGCCGGGCCACGAGGCTGTGATGTATCCGATCCCCATAGTTTGTGAGGCACCAACGTGAGCATTAACGCTACGCTGATCGCGCAACTGATCGTCTTCCTGATCTTGGTCGGGTTCACGATGAAGTTTGTGTGGCCGCCCATCGTGAAAGCACTGGACGAGCGCGCCGAGAAGATCGCCGCCGGCTTGTCTGCCGCCGACAAGGCCAAGGCCGAGTTGAGCAACGCCAACAAGCGCGTTGAAGAGCAGCTGTCCAGCGCCCGCAACGATGCCGCCCAACGCCTGGCCGACGCCGAGCGCCTGGCGCAATCGATTGTTGAAGAAGCCAAGTCGCGTGCCAGCGATGAAGGCGCCAAAATCATTGCCGCAGCCAAGGCCGAAGCCGAGCAAGAGTCCGTGAAGGCACGTGAAGCCCTGCGTCAGCAGGTCGCCACGCTGGCCGTCAAGGGCGCTGAGGCCATCCTCAAGCGCGAAGTCAACGCCGGTGTTCACGCCGAGTTGCTGACGCGACTGGAGACCGAGCTGTGAGCGACGTAGTTCGCTCCTTTGGAGCTTAGACCATGGCCGAGCTTGCAACCCTTGCCCGCCCCTACGCGGAAGCACTGTTCCAGGTCGCCAGCAAAGGTGATCTGAAGCAGGTCGTCGAGCAGATCGATGCAGTGGCCGCCGTTGCGGCCGATGCTCAGCTGCGCCAGTTCGCCGACAACCCCAAGGCCACGGCCGAACAGGTGATGGATGTGATCGCAGCGGTCGTCAAGACGCCGCTGGGTGACACCGCCAAGAACCTGCTCAGCACCGTGATCGCCAACGGCCGCCTGACCGTGCTGCCCGAAATCGCCGCGCAATTCCATGTGCTGGTGAACGAGCGCTCCGGCGTGTCGGACGCGCAAGTGTTCAGCGCCTTCGCGATCGAGCCCGCCCAGATGGGTGCGCTGGTGGCGACGCTGGAAAAGCGCTTTGGCCGCAAGCTCAATGCCACGGTTCAGATCGAACCTGAGTTGATTGGTGGCATTCGCGTGGTGGTTGGAGACGAAGTGCTCGACACCTCGGTGAAGGCGCGTCTTGAACAAATGAAGGTGGCGCTGGCGGCCTGAGGCCTTTCGGCCCTGCTGCTGCAACACCTGACCCCTCATCCAAACTGCCCCAAGCCGACGGCCCGTGCCGGAAGTGCCAAGCAGACCGGAGAAAAGCAATGCAACTGAATCCCGCAGAAATTTCCGAACTGATCAAGAGCCGCATCGAGGGCCTTGGCACTTCGACCGACATTCGCAATCAGGGCACCGTGGTTTCGGTGACCGACGGCATCGTGCGCGTGCACGGCCTGTCTGATGCGATGCAGGGCGAAATGCTGGAGTTCCCGGCGACTGCCGACGGCACGCCGACCTTCGGTCTGGCCCTGAACCTCGAGCGTGACTCGGTGGGCGCCGTGATCTTGGGCGAATACGAGCACATCTCCGAAGGCGACACAGTCAAGTGCACCGGCCGCATTCTGGAAGTGCCGGTCGGCCCCGAGCTGAAGGGCCGTGTGGTCAACGCACTGGGCCAGCCGATCGACGGCAAGGGTCCGGTCAACGCCAAGCTGTCCGCTCCGATCGAGCGCATCGCCCCGGGCGTGATCGCCCGTAAATCGGTGGACCAGCCGATGCAGACCGGCCTGAAGTCGATCGACTCGATGGTGCCCGTCGGCCGTGGCCAGCGCGAGCTGATCATCGGTGACCGCCAGACCGGCAAGACGGCCGTCGCCATCGACGCCATCATCAACCAGCGCGGTCAGAACATGACCTGCATCTACGTTGCGATCGGCCAGAAGGCTTCGTCGATCAAGAACGTGGTGCGCGCCCTGGAAGCGAACGGCGCGATGGAGTACACCATCGTCGTGGCCGCCTCGGCCGCCGAATCGGCCGCGATGCAATACGTGTCGGCCTACTCGGGTTGCACGATGGGCGAGTACTTCCGCGACCGCGGCGAAGACGCCCTGATCGTTTATGACGATCTGTCCAAGCAGGCCGTTGCCTACCGTCAGGTTTCGCTGCTGCTGCGCCGCCCGCCGGGCCGCGAAGCCTACCCCGGCGACGTGTTCTATCTCCACAGCCGTCTGCTGGAGCGTGCCGCCCGCGTGAACGCCGACTATGTCGAAGCGTTCACCAAGGGTGAAGTGAAGGGCAAGACCGGTTCCTTGACCGCGCTGCCGATCATTGAGACCCAAGCCGGTGACGTGTCGGCCTTCGTGCCCACCAACGTGATCTCGATCACCGACGGCCAGATCTTCCTGGAAACCAGCCTGTTCAACGCCGGTATCCGCCCCGCCATCAACGCCGGTATCTCGGTGTCGCGCGTGGGTTCGTCGGCTCAGACCAAGATCATCAAGGGTCAGTCCGGCGGTATCCGTACCGACCTGGCGCAGTACCGTGAACTGGCTGCGTTCGCGCAGTTCGCCTCGGACCTGGACGAAGCCACCCGCAAGCAGCTGGACCGCGGTGCCCGCGTGACCGAACTGCTGAAGCAGGCTCAGTACTCGCCGCTGCCGATCTCGCTGATGGGCGCCACGCTGTTCGCGGTGAACAAGGGCTTCATGGACGATGTGGACGTGAAGAAGGTTCTGGCCTTCGAAGCTGGTCTGCACACGCACCTGAAGACCAGCCACGCTCCGCTGCTGAAGAAGATCGAAGACAGCAAGGCGCTGGACAAGGACGCCGAAGGCGAACTGTCTGCCGCCGTGGCCGCCTTCAAGAAGTCTTTCGCTTAATCGCCCATGAACCTGCGGGATCGAACTTCAAGCGCCAGCGCGCGGCAAGCGACGTCCCCAACTAGCTAGGAGCATTCATGGCATCAAGCAAGGAAATTCGCGGCAAGATCAAGAGCTTCGAGAACACGAAGAAGATCACCAAGGCCATGGAAATGGTCTCGGTGTCCAAGATGCGCAAGGCGCAAGACCGTGTTCGCGCAGCCCGCCCTTACAGCGAAAAGATCCGCAGCCTGGCCGCCAATCTGTCGCAGGCAACGCCCGAGTACAAGCACCCGTTCATGGTCACCAATGATGCGACGAAGCCGGCTGGCTTCATCGTCATCACGACCGACAAGGGTCTGTGCGGCGGTCTGAACACCAATGTGCTGCGCGCGGTGACGGCCAAGCTGAAGGACCTCGAATCCAAGGGCGTCAAGTCCAAGGCCGTGGCCATCGGCAACAAGGGCCTGGGCTTCCTGAACCGCATCGGCGTGCCGGTGGTGTCGCATCTGACGCAGATGGGCGATCAGCCCCATCTGGAGAAGATGATCGGCCCGGTCAAGGTCCTGCTCGACGCGTATGCGGCAGGCGAGTTGTCGGCGGTCTATCTGTGCTACACGCGCTTCATCAACACGATGAATCAGGAGCCGATGGTGCAGCAACTGCTGCCCTTGTCGTCCGATTCGATGAAGACGGACAAGTCCGAGCATGGTTGGGACTATCTGTATGAGCCCGATGCTCAAACGGTGATCGACGCGCTGCTGCTGCGTTACGTCGAAGCGCTGATCTATCAGTCGGTGGCCGACAACATGGCGTCCGAGCATTCGGCGCGCATGGTGGCGATGAAGGCTGCGACCGACAACGCAGGCAATGTGATCGGCGAACTGAAGCTGATCTACAACCGCACGCGTCAAGCAGCGATCACCAAAGAATTGTCGGAAATCGTGGCGGGTGCGGCGGCTGTTTAAGCCCGGCTCACCAGGACCAAGACTCAAGAATCTGCAAGATTGAAGGATACGAACATGTCGAACGTGCAAATGGAACAGAGCGCAGAGGGCAAGATCGTCCAATGTATCGGCGCGGTGGTGGACGTTGAGTTTCCCCGTAACGCCATGCCCCGCGTCTATGACGCGCTGAAGCTGGTCGGCTCGGACACCGGTCTGACGCTGGAAGTGCAGCAACAGCTGGGCGACGGCGTGGTCCGTACCATTGTGATGGGCTCCTCCGACGGTCTGCGTCGCGGCCTGGCCGTGCGCAACACCGGTGCGGGCATCACCGTGCCCGTGGGTCGTGCGACCCTGGGCCGCATCATGGACGTGCTGGGCAACCCGATCGACGAGCGTGGCCCGGTTGGTCAGGAACTGACCATGCCCATCCACCGCAAGCCGCCGGCCTATGACGAGCTGAGCCCGTCGACCGACCTGCTGGAAACCGGCATCAAGGTGATCGACCTGGTCTGCCCGTTCGCCAAGGGCGGCAAGGTGGGTCTGTTCGGTGGCGCCGGTGTGGGCAAGACCGTGAACATGATGGAACTCATCAACAACATCGCCAAGGCCCACAGCGGTCTGTCGGTGTTCGCTGGTGTGGGTGAGCGTACCCGTGAGGGCAACGACTTCTATCACGAGATGGCCGATTCGGGCGTCGTGAACCTCGAGAAGCTCGAAGACTCCAAGGTCGCCATGGTCTACGGTCAGATGAATGAGCCCCCGGGCAACCGTCTGCGCGTGGCCCTGACCGGTCTGACGATCGCCGAGTCCTTCCGTGATGAAGGCAAGGACGTGCTGTTCTTCGTGGACAACATCTATCGCTACACGCTGGCCGGTACCGAAGTGTCCGCACTGCTGGGCCGTATGCCTTCCGCCGTGGGTTATCAGCCTACGCTGGCAGAAGAAATGGGCCGTCTGCAAGAGCGCATCACCTCGACCAAGGTTGGCTCGATCACCTCGATCCAGGCCGTCTACGTCCCTGCGGATGACTTGACCGACCCCTCGCCTGCCACCACCTTCGCCCACCTGGACTCGACCGTGGTGCTGTCGCGTGACATCGCCTCGCTGGGTATCTATCCGGCCGTGGACCCGCTGGACTCGACCTCGCGTCAGCTTGACCCGAACGTCGTCGGTGAAGAGCACTACAACGTGGCCCGCGCCGTGCAAGGCACGTTGCAGCGCTACAAGGAACTGCGCGACATCATCGCCATTCTGGGCATGGACGAGCTGAGCCCGGAAGACAAGCTGGCCGTGGCCCGTGCCCGCAAGATCCAGCGCTTCCTGTCGCAGCCCTTCCACGTCGCTGAAGTGTTCACCGGCTCGCCCGGCAAGTACGTGCCGCTGAAGGAAACCATCCGCGGCTTCAAGATGATTGTTGCCGGCGAATGCGACAGCTTGCCCGAGCAGGCCTTCTACATGGTCGGCACGATTGACGAAGCCTTCGAAAAGGCCAAGAAGGTCTAATGGCCTTGTGGGACAGGGCTGCCCTCGGGCAGGTCTGTCCCCAACTGACTAGGAATCAAGCATGGCAACCTTTCAAGTCGACGTCGTTTCCGCGGAAGAGTCGATCTTCTCCGGCGAAGCGAAGTTCGTCGCGCTGCCGGGCGAAAACGGCGAGCTGGGCATCCTGCCCCGCCACACGCCGCTGATCACCCGCATCAAGCCCGGCGCGGTGCGCATCCAGCGTCCTGACGGCCAGGAAGAGTTCGTGTTCGTGGCCGGCGGCATTCTGGAAGTGCAGCCCGACCATGTGACCGTGCTGGCCGACACCGCCATCCGTGGCCACGACCTGGACGAAGCCAAGGCGACCGAGGCCAAGAAGATGGCCGAGGAAGCGATGAAGAACGCCAAGAGCGACATCGACTTCGCCAAGGCGCAGGGCGAGTTCGCGGCCATGGCGGCGCAGATTGCGGCGTTGCGCAAGTACCGTAAGAAATAATGTCCTTGGGGACAGACCTTGCTGTGCCCGGCAAGCTCTGTCCTCAACTGATTGGACACCAGTTCAAAACCCGCCCGACGCGAGTCCGGCGGGTTTTATTTCTTTCGAACTCCTGATAACGAGCCTCCACATGAGCAAAGCCTTTGCACCCTCGAAGCACCAAGGCATGGACGCCATCACCATCAGCGCCCCCGATGGGGCGCGTGCCACCGTGATGCTGCAGGGCGGCCATGTGGTCTCGTGGCAGCCGGCCGGTGGGGTCGAGCAGCTCTACTGCTCGCCGACGGCGGTGTTTGCGCCCGGCAAGGCGGTGCGCGGCGGCATCCCGGTGTGCTTTCCGCAGTTCGGTCCGCGCGGCCCACTGCCCCAGCATGGCTTTGCACGCACCTTGCCCTGGCAGCTGATGATGGCCGAGCAAGGCAAGGACGACGCGCTGTGCGTGCTGCGCCTGACCGATAGCGATGCCACCCGCAAGATCTGGCCCCATGCCTTTGTGCTGGAGCTGACCGTGCGCATTTCCGGCCGCCGCATCGACCTGGAGCTGGCCTGCGAGAATACCGGCGAGCAGCCCTTGGAATTCATGGCCGCGCTGCACAGCTATCTGCGCCTGGAAGACCTGACCGATGCACGCCTGCATGGCCTGCAGGGTCTGAGCTTTGAGGATATGGTGGCCGGCAAGAAGGATCAGGTCGAGACCGCCGACGCGCTGCGCGTCAGCGGTGAAGTGGACCGCGTCTATGCCCATGCCACCCGCGCGCTGATGCTGCGCGAGCCCAAGCATGCGCTGCGAATCGAGCAGGAAGAGTTCACCGATGTGGTGGTCTGGAACCCCTGGAGCGACCGCTGCGTCGCCTTGCCCGACATGCCTGATGACGACTATCACCAGATGCTGTGCGTCGAGGCCGCCCGCATCAACGTGCCGGTGCGACTGGCTCCCGGCGAGGAATGGGCCGGGCGGCAGAGCCTGAGCCTGGATACCTAATTTGTAGCCCGGATGGAATCCGGGGTTTGTAGCGCAGGCCACGGTGGCCCCGTATTCCATCCGGGCTACATCAGCAACGGGCTGTCTGGCAGTTCGTTCGGGTTATCTGCGCCCGCCGCTTGCGGAAAGTCCGTCTGTAGCAAGGTGCAGACAGCGTCGATCGCCTGATTCAGCCCATCCTCGAAGCGTCCAGCCTTGAAAGCGGTCCCCATGCGCTGGGCGATCTGCTCCCAGAGCGCCGCATCGACCTGCTTGCTGAGGCCGCGATCTGCGACGATCTCGATGCGGTGTTCGGCCAGCAGCAGATAGATCAGCACGCCATTGTTCAGCTCGGTGTCCCACACGCGCAGCTTGCCGAACAGCGTCACCGCACGGTCGCGGGCCGTGGCGCCGCGCCACAGATAGCTCAGCGGGAGCCCGGCCTCGACGGCGATGCGCAATTCACCGCTGTGAAGCTGCTCGCTTGCGGCCACACGCGCTTGCAGGCGGGCCAGCGCGGCAGAGTCGAGCGCGCGGCGCGCATCCGACTCATCGAGCCAGCGGTGTCTGAGCAGTCGGAGCCAGCGGTTCATGGGTCAGTGCCTCACCAGTCGCCGGAGGCACCGCCCCCGCCAAAGTCGCCGCCACCGCCGGACGAGAAGCCGCCGCCGCCCCCCCCAAACCCGCCGCCGCCACCGCCGCCCCAGATCACCGGCCCGCTGCCGCGGCCGCGCCGTCCGGACGAGGCGCCGATGCCCAGCAGGCCCACCAGCACCAGCGAGACAATGCCGGCGGCGCCAGCCAGCAGCAGGCTCGTGCTCAACCACCAGGCCATGCTGCCAACGCCGACGCTGGTCAACAGCGAGCCGAGCTTGCGGCCGAACAGGCCGGTCAGCACCGCGCCAATGATGGGCACAGCGACGAAGAAGAACATCGCCAGCTCTTCCCACTGGAAGCCGTCATTGCTCGCGGCCGCCTTGCGATCGGGCAGCGGCAGGTTCTCGCCCTTGATGCGCGCGGTCAGCAGATCGAGCCCGGCGTTCAAGCCGCGTGCGTAGTCGCCGGCCTTGAAGGCCGGACTGATGGCGTTCTGGATGATCTGCCGGGCTGCCAGATCGGGTATGGCGCCTTCCAGCGCCTTGGCCACCTCGATGCGCAGCTTGCGGTCGTTCTTGGCTACCACGATCAGTACGCCGTCGCCGACCTCGCGGCGGCCTATCTTCCAGGTATCGGCCACGCGCTGGGCATAGGCGGCAATGTCCTCGGGCTGTGTGCTGGCGACCAGCAGAATCACGATCTGCGGGCCGGCCTCGGCCTCGAGGGCGGCCAGGCGCGCGTCGAGTGCCTGGCTGTCCGCGGCGCTGAGCGTCGCCGTTTGGTCGATCACCCGGCCGCTGAGTGCCGGCACTTCCTGCTGGGCCAGGGCCGCGCCGAGGCCAGCCGCCCAAAGCAGCAAGACCCGGCACCAGTGGCGCAGACTCAACATCGCGTTGGCAGGGCTCTGATGCTTACTTGGAGGCTGCCGCCGGCTTGTCGAAACTCACCGTCGGCGGGGCACTGATGGTTGCCTCGTTCTGCACCGTGAAGCTGGGCTTGACCTGGTAACCCATCACCATGGCGGTCAGATTGGTCGGCAGGCTGCGCACCTTGACGTTGTACTCGGCCACCGTCTTGATATAGCGGTTGCGTGCCACGGTGATGCGGTTCTCGGTGCCTTCCAGCTGCACACGCAGGTCCTGGAAGCCCTGGTTGGCCTTCAGGTTGGGATACTGCTCGCTGACCACCAGCAAACGGCTCAGCGCGCCGCTCAATTCACCCTGGGCGGCCTGGAACTTCTGGAAGGCCTCGGGGTTGTTCACCAGCTCCGGCGTGGCCTGGATGCTGGTGGCCTTGGCTCGGGCCTCGACCACCTTGGTCAGGGTCTCCTGCTCGAAGTTGGCCTCGCCCTTGACGGTGGACACGATGTTCGGGATCAGATCGGCGCGGCGCTGGTACTGGTTCAGCACCTCGGACCAACCGGCCTTGACCTCTTCGTCCAGGCGCTGGAAGTCGTTGTAGCCGCAGCCCGACAGGCCCAACGTGACCGCCAGGGCGGCCAGACCAACGCGCCAACGGGTGGAGAAAAGTGAAGTCATGCCTAGCCTCCTGATGGGAACTCGAAACAGCGATATGGGGTGTCGGGCGGAAAATTCAAGTCGTGCGCTGCCGCAAACACCCACCCCAAGCGCGGCACGATAATACGGCCATGAGCGCCACCTTAAAAAACGACACCTTCCTGCGCGCCTGCCTGCGCCAGCCCACCGACTACACACCGCTGTGGCTGATGCGCCAGGCCGGTCGCTATCTGCCCGAGTACAAGGCCAGCCGCGCCAAGGCCGGCAGCTTCATGGGCCTGGCCACCAATCCGGCCTATGCCACCGAGGTGACCCTGCAGCCGCTGGACCGCTTCCCGCTCGACGCGGCCATCCTGTTCAGCGACATCCTGACTGTGCCCGACGCGATGGGCCTGGGCCTGAGCTTCACCCAGGGCGAGGGGCCACGTTTTGCCAAGCAGGTCCGCGACGAAGCGGCGGTGTCCGAACTCGCCGTGCCCGATATGCACAAGCTGCAGTATGTGTTCGATGCCGTCAGCTCGATCCGCAAGGCGCTTGATGGCCGCGTGCCCTTGATCGGTTTCTCCGGCAGCCCCTGGACCCTGGCCTGCTATATGGTCGAGGGCGCCGGCTCCGACGACTACCGCCATGTCAAGAGCCTGATGTATTCGCGTCCGGACCTGATGCACAAGATCCTGGCCATCAATGCCGATACGGTCGCCGCCTATCTGAACGCGCAGATCGAGGCAGGCGCCCAGGCGGTGATGGTGTTCGACAGCTGGGGCGGTGTGCTGGCGGATGGCGCGTTCCAGGAGTTCAGTCTGGCCTACTCTCGCCGCGTGCTGGCGCAGCTGAAGACCGAGCACGAGGGTCAGCGCATTCCCAGCATCCTGTTCACCAAGGGCGGGGGCCTGTGGCTGGACGAGATTGCCGACTCGGGCTCTGATGTGGTCGGGCTGGACTGGACGGTCAATCTGGCCAAGGCCCGTGCCCAGGTCGGGGGCAGGGTGGCGCTGCAAGGCAATCTGGACCCGAACGTGCTGTTCGCTCCGCCCGAGCGTGTGCAGGCCGAGGCCATCAAGGTGCTGGACAGCTTCGGCAACCCGCGCAATGCCGACGGCTCCTGGGCCGGCCACATCTTTAACCTGGGCCATGGCATCAGCCAATTCACGCCGCCCGAGCATGTGTCGGCCCTGGTGGAGGCGGTGCACAGCCATTCGCGGCGCCTGCGGACGGGCAACTGAGCGGCCGCTTGTATCCAGCTGTGAATTTTGCACTTGGGGCTTGACTTATCCCCAAAATCGGATCTCGCAGCTATGCACGAATTTGGCGCGTCGTGGCCCCGGCCGGCTATTCGAAAAGTGTGCTAAGTATTTGATTTTATGAAGGCTTTGCCAACTGCCTCGAAACTGTGCAGCGCAAGCCGACCCCCGTTGAATCAAGGACTTAGCGCGGCTGTCGGCAGCTTGTTCACAAAGTTATCCACAGCAATGGTGGATAGCTCGAAAAACCCTTCTGAATCAGGAGCTTGCCGTTGATTTCTAAGTCCAGACAGAGCTTTCCCCGCTAAGCGTTCAAAGTGGGGGCGGCGAGGCCAGCCGCTGTTACCCGCTGCGCAGCATGACGGGCCGCCGAAGTAAGCACTCAGGGTGGCACTTATCCCCAAAAAGTGCGACCGTGCCGGAACACCTCGCGGATGCTGCGATGCAGCTCAGTGTTTTCCCGGAATTGCGCCAAGTTGTTGATTTATATGGAACTGGCCGACGTGGCTCGAACGGTCACGGCGGAGGGTGTTGAGTTCGAGTTCGACAAGCAGCGGAATTGCCAGCTGTTTGCCCACAAAGTTATCCACAAGTCAGGCTGGGTATGAAAAGTCCTTTGAAATCAGCAGCTTGTCTCGTACTTGTGAATCGCAGTCTAGAAAATGGCGGTAAGCCGTGATTTGGACGGGTTGGGCCGAGGAGGACAACTTGGGGGGAAGTGAGCACTAAGGGCTTGACTTATCCCCAAAATGCGCCGCGTCCGATAGCCCTGCCGGGACTGCTGCAATGCAGCTGAGCGTTTTCCCTGCTGCGAGCTAAGTACTTGATTTATATGAATTTCGAGATTTGCACGGAAATGGGGCAGCGCCAGCTCCATCGAGAAAAATCAAGCACTTAGCGAGGCTGTGTGCAGCTTGCCCACAAAGTTATCCACAGAAAACATGAATAGTCTGGAAGGTGTTTGAAATCATGGGCTTGGCGCATGTCCTTGAATCGACGTCGAGCTTTGCCGGCTAAATGACGGCCACAGTGACCGATACCCAGGTCCGAGTCCGCGTCGCCGTTGACGCGCCGCAGCACAGCGGGCTCAGCGAACCGCTGGACTACCTCAGTGAGCGCCTGCTCGCGCCAGGCACCCTGGTGCAGGTGCCGCTGGGCAAGCGGGAGGTCACCGGCGTGGTCTGGCCCCATGTCGAGGGCGCGGCGGGCGCGGAGCTTGATGCCAGCCTGCTGCGCCCGGTGAGTTCGGTGCTGGACGGGCTGTTGCCGCTGTCAGCTTCCTGGTGCGAGCTGGTCAGCTTTGCGGCGCACTACTACCAGCGCAGCGTCGGCGAGGTGGCGCTGTCGGTGCTGCCGCCGCAGCTGCGCCTGCTCGATGCGGCCCAGCTGTTGGCCCGGCTGAAGCGCATGACGAAGTGGCTGGCAGCACCGCCGGAGCCGGTGCCCGAACCCATGCGGCCCGAGCTCAGTGGCGACCAGGCCGAGGCGCTGCTCCAACTGGATGCCGCACTCGCGGCTGCGGCGCATCCCGAGACAGCCGGTGCACCACCGCCGGTGCTCTTGTACGGCGTCACCGGCAGCGGCAAGACGGAGGTCTATCTGCGCGCCGCCGAGCATGCCTTGGACCGCGGCCAGCAGGTGCTGGTGCTGGTGCCCGAGATCAATCTGACACCGCAGCTCGAAGCCCGCTTCAACGAGCGCTTTGCCGCCCACCGCATCGTCTCGCTGCACAGCGGCCTGACGCCAGCGAATCGGCTGCGCAACTGGATGGCCGCCCACCTGGGCCATGCCGAGCTGGTGCTGGGCACGCGGCTGGCCGTGTTCGCCAGCATGCCGCGGCTGGGCCTGATCGTCGTCGACGAAGAGCATGACCCCTCGTACAAGCAGCAGGAGGGCGCCCGCTATTCGGCACGCGACCTGGCCGTGTATCGCGCCCACCAACTGCGCATCCCGGTGTTGCTGGGCTCGGCCACACCTTCGCTGGAGAGCTGGCAACGCGCCGAGGAAGGCCGCTACCAGCGCTTGAGCCTGCCGCGGCGCATCGGCGGTGGCGCCCTGCCGCGGGTGCGCCTGTTCGACATGAACACGCTGCCGCGCGCCAAGGGTGTGACGACGGTGATCTCACCGCCGTTGCTGGACGCCCTGCGCGAACGGCTGGAGCGTGGCGAGCAGAGCCTGGTGTTCCTGAACCGGCGCGGCTATGCCCCGGTGCTGCATTGCACCGAGTGCGGCTGGAAGAGCGGCTGCGCCCATTGCAGCGCCTGGCGGGTGTTCCACAAGCTGGACCGCACCTTGCGCTGCCACCATTGCGGTTTCACCGAGCGGGTGCCCCGCGCCTGCCCCGATTGCGGCAACCAGGACATCGCCCCGCTGGGCCGCGGCACCGAGCGGCTGGAGGAGCAGATGGCCGAGCTGCTGCCCGGCGCGCGGGTGGCCCGCATCGACGCCGACAGCACCAAGCTGAAAGGCGCGCTGGAGACGCAGCTGAATGCCGTCCATGCCGGCGAGGTGGATGTGCTGGTCGGCACGCAGATGGTCGCCAAGGGTCATGACTTCCGGCGCATCACCCTGGTCGCCGCCGTCAATCCGGATGGCGCCCTGTTCACCAGCGACTTTCGCGCGCCCGAGCGTCTGTTCGCGCTGATGATGCAGGCGGCCGGGCGTGCCGGGCGAGATGCCGAAGCAGCCGCACGCAGCGAGATGTGGGTTCAGACCTGGCACCCGTTGCACCCGCTATACCAGAGCCTGCGCACGCACGACTACGCGGCCTTTGCCGCCAGCCAGCTGGCCGAGCGCCGCATGGCCGGCCTGCCGCCGTTCGCCCACCTGGCCCTGCTGCGCGCCGATGCGCGCACGCCCGAGCTGGCCAAGGCCTTTCTGCAGGCCGCCGCCGACTGGGCGGCTGCCATGCCCGAGGCCAGGCAGGTGACGCTTTACCCGCCGGTGCCGATGAGCGTGGCCCGTGTCGCCAATGTCGAGCGCATGCAGATGCTGGTCGAAGCGGCCTCGCGCGGCGCCCTGCAGCGCCTGCTGTGGCACTGGCTGCCTGAGCTGCACGCGCTCAAGCGCGAGCACAAGGGCGTGCTGCGCTGGGCCGTTGATGTGGATCCGCTGGCGATCTGACGGTGCGACACTGCGCGGCATGAACATCCTCATCACCACCCTGTTGTGCCTGCATCTGCTTGCCGCTGCCCTGTGGGTGGGAGGCATGGCGACGATACAGCTGTGCGTGCGCCCCGCGGCGCTGCAGACCCTGGAAGCGCCCCCGCTGCGCCTGGGCCTGATGACCGCCACCCTGCAGCGCTTCTTTGCGCTGGTGCTGTGGGCCATCGTCGTGCTGCTGCTCAGCGGCCTGGCGATGTGGGCGCTGAGCCCCGGCGCCATGCACTGGAGCGTGCACGCGATGGCAGGTGTGGGCCTGCTGATGATGGGCCTGTTCGGCCATATCCGCTGGGCCCTGTTCCCGCGCCTGCAGAAAGCCTGCGCGGCGCAAACCTGGCCGGTGGCGGCAGCCGCCCTGAACAAGATCCGCCAGCTGGTGGCCGTCAACCTGGGCCTGGGTTGCCTGGTGTTCGTCGTCGCCATTGTCGGGCGGACGCTGTAGCCGTCCGGCAGAGTGTCCGGCCCAGTGTCCGCGGACACCGCAGCGAACACACTTGCGGCGCCAAGTCCTTGATTCATAAGGCCTGAGCCCCAAGCCGCTGGCTGGCACGGGCATTGCAATGGAAGGTGGGAGCCGCGCTGTCGCGGCCAACCAGAACCCACCTCCATGATTCGTGACACCTCTGCCCAAGACCGCGTGATCGCCTCCGCCTCGCCGGGGCGCCGCCGTTTGTTGATGGCCGTCATCGCCATCGGCCTGGTCGCGCTGCTGGCCTTTGCCTGGCCCGCGCTGCAGCGGCAGTTCTCCGCCAACGCCTCGGTCAGCGAGTCGCGACTGGGCTTTGCCGTGGTCGAGCTGGGACCGTTCGTGCGTGACATTGCCGGCGAGGGCAAGGTCGTTGCCGCCAACAGCCCGACCCTGTATGCCGCCAACGCCGGCACCGTGACCCTGCGCGTCCATGCCGGCGACGCGGTCAAGAAGGGCCAGGTCCTGGCCGAACTGGAGAGCCTGGAGCTCAACGCCCGGCTGGCCCAGGAACGGTCGAACGCCGACGCGATGCGGGCCGAGCTCATGCGCGCCCAGGTCGAGGCCCGCCAGCAGCGCGCCGCCCTGCAAAGCGCCTATGAGAACGCCGGCATCGACATGAAGACCGCCCAGAATGATCTGGCGCGTCAGACCAAGGCCTTCGAGGCCGGCGCCGCCGCCGGCATGCAGGTCGACCATGCCCGCGATACGCTGGAGAAGGCCCGCGTCACCCTGGCCCATGCCGAGGCCGGCCGCGGCCTGAAGGACGACAGCCTGAAGTTCGATGTGCAGGCCAAGCAGGCCGCGCTGGACCGCCAGCTGCTGCAGGTGCAGGACCTGCAGCGCCAGGTCGCCGAGCTGGCCATACGTTCGCCGGTCGACGGCCAGGTCGGCCAGCTGTTCGTGGCCGAGCGGGCCAGCGTGGCCAAGGACGCCAAGCTGCTGTCGGTCATCGACCTGTCCGCGCTGGAGGTGCAGATGCAGGTGGCCGAGAGCTATGCCCGCGATCTGGCCATAGGCATGCCCGGCGAGATTGGCGGCAATGGGCGCTCCTGGCGCGGCCTGGTTAGCTCGGTCTCGCCCGAGGTCGTCAACAACGAGGTCGCGGCACGGCTGCGCTTCGATGGCCAGCAGCCCGAGCAGCTGCGCCAGAACCAGCGCCTGTCGGTGCGCGTGCTGCTCGATCAGCGAGACAAGGTCTTGACCCTGCGCCGCGGCAGTTTTGCCGACGAGGGCGGTGGTGCGTTCGCCTACGTCGTGCGTGATGGCATGGCCGAGAAGACGCCGGTGCGCTTGGGCCAGCGCAGCCTGGACAAGATCGAGGTGCTGTCCGGCCTGAAGCCGGGCGACAAGGTGGTGATCTCGGGCGCCGATGCGTTTCAGGGCGCTGCGCGTGTAGCCATCAGCAATTGACTCTGAGAGGAATAGCTATGTTGAAGATGACTGCCCTGTCCAAGGTGTACCGCACCGAGATGGTCGAGACCTATGCTCTGCGCGATTTCAATCTGCAGGTGAAGCAGGGCGAGTTCGTCGCCGTCACCGGCCCCTCGGGCTCGGGCAAGACGACCTTTCTGACCATTGCCGGCCTGCTCGAAGCCCACACCGGCGGCCGCTACGAGCTCGACGGCGTCGAGGTCAGCGGCCTTGGCGACGACGCCCGTTCGCGCATCCGCAACGAGAAGATAGGCTTCATCTTCCAGGCCTTCAATCTGATCCCTGATCTGAATGTGCTGGACAACATCGAGGTGCCGCTGCGCTACCGCGGCATGAAGGCGGCCGAGCGCCAGCGCCGTGCCCGCCAGGCGCTGGAGCGCGTGGGTCTGGCCGCCCGCGAGCGCCACTATCCGGCCGAGCTGTCCGGCGGTCAGCAGCAGCGGGTGGCGATTGCCCGCGCGCTGGCCGGCGAGCCGCGTCTGCTGCTGGCCGACGAGCCCACCGGCAACCTCGACAGCCAGATGGCGCGCAGCGTGATGGAGCTGCTGGAAGAGCTGCACCGCGACGGCGCCACCATCGTCATGGTCACCCACGACCCGCAGCTGGCCGCCCGCGCCCAGCGCAACGTCCATGTGATCGACGGTCAGGTTGTTGATGTGGCCGCCGAGCTGCATCTGGATCCCAGCCTGTTCCGCACGGCGGTGGTTGAATGAGACTGAGCCGCGCCTGCCTGCTGGCGGCCGCGCTGTGCGCACCGCTGCTGGCCTCCGCCGAGGACCTGCTGGAGGTCTATGCACAGGCCCGCGCCAGCGATCCCGTGCTCGCCATCGCCGCCTCGCTGCGCGGTGAGCAGAGCGAGCGGGTCACCCAGGCCCGCGCCGCGCTGCTGCCGCAATGGTCGCTGGGTGCGGCCGAGCTGCGCGGCCCGCAGGATGGCCGCGAGCACCAGCTGAGCAGCAGTCTGAGCCAGGTCTTGCTGGACCTGGGCCGCCTGCGCCAGTGGGATGCCGCGCAGAGCCTGCTCTCGGCCGAGGAGGCCCGGCTGCGCGCCGCCGAGCAGGCACTGTGCGCCCGTGTGGCCGGCGCCTACTTCGGCGTGCTGTCGGCCCAGGCCAGTCTGGGCACGGCGCAGGCCAACGAAGACGCCTTTGCCCAGCAGGTCGGCCAGGCGCAGTCGCGCTTCGAGTCTGGCATCTCGGCCGCCGTCGATGTCGAGCAGGCGCGCACCTATCACGCGCTGTCGCAAGGGGCCACCGTGCAGGCCCGAGAAGCGCTGGCCGATGCCCGCGAGGCGCTGGCTCAGATCACCGGCCGCACGCCCGGCGTGCTCAAGCCCCTGGCCGCCGGGCTGCAGGCGCTGCCGCCCGAGCCGTTGGCCGCCGAGGCCTGGGTGAAGCAGGCGCTGCTGGCCAATCCGCAGCTGCAGGCCAGCCGCTATGGGCTGACGGCCAGCGAGCAGCGCATTGAGGCCGCCCGCGCCGCCCATCTGCCGACCTTGAGCCTGGGCCTGGACAGCGAGCGTCGCAGCGGCTCGGCCGTGGCGCCGCAGGACGCCGGCCGCGCCAACACCACGCTGGGCCTGCGCCTGAGCATTCCGCTGTTCGCCGGTGGCGCGACCGAGTCGCTGAAGCGCCAGGCCGTGCATCAGCGTGATGCCGCCCGCGAAGGGCTGGAGGGCGCACGCCGCGCGCTGGTGCGCGAGACCCAAGGCCAGTACCAGGCGGTGATGTCGGGTGTGGCGCTGATGCAGAGCACCCGCGCTGCCGTCGACGCCGCCACCCGCGCGCTGGCCTCCACCCGCGCCGGCCAGGCGCTGGGCACGCGGACGATGACCGATCTGCTGCTGGCCATCCAGAGCCAGACCGCCGCCCAGAACGCCCACGAACAGGCGCGCCATCGCTATGTGCTGGCCAAGCTCCTGCTGCAGCAGGCCGCGGGCGCGCTGGGCGAGGCCGAGCTGTCGGCGGTCAATCTCTTGCTGAAGGACTCATGATGCTGAGCTATTACCTTGAACTGGCCCTGCGCAGCTGCCGCTCGGCCCGCGGCCTGACCGCGCTGATGGTGGTGACCATTGCCATGGGCGTGGCCGCCTGCATGACCACCTTGACGGTGTTTCATGTGCTGTCGGGCGACCCGATTCCGCACAAGAGCGGCAAGCTCTTCAATGTGCAGCTGGATGCCGAGCAGATGCGCGACTACCGGCCCGGCGAGGAGCCGACCTTCCAGCTCACCCGCTTCGATGCCGAGGCCCTGCTGAACGCGGCACGTGGCGCCCGTCAGGTGATGATGACCGGCGGCATGGTGGCGGTCGATCCGGCGGCCTCGGCGGGCGGCAATGCACGACCCTTCATCACCGGCTCGCGCTACGCCAGCGCCGACTTCTTTGCCATGTTCGACGTGCCATTCCAGTTCGGCAGTGGCTGGAGCGCCGCCGATGATCAGGCGCAGGCCCGCGTGGCGGTGATCTCGGCCGAGCTGAACGAGCAGCTGTTCGGCGGGGCCGACAGCCGCGGCAAGACCGTACGCCTGGGCGACAAGGACCTGCGCGTGATCGGCGTGATGAAACCTTGGCGGCCGGCGCCGCACTTTTTCGATCTGACCCTGGGCGCCTACAGCAAGGCCGCCGAGGTCTATGTGCCGTTCACCACCGCCATGGCGCTGCGGCTCAATGCCTCCGGCAATGTCAATTGCTGGGGCGATGGCAATGTCACCGATGTGCGCGCGCTCAACGCGCTGTGCTCATGGGTGCAGTACTGGGTCGAACTCGATGGTCCCGAGCAGGAGCGCAGCTACCGCGACTACCTGGTCAACTACTCTGACCAGCAGCGTGCCGCCGGCCGCTTCGAGCGGCCCAGCAATGTGCGGTTGCGCAACGTGATGGACTGGCTGTTCTTCAGCAAGGTCGTGCCCAGCGACATCCGCCTGCAGCTCTGGCTGGCTTTCGGCTTCCTGCTTGTCTGTCTGACCAATGCCGTCGGTCTGCTGCTGGCCAAGGCCCTGCGCCGCTCCAGCGAGATTGGTGTGCGCCGGGCCTTGGGGGCCTCGCGCCGCGCCATCTTCAGCCAGTTCCTGGTCGAGGCCGGCGGCCTTGGCCTGGCCGGGGGGCTGCTGGGCCTGCTGCTGACCTGCGCCGGCCTCTGGGCCGTGCGCCAGGGCCCCAGTGCCTATGCCCAACTGGCCCAGCTCGATCTGACCATGCTGGCCACCACCCTGCTGCTGGCCCTGGCGGCCAGCCTGCTGGCCGGGCTGCTGCCCGCCTGGCGGGCCTGCCAGGTGATGCCTGCGCTGCAATTGAAAACACAGTGAGGAACACGATGGACATCATGCCGATTCTCTCCACGCTGAAGCGCCACAAGATCGCCGCCGGCCTGATCGTGCTGCAGATCGCGCTGACCTGTGCCATCGTCAGCAACGCGCTGTTCCTGATCAGCCAGCGGGTGCAGAGCATCAATGCGCCCACCGGCATGGCCGAGCAGGAGCTGCTGGTGCTGCAGGTCTCGGGCCTGGTGCGGGTCGAGAACCCCGAGGTGCAGACCCGCGTCGATCTGCAGGCGCTGCGCGGGCTGGCCGGCGTGAAGAGCGTGGCCCTGCTCAACCAGATGCCGTTCGGCGACAACTCCAACACCAGCGGCATGCGGCTGACGCCGCAGCGCGCCGGGCGCTCCACCGGCGTGGGGGCCTACAACTCCGGCGAGGGCTGGTTGCCCACGCTGGGGCTGCGCCTGGTCGAGGGCCGGGACTTTGAGCCCGGCGAGTATGCCGAGGCTGCCACCGTGTTCAAGGACGATGAAGAGCCCAAGGTGCCGGCCGTGATCATCAACAAGCGCCTGGCCGAGCATCTGTTTCCCGGCCGTTCGGCGGTCGGCCAGGAGGTCTATGTCTATGGCTCGCAGCCGCAACGGGTGGTGGGCGTGCTGGAAACCCTGCCGGCCATACGTCCCAACGGCGACGGGGACGATCGCATGTACACGATGATGTTGCCGATCCAGTCGAGCTACCGCGGTGGCAGCTATGTGTTGCGCGTGCCGGCGGAGCAGCGTGACGCGGTGCTGAAGGCGGCCGTGGCGGCGCTGGAGCAGGCCAGCGGCGCCGTCAAGCGCATCGTGCGCGAGCAGCGCCGCTTCGAGGACATGCGGCGCAAGTACTACCGCCAGGACGTCTCGATGCTGTGGCTGCTGGGCGGCGTCAGCCTGGCGCTGCTGGTCGTGACCGCCTTCGGCATCGTCGGCCTGGCCAGTTTCTGGGTGCAGCAGCGCACACGCATGATAGGCACGCGCCGCGCGCTGGGGGCCACGCGGGGTCAGATCTTGCGCTACTTTCAGGCCGAGAACTTCCTGCTCTCCAGCCTGGGTATCGCGCTGGGCATGCTGGGCGCCTACGGCCTCAGCCTGGCGCTGATGCAGCACTATGAGCTGCCGCGCCTGCCCTGGGTCTATCTACCGGTTGGCGCGCTGGTGCTGTGGGTGCTGGGCCAGTTGGCGGTGTGGGCGCCGGCAAGGCGTGCGGCGGCCCTGCCGCCTGTTGCGGCGCTGAGGAGTTGATCTGGCGGGGGCTGCTCACGCTACATTTGCCCGATGCGGACCGTACTGATTGTTGACGACAACCCCGGCGTGGGCGAGGCGCTCTCGCTGCTGCTGTCGCTGCGCGACATCCACGCGCTGTATGCGGCCAGTCCCGCCGAGGGGCTGGAGTTGCTGGCCCGGCATCCGGTCAGCCTGGTCATCCAGGACATGAACTTCACGGCCGACACCACCTCGGGCGAGGAGGGCGTCGCGCTGTTCCGCGCCTTGCGCGAGCGCCACCCGGACCTGCCGGTGATTCTGCTGACCGCATGGACGCGGCTGGAGAGTGCGGTCGAGCTGGTCAAGGCCGGCGCAGCCGACTATCTGGCCAAGCCCTGGAACGACAGCAAGTTGCTGGCCACGGTGGAGAATCTGCTGGAGCTGGCCGAATCGACCCACGAGGTTGTGCGCCTACGCCAGGCGCAGCGGGCGCGGCGCGACGCGTTGGCCGCGCGCTACGAGCTTGACGGCCTGGTCTATGCCTCCGAGGCGATGCTGCGCACGCTGGAGCTGGCCTGTCAGGTGGCGCGGTCCGAGGTGCCGGTGCTGATCAGCGGGCCCAATGGCAGCGGCAAGGAGCGCATCGCCGCCATCGTCCATGCCAACTCGGGCGCGCGCGGCGGGCCCTTTGTTGCGGTCAACTGCGGCGCGCTGCCGGGCGAGCTGATCGAGGCCGAGCTGTTCGGCAGCGAGAGCGGCGCCTACACCGGCTCCAACAAGGCCCGTGAGGGCCGCTTCGAGGCGGCCGATGGCGGCACGCTGTTCCTCGACGAGATCGGCACGCTGCCGTTGGCCGGCCAGGTCAAGCTCTTGCGCGTGCTGGAGACAGGTCGCTTCGAGCGCCTGGGCTCCAGCCGCACGCGCCAGACCCGGGCGCGCATCGTCAGCGCCACCAATGCCGATCTGAAGGCCATGGTGCGCGAGGGCAGCTTCCGCGAAGACCTGTTCTACCGGCTGAATGTGATCGAGGTCGCGCTGCCGGCGCTGGCCGAGCGGCTGGATGATGTGCTGCCGCTGGCCGAGCACTTTCTGTCCGGCCATGCGCGCCTGAGCGACGCCGCCCGCGAGGCCCTGCTCGCCCACCGCTGGCCGGGCAATGTGCGGGAGTTGAAGAATGTGATGGCCCGCGCGGCGCTGCTGGCCGGCGACGATGCGATCACGCCGGAGCTGCTGGGTCTGCCGGCCGCGCCGCCGGCCGTGGCCCGCAGCCTCGACGAACCCAGCCGCGAGACCGTGCTGGCGGCACTGGCGCGGGCCGATGGCGTGGTCAGCCGCGCGGCACAGGCGCTGGGTCTGTCACGCCAGGCGCTGTACCGGCGCATGGAGCGCTACGGGCTGGCCCAAGGCTGATACCGGCGATGAACACGCTCTACTGGCGCCTGGCCCTGCTGCTGCTGGCCGCGGCGCTGGCCGGCGGGCTGATTCATGGAGGCCTCACTGTCTGGCCTCTGCCGCAGCTGCTGGCCTCGCTGCCCTGGCTGGGCTGGCAGGCGCCGACGATGTGGAGCCTGCAGGCGGCCGTGCTGACCGCGGCCCTGCTGCTGCCGCTGCTGCTGTGGACAGCTGCCCTGGTGATGGCGCCGCTGGGCCGCCTGCTGCGTGCGCTGGAGGGCTCGGTGCTGAGCTACCGCGATGGCGACTACAGCATGTCGATCGCGCCCCAGCAGGCCGGCGAACTGAGCCAGCTGGTGCGCCTGCACAGCGAACTGGGCCATGCCTTGCGCGAGCAGCGCCAGCACCTGGCCCAGCGCGAGCTGCTGCTCGACACCGTGGTGCAGAACACGCCTGTCGCGCTGCTGCTGACCGACGCGCAAGATCGCGTGGCGATTGCCAACCTCGCCGCACGCCAGCTGCTGGGCGATGGCCGCAGCCTGGTCGGCGTGGACTTCAGCGAGCTGCTGGCCCAGGCGCCCGAGGCCATGCAGCGCGCGCTGGCCGCCGGCGACGACTGCCTGTTCAGTCTGACCCTGGACGGCGCCGAGGAGACCTTCCATCTGTCGCAGCGCAGTTTCCGGCTGCAGGGCCGGCCGCACCGGCTGCACCTCATACGTCGCATGACGCGCGAGCTGTCGCGCCAGGAGGTGGCAACCTGGAAGCGGGTGATACGGGTGATCAGCCACGAGCTGAACAACTCGCTGGCACCGATCTCCTCGCTGGCCCACAGCGGCGCCGAGTTGCTCAGGCGCGGTGACACCGAGCGCGCCGGCCGGGTGTTCGTCAGCATCGGTGAGCGGGCCGCCCATCTGCATGGGTTTCTGGATGGCTATGCCCGCTTTGCCAAGCTGCCCGCACCGCGCCTGGAGCCGGTCGATTGGCCGGCGTTCCTGGACGGCTTGGCCGCACATTGCGAGTTCCGCCTGGCGGGCGACCCGCCCACTGAGCCGGCCCGCTTCGATGCCGCACAGATCGAACAGGCGCTGATCAATCTGCTGAAGAATGCCCGCGAGGCGACCGCTGATGGCGCCAAGCAAGATGTGACCCTGGCCGTGAACCTGACTCGCCAGGAGCTGCGCTTCGAGGTCGCCGACCGTGGCCCCGGCATGAGCGAGGCGGTGCTGGCCCAGGCTCTGCTGCCGTTCTATTCAACCAAGCGCGCCGGCACCGGCCTGGGCCTGGCCCTGGCGCGCGAGATCGTCGAGGCCCATGGCGGACGCATTGCGCTGGCCAACCGGCCCGGCGGCGGGCTGCAGGTCAGCCTGAGCCTGCCGGTCGCGGAGCGGACCTCGCGGGACGGCCCTTAGCGCATTGCCTGCAGCTGCTGGCGCAGCGCTTGCCACAGCGGCAGGGCCGCCGTCCAGTCAGCCTGTTCGGACCGGGCTTCCAGCGCGCCGGCCTGTTCGGCCGCCTGTGGCTGGCCCAGGGTCAGCAGCACACTCTTCAGACTGTGCGCCAGGCGCCCCAGGGCCTGGGCATCGCCCTGCTGGCAGGCCATATCGCCGGTCTGCACATCGATGAGGAACTGCGGCAGGCAGCTGGCGCGGAAAGCCTCGTACAAGGCCCCGTTGCCGCCGAAGTGGCTGGCGACAAGGGCGTCGACGTCGGACCTTGGCTCGGTGGCAGTCGGTGCCGCCCCCAGCGCGTCCAGCACGCAGGCCTCCAGCTCCGCGATGGAGCAGGGCTTGGCCAGCATGCGCCAGACATCCAGGGCCTGCAGCTGCTGGCGCAGCACAGGCTGCAGCCCGGCGCTGAATACCGCCAGCCGGGCGCCAGCCCGCAGCGCCGGTTCGCGCTGCAGCTGCTGCAGCAGATCGAGGCCGGAACGGCCGGGCAGCATCAGGTCGGTCAGCAGCAGCGCCACCGGCGCGCGCTGCAGCTCCGGCAGGGCCTCGTCCACCGTGGCACAGCTCAGCAGCGCTATGGGCAGCTCCTCCAGCGCCAGCTGCACAAAGCGCCGCAGCGAGGGGTCGTCCTCGATCAGCAGCACGCGAGGCAGTGTCACGCTCGGCCCCCGGTCTGTTGCAGGGCCTGGGCCAGTAGCGGCGGCAGGTCCATCACCAGGCGCGGCTTGTGCACCACAGGCACGTCGGCAAGTGCGAAGGAGTAGGGCGCCCGCTGGGCTTCGTCCAGCGAGGTGACGACGATCAGCCGGCTCTGCGCGAACTGGGGCTGTGAGCGCAGGCTGGTGATCAGCGTCGCGCCGTCGATGCCGGGCAGGAGGATGTCGACGATCAGCACCTGCGGCTGCAGCTGCCCGTACATCGCCAGGCCGACGATGCCGTCATGGGCAATGTGCAGCTCGACCTCCGGGAACTGCTGCTTGAGCAGCAGGCTGGTCAGGTTCTGGTAGTGCACTGAGTCTTCGATCAGCAGCACGCGCCGGGTCGCCTGCGGCACCGCTGCGCGCGCTGCCGGTGCCTCCTGGACCGCGACACCCTGCGCCGCGCCGCGCCCGGCCAGCCAGGCCCGCACCGAGGCGCCGTGAATGCGGCGGTGGCCACCGGGCGTCTTCCAGGCGGACAGCTCGCCGCGATCGACCATCAGCTGAACCGAGCGCACGGCCAGGCCGAGCATGCGGGCCACTTCCATGGTGCTGTAGTCGGTGGTGGCGTCGTCGACCGGGGCGGGGGCGGGTGTTTGATGAGGCATATGCGCAATTTTGCCGAATTATCGGACGGATTGAAACGGTAATAATGCTTTTTAAAATGATACAGATGATAATTCCGCCAGCGCTCGGCCTTCCGGGTCGCACCGGAGTACCGACGATGAAGAAGATTGTGGTGGTCGATGACCACGCCGATATACGCCGCCTGATACGCATGACGCTGGAGTTCGAGGACTACGAGGTCCATGAGGCGGCCGATGGCGAGTCCGCGCTGCGCCTGACGCGCGAGCTGCGCCCGGACCTGCTGCTGCTCGACGTGATGATGCCCGGCGCGCTCGACGGCCTCCAGGTCTGCGCGGCAGTGCGTGCCGACGCCGATCTGAGCCATGTGCATGTGATGCTGCTCAGCGCCCGCGGCCAGGCCCGCGACCGCGAGGCGGGCATGCAGGCCGGGGCCCATGCCTATCTTGTCAAGCCGTTCAGCCCCCTGCAGCTGATCGATCGAATTGCTGGCCTCTGGGTCACCGGCTGAGAACCGCACCATGCCGCTTGAACTGCCCACCTCCGCCGCCGAGAGCAATCGCTTCGACGATGCGGCTTCCGAACAGATGGAATGCATCATTGCCGACCTGGGCCGCATGTACCAGGAGCGCAACGAGGCGCTGCGCGAGGTCGAGCGGGCGCACCACGAGGCCCTGTTGCGCCTGTCGCTGGCGGCAGACTTCCGCGATGACGACACCGGCGTACACATCATGCGCATCGCCTTCCTGGCCGAGGCTCTGGCCCTGCGTCTGGGTGAGTCGGTGCGCTTCGCGCAGATGCTGAAGCGCGCCGCGCCGATGCATGACATCGGCAAGATCGGCATCCCCGACCTGGTGCTGAAGAAGCCCGGCGCCTACAACAGTGACGAGCGCGTGGTGATGAACCAGCACCCCGAGATGGGGGCCCAGATCCTGGGCAAATCGCGCATACCGCTGTTCCAGCTCGCCGCCGAGGTGGCGATGACGCACCACGAGCGCTGGGACGGCGGTGGCTATCCGAAGGGACTGTCCGGTGCCGAGATTCCGCTCAGCGGTCGCATCGTCGCGGTGGTCGACTTCTTCGACGCACTGACCATGGACCGTTGCTACCGCAAGGCCTTCGACGACGCGGTGGCGCTGCGGATGCTGCTGGAGCAGCGCGGCGTGGCCTTCGATCCGCGCGTGGTCGATGTGTTCGTCGAGCACCTGCCCGAGATGGTCGCCATACGCGATCGCATCAATCAACAGCGTCCCAGCTTTGAATCGCTGGTCGACCGGACCTGAAATGAGGAGCCTCACGATGAACAAGCATGGCCTTGGCCGGTTGGCCTCGCAAATGGCCGCTCTAACCGGCGCCCTGTGGCTGAGCCTGGTCTCGACCCCCTCATGGGCGGGGCCGGTGGCCGAGCGGGTGCGCAGCAGCGCGACGCTGAAGGTCTGCATCTGGCCCGACTATTACGGCGTCACGCTGCGCAATCCGCACACCCAGCAGCTCAGCGGCATCGACATCGAGCTGTCGGCCGAGCTGGCGCGCGAGCTCAAGGTCAAGTTGCAGTACGTCGACTCGTCCTTCATCACCCTGGTCGATGACCTGAAGACCGAGCGCTGCGATGTGGCCATGTTCGCCGTCGGCGTGCTGCCGCAGCGAGCCGCCCAGCTGAGCTTCAGCCAGCCCTATCTGCAGAGCGACATCTATGGCGTCACCACCCGCGCCAACCGCACGGTGCGCCAATGGAGCGACATCGACCAGCCCGGCGTCGTGGTCGGCGTGCAGGCCGGCACCTTCATGGAGCCGGTGATGACGCAGAGCCTGAAGCAGGCCACCATCGCCGTGGTGCGCCCGCCGGCCACGCGCGAGCGCGAACTGGAGGCAGGCCGAATCGATGTCTTCATGACCGACTATCCCTACAGCCGGCGCCTGCTGGACAACGCCGACTGGGCCAAGCTGATCGCGCCGCCGCAACCTTTCTTCGTGCTGCCCTATGCCTATGCGGTGAGGCAGGGCGACGCCGCCTGGCTGGGCCTGATCGACGACTTCGTCGGCCGCATCAAGCACGATGGCCGGCTGCTGGCCGCGGCCAAGCGCAACGGCCTGGCCGAGATCGTCGTCAAGTGACGCGATGAACCAGCGCGACACCGGAACCTTCGGCTGGTACAGCAGCCTGACCCTGGCCGCGGGCCTGGTGCTGGCCTGCGCCGTGGTGGTGGCGACGGCGACCTTTGTCTGGCTGGAGCGGCGCGAGGCGCTGGAAGCGGCCGAGAATCGCAACGAGCTGCTGGCCCGGGTGCTGGAAGACCATGTGACCCGTACCGTCGATGCCGCCGGCACCGCCCTCGTCACCCTGGCCGACGCCTTGGTCCAGCAGCCAGACCTCAGTCCGCAGCGTCTGCAGCCGCAGTTGGCCCATGCCTTGGTGGGGTTGCCCTTTCTGCGTGGCGTGGCGCTGCTGAACCTGCAGGGCCAGGTGCTCGGCAGTTCAGCGCCGGCCGAGCTCGGCCTGAGCATCGACCTGAGCCTGCTGGGGCCTGTTCCGGAGGCGGGCGCCGAACGGTTGCAGGCCCTGCGGCCGGGGCGCGGCCTGCGCGATCTGCGGCGGGGTCCCGCCGGTGTGGCCCCGCCGCATGTCAACCTGCTGCCGCTGCTGCGCCACCTGCGCCTGCCCGATGGCCAGCATCTGCTGCTGTTAGGCCTGATCAATCCCGATGCCTTGGCCAACTACCAGCAGACCGCCCTGTCCGACCTCGAAGGCGCCGCGCTGTTGACCAGCTACGACGGTCATCTGCTGGCCGCCACCGAAGCCTTGAACCTGCCCGCCGGCAGCCAGCTCGGTACGCATCCGGTGTTCAGCAAGTGGCTGCCCGGTCGTGAGCACGGCAGCTATCAGGGGCCAGGGGCCCTCAACGGGGCCCAGGTGGTCGCCTTCCGGGCGTCGCGCTCAAGGCCCCTGGTGATCATCGTCGAACAGCCTCGCGAGGTCGTGCTGGCGCGGCTGAACGGCCTGCTCGGCGGAGCCGTGATCGCCGGACTGGGGGCCCTGCTGCTGATCGCCGCGGCCACCGCCGTGATCCGGCGCAGCCTGCACGCGCGGGAGCGCAACCGCGTCGAGCTGGATGCCGCCCACGACCAGGTGGCGCGGCGCGAGCGCGAGCTCAGCGTGCTGATGAAGAGCGTGCAGGAGCTGATCTTTCGCTCCGACAACGCCGGCGTCATCAGCTTCGTCAACGCGCGCTGGGGCGTCATCAGCGCCAACGGGGCGGACCACGCCCTAGGCCGCAAGCTGCAAGATCTGGTGGACCCGGCCGACCGGGCCGTCGTGGCTGCGCTGTTCAGCGCCAGCGACGACCGCGGCGTGCGCCAGGCCGAGGCCTCGGTGCCCGGCCGCGATGGTGAGCTGCGGCGCTTCGATTTTGCCGTCGTGCCGCTGCGCAACCAGGGCCGGATCGTCGGCTTTGCCGGCAGCGCCGTCGATGTGACCGAGCGCTTTGTCGCACGCCAGCGCCTGCAGCATCAGCTGGCCTTCACCGGTCTTCTGCTGGAGATCAGCCCGCTGCCGGTGTCGATGTTCGATGCCCAGCTGAAGTATGTGACCGTCAACCAGGCCTGGGAGGAGTTCACCGGCCGCAACCGTGCCGAGGTCATCGGCCGGCAGGTGGGCTTCTTCACGCCGCGTGACGAGGCCGAGCTGCATGAATCGCAGGACGAGCGCTTGCTGCGCATGGGGGGGCGGGTGCGCTACGAGACTCAGGTCCGGCACCGCGACGGCTCACGCCGCGACATGCTGATCACCAAGGTCGCCGTGCCCGATGAGCAGGGTGGCATCGCCGGCATTCTGTGCACACTGATGGACGTCAGCGAGTTCCGCGACGCCGAGCGCGCCACCCGCGAGGCCCGCGATGTGGCCGAGGAGGCCTCGCGCGCCAAGTCGGAGTTCATCGCCAACATCAGCCATGAGCTGCGCACACCGCTGCAGACCATTCTCGGCTTCTCGGAGCTGGGCCTGGTGCGCGGCCGCGACCAACCCAAGCTGGCGGGCATGTTCAGCGACATCCATGCCTCGGGTCAGCGCATGCTGGCCCTGGTCAATGACCTGCTGGACGTGGCCAAGATCGAGAGCCCGGTCGGCACCTTCGATCTGGAGCGCTGCGATCTGCGCACGCTGCTGCAGGAGACGGTGCGCGAGCTGGGCCCGCTGCTGGCCCAAAAGCGCCTGCGGCCGCTGCTCCAGCTGCCCGGCTGGCCGCTCAGCGCCAAGGTGGATCCGCTGCGCTTCCAGCAGGTGTTGCGCAATGTGCTGGCCAATGCGATCAAGTTCTCGCCCGATGGCGGGGCCATCGATGTGATGGGCGAGCTGACGGCCGAAGGCGAGATCCACGTCGCCATCGCCGACCACGGGCCGGGCATACCCGAGACCGAGGTGGGCATGATCTTCGAAGCCTTTGTGCAGTCCAGCCAGACCAAGGATGGCTCGGGCGGCACCGGCCTGGGCCTGGCCATCTGCCGCAAGATCGTCGAGATCCATGGTGGCCGCATCCATGCCGAGAACCGCGCCGGCGGCGGGGCGGTATTCCATATCTTCGTGCCCGCCAGGGTGTCGGGCGACACCCAGATCGATGAGGCTATGTGAGCCGCGGCGGCCTCAGGGCCGCACGCCCAAGGCCCAGGCCAGCAGGGTAAAGCTCACAAAGGCCAGCACCGTGCTGGCCATGATGATGCGGGCCACGCGGCCGTTGTCGGCGCCATAGCGCTCGGCCAGCAGCGAGACATTGCTGGCGCTGGGCAGGGCGGCGGCCAGGGTCAGCACCAGCAGCTGGGCACTGCTGATCGGCGTGCCCAGCGCGTGGGCGGCGGCGCCCAGCAAGAACACCAGCAGCGGGTGCAGGAACAGCTTGATCAGCGCCACCGGCAGATAGAGCTTGACCGGCGTGCGCGTGTGCGCATGCTGGCCGGCCCGCCACAGCACGGCGCCGATGGTGAACAGGGCCACCGGCGAGGCCGCATCGGCCAGCATCTTGACCACCGTGTCTATGGGCCCGGGCAGGCGCAGACCGCTGATCGAGGCCAGCGCACCGAGCGCAATCGACCACGGCAGGGGGTTGGACAGCGCACCGCGCACCGCCTGCAGCGCCGCCTTGCTCGTGGAGCCGCTGCCGCCCTCGCTCATCGCCTCGTGGCCGCGGGCCAGCGCGATGCACAGCGAGCTGGTCACGAACAGATCGGCCAGGATGGTGCAGATCACCGGGCCCGCGGCCGACTGGCCCAGCAGCGCCACCAGCAACGGCACGCCCATGAAGCCGGTGTTGGGAAAGGCCGCGACCAGGGCACCGAAGGCTGCGTCCTTCAGCTCCACGCGTGGCGACAGGGTCACGGCGATGGTGAAGAACACGATCAGCAGCGCCGAAGCCAGATAGACCGTCAGCACCACCGGGTTCAGCAGCTCCAGCACGGGGGTGTTCATGCCGAAGCGGAACAGCATGCAGGGCAGGGCGAAGAACAGCACGAAGCCGTTCAGGCCGGGAATAGCGCTCTCGGCCAGCACGCCCTTCTTGGCGGCCAGGTAGCCGCACAGGATCAGCGCGAAAAAGGGCACGGTGACGGACAGGATCGCTTGCATCGTGCGGCAAGTATCCCCTGCTCAGCTTGAAAGCCGCTGAACGGCGGGCCGCCATTCGCCCGACATGGGCCCGCCGTCGTTCAGGCCCACCGGCGTGCCATTCGTCGCAGGCCCGGCGCTTGGTGCCGGGCCGATACCGTAAGCTGCACGTTGCACAAAACATTGGGAGTGCGCATGTCATCGTCTCGTTTCGCGCCGGTCGGGCGTTTCTTTGGTCGCCTGTGGTGGTTGCTCGATGCCAGCCGGCGCACCCTGCTCAATCTGCTGTTCCTGGCCCTGCTGGGCTTGCTGATCTATGGCCTGGTCAGCCGCGGCCCCGCCAGGCTGGAGGAGAAGACCGCCCTGGTGCTCAATCTCGGCGGCACCGTGGTCGAGCAGTACAGCGGCAGTGCGCGCGACAACCTGCTGAATCAGGCCAAGGGCCAGGAAACCAACGAAACCCAGCTGCGCGATGTGCTGGCCGGCCTCGAGGCCGCTGCCAAGGACGACAAGATCAGCAGCCTGGTGCTGGCGCTGGATGACTTCCAGGGCGCCGGCCTGAGCACGCTGCGCGAGATTGCCGGGGCGATTGCCCGCTTCAAGGCCAGCGGCAAGCCGGTATTCGCCTGGGGCTCGTCTTATGACCAGCGCAGCTACTTCCTCGCCGCACAGGCCAACGAGGTCTGGCTGCATCCGATGGGCATGCTGATGATCGAGGGCTTCGGGCGGCCGCGCACCTATTACCGCGATGCGCTGGACAAGCTGGGCCTGAGCGCCAATGTGCTGCGTGTCGGCAGCTTCAAGAACTTCGGCGAGGTCTATTCGGCCAACGGCCCGTCCAAGGAGACGACCGAGTCCGACCGCTATCTCTATGACGCGCTGTGGAAGACCTATACCGACGAGGTCGAAAAGGCCCGCAAGCTGCCCGAGGGCAGCATCATGAAGGGCATCAACGGCCTGCCCGAGCAACTGGCCGCCGTTGGCGGTGACGCCGCCAAGCTGGCCTTGAATGCCAAGCTGGTGGACGCGCTAAAGACTCGTGACGAGATGCGCGCCCTGCTTAGCGAGCGTGGTGCCAAGGACGAGGTCAACAAGACCTTCCGCCAGATCAATCTGGGCGCCTATCTGACCCATGTAAAACCCAAGTACACCGGCGACGCCATCGGCGTGGTGATCGCCCAGGGCGGCATCAGCGACGGCATGGCGCCCTCGGGCTCAATAGGCGGGCGCTCCACCGCCGAGCTGATACGCAAGGCCCGTGACGACGACAAGATCAAGGCCATCGTGCTGCGGGTCGATTCCCCCGGCGGCAGCGCCTTCGGCTCGGAGCTGGTGCGCCGCGAGCTGGAGCTGACGCGGGCGGCAGGCAAGCCGGTGGTGGTGTCGATGGGCAATGTGGCGGCCTCGGGCGGCTACTGGATCTCGATGGCCGCCGACGAGGTGATCGCCAGCCCGGCCACCATCACCGGCTCGATCGGCGTGTTCGCCATGCTGCCCTCGGCCGACAAGGCGCTGGACAAGCTGGGTATTCATACCGGCGGCTACACCACCACCTGGCTGGCCGGTGTCTATGACCCGCGCCGCGCGCTGGACCCGCGCTTTGCCTCGCTGGTGCAGAGCAGCATCGAACACATCTATGCCGACTTCACCGGCAAGGCCGCCCAGGCGCGCAAGACCACGCCGGAGAAGATCAACGAGGTCGCCCAGGGCCGGGTCTGGACCGGGGCCCAGGCCAAGGAGCGGGGCCTGGTCGATACGCTGGGCAGCTATGGCGATGCGCTGAAGGCTGCGGCCACCCGTGGCAAGCTGGCCGAGGGCTACCGCGTTGTCTACATCGAGCGCGAGCGCGGCCGCGTCGAACGCCTGCTCGATATGCTAAGCGGCACGGCCGCCGATGTGGTGGTCGGGCAGATCGAGCAGAAGCTTGGCGGCGTGGGCGTGCCGGCGGCATTGACCCGCGAGGTGCAGAAGGACTTTGCCTGGCTGGGCGAAATGAGTGAGGGCCGCAAGGCCTTCGGCGCGGTGGCGCACTGCTTCTGCGCGGCGCCCTGAGCCTGCCGTTCATGACATCGTTCGGGCCGTTCGCCCGCGGCGCGGCCCCCTGGCCCGGGGGCTGCCTACACTGCGGGCCATGCACCCGTCCGACCCCCTGCCCACCGCCGCCGAGCCGGCACTGAATCGCTTCCAGCGCTGGTACTTCGGCTGGGCCGAAAGCTATTACCGGACGCTGCCGGTTGAGCAGCAGGAGCAGGCCCGTGCCATCGACCTGTTCCTGTACAGCCGCCGCGGCCTTGGCGCCTGGCTCGGCGCCCTGGGCGCGGCCACCGGCTGCACGCTGGGGCTGTGGGCGGCCAGCGTGCCGCCGGGCTGGGCCCTGGCCATCAGCCTGCTGCTGGTGTTCGTGTTGATGGTGGGCACCGGTGCGGCCTTTCTGCTGCCATTGCAGCTGCCCTCGCTGTGGCGGCTGTTGCGTGCCGGCGTCCGCCTGGTGACGGTGTTCGGCCTGTTGGGCGTGGGGCTGTTCGTGCTGTCGCAGCTGGCGGGGCCGCAGCCCCAGGCGCTGGGCACGCTGATGCTGCGCGCCGCGCTGCTGGTGCTGCCGGTGGTGGCGGGCCTGTGTCTGGCCGGCGGCACGGCCTTTCTGGTGGTGACCCTGGTGCGCCGCGAACAGTTGCAGAAGGCCCTCGGCATGGCCTTGCTGCAGCAGGAACGCGACGCCGCCGCCCGCGAGGCGGCCGAGGCCAAGCTCAAGCTCCTGCAGGCCCAGGTGCAGCCGCATTTCATCTTCAACACCCTGTCGGCGGTGCAGCACTGGGTGGATACCGGCGATGCCCGCGCCAGCCCGCTGCTGCGCTCGCTGACCGCCTTTTTGCGCAGCAGCGCCGAGCTGCTGGAGCGGCCGCTCGTGCCGCTGGGCGAGGAGCTGGAGCTGGCGCGCAGCTACTTGCAGATCATGAGCGCACGGCTGGGCGAGCGGCTGCGTTTCGAGCTGGACATTGCCCCCGATTGCCTGCAGCGGCAGCTGCCGCCGGGCCTGCTGCTGACCCTGGTGGAGAATGCGCTGGAGCACGGCATAGGACCGAATCTGAGCGGTGGCCTGCTGCGCGTTCAAGCGGTCCGCCTCGCCGACGGCGCCGTCGAGTTGCGGGTGAGTGACGATGGCGTCGGCCTGCAGCCCGGCTGGCAGCCTGGCATCGGCCTGACCAACTGCCGCCAACGCCTGCGCCACCAGTTCGGCGAGCGCGCCGATCTGAGTCTGGTCGCGCTGCAGCCGGGCACGCAGGCCTGCCTGCGCATAGCGGGAGACCCGCGATGATCCCGTTCGGCAAGATCGACTGGTCGCAGCTCTGGTATCCGGGGCCCACGCGACGCTTCACCCAGGCGGAGATCCGGCGGGCCGGCGGTGATGGGCCCAGCGCCACGCTGTCGATGGCGCTGATGCTCAATGCCGCCATGCTGGGTTTCCTACTGCTGCAAGCGGCACCGCCGCACCTGGCCGGCGTGCTGAGCGCCTGTCTGATCGGCCTGGTCGTGTCGGCCCTGGGCCTGGGCAACATCATCTGGCGCAGCCCGTCGCGGCGTGTGATGACCCTGTGCTCGCTGGCCTATGCCCTGATCTGGTCCGTCGCGGCGGTTGCGGCCAAACGTACCGTGGCCGATCCGGAGCAACGGCTATGGACGATGGAGCTGCTGCTGGGCGGCATTTGCGTGGCGACCGTCTGCTTCTTGTTCGTCGCCCTCTACCGCGCCCACCAGATCGAGCTGCGTCTGCGCGAGCTCGACGAGCGCGAGCGCGCCGAGGAGCTGACCCGGCAACTGGCCGATGCGCAGATCCAGCCGCACTTCCTGTTCAACTCGCTGGCCTCGCTGCAGCACTGGGTGCAGACCCAGGACGAGCGTGCCGGCCCGCTGCTGGCCTCGCTGACCGGCTATCTGCGCGCCACCCTGCCGCTGTTCAACCGCCGCCAGCTGCGGGTCGACGAGGAGCTGGCGGCGGTGCAGCACTATCTGGAGGTGATGCAGGCGCGGCTCGGGGCGCGCCTGAGCTGGCAGATCGAGGTCGAGGAGGCGGTGCGGGCCGCAAGCCTGCCGCCGGCCCTGCTGCTGACCCTGGTGGAGAATGCCGTCGAGCATGGCGTGCAGGCCGCGCTGCAGGGCGGTAGCGTACGGGTGCTGGGCCGCGTGGAGGGCGGCCGGGCGCTGATCGAGGTGCGTGACACCGGGCCTGGGCTTGCGCCCGGTGCCGCCGAGGGCACCGGCCTGGGCAACAGCCGCGAGCGCCTGCGACAGGCCTATGGCGATACCGCCCGGCTGAGCCTGGCCAATGCTATCGAGGGCGGCTGCGTCGCCCGCCTTGAATTCCCTTTGGTAGTGAACAAACCATGAACGAGACCGTGACGGCCCTGGTGGCCGACGACGAAGAAGCCCCGCGCGAGCAGCTGCTGCTGGCCCTGCAGACCGCCTGGCCCGAGCTGGGCATCGTGGCACGGGCCGTCAATGGCGCGGACGCCTGGGATGCGTACCTGGAGCATGAGCCGCAGGTCTGCTTTCTGGACGTGCGCATGCCCGGCCTGTCGGGCATCGAGGTGGCGCAGCGCATCGCCGGGCGTGCCCATGTGGTCTTCGTCACCGCCCATGGCGACCATGCGCTGGACGCCTTCAACACCGGCGCTGTGGACTACGTACTCAAGCCGGTGGATGGACCACGCCTGGCCCAGGCGGTGCAGCGGGTGCGCGCGCGGCTGAACCAGGCGCCGCCCGACCTTGCCCGCCTGCTGCAGCAGCTGGGCGTGCAAGCACGCAGACCGGCTCCGCTGGAGGTCATACAGGCCGGCGTGGGACGCGAGGTGCGGCTGATACGCGCCGAGGAGGTGCTGTACTTCGAGTCGGACACGCGCTACACGCGGGTGGTGCATGCCGACGGCGACGCGCTGATACGCACGCCGCTCAAAGAGCTGCTGACCCAGCTGGACCCCGAGCGCTTCTGGCAGATCCACCGCTCGGTGGTCGTCAACCAGCGCTGCATCGCCTCGGCGCTGCGCATAGACGAGGGCAGCATGGTGATCACGCTGCGCGGGCGCGACGAGCGACTGCCGGTGTCGCGCCACTTCCAGGGCCTGTTCCGCGCGCAGTGATCAGGCCTTTTGCGCCCCCGGCTTGCCGGCCTCCACGACAAAGCGCCTCTCGACGCTGACCGGGCTTCGTGCGTTCATCGCGTCGTCCACCGTGCGCAGCTCGGCGGTCAGCCGCTGCTTGTTCAGGTCGAACAGGGTGTAACCGCGCTGGTCGCTGCGCGCATAGTGCAGATGGGTGTTCCAGGGCAGCGCGCTCTGCACCTTGTCATTGGCCAGACCATGGCTGCTGATCGAGGTGCCGCAGAACTCGGTGGCGATGGTCGCTGCCTTGGCATTATCGAAGTCCAGTTTCAGGTCGGCCACATAGTTGGCATGCACGTCGCCGCCCAGCACGACCGGGTTGCCGGCCTTGGCGGCCAGCATATCGCCCATCAGGCGTTGGCGGGCCAGCGGATAGCCGTCCCAGGCCTCGGTCCAGTACTGCGGGCCGTTGGGGCCGGCCGGATCGGTCCAGCTGTAGCGTGCCATCAGCGTTTGCTGGCCCAGCAGGTTCCAGGGCCTGTCGGCGTCCCAGCTCTGTGCCAGCCAGCGTTCCTGGGCGCTGCCGAGCAGGCTGCGGCGCGGATCCCTGAGCGCTTCGCAGTCTCTCAGATAGACGGTGTTGGAGCCGGCGCGGCCCGGCTTGGGACAGGCCTGAGGGTCGCGCCACTGGCGGTCGTCCAGCGTGATCAGGCGCGCCAGGCTGCCCCAGTCGTAGCGCTCATGGATGCGCGTCTCGGTGCCGCGCGGCCGGGCCGACTTCGGAAAGGGCAGGTGCTCCCAGTAGGCCTGGGTGGCGGCGGCACGGCGCAGCTCGAAGTTCGGCTCAAGGTCCTGGGCGCGGCCGGGCGTGTAGTCGTTGGCGATCTCGTGATCATCCCAGGTGATGATCCAGGGCGCCCGGGCGTGCATGGCCCGCAGATACGGGTCGCTCTTGTACTGGGCATGGCGGGCTCGGTAGTCGTCCAGGCTGCGCGCCGCGCCGCCGCTGTGGCGGCGGGTGGCGCCGGCCGGTGCGGAGCTGGCGGCGTATTCGTAGATGTAGTCGCCCAGGAACAGCACCAGGTCCAGCTCCTGGGTGGCCATATCGCGCCAGGCGGCGTATTCGCCATGGTCCCAGCGCTGGCAGGAGGCGGTGGCGAAGCGCAGCGGTTCGGCGGCATCCGGTGCCGGCGCGGTGCGGGTGCGGCCGGCGATGCTGCGAGAGCCCAGGGCGCTGAAGCGGTACCAGTACCAGCGGCCCGGGCTCAGGCCGGTGGGTTCGGCATGGACGCTGTGCGCCCAGGCCGCCTCGGCCGTCTCCGTACCCTTGGCAACGATTTGTTTGAAGCCCTCGTCGGCCGCCAGCTCCCATTGCACGGCCACCTGCTCGGGCAGGTCGGCACCTATCAGCCGTGTCCACAGCACCATGCCGCCCGGGCGCGGGCAGCCGGAGGCCAGGCCCAGCGGGAAGCGGTCCACATCGGCCGCGAAGGCGAAACGGCTGAAGGCGGGGGCGGCGCCCAGGGCGAGGGCGGTCTGGAGTAGCTGGCGGCGGGTGGTGCTCATTCGCCGAGCTTAGCTGGATCCCTGGCCCCGGATTGCATCCGGGCTACACCCCTATCCGTAGCCCGGATGCAATCCGGGGCCGAGATCACTAGCACATCCTCGCGCCGCCAACTTGGCTATCATGCGCGGCCCTTCAGGAAGACCATGGCCAACGCTCCCCACTCTCTCAACCCCGCCCAGATGGAGGCGGTGCACTATCTCGGCGGCCCCTGCCTGGTGCTGGCCGGTGCAGGCTCGGGCAAGACCGGCGTGATCACGCACAAGATCGCGCGGCTGCTGCAGGCCGGCTATGCGGCCAAGAACATTGCCGCCATCACCTTCACCAACAAGGCCTCGCAGGAGATGCGGGAGCGGGCCAAGAACCTGGTCGGTGCGCGGGCGGCCAAGGATCTGGCGATCAGCACCTTTCACTCGCTGGGCGTGCGCATCCTGCGCGAGGACGGCGTGCACCTGGGCCTGAAGGAGAAGTTCTCCATCCTCGACAGCGACGATGTCTTGAACGTCTTGAAGGACGCCGGCGGCAGCACCGACATCGCCCAGGCCAAGCGCTGGCAATGGACCATCAGCCTGTGGAAGAACCAGGGCCTGAATGCCGAGCGCGCGGCAAAGATCGCCGCCGATGACGACGAGCGCGTGGCCGTGCGGGTGATGAAGCTGTACGAGGACCGCCTCGCCGCCTTCCAGGCGGTCGATTTCGACGACCTGATCAGCCTGCCGCTGCATCTGCTGACGACCAATGCCGAGGCCCGCGGCAAGTGGCAGGACACGCTTCGCTATGTGCTGGTGGACGAATACCAGGACACCAATGCCGTGCAGTACGAGCTGCTGCGCGCGCTGGTCGACAACCCCGATGAGCGCAAGCGTGGCATGTTCACCGCCGTGGGCGACGACGACCAGAGCATCTACGGCTGGCGCGGCGCGACGATCGAGAACCTGAAGCGCCTGCCCACCGAGTGGCCCAATCTGAAGGTGATTCCGCTGGAGCAGAACTACCGCTCGACCAGCTCGATACTGCGTGCGGCCAACAACGTCATCGCCAGCAACCCCAAGATCTTCGAGAAGAAGCTGTGGAGCGAGTTCGGCGACGGCGAACCGGTGGCGGTGCTGGAGTGCGACGGCGAAGAGCACGAGGCCGAACGCGCGGTGGCTCGCATCCAGGCGCAGCGGGCCCAGGGCGGGCAGGTGCAGTACAGCGACTTCGCCATCCTCTACCGCGCGAATCACCAGGCGCGGATCTTCGAGCAGGCGCTGCGCCGGGCGGAGATTCCGTACAAGGTGTCGGGTGGCCAGAGCTTCTTCGACCGCGCCGAGATCAAGGATCTGTGCGGCTGGCTGCGCCTGCTGGTCAATCAGGACGACGACCCGGCCTTTCTGCGCTCGGTCACAACCCCGAAGCGCGGCATCGGCCATCAGACCCTGGGCGCCCTGGGCGAGTTCGCCGGCAAGTGGAAGCTCAGCATGTACGAGGCGCTGTTCGCCGAGTCACTGGGCACGGCGCTGAACGCCCGTGCGATCGGCTCGCTGCACGAGTTCGGCCGCTATGTGAATGACCTCGAATACCGCGCCCGCCACACCTCGGGTGCCGAGGACGCGCGCGCGCTGTTGCTGGAGTGGCTGAAGGACATCGGCTACGAACAGCATCTGTATGACGGTGAGGAGAGCGAGAAGGTCGCCGCCGCCAAATGGAAGAACGTGCTCGACTTCATCGACTGGATGTCCAAGCGCTGCGGTGGCCAGATCACCCAGGACAGCGGCACCTTCGAGAGCCCGAAGCAGACGGTGCTCGAAGTGGCGCAGACCATCAGCGTCATCATCTCGCTGGCCGAACGCGGCGATGATCAGGATCAGGTGACCCTGTCCACCCTGCATGCGTCCAAGGGCCTGGAGTGGCCGCACGTGGTACTGGCCGGCGTCAATGAGGGCCTGCTGCCCTTCAAGAGCGAAGACGAGGACATGACGGCTGAGCGGCTCGAGGAAGAGCGCCGGCTGATGTACGTGGGCATCACCCGTGCCCGCACCACCCTGGCGGTGAGTGTGCTGCGCCGGCGCAAGAAGGGCCGCGACACGGTGCAGGGCATCCCCAGCCGCTTTGTGCTGGAGATGAAGCTGCATGAGGCCAGCACCCGCGAAGACCCGCGCGAGAAGCTCAAGCGCCTGCGTGCCGAGATGGTGCAGAAGCTGGCCGACAAGGCGGCGCAGGCTCCTGCTCTCTGAAACAGGTCAGTTCATCTCGACCTTGCTCAGGTTGTCGTCCGAGTTGCGGTCTATGCGCATGTTGTACGGGTCGACGCCCACCCACTTCGGCTCCTGATCCAGCACCAGCGTGAACTGCTGCTTGCCGGATTTCAGTGCGCGGCGTTCCAGCATCAGCACCGAGGCCTTGCCGAAGCCTGGTCTGCCCGGCTCGGCGGTGAACACGCCAATTTCGAAGCCCTCGGCCAGCGGTGCCTCGGTCTCCTTGCCTTTGCCGTCTGCATAGAGTTTCTTGGCCTCGACGCTGAAGCTCACTTCGTATTTGCCGTCGGCGCGCTTCTTCGCCTTCGCGTCGGTCGCCTTCAGGTCGTAGAGCGTGATCTTCTCGAACAGGTCGGTGACCAGTTGCTCATGCTGGGGGCCGGCCTCGGCGCGCAGGATGCGCAGGAAGTCGGTCGAGGCCGGGTAGGGCGCCGACTTGAAGGCGTACTCGGCGATCAGCTTCTGCAGCGCGCGGTTCACCGCCGCCTCGCCGATCACCTCCTTGAGCCAGTACATCGTCAGCGCACCCTTGCGGTAATGCACATAGCCCTGGTTCTCGACCCGGGCCAGCGGCAGCTCCTCCACCGTCTCGGCACTGCGCAAGCGCAGATAGCGATCCAGCTCCAGCTTCAGGAATTTGCGCAGCTGGTCGCGGCCGTAGAGCTTCTCCATCACCAGCAGGGCCGAGTACTGGGCGAACGATTCCGACAGCAGGGTCATGCCCTGCTTGTCGGCGCCCACCACCTGATGCGCCCACCACTGGTGGCCGATCTCGTGGGCGGTGACATAGGTCACCAGGTCGATGTTCTCGTCGCTCTTGCTCTCATCGAAGTCCTGGATGAAGCCTATCGCCTCCGAATAGGGCACGGTGTTGGCGAAGGCCTGGGCAAAGCGCTCGTAGGCCGGAAACTCCAGGATGCGGGCCTGGCGGAACTGGTAGGGCGAGAAGGACTGGTTGAACAGGTCCAGCGAGGTCTTCATCGCCGCCAGCATGCGCGGCGCATTGCTGGCATGGGGCGGGTGGAAGTAGACACTCAGCTCGACCGGCTTGCCGTCCTTGGCCGTCCAGGGCTCCTTGAGGATCTCGTAGCGCGCCGATTGCAGCGAGAAGAAGTTGTGGATCGGCGCCTCGGTCCTGGTCACCAGCGTGCGGCGACCTCCCGATGTGGTGTCGCTGACCGTATAGCCCGGCGCCACCGGCACCTGATCGGCATCGGTGCTCAGCGTGATGTCGGCGGTCACCCAGTCGCTGTCATGGCGCAGATAGTGATGGGCATCGGCGCCGGTGTCTTCCAGCCTGGCCACGCGCAACTCGGCCGGCAGGCCAAACTTGCGGCGCTTGCTGCGGTCCTGCAGAAAGATCTGGCGGTTCACGCCCAGCACCGGCGTCAGCGCGAAATTGTTCAGGAAGGTGCCGTTGGCGACGATCTGCGTCAGCGGCTGGTTGTTGACGAAGCCGGGCTCCGCCAGCTCCGTCTTGAAGCTGAGCCTGCGCTGCTCGCCCGCCTGCATCGGCTTGGCCAGCCGGTAGATGCGGTAGCCGAAGGTCTTGTACTCCTTCTGCAGGCTGGCGCCCTCAAGCTCCAGCTGCTGCTGCTTCAGATCGGGGTCCAGCCGCACATGCACGGCATCGAGCGGTTTGCCGCTGCGGTTCTCCAGAGAATAGCTGCCCTCGGCCACGGCGCGTATCTGCTTCGGGAACAGATCGACCTTCAATGTCACATGGGTGATCGTCGGCTGGGGCAGATCCTCGTAGGCGAGCAGGGCCTTCTCGGCATCGGCCTGCCACTGCTCCCGATCGGGCTGGGTCACATAGCGGTTGAGGATATTGGTGTTGTAGAAGATCCAGGAGCCGCTTCCTATCCAGGCCAGGGTGCTCAAGCTCAGCAGGACGCCGGGCACGCCCTTCAGCCGGGTGGGCAGACGGGCCAGGCGAGGGCGCAGCTCGGTGGCCGCGCCACGGCGCCACATCAGATGGGTCAGCACCAGCAGCATCGCCGCGAAGGCCAGCCAGTAGCCCTGATGCCAGGCCCGGGCGATCCAGAAATGGCCCATGCCGTTCATGTCGGACAGCGGCACGGCGGCCGTCTCGGCGTAGTTGTAGAGCCTGTGCTCGAAGCCCATTGCGGCCAGGCTGGTGCCGATCACGGAATAGACCAGCATCAGCGCCCAACCGACGAATTTGTGCGGCACCAGGGCTTGGGCGAATACCGCCAGCACGCCCAGCAGAAAGGCGGTGATCAGGCTGGGCAGCAGGAACCACAGCAGATAGGCCAGCGGCTCGACGTGGGTGTAGCCGTGAAAGAGCTGGAACAGCACCCCGGTCAGCGTGCCGACCAGCAGCGTGGCCAGCAGCACCAGCGTGATCGCCAGCACCTTGGGCACCAGGAAGGCCCAGCTCGGCGCGGCGGTGGCATCGACGATCTCGTGGATGCGGCGCTCTCGGTCGCGCCAGACCAGTTCGCCGGCATAGTAGACGGCGATGATGGTCGGGATGATGTTGAAACTGCCCAGCAGCGCCTCGACCACCGCACGCGTCACCGGCAGGTAGTGGACGCCGCGGGTCTCGCCGGTCAGGCTCAGGCCTGCCACGGCATTGAAGATGCCCAGGGCCAGCAGCACGAAGAAGGCCGGGCTGCGGAACACAAAGGCCATGTCGAAGCGGGTCAGGGCCATGAACTGCAGCCAGCGCGCGTGGCCGCTGGCCGTTGCGCCGACCAGGGGCTTGGGGGCAGGCGCCGGATCGGCGGCCGGCTTCTTCTTCGGCGTGGCCGACTCGGTCTTGCTGCCCTTGACTTCGAAGCGGAACAGGCCATAGGCCAGCGCGAACAGCGCCGCACCGATGGCCAGCCAGAGCAGGCGGTTCCACAGCAGCACGCCGGCCAGCGCCGGCAGTAGGGTGTTGCGGTCGGCGGCGGTCCAGTACTTGGTGATGCGGGTCAGCGCGCCAACGCCGAACGGGTCGGCCATGGCCGAGAGTGTGTCCAGCCGCGGCTCGTTCAGCAGGCCACGGCTGAGTGCGAACAGCACGACGAAGGCCACCACGCCGACATAGGTCCACATCATCGAGCGCGTGGCCGTGGCCAGGGCGAAGAAGCCGGCGCTCATCACCAGCAGGGTCGGCAGGCCGAACACCAGCAGTGCCCAGGCGTAGTGGTAGAGCACCATGGGACCGACCTTCTCGGCATCGAGCCAGGGCATCCAGGAGCCGACGATCATCGCCAGCGGCACCGCGCAGGTGACCAGGAAGGCGACCGCGAAGGCGCCGATGAAGCGCCCGACCAGGTAGTCGAACTTGCCTATCTGCGTGGCACGCAGGATCGGTGCAAAGCCGGTCTCGTCATCGCGTATCACGACGTTGGCGACGAAGGCGGTGACGATGAAGATCGCCAGGAAATTCATCACCCCGACGGTCTGCAGGATGGCGTAGGGCGCGTTGACGTTGACATTGCCCTTGGCGCCGATCTGGATGTCCTCGATCGTGACGGCACCAAAGGTCAGCAGGAAGAACAGCAGGAAGGCGACCGCGAACAGTGGCGAGCGCAGCTGGTAGCGCGCCTCGAAGGCGGCGATTTGGGTGAGCATGGCCTGATCCCCTTCAGGCTGCTGCAGCGGTGGCGCGGCGCGACTGCGCCAGCGTGGCGAAGTACAGGTCTTCGAGGCCGCCCTCGACCTGCTCGAAGCCGGCCGCCGGCGCGGTGTCGGCCAGCACATGGATGACGGTCCGGCCGCCGCGCAGGCGGTTCGAGATCACGTTCATCTCGGCCTGGTAGCTGCCCAGCCGGGCCGATTCGATGGCGCGGCGCCAGACCCGGCCCTGCAGTTCTCGGGTCAGGTCTTGCGGGGCGCCGGTCTGCACGATGCGGCCCTGGTTGATGATGGCCATCCTCGGGCACAGATCGGCCACGTCATCGACGATATGGGTCGAGAGGATGACGACCACGTTCTCGCCGATCTCGGCCAGAAGATTGTTGAAGCGGTTGCGCTCCTCGGGGTCCAGGCCGGCGGTGGGCTCATCGACGATGATCAGCTGCGGCTTGCCGATCAGCGCCTGGGCCACGCCGAAGCGCTGACGCATGCCGCCGGAGTAGCCGGCCACGGCCTTCTTTCGTACATCCCAGAGGTTGACCTGGGTGAGCAGGGTTTCCACGGTGTCGCGGCGTTCGCCCTTGCCGGCGATGCCCTTGAGCACGGCCAGGTGATCCAGCAGGTCATAGGCCGAGACGCGCGGATAGACGCCGAAGTCCTGCGGCAGATAGCCCAGCGTGGCGCGCAACCGCTCAGGCTGCTTGATGACATCGATGTCACCGAACTGGATGCTGCCGGCGCTGGGGGTCTGCAGCGTGGCGATGCAGCGCATCAGCGTGGATTTGCCGGCGCCGTTGGGGCCCAGCAGGCCGAACATGCCCTTGGGAATGTCGAGGGTGGCGGTGTCCAGCGCCTTGGTGCCGTTGGCATAGACATGGGTCAGGCCTGTGAGCTTGAGCATGGTGGAGGTCCTCCGGTGTTTTTCTGAAGTGGCCGAGTTTCTTTGGCAAAGGCGTCGAGCGCGAGCGGCTTGCGAGAGACGGCACCATTGTGCGAATGGGCTGCACGATAGGGCGCATGAGCGGCTGTCGGTGTAATCGGCAATTGAGTCCCGGCGATGACCTGCCCAGAATCGGGCATGCCTATCTCCTACCGACTGCTGGCCCCGCTGACGGCGCTCTGCGCGCTGATCGCCATCCTGTCCCAGAGCGGCCTGTGGCTGCCGCGCGAGTGGGGTTTTGCCGCCAAGCCGCTGACCACGCTGCTGATCATCGCCCATGCGATGCGGCGCGGGCAGGCCACACCGCAGCTGCGCCGCTGGGTGCTGGCCGGGCTGTGGTTCTCGCTGGTCGGCGACATCGCGCTGATGTGGCCCAAGGAGGGCTTTCTGCCGGGTCTGGTGGCCTTTCTGGTCGCCCACCTCTGTTATCTGTGGGCCTTCACTCGGCTGCAAGGCCTGGCCACCTGGCCATGGCCGTTCGTGATTTACGCGTTGCTGGCTGGCGGCATCCTCAGCGGCCTGTGGTCCGGCGTGCCGGACGCGCTGCGTGTTCCTGTGTTGGCCTATGTGCTGTGCCTGAGCGCCATGGGCGCCCAGGCAGCGGTGGTCGGCTGGCGTGCACGCGGCACCGCAGAGGCGCGCCGCCATGCCGTGCTGGCCCTGGGCGGCCTGTTGTTCGTGATCTCGGACGCGCTTCTGGCCACCAACAAATTCGCCGGGCCGCTGCCGCTGGCCAGTGTCTGGGTGCTCACGACTTACTGGACGGCGCAGTGGTGCATTGCATCGGCGCTGGCGCGGTCGCGCCCCGCGTCCTAGGGGTTGACGCGGCGCCTGCTCGGATCAAGATGGGGTCATCTGCCATCCTGCATCCTGGAGTGTCCTGATGAAAGCCCTGCACGCCCTCGCCGCCGCCTTGTTGCTGTCCGGGGCCGCCCAGGCCACCACCGTCTATACCCAGGACTTCGAGTCCGGCGCGGACGCCGCCTGGAGCGGCGCGGGGTTTGTGGCGGGCACGGCCGGCCTGGGCAGTTTCGGATTTGGTGCCCAGCATCTGTTCAATGCGACGCAGTCGGCCAGCCTGCTGAGCCTGTCGTCGCTGGCGTCCCACACCACGCTGACGCTCAGCTTTGATCTGGCGCTGTGGGACAGCGTCGATGGCAATCCCGGTAGCTTCCCCTATGGCGACACGATCGTCGTGATGGTGGACGGCAATCCGGTCATCAGCCAGCTGTTCGGCAACTACGGCACGCCGAACGGGCTTTCACTGGGCCCGGGCACGGTGATCGTCGAGAACAACGCGGATCGCGGCAATAACGCCGGCTTTGTGGACAGCGCCCGGGCGGTGTCCCTGACGCTGGCGCACAGCGGCGCTTCGGCGGTCATCAGCTTTGCCTTCCCGAACTCGCAGGGCGGCGGCGACGAGGCCATCGGCATCGACAACGTGGTGGTCGCCATCAATGCCGTGCCTGAACCATCGACCTATGCCTTGATGGGCCTGGGCTTGTTGGGGGTGGCGGGCTGGGCGCGGCGGCGCGGCTGACGTTCATCCGGGCCGGCCGGAGTACCGCCCAGTCAGTCGAGGACAGAGCGCTGTGCGGTCTGTCCCCGCATTCACTACATTCCCTTGAACAGGTGGGTGTAGCTGCGGCTCACTTCCAGCTTCTCGTTCAGGCCCTTGATGCCCACCATCTGGCGACCGCGCAGGTCGCGGGTCACGCCGGCAATCGCCTTGGTGTTGACCAGGGTGGAGCGGTGGATCTGCCAGAACTGCTCGGGGTCCAGCTCGTCGACCAGTTCCTTGATAGGCTTGCGTATCAGGGCCTCGATGGTGGCCGTCTGCACCCGGGTGTATTTTTCGTCGGAGATGAAGAACAGCACATCGTCGACCGGAATCATCTGTATGGCCTGGCCGACGGTGGCCTGTATCCACTTCAGCGGCTGGGCGCCGGCCGGCTTGAGCTGCTGTGATAGGCGGTGCAGCAGCTGCTGCAGCTGGGGCGGCGGCGCATCGACCGGGGCCGTGTCAGGCGCATGGCGCTGTGCCAGACGCTTGCGTATGCGCTCCACGGTGATGGTCAGGCGCTCGCGCTCGGCCGGCTTCAGCACATAGTCCACCACGCCCTGCTCGAAGGCCTCGATCGCGTACTGGTCATAGGCGGTGATGAAGACGATCTCGCAGCCCGGCCAGTCGCCGCCTTCGTTCTGCTCGTTGTCCGGCAGCTGCGCGATCTCGCGGGCCGCCTCGACGCCGGTCATGCCGGGCATGCGGATGTCCAGGAACACCAGGTCCGGCTTGTGCTCGGCCACCAGCTGCACCGCCTCGATGCCGTTCTTGGCCTCGGCGACGATCTGCAGCTCGGGCCAGACCTCGGCCAGGCGGGCGCGCAGCTGCTCGCGCATCAGGCGTTCGTCGTCGGCAAGCACGGCGCGTGGGGCGCCGGAATCAGGAGTGGAGTGGGTTGCGTCGTTCATGGGCGAATCGTAGTCGCATTCGTAGCCCGGATGACAATCCGGGGCGGCGCCGTCGAGAGCCCCGGATTGCATCCGGGCTACAGAATTCCCGCGATCAGGGCTTTGCCCTGTTGCGGCGCGCCAGCCAGATCAGCGGCAGCAGCAGGAGCAGCACCGGCGACAGGGCCAGCGCGCCCACACCGACCAGTGCCAGCACGCCCAGACCGAGGCCCAGGGCCAGCATCAGCAGCGGCAGGGCCAGGCCAAGAATCAGCGACAGGGGCACGACCACGACGATGACCACGGCAGCGATGGCAATCCCCATCGCGGCCATCAGCAGATGGCCGGGGTGCAGTTCGGCGACGGGCAGGTCCCAGCCGTTGACGGTCACATTCATGTCCGGCAGGGTGAACAGATTGACGGTGACCAGCAGGCCGAAGGCCAGGGTGAGCAGCCCCATCACGATGGCGGCACCGAGGATGAATTTGAGCAGTGATTTCATGCGAACACTCCTTCTCTGGCGCTGTAAGGCACGCTGATGCTGACGACGGTGCCCGAGGGCGAGTTTTCGGTCACCGCCAGGGTGGCCTTGTTGCCATAGAGCAGCTGCAGTCGCTCGCGGATATTGGCCAGGCCCACGCCGGTGCCGGCGGTGGCGGCCTTGCCGAAGCCCAGGCCGGTGTCGGCCACGGTGACGCAGAGCTTGCCGTGCACGATCTCTGCCTTGACGGTCAGCGTGCCGCCCTCGGCCTTGGGCTCCAGGCCGTGCTTGATCGCGTTCTCGACCAGGCTCTGGATCATCATCGGCGGGAACTCGGCCGAGAGCAGGCCCTCGGGCACCTGGATGTCGGTCATCAGGCGCTCTTCCATGCGCACCTTGAGGATCTCCAGATAGGGCTTGATCACGGCCAGCTCGCGGCCCAGGTCACGCACGCCGGTGGCATTGGCCTCGCGCATCGTTGGCATCGAGGCGCGCAGCAGGGCGATCAGGTTCTTCTGCATGATCGAGGCGCGTGGCGGGTCGGTCTCGATCAGATGGTCGATCGAGGCCAGCGTATTGAACAGAAAGTGCGGCTCGACCTGGGCCTGCATCGCCGCCATCCGCGCCTCGACGACCTGGCGCTTCAGCGACTCGGCCTCGGCCGTCTCGGTCGCCTGGGCGGCCTTGACCTCGGCCTGGATGCGGCCCTTGTAGGTGACCTTGATGATCACCGAGCCCAGAATCAGCAGCAGGGACAGCTGCATCAGGAAGTCGCCGAAGCGCACCACCCGCACCCGGCGGCGGGTACCAGGCTCGGCGGCCTGCATCTCCTCGAAGCTGCGCTGCTTCTCTTCCAGCGCCTGCTGGGCCTGCTCGATGGCCTGCTGCTTGTCGTCCAGCGCCTCTTGAACAGCCTGGCGTGCCTCTTCGACGGCCTCCTTGATCGCCTCCCGGTCCGCCGAGCTGGGCAGGTCGATGCGTATCGACGGCAGCTTGGAGGACTCGGATGCCGCGCCCTCGGGGGCACTGGCGGCGCTGCGCGGCAGCACGCGGATGCCTCGTTCGTCTATGGTCACGTCGTAGTGAACGGACGGGCTGCTGGGCTTGGCGGCCTTTTCCGGCTTCGCGGCTTTCTCGATCTTGGCCGGTTTCTGTGGCTTGGCCGCCTTGACGGGTACTTCCTCGACCTGCTCGTCGATGCGCCAGGTGAACGGTGGCAGGTCTTGCAGGATGCTCGACGCGATCAGCAGCAGCAGCGACAGCAGTACAAAGCGCGTCCAGGTGATGCTGACCAACCAGCTGGCATAGACATGGAAGCCGCGCATCACATTGCTGGCGAAGCGCTGCCAACCGTGAACCGGGGCTGGCTTGGAGGGGTACTGCGCGTTCATCGGAGCGGGGCCTTGTTCATTGCAATCCGGGGACTGGTTTCATCAGGACTGGTTTGCACTGTACCGGCAGGGGGGGCAGGGGCACGACGGCCAGGCGATGTAGTGCCCAGGTCGGGGAACAGGCTGCACGAATGGCAGACAGTCGGTGCGGGCGCTGGCGCCCGATGTCACGAATTTGTCATTTCTGCGGCAAATCCGGGTCGCGAAGGGCCTCGACCTGAATCAGCAGTCGGACCTTGTCCCCGACAAAGGGCAGACCGAAGGTGGCGCCAAACTCGCTGCGCAGCAGCGTGGCCTCGAAGTCGCCGCCGCAGACCTCGGTCTTCAGCCGCTCATCCCGGCGGCAGGCAAAGCGCAGCGCCTTCAGGGCCAGCGGCTGGCTGATGCCGCGCAAGGTGAACTCGCCTCGCACCTCATCCAAGCGACCGTCGCGATAGGCAAACCGGCTGGCCACGAACCAGGCCTGGGGGTGGCCGCTGCTGTCAAGCAGATCGGGCTGGCGCAGCCGGGCGTCGAGCACCTTCAGGCCAGTGTCCACCGTGGCGGTGTCAACGCTCAGGCCGACCTCGCCACGCTGGGCGGCGGCGTCCAGGGTCACAAGCCCGTTCAGCATGGCAAAACGTCCACGCAGGGTGGACGTATTGAAGTGCGAGACCTCGAACTGCACGGTGCTGTGCAGCGGGTCGAGCCGGTAGGTCACCGGCTGGGCCGCGAGCGCGCAGGGCCAGGCTAGGCAGAACAGCAGCCGGGCCGGCCCGCGCGTCATCGAACTTACTGCTGACGCACTGCTTCGACCTGGATCACCAGGCGCACGGCGTCCGGGAAGCCCCAGTTCAGGCCGTAGTTGATGCCGTACTGGCTGCGGATGATGGTGGTCTCGAAGTCGCCGCCGCAGACCTCGCGCTTGAACATCGGGTTCTGGTAGCAATTGAAGTTGGTGGCCTTCAGCGTCACCGGCAGGGTCTTGTCGCGCAGTGTCAGGGTGCCGGCCACTTCGGTGACCTTGTCGCCGTTGAACGTGAACTTGTCGCCGACGAACTTGGCGGTCGGGAACTTGGCCGACGAGAAGAAATCGTCGCTCTGCAGATGCTTGTCCATCGGCGCGACGCCGGTGTTGACGGCCATCATGTCCAGCGTCAACTCGACCTTGCCGGTCTTGGCTGCGCGGTCCAGCTGCACGGTGCCTTCCTTCTTGTCGAAGCGGCCGCGATTCGTCGAGGTGCCGAAGTGCGAGATCTCGTAGCCGACGAAGGTGTGCGTCGGGTCTATCGTGTAGTTGACGGTCTCGGCTTGGGCCAGGGTGGCCAGGCTCAACAGGGCGGCGGCGATAAGGGTCTTGTTCATGGGTGATTCTCGTTGCAGAAGGGTTGGGATGGAAAAGGGATCAGAGCGGTGCCAGGCCGTTCAGGGTCAGCTTGAACTTGACCTGCACGTCGTTGGCGACCATCGAGGTGTCGGACCATTCGCCCTCGCCGATCTTGAATTCGAGGCGCTTGATGGCGAAGGCGCCGGTGGCGGTGCTGACGGCACCGGCCTGGGCGATCGTCACCGGCACGGTGATGTCACGGGTCTGGCCCTTGATGCTCAGCTTGCCGGTCACGTCAAACTTGCCCGGGCCGCTGGCCTTGATGGCGCTGCTCTGGAAGCTGGCCTGGGGGATCTTCTTGGCATCGAACCAGGCCGCCTTGGCCAGCTCGGCGTCGAACTCGGGGGCGCCCAGGGTGGCGCTGGCGATGTCGATCGTGAAGGCAACCTTGCCGTTCTCGGGCTTCTTCGGGTCGAAGGCGATCTGGGCATCGAAGCGCTTGAACTTGCCGTCCACCGGCACGCCCATCTGCTTGCTGGTGAAGCTGACGTCGCTTTGCGCGGGCACCAGCACGGCGGGCTCGGCCTGTGCCCAGGCGGCGCCGGCCAGGGCCAGCAGCAGGGTGCTGCCGAACAGCAGCTTGGAGTTCAGTGAAGTCATGATGGTCTCTGTATGGGTGGGGTTCAGCCGCGGCCGGGAAGCATGCGCTTGAGCAGCCCGTCGCGATCGATGAAGTGGTGTTTCAGCGCCGCGGCAATGTGCAGCAGCACCAGGGCGGCCAGGCCCTTGGCCAGAATGCCGTGCAGCGGCTTGATGGTCTCGGCCAGCGCCTTGTCGACACCCAGCAGATCGGGCAGCGGCAGCATGCCGAACCAGACGATGGGGAAACCGGCCGCCGAGCTGTAGGCCCAGCCGGACAGCGGCACGGCGAAGAACAGCAGGTAGAGCAGGCCGTGGGTGATGTGGGCGGCCTTGTTCTGCCAGGCGGGGGCGGGCAGATCGGCCGGCGGGCGGTGCGTCAGGCGCCACAGCAGGCGCAGGGCCGACAGCACCAGAATCGTCACGCCGGCCCATTTGTGCCAGTTGTAGAGCTTGAGGCGGCTGGGCGAGAAGGGCAGCTCCACCATGTACAGGCCGACGCCGAGCGAGATCACGATGGCCACGGCCAGCAGCCAGTGAAAGGCCATGGCGATCGGCGTGTAGCGCGTTGACTGGGTGGAGATGGTGTTCATCGGGCTGGGGTTCTGATTCGATGACTGAAGTGTCGGCCGGCGCCGCCCCTTGGCGGTTCACCCTGCTTGACCCCTGGGTTCACATGATTTGAACGATGGGCTCCGACCGGCACCCGTGCCGGTGGTTCCGCTGCCCGCGAAAGAAAGAGTTACCGCCCGTAGCGGCGCAGCAGCGCGGCTCGGCGCGAGGGCTGCAGGTTGGCGCGACTCACGTCGCCGCCATAGTGCGCCAGCAGGCGCTTGTCCATCACCGCAAACCACAGCGGCGGCAGATAGGCCAGCAGCAGCATCGCCGCATAGCCCGAGGGCAGTTGCGGGCTCTGCGCGGTGTGCAGCAGGGCCTGATAGCGCCGGCCCGGATGGGCATGGTGGTCGCTGTGGCGCTGCAGCTGGTACAGGAACAGATTCGAAACCACATGGCTGGAGTTCCAGGAGTGCTCGGGCGCACAGCGCACCGGCCGGCCCCGCGGATCGAGTTCGCGCAGCAGGCCATAGTGCTCGATGTAGTTCACCACCTCCAGCAAGGTGGCGCCGTAAAAAGCCTGTATCAGCAGAAAGGGCAGCACGCCCCAGCCCAGCCAGAGGCACAGGCCGCCGAAGAGAAGCACCGTCATGCTCCAGGCCTGCAGGCATTCGTTGCGCCAGTGCCAGGCGGGCAGGTTTCTCGCGCGCAGCTTGGTGGCTTCCAGCGCCCAGGCCGAGGCCACGCTGCCGATCAATGTGCGCGGCAGAAAGGCCCAGAAGCTCTCGCCCATGCGCGCACTGGCCGGGTCCTGCGGGGTGGCCACGTTCAGATGGTGGCCGCGGTTGTGCTCGACATAGAAATGCCCGTAGGCGACAGGCGCCAGCGCCAGGCGCGACAGCCAGCGCTCCCAGCGCGGCCGCTTGTGGCCCAGCTCGTGGGCGGTGTTGATGCCCACCCCATTGATGCCACCGACGCTGAGTATCAGCCCGCCCCAGCCAAAGAGGGTCAGGTCGTGCGTGGCGGCAATCCAGGCGCCGTGAATCGTCAGCGCGAACTGGAAGGGGATGAAGGCCACGACGATGGCGCGGTACCAGAAGGCTCGCTCCAGATCGGCCATGGCCGCGGCCGGAGGATTGCGAGTGTCGGCGCCCAGCAGCAGGTCCAGCAGGGGGATCAGGATGTACATCACGCCGCTGCTGACCCACAACCAGTATTCCTGGCCCGTGGCCTGGTACTGGATCAGGTTCAGCCAGACCAGGCCCGGAAAGGCCGGTGACAGCAGCCACCACCAGCGCTTGCCATCGCGCCAGGGGCGTGCGGCGGGCAGGCTGGGTGGGGCGGCGGTGTTCATCCGCAGATGCTGATACCGCGCCGCCCCCCGGTCAAGCCGGACTTACCACTTCATCTCGCCCTTGTTGACCTTGGCGCCTATGTCCAGCGCAATGCCCAGCCCCGCCTGGGGATAGGCCGCCTGCAAGGTGGCGATCAGTGCGGCGGCATTGGCGGCCTTGGGCAGCTCGGCCTCGAAGCGCTGCAGATAGGCGCGGGTGTAGCTCACCGTCGATGCGTCCTGCGCCGTGCCGGGCAGCATATGGCCGGGCACGACGATGGCGGGCTGCAGCGCGGCAATCGCGTCCAGCTTGGCCACCCAGGCGGCGCGCTCGGCTACCGTCTGCGTATCGGCCGTCCAGGCATGCAGGCCGCCGAACACATTCACACCGCCGACCACCGCCTTGATCGACGGGATCCATACATAGCTGCGGTGGGCCAGGCTGTCGTCCAGGCCGCGCACTTCCAGGGTGCGGCCCTCCAGCTGCAGGGTGTTGCCGGTCATCAGCTCAGGCAGAACCGGCTTGCGCGGCGCATTGGCGCCCAGGCGCGGGCCCCAGACCTGCAGCTTGGTCGGCAGCGAGGCCTCGATCTTCTTCAGCGTCGGCGCGGCGGTGACGATCTTCGCGTTCGGGAACTCCTGGCGCAGCACTTCGAGGCCGAAGTAGTAGTCGGGGTCGGCGGCGCTGACGTAGATGGTGCTCAGCGTCTTGCCACTGTCCAGCACGGCGGCGGCCACGCGCAGCGCGTCGGCGCGGGTGAAGCCGGCGTCCAGCAGGATGGCTTCCTTGGCGCCCGTGACCAGCACCGAGTTGACATGGAAGCTGGCCGGGCCGTGGTTGATGACCTTCAGCTCCAGCGGCGCCGGGGCGGCGGCGGTCTGCGCATCGGCGGCGACCATGGCGGTGGCGAGTGCGGCGCCAAGGCCGAGTTGCTTGAAGAGGCGGGGCAGGTGGTTCATGGTGGTTTCAGTCGGTGTGTGTTGCGAGGACTGAACTTTATTTGCGCTGGCTTGATTGATAAACAGCAGTCTGCGAGACTGTTTGTTGCGTGAATTGAGCAAATGAGGCGAAATGGACCAGCTGAAGGCGATGCAGGTGTTTGTCGAGGTGGTGGATCGCGGCAGCCTGACGGCGGCCGCCGAGGCGCTGGACATGTCCCGTGCGATGACGTCTCGCCATCTGGAGGCGCTGGAGCAATGGCTGGGCGCGCGCCTGCTGCAGCGCAGCACCCGCAGACTGAGCCTGACCGATGCCGGCGCCGAAGCCCTGCCGCGCTGCCGCCAGATGGTCGAACTGGCCGAGGAGACGCGCCAGGTGGCCGGCGCCCGGCACCAGACCGTGAGCGGCCGGCTGCGCATCACCGCCAGCATGTCGTTCGCGCAGCAGCACATCGCCCCGGCGGTGGCCGAGTTCCTGGCCCTGCATCCGCAGACCGGCATCGAGCTCCTGGCCTCCGAGCATGCGGTGAACCTGGTCGAGGACCGCATTGATCTGGCCCTGCGCATCAGCAACCAGCTGGACCCGGCCCTGATCGCCAGGCGGCTGACGGTCTGCCGCTCGGTGGTCTGCGCCGCACCGGGCTATCTGGCGGCGCGGGGCACGCCGGCCGAACCGGCGGAGTTGTCAGCGCACGCCTGCGTCGGCCACGCCCGCTTCGGCAGCGACGAATGGCTGCTGCAGCGCGGCAGCGATCGCATCAGCGTGCCGTTACCACCCCCGCGGCTGCGTGCCAACGAGGCGATGGTGTTGCTGCAGGCGCTGCTCGCCGGCGCCGGCATCGGCCTGCAACCCACCTATCTGGCCGGCCCGCTGCTCGCCAGCGGCGCGCTGGTGCGGGTGCTGCCCGACTGGGAGCCGGAGCAGCTTGGCATACACGCGGTCTACACCAGCCGGCGGCATCAGCCGCTGCTGCTGCGGACGTTTGTGGACTTTCTGGCGGCGCGGTTTGATGCCGAGCGGCCGTACTGGGATTGAGACCGACCCTGCGGCTGGCTGGGGCTACGCTGCCACCGGGCCAAGAAAAAAGCGGCGGTGACTTTCGCCACCGCCGCTTTGCTATCGATCTAGAAACTGATCGAAATCAGGCCGCCACTTTGACGTCCTGCCCCCGCCACTGCCCCATCAGCCCCGCCCACTTGGCGCGGGCCGCCACAAGGTGGCGTTCCTTCACGTGGCCGTAGCCGCGGATGTCTTCGGGGATGCGGGCGATATCGCAGGCCAGGGTCAGCTTGTCTGCCGTCAGCCCTTGCAGCACTTCGTCGATGCTGGCGCGGTATTCGGCGATCAGGGCGCGCTCCATCTTGCGCTCCTCGGTGTAGCCGAACACGTCGAAGGCGGTGCCGCGCAGGCCCTTCAGCTTGGCCAGCAGGCCGAAGGCGCTGCGCATCCAGGGGCCGAACGGCTGCTTGATCAGCTCGCCCTTGTCGTTCTTCTTGGCCGTCAGCGGAGGCGCCAGATGGTGCACCAGCTTGTAGTCGCCCTCGAACATGCCGGCGATCTTGTCGGTGAAGCTCTTGTCGGTGTGCAGGCGGGCGACCTCGTACTCGTCCTTGTAGGCCATGACCTTGAACAGGTAGCGGGCCACGGCCTCGCTGAGCTTCGTGCTCGTGCCGAGCTTGGCTTCCGCAGACTTGACCTTGTCGACGAAGGCCGTGTACTGCGCGGCGTAGGCGGCGTCCTGGTAGTCGGTCAGGAAGGCTGTGCGCTTGGCAATCATCTCAGCCAGGCCGGGCTTCTTGACGAACTCGATCACCTGCGCGGCCTTGAACAGCGCCTGCACGGCGGCCAGATCATGGGCGCAGCGACGGCCCCACTCGAAGGCCGACTTGTTGTTGGCGACCTGCACGCCGTTCAGCTCGATGGCGCGCATCAGCGCGGCATGGCTCAGCGGCACGCGGCCCTTTTGCCAGGCGTAGCCCAGCATCAGCGGGTTGGTGTAGATCGAGTCGCCGACCAGTTGCACCGCCACCTGTTCGGCGTCGAACGAGCCGATCAGCTCCGGGCTCGCCGCCGCGGCAATCGCCGCATCGCAGTTGCCGCCCGGGAATTGCCAGTCCGGGTTCTTGACGAAGGCAGCCGTCGGCGTGCCGTGGCTGTTCAGCGCAACAAAGGTGCGGCCCGGCTGCATAACCGCCAGCGTGTACTTGTTGGCGGAAACAATCGGGTCGCAGCCGATCACCAGGTCCGCCTTGGCCGTGTCCACCTTGGTGGTGAAGATGGCATCCGGCCGGTTGGCGATCTGGATGTGGCTCCAGGTCGCGCCGCCCTTTTGCGCCAGGCCGCCGGCGTCCTGCGTGACCACGCCCTTGCCCTCAAGATGGGCGGCCATGCCCAGCAACTGGCCGATGGTGATGACGCCGGTGCCGCCGACACCGCCGACGACGATGCCCCAGGCCTGCTCGCACAGCGGCAGCGCGGGGTCAGGAATTGCCGGCAGGGCGCTCAGGTCGCCCTTGGCTTCCTTCTTCGCCTTCTTCAGTGCGCCGCCCTCGACGGTGATGAAGCTGGGGCAGAAGCCCTTCACGCAGGAGTAGTCCTTGTTGCAGGTGTTCTGGTTGATGCGGCGCTTGCGGCCGAACTCGGTCTCGACCGGCTCGACGCTGAGGCAGTTGCTCTGCACCGAGCAGTCGCCGCAGCCTTCACAGACCAGCTCGTTGATGATGACGGTCTTGTCCGGCGTCTTCATCGTGCCGCGTTTGCGGCGGCGGCGCTTCTCGGTGGCGCAGGTCTGGTCGTAGATGATGGCGGTGGTGCCGGGGATTGAGCGGAACTCGCGCTGGATCGCGTCCAGCGTGTCGCGGTGGTGCACGGTCACGCCGGGCTCCAGCGCCACGCCCTCGTACTTCTGGGGCTCGTCCGTCACGATCACCAGCTTCATCACGCCCTCGGCGGTGAGGCTCTTCATGATCTGCAGCACCGTGTGGCCCTCGGCCCGCTCGCCGACCTTCTGGCCGCCGGTCATCGCCACGGCGTCGTTGTAGAGCACCTTGTAGGTGATGTTTACGCCGGCGGCGATGCTCTGGCGAATCGCCAGCAGGCCGCTATGGAAGTAGGTGCCGTCACCGAGGTTGGAGAACACATGGGTGTCGGTGGTGAACGGCGCCTGGCCGACCCAGGCCACGCCCTCGCCGCCCATCTGACTGAAGGTGATGGTGCTGCGGTCCATCCAGGTGGCCATGTAGTGGCAGCCGATGCCGCCGAGAGCCCGTGAGCCCTCGGGCACGCGGGTGCTGGTGTTGTGCGGGCAGCCGCTGCAGAACCAGGGGGCGCGCTCGCCGGTGTCGGTCTTCAGCTCGATCAGGGCCCGCTCCTTGGCCTCGATCACGGCCAGGCGCTCGTCCATGCGGTTGACGATGTCGCGGTCCACGCCCAGCTTCTTCAGCCGCTTGGCAATCGCCTTGGCGATGATGGCCGGGGTCAGGTCGGCCTTGGGGCGCAAGAGCCAGTTGTCGCTCGGGTTGGGCAGGCCCCATTCGCCGCTCTCGTTGCCACCGGCCTCGTCGAACTTGCCCAGCACATTGGGGCGCACGTCGGCGCGCCAGTTGTAGAGCTGTTCCTTCAGCTGGTACTCGATGACCTGGCGCTTCTCCTCGACCACCAGCACCTCCTGCAGGCCCTGGCAGAAGTCGCGCGTGATCGTCGCTTCCAGCGGCCACACCACATTGACCTTGTGCAGGCGTATGCCCAGCCGATTGCAGGTGTCGTCGTCCAGGCCCAGATCGGCCAGCGCCTGGCGCGTGTCATTGAAGGCCTTGCCGGTGGCGATGATGCCGAAGCGGTCATTCGCGGTGGCGATGACGTTGTGGTTCAGCTTGTTGGCGCGCACATAGGCCAGGGCTGCGTACCACTTGTAGTCCATCAGCCGCGCTTCCTGCTCCAGCGGCGCGTCGGGCCAGCGGATGTGCAGGCCGCCGGGCGGCATCTGGAAGTCTTCGGGGATGATGATCTTGACGCGGTCCGGATCGACCGACACCGAGGCCGAGGACTCCACCACCTCTTGAATCGTCTTCATGCCCGACCACACACCCGAGAAGCGGCTCATCGCGATCGCGTGCAGGCCCATGTCCAGGATGTCCTGCACATTCGACGGGAAGAACACCGGCAGGCCGCAGGCCTTGAAGATGTGGTCGCTCTGGTGCGGCGCGGTGCTGCTCTTGGAGACATGGTCGTCCGCGGCGATGGCGATCACGCCGCCATGCTTGGCCGTGCCGGCCATGTTCGCGTGCTTGAACACATCGCAGGTGCGGTCAACACCCGGCCCCTTGCCGTACCAGATGCCGAACACGCCGTCGAACTTCTTGCTCTGCGGGAACAGATCCAGCTGCTGCGAGCCCCACACGGCGGTGGCACCCAGCTCCTCGTTGACGCCGGGCTGGAACACGATGTTGTGCGCGTCCAGATGCTTCTTGGCCGCCACCAGCGCCTGGTCGTAGCCGCCCAGCGGCGAGCCGCGGTAGCCGCTGATGAAGCCACCGGTGTTCAGCCCGGCCAGCTTGTCGCGCTGCTGCTGCAGCATCGGCAAACGCACCAGCGCCTGCACCCCGCTCATGAAGGCTCGGCCCGAGTCGAGGCTGTACTTGTCGTCCAGCGTGACCAGTTCCAGCGCGCGGCGGACGGATTCGGGCAGGGGTGCATTCATCGATGAGGCTCCAGGGAATGAGCAGACGGGGCTGATCGGGTAGATCGGGCAGGAGGCGCGGGCCTGGCTTGTGACCGGGGCACGGCTTCAGACGAAGAAAAAGGCGGTGCCGCGAGTGTAGGCAAAGGCCTGCGCGGGGTGCTTTCTTTCTGTGGCTGCAAAATGGGGCCTGACGCAAGAATCTTGCTCAACAACCACCTTGGAGTGACGATTGGCATCCAGAACCCCCAAATCCGGGCAAACCACTAGACGTGTGGCGGCTGCCAGACCACGCCTTGATGCGCTGGCCGCCGTTGATGAGGCCAGTCTGCCTGAAACGCTGGACCGTTACCACATCGCCATCCTGCACGAGCTGCAGCTGGACGCCCGGCTGTCCAACGCCGAGCTGGCTGCCCGCATCGGCCTGTCGGCCGCGCCGACCTGGCGCCGCGTCAAATGGCTGGAGGAGCAGGGCTATATCACCGGCTACCGCGCCGAGATCGACCGCCGCAAGGTGGGGCTTGGCGTCCTGGCCTTCGTGCGGCTGGACGCCGACCGCAACACCGGCGCCGCGACCAAGGAGCTGGAGGAGGCGATACGCCGGCTGCCCGAGGTGATCTCCTGCCACTACATCTCGGGGGCGGGCACCTTCGAGCTGCAGGTGCTGGCCACCGATCTGGATGCGTTCTCGCGCTTCTCGATCGACACCCTGCTGCATCTGCCGAATGTGAAGGACATTCACACCAGTTTCTCGCTCGGGGAGGTGAAGGCGGGGGCGGCGATGCCGCTTTCGCATCTGGGGCCTAGGTAGCTGAACCTTCTTCAGGGAAAGTTGAGTTCCGTTGCTGCTTGCAATCAGCGGAAATAAAGCATAGAGATGTTCAATTTTTTGTTTGATTCATATCTATGAATAATTTAGGCTTGCGGCCTGCGTTCTTTCCTCCTCATGCCAGCAGTCCAGCCAATGCGGGCCTGCCTTGAGTGGCGACACGAAATTACTTATAGGATTGCGTATATCGCTAATTTATGTAATATCTATGTATGCCGCGACAGAACACCAGCCCTGCAAACTACCCCCAGGCGGTCTTGCAAAAGATTGAGCAACTGGGGCAAAACATCGTCATTGCGCGCAAGCGGCGTGGTGAAACGCAGGCGCAATGGGCGAAGAAGCTGGGGGTGTCGCAGCCGACCATGGCCCGTATCGAGCGGGGCGACCCGGCTGTGGCGATGGCCTCCTATGTGATGTGCATGTGGTTGATTAATCAGGCCGAGGGCTTGGAGGACCTGATCGCCCCGCTCAAGGACCATGCAGCACTGGAGCGCGAGGTGCTCAAGGCACGCAAGAAGCGCAAGGCTCCGGCGCCGACTGGAATCCAGAAGAGTTCTGACACGAGAGAGCCCGGTTATTCCGAAGCGGGCGCGCTCACCACGCACGAGCAATATCCAGCGAGCGCTTCCAATGCAGTGCGTATCGCTGCGGAGCCACTGGCCGACGCCCGCGCGCTGCTGGGAGGCTCAAGCACGAAAAGCAATGCAACGGCCGAGGGCCTGGCCTCCCTGGTGTCGAAGACCAAAATCTAGATGTCTGAACCCGTCATCACCCCGCACACCTACGTACCTCAAGACCAGTTGTATGTCTGGGCCATGGTGAATCCTGCGGCACCGACGCTGGTGGGGGAACTCAAGTTGTCGCAATTGGTCGCGAACTGCGCGACCTTTACCTACGACACGCGGTGGTGGCAGTTTCCGCTGAGCGAGGACCTGCCCTTGGTGCAGGGCCAGGAGTTCACGGCTGGCGACAGAGGCAGCGCCCCCGGCGCGATTGACGACGCCCGGCCCGACCGCTGGGGTGAGCGCATCATCCGCCACATCGATCGCCCGGCCCGTCTGTCGATTCTGGAGATGCTGCTGTTTGCCGGTGACGACCGTTTCGGTGCGCTGGGCGTTTCTGTCTCGGCAGATGAGTACATCCCCCGCTACCTGGGGGCCTACCCGCAATTGCGGGACTTGGCCCAGCTGAGCGCCGCAATCGAAGATCTGCAGACCCAGGCCCCCATCACGGCAGACATGCAGCGCCTGCTCCAGCCCGGCGTAACACTGGGTGGCGCGCGGCCCAAGGCGCTGCTGCAAACCGACGCAGGGCCGTGCGTCATCAAGTTCAGCGAACTGGACGATGCGGTGGATACTCCCTTGCTCGAGCACGCTACCATGACCCTGGCCAAGATGGCCGGCATCCAGGTGTCTGTCACCGGCGTGTTGCCCATTCCGTCGCGCCGCGGCAAGGCTTGCCATGCGCTGACCATCAAGCGCTTCGACCGCGCGGGCGAATACCGCATGCACTGCTTGTCGGCCAGAACCGTTTTGCGCGCTGCGCGCCTCAACGAAAGCTACAGCGCCCTGGCCACCGTGCTGCTGCGCCTGGGCCACCCCGACCGCCAGGGCGCCATGCGCGAAGAGCTGTTCATGCGCATGGTGTTCAACATCCTCACGGACAATACCGACGACCATGAACGCAACCACAGCCTGCGCCTGGGCTTCGATGGCTATTACGAACTGACCCCAGCCTATGACGTGGTGCCGACTCTGCAGAACCTGGGCTACCAGGCCCTTTCAGTGGGAACAGCCGGGGCGGAATCCAGCCTGGAAAATGCGCTGACTGAATTGAGCGAGTTCGGCATCAAAAGAGCCCGCGCCATCGAGTTGATTCAGCAAGTGGCAGGCGTGGTCGATCAATGGGAAGACCACTTCAAGCAGCAAGGCGTGAGCCCTGCTGATATGGATCTGTTACGTGCGAGCATTGATCGAGATGCCCTGAAGCTGCAGCGAAGAGCCTTCTGCTGAACCAACGCAGTCTGCGGCCTGCCGTCCTACATCAGCAAGCGCCGCCGGCCGATTCCCTGCCCGCCGGCTCTCGGATACCTTGGGATTTAGCGGCCATGTAGCCGCTCCACTCACAGGAGATCCCATGAACCGCATGACTATTCCCTACACATTTGCCGCATTGATCATTGCCATCGCCAGCACTGGCTGCTCAAGCATGAGCAGGAACACGGTGACCGGGGCAGGCATTGGCGGCGTCGCAGGCGCCGTGATGACCGGCGGCAGCCCGACCGGCGCGGCCGTCGGTGCCGTCGTTGGCGGAGTGATCGGCAACGAAATCGACAAGAAGAAGTAAAGGTTCCAGACCTGGCCGTAGGCCCTGCCCTACAAAAGGTCTGGTTGCGGACTGATGGAGTCCGGGCCGATGCGAGGCCATAAATAGAACACGGGCTGCAGCAGTCCGACTCTCCGCCGCGGTCTGTTCCTCTCATCCACGTTCATTCAAGGAGGCTCACCATGAGCAGCAATCCCGTCATTTCCTCTGGCAAGGTCGAGGGCACCTCGGTCTACAACGCCAATGGCGACAAACTGGGCTCGATCGACGACCTGGTGATAGACAAGCGCTCCGGCCTGGTGCGCTATGCGGCGCTGGAGTTCGGCGGCTTTCTGGGCATGGGCACCGATCGCTATCCCATCCCTTGGAGCATGCTGAAGTACGACACCACGCTCGACGGCTATGTCGTGCCGTTGGGCCAGGACCAGCTCGAGAAGGCGCCGCGCTACGAGCCCAGCAACGAACCGGTCTATTCCGATGATTACGGCCGCAAGGTCTATGACTACTACGGCGTCGGCTGGTAAGCCTCATTTCTGAGGCATTGCAGCCTTCCGAGCTATAGCAGCTCGGTGCTCTGACAGACCTGCCCGTACTCGCCCTGCAGATTGGCCAGGGCGACGCGGTGCAGGTCTTCGGCATTGCGCGGGCGACCGTCGAGGTCGGGGCGGTCAAAGCAGTAGCAGGCATCGGCGACGACCTGGCAGTCAAAACCCAGGCAGCCGGCGCTGCGCACCGTGGCCTCGACCGACATATTCGTGCTGACGCCGACGAACACCAGGCGGCGAATGCCGCGCTGGTGCAGCCAGCGCTCCAGACCAGTGTGGGCGAAGGCGTCGGTGACATGCTTGTCCACCACATGCTCGCTCGGCAGCGGCGCCAGCCGCGGCTGGAACTCGGCGCCGGCCTGGCCGGGCCAGAAGGGGGAACCCGGCGTGCGCGACAGATGGCGCACATGCACCACCGGCTGCCCGCGCTCACGCCAGGTGTCGAGCAGCGCGGCGATGCGGGCCTCGGCCCCGGGGTTGTTGCGCGGGCCGGCCGTGGTCATGCCTTGCTGCATGTCGATGATGATCAGGGCCGTGGGTTCGGTGATGTGGTTCATGGGAGTGAGCCTGTGGCCTGGTGCGCCTAGGCCGGATTGTTCTGCCTATTGTGGCGGCCTCAGCGCCACCATCCGCCGGCGCCACGCCTTCTCCAGCTCCACCGCCACCCCCACCACCGCCGCAGCGCCAATGCAGATGCCCAGCTCGCCCGCGCACAGCGCCTGGGTCTTGAAGATGGCCTGCAGCGCGGGCACGTAGATGATGGCCAGCTGCAGTGCGAAGGTGAGCAGCACGGCGCCCAGCAGTGGCAGGTTGCTGCGCAGGCCGATGCGCCACAGCGGCAGGTGCTCGGAGCGTATGGCCAGCACATGGGCCATCTGCGCCAGGGTCAGCACGGTGAAGACCATGGTCTGCCAGTGCGCGTGGCCGCTGGCAATGGCCCAGTGCTGCACGCCCAGGCACAGCGCGGCGATCAACAGGCCGAAGCCGAGGATGTGCTGCCACATGCCTTGGGCGAACAGGCTCTCGGTGGGTGGGCGCGGCGGGCGCTGCATCAGGCCCGGTTCGGCCGGTTCGGTGGCCAGTGCCAGGCCGGGCAGGCCGTCGGTGACGAGATTGACCCACAGGATGTGGATGGGCAGCAGCGGTATCGGCAGCAGGAACAGCGGCGCCAGGAAGAGTGTCCAGACCTCGCCCGAGTTGCCGGTCATCGCGTAGCGCACGAACTTGCGGATGTTGTCGTAGATGCGCCGGCCCTCGCGCACGGCGCCGACGATGCTGGCGAAGTTGTCGTCCAGCAGCACCAGGCTGGCGGACTCGCGGGCGACGTCGGTGCCGCCGCGGCCCATGGCCACGCCGATGTCGGCGCGCTTCAGCGCCGGCGCGTCGTTGACGCCGTCGCCGGTCATGGCGACGAACTGGCCACCGGCCTGCAGCGCCTCAACGATGCGAATCTTCTGCGCCGGGTCCACCCGGGCATAGACGCGCACCTGCGCCACCTGCGCACGCAGCGCGGCTTCGTCCATGGCGGCCAGCTGCTGGCCGGTCAGCACCGGGGCGCTTGCGTCGGCGACGATGCCCAGCCGGTGCGCGATGGCCACCGCCGTGGCCGGATGGTCGCCTGTGATCATCACCGGTGTGATGCCGGCGCTGATGCAGTCGCGCACGGCGGCCTCGGCTTCGGGGCGCGGCGGGTCGATCAGCGCGATCAGGCCCAGCCAGTGCAGCTCGCTCTCCACCGCCTCGATGGCGTTGGTGTCGGGCAGCTGCCTGTGCTCGCGGCGTGCCAGGCCCAGCACGCGCAGGCCCTGGGCGGCCAGCGCATCGGCGGCGGCCAGCAACGCGGCGGCGTCCAGCGGTTGCGGGCCCTGCGGCGTCCACTGCGTGGTGCAACAGGGCAAGAGCGACTCGGGCGCGCCCTTGGTGTAGGCCACGAGCTGTCCGGCGCCGATGCGGTGGAAGGTGGTCATGCGCTTGCGCTCGGAGTCGAACGGCTGCTCCTGCACGCGCGGGGCCTCGGCGTCGAGCCGGGTCTTGTCCAGCCCTGCCGACAGCGCCGCCAGTACCAGTGCGGTCTCGGTGGGGTCGCCGGCCCATTGATCGTCGTCGGCCGTGTCCTCGGCGCGGCGGGCGTCATTGCACAGCGCCGCGGCGCGCAGTGTCTCCAGCTGCCCCGGCGTTACGGCGGCATCACCTGGCACCCAGCGCTCGCCCAGGGCCAGCACCAGTTCGGCATGCATGCGGTTCTGCGTCAGCGTGCCGGTCTTGTCTGAGCAGATGGTGCTGACGGAGCCAAGGGTCTCGACCGCCGGCAGGCGGCGCACCAGCACCTGCACCGCCACCATGCGCCGCGCGCCCAGGGCCAGCAGCACCGTGACGACGGCGGGCAGTGCCTCGGGAATCGCCGCCACCGCCAGGCTGATGGCCGTGAGCAGCATCAGCAGCGGTGGCTCACCGCGCATCAGACCCACGACCAGGATCAGTGCGCAGATCACCAGCACGCCCATGCTCAGGCGCTTGCCGAAGGCGGCCAGGCGCAGCTGTAGTGGCGTGCTGCGATCGGCGCCGTCGAGCAGCCTTGCCACCTTGCCCAGCTCGGTGTGCATGCCGGTGGCCACCACCAGGCCGCGGCCTCGGCCGCGCGTGGCGGTGGTGCCCTTGAAGGCCATATTGAGGCGGTCGCCCAGCACCTGCGCCGCGGCCCCGCCGGCAGGCAGCGGCGCCACGGCCTTGGGGGCGGTGACGGACTCGCCGGTCAGCGCCGATTCATCCAGATGCAGCTGCGCGATCTCGAACAGGCGCAGATCGGCCGGCACCTGGTTGCCGGCCTCCAGCAGCACCACGTCGCCGGGCACCAGGGTGCTGGCGGCGACCAGCCGCGGCAGGCCGTCGCGCAGCACGGTGGCCTGGGCGGCGGCGAGCTGCTGCAAGGCGGCCATGGCCTGGTCGGCGCGCCAGCTCTGGACAAAGCCGATGCCGGCATTGAGCAGCACGATGACGAGTATCACCAGCGTGTCGGTCAGGTCGCCGATCAGCCCCGAGATCACGGCGGCCGCGAGCAGCACCAGCACCATGAAGTCCTTGAACTGTTCGGCCAGCAAGGCCCAGGGGCCGGGCCTTGCCTTGGCCTGCAGCTCGTTGGGGCCGTGCTTCTCGGCCCGCTGCAGCGCCTCGGCATGGGGCAGTCCCAGGCCTAGATCGACGCCATGCTGGGCGGCGATGTGCTGGGCCTCAAGTTCGTGCCAGGGAAATGATGCGGGTGGATGGCTGTTCATGCGGGACGGGTCGGCAGGGGCGACGGGCCGGGGCCATGATGCGGCGGCCTCGCGGCATCTGGCTTGATCGTCCTCAAGGCGCGCCGCCCGATAGCGGCGAAGAATGCTTGACCCATTGGACAGGAGCGCGCCATGACCTTGATGAGAGCAGCCGTATTTGTGGAGCCCGGCCGTATCGTGCTGGAGGACAAGCCGATACCGGATGTCGGGCCGCTGGACGCGCTGATGCGCGTGACCACGACCACGATCTGCGGCACCGATGTGCACATCCTGAAGGGCGAGTACCCGGTCGCTCGCGGCCTGACGATTGGTCACGAGCCGGTGGGCGTGATCGAGAAGCTGGGCAGCGCCGTCACCGGCTATCGCGAGGGGCAGCGCGTCATTGCAGGGGCCATCACGCCCAGCGGATGGAGCAACGCCTGCCTGTGCGGCGCCTGCTCGCAGGACGGCGCCGGCACCGCCCATGGCTGGAAGCCCATGGGCGGCTGGAAGTTCGGCAACACCATCGATGGCTGCCAGGCCGAGTATGTGCTGGTGCCCGATGCGATGGTCAATCTGGCGCCGGTGCCCGATGCGCTGAGCGACGAGCAGGTGCTGATGTGCCCCGACATCATGTCCACCGGCTTCAGCGGCGCCGAGCGAGCGGAGATACGCATTGGCGATGTGGTGGCAGTGTTCGCCCAGGGCCCGATCGGCCTGTGCGCGACGGCCGGGGCCAAGCTCAGTGGCGCCGCGGTGGTGATCGCCGTGGACCGTCTGGCCGGCCGCCTGCAGACGGCGGCGCAGATGGGCGCCGACCATGTCATTGACGCCAGCCAATGCGACCCGGTCGAGGAGATCCTGCGGCTGACCGGTGGGCGCGGCGTCGACGTGGCGATCGAGGCGCTGGGCACGCAGCAGACCTTCGAGGCCTGCCTGCGCGTGCTGCGGCCGGGCGGCACGCTGTCCAGCCTCGGCGTGTACTCGACCGACCTGCACATACCGCTCGGCGCTTTTGCCGCCGGCTTGGGAGACCATCGCATCATCACCACGCTGTGCCCGGGCGGCAAGGAGCGCATGCGACGGCTGATGTCCGTGATCGAGAGCGGGCGCATCGATCTCGGCGCGATGGTCACGCACCGCTACAAGCTGGACGATATCGAGGCCGCCTACGATCTGTTCAGCCACCAGCGCGACGGCGTGCTGAAGGTGGCCATCACGCCCTGAGCGGCGGCGCAAGGCATCGCCTATCGCCCTCGCATGCCGGTTACCGCACCGGCGTGCCGGACCGTGCTCGGCGCACCGTTTTGGACGCCGCTTGCTCGATACACTGGACCGAACTCCCCACACCCCGAGAGAGCTATCCATGCAAATCGCAGCACGCTTGTCCCTGCTGGCCCTGGCCGCCAGCACCGCGCTTCTTGGCGCCTCGGCCTCTGCCCAGAGTGCCAACCCGGTGGCCGAGGTCGAACGCATCCTCGCCAGCCCGGCCTTCAAGACCGCCGCCACGACCATAGACAAGGAGCACGGCCGCATCGTCGAGGACGGCATCAAGCTGACCGAGATTCCGGCGCCGCCTTTCAAGGAAGAAGTGCGCGCCAAGGCCTTCGAGCAGATGCTCAAGGCCGTTGGCCTGGCCGACGTGAAGATCGACGAGGAAGGCAATGTGCTGGGCCTGCGCCGCGGCACGCGCGGCGACGGCAAGTTCGTCGTCGTCTCTGCCCACCTGGACACCGTGTTCCCGCCTGGCACCGATGTGACGGTGAAGCGCCAGGGTACCAAGCTCTACGCGCCCGGCGTGGGCGACGACACGATGAGCCTGTCGGTGCTGTTGGGTTTTGTGCGCGCGATGCAGGCCGCCGGCATCAAGACGCGTGACGACATCCTGTTCGTCGGCACCGTCGGCGAAGAGGGCCCGGGCGATCTGCGCGGCGTGCGCCATCTGTTCACCAAGGGCGCGTACAAGGACAAGATCAAGAGCTTCTTCTCGGTCGAGTCGGGTGGCGTGGACCAGATCACCAATGGCGGCGTCGGCTCCAAGCGCTACCGCGTCACCTTCAGCGGCCCCGGCGGCCACAGCTTCGGCGCCTTCGGCCTGGTCAATCCGATGTTCGCCCAGGCCCAGGCGGCGGTGGAGTTCTCGCGCATCCAAGTGCCCGCCACGCCGAAGACCACCTACAGCATCGGCCTGATCGGCGGCGGCACCTCGGTCAACTCGATTCCGGTCAGCAGCTGGATGGAGGTGGATATGCGCTCCGAATCGGTGCCCGAGCTGAAGCGCGTCGAAGACCGCATGTTGAAGATCATGCAGGAGGCCGCCGATGGCGAGAATTTCGCCCGCTCCACCAAGGAGGGCAAGATCACCGTCGAGGCCAAGCTGATCGGCGACCGGCCGGCGGGCAACACTGACCAGAAGACCGAGCTGGTGCAATACGCCAAGGCGGCGATCGAGGCCGGCGGCTACAAGGTCTCCTACCGCTGGAGCTCGACCGACTCGAACATGCCGATGAATCTGGGCATCCCGGCCATCACGATCGGCCGCGGCGCACCGGACAAGAGCGGCCGCGCGCACTCGCTGGACGAGTGGATCGATGTCGAGAAGGAGCCCATGGTCAAGGCCATTCAGACCTCCTTGAGCATCGTGCTGGCCGCCACGGGCATGGAGTGATGCGGTGATGCTGCGGCGCCACCTTGCACTGGCAGGGGCCTGCTTGTTTGCCTGCCTACCGCTGGCGGCGCTCGCCCAGGCGATTGCGCGCATCCGCATGTTCGAGCTGTACAAGCCCGACCTGAGCTTCTCTGATCTGGCCAAAAAATTGGCCGGCAAGCCGGTCAGCATCCAGGGCTTCATGGCGCCGCACCTGAAGGTCGAGTCGGACTTCTTCGTGCTGTCGAACACCCCGGTCGAGACCTGCCCCTTCTGCGCCTCCGAGGACCAGTGGATAGACACCATCATCTTCGTGCGCATGAAGAAGCGCCAGGAGGCGGTGCGGCCCGGTGAGCTGATACAGGTCGTGGGCCGGCTGGAGATAGGCCCGCAGACCGATGCGGCCACCGGCTTCGTCAGCCGCGTGCGCCTGACCGACGCCAGCTACCAGCGGCCATGATGCTGGCCGCCGATTCGGTCAGCGCCAGCTTCGCGGATGCCGGCGGCATTGCCATCCAGGCGCTGCAAAACGTCAGCGCGCGCTATGCACCGGGGCAGCTGACGGCCATCGTCGGCCCCTCGGGCTCGGGCAAGACCACCCTGCTGCATGCGCTGGCCGGCATCGTCGTGCCGCAGCAGGGCCGCATCCTGTTCGGTGACGTCGAGCTGAACCGCCTGAGCGAGGGCCGGCGCGATGCCTGGCGCCTGGCCCATTGCGGCATGGTGTTCCAGGATTTTCGGCTCATCGACGAGCTTGATGCGCTGGCCAATGTGCTGCTGCCGGCGCAGTTCAGCCGCCTGCATCTGCCGGCCGCGCTGCGCCTGCGTGGCATCGAGCTGCTGGCGCGCTTCGAGCTGTCGCTGCGTGCCGGGCCGGTGGCGCGGCTGTCCCGAGGCGAGCAGCAACGGGTGGCGCTGGCCCGTGCGCTGCTGCTGGACCCACCCATTCTGCTGGCCGACGAGCCCACCGCAAGCCTCGACGCCGACAACGGCCAGCGCATTGCCGCGGCGCTGCAGACCATCGCCCAGCAGGGCAAGACCGTAGTCACCGTTACTCATGACGAGCGGCTGTCCGCGCTGGCCGATCAGCTGCTGACGATGAAATCGGGGCGTGTGCTGCCATGAGCATGAACCCCTGGCCGGTGATACGTGCCGCGCTGAAGCGCTACCGCTACAGCGCGCTGGCCTTCGTGCTGCTGGTCGCGGCTGGCGTGAGCCTGGCGGTGGCCATCGTGTCGCAGGAGCGCGCACTGCGCTCGGGCAGTGCCAAGGCCGCCGACAGGTTCGACCTGATCGTCGCCGCACCGGGCAGCCGCACCGATGCCCTGCTGACGGCCGTGTTCCTGCGCCCCGGCGGCAGCCAGCTGCTGAGCCCGGAGCTGAGCGCCAAGCTGCTCAACGAAACGCGTGCCGCCTTCGTCTCGCCGCTGGCTTTCGGCGACAGCCATCGCGGAGCACCGGTGGTCGGCGTGACGGCCACACTGGTCGAGCATCTGTCGGGCGGATTGGCCGAGGGCCGTGGGTTCGCGACCCGCGACGAGGTTGTCGTCGGCGCCGCCTCTTCCTTGAAATTAGGCGAGCGCTTCCATCCGGCCCACGGCGTGCATCACGCAGGGGAGGCGCAGGGCGGCGACGATGAGCTCGATGCTCACGAAGCGCTCTTGACCGTCGTCGGCCGCATGCGGCCCACCGGCTCGCCCTGGGATCGCGCGGTGCTGGCCCCGGTCGAACAGGTCTGGGCGATGCACAAGCTGCCCAGCGGCCATGGACCCGACTCGACCCAGCTGGGCCCGCCATTCGATGCCGCCCACACGCCGGGTATTCCGGCCGCCGTGCTGCACACACCCAAGCTGGCCCAGGCCTACCAGCTGCGTAGCGCCTACACCGGCCGTGAGTCCATGGCCTTCTTCCCGGCCGAGGCCCTGCTGCAGCTCTATGCCGTGCTCGGTGATATGCGCCAGCTGATGAGCCTGCTGGCCCTGGTCACGCAGGCGTTGGTGCTGCTGGCCATCATCGCCAGCGTGCTGATACTGTTCCGCCTGCTAACGCCGCAGTTCGTCACCCTGCGTGCGCTCGGTGCGCCGCGCCGCTATGTGTTCGCCATCGCCTGGGGTTTCACGGCCAGCCTGATGGCGTCAGGTGTTGCGCTGGGGCTGGCGGGGGGCTACGCGCTGTCGTTTGCCGTCAGCGCGGCGCTGGCGCGCAACACCGGGGTGGCCCTGCAGCCGGCGCTGGGCGAGGCCGAGCTGCTGATGGCGCTGGCGATGCTGGTGATCGGCCTGCTGTTGGCCACGCTGCCGGCCTGGCGCCTGCAGCGCGTGCCGCTGGCCCAGGCGATGAAGGATTACTGAGCAAGCCGGCTCAATCGCTGCCAACTGGCTGCGGGCCACCCGTCCGTGGCAACCGCATCTCGAAGTGCGTGCCATGGCCCGGCGAACTTTCCGCCTTGATGCTGCCGCCCAGCAGTCCGGTGACCAGGTTGTAGACGATGTAGAGCCCCAGCCCGCTGCCACCCTGGCCCAGACGGGTGGTGTAAAACGGATCGAAGACGTGCCTGAGCACGTCCTCTGCCATGCCGCAGCCATCGTCTTCGATGCGGAGCACGACCTGGTCACCGTCCTGCTCCGCGACGACCCGGACGGTGCCCGGGCGGGTGGCGCTGAAGGCATGGAGCAGGGCGTTGCCCAGCAGATTGACCAGGACCTGTTCCAGCGCGTCGGGGAAGCTGTCCAGCCGGATGTTGGAGGGCACCTCGATTTGTACCCTGTGCGGGCCGCCGGCATCGAGTGCCGGCAGATGTTGCAGCGCTCGCTCGACCAGGCCCAGCAGGGCGAAGTCTTGGCGCTTGGCGTTTTCGGGCCCGGCGGCGACAAGCTTGAAGTCGGCGATCAGCTTGGCGGCGCGGGCGGCCTCGCGCTCGATCAGTTCGCTGGCCTCGCCCAGCCTGGTGGTCCAGGCCGCGACCTCGGAGCGTCGGGCAGTGCCCGCCAGCAGTCGCTCACCGCAGTGCGTGACATCCGCCCTGAGCGTCGAGGCCACGACCAGCACATTGCCGATAGGCGTGTTCAGCTCGTGGGCCATGCCGGTCACCAGGCTGCCCAGGGCGGCCAGTTTCTCCGCATGTAGCAGCTGGGCCATGGTCCGCTCGAGTTCGCGGCTGCGGGCCTCGACACGGGCCTCTAGCTGGTGGTTCAAGTCCTCCAGCGCCTGCTGAGCGCGCTTCATCTCCGTCACGTCGCGGCTCAGAACAAGTCGTGCAGGTCGGCCCCCGAAGTCCAGCGAGTGCGAAGTGATCTCGACCAGGATGCGGCTGCCATCGCGGCGCAGATGGGTGTGCAGGCCGGCGCTGTGCAGGCCCTCCACCGGCCTTGCCGCGCGCTTGAGCAGGGCGGCACGGTCTTCGCTGGGACGCATGTCGGCGATCGTCATGGCCAGGAATTCGGCCTCGCTGTAGCCGTAATGCACGACCGCCGCGGTATTGACGGCCAGGAAGGCCAGCGTCTCGTCATCGAACACCCACATCGGCTGGGGGTTGCTGTAGAACAGCTCGCGGTAGCGGGCCTCGCTGACGCGCAGCGCGTCCTCCGTCTGCTTGCGCTCAGTGATGTCGATGCGCACCCCCATCATCCGCGTCGGCTTGCCCTGCTCGTCGCGATCCAGCACCTGACCGGTGACGCTGACCCAGCGGTAGCTGCCGTCGGCATGACGCAGCCGCGCCTCGTAGTGGTAGGGCACATCGCTGCCGGCAAGCACGGCGGCGATGCGCTCGACCACGGCCTGCTTGTCCTGCGGGTGCAAGCGCTCCAGCCACTCGTTGCGCGTGCCAAAGTCCGTCAGCGGGGGATCGCCCATCATCGTGAAGTAGGTCGGCGTGGCATACCACTGGGTGGCCTGACGGGTGTCCCAGTCCCAGACGCCTATGGTCGCCGCATCGGTCGCCAGTGACAGCCGCAGTGCGGTCTCGCTGGCTTCGCGCTCGGCCCGCCGGCTCGCCGCCCAGGCGCGGTCGAGAAATACGCCCATCACGATCACGGCGACGCAGGCGGCGGCCCAAGCGGCGATGGCCACGGTGGCCAGCCAGCGCCAGGGCGCCAGCACCAGGTCGAGCGACTGGCCGGCCACGACGGCCAGTTCCGGTTGCACCGACAGGGCGCGGTAGGCATAGAGGCGCGGGCGGCCGTCAACGACGCTGGCCTGCTGCAGGCTGCCGTTGCTGGCGCCCTTCATCCAGAGGCGGAACATCGGGGCATCGCCGAAGGTCTTGCCCATGCTGGCAGGATCGAAAGGGCTGCGCATCATCAGCGTGCCGTCCTTTCGGAACAGCGTCACCGAGCCGCCATCGCCCACTTCAAGGCCTCGCCAGAGGCTGTCGAAATAGGGTGGCTCGATCGCCGCGACGATCAGCCGCTCGATGCTGCCATCACTGCGTCTCAGCGGTCGGGTGGCGGGAATCAGCCAGGTGCCGGTGCTGCGGCTGAGGATGGGTGCCCCGAGCTGAAAACCGGTGTCCGGTCGCGTGCGGTAGGCCTGGACATAGGCACGCTGGGACAGATCGACGCCAATATTGCCGGTGTCCGAATCAAAGGCGATGCGGCCCTGAGCGTCGAGCACCCACATCGCGCGAAGAAAGGGCAGATCCTTGAGCTGCTCGCGCAACACGGTGCGCGCCGAAGCCTCATTGAGGCCGCCCGCGGCCTCGAGCTGCGTCAGCCGGTTGGCCGCCAGCTGCAACTGCTGATCGACCGTCTGAACGGTGCGTGAGGTCTGCTCCTCGATCACCTGGGCGAACGAGGCCGTCAACCGCTCGCCGGAGGCGATCGCCTGGCCACGCAGATAGGCCAGGGAGCTCGCCAGCAATGCGCCGGACACCAGCACCACCGCGGCAGCGAACAGGATCAGCGTGCGCCGCATGGGGCGCCGCGCCGGCGGCATTGGCCACGGCCTGGACGGGGATGCGGGGGGCGCTGAGGGCATGGGCCACTGTAGCCCAGCCGGCGCTGGCCGCCCAGGGCCAGGGAAAAGCCGGCTCCCTGCGGAGCCAGCCGTCGACCTGGCAGCCGTCAGCGGCGCGCTACGGTTCGACCGTTCAGGTAGATCGCATGGGCCGACGCGCGCTGCTCGGCGCGCCAACGCACCCCCTCGTCCACCGAGGAACGGCAGACGTGTACATACACGAGCAACAGGCCGCCGACTGCAGCGACGGCGGCGGCCACGATGCAGTGCTGGGCGATCGAGGGAAGGGCGGCTGGGCGCAAGGCGTTCATGGGTGTGTTCCGTTCGGGCTCCGACCGGGCCCCTTGGCCGAAGTGTGCGAGGCGCAGGTTGGCGCCTCGCTTCATCGGTGTATCAGTTGTTGCAGCGCAGGCCCTGTGCGGGCCCGCGCAGCTTCACGCCTGCTTGCGGGCGCGACGGCGTGCCACGAAGCCCAGCACGCCCAGGCCGGCGAACATCAGGGCATAGGTCTCGGGTTCGGGCACGGCACCGACCTGCACATTCATCGTCGTGCTGGCCAGCATCGACGTGTTGTTCCAGGCCTGCAGCGTGACGCTATACAGACCCGCCACGCTCACGTCGAAGGGGCCGCCGGGCGTGCTGGCAAACAGCACGTTCTGCGAGTTCTGGAAGCCATTGAACGGAATCGGGGCGATGGCGTTGTCGGCCCAATGCGCGGCCGGGTCCACCCAGGAGTAGCTGACGCCGGCGCTGGGGTCATGGTCTATGCCCAGCAGATAGGTCACGCCGCTGAGGCTGCCGCTGTTGACAGAGAACTCATAGCTCCACATTGCCTTGGGCACGCCGCTGCAGGTCATGCAGGCGCCCAGATCGGCCATATAGGTGCCGCCGGAGCCGTCTATCGTCAGAAGCGTCTCGCGGTTCTTGGCGCGCAGGGCTACTTCGACGCCGCTGTCGGTGTCTATCGTCCAGTTGCCGTTGACGTTGCCGGTGCCGAAATAGACCCCCGGTGCGGCGACGTCGCCGTAGGAGGCAACGGCCATCGCGCTGGTCGAGGCCAGGGTCATCGTGGCCAGAGCGGCGGCCAGGGAAAGGGTACGCTTGAGTTGCATAGGGAACTCTCTTTGAATTGTCTGTCCGGGGCCGAAACATTCGGCTTGCCAGGGCAATGCTGTCCGGAACACGCCTGGCGCATTCAGGAAGGTCCAGGCTAGGGCCAGCGGCTGGTGCTGTCGGTGCGCTGGCGCACCTAGCGGGCTGTTCGGGTGATGGTCTGGCGATGCTGTCAATGACAGCATTGAATACAATGCCTTACAGTCGAGAAAAGCCGGGAGAGTCCGCATGGCCACACTCACCATTCGCGATCTGGACGAGGCGCTCAAGCAGCGCCTGCGCGTCCGTGCCGCGCACCGCAACCGCTCCATGGAAGAAGAGGCGCGTCAGATCCTGCGCGCAGCCTTGATCGAGCCGGCCGCGCCAACGGCGGACCTGGCCCAACGCATCCGCGCCCGGTTTGCGGGCCTGGGTGACGTCAATCTGCCGCTTGAGGTGCGCGAGCCCGTGCGCCCGCCGCCGGCCTTTGGAGAAGCCGCGGCGCCGAGCACCAGGCGGCGCACCAAGCCTGCAGGCAAGTAGCGCACATGGCGACCCTGCTCGACACCAACGTCCTGTCCGAGCTGCTGCGCGCCCAGCCCGACGCGGCGGTGCTGGCCTGGTTTGCCCGGCAGCCGCCCGACAGTCTGTTCGTCAGCGCCGTCACGCAGGCCGAGATGTTGCTGGGCGCCCGTTTGCTGCCTGCCGGCAAGCGCCGCACGCAACTGCAGCAGGCGCTGGACGGCCTGTTCGGCGAAGACTTTGCCGGGCGCCTACTGCCGTTCGATGGCGCCGCGGCTGTCGTCTATGCCGAGGTCGTGGAGGCGCGGCGCAGCACCGGCCGGCCGATCTCGCAGTTCGACGCGCAGATCGCCGCCATCGCGCTGAGCCACCGCGCCACGCTGGCCACGCGCAATGTCAGCGACTTCGAGGGCGTCGGGCTGAGCTTGAGCAATCCGTGGGTCGCTGCCTGAAGAGGCCTTAGGGCGGGCCCGGCTTGCGCACTGGATCCGTGCGCGCCGATCTGGTGCGCCGCGCCCTGCGCCCGAGGCCGGTGCATGCGCAGCGAAGGGCCTCTGTCTCTGTATGCAGCAGGCCGAATCAGGGCGGCACGGGTCTTGCGTTGTGCCCGGCATGCGCATTTGCGCCGTCCCAACCGGAGCCCCGAAGATGAATCTGTTGCATCAAGCCCTGTCCCGCCGCCTGCTGCTGGGCCTGGCCGCGGCCCTCTGCGTCGCCAACGCTCAAGCCCAGTCCGCGCTCGACGACGTGCTGAAGTCCAAGGTGATCAAGGTGGCCGTGCAGACCGACTCGGCGCCCTACGGCTATGTCGGCACCGACCTGAAGCCCATCGGCCTGGATATCGACATGGCCAACTACATCGGCAAGAAGCTGGGCGTGGCGGTGGAGTTGGTGCCGGTGGTCAGCGCCAGCCGCATCCCGGCCCTGCTGACGAAGAAGGCTGATCTGGTCATCGCCACCCTGGGCAAGAACGCAGAGCGCGAAAAGGTGATCGACTTCACCGCCGCCTACTCTCCGTTCTTCCAGGCGGTGTTCGGACCGAAGACGGTCACGGTGAAGAGCTTTGCCGATCTGGCCGGCAAGTCGGTGGGCGTGACGCGCGGCGCGATGGAGGATCAGGAGCTGGGCAAGGTCGCACCGCCCACCGTCGACACCAAGCGCTTCGAGGACAACAACGCCACCATCGCCGCCTTCGTCTCGGGCCAGGTGCAGTTCGTGGCGCTTGGCGCCTCGGTGGCCGGCAATATGCTGGTGAAGAACCCGCAGCTGGCCAGCGAGTACAAGCTGCTGCTCAAGGACAGCCCCAACTTCATCGGCGTCGCCAAGGGCGAGGACAAGCTCAAGGCCAAGGTCAACGAGATACTGGCCGGCGCCAAGAAGGCCGGTGATCTGGACGCCATGGCGCAGAAGTGGCTGGGCCGCCCGGCCGGCGACCTGCCGCTGTGAGCCGGCCATGTACGGTTACTGAATCCTGAGCCGGGCCAATGCGCATCCAACTCGACTTCATGGCCGTGCTGGCCGAGTGGCCGCTGCTGCTCACCGGTGTGGCCTGGACCCTGGCGCTGACCTTTGCTGCACTGATCGTCGGCACGGCGCTGGGCGTGGGCTGCGCCTGGGTGCGGGCGCGCGGCTTTGGCGCAGGGCTGGCGCCGGCCTGGCTGCGTGCGGTGGTCGGCGGCTATGTCGAGCTGATACGCAACACGCCCTTCATCGTGCAGCTGTTCTTCATCTTCTTCGGCCTGCCGGCCGCGGGCTTCAAGCTGACCGCCGAGACGGCCTCCTTCATCGCCATGGTGGTGAATCTGGGCGCCTATGCGACCGAGATCATCCGCGCCGGCCTGGAGGCCACGCCCAAAGGCCAGATCGAGGCGGCGGTGAGCCTGGCGATGAACCGCTGGCAGACCTTCAGCCGCGTCGTGCTGCCGCCGGCGCTGAAGAAGGTCTGGCCCAGCCTGGTCAGCCAGATCGTCATCGTGATGCTGGGCTCCTCGGTCTGCGGCCAGATCTCGACCCAGGAGCTGAGCTACGCGGCCGACCTGATACAGAGCCGCAACTTCCGCTCGTTCGAGGCCTTCATCGTCATTGGTGTCGTCTATCTGCTGCTGTCCATCGCGCTGCGCCACACGCTGAACTGGGCCGGCGCCAAGTTCCTGTTCGGAAGGCCGTGAGCCATGGTCGATTTCAGTCTCTGGGACATTCTGCGCAACCTGCTGCTGGCCGGGCGCTGGACGGTGGGCCTGTCGTTGATCGCCTTCATCGGCGGCGGCGTCGTGGGTCTGGGCCTACTGCTGCTGCGGCTCAGCAAGGCTCCGGGCGCCGAGACCGCCATCAGCGCCTATGTGCAGCTGTTCCAGGGCATGCCGCTGCTGGTGCAGCTGTTCCTGGCCTATTACGGCCTGGGCCTGTTCGGTATCAACACTTCACCCTGGGTGGCGGCCGCTGCCGGTCTGACGCTCTACACCAGCGCTTTCCTGACCGAAATCTGGCGAGGCTGCGTGGCCTCGATTCCGCGCGGCCAGTGGGAGGCTTCGCAAAGCCTGGCGATGAGTTTCGGCGAGCAGCTGCGCCACATCATCCTGCCGCAGGCGATGAAGATCGCGATTCCGCCGACGGTGGGCTTTCTGGTCCAGGTCATCAAGGGCACGGCCTTGGCCTCGGTGATCGGCTTCATGGAGCTGACCAAGGTCGGCAAGACGATTGCCAACGCCACCTTCAGCCCCTTTCTGGTGTTCAGCTGCGTGGCGCTGATGTACTTCGTGCTGTGCTATCCGGTCAGCCTGTACGCCAAATCTCTGGAGAGGAAGATGCATGCCCAGCGCTGACGCTTGTGTGGTGAATATTTCCGGGCTGCGCAAGTCCTATGGCACGAACGAGGTGCTCAAGGGCATTGACCTGAAGGTCACGCCCGGCGAGGTGATTGCCATCATAGGCAAGAGCGGCTCGGGCAAGAGCACGCTCCTGCGCTGCATCAACGGCCTGGAGGAGTTCCAGGCCGGCAAGCTGACGGTGGACGGCAAGCCGCTGTTGCACGACAACGCGGCGGCGATGCGCGAGCTGCGTCAGCATGTGGGCATGATCTTCCAGAGCTTCAATCTGTTCCCGCACCTGACGGTGGGCAGGAACATCATGCTGGCGCCCAGCCTGGTGAAGAAGAAGGACGCGGCCAGCGCCGAGGCCCATGCGCGCAAGCTGCTGGAGCGCGTCGGCCTGGCCGAGAAGTTCGACGCCCATGCGGATCAGCTATCGGGCGGCCAGCAGCAGCGTGTGGCCATCGCCCGGGCGCTGGCGATGGAGCCCGCCGTGCTGCTGTGCGATGAGATCACCAGCGCGCTGGACCCTGAGCTGGTCGGCGAGGTGCTGCGCGTCGTCGAGAGCCTGGCCGAGGAGGGCATGACGCTGTTGATGGTCACCCACGAGATGAGTTTTGCGCGCAAGGTCTCGGACCGAGTCATCTTCATGCACCAGGGGCGCGTGCACGAGATGGGACCGCCGGCCGAGGTGTTCGGCAGCCCGCAGACGGCGGAGCTGAAGCAGTTTCTGTCTTCGCTGCACAGCTAGTGCATCCACTCGCCCAAGGGTCGCCGCGGCGCGGCGCGGGCCAGGGTCGCCGCAAAGCGCTTGGTGCTGCGCAGGCTGGGGCGTGACGGCGGGCGATGGCTGTCCGCCAGCCACAGCGGGTGCGAGGTCAGCCCGCGCCGCGCGCCAAAACATTGCTTTGGTGTGCGCATCGCAGGTCTCACTTTCGGCGCATCAGCCTTGGCAGCAGCCTGACCGCCGAGAGCAGACCGAACACCAGGGCCGCGTACTGCAAGCCCGTCACCAGCGCCAGTACAAACCCGGGAAAGCTGGGCATCAGCCGCATGATGTCGGCCACCTGCATCGGGCCGGCCGCGGTCGCAAACATCCAGCCCAGCACCACGATGGCCAGCACGCAAGCGGCCATGAAGGCCAGCAGCGCCCATTCGCCGACCTTGGCGCGACCGGCCTTGCAGGCGGCCAGGCTCTGCTTGAGCAGGTCATCGGTGCCGGCCAGGTCGTTGATGACCCAGAAACCGTCATTGCGATAGAAGGGCACCAGATTTAAGGCAATCGCCACCAGGCTCAGCCAGAACACCTTCATCACGCCGACATCGCTGCCGGCCAGGCCGACCATCAAGGTCAGAAAGACGATGTCCATCACCGTGCCGGCCATGCCGACCATGGCCTTGGCGCGGCGCGGCAACAGATGGATGTCCGACACGTCGCAGTACAGCACCGGCGTGGTCATGAAAATGCCGAAGCCAATCGCCCCGACGGAGCCGGTGTAGCGCCAGCAGGCGGCGGCATGGCCCAACTCATGCAGCAGGCCGCGGCACACGGCCACCGCCACCAGCAGCAGCAGCTCCTGCGGCGCATAGGTGAGCAGGTCGCGGTAGGCTATCAGCTCGACGCTGTGCATCGCGTAGCGCGCCAGCAGGGCCAGGCACAGCAGCATCAGCGGCAGCAGCAGCCAGGGCGCGTACAGCGGCGCCAGCGCCGCGGCCAGTGGGCGCACCTGGCGGGCGGCCAGCAGCTGGCGCTGCCAGCGCATGGCGCCGGCGCTTGCATGGGCGCTTGGCACCTCGGCCACCTCATCGACCGGCGCGAAGATGCCCAGCGGGATCAGATGGCCCCGGACGAAGTTCAGGGCGCTGGTCTGCTCGGGATGGTCCAGATCGGGCCCCTCGCCACTCATCAGCTGGCGCAGCAGGGCGATGGTGGCGGTGTCGAAGCGGAAGTAGCGGCGCGCGTGGGTCTTGACGATCCAGGCGTCGGCCGAGGGCTCGATGCGCTCGACCCGGCACTCAAAACACCGACCGGACAGCCAGATTCGTGCTTGCATGAATATGCTCCAGCAGTGAGGCGGCATCGGCCGAGCGGCCGAGCGAGGCCAGACGGCGCGACTCGAGCATCTGCTCGTACAGCGAGCGGTTGACGCGCGAGACCTGCAGGTTGGCCATGTCGGCAACATAGAAGTCGTTCGCCACCTTGAACGGCAGATGGGGGCGCTCACCCGACTGGCTGCTGTATTTATGTATGTCGATCAGGCGCTCCCACAGCCAGGGTTTGTCGGAGACATACCGCTCCAACAGCGTGAAGCATTCGCTCTGGGAACTCAGCTCGTGGTTGCGGATGATGGTGCGGCGCTGCGCCTCGTCATAGTCGGCCACCAGCAGATGGGGCTGCAGGCCGGCGCGCTCGGCAAAGGTGAACAGGGCGGAGCGGGCATCGATATGGCCGCTCAGGAAGGGGAAGCGCTGGTCCGGTGCGCCGCCCATGCCCCAGGGCACGTCGACCAGCACGAACATCAGGGCGCCCTCGGCACGGGCCTGGCGCACACCGCGCAGCATCGCAATGCCGCCGGAGACCAGCACGATCTCGATGCCGGCGGCGCGGGCCATCGCGGCCATGCGGTCGTTGTAGCTGGGGTGGATCTCGCCGACCAGGCAGTAGACCTTGTGGCAGCCGGTGGCCTTGGCCATCGCCGCCAGATTCATGTACCACAGGCCGTAGTGGAAGGACATGAAGAGGCGGTCATGCGGCTGCGCGGGCAGGCCCTCGTCGGCAGTCCAATCAACGCTGTCGGTGGTGCGCGCCTGCAGCACCTGCTTGGTGACGTTCTGGATGCGGCGCCAGCGGCGCAATGTCGAATAGGCATGCTGCCTGTCGGTCACGCCGAGGCGGACGATATTGGACAGGACGCTGACGTTGGTGACCTTGTGCATGGAAGCTCCAGAACGGTGGCGATGAAGCGGCTGGCGGATGAGCGAGAAGGCCGCGGCGGCCTTCTCGAAGGCCGGCCTTACTTGGTGATGGTCGCGCAGGCCGCGTACTCTTCACGCACGGCGAGCTCGTCGATGCTGATGGCTTCGACGACGACGGGGGCGGTGTTCAGGTTGGTGTTCATGGTGTGTCCTTGATGATGAATGTTGAAGATGGAGGGGAATGCGCTTACTTGACGATCGTGCAGCAGGCAGCGTATTCCTCGCGCACGGCGAGTTCATCGATGCTCAGGGCTTCGACGATGGCGGGGGCGGTGTTCAGATGGGTGTTCATGGTGTGTCCTTGATGAAGTTGAAAATGGATGGGGATGCGCTTACTTGGTGATGGTCAGGCAGGCGGCGTACTCTTCGCGCACGGCCAGTTCGTCGATGCTCAGGGCCTCGACGATGGTCGGTGCGGCGTTCAGTTCCAGGGCGGTGATTTGCGTGGTGTTCATGGTGTTTCCTTGAAAGTTGATGAATGAATAAGCAGTGAAGAGAGAACCGTTCTCGCGGTCAGCTCGATGGCTCTATGGCTACCTGGCGCCTTGTTTCTTTCGCCAGGTCCGTCACACGTTTGGTTTTGCGCTTCGGACAACTCCAATGTCGTCGCCGCCTGTTTCATGTTTGCTTCATCGCTCCCGCGCCGAGGCTTCATTTGTTTCAGGTCTGTTGTCGCCGTTGCCGGGGGGCTTGCCGCTGCAGAAGGGCGCACTGCGAACCCTCGAGCGCTACGGTTTTTGCTTGATGCGTAGACTGTGTCGATTCCCCCACCGAGAGCCGCTCATGAAGCCCCAGTCCTGCCGCTGCCCGTGCCCGCTGAAGCCATCAACGACATGGTGTGCAAAATGAGCGGCGCTGCTCTGCCGCTGCGCCATCTGCTGGCGGCCCTGCTGGTGGTGGCCATCTGGGGCAGCAACTTCGTCGTCATCAAGTTCGCGCTGGGCGAGCTGCCGCCGCTGTTGTTCGCCGCGCTGCGCTTCGCCTTTGCGGTGCTGCCCGCACTATTCTTTCTGCCCCGTCCCGCGGTTGCCTGGCGCAATCTGGCGGCCTACGGCGTGCTGATCGGCGTGGGCCAGTTCGGCGTGCTCTATCTGGCGATGCGCACACAGATCTCGCCGGGGCTGGCCTCGCTGGTGATACAGACCCAGGTCTTCTTCACCATCCTGCTGGCGATGCGGGTGACGCGCGAGCGCGTGCAGGGTTACCAGTGGCTGGGTCTGCTGCTGGCCGCCTCGGGCATAGGCGTGATTGCCTCCCATACCGATGGCAGCACCACGGTGGCGGGGCTGGCCATGGTGCTGTTCGCCGCACTGTGCTGGGCCACGGCGAATATGGTGGGCAAGCAGGCCGGCCGCGTGAACATGCTGGCCTATATGGTCTGGACCAGCGCCTGCGCCGTGCCGCCGCTGCTGCTGCTGTCGCTGGTGTTCGAGGGGCCAGCGGCCATCGTCTCCGGCGTGCAGCATCTGAGCTGGCAGGGCTGGGTGGCGGTGCTGTGGCAGAGCTGGGGCAACACCCTGTTCGGCTACGGCATCTGGGGCTGGCTGCTGGCCCGCCATGCGGCCGCCACCATCGTGCCCATGGCCCTGCTGGTGCCGGTGTTCGGCATGAGCGCGGCGGCCTGGCTGCTGGGCGAGACGATGCCGTCCTGGAAGCTGATCGCCGCCGCCCTGGTGCTCAGCGGCCTGGCGTTGAACCTGCTGTGGCCGCTGCGGCCCTGGCGCAATGCCGTCAGCGCGGCCGGTACATCTTGAAGCGGTTCTCCGGCTTGATCTCGAAGTAGTCGGCCGGGCCGCCGCCGCGCAGAATCGGCTGTGCAGCGGCGGTGTCGTAGAGGCCGTCCACCAGCAGATGGCCGGCAATGTGCACGCCGACCACCTCGCCCAGCACCAGCCAGCTGTCCACGGTCGTGCCATCGGCGCCCTTGAGCTGCAGCAGCTGGCTGAGCCTGCATTCGAAGGCCACCGGGCTCTCGGCCACACGCGGCACGTTGACCAGCCGCGAGGGCTCGGCCGTCAGGCCGGCCAGCTCGAACTCGTCGACCTCGGGTGGCACGGCCGCGCAGGTCTGGTTCATCTGCTCGGCCAGCGGACGGGTGGCCAGATTCCAGACGAATTCGCCCGTCTGCTCGATATTGCGCACCGTGTCCTTGAAGCCGATGCTGGAGAAGCCGATCAGCGGCGGCGTGTAGTTGAAGGCGTTGAAGAAGCTGTAGGGCGCGAGGTTCAGCTGCCCGGTGGCGCTGCGGCTGGCGATCCAGCCTATCGGCCGCGGGCCGACGATGGCGTTGAACGGATCATGCGGCAGGCCGTGGCCTTGGCGGGGTTCGTAGAAATGCATGGCTGCCTTTGGACTGCTGTTCGTGGGTTTTGCTGCTGGACAGCGGCGTATGCTGGGCCGCATGAGAGCACTCCTCGTCATCTTCGCACTGATCAGTTCGGCGCTTGTGCCGGCGGCCGCACAACCGCCGCGCCAGAACCTCTGGGTCGAGCTGCGCTGGGTGGACAGCACGCTCAGCGGCGCGGTGATGGCCGGCGTGCGCGATGGCGCGGTGGTGGTGGGCACGGCCGGTTCGGTGTCGCCGCGCGGCCAGGTCACGCTGAGCACGCAGACCCGCGAAGATGCGTCGCAGCAGGTGCAGCGCCTGCTGGTGCTCAATGGCCAGCAGGCCAGCCTGCGCCTCACGGAGAGCGCGCCGGTGCAGTGGGTGGACTACGGCGTGCAGTTCGATGCCGCCGAGCCGGCATCTGGCCCGGGCAAGGGCTGGGCCGTGCCGCGCCAGGGCTTGATCGAGCAGACCCGGGGCTTCACCGTCACGCCTCAATGGCCCGGCGGCAAGCAGCCGGTGCGGGTCGAGTTCCGCGCGCTGGATGGAGCCTCGGCACAGCAGGTGCTCAGCACCGTGCTAATGCCGCTGGACAGCTGGACCGTCGTCGCTCGCACTGGCCAGGCCCTGCGGCAGCAGCAGCGCGGCGTGACCAGCAGCCGCGATGCCGAGGGGGTCAGCACCCGCGAGCTGCAGCTGCGCGTGTCGGTCGCCCCCTGAGTCAGCCTGCGCCTATCAGCGCCAGCGTCTCCTCGCGCAGCATCACCACCAGGGCCTCGGCCGCCGGTGACAAGCGCCGCCCACGCAAGCTCACCAGGCCCAGCGGTCGCGGCATCACCGGGCCGGTCAGCGGTCGGCTCAGCACCTTGGGGCCCCGTGCCACCAGGGCGGCCAGCTCCGGCAGTGCCGCCACGCCCAGGCCGGCCGCCACCATCGCGTTGATGGTGGCCAGGTGCTCGACCTCGTAGCGCGGTGCGAAGCGCAGACCGTTGTGCAGAAAAGCCTCCTCGGTGTACTGGCGCACGCTGGTGGGCGCCGGCATCGAGATGTGGGGCAGGTCCTGCGTCTCGTCCCAGCGCAGCGGCCGCCGGCTCTTGGCCAGCGGATGGCTGGCCGGCAGCAGCAGCACGAAGCGGTCTTCGCCCAGCGGCGCGTACTCCAGATCGGCATAGGCGGGGTTGGCGGCGGTCAGCGCGAAGTCGGCCTGGCCTGCGCGCACGCTGTCGAAGGCGGGGTTGGACAGGCTGTCCAGCAGCTCCAGCCGCACGCCCGGGTGGGCCGCACCGAAACGGGCGAAGGCGGCCGGCACGGCGGTGGCGGCCAGCGAGGGCAGGGCGGCCACGCGTACGCGGCCCTCGCGCAGCTCGCTGATGTCGCGCACCGCTTGCACCGCCGCATCGGCCTGCTGGCGCAGCAGCCGGATGCGCTCGACGAACACCCCGCCGGCCTCGGTCAGTCGTACCGCCCGGGTGCTGCGCTCGAACAGCGCGCTGCCCAGGCTTTGCTCCAGCCGTGTGATCACGCCGGACACGGCAGGCTGCGACAGATGCAGCCGTTCGGCGGCACGGCGGTAGTTCAGCGTCTCGGCCAGCGTCAGAAAGACGTCCAGCTCACGCAGAGAGCAATTGATCAGCATGGGTGATCAATTTATCCGAAATGGCGAATGGACGTATCAATAACTCGGACCTGGAGTGCGCCTAGACCAAGAGTGGAGCGAGACATGCAGGATGGAAGATCGGGTTTGACAGGCGCGCGGGCGGTCGTCGTCGGCGGCGGCACGATGGGCGCCGATGTGGCCGTGGTGCTGCTGCGCGGCGGCCTGCAGGTGACCGTGATCGAGCGCCATGCCGAACGTCGCGAGGGCCTGATCAACCATGTGGCCGAGCGTCTGGCCCCGCTGGACCTGGGCCATTGCATCGCCGAGCTGGACGCGGTGGCCGCGCTGGGCGATGCGGTCTGGCCCGAGGTCGGCCTGGTGATCGAGTGCATCCCCGAGCAGCTGCCGCTGAAGCAGGCCCTGTTTGCCGAGCTGCTGACCCTGGCCCCGCCCGGCTGCCTGCTGACCAGCAACAGCTCCAGCTTTCCGATCAGCGCCATCGCCGCGGGCCTTGAGACGCAGCCGCGCATGTTCGGCCTGCATTTCTTCATGCCGGCCCATCTGGTGCCGCTGGTCGAGGTGGTGCTCGGGCCGCAGAGCGATGCGGCCGGTGCCGAGCTGCTGTCCGAGGTGATGCGCGGCTGCGGCATGGTGCCGGTGCTGGTGCGCAAGGACAAGCCGGGCTTTCTGGCGAATCGCCTGCAGCATGCGCTGGCCCGTGAGGCCTTTGCGCTGATCGACGAGGGCGTGGCCACGGCTGAGGATGTGGATGCTGCGGTGCGCTTCGGTTTCGGCTTCCGCTTCCTGGCCGCCGGCCCGGTGCTGCAGCGTGACCACGCGGGCCTGGACGTGCACTGCGCCGCCGCCGCGACGATGTACCCCAGCCTGTCCAACACCGACCGGCCCGCCGTCGCGCTGCGCGAGCGGGTCGAGCAGGGCCGGCTGGGCATGAAGACTGGCGGCGGCTTCTTCGACTGGCCGCCCGAGAAGCGTCTGGCGGAGCGCAAGCGCTATGACGACCTGCTGCGACAGGGCCTGGCCCTGCTGGCCGACGAGTTGCCGCCCTACCGGGCCCAGGCCAAGGATCAAACATGAACGAGCTGATCATTACCGTCGCGCCCAATGGCGCCTACAAGCAGCAGCCCGACCATGCCGCGCTGCCGCTGACCGCCGAGGCGCTGGCGCGCACCGCCAAGCTGTGCTGCGACGCCGGAGCGGCGATGCTGCATCTGCATATCCGCGATGCCCAGGGCCGGCACAGCCTCGATGTCGAGGGCTACCGCGAGGCCTTGCGCGTGGTGCGCGCGGCGGTCGGCGAGGCGATGGTGCTGCAGGTCACCAGCGAGGCGGCCAAGGTGTATCAAGCGCCAGCGCAGATCGCCATGGTGCGCGAGCTGCGGCCCGAGGCCGTGTCGGTGGGTCTGCGCGAGCTGGACCAGCCCGAGATCGGTGAGGCGGGCCTGGCCGCCTTCTTCGGCTGGCTGGCGGCCGAGCGGGTGATGACGCAGGTGATCCTGTACGACACGCAAGACCTGGCACGCTGGCAGGCGCTGCAGCGCGCCGGTGTGGTGCCCGAGGCGCCCTGGTTCCTGCTCTTCGTGCTGGGCCGCTACAGCGCCGGCCAGGTCTCGTCGCCGCATGACCTGCTGCCCTTTGTGATGGCCCACACCGGGCCCGAGCCCTGGGCCGTCTGCGCCTTCGGTGCGGCCGAGCATGCCTGCATGACCACGGCCACCGCGCTGGGCGGCCATGTGCGCGTCGGCTTCGAGAACAACCTGTTCCTGAAAAGCGGCGCACCCGCGCCCGGCAACGCGGCGCTGGTGCTGCAGGCCGCACAGGCGGCGGACTGCCTGGCGCGGCCGCTGGCTACGGCGCAGCTGCTGCGCGAACGTTTTCGCTGAAGCCCTACAACAACCACCGGAGACAAGATGAACAGCAAACGCACCACCGTTCTGACGCTCGCCCTGATCGGGCTGGCCGCGCTGGCTGGCACGGCACGTGCCGATGAGCCTTACCCCTCCAAGCCGATCCGTTTCGTCGTGCCCTATCCGCCCGGCGGCCCGACCGACCTGATGGCGCGGCTGCTGCAGCCCGAGATGCAGCAACGCCTGGGCGTGACCATCGTGATCGAGAACAAGGGTGGCGCGGGCGGCAATGTGGGCTCGGCCGATGTGGCCAAGCAGGCGCCGGCCGATGGCTACACCATCCTGCTGGCCGCCAGCGGCCCGATGGCGGTGAACCAGACCCTGTTCAAGACCATGGCCTACAGCCCGCTGACCGATCTGGTGCCGGTGATTCAGCTGTCGTCCTTCCCGCTGGTGCTGGAGGTGCATCCGTCGACCGGCATCAAGAACATCAAGGAGTTCGTCGCGCAGACCAAGGCGCAGCCGGATGCCTTCACCTATGCCTCGGCCGGCAATGGCACGCCCCAGCACCTGGCTGGCGAGATCTACAACAAGGCGGCCGGCACCAGGCTGGGCCATGTGCCTTACCGCGGCGCCGGGCCGGCACTGAACGACCTGCTCGGTGGCCAGGTGAAGGTGATGTTCGATGTGCTGGGCAGCTCGATCCAGTACATCAACACAGGCAAGCTGACGCCCTTGGCCGTGACCTCGGCCCAGCGCAGTCCCTCGCTGCCGAATGTACCGACGGTGGCCGAGTCGGGCTACCCCGGCTTCGAGGTCACCGCCTGGCACGGCATCGCGATGCGCAGCGGCACGCCGCCCGAGATGGTCAAGAAGCTCAACACCACCCTGCTGGCCATCTTCAAGGACCCGGCCTTCCGCAAGAAATGGGAGCTGCTGGGCACGCCCGTCGTCGCCGGCACACCCGAGCAGTTCGGCCAGCTGATACGCACGGAGTCGGTGCGCCTGGGCCGCGTCGTTCGGGAGTCCGGGGCCAGCGTCGATTGAAGCGAAGGTATCTTGATCAAGTCTTGATAATTGGTATTTGATTGGCATCTAAATTAAGGTAGTCTTCAGTCCACTGGAGAGCCGCCTTGATACGAAACGCCCTGATTGCCCTGTGCCTGGCAGCCCTGCTGCCGGCGCACGCCGATACCGCCACCGATCAACTGTTCCTTGCCAAACCGCTGGACTTCGAACGCACCGGCGCCAAGGTGGTGGGCGTCTATGTGGCGAACTGGGCACCGATCAGCCATGTGGAGGCGATCAAGCCCGGTAGCCTGACGCACGTCCTCTATGCGTTTGTGCGTGCCTGCGGCCCCGGCCAGCTGCCGGCCGACACGCCCAAATGCCAGGGCAAGCAGGACTTTCAGCTGGCCACCGGCGAGATCGATCGCCGCTTCGACGCCGCCTTCGCGCGGCTGAAGGCCCGCGCCCCCCACGTCAAGGTGCTGGCCTCGGTCGGTGGCTGGGGCGGCTCCGACCCGTTTTTCCATCTGGCCAATGACCCGGCGCGCCGCGCCGTGTTCGCCGCCTCGGCGATGCAGTTCCTGCGCGACCACCCGGCCTTCGACGGCATCGACATCGACTGGGAGCACCCGGGCGGCAACGGCGCCGCCAATGGCGTGCAGCTCGGTTCACCGGCCGACGGCCAGGGCTTTGCCGATCTGATGGTCGACCTGCGTGCCGCGCTGGACCGGCTCACCGCCGAGAACGGGCGCCTGTATCAGCTGACGGTGGCCGTCAATCCGATCTCGCTGATCACCGACCGCATCAACTACCGGCAGGCGGCCCCGGCGCTGGACCTGGTGTTCATGATGAGCTACGACTTCTACGGCAACTGGACGTCGGTGGCCGGCAACCACAGCACCTTGCGGAGTTCGGCGCCCGAGGCTGATGACAGCCTGGAGCGCGGCGTGCGCAATCTGAAGGCGGCCGGCGTGCCCGCGGCCAAGCTGGTGGCCGGCGTGGCCATGTATGGCCGCGGCTTTGCCGGCGTGGCCCAACCGATCACCGGCGCGGCCAAGAGCGGCGGCTATCCGGGCGCCGATGGCTCCACCGGCTACCGCGACATCGCCGCCCGCTACCTGGGCCCCAGGGGCCAGGGCCTGCGCGGCTACAAGCCGGTGTTCGATCCCGTCACCCAGGCCTGGAACCTGTACCACCCGCAGCTGAAGTTGTTCATGGGCTATGACGACCCGCGTGCGGTGCTGGCCAAGGGCCGCTTTGTGCGCGAGCAGGGTCTGGCCGGGGTGTTCGCCTGGGAGCTGAGCCAGGACAACGGCGACATCCTGAACGCGATGAATCTGGGCGTGGGCAATCTGGCCTTGCCCTGAATCAAGGTCGGCTTGGCGGCGGCGCGCCAAGATCAACGCTGACACCCTCAGCATGAAAGCGCCGCATGAGCAAACGCATCCTGATCCTCCAGGGCCACCCCGACGCGCTGGCCCCGCACTTTTGCCATGCCCTGGCCCAGGCCTACCGCGAGGGCGCGGAAGAGGCCGGCCATAGCGTGCGCGTGGTCGATGTGGCGGCGCTGGACTTCCCGCTGCTGCGCACCCAGGCCGAATGGGAGCATGGCGAGTTGCCGGCCTCGCTGCTGCCGGCGCAGCAGGACATTGCCTGGTGCGAGCACATGGTGTTCTTCTTCCCGCTGTGGCTGGGCGATATGCCGGCCCTGCTGAAGGGCTTTCTGGAGCAGGTGGCGAGGCCCGGCTTTGCGTTCAAGAAGGAGGGCGGCAACCCCTTTGGCAAGAAGGGCCTCACCGGCCGCTCGGCCCGCGTGGTCGTGACCATGGGCATGCCGGCCCTGCTCTACCGGTTCTTCTTCCGTGCCCACAGCGTCAGGTCGCTGGAGCGCAACATCCTGGGCTTTGTTGGCATCGCACCGATTCACGAGACCCTGATCGGCTTGGTCGGCAACCTCGACGAAGTCGGCGCCCTCAAGCACCTGGCCAAGCTGCGCAAGCTGGGGTCGCAGGCGTCGTGATATGGCCGAGCGGACACTCAGCTGTGACACTCACACGGCAGCTGAAACAGGCCGGCTGGCAGTCACTGCGACTGGCGACCCAGCGCAACTGCCAACTGCCGAACCGCGGATTCGATCTGTGACTCATCGAAGGCCGCAAACCCGAGCACCAACCCAGGTGCGAGCCGGGCATCGGTCGCGTAACGCGACAGCGCGACTGCCTCGATGCCGGCCGCCATCAACTGCCGTTGAGCAGCGCGATCACTCCCCCGGGTTTGCAATCGAACCGCCACCTCAAGCCCGGCATCGATAACGGGCGGCTCGACAAGACCTCGGGCATGACGTTCAATGGCGTGGCACAAGGCCTGCGCCCTTGCCGCATACTGCGCGCGAGACCGGCGCAGATGGCGTTCGAAATGGCCGTCGAGTATGAAGCGGGCGGTCATGCTTTGCTCCAGTGCCGGTAGACCGCGACCCAGCAGTGATCGAGCGCGAGTGAACGGCTCCACCAGCGCCTGAGGCAGCACAAGATATGCCAGGCGCAACGCGGGGAACAGCAGCTTGCTGAATGTTCCCAGCAGCAGCACACGGTCGTCGCAGTCCATGGACTTGAGCGCAGGGATGGGCCGGGTGCCGTACCGATACTCGCTGTCGTAGTCGTCTTCGATCAAGAACGATCCAGCACGCGTTGCCCAATTCAGCAGGGCGCTGCGACGCGCCACCGACATCGGCATGCCCAGCGGTGCTTGCCTTGACGGCGTGATGCAGGCCAGCCGGGCCTGTGGTTCCAGGCGGATGCCTTCGGCAACGGCCAAGCCCTGACTGTCCACCGGCACGTTCGCAATCCGCAGGCCGTGCGCGGCCATGATGGCGCGGGCACCCACATAGCCGGGGTCTTCCAACCAGACGGTCTGGTTGGGGCTGCACAGCAGCCGTACGCTCAGGTCCATGGCCTCTTGTGCGCTGGAGACGACGAGGATCTGCCGCGGATCGGTGGACACGCCGCGCGCAGCGGCCAGATGACCCGCGATCGCTTCGCGAAGCAAGGGCAGCCCAGCGATCGTTGTGTTGGTCAAATCGCTTGGCGAGAGCGCTCGCGCGCTGTGCGCCGCGAGTCTTCGCCACACGTCAAGGGGGAACATGCGCGTGTCCGGCAGGTGAGCCCGGAATGGCGTCGCTGCGGCCGCGTTCTCCTGCTGCGGGAACGGCGTACGCGTCCAGATCTCGCGCACGCCCGGCGCCTCGCTCAGGGGCGTGCCGCGCACCGTCGCTGGGCGCAGCGAGGTGGTCCGTCGCGCAACTTGCGGGCGTTCGGGAAGAACTTGGGCAACAAACGAGCCACGGCCGACGGCGCACTCGAGGTAGCCCTGAGCCGCGAGTTCGTCGTAGATCGCAGTCACGGTGCCCCGCGCCACGCCAATCTGGCTTGCCAGCGCGCGACTCGAAGGCAACTTCAAGCCGGCGGGCAGGCGCGACTGCAGGATGCCGGCCCGCAGCCCGGCAAACAACCATTGGTGCAGCGATTCACCTTCGCCGCGAAGGGGCAATGCCAGTGCGTCGGTGGCACCGATGTTCACGGTAATTGGCATAGCGACAATTCGACAAATTGGCTCTGTTCATTGGACCATCAAATTTCGAAACTCGGTGCTCTGTTCACCACCGAGGAGCGGGTTCATGACGACCCAAGCATTGCAGGCCGTGCTGATCGAGCACGTTCGCGCTGAGACAGCGCATCAACTGGAGGCCACATTGGCCACGCTGCACCCGGAGTGCCTGTTCGAGGACTACGGTGCTCATCAAGTCTTTCGGGGCCGCGACGGTGCAGCCCAGCACTACACACAATGGTGGGGTGCGTTCGACTTGCTGTTCTCCCGTGGCGAGCACGGGTCCGGTCGCTGGACCACCGACGGCGACTACATCGCCGAGGGCGAGTTCAGCGGCAGACACGTCGGCCCTTTGGGTTCCTTGGCGCCTACCGGCAGGCCGATCAAATTCCGCTTCTGCGTATTCGTGAGCTTTCGCGACGGCTTGCTGGCCTCTGAGCGCTTCTATTACGACCTGGCCGACCTGGCAGCCCAACTTGGGGTGGAGGCTGGCGTGTTGCGCGCCGCCTTTGCATCCGCGCAAGCTGCGGGAGCGCGCGATTGAAGATGGCGCTGATCGGCGCCAGCGGGCTGCTCGGGCGTCGTGCGCTGGACCAGTGGCGCCAGCGTGGCTTCGCTGCCCGCCTGTTGTGCCGCAGTGACGCCGCCGTGGCCGACGCACAACCGGGTTCTTCGGAAGTCGTGATGGGTGACCTCTTCGATACCGGCGCGCTGCAAAGACTCGTTGAAGGCTGTGGCGTGGTGGTCAATCTGGCCACGGCCCTGAAGGCGGTGGACGGTGCGGTTGACTGGGGCGCCAACAACCGGGTTCGGCGCGAGGGCACACGGTTGCTGTTGCAGGCATGCCGGCACAGCGATGTGCCCAGGCTGATTCAGCAAAGCGTCGCCTTCGTGGAGGAAGGGGACCGCTTGAATGACGGCACCGGCCCGTAGGCTGACCTGCCGCATCTGGCGTCGGCACGCGACATGGAGGCTGCAGTCGAACAGTCGGGGAACGAGGCCCTGATCCTGCGCGGGGGACTGCTGTGGGGACCGGGGACGGCCTTGCAAGCGTGGGCACGGCGTCAGAAGTGGCCCGCTGATCGGCTGCGAGATTGGAGCGAATGGCTGCTCATGGTGAGGGTCTCGTGCGTCGGCCTGCGCCGTAAGCCGCCTCCGTGCGCCCAATCGCCGTCGGCGCAGGCGTATTTGCCTCGCGACTTGAAGTCGCGCCAGGGGTCATGGGCCTTCGCGCTGGGTGTGCTTGCCACGTGCCTGCCTCGGCGCGCCGACCTCTGATTGGCCATGCCTTCGGGTGCCGCTGACTTTATGTCCCTACAGCGCCTGTGCCCTATCAGCTTGACGCCCTTATCATGGCGCGGCGCGTAGCCACAAGCCGCGTTTCAACAGGGGACGCAACCATGCCGACGAGCTTTTTGCAGGCGCCCACCGGGGCCGCCTATTCCGAATTCCGCCAACACGAGCTGCGCAAGACGCGCATGCTGATGATGGACGGCAGCCTGACCCTGAACTCGCGCACCGCCGAAGGCGGCATCAGCGCCCGGGTCTATCAGGACGGCTACTGGGGCTTTGCCTCGGCCCCCGATGCCGGCCAGGCCGCTCGCGTCAGCGACAAGGCGCTGGCCAATGCCCGGGCGATGGCCCGCTTCGGCGCCAAGTCCAGTCTGGCCTTGCCCGGTGGCAGCTACCGCGGCGAGCATGTCTTTGCCGGCCGCAGGGCGTTGACGCCGGCCGAGTGCCAGCAGCGCCTGGCCGAGCTGCATGCCTGGTGCAAGGCCCGCTTCCCGGCGCTGAAGTCCACCCGCTTCCTGCTTGCCGACGAGCATCACAGCAAGCAGCTGGCGACCAGCCTGGGCGGGCAATCGCTGGCCAGCATCCAGCGTGCGCTGTGCTACATCACCTTCATTGCCGAAGACGACCGGGGCGCGCCGGTCGAGCTGTCGCTGCCGCTGTCATGCAAGGGCAGCCTGGCCGATCTGGACCTGTCGATAGAGACCCTGGCGCCGGAGCTGGACCGTCTGCACGAGCACCTGATGGCCAAGCGCAATGCGGTGGCCGCGCGCGGCGGCCTGCACACGGTGGTGATGGCCCCCGAGCTGGCCGGCATGCTGGCCCACGAGGCCATGGGTCACCCCTGCGAGGCCGATCTGGTGCTGGGCGGCGCGGTGACCCGCGACCTGCTGGGCCAGCGCGTGGCCAGCGAGCTGGTCAGCATGGTGGACCTGGCGCACAGCTACCAGGGCGAGGAGCTGATGATCCCGGTCTATGCCGATGACGAGGGCGTGCCCGGACAGGACGCGGTGCTGATAGACAAGGGCGTGCTCAGCACCTTCATGAACAGCCGCGAGACAGCCGCCCTGCTGGGCCATGCGCCCACCGGCAGCGCCCGTGCCTACAACCCGAATGACGAGCCGCTGGTGCGCATGCGCAACACGGCCATATTGCCCGGCACGTCCAAGCTGGACGAAATGATTGCCGGCGTCGATGACGGCTATCTGCTGATGAAGACCTCCAACGGCCAGGCCGACTCGACCACCGAGTTCATGTTCGGCATCAGCCTGGCTTACGAAATACGCGGCGGCAAGCTGGGCCGGGCTATCCGCGATACCACCCTGTCGGGCTCGGCGATCAAGGTGCTGCAAAGCGTTGATGCGGTCTCGGACGATATGCACTGGACCTGCTCCGGCTACTGCGGCAAGAAGCAGCCCATGGTGGTGTCCATGGGCGGACCGGCCCTGCGCGCCCGCGCTCATCTGGGAGGCGAATGATGGAACAAGCCAATCGTTTGAAAGACGCTGCCGAGCAGGCGCTGGCGTTGATGCGCGCCCAGGGCTTCGACCAGGCCCAGGTCAGTGCCTCGGCGGTGCTGCAGGACGAGCTCAACATCGCCCACAACCATGCCAGCCTGATGCGCAGCACCGAGTCGCAGAAGCTCTCGCTGCTGGGCCTGATCGATGGCCGCAAGGCCAGCACCGAGCTGACCGAGTTCACCGTTGAGGCGATGCGCGAGCGCATCGCCGGTCTGTTCGCCGATGCCAGCGGTGCACCGCAGGATGCGGCCAATGCGGTGTCATCGGGTCAGCGGGCCAACATCGTCCAGGGTCCGCAACAGGGCGAGGTGGGCCAGCTGGCCGACACGGTGGCCGAACTGCTGGCCTTTCGCGAGCGCGAAACGCCGCTGATGATGCTGGACGAAGGGGCGGCCGCCCACCTGCTGGCCCAAAGCCACACGGTGACCAGCGAGGGCAGCGAGCTGAGCTGCAGCCTGGGCTGGTATGCCTTGAGCGCCTTCGGCACCGCCCGCGAGGGCAAGCAGTCCAGCTCGTTCAACTATGCCGGCGGCAACACCGATGATCTGCGTGCGCTGCCGGCGGCCGAGCATTTCGGCATCGGTGAGATGCTGCGCGACACCTCGCAGCAGATCCACACCCGGCCTATCGATGGCAACTTCGTCGGTGAGGTGCTGCTGACGCCGCCGGCCGTCGCCGATCTGCTGGCCTGGCTGCAGGGCCAGCTCAGCGATATGCAGCTGATCAACGGCAGCTCGCTGTACCGTGACCAGGTTGGCGCGCAGATCGCCTCGCCGCACTTGAGCCTGCGCAGCCGCTTCGACGCCCCCGGCGTGGCCGCCATCTCGGGCGACGCCTTTGCCACACCGCCGCTGGAGGTGCTGCGCGAGGGGCGGCTCTTGACCCTGACGCCCAGCCTCTACGCCAGCCGCAAGACCGGCCTGCCCCATGTGCCGGTGGCCGGCTCGGGCTGGGAGATCGCCGCGGGCCAGACCTCGCGCGCCGAGTTGCTGGGCGCCATGCCGCGCGGCGCGGTGGTGGGCCGGCTGTCGATGGGCAACCCGGCACCGAACGGCGATTTCTCAGGCGTGATCAAGAACAGCTTCGGCGTCCAGGACGGGCTGATCGGCCCGGCCCTGGCCGAGGTGATGATCACCGGCAATATCGCGACGATGCTGCGTGAGGTGCGCGCCGTCAGCCGCGAGCGTATAGACACCGGCGCCCTGCTGCTGCCCTGGCTGCGCATCGCCGGCCTGCACTTCTCTTGAGGCCTGCGCGGTTTGTCACTTGTGCGCCTTGCATCAATATGCGGGCTAGCCCTTATTGCTGAGGCCCGGGGGCTGGAACACATTGGTTCGGCCGGGTGCCTGATGAAGGCGCAGCCATAGCGCCTCACTCTCTCGGCCATCCCTCGCCCATCAACAGCAGGAGACAAGCATGAGTCAGAGTTCGATCAAGCCGCCGGCCACCCGCCGCAAGTTCCTCAAGCGCTCGGCCACCGCAGCGGGTGCCGTCGGCGCCCTGGCCACCCCGATGATCTCGACTGCGCAGACCGTCAGCCTGCGCTTCCAGAGCACCTGGCCGGCCAAGGACATCTTCCACGAGTACGCCCAGGATTTCTCCAAGAAGGTCAATGACATGGCCGGCGGGCGCCTGAAGATCGAGGTGCTGCCCTCGGGCTCGGTGGTGCCGGCCTTCCAACTGCTGGATGCGGTGAACAAGGGCACCCTGGACGGTGGGCATGGCGTCGTCGCCTATCACTACGGCAAGAACTCGGCGCTGGCGCTGTGGGGCTCGGGCCCGTCGTTCGGCATGGACCCGAACATGCTGCTGGCCTGGCATAACTACGGTGGCGGCAAGGCGCTGCTGGACGAGATCTACAAGTCGCTGAGCATGGACGTGGTGTCCTATCTCTACGGTCCCATGCCCACCCAGCCGCTGGGCTGGTTCAAGAAGCCGGTCTCCAAGGTGGCCGACATGAAGGGCCTGAAGTTCCGCACCGTGGGCCTGGCGGTGGACATCTTCACCGAGCTGGGCACGGCGGTGAATCCGCTGCCCGGCGGCGAGATCGTGCCGGCGCTGGACCGCGGCCTGATCGATGCGGCCGAGTTCAACAATGCCTCCAGCGACCGGCTGCTGGGCTTCCCCGATGTGGCCAAGAACTGCATGTTGCAGAGCTTCCACCAGAGCGGCGAGCAGTTCGAGATCCTGTTCAACAAGAGCAAGTACGACGCGCTGCCGGCCGAGCTGCGCGCCATCATCGACTACGCCGTGCAGGCCGCCAGCGCCGACATGAGCTGGAAGGCGATACAGCGCAACTCGCAGGACTACATCGAGCTCAAGACCAAGGACAAGGTCAACTTCTACAAGACGCCCGACGCCATCCTGCGTGCGCAGCTGGAGGCATGGGACAAGGTGATCGCCAAGAAGGGCGGCGAGAACCCGCTGTTCAAGAAGGTGCTCGACTCCCAGCGCGAGTTCGCCCGCCGCGCCGGCCAATGGCAGAACGACTACACGGTCGACTTCAAGATGGCCTGGAACCACTACTTCGGCAAGAAGTGACCCACCCCCGAAGCGCTGACGCGCTTCCCCCTCAAGGGGGCGCGCCCAGCGGCCCGGCAAAGCCGGTTCCGCGGGCGCCGCTTGGTCCAAGAGGGCCGGCGCACCATAAAGGATGTCGTTGATGCAAGCTGTACTGCTGGCGGTGGACAGGCTGTCCACCTGGTTGGGTCAACTGTTCGCCTGGCTGGTCGTTCTGCTGACCGGCCTGATCACCTGGGAGGTGTTCTCGCGCTACGCGCTGAACGAGCCCCATGCCTGGGTGCTTGACGTGCAGATCATGCTGTACGGCACCATGTTCATGATGGCCGGCGCCTACACGCTGGCCAAGAACAACCATGTACGCGGCGACGTGCTCTACAGCTTCTTCATGCCGCGCACCCAGGCCTGGGTGGACCTGATCCTCTACGGATTGTTCTTCCTGCCCGGCATCGTGGCCCTCACCTGGGCCGGCTGGAACTATGCGTCCGAAGCGCTGGCCATACGCGAACAGACCTTCTCGGCCTATGCGCTGCCGCTGTATCCGTTCAAGTTCGTGATCCCGATCGCCGGCGGCATGCTGCTGCTGCAGGGGCTGGTCGAGATCGTGCGCTGCCTGAGCTGCATCAAGACCGGCGAGTGGCCCTCGCGTGGCGAGGATGTGGTCGAGGTCGATGTCGAGAAGCTCAAGGCCATGGTCCACGTCAAGGACGAGGACATTGCCGCCCTGGACCAGTACGTCGCGCCCGGGGGCAAGCCATGAAGATACGCAAGGAACTCTGGTTCGGCTTCAGCCTGATGGCGGTGATACTGCTGGGCGTGGTCTATATGCTGGTCTCGGCGCCCGAGATCACCCGCGGGCATCTGGGCCTGCTGATGCTGTCGCTGGTGGTCGTGGCCATCATGCTGGGCTTTCCCACGGCCTTCACGCTGATGGGCATGGGCATGATCTTCACCTGGCTGGCCTATGACAGGGACACCGGCAAGACGCTGACCCTGATGGTGCAGTCGGCCTTCAAGGTGATGAGCAACGATGTGCTGATCTCCATCCCCCTGTTCGTCTTCATGGGCTATCTGGTCGAGCGGGCCAATCTGATCGAGAAGCTGTTCCGCTCGTTGCACCTGGCCCTGGCCCGCGTGCCCGGCTCGCTGGCCGTGGCCACGCTGTTCACCTGCGCGGTGTTCGCCACCGCCACCGGCATCGTCGGCGCCGTCGTCACCTTGATGGGCCTGCTGGCCCTGCCGCAGATGCTGAAGTCGGGCTATGACGTCAAGCTCTCGGCTGGCGTCATCACCGCCGGCGGTTGCCTGGGCATCCTGATTCCGCCCTCGGTGATGCTGATCGTCTATGGTGCGACCGCCGGCGTGTCGGTGGTGCAGCTGTACGCCGGGGCCTTCTTCCCCGGCATCATGCTGGCCGGGCTCTACATCCTCTACGTCATCATCATCGCCAAGCTCAAGCCCCATCTGGCGCCGCCGCTGTCGGCCGAGGGGCGTTTCGTGCCGCTGCCGCCGTTGACGCAGCAGGTCTCCGACGCCATTTCCAACCGCGCGCTGCCCGCACTGCTGGGCGCACTGAAGGGCCGACGCAATCTGCAGGTGCCCACGGCCTATGTGCTTCGCCAGCTGCTGGTGACCCTGCTGCCGCTGCTGTTCTTCGCTGTGGTGGCCGGCTTCAGCTATCGCGCTGCCACGGCCGCGCCCGAGGCTGTGGCGGTTTTCCAGCCCGAGGCGGAAGAGAAGGTCGACGAGGGCAGCACCGGACTGAAGGAGCCCGGCGGACTGCAGGAGCCGCCCGGAAGCTCGGCGGCCGACAGTGGCGGCGGAGGGCTGGCCCTGCCGCCCGGCGCCGAAGACGAGGCGGCCAGTGCGCCGGCGGCACTGGCCAGCGCCCCGGCCGAAGTCCCGGTAGCGCCGCCGGAGCGCCATCCCGCCTCGGCCGGCTTCTGGATAGGCCTGGCCGTGGGTGCTGCGGCGCTGATCGGCTTCTACGCGATGCTGAGCTTCCAGCGGCTCGAGATCTTCAAGATGCTCTTGGCCTCCTTCTTCCCGCTGATGGTGCTGATACTGGCCGTGCTGGGCTCTATCGTGTTCGGCCTGGCCACGCCCACCGAGGCGGCGGCCGTCGGCGCGGCCGGCGGCCTGCTGCTGGCCGCGGCCTATAGGCAGCTCAACTTCAGCGTCGTCAAGGAGTCGGTGTTCCTGACCGCCAAGACCAGCGCCATGGTCTGCTGGCTGTTCGTCGGCAGCGCCATCTTCTCGGCCGCCTTTGCCCTGCTGGGTGGCCAGGAGCTGGTCGAGCAATGGGTGCTGGGCATGAACCTCACCAAGACCCAGTTTCTGGTGCTCTCGCAGGTGATCATCTTCGTGCTCGGCTGGCCGCTGGAGTGGACCGAGATCATCGTGATCTTCATGCCCATCTTCATTCCGCTGCTTGACAACTTTGGCGTCGATCCGCTGTTCTTCGGTCTGCTGGTGGCGCTGAATCTGCAGACCGCCTTCCTCTCGCCGCCGGTGGCGATGGCGGCCTTCTACCTGAAGGGGGTCAGCCCGCCCCATGTGACCTTGAACCAGATCTTCCTGGGCATGCTGCCTTTCATGGGCATACAGGTGATCGCCATCGTGCTGCTCTACACCTGGCCGCAGATCGGGCTGTGGCTGCCGCAGGTGCTCTACAAGTAGCGGGCACCCATACCCGTCGTCTATGGCCTGCCCGTGATTTGGAATCACGGGCATGGCCTGACCCCGGGCTTTCTCGCACAGGGCGCCGCCGCCGTGGTGCCACAATCGGCGGCACCGCCAACGAGGAGCCGCCCATGACGTTCGCCAAGACCTCTGCCATCACCCGCCGCGCCGCCGGCACTCTGCTCGCCGCCAGCCTGTTTGCCGCCTATGGCCTGAATCCGGCGCTGGCCGCCACGCCCAAGGACACCCTGGTGGTGGCCTTCGCCTTCGACGACATCATCTCGGTCGATCCGGCCGAGGTGTTCGAGATTTCCGGCGGCGAGATCATGGGCAATACCTATGACCGCCTGGTGCGTTTCGATGTCAGCGACCCGTCCAAGCTGATCGGCGACCTGGCCAAGAGCTGGACGGTCTCGGCAGACGGCAAGACCTTCAGCTTCGAACTGAAGGACGGACTCAAGTTCGCGTCGGGCAACCCGATCACGGCCGAGGACGTGGTGTTCTCGCTGCAGCGTTCGGTCATGCTCGACAAGACCCCGGCCTTCATCCTGACCCAGTTCGGATGGAGCAAGGCAGCCGTGGCCGACAAGGTCAAGCAGACCGGCAAGCTGACCCTGACGCTGGAGACCGACAAGACCTATGCCCCCAGCTTCGTGCTGAACTGCCTGACGGCCAATATCGCCGCCATCGTGGACAAGAAGCTGGTGATGAGCAAGGAGGTCAATGGCGACATGGGATACGCCTGGCTGAAGACCAACTACGCCGGCTCGGGCCCGATGAAGCTGCGTGAGTGGCGTGCCAACGAGATCGTGGCGCTGGAGCGCAATGACAACTACTGGGGGCCGAAGCCCGCGCTGGCCCGGGTGATCTACCGCCATGTGAAGGAATCGGCCACTCAGCGCCTGCTGCTGGAAAAGGGCGACGCCGACATCGCGCGCAACCTGACCCCGCAGGACCTGGATGCGCTGGCCGCGAACAAGGGCGTCTTGACCACCTCCACGCCCAAGGGCACGGTCTATTACATCAGCCTGAACCAGAAGAACGCGAACCTGGCCAAGCCCGAGGTCCGCGAGGCCTTCAAGTGGCTGGTCGACTATGACGCCATCGGCGCCACCCTGATCAAGAACATCGGCGTCGTGCACCAGAACTTCCTGCCGGTGGGCCTGCTGGGTGCCAGCACCGTCAAGCCCTACAAGTTGGACGTTGACAAGGCCAAGGCCCTGCTGGCCAAGGCCGGCCTGCCCAATGGCTTCAAGGTGACCATAGACACGCGCAGCATCCAGCCGGTGCAGGGCATTGTCGAGGCGATACAGCAGACCGCCAAGCGTGCCGGCATCGAGATGGAGATCATTCCCGGCGACGGCAAGCAGACCTTGACCAAGTACCGCGCCCGCACCCACGATATGTATGTCGGCCAGTGGGGCGCCGACTACTGGGACCCGCACACCAATGCCGACACCTTTGCTCGCAACCCCGACAACAGCGACGACGCCAAGAGCAAGCCGCTGACCTGGCGCAATGCCTGGGCCATCCCCGAGCTGACCAAGAAGGCTGACGCCGCCGTGCTGGAGCGCGACGCCAACAAGCGCAAGGCCCTGTACACCGAGATCCAGGACGAGTTCCGCAAGACCAGCCCCTTCATCATGCTGTACCAGCAGACCGAGGTGGCGGCCTACCGCAGCAATGTCGATGGCCTGAAGATCGGCCCGACCTCGGACTCGACCTATATGTTCAAGGTCGTGAAGCGCTGACCCAGAGGTGAATTCGTCGCACTTGAAGGGTCAGCTGAACGCGCTGGGCCGTTTCCTGCTGGTCATCGTGTTGACCTATCTGGGTCTGCTGGCGGTGACCTTCTTCATCGGCCGGGTGATACCGGTCGACCCGGTGCTGGCCATCGTCGGCGACCGCGCGCCCGAGCATGTGATTGCCCGCGTGCGCGAGGAGCTGGGGCTGAACAAGCCGCTGTGGGAGCAGTTCTACATCTACGTCAGCAAGGTGCTGCAGGGCGACTTCGGCACCTCGGTGCTGACCTCCAACCCGGTGATGCAGGACATCCGCCGCGCCTTCCCGGCAACCTTGGAACTGGCCACCGTGGGCATCGTCATCGGCGCAGGCCTCGGCGTGCCGCTGGGTGTGTGGGCTGCCGTGCGGCGTGGCGGCCTGGTCGATCAGGGCGTGCGCATCATGGGCCTGGTCGGCTACTCGGTGCCCATCTTCTGGCTGGGCCTGATGGCCCTGGTCGTGTTCTATGCCAAGCTGGGCTGGGTCAGCGGGCCGGGCCGCATCGATGTGGCCTATGAATTCACCTTGACCCCTGTGACGGGGCTGATGCTATTGGACACGGCCATGGCCGGTGAGTGGGAGGCGTTTCGCAACGCCTTCTCGCACCTGATACTGCCCGGGGCGCTGCTGGGTTATTTCTCGCTGGCCTACATCAGCCGCATGACGCGCTCCTTCATGCTCAACGAGCTGGCGCAGGAGTATGTGGTGGCGGCGCGTGCCAAGGGCCTGAGCGAGGCCCGCATCATCTGGCGCCATGCGCTGCGCAATGCGATGGTGCCCCTGGTCACGGTGATTGCGCTGTCGTACGCGGGCCTGCTGGAGGGCTCGGTGCTGACCGAGACCGTGTTCGCCTGGCCGGGCCTCGGGCTTTACATCACCAACTCGCTGCAGAACGCCGACATGAATGCGGTGCTGGGCGGCACCATCATCGTCGGCTCGATCTTCATCGGGCTGAATCTGCTGTCCGATGTCTTGTACCGGCTGCTCGACCCGAGGACGCGCATCAAATGAAGGCGACCGCAGACCTGCATCAGTGGCTGATGTCGGACCGGCCGGCCTCGCGGCGCCAGGCCGCGCTGGGGCGTTTCTATGGCGGCTGGCGGGTGTTTGCGCGCAACCGGCTGGCCATGCTCGGGCTGTTCATCGTGCTGGCCCTGGTGCTGATGGCGATCTTCGCGAATCAGCTCGCGCCCTATGCGCCCAGCGTCGGCGACCTGATGACGACACGGCTGCTGCCGCCGTCGAGCGCGCACTGGTTCGGCACCGATGACCAGGGCCGCGACATCCTGTCGCGCCTCATCCATGGCTCGCGCATCACGCTGTTCGTGGTCGTGCTGGTGGCGGTGCTGGCCGCACCCATAGGCCTGATCGTTGGCACGGTGGCCGGCTATGCGGGCGGCCTGCTCGACGCCACGCTGATGCGCATCACCGACATCTTCCTGGCCTTTCCGCGGCTGATACTGGCGCTGGCCTTTGTCGCCGCCCTGGGCCCGGGCATAGAGAACGCGGTGCTGGCCATCGCCATCACCTCCTGGCCGCCCTACGCGCGCATCGCGCGGGCCGAGACCCTGACGATTCGCCAGACCGACTACATTGCCGCCGTGCAGCTGATCGGCGCCTCGCCCTGGCGCATCGTGCTGCGCCACATCATGCCGCTGTGCGTGTCCTCGGTGATCGTGCGCGTGACGCTGGACATGGCCGGCATCATCCTCACCGCCGCCGGCCTGGGCTTTCTGGGCCTGGGCGCGCAGCCGCCAAGCCCCGAGTGGGGCGCGATGATCGCCGCCGGCCGCGCCTATGTGCTGGACCAGTGGTGGGTGGCCGCCGGGCCCGGCCTGGCCATCTTCGTCGTCAGCCTGGCCTTCAATCTGCTGGGCGACGGCCTGCGCGATGCCCTCGATCCCAAGGGAAACAAATGAGCGGCGCTCCCCGTAGCCCGGATGCAGCGCAGCGCAATCCGGGACCACCATTGCTCGAAGTCGAAGACCTGCGCGTCAGCTTCCCCAACCGCGACGGCGGTCTGACCGAGGCTGTGCGCGGCGTGTCCTTCACGCTGGGCCGGGAGCGCCTGGGCATCGTCGGCGAATCGGGTTCCGGCAAGTCGCAGACGGGCCGGGCCATCCTGGGCCTGTCGGCCGCCGAGGCGCAGATCAGCGCCAAGCGGCTGGCCTTCAAGGGCACGGACCTGCTGCGCTGCTCGGCGCAGGAGCGGCGCGAGCTGCGCGGCGGCCGCATTGCGATGGTGTTGCAGGATCCGAAGTACTCGCTGAATCCGGTCATGAGCATCGGCGACCAGATCGTCGAGACTTTGCAGGCGCATGCGAAGGTGTCCAGATCCGAGGCGCGTGCAAAAGCTCTGGCGGCGCTGGCGGCCGTCAGCATCGACGACCCCGAGCGGGTCTACAAGCTCCATCCGCACGAGGTCTCCGGCGGCATGGGCCAGCGCGCCATGATTGCGATGATGCTGATCGCCGACCCGGAGCTGCTGATCGCCGACGAACCGACCTCGGCCCTGGACGTCACCGTTCAGCTGCAGGTGCTGGCCATCCTCGACAAGCTCGTCGCCGAGCGCGGCATGGGCCTGATCTTTGTCTCGCACGACCTGCGCCTGGTGTCCAGTTTCTGCGACCGCATCCTGGTGATGTATGCCGGCCGCGTGGTCGAGGAGGTGCTGGCCAAGGACCTGCATCTGGCGAAACATCCCTATACCCGAGGCCTGCTGAACTGCCTGCCGGTGCTGGGCGCGGCCCGCCATCCGCTGCCGACGCTGGACCGCCAGCAGGAGTGGAAGCTGTGAGCGCCGCTGTGAATGCCTCCGTGGGTCTGGAAGTCAACAACCTGCGCGTGCAGTTTGGCGCCTTCGTCGCGGTCGAGGACACGTCCTTCGCCGTGCTGCCGGGCGAGAGTTTCGGCATCGTCGGTGAATCGGGATCGGGCAAATCGACGGTGCTGCGCGCGATCTGCGGACTCAATGCCCGGACGTCCGGCGAGGTGCGTTTGATCGGCGAGGGCGCGCTGCCGGCCCCCGGTGACAAGGCCTTCCGCCGCCGCGTCCAGATGGTGTTCCAGGACCCCTATGGCTCGCTGCACCCGCGCCAGACGGTCGATCGGATACTTGCCGAGCCGCTGGCCATTCATGGCATCGCGGATGCCGAGGCTCGCATCGAGCGCGCGCTGGACGAGGTGGGCTTGAGCGATGGCTTCAGATTCCGCTTCCCGCACCAGCTGTCCGGCGGCCAGCGCCAGCGCATCGCCATCGCCCGTGCCTTGATACTCGAGCCGCAAATCCTGCTGCTCGACGAACCGACCTCGGCGCTGGATGCCTCGGTGCAGGCCGAGGTGCTGAACCTGCTGGAGCAGCTGCGCCGCGAGAGGGGCTTGAGTTTCATCATGGTCAGCCACGACCTCGCGGTGGTCACGCATCTCTGCGAACGCCTGATGGTGATGCAGCGCGGCCGCACGGTGGAAATGCTGTCGGCCGAAGATCTGGCCGCCAGCCGGGTGCGGGACGACTACACCAAGGCCTTGATGCTGGCCTCGAAGGGATTTACACGAAGGTAGCCTCCCGGATTGCATCCGGGCTACCTGGCTCCCGTAGCCCGGATGCAATCCGGGAGGCAAATTAACCAGGCAGCATCTCGATCAACTCCTTCGTGAACTCCAGCGCATCCTCCGGCGTGGCGAAGAAGTACTCCTCGCCCAGGTCCTGCCCGCGTCCGCTGGGCCCGATATGGCTGATGGACCAGCCCTCGGCGCCGCCGCCGATGGCGCAGATCACAAAGCTGCCCGGGGCATAGCCGGCGTCGGAGCCGGGGCTGATGAAGATATTGCGGCCGGCGTGCTGGTGCTGGAGTTTCAAGGGGCGGTGTCAGGCAGGAAGGGATGCGCAGCCTAGCATCCCGGCCAAGGCGCCAAGATCGGCAGCCACGAAGTCCACCTGCACCGTGGGCGCCGACTCACCGAGCCCCGGGCCGCGCTCGTCGGGTCGGGCGATGAAGGCGGTGCGCAGGCCCGCCTGGGCTGCCGCGGCCAGATCGGACGAATGGGCGGCCACCATCATCACCTGTTCGGGCCGCAGATCGAAGGCCGACACGGCGCTGAGATAGACCACCGGCTTGGGCTTGTAGTCACGGGCCAGTTCGGCGCCGAGGATGGCATCCCACAGCAGTCCGTTGCGCCGGGCCAGATCGACCATCAGCGAGATATTGCCGTTGGAGCAGGGCGCCAGCAGATAGCGCTGGCGCAGCAGGGCCAGGGCCGCGGGCACGTCGGGCCAGGCGTCGAGCCGGTGCCAGGCCAGGTTCAGGGCGACACGGGTGGTCTCATCGACCCGCCCGCCCAGGCCCATGCGAGCCAGCACCACATCAAGGTTGCGCCGGTGCAGGCCGTCGAGCTTGCCGAAGGCGATGCGACCGCTGCGCACCTCTTCCATGGCCGGCTGGTATTCGTCGCGCCAGGCGTCGGCAAAGGCCGGCCAGTCGATGGTGATGCCCAGCGGGGTCAGGACTTGCCTTGCCTCGCGCGCAATCGAGCTGCGCCAGTCGACCAGCGTGCCGAACACATCGAATATCAGGGCCTTGATCGGTTCACGGTCGGAATGCATGGGAGACGAGCCTTTGTGCTGCGCGGTGCCGCTGCCAAAGCATAGCGGCACCGCGCTCAAGGGCTCATCAGCTGTCCGAGAAGTTGATCGCGAACTGATGTTGCTGGGCCACCTGACTCTGGCCCTGGCACTTCAGATCGGCCACGGCCGTGCGCACGCGGGCACGGTAGCGCGCCGGCCCTGCGGTGGCCTGCACGTCGCTGATCTGCTGGCCGACCAGGGTGAAGCGAACCTGCATCACGCCCTCTTCGCGCAGGCGGTGCACGGTGCTTTCAAGCGCCTCCTGCAGCACTTCCGCAGCTTGCGGACAAGTGGCCCTCAGGCTCGCGCTGCCTTGCAGGGTCACGGTGGGCAGGGTCTTGATCGCGGTGTCGGCCTGGGCGGTGCCACTGACGGCGGCAAGCAACAGGGCGATGGGCATGGCTGCGCGCTTGAGCGTGCGTGTCAGCGACAGCGATGAGGTGGTGGTGTGCATGAGGGATCTCCGTTCGGGTGGGTTGAGGCAGCGAACTTTAGGAAGGCCGCTGGCGATGCCACAGCCACATGCGACGGAGTGCGGGGTAGCGCGACAAACGGCCAAGGCCGCGGGCTGGACTGCAGATGTCAAGCAGTGAACGAGTGCTGCGGCAGCGCTCAGGACCCGCCCTCGCGGGGCCACAGCGCCCACATGCGCAGCGTCTGCTTCATGCGGCCGGCCTGCTGCTCCGCCGTGCTGCCCCAGCCCCAGAAGAAGTCGGCGCGCACCGCGCCGGTGATGGCGCTGCCGGTGTCCTGGGCCATCACCAGGCGGCGCAGCGGGGTGTTGCTGAGCGGCTCGGTGCTGTCCAGCCAGACGGGGGTGCCATAGGGCACGCTGGCGGTGTCCACGGCGATTGAGCGGCCCGGCGTCAATGGCACGGCCTGGCCGCCGCGTGGCCCGGCGTTCGGGTCGGGTAGCGGCTCCTCGCGGAAGAAGACCACGCGCGGATTGCTCCACAGCAACTCGTTGATCCGCCCCGGATTGCGCCGCGCCCAGTCCTTGATCGCCGGCCAGTTGGCCCCCTCGGGTCGAAGCTCGCCCTGCTCGATCAGCCAGCGCCCGACCGATTTGTAGGGCTGGTCATTGTGGCCGGCAAAGGCCAGGCGCACCAGGCGTTGCGAGCCATCTGGCTCGGTCAGTTGCAGCCGGCCCGAGCCCTGGATCTGCAGCACCAGCGCGTCCAGCGGGTCCTCGATGAACGCGATCTCGCGGCCCTGCAGGGCCTGGCGGGCCTGGGCCTCGCGCTCCAGCTGCTGGCGTGTCCAGTAGGGCCGGCGGCTGGCCAGATCGGCCGGCGGGCGGTGCAGGGCGGTGCGAAACGCCGCCTGGGGCCTGCGGCTGGCACTGACCAGTGGTTCGTAGTAGCCGGTGATCAGGCCCTCGCGCTGGCCATCGATCGATTCGATCCGGTAGGGCTGTAGCCGGGCCATCAGCCAGGTGCGGGCCTGCGTATCGTCCGGGGTGCCGAGTGAGCGGGCCTGCGCGCAGACCGAGGCCCAGCCCGCTGCGGGCCGTTCGCAACCACGCAGCAGGGCGGGCCACAGCTCGCCGGCGCGATCAAGCTCCCAGCCGGGCAGATCGCCCCAGCCCACCGCCACCCAGCGCGAGCGCACGCGTAGCAGGTCTGGTTCCCGCCGGCTGTAGTCGGGCGGATAGGGTTTGAACACATCCTCCGGCGGCGGACCCGTTGGTGTCGGGATTGCGGCGGGCGGCGGGGCCACCGTGCCGCAGGCGGCCAGCAGGCCTAGAATCGCCGCCGCCGTGCCGTTCCGAAACTGACCGATCGAGAAGACTGCCATGTGGGTGATTTTGCTGGAGGCGCTGGGTGCGCTGCTGCTGTTCGTGCTGATCATCTGGTGGACGATGTTCTCGGGCCGCAAGAAGGGCGAGCGGCCCGGGAGCCATGACGAGTCTTAGGTCGGTCCGCTGCTGATCAGGACTTCGGCGGCAGCACGAAGCTTCTTGGCGCGGTGCGCAGCCTCCGCCAGATCGCGCCGCGCAGCCGGGCCCGGTCGGCCAGCTTGACGCCGCGGGAGCGCAGCGCGACCTTCAGGGCCAGCCAGAAGCTGACGCCCAGGTTCAGCAGGCCTATGAACGGAATGCTGGCCAGGCACCACCAGAAGGCGCTGTGCCGGAACACATCGATGCCCAGAGCGCCCACCGCCGCGGCCAGCTGACCGGTGGACAGGGTCACGTGCCTGACCTCGATGCCAAGGCCGAAGAAGGCCAGCAGCACCGGCACCAGGCCCAGCAGGAAGCCCAGCGAGATATTGGCCGCCAGGCCCGAGATATTGTTGCGCCACCACTGGGCCCAACGCTGGGCACGGGCCTCGCCCAGACGGGCAACCAGGCTGGGGTTCCAGGCAATCGCGCTGTCCAGCCGGTGGAACACGAACCAGTTCTCGGCCCAGCCTGCGATCAGGCTGCTGGCGAACAGCAGCACGCCGGTGAAGGCCGAGAAGAACAGCGTCGGCCCCAGCAGATGCAGGGTCTCCAGCACATGCTCGGCGTCATGTTTGCCGACCAGGGGCGCGCCCAGCAGCAGCCAACCCAGACCCTGGCCGGCCAGCACGACCGGTATCACCATCGCGAGATTGCCGACGATGCCGGCGAACTGCGAGCGCAGCAGATGGGCCACCTCATCGACAAAGTCCTCTAGCTCGGCCTCCTGGTCGATGCTCTTGAGCTTGTGTGCCATCGCCGGCGCCGTCATCGCCGGCTGCTTGGTCGCCACCGTCCAGTGCAGCACATGGATCAGCACGAAACAGGCGGCATAGTTGACGCCGGCCCAGAAGCCCGCCCAGAAGGCAGACAGCGTGAGCGCCATCAGGGCGAACTTGACGAAGGTGGTGATGGCAATCGCGCCACCGCCGCCGGCTGCGCGCAGGAGCATGTCCCGGTACTCGGCCGCGGTCCGGGTGATGTAGTGCTCGCCGGTGGCGGCGCTCCGTTCGGCGACCTTGCGCGCCAGCATCGAGTAGTGCTGGGCGAACAGGCTGCTCAGGCTGCGCTGCTCATGGACCACGCGCACCAGATCGGCGGCCAGGCGGGCCAGCTCCTGCTGCGGGGTGTTGGAGACCAGGCAGTCGAGCAGGGCCTCGATGCGCTGGCAGCGCCGCACCAGCTGATCGATCTCGAACACGATGTCGACCGAGATGCCGTGGGCTTCCAGATGCTCGGAGCTGCTCTGCGCGGCCCGCTGGCAGGCCTCCAGCAGCGCGCGCAGGTACTGCAGGTCCTGATTGATGGCGCCCCCAGACCTGCCGCTGCACGTCAGGCCCCCCGAGGGGGATGAGTCGACTTGGGAGCTGCCCTGCGTTGACTCATGTGCCGCCTCATCGCGCTCCTGCAGCGCCTGGGTGACGCGCTCGGTGGCCCGGGCCAGCTGTACAAAGGGCTGGTCCGCTATCAGCTCGGGGCTCATGCGCTGGCGCAACGGGGCCGACAGGCCTGTGGAGCGCACGGCGCTGGCCAGCACGGTGATGCTTTCCAGCATCGGCTGGCGCCAGCGGGAGTCGGCGTCGCCATTCGCATCGGCCGGTGTCAGCACCTGGCCCAGGCGGCGCAGCAGGTCTTCGTCCATGGCCAGCAGCCACTGCTCGTCCTCGGGCTGCGGGAACAGCAGATGGAACAGCTCGCCCAGGTCGTTGGTGTCCACCGTGCCGGGCAGCAGGTTCTGGCGAAGGCGGTGCATCAGCTCGCCCCACAGCACCATGCGCGGCGCAAAGCCGACATAGGCAAACAGGCCCAGTGCGTCGATCTCGCGCCAGAAGGCCGTCATGATGTCGCGCACGGCCCGGGCGCTGTCCGGGTTGCGCTCCAGCATCTGCAGCAGATGGCGCAGGCGCAGCAGCGGCAGCGGCTGGCTGGTCTCGTGTTCGGCGCCGCGCGGTGCCGGGTGGCGTAGCCATTCCAGCAGGCGCACCAGCCACAGATGGCGCTGTGCGCGTGTCAGTTTGGCATTGGCTGCATTGAGCAGCGCGGTCAGATCCCAGTTACCGTGTTGCTTCGTCATCTATTTGAGATGGGTGTCAGTGCAGCACGCTGGTGTCGGCCAGCAGGAACTCATGCACCGGGGTATCGAAGACCTCGCCCAGCTCGGTCACGCACAGAAACGAGCCCTGCATCGTGCCCTGGGGGGTGCGCAGCTGCGCCCAGCTGGTGTACTCGAACTCCTGCCCGGGTTGCAGCACCGGCTGGTGCCCCACCACGGCCAGGCCGCGCACCTCGTCCACATGGCCGCGGGCGTCGGTGATGGTCCAGCGTCGGGCGATCAGCTGGGCGGTGATGTCGCCGCTGTTCTTGATATTGATGGTGTAGGCAAAGGCATGCAGCCCCTTGCCGGCGTCGGTCTGCTCGGGCAGAGGCTGCACCGTGACGGTGCAGGTGAACTGAGGGTTGGCCATGAGGGGCATTCTAGGCACGTGTCGGGGCGGCTGGCTGCAGATTGAATTACCCTTCGCAACCATGAGTGACACAGACCTCCCTTACCTGCCCGCCGATGGGCGCCCGCGTTGCCGCTGGTGTGCCGCTGCGGCCGACTACCCGCCCTATCTGCATTACCACGACACGGAGTGGGGCTTCCCGGTCGCCGACGAGCGCCGCTTGTTCGAGAAGCTGTGCCTGGAGGGCTTCCAGTCCGGCCTGAGCTGGCGCACGATTCTGGCCAAGCGCGAGGCTTTCCGTGCCGCTTTTGCCAATTTCGAACATGCCAGCGTGGCCGGGTTCGATGACGGCGACGTGACACGGCTGTTGCAGGACGCCGGCATCGTGCGCCATCGCGGCAAGATCGAGGCCAGCATCAACAACGCCAGGCGGGCCATCGAGCTGGTGGCCGAGACGGGCTCGCTGGCCGCCTATCTGTGGCGCTATGAGCCGGCGCCGGGCAGTTATGAAGAGCCGGTGGTGCGCGCCACTTCGCCCGAGTCGGTGGCCCTGTCCAAGGACTTGAAGAAGCGCGGCTGGAAGTTCGTCGGCCCGACCACCATGTATGCCTTGATGCAGGCGATGGGTCTGGTCAATGACCACTCGCTCGCTTGCGTGACCCGCGAGCAGGTGAGCGCGGCGCGGCGCGCCTTTCGCTCACCTGCGGCCTGAGGGGCAGGCGAGGCTTACTTGGGCATGATCACGCTGTCGATGACGTGAATCACGCCATTGTCGGCCGCGATGTCGGTGGCCGTGACCTTGGCCTGGTCGACCATCACGCCGCCGCTGGTGCTGACCGTTAGCTCGCTGCCCTGCACCGTCTTGACCTTGCCGGCCTTGACGTCCTTGGCCATTACCTTGCCCGGCACGACGTGATAGGTCAGCACGGCGGTCAGCTTGGCCTTGTCGGCCAGCAGCGCGTCGAGATCGGCCTTGGGCACCTTGGCAAACGCGGCGTCGGTGGGCGCGAACACGGTGAACGGACCCTTGCCCTTGAGCGTGTCAATCAGGCCCGCGGCCTGCAGCGCGGTGGCAAGCGTCTTGAAACTGCCCGCGGCGACCGCCGTGTCGACGATGTCCTTGGCTTGAGCGGACAGGGCGGCAAGGGTCAGTGCACCGACAAAAAACAACTGCTTCTTCATGGTATTGCCTTCGTTCAGGGTGGAGGAAAGTGGAGATGTATTGGCCGGGGGCCTCAGCGCTGGGGCGACAGCAGCGCCTGTGTCAGCGGATGCAGCACTCCATTGCTGGCATGCAGCTCCCGGCCCGGGAACAGGGGTTGAGCATCGGCGTCGCTGCGGCCGATCAGGCCCAGCGGGCTCAGGCGTAGCGACGCGCCTTGCGCCGTGGGCAGTCCGCCGCCCCAGGGCAGATCTGCAAAGGCCACTCGACCGCTGACCAGGTGGTAGCGCAGCACATTGAGCAGCAGCCCGGTGTCGGCAAGCAGGCTGCGGCGCCGCAAACCCAGCCGCACCGCCAGGCCGGCAAAGGCATCATTGCTCGGAGCGAACAGGGTGAACGGCCCCTGGCTGCGCAACACGCAGGCCAGGCCGCTGCGATCCAGGGCCTCGGTCAGATCGCAAAAATCGCTGCGCTGCGCCAGCAGCTCCAGCAGGCTTTGCTGAGGAGCCAGCAGCACTTCGTCGATCAGGTGCACGCGCAGCGCGCCGAGCTGCAGGTCGCCGCGCAGCACGCGAGCGCGTCGCTGCTGGGCATCCACGATCAGCGGCCCCTGCATCGTCGCCTCGACCCTCAGCGGCACCCGGCCCAGGCTGGACAGGACCTGGGCCTGCAACAGCCGTGCTGCATCGACCGCGCTGGGCAGCAGGTGATCGAGGAGCAGACGGCGAAGGGACTCGGCATCGGTCAGCCAGTCGGCGTGGCTGCGGCCCTGGCTCGCCAGCCAGCCGTGCAGCGCCGCTTCGCTGGGCGCCAGCAGGGTCAGCCCGGCGCCGTGGCTGAGCAGACTGCCCATGCCGGCGTTCTGCAGGGCGGTGGGCAACCAGGCCAGTGACGGATCGGTTCCATCGTTCGCACTCAAGTCCGGGCGGCTGTGCGAAGCGATGAAGTCGGTGGTTTGCGGCGTGAGCCAGTTCAGCATGATCTTGCCCCAGACATAGGAGACGGCAGGGGAACCACCGTCGTTGGGGCGGAATTTGAACTAAGGAGTTCACAGAGTCAACTGTATGGTCTTTATGTGAACTTATTGGTAACAACTGGACTTGCCAGTCTGTTTCTGGCCTGGGGCCGCCTAGAATGCCGGCATGGCAAGAGTTTCATTCCGTGCACAGGTGCTGCAGGCTCGCGAGGACGCGATCGTCGATGCGGTCAATCGCCTGCTTGCCGAAAAGGGCTTCGACCTGATGACGGTCGATGAGGTGGTGGCCGACGTGGGCATTGCCAAGGCGAGCCTCTACAAACATTTCACCTCCAAGGAAGAACTGGCCGCGGCGGCGATGGTGCGGGTGCTTGAGCGCGCGCTGGCCTTCGTGGCCGAGCTGCAAGCGAAGCCAGGCCTGAAGCCACTGGAAGGTCTGAAGGCCGTGGCGCGCTGGACGATGCAGGTGCAACTGGCCGGCGAAATGCCGTCACTGCCGGCACAGAACTCCAGCCTGCGTGCCGCCCTGGTGGGTCACAAGGTCTATATGGACCGCCTGCTGACGCTCAGCGACCATCTGGGCGAGTGGATCGCCGCCGCGCAGGCCGCCGGCACCCTGCGCACCAGCCTGCCGCCCGAGGTCGTGCTCTACACGCTCTATGCCCGCGCCTGCGACCCGGTGCTGGGCCTGCTGAAGATGAGCGGCCAGTACGGGCACGAGCAGATCATCGAGATGCTGCTGAGCACCTGCTTCGATGGCCTGGCCGCCGGCTGAGCGGCTTGCCTCCTAGAATCGGGGCATCCATTGCCGCCGCAGCCACCATGAGCACCACCTTCCGCATTGCCCCCAGCCTCCTGTCCGCCGACTTCGCCCGCCTCGGCGACGAGGTGCGCAACGTCATCGCGGCCGGCGCCGACTGGATCCATTTCGACGTGATGGACAACCATTACGTGCCCAACCTGACCTTCGGACCGATGATCTGCGAAGCGCTGCGCAAGCATTCGGTCACCGCCGCCGGCGTGGCCGTGCCCATCGATGTGCACCTGATGGTGCAGCCGGTCGACGCGCTGGCCGTCGCTTTCTGCAAGGCCGGCGCCGATCTGGTGAGCTTCCACCCCGACGCCTCGGCCCATGTGGACCGCACCTTGCAGCTGATCAAGGCCGAGGGCAAGCAGGCCGGCCTGGTGTTCAACCCGGCCGAGTCACTGGATGTGCTGGAGTGGGTGATAGACAAGGTCGATCTGGTGCTGATCATGAGCGTCAACCCCGGCTTCGGCGGCCAGAGCTTCATCCCCTCGGCGCTGAAGAAGCTGGAACAGGCGCGCCGCATCATCGAAAAGAGCGGCCGCGACATCCGGCTGGAGATCGACGGCGGCGTCAAGGTCGACAACATACGCCAGATCGCCGACGCGGGCGCCGACACCTTCGTCGCCGGCTCGGCGATCTTCGGCAAGCCGGACTACAAGGCAGTGATTGACGCAATGCGGGCCGAGCTGGCGCGCTGAGGCTCAAGCCGCACTCTTGCCCAGACTCTCCGCCACCTCGGTCGTGATCGGCCCGCGGCCGCTGTAGCGGTCCAGCGCCAGGTAGATCACCGGGGTGATGTACAGCGTCACCATCTGCGAGACGATCAGGCCGCCGACGACGGCCAGGCCCAGTGGCTGGCGCAGCTCGGCGCCGGCGCCCAGGCCCAGCGCGATCGGCAGGGCGCCCATCAGCGCGGCCAGGGTGGTCATCATGATGGGCCGGAAGCGCAGCACGCAGGCTTCGCGTATCGCCTGGTGGGGCGTCATGCCCTGGTTGCGCTGCGCGTCGAGCGCGAAGTCGATCATCATGATCGCGTTCTTCTTGACGATGCCTATCAGCATCAGGATGCCAATCGTGGCAATCAGGGTCAGGTCTTGCCCAAAGAGCTGCAGGGTGATCAGCGCGCCCATTGCCGCCGATGGCAGGCCGGCGAGGATGGTCAGCGGGTGGATATAGCTCTCGTACAGCACACCCAGCAGCACATAGATCACCAGCACCGCCAGCACCAGCAGCAGGGCCTGGCCGCCCTGCGAGTCCTTGAACACTGCGGCATCGCCGCCATAGCTGGTGATGATGCTGGCCGGCAGCTTGATGTCCTTGACCATCTGGTCCAGCTTGGCCGTGGCATTGCCCAGCGGTATGCCGGGGGCGAGGTTGAAGCTCAGTGTCACCGCCTGCAGCTGGCCCTGGTGGTTGACCGCCGTCGGCCCCAGGGTGCGCTGCACGCTGGCAAAGGCGGTCAGCGGCACCAGGGCGCCGTTCTTGCCGCGCAGCGAGATCTTGCCGAAGGCGTCCTCGCTGGCGCTGTCGGCCTCGCTGGCCTGCATGATCACCTGGTAGGAGTTGCTCTCGCCGTAGATCGTCGAGACCTGGCGCTCGCCGAAGGCGCTGTACAGAGCGCTGCGGATGTCGCCGATCTGCACGCCCAGCAAATTGGCCCGCTCGCGGTCGATGCTGAGGCTGGCCTGCAGGCCCCGCATCTGTGAGTCGCTGGTGATGTCGCGGTAGATCGGCTCGCCGCGCATCTTCTCCTGCAGCCGGTTGGCCCAGTCGTTGAGCTCGCCGGTGCTGACGCTTTGCAGCGTGAACTGGTAGCGGCTCTTGCTTTGGCGTCCGCCGAGCTGCAAGTTCTGCACAGGGCTGAGGAACACCTGCATGCCGGCCTGGCCTCGGAGCTTCTTGCGCAGGCCCTCCAGCACCTCTTTCATCGGCGGGCGCTCGCTGCGAGGCTTCAGGTTGATGAACATCCGGCCGGCGTTCAGGTTGCCGCCGCCACCGCCGCCACCCACCGTTGAGGCCACACTGGCCACCGCGGGGTCGGCCTGCACCAGCGCCGCCACGCGATCCTGCAACTCCAGCATGCGCGTGAACGAAATGTCCTCGGCGGCCTCGGTGCTGGCGCGGATCTGGCCAATGTCCTCCTCGGGGAAGAAGCCCTTCGGAATGACGGTGAACAGGTAGGCGGTGATCGCAAAGCTGGCCAGCGCGGCGCCCATCACCCAGCGGCGATGCAGCAGGGCGTAGTCCAGCGAGCGGGTGTAGGCATCCAGCACTGCATTGAAGCCACGCTCGAACCAGCGGCCCAGTGCCGACTCCTCCCTGGCCTCGTGCTGGTGCAGGAAACGGCTGCACAGCATCGGCACCAGGGTCAGCGACACCGCCGCCGAGACCAGGATGGACAGCGACACCACCACCGCGAACTCGTGGAACAGCAGGCCGATCACGCCCGGCATGAAGAAGATCGGTATCAGCACCGCCACCAGCGAGATCGAGATGCTGACGATGGTGAAGGCCATCTCGCGCGCTCCGCGCACGGCGGCGGCGAAGGGTTCCATGCCGGCTTCGACGTGACGCATGATGTTCTCCAGCATCACGATGGCGTCGTCCACCACCAGGCCCACGGCCAGCGTGATGCCAAGCAGCGAAATATTGTCCAGGCTGTAGCCCAGCGCATAGAGCAGGGTCAGCGCGCCGATTAGCGAGATCGGCAGCGACAGCGTCGGGATCACGGTGGCCGCCATATGGCGCAGGAAGATGAAGATCACCATCACCACCAGGCCCACCGTCAGCGCCAGGGTCAGATAGACGTCGTGCAGCGCCTCGCGCACCGACAGCGAGCGGTCGTTCAAGGTGCTCATCTGCACCGAGGCCGGCAGCTGGCTCTGGAAGCGCGGCAGCATCGCCTTGACCGAGTCCACCACCTTGACCGTGTTGGCATTGGGCTGGCGCTGCACGGCCAGCACGATGGAGCGCTCGCCCTGGAAGCTGCTGGAGGTCTTGACGGTCTCGTAGCTGTCCTGCACATCGGCCACATCGCGCAGGTACAGCGGCGCGCCATCGCGCGAGGCGATCACCAGTGCGCCGAACTCGCGCGCATTGCGCAGCTGCTTGTTGGCCTGGATGGTCAGCGTCTGCCTCGCGCCGTCCAGCACGCCCAGCGGAGTGTTGGCATTGGCACTGCGGATCGCATTCTGTAACTCGTCAAGGGTCAGGTTGCGCTGCTGCAGCGCCTCGTTGCGTACCTTGATTCGCACCGCGAAACGCTTCTGGCCGAAGATCGAGACCTGGGCCACACCATCGATGGTGGACAGGCTGGGGCTGATCAGGTTCTCGGCGAAGTCGTTCAGCTCCGACAGATTGATCGACGGCGAGGTCAACGCCACCAGCAGCACCGGGGCATCGGCCGGATTGACCTTGCGGTAGTTCGGCGGCGAGGTCATCTCGGCCGGCAGGCTGCGCTGGGCACGGAACAGCGCGGCCTGCACGTCCACCGCGGCGGCCTCGATATCGCGCGAGGACTCGAACTCCAAGGTCAGCGAGGTATTGCCCAGCGTGCTGGTGGACGAGATGGTGGCCAGGCCCGAGATGGTCGAGAACTGCTTCTCCAGCGGCAGGGCCACCGAGCTGGCCATGGTCTCCGGGCTGGCGCCGGGCAGGCTGGCGCTGACATTGATGACCGGCGTGTTGTAGCTGGGCAGGGCGGCGACCGGGATCTTGCCCCAGGCCGCCAGACCGGCGATCACCAGCGCAATGTTCAGCAGCACGGTCATCACCGGCCGGCGGATGAACAGCTCGGTCAGACTGGAGCCGGCTTTCACTTCGAGGCTCCCGAAGCGGGGGCGCTGGCGGCGTCCGCGCCCTTGGTCCCGCGCCTGCTGCTGCCTGCGTCCAAGGTGGCCGGCACATCACGCACGGTCGCGCCCGGGCGCAGGTTCTGCTTGCCCTCCAGCACCACCTTGTCGCCGGCCTGAATGCCCTCGACCACGGCCATTTCACCAAAGGGATAGCGTATCTGCACCGGCACCAGCCTGGCGGTCTTGTCTTCGCTGACGACGTAGATGGAGCGCTCGGTGCCGCGCAGGATGATGGCGGCCTGCGGCACCACTACCGCATCCGGGATGTTGCGCAGTATCAGCCGCAGCCGCACGTACTGGCCCGGCCACAGCTGGCCTGCACTGTTGTCGAACTCGGCCTTGACCCGGATGCTGCCGCTGCTGGCATCGACGCTGTTGTCCACGAAGCTGACCTTGCCCTTGATCGGTGCGGCGGCGTCGGTGCCACGGCCGGCACTGCCGGTCAGCACGATCTGCGCCTCCAGCGGGGACTTGTCCTTGCCGTTCACTGCTTGGAGCAACGCACCCAGCTGCGTCTCAGGCAGCGTGAATGTCACGCCGATCGGATTGATCTGCGCAATGCTGACCAGCACCGTGCCGCTGGGTTGCACCAGGCTGCCGACGAACACATTGACGGCGCCGGCGCGGCCATCCAGCGGTGAACGGATCTCGTTGTAGCCCAGGCTGACCTGGGTGGACTGCAGCGCAGCCTCGTCCGACTGCAGCAGCGCGCGCTGCGCCTCCAGCTGCGACTGCACCGTGTCGACCGCGCTCTGGGCGATGAAGTTCTGTGCGCGCAGATCCAGCGCTCGCTTGTACTGGCGGTCCAGATCGGCCAGGGTGGCGCGGTCGCGGGCGATCTGCGCCCGGGCCTTGTCCAGATTGGCGCGGTCGCCGCGGTCGTCGAAGCGGAACAGCGGCTGGCCCTTCCTCAACATCTGGCCATCCTTGACCAGCACCTCGCGCACGATGCTGGACACCTGAGGCCGTATGTCCACCGAGTTCAAAGACACCACGGTGCCGCTGGCCTCGACGCGCACCGGCACGTCCTGGCGCTGGGCCATCACCACGCCAACGGTTTGCGCGCCGCCGCGGGCGGAGGCCGCGCCGGAGGCCGAAGGCGCTGCCGATGCTGCGCCCTCGGTCGGCTTGGCGGCCTGCGTCTGCCACCAGTAAGCCCCGCCCGCAACGACGGCCACAAGGGCCAGCCCGGCGGCTGCTTTTGTTCTGCTCATGCTCAAGCCCCAAGCGATTCTGTATTGATAGTTTCAGCTTACCCCAGCACCCCACGGGCGGGTATTGCTCGCGGGTAAACGTGCCGTGCGCAGTCCGCACCTGAATCCTCGGGCATAGTCGCTGCCATTCCAGCAACGGCAGTTCGACCATGCAATCGCTCAGCGGCAAGCCCGCACCATCAGCCCTGATCATCGATCTGGACGGCACCCTGATAGACACCCAGGGCGACTTCGTCGCCGCGCTGAACCTGATGCTGGACGATCTGCGCCTGCCCCATGTTGACGGTGACTTTGTTTCGCACACGGTCGGCAAGGGCAGCGAGCATCTGGTCGCTCAGGCGCTGAAGCACACCGGTGGTGATGCCGCCCGCTTCGAGCTGGCGATGCAGCGCTATCAGCGTCACTACCTCACCATCAACGGCCGCCATGCCGAGGTCTATCCCGGCGCACTGGAAGGGCTGCAGCGTTTTGCCGAGATGGGGCTGGCGATGGCCTGCCTGACCAACAAGCCCACCGACTTCGCGCAGCCCTTGCTTGCGGCCAAGGGCCTGTCCCGTTTCTTCAGCCATGTGTTCGGTGGCGATGCCTTCCCGCGCAAGAAGCCCGATCCGCTGCCGCTGCTGAAGACCTGCGAGGCGCTGGGCACGGCGGCCGAGCGCACCTGGATGATCGGCGACTCGAGCAACGACGCCCAGGCCGCGCGCGCCGCCGGCTGCCCCGTTGTGCTGGTCAGCTACGGCTACAACCACGGGCGGCCGATACGTGAGGTCGATGCCGATGCCTTTGTTGACCGGCTGGACGAGCTGAACTGGAGCTGAGATGCCAACACTGCCCTATCCCGTCATCAACGCACTCGGCGTGCTGACCAACCCGAACATTGCCCTGGAGGCGGCCAAGGCCGGCACGCAGGATCAGATCGGTGCCTCCGCGACGCAGCGGGTGGATGCCCGGGCGTTGGCAGATGCGCGCAGCTCCGGTCTTTCGGCGGTGAACATGACGCTGGGCCATGTGGCCGGGCCCAGCGATCCCTACGAGCTGACCTTGAACGACATCCAGGTGTGGGACGAGTTCATCGCCACCCATCCGGCCGACCTGCTGAAGGTCATCAGCGCGGCCGACATAGCGGCCGCCCATGCCGGTGGCCGTGTTGGCGTGATCTACGGCTTCCAGAACAGCGAGATGCTCGGCGACGACCCCGAGCGTGTGGCCGAGTTCGCGTCGCTGGGCGTGCGTGTGATACAGCTGACGTACAACGGCCGCAACCCGGCGGCCGATGGCTGCATGGTGGCCGACGACGCCGGGCTGAGCGCCTTCGGCATCGAGGCCGTCGCGCAGATGAATGCACAGCGTGTGCTGGTGGATCTGAGCCACAGCAGCGAGAAGACCTGTCTGGACGCGCTGCACCATTCGATCCGGCCGATCGCCATTACCCACTCCGGCTGCAGGGCGCTGGCGAATCTGCCGCGCAACAAGACCGACGCCGAGTTGCGGCTGCTGGCGCAGCGGGGCGGCGTGGTCGGCATTTACGCCATGCCGTTCCTACGCGAACAGGGCCAGCCGATGGCGGAGGACCTGCTGCGGCATATCGAGCATGCGATCCACGTCTGCGGCGAAGACCATGTCGGCTTCGGCAGCGACGGCCATGTCACGGCGGTTGACGATATGGCGAGCTATCTGCGCTTTCTGGCCGAGGATGTTGCTCAACGCAAACAGTCGGGCATTGGCGCGGCGGGCGAGAGCGCCGCCGTGGTGTTGTTCGCGCCGGATCTGACCGGGCCGACGCAGTTCCAGGCGCTGGCTGAGATGATGCAAAAGCGTGGCCACAGCGCCGCCCGTGTCGAGAAGATCCTGGGCGGCAATTTTCTGCGGCTGATGCGCGAGGTATGGGGGGCGTAGCTGGTCTGCCACAAAGCCCTGCTACACTTTTCCCATGTTCACGTCGCGCAAGCACATCACCGAAGGGTCGTATGACCGGGGAGCCTGGCCCTGGCGTCGCCCGCTCAACACGCTCTGATGCCAGCGCTGCGCTGAACCCTGCCGGTCACTCCTCGACCGCAGGCGTCGCAAGCCCCGCCGGCATCGCCCCGGTGGCTTGCAGGGTCTGACGCCCACTCGCATCTTCGAGCCACCTCCGACTAGATTGATGCCGCGCCATGCTCCAGGCTTGAAGCCCAGGGCCTGCGGCCACGGAAGGTTCAGACAGTGATCACCGAACTCGAATTCCAAAGCCTGGCCACCGAAGGCTACAACCGCATCCCGCTGATTGCGGAGGCCTTTGCCGATCTTGAAACCCCGCTCTCGCTGTACCTGAAGCTGGCCGCTTATTCGGGCCAGGCGGGCAGCCACCGCAACAGTTTTCTGCTGGAGTCGGTGGTCGGCGGCGAGCGCTTCGGGCGCTACTCCTTCATCGGCCTGCCTTCGCGCACGTTGCTGCGTGCCACCGGCCGCCACATCGAGGTTGTCACCGATGGCCTGGTCGTGGAGAGCCACGAGGGCAATCCGCTGGACTTCATTGCCGCGTACCAGAAGCGCTTCAAGGTGGCGTTGCGCCCGGGCCTGCCACGCTTCTGTGGCGGTCTGGCCGGCTACTTCGGCTACGACGCCGTGCGCCATATCGAACCCAAGCTGGCGGCGACCAACAAGCCCGGCGGCCTGAACACCCCCGACATCCTTCTGCTGCAATGCGAGGAGCTGGCGGTGATCGACAACCTGTCGGGCCGCCTGTACCTGATCGTCTATGCCGACCCCGGCGCGCCCGAGGCCTATTTCCGCGGCAAGAAGCGGCTCACCGAGCTTCGCGACAAGCTGGGCTACAGCGTCTCGGCGCCCCAGGTCAAGCGCGTGCAGCAGCACCCGGTGCAGCGCGAGTTCGCCAAGGACGACTACATCGCCGCCGTGCTGAAGGCCAAGGACTACATCGCCGCCGGTGACATGATGCAGGTGCAGGTGGGCCAGCGCCTATCCAAGCGCTACACCGAGTCGCCCTTGAGCCTGTACCGCGCGCTGCGCTCGCTGAATCCGTCGCCATACATGTATTTCTACGACATGGGCGATTTCCAGATCGTCGGCGCCTCGCCCGAGATCCTGGTGCGCCAGGAGCACACGCCGGACGGGCAGAAGGTCACGATACGCCCGCTGGCCGGCACTCGTCCGCGCGGCAACACCATCGAGCAAGACCTGGCCCTCGAGGCCGAGCTGAAAGCCGACCCCAAGGAGCGCGCCGAGCACCTGATGCTCATCGACCTGGCGCGCAACGACATCGGCCGCATCGCCAAGACCGGCAGCGTCAAGGTGACGGATGCCTTCGTCGTCGAGCGCTACTCCCATGTGATGCACATCGTCAGCAATGTCGAGGGCATCCTGCAGGACGGCACGACCAGCCTGGATGTGCTCAAGGCCACCTTCCCGGCCGGCACCTTGACCGGTGCGCCCAAGGTCCGCGCGATGGAGATCATCGACGAGCTGGAGCCGGTCAAACGCGGCATCTACGGCGGCGCCTGCGGCTACCTGAGCTTTGCCGGCGACATGGACCTGGCCATCGCCATCCGCACCGGCATCATCCAGGATCAGACGCTGTATGTGCAGGCTGCGGCCGGCGTGGTGGCGGACTCGGTGCCCGAGATGGAGTGGAGAGAGACCGAGGCCAAGGCCCGGGCCTTGATTCGTGCTGCCGAACTGGTGGAAGAGGGGTTCTGACATGCTGCTGATGATCGACAACTACGACAGCTTCACCTTCAATCTGGTGCAGTACTTCGGCGAGCTGGGTGAGGAGGTCAAGGTCTTCCGCAATGACCAGATCACGCTGGAGGAAATTGCCGCCTTGAAGCCCGACTCGCTGGTGCTGTCGCCCGGCCCCTGCTCGCCTGCCGAGGCCGGTGTCTGCGTGGCGGCCATCCAGCATTTCATCGGCAAGCTGCCGATTCTGGGTGTCTGCCTGGGCCATCAGAGCATCGGGGCCGCGCTTGGCGGGAACATCGTGCGGGCGAAGCAGCAGATGCATGGCAAGGCCAGCACGATCACGACCGACCAGAAGGGCGTGTTCCACGGCCTGCCCAAGGACTTCAGCGTGATCCGTTACCACTCGCTGGTGATCGAGGAGGCCACGATGCCGGAGGCGCTGGAGATCAGCGCCCGCTCCGAGGACGGTGAGATCATGGGCGTGCGCCACACCGCGCTGGCCGGCACGGCCACGCCGTTGGAGGGCGTGCAGTTCCATCCCGAATCGATACTCAGCGAGCATGGCCACGCGATGCTGCGCAACTTCCTGCAGAGAGTCCTATGAAGATCATCGACTTACGAAGCGACACCGTCACGCAACCGACACCCGCGATGCGCGAGGCGATGATGGCAGCGCCCCTGGGTGACGATGTGTTCGGCGACGACCCGACGGTGAATGCCCTGCAGGACAAGCTGGCCACCACCCTGGGCTTCGAGGCCGCGCTGTTCATGCCGACCGGCACGCAGAGCAATCTGTGCGCGCTGATGAGCCATTGCCAGCGCGGCGACGAATACATCGTCGGCCAGATGGCGCACACCTATCGCTGGGAGGGCGGTGGTGCCGCGGTGCTGGGCAGCATCCAGCCCCAGCCGCTGAACCATCAGCCCGATGGCTCGCTGGCCTTGGCCGACATCGAGGCCGCGATCAAGCCCGATGACGCGCACTTTGCCCGCACCCGGCTGCTGGCGCTGGAAAACACCATTGGCGGCAAGGTGCTGCCGCTGAGCTATCTGGCCGCGGCAAGCCAGTTGGCGCGCAGCCGCGGGCTGAACGTGCATCTGGACGGCGCGCGGCTGTTCAACGCCGCGGTGGCCCCGGGCGGAGATCCCTATGCCCAGGCGCGCACCATCTGCAGCCATTTCGACAGCGTCTCGGTCTGCTTCTCCAAGGGCCTGGGTGCACCGGTCGGCTCGGTGCTGTGCGGCTCCAAGGCCCTCATCAAGTCGGCCCATCGCTGGCGCAAGATGGCCGGCGGCGGCATGCGCCAGGCGGGTGTGTTGGCAGGCGCGGCGCTGTACGCGCTGGACCACCATGTGCGGCGCCTGGCCGACGACCATGCCCTGGCGCAAACCTTGGCCGAGGGCTTGCAAGGCCTGCCGGGTCTGACGGTGGAACAGACGCAGACCAATATCGTCTTCGTCGATGTCGCGCCCGAGCGGGCTCAGGGCCTCTTGGACCACCTGAAGTCGCGCGGGGTGCTGGCCACGGGCCTGTACCGGCTGCGCTTCGTCACCCACCTCGATGTCGATGCCGAGGGCGTGCAGCGCGCCGTGGCCGCGATCCGTGAATATTTGAGCTGACCAGGAGCCGCCATGCCCATTTCCCATACCGAAGCCCTGACCCGCGTCATCGAGCACCGCGAGATCTTCCACGACGAGATGCTGTCGCTGATGCGCGCCATCATGAATGGCGAGATGACGCCGGTGATGTCGGCCGCCTTCCTGACCGGCCTGCGGGTGAAGAAGGAAACCATAGGCGAGATTACCGCCGCCGCGCAGGTGATGCGCGAGCTGTCGAACAAGGTGCCGGTGCCGCCTTCACCGCATCTGGTCGACGTGGTCGGCACTGGGGGTGACGGCGCCCACACCTTCAATATCTCGACCTGCTCGATGTTCGTGGCCGCCGCGGCTGGCGCCAAGGTGGCCAAGCATGGCAACCGCAGCGTCTCCAGCAAGACCGGCAGCGCCGATGTGCTGGAGGCGCTGGGCGTCAACATCATGCTCAAGCCGGCGCAGGTGGCCGAGTGCATTGAGCGCACCGGCATCGGCTTCATGTTCGCGCCGAATCACCATCCGGCAATGAAGAACATCGCCCCTGTGCGGCGCGAGCTGGGTGTGCGCACCATCTTCAACATCCTGGGCCCGCTGACCAATCCGGCCGGCGCCAACAACATCCTGATGGGCGTTTTCCACCCCGATCTGGTCGGCATACAGGTGCGCGTGATGCAGCGCCTGGGCGCCGAGCATGCGGTGGTGGTCTATGGCAAGGACGGCATGGACGAGGTGTCTCTCGGCGCCGCGACCATGGTCGGCGAGCTGAAGGACGGCCATGTGCGAGAGTACGAGATCCACCCGGAGGACTTCGGCCTGCGCATGGTTTCAAACCGCACGCTGAAGGTCGAAGGCCCCGAGCAATCGCGTGTGATGCTGATCGATGCGCTGGACAACGCCGAGGGCCCGGCACGCGAGATCGTCACGCTCAATGCCGGCGCCACCCTGTATGCGGCCAATATCGTCGGCTCCATAGCCGAGGGCATTGCCGCCGCACGCGAGGCCATTGCCAATGGCTCGGCACGGGCCAAGTTGAACCAGTTTGTGGCTGTGACGCAGGAGTTGGGGGCGTGAGCGATATCCTGAACAAGATCGTCGAGGTCAAGCGCGAGGAGATTTCGTCGGCACGCCGCAAGCGTGACCTCGCCTCGCTGCGCCGCGACGCCGAGGCCATGGGAGGCCAGCGCGATTTCGTCGGCAGCCTTCGCCAGCGCATCAAGGCCGGCAAGGCCGGCGTGATTGCCGAGGTCAAGAAGGCCAGCCCGAGCAAGGGCGTGCTGCGCGCCGACTTCCGTCCGGCCGAGATCGCCAGGAGCTATGCCCAGCATGGGGCCGCCTGCTTGAGCGTGCTGACCGACGAGCAATTCTTCCAGGGCTCGCAGGCCTTTCTGGAGCAGGCCCGCGCCGCCTGCACGCTGCCGGTGCTGCGCAAGGACTTCATGGTCGATGCCTACCAGGTCTACGAGGCGCGGGCGATGGGCGCCGACTGCATTCTGCTGATCGCCGCCTGCCTGGACGATGGCCAGATGGCCGAGCTGGAGGCCCAGGCCATGGAGCTGGGCATGGCGGTGCTGGTCGAGGTGCACGACGGCCCCGAGCTGGACCGTGCACTGCGCCTGAAGACGCCGCTGGTGGGCATCAACAACCGCAATCTGCGCACCTTCGAGGTCACGCTGGACACGACGCTCGGGCTGTTGAAGCATGTGCCGGCCGACCGCCTGCTGGTCACCGAATCCGGCATCCTGGGCCGAGCCGACGTCGAGCGCATGCGCGCCGCCGCGGTGCATGCCTTCCTGGTCGGCGAGGCCTTTATGCGAGCGCCCGAGCCGGGTGTGGCGCTGGCCGAGCTGTTCGCCTGATGCTGAACCGCCTGAGCGCGCCGCTGGCCTCGCTGCTTGGCGGCTTGGATGCGGGCTGGCAGCCGGTGGTCGATGCCTGGCGCGAGAGTGCGGCGGGGCAGGGGCTGCTGGCCCACGTTGCCGCCCGTCAGGACCAAGGCGCGGTGATCTATCCGGCTGATCCGCTGCGCGCGCTGCGCCTGACGCCGCTGGCCGCCACGCGTGTCGTCATCCTCGGCCAGGATCCGTACCACGGTCCGGGCCAAGCCGAGGGCCTGGCCTTCTCGGTGCCGGCCGGCCTGAAGCTGCCGCCCAGCCTGCGCAATATCTTCAAAGAGCTGCAGCGCGACCTGGGTCAGCCCATGCCGGCCAGTGGCCATCTGCTCGCCTGGGGCCAGCGCGGCGTGCTGCTGCTGAACACCTGCCTGACGGTGGAAGACGGCCAAGCCGCCAGCCACGCCAAGCGGGGCTGGGAGGCGCTGACCGACGGCCTGATCACGGCCGCCGCGGTGCACACCACGCCCAAGGTCTTCATGCTGTGGGGCGCTCATGCGCAGAGCAAGCTGGGGCTGATCGCGGCCTGCGGCCGGGCGCACCTGGTGTTGCAGTGCAATCACCCGTCGCCGCTGTCGGCCACGCGCGGGCCTGTGCCCTTTGTCGGCTGCGGCCACTTCTCGCAGGCCGCGGCGTTTGTTGCGGCGCAGGGCGGCACGCTGGCCTGGTCCTTGTAAGCGCTTGCAAGGCCCGTCCGCAGGGCAGCGGATAGTGGCCTATCCAGTGAGATACCAATTGACCATTTGGTTTTTTTGGTACTACACTGGTATTAGATGAGCACCCGAACCCAAACCTCAGCCACGTTCTCGCCAGCCGCCGTCAGTTACCTGATCGGCATCGATGGCGGTGGCACCGGCACCCGCGCCCGGCTGGCCTCGCGCGACGGCAAGGTGCTGGGCTTCGGCGCTGCAGGGCCCTCGGGTCTGGCCCAGGGCATTGAACAGGCCTGGACCCATATCGGCCAGGTGATTGTCGCAGCCTTCGCCGATGCCGGCCTGGAGCCTGCGCCGCTGCAAGTCTGCGCGCTGGGCCTGGGCCTGGCGGGCGCCCATCTGGGCAGCCGTGCCCAGGCCTTTCTGGACGCCGCGCCGGCCTTTGGCCTGGTCGCCGTCGATACCGATGCCTACACCGCCCTGCTGGGCGCCCATGACGGCCGGCCCGGCGCCCTGCTGGCCGCGGGCACCGGCAGCATAGGCGAGGCATGGCATTTTGATGGCCGCCATCTGTTCGTCAGCGGCTTCGGCTTTGGTGTGGGCGACGAGGGCAGCGGCGCCTGGCTGGGCGTGGAGGCGATGCGTGTCGCCCAGCATGCCCAGGATGGGCGCCAACCGGCCGGTGCGCTGGCCCAGGCCGTCTGGGCGTTGACAGGGCCCGGCCGCGAAGACCTGCTGGCCTGGTGTGCGAATGCCGGCCAGCATGAATTTGCCCAGCTCGCGCCGTTGGTGTTCGAGGCCGAGGCCAGCGATCCGGTCGCCGCGCAACTGCTGGCACGGGCCGTGCTTGAGCTCGAAGCGGTGGTGCAGGCGATGGACCCGGACGGGGCCCTGCCGCTGGCTATCAGCGGCAGCATTGGTCTTCGATTGGCCTCACGCTTCTCAGGCATCATCCAGGCGCGCTGCGTCCAACCGGTCGGCGATTCCGCCGATGGGGCGCTGCGCCTGATCGAGCAAGCGCTCAGCCGAACTCTGTGACGAAAAGCGTGATGAAACAGCCCTTTACCTTCAAGCCCGACGAACGCGCCGCCTCGCCGCTCTATATGCAGCTGGCCCAGAAGCTGGCGCAGGCGATACGCGACAACATCTACAGCGCCGACGAGGCCCTGCCCTCGGAGCGCGTGCTGTCCGAGTCGCTGGGCCTGTCGCGCGTCACCGCGCGCAAGGCCATAGACCGCCTGGTCGAGCAGGGCCTGATCGTGCGCCGCCGCGGCTCGGGCAATTACATCGCCCCTAAGCTGGAGCAGCCACTCTCACGCCTGACCAGTTTCTCGGAAGAACTGGACCAGCGCGGCTTCAAGCCCAGCTCGCGCTGGCTGACCCGCGGCTTCAGCATTGCCGCGCCCGATGAGCAGCTGAGCCTGGGCCTGACCACCGGCGAGCGCGTGGCGCGGCTGGAGCGTCTGCGCCTGGCCGACAAGGTGGTGATGGCCTACGAGGTCTCGGTGCTGCCCGAAAGCGTGCTGGCCGACCCCGAGGCGGTGGACGCCTCGCTGTATGCCTATCTGTCGCGCAACGGCCGGGCGCCGGTGCGCGCGCTGCAGCACATCCGCGCCATCAATGCCGAGGCCAAGCTGGCCGATCTGCTGGGCGTGCCGCTGGGTCAGGCGGTGCTGTTCATCACCCGCGTGGGCTATCTGGAATCGGGTCAGGCCGTCGAGCTGACCCATTCCTACTGCCGCAGCGATTACTACGACTTTGTGGCGGAAATGAGGCGCGAGGGATGAGTTCTGAATCTGGGCGAGCGGGCCAAGCGCAGGGCCGCTCCCAAGCTGGCCCGAATCCCCTCGGGGGATCGACGGACGTACTCGACCGGCGAGGGGTATCAAGGATCGAGGGGCATATCCTGACCCCGCATGGCTTTGTGCACGGCTATCTGGAGCATGAAGCCGGCCGCGTGGTGCGCATCGAGGGCGATTCGGTCAGCGAATCCTCCGTGCGACTGGAGGCACTAGCCATCATCCTGCCCGGCTTCATCGACCTGCATGTGCATGGCGGTGGCGGCCACGACATCATGGAGGGCGGCGAGTCGGCGCAAAGCGTCGCCCGGTCCCACGTCAAGCACGGCACGACGGCCATGCTGGCCACCACGATGACCGCGCCGATGAGCGAGATCGAGGCCGCGATGCGCGCCGTGGGCGCCGTCTGCCGCACCCGCGCCCCCGGCTCGGCCCGCCTGCTGGGCGTGCATCTCGAAGGCCCCTACATCAACTCCGGCAAGCTGGGCGCCCAGCCCAATTTCGCCAAGCCCGCCAATCTCGACGAGCTGATGGGCCTGCATGCGCTGGCGCCGATCAGGCTGATCACGCTGGCGCCCGAGCTGCCCGGCAATCTGGAGCTGATCGCCCCGCTGCGCGCGGCCGGTTTCCAGGTGCAGATCGGCCATACCTTGGGCACCTACGAAGACGGCGTCGCCGCGCTGAGCGAAGGCGCCGGCGGCTTCACCCATCTGTTCAACGCGATGACGGGCATGCACCACCGCGAGCCCGGCATGGTGGGCGCGGCGCTGGCCCACGCCAAGTACTCCGAAATCATCCCCGATCTGCTGCACGCCCACCCCGGAGCGATCCGCGTCGCCCTGCGCGCCATCCCCTGCCTGTTCTGCGTCACCGATTCGACCGCCGCCGCCGGCATGCCCGATGGCGAATACAGCCTGGGCCGCCACCGTGTCACCAAGTGCATGGGCGGTGTGCGCCTGGCCGACGGCACGCTGGCCGGCAGCACGCTGACGATGGATCAGGCGCTGCGCAACCTCGTCGGCCTGGGCCTCGAGATTGAAGACGCTTCGCGCCGCGTATCGACCTACGCGGCCGAGTATTTGGGCTTGGACGACCGCGGCCATCTGGCCCCGGGAACGCAGGCGGATTTTGTGGTGATGGACCGTGACTTGCAGCTGCAACGCGTGGTCGTTGAAGGAGAAGAGATTGACCTCGCTTGAAACTGGCGCTTCGCGCATGCTGCAGGAGGCGCTGTTCGCGCCGCAGGCCGTGGCCCGCATGCTGGCCAACGACGCAGATGCCTATGCCGCCCTGGGTCGTTCGCTGCGCGAGCAACCGCCCGCTGCGCTGCTGACCGTGGCCCGTGGCAGCTCGGACCACGCCGCCCACTACATGGCCTATCTGATCATGGCGCGGCTGGGCCGGCTGGTCACCTCGCTGCCGATGTCGGTCGTCACGCTGTACCAGTCGCAGCTGGTCTGCGAGGGCATTGTCTCGCTGGCTTTCTCGCAATCGGGCCAGAGCCCCGATCTGGTGGCGCCGACGAAGTTCTTCCGTGCCGGCGGTGCCCGCACCGTGGCCTTCGTCAACGACCCGGCCTCACCGCTGGCCCAGGCCTCGCAATTCGTCTTCCCGCTGCATGCCGGCGCCGAGACCAGCGTGGCCGCGACCAAGAGCTATATCGCCCAGCTGGTGGCCGGCGCCCGCGTTGTCGCCACCTGGTCCGGTGACGATGACCTGCTGGCCGCGCTGCAGCAGCTGCCCGAAGCGCTGGAGCGCGCCGCGCACCAGGACTGGCGCGTCGCCGTCGATGTGCTGAAGGACGCCGACCGCCTGTTCGTCATCGGCCGCGGCACCAGCCTGCCGATCGCCCAGGAGGCGGCTCTGAAGTTCAAGGAGACCTGCGGCATCCAGGCCGAGGCCTTCTCGGGTGCCGAGGTCAAGCATGGCCCGATGGCGCTGGTCGAGGAGGGCTATCCGATGCTGGTGTTCGCGCCGCGCGGCCCGACCCAGGCCAGCTTGATCGCGCTGGCCGAAGACATGCGCGGCCGCGGTGCCCGTGTGCTGCTGGCGGCGCCCGAGGGCACGCCCGGAGCCGAGCTTCCTTTGGCCACCACCGGCAACGAGGACCTCGATCCGATTGCCGCGGTGCAGAGCTTTTATCCGATGGTCGAGGCGCTGGCCCGGGCCCGGGGGCTGAACCCCGACCAGCCGCGCCATCTGGCCAAGGTCACCAAGACACATTGATTGATCGACGACGGCGGCCGGCTGAGGTCGCCGCCGGGTTTGTTTTTTGCCGGCCCGCCGCCAGCGCGGGGTCGGCTCGTTCCCACCTGCTCCGGGTTTGCACATGAACGCCAGCACCACGACTTCACAGCTTCTCAGCCCCGCGGCATTGGCCGGCCCCCTGGTGATGGTGGACATGGAGGGCACCAGCCTCAGCGCCGCCCAGGCCGAGTTCTTGCGCAGCCACCAGATCCGCGGTGTCTGCCTGTTCCGCAAGAACCTGGGCACCGAGGCCGAGGTGCGCAAGCTCACGCAAGACCTGCGCGAGGTGCTGGGCCCGCAGGCGCTGATCGGCCTCGATCAGGAGGGCGGCTCGGTGGTGCGCGCCACCTTCCTGCCGCAGGCGCCGTCGGCGATGGCGCTGGGGGCGGCCGATGACGAGGCGCTGGCCGAGGCCGTCGGCGCGGCGGTGGCGCGCGGGCTGCGCAGCATAGGCATCAACTGGAATTTCGCGCCGGTGCTGGACGTCAACAACAACCCGGCCAATCCGGTCATCGCCGAGCGCAGCTTCTCGCAGGATCCGGCCGCCGTGGCCCGCCTGGCCGGCGCCTGGATGCGCGGCTCGCTGCGCGAGGGCGTGGGCTGCTGCGTCAAGCACTTCCCCGGCCATGGCGACACCCATGTCGATTCACACCTGGCCCTGCCGACGGTGGACAAATCGCGCGCCGAGCTCGATGCGCTGGAACTGCTGCCGTTCAAGGCGCTACAAAGTCAGGCACCGGCGGTGATGACGGCCCATATCGTCTATCCGCAGATCGACCCCGAGCATCCGGCCACGCTGTCGAAGAAGGTGCTGGGCGGCATCCTGCGCGACGAGTGGGGCTACGACGGCGTGGTCATCACCGACGCGCTGATGATGAAGGCCATCTTCGAGCGCTATGGCTACGACCGCGCCGCGGTGATGGCGATACAGGCCGGTGCCGACATGGTGCTGGCCCAGGGCTCGCTGGAGGAGCAGGCCGCCTCGGTGCAGGCATTGGCCACCGCCTTCGGCAACGGCACGCTGAGCGCGGAGCAGGGCCTGCGCGCCCGCGCCCGGCTCGATGCGCTGGCCGCCGCCTACCCGGTGCGCCATGACGACTACGCCGCCCTGGCGCGCACCGACGATGACCAGCTGATGCGCCGCGCCTGGGCCAGCGGCCTGACCGCCCTGGGCCAAGCGAAGGCCCCCGCCGTTGCGCAGCGCCTGCGCATCTACACCCAGGCCAGCGTGCCTTGCGACGGTGTGTCCGAGGCCGGGCCATCGGGCGAGCAGGTGGCGGCGCTGTTCGAAGGCTTTGCCGACGTTGAGTTGCTGGCGCTGGACAATATCGATCTGCTGGACTGGGCCCAGGTGCCGCAGGACGGCCGCTTCACCATCCTCGCCTCCAACCACCGCGCCCGTTATCCGGCAGCCGCGGCCGGGTGGCGGCCCGATCTGCACCTGGTGCTGTGGAATCCCTTCCAGGCGCTGGATGTGACGGCGCCCACCGTCGTCACCTGGGGTTATGCCGATGGCGCGCTGGCTGCGCTGAAGGCCTGGCTGCACGGCGACGCCGCCGCCACGGCCACCTCGCCGGTGGCACTGACCGCCGCCTGATCCTTCGTCACCTCATACATAACCCGGGACCTTCGCCATGCAAAGCCCTGCCAGCCCCAAGCGCTCCCCCATCAGCTGGATCTCGAGCCTGTACTTTGTGCAGGGCATGCAGTTCTTCGTGGTCATGCTGATCGCCGGCCTGATGTTCAAGAACATGGGCGTGGCGAATGACCAGATCGCGCGCTGGACGGGCTTGCTGGGCATCGCCTGGGCGATCAAACCGCTGTGGAGCCCCTTCCTTGAAATGGCGCGCAGCAAGAAGCTGATCGTCGTGGCGATGCAGTTCACCGGGGCTGTTGGGCTGGGATTGATGGCGGTGGCCCTGCAGCTCCCGATCTGGTTCGGCGCCAGCATTGCCGTGCTCTTTTTGCTGGCCTATGCCTCGGCCACCCACGACATCGCCTGCGACGGCCTGTATATGGCGGCGCTGGACACCAAGCAGCAGGCCGCCTATGCCGGCTGGAACGGTGCCTTCTTCAATGCCTCGAAGTTCCTGACCCTGGGCGGGCTGCTGGTGCTGGCCGGCCATCTGGAGAAGCAGATCGGCGTATTCAACGCCTGGTCAACCATCTTCGTGCTGCTGGCCGTGCTGCTGGCCCTGCTGGCCAGCTACAACGCCTGGGCCCTGCCGGGCACACTGAACACCGACCATGCCGACCTGACCGCCGCCAGCGTGATGAAGACCCTGGTCGAGGTGGTGGTGGATTTTCTGAAGAAGCCCGGCATCTGGATGGCCATCCTGTTCATCGTGTTGTTCCGCTTTGCCGAGGGCCAGGTGCAGACGATAGGCCCGTTGTTCCTGATCGAGGCCCGTGACAAGGGCGGCCTGGGCCTGACCACCGAGCAGGTCGGCGGCATCTACGGCACGGTGGGCACCGGCGCCTTCCTGGTCGGCAGCATCCTGGGCGGCTACTTCACCTCCTGGCTGAGCCTGAAGCGGGCCATGCCCATCCTGATACTGATGATGGCCGTGCCCAACGTCGTCTTCTACTACCTGAGCGTCGGTCTGCCGACCGATATGTTCCACATTGGCCTGGCCGTCGGCGTCGAGATGTTCGGCTATGGTTTCGGCTTCGTCGGCATGATTCTGTACATCATGCAGGCGGTGGCGCCGGGCAAGTTCCAGACCGCCCACTATGCGCTCGGCTCGGGCGTGATGCAGCTGGGCTTCATCCTCTCCAAGACCATCAGCGGCGACATCCAGCTGGCCATGGGCTACCAGCAGTTCTTCCTCTGGACCATTGTCTGCGGAGCGCCGGCGCTGATACTGATGTTCTTCGTCAAGATCCCCGGCGGCCAGCATGGCGCTACGCCAGCTGCGGCCGATGGCAACGCCGCCCAGCAGGCCTGAGCGCCCATGGACCGCCACCTGCTACCCGCGCTGCTGTGCCTGGGCCTGATGCACACGTCGGCCCCGGCCGCCGAACTGTTTTTCGATGACTTCAGCTATGCCGACACCGCAGCGCTGACCGGCCAGGGCTGGACCCTGCGCAGCAAGGCCGGCCATCCGGGCGTGACGGGTGCGGCCTGGGCAGAGTCAGCCATCTCCGTGGTGGACGAAGACCGGCCGCAGGGCAACCGCCTGTTGCGCCTGCAGGCCAGCACCGATGGCACCGGCCCCGGCACCCGCCAGGCCCAGCTGTGCCACCAGCGCAAGTACCTGGAAGGCACCTATGCCGCGCGCATCCGATTCAGCGACACGCCGGTGTCGGGCGTCGACGGCGACCCCATCATCCAGACCTTCTATGCCGTCAGCCCGCTGCGGTATGACTTCGACCCCGAGTTCAGCGAGCTTGACTGGGAATATCTGGCCAATGGCGGCTGGGCCAGCGAGAAGACGCGGCTCTATGGCATCAGCTGGCAGACGGTGCGGCTGGACCCCTGGCAGTCGCACAACCAGGCGCATCAGGAGTTTGTGCAGCTGGGCGCGGCTGATGGGCAACAGGGCTGGCATGTGCTGATGATGCAAGTGGCCGAGGGCCGCACGCGCTGGTTCCTCGACGGGCGCCAGCTGGTCCAGCACGGCGGTCGCAACTACCCCGTTGTGCCGATGTCGATCAACTTCAACCTCTGGTTCTCGCCGGGCGGCCTGCTGCCGGCCAGCAGCGAGCCCCGCGTCTATCAGCAGGATGTGGACTGGGTGTTTCACGCCCGCAATGCGGTGCTGACGCCCGAGCAGGTGCTGACCCAGGTGGGGGCGCTGCGTCGTGCCGGGACCGCGCGGCTGGACCAGGTGCCGCCGGCCCAGCCCGCGCTGGACAGCCGCTGCGACTTCTGAGCGCGGTCGCGATGATCAAAGCCTCAAGTCCGCGCCTGGCCTCGGTCGATGCACTGCGTGGCCTGGCCGTGGCGGCGATGCTGCTGGTCAACAACCCCGGCGACTGGGGCCATGTCTATGCGCCGCTGGAGCATGCGTCCTGGCACGGCTGCACGCCGACCGACCTGATCTTCCCCTTCTTCCTGTTCATCGTCGGCGTCTCGCTGGCGCTGAGCCTAGGCCCACGGGTAGAAGCCGGCTCGCCGCCTGCACCGCTGGCGCGTGGCGTGCTGGAGCGTGCGCTGCGCATCTTCGTGCTCGGCCTGGTGCTGCACCTGCTCGCCTGGTGGCTGATGAACAAGCCGGAGTTCCGCCTGCTGGGCGTGCTGCAGCGCATAGGCCTGTGTTTTGCGCTGACCGGCGGGGTGCTGCTGTACTGCCGCGCACGCACGCAGTGGCTGTTGCTGCTGGCGCTGCTGGGTCTGCATGGGGCGCTGCTGCTGGGCGGCGGCACGCTGGACAAGGCCGGCAGCCTGGCCGCTCGGGTCGATACGACTTTGCTGGGCCGCTTCGCCTACGAATGGAATGGCCAACTGGCCTTCGACCCCGAGGGCATTGTCTCGACCCTGGGCGCGCTGTGCACCTGCCTGCTCGGCCTGCGAGCAGGCAAGATGCTGCGCCACGGTCGGCTGACCCAGTTGGGCCTGCTGGGCATTGCCGGGCTGGTGCTGGGCTATGCGCTGACCCCCTGGCTGCCCTTCAACAAGCAGCTTTGGACCAGCAGCTTCGTGCTCTGGACCGGCGGCTGGGCCTGCCTGACCCTGGCCCTGGCCCATCACTTCATCGACAAGCGCGGCTGGCCGGCATTGGGCCGCAGCTTTGGCGTCAATGCCATCGCCGCCTATGCGGGTGCCTGGATGTGCACCGTGCTGCTGGAGGGCCTGGGCCTGATGACTCCGCTGTACGCCGGGGCCTTTGGCGGCATCCAGCGGGCCTGGGGCCCTGAGCAGGCCTCGCTGGCTTTTGCGCTGGCCTTCGTCGCGGTCTGGGGGGGAATAGTCCGCCTGCTCGACCGACGCGGCGTGTACATCAAGGTCTGAGCCTTCGCGGCTAATATCGCCCGGCGCCTCTGCCTTTGCCTTCCACGGGTGCAGCCACATGACCGATCCCTATTCGATCCGAATGCCGCCCGACATCCAGTCGGTGATGGTCGGCGACCACCAACTGGTCTTCATCGACGACTTCCTGGAGCATCCCGAGGCCCTGCTCGACGCCGCCTGCCAGAGCACCTTCGAGCCGACGCCCGGCTTCGAGGAGCGAAAAGGCTATCCCGGTGTGCGTGCGACAGCGCCTGCGGAGTACTCATCTGAGCTCAACGGGCTGCTGGATCCGCTGATCAGGCTGAATTTCCAGGTGCCCGAGCACCTGGGGGTTCACAAGAGCGCCTGCTCCTTCTCGCTGACTACCGTGCCGCCCGACCATCTTGGGCCTCTGCAGCGCACACCGCACTTCGATTCCAGCACGCCCCATCACATGGCCGTGCTGCTCTATCTGTGCGGCCCCGAGCATGGCGGCACCGGCTTTTATCGCCACAGGGCCACCGGCCTGCAGCAGATCACGCCCGAGACGCTGGACCGCTACTCGGATGCCTATTACGGTGAGATCGAGCGCGTGCCCCCGCCACCGCGCTACTTCGATGACTCGGACGAACACTTCAGCTTCCTGGGCATGGTCCCGGCCCGCTTCAACCGGCTGGTGGTCTACTCCGGCAGCCTGTTGCACACCGCCTGCATCAACCCAGGACTGAGCATCAGCAGCGATCCTCGTCAGGGGCGCCTTACGGTCAACACCTTCTACGACTTCTTCTAGGCTTCCGGCCGGCCCATAAAAAAAGCCCGGCGGGTGCCGGGCTTTGCAGGAATCGGACAGAAGCCCGATCAGAACTTCGCGCTCAGGCCGACGCGATAGGTAGCTTCACCCATGAACGACCAGGCGGGATAGCCCTCCTTCAGCGAGGCGCGCAGCGTCGTGCCGGCGCCGGCTGCCCCGTACTGGATGTCGTCCTTCTTCAGCAGATTGGTCACGTCGAAGCTCAGGCGCAGCTTGTCGTTGATGTTCCAGCCGAAGCTCAGGTCCAGCGAACCGAAGGCGTCATGCATGCGGTTGCTGTAGTAGCCGGTCTCGCGCACCATGTACTTGGAGCGCCAGTTGTAGGCCACACGAGCGGAGTAGGTGGCGTTTTCCCAGTAGCCGACCAGATTGGCGTTGTGCTTGGACGAGAGGGTGAACAGGTTCAGCTCGTCCTGATAGCTCTTGCCAGGGGCCGTTGCGTCGGTATACGTGTAGTTGACCGAGGTGCCGAAGCCGTTGCCGAAGGCATGGTTGATCTGGGCCTCGATACCGTTGATCTTGCCGCCGCCGGCATTCTTGTAGGTATTGATGGTCCAGTTGTCCTTGCCGGTGTCCGGGCTGACCAGGCCGATCTGCTGGTTGATCAAGGTGTCGGTGGTGATGAAGTTGTCTATCTTCTTGTGGAAGTAAGTCAAGGCCACCAGGTTGCCACGGCCGTAGTAGTACTCGATGCCCAGGTCGAACTGCTTGGACTCCATCGGCTTGAGGCCGATGTTGCCGAAGGTCACCGTTTCGTTGCCCGGCAGCGTGTCTTGCCAGCCTGCGGTGGAGCCGCCAATGAACATATTGTCGTAGTTCGGGCGGGTGATGGCCTTCGAGGCGGCAAAGCGCAGCTTCGTCTCCTTGTTCAGGTCATACACCAGGTTCATGCTGGGCAGCAGGTCGTTGTAGGACGCCTCGGTATTCTTCTTCGTGGTGCTCCAGCCGCGGTTCGCCTCGACCACATTGGCCAGATCACTCTTGCCGTCATAGAAGTAGGCCGAGGCGTTCGCCTTGGTGTGGATGTAGCGCAGGCCGAAGTTGCCGTGCAGCTGGTCCTTCTCGAAGTCGAACATGCCATACACGGCCGTGTTCTTCTCTTTCAGCTCCCCGTAGCCGCCGCGCGACTCGACCCAGCTGCTGACGTTGGCATTGGCCAGGGCGAACATCGCGTCCAGATTGGGCTTGGGCACGCTCCAGCCCGGTGTACCGACGGGCATGGAGCCGTCGAACAGGCTGGCGGTCGGCGCGGTCACAGCCGTCGCGACGAAGGTCGGGCGGTACTCCGTCTTCGAGAAGGTGTGCGTGGTCGCGCGGGCACCCGCCTTGAACTGCGTCAGCGCACCCCAGTTCAGGTCGAAGGTTGCGTCGGCCTGGACGAAGTCCTCCTTGTCCTTGTTCGGGCCGCGGGCCGTTGCCCAGGTTTCGGGGCCGGAGGTCGTCGGCAGCTTGGACAGCGGCACGCTCATGTCGGTGCTGGGCGTCATCACGATCTGCTTGCCGGTGGCGTCGGTGGTGCCCATCCACTTGGGCATGCCGGGTGCGTTGCCCCAACCGACATAGCTGTAGTTGCTGGTCAGCGATGTGCCGCCGTCGGCCTTGGTCGTTCCTGCCACGGCTTCCAGCTTGAAGCTGTCCGCCTTGTAGGAGCCGTTCAGCACCAGGCTGTCAGAGCTCATCGTGGCGTCGCGCGCCCAGGTCTGCATGAAGGTGCTGGAGGCATTGCTGGCGTCCAGTGTGGTCTTCAGGCACAGCAGACCCGCGGTCGGGTTGGCCAGCTTGCAGGCGTTGGTGTCGGCGTAGCCCTTGCCCGGATCCTGCAAGGTGAAGGCGTAGTGCGTGGTGTTGCCTGCCGGAGCCTTGTACTCCAGGCGGGTGTAGTTCAGGCCCAGCTCCATGCCGGCGGCGGGGCGGGCCTGCAGGGTCAGGTTCACGGCCGAACGCTCCTTTTCCTGGAGGAAGGTGCCCGGCACCACGTCGCCGGACCAGCGGCCGTCAGCCTCGATGCCACGGCGCATGTAGTCGCCCTTCTGCACCGCGCCGGAAATCAGCACGCCGACGGTTTTTTCAGGGCTCCTCCAGCTGAACAGGGCCGAAGCCTCCTTGTCCAGATCGGTGCTGATCGTGCCCTTGCCGAGCTTGATGCTGGCGAAGCCGGTGCCGGCCGGCAGGTCCAGCGGCTTGCGGGTCTTGACGATCACGGTGCCGCCGATACCGCCTTCGGTCAGGTCGGCCTGGGAGGTCTTGTACACCTCCATGCCGCCAATCAGCTCGGAGGGCAGCAGGGAGTAGTTGAACGAGCGGTCAATGGCCTTCTGGTCATACCAGCCGGTCGAGGCCATGGACTGGCCATTCAGCGTCGTGTAGGTCATCTGCGGATCGGTTCCACGGATCGACACCGAGGCGCCGACACCGAAGTCGCGGCCGACCGAGATACCGGGAATGCGGCCCAGCGCCTGGCCGACGTCGGCATCCGGCAGCTTGCCCACGTCTTCGGCGGAGACGGCGTCCACCACCGCGTTGGCGTTCTTCTTGATGTTCACGGCCGTTTGCAGCGACGCACGGATACCCGTGACAACCACTTGCTCAAGCTGGTCGGCAGGCTTGGCTTGCCCCGCTTGTTGGGCGTGCAGCGGCAAGGCGATGCCTGCGATCGCAAATGCAACGGCGGTTGCGACGGGTGTTTTTCTAACCTTCATGAACGGCTCCTAGAGCTTGGCCTGTGGATTCGGACGTGGCCTATTACGACGCAGGATCAAGTCGGTGGCCGCCCGGGTGCGGCGACATGACTGATCCCCCCATTAACGCTTTCTTCTTACAACCAATGACGTGCCACTGTGCTACCGGGGCATGCCACTTTGGTACCAATTCTGAGCGCTTCGTGAGCGCGGCGCAACGGGCAAATGGGGGGATTAAGGGATAGCCCTAGGAATCCAATCCAACACCAGTTGGCCTTTTGTGATCCGGGCTGCTTGCTATAGGTGCAAACGCGGACGGCAGGTGTGAGTGGGCGGATTGCTGCTTCTTCAGCTCGGGTTGATTGCTGCCAGCGCCGCAGCTGTGTTGCGGTCTTGCCTGGTAATACCAGTCGTGGGCCAGTCCCTGGGTCGAGCAGGCCGGCGCCAGTGGCGGCTCCTGGGCGTCGCCCCACTGTCACGCGCCTGCGGCAGAATGGCGGGCTGCCCCGGCCTCACCCAGGTTTCGGGCAATTCTTTTTCGCAGTCGCTGTGGATTTTCTGAAAACCCTGTTATAGTCTGAGGCTCACCTCGGAGGGGTGCCCGAGTGGCTAAAGGGGGCAGACTGTAAATCTGTTGGCTTACGCCTACGCTGGTTCGAATCCAGCCTCCTCCACCAAGGTGACCTAATAAAGAAAGAAGGGTTGTTGGCCAAAAGATGGGCGGTCAACGGCGCTGCAGGTTGCTCCCGGGCGGGAGTAGTTCAATGGTAGAACCTTAGCCTTCCAAGCTAATGACACGGGTTCGATTCCCGTTTCCCGCTCCATACGGAGTGGGTTTGGAAGGTGGAAGCGTCGATAGCGGTTTGAAGTCTCGTCGAGTTCAATCCAGTGTCGATGCCCATGTGGCTCAGTGGTAGAGCACTCCCTTGGTAAGGGAGAGGTCACGCGTTCGATCCGCGTCATGGGCACCACCTCTTTTCTCATTTCTTCGTAGCAAGGTCGGACTGACCGCCGGGAGCAAGCAACATGGCAAAAGGCAAGTTTGAACGCACCAAGCCCCACGTGAACGTGGGCACGATTGGTCACGTTGACCATGGCAAGACGACGCTGACGGCGGCGATCACGACGGTGCTGTCGACGAAGTTCGGCGGCGAAGCCAAGGCGTACGACCAGATCGACGCGGCTCCGGAAGAAAAGGCGCGTGGTATCACGATCAACACCGCCCACGTCGAGTACGAAACGGCCAATCGCCACTACGCTCACGTTGACTGCCCCGGCCACGCTGACTATGTGAAGAACATGATCACCGGCGCCGCACAGATGGACGGCGCGATCCTGGTGTGCTCGGCCGCTGACGGCCCCATGCCCCAGACCCGCGAGCACATCCTGCTGGCCCGCCAGGTGGGCGTGCCTTACATTATCGTGTTCCTGAACAAGTGCGACATGGTCGACGACGCCGAGCTGCTCGAGCTGGTCGAAATGGAAGTGCGCGAGCTCCTGGACAAGTACGACTTCCCCGGCGACGCCACCCCCATCATCCACGGCAGCGCCAAGCTGGCCATGGAAGGCGACAAGGGTCCCCTGGGCGAGCAAGCCATCTTCAAGCTGGCCGACGCACTGGACAGCTACATCCCCACGCCTGAGCGTGCAGTGGACGGCGCCTTCCTGATGCCCGTGGAAGACGTGTTCTCGATCTCGGGTCGCGGCACCGTGGTGACCGGCCGTATCGAGCGCGGCATCATCAAGGTCGGCGAAGAAATCGAAATCGTCGGTATCGCTGACACCCAGAAGACCACCTGCACCGGCGTGGAAATGTTCCGCAAGCTGCTGGACCAAGGTCAAGCGGGCGACAACGTGGGCATCCTGCTGCGCGGCACCAAGCGCGAAGACGTGCAGCGCGGCCAAGTGCTGTGCAAGCCCGGTTCGGTCAAGCCGCACACCCACTTCACGGCAGAAATCTATGTTCTGTCCAAGGAAGAGGGCGGCCGCCACACACCGTTCTTCAACAACTACCGTCCCCAGTTCTACTTCCGCACGACGGACGTGACCGGTGCCGTGGAGCTGCCGAAGGACAAGGAAATGGTCATGCCTGGCGACAACGTCAGCATCACCGTGAAGCTGATCGCACCGATCGCCATGGAAGAAGGCCTGCGTTTCGCCATCCGTGAAGGCGGTCGTACCGTCGGCGCCGGCGTCGTGGCCACCATCCTGGCCTGATAATCGAATTTGGCAGCAGGGGCGTAGCTCAATTGGCAGAGCGCTGGTCTCCAAAACCAGAGGTTGGGGGTTCGAGGCCCTCCGCCCCTGCCAACACCAGAAGCTGATTCACTGGTGTTGACGAGCCAAATACAAGCAGCCCGCGGGGGTCAAAAGCCCGGCGGGCTTTGCTGCTGGTGGGTATGCAAGATTGAAGCGGGGCTGGCGCAAGGCCGGCCCGGCATGGAAGCAGAGAAACGATGAGTAATTCCCAAGTCGAGACAGTCAGCACGTCTGCCGACAAGGCGCGCGTTGCCGGCGCCATTGCGCTGGTCGTGGCTGCGCTGTTCGCGTTCTATGCGCTGAGCAAGCAAGGCCCGATCGCGCAGTGGGGCGCTCTGCTGGTCCTGCTGGCTGCGGCCGCTGGCGCCTTTCTGACCTCCGAGTGGGGCAAGGCGCTGATTGCCTACGGTCATGAGTCCACCCGCGAAGTGCGCAAGGTGGTCTGGCCCAGCCGCAAGGAAGCGATGCAGATGACGGGCTATGTGTTTGCCTTCGTGTTTGTGATGGCCTTGTTTCTGTGGTTGACCGACAAGACCTTGGAATGGGCGATTTTTGACCTGATCCTGGGCTGGCGCCGCTAACAGCCTCATAAGGCTAAGGAAAACGAATGAGCGAACAGCAAGCAGCAGCAAGCCCGGAAGCGGTTGGCCCGGCCAAGCGTTGGTATGTGGTGCACGCCTATTCCGGCATGGAAAAGGCCGTTGAGCGCAATCTGCGCGAGCGCATCGACCGCGCCGGCATGCAAGACAAGTTCGGCCGCATCCTGGTGCCCACCGAAGAAGTCGTTGAGCTGAAGAATGGCAAGAAGGCCGTCACCGAGCGCCGTTTCTTCCCCGGCTATGTGCTGGTGGAAATGGCCATGGAAGACGACACCTGGCACCTGGTCAAGCACACCTCCAAGGTGACCGGCTTTGTCGGTGGCGCGAAGAACCGCCCCTCGCCGATCTCCGAAGCCGAGGTGATGAAGATCGTCAACCAGATGCAAGAAGGCATCGAGAAGCCCCGGCCCAAGGTCGAGTGGGTGGTGGGCGAGCTGGTGCGTGTCAAGGAAGGCCCGTTCACCGACTTCAACGGCGCGATCGAGGAAGTCAATTACGACAAGTCCAAGGTGCGCGTCTCGGTCACGATTTTCGGCCGCGCCACACCGGTGGAGCTGGACTTCTCGCAGGTCGAGAAGGTCTGAGCCGCCAAAAGCTATGGGCCTGACAGGGCCCGCTGGTGCTTTCGGGTGCCGGCTTCCTGTCCGTAGCCAGCCCGCGACGAGATGCGGGCAAGAGGAGCAAGGGTAACCAATCCCTTGCGTTAGCACTCAAGGATCGCAGCCCTCAGGGTTGTCGGTTCTTACTGGAGAAATAAATGGCAAAGAAGATTGTCGGCTTTATCAAGCTGCAAGTTGCTGCCGGCAAGGCGAACCCTTCGCCTCCGGTCGGTCCCGCGCTGGGTCAGCGTGGCCTGAACATCATGGAGTTCTGCAAGGCGTTCAACGCCCAGACCCAAGGCTTCGAGCCGGGTATGAAGCTGCCGGTGGTCATCACCGCCTTTGCAGACAAGAGCTTTACCTTCGTCATCAAGTCGCCCCCGGCGACCGCGCTGATCAAGAAGGCCGCCAAGATCGACAAGGGTTCGGCCAAGCCGCACCTTGAAAAGGTCGGCAAGGTGACCCGTGCTCAGCTGGAAGAAATCGCCACGACCAAGATGAAGGATCTGACTGCTGCCGACATGGACGCCGCCGTCCGCACCATCGCTGGTTCCGCCCGTTCGATGGGCATTTTGGTGGAGGGTGTCTGACATGGCAAAGCTGACTAAGCGTCAAAAGGCCTTGCAAGGCAAGGTTGAGTCCACCAAGCTGTATCCCCTGGGCGACGCCCTGGTGTTGATCAAAGAGTGCGCCACCGCCAAGTTCGATGAGTCCATCGACGTGGCCGTGCAACTCGGCATCGATCCGAAGAAGTCGGACCAGGTCGTTCGCGGTGCTGTCGTGCTGCCTCACGGCACTGGCAAGACCAAGCGCGTGGCCGTGTTCGCCCAAGGTGCCAAGGCTGAAGAAGCCAAGGCCGCCGGCGCCGACGTGGTTGGCATGGAAGACCTGGCCGAGCGCATCAAGGCTGGCGACATGCCTTTCGACATCGTCATCGCGTCCCCGGACACCATGCGTATCGTCGGTACCCTGGGTCAGATCCTGGGTCCGCGCGGCCTGATGCCTAACCCCAAGGTTGGCACGGTGACTCCGGACGTGGCCACGGCTGTGAAGAACGCCAAGGCCGGTCAGGTGCAATACCGCGTTGACAAGGGCGGCATCATCCACTCGACCATCGGTCGTCGTTCGTTCGACAACGAGCATCTGCAGAACAATCTGCGCGCGCTGATCGAGGCACTGAACAAGTCCAAGCCGGCCACCAGCAAGGGTATCTACCTGCGCAAGGTGGCGGTCTCTTCCACGATGGGCCTGGGTGCTCGCGTGGATCTGGCCAGCATCAACGGCTGATTTTGATTGACGGTGCCGCGCGAAGTCTGGCGCGGTGCTGAATGAATTTGGTGGGGCGTGGCAAGCAATTGCTGCGCGTCATCCAAGACCGTTGGTGTGAAGCCGCTCAGCTGTATCGAGCGGTTTTGCTTAATCGAGGGGTTCACCCCGCAACCAACGCAGATGGCGGTCCCGCTGTAAAGAATTTGGGTTTTGGGTGCTCTTCAGGAGTGCGGCAAGGCCCGGGTTTCTGCACAGAAGGTCGCTGAACCCGGTGTGCCCGGAGTGCGCAAGCGCAAAGGGCACGTAATTGTGAGGAGTAGACCTTGAGTCTTAATCGCAACGAGAAAGCAGCCGTAGTCGCGGATGTGGCAGCCCAAGTGGCCAAGTCGCAGACCCTGACGCTGGCCGAGTACCGTGGCCTCACCGTTACGCATTTGAACAAGCTGCGCGTCGAAGCGCGTGCCAAGGGTGTCTATCTTCACGTGCTGAAGAACACCCTGGCCCGTCGCGCCGTCGCCGGTACCCCGTTCGAGTGCGTCGCGGAGAGCATGGTCGGCCCGCTGATCTATGGTTTTTCTGAAGACGCTGTCGCCTCGGCAAAAGTCATTTCCGACTTCGCCAAGGGCAACGACAAGCTGATCATCAAGGCAGGTGCTTTTGCTGGCAAGGCGCTTGACGCCAACGGCATCAAGGCACTGGCTTCCATCCCGAGCAAGGAAGTGCTGCTGTCCCAGTTCCTGGGTCTGCTGCAGTCGCCGATCTCGCGCACCGCGCGCGTGCTGGCAGCTCTGGCCGAGAAGCGTGGCGAAGGTGCACCGGCCGCTGCGGCCGAAGAGCCCGTCGCCGCTTGATCCACACGATCAGTACAAGCAACTACCCATATTTAGGAACCCAAAATGGCATTCGATAAAGACGCATTCTTGACCGCCCTGGACAGCATGACTGTTCTGGAACTCAACGACCTGGTCAAGGCAATTGAAGAGAAGTTCGGCGTGTCCGCTGCAGCCATGGCTGCTCCGGCCGGCGCTGGTGGTGGTGCCGCTGCTGCCGCAGTGGAAGAGAAGACCGAATTCAACGTCGTGCTGCTCGAAGCCGGCGCGAACAAGGTCTCCGTCATCAAGGCCGTGCGCGAACTGACGGGCCTCGGCCTGAAGGAAGCCAAGGACCTGGTCGACGGCGCTCCGAAGAACGTGAAGGAAGCTGTTGCCAAGGCCGACGCCGACGCAGCTCTGAAGAAGCTGGTGGAAGCCGGCGCGAAGGCCGAGATCAAGTGATTTGCGGGATGGACCTGCGGACGGGCGAAGCCCCCCGCAGCTCCGTCCCCAACTGACTGTAGATTTCGGTTTTTTTGGAAGGGACAGCTCTTGCAAGGCCAATAAAAAAGGCCAAGCCAGACCTGTCCCCCCAGTATTTGTAATTTGCTGTAAAAGAGCCCACCTGCAAGCGCCCGTCCTCAAGACAGACGCTTGCAAGTGTTCTCTGATCCGACTGCAGAGAACGGGTTTGGTCGGGCCTCGGTGCAATGCCGGGGTTGTCCGCCAGCGGTTGGTAGTGGCCAATCACCAAGCTTCGGGCGCAATGTTTGAGTCGACGAAGGGCCGTCCCCGAGTCGACTCGCCCCCCACGGGGGGCGGGGTTCGCATTGCGAACTTCTAGGGGCCCCGTCTAGCCAGTCGCCGACGAAGCTCGTCCCACGGCCAGGGATGGGCTCTCGACACGGAGTGTTTATGGCGCAAGCATCCACCTATAGCTACACCGAGCGCAAGCGAATTCGCAAGAGCTTCGGAAAGCGCGAAAGCGTTCTCAACGTTCCTTATCTGCTGACCATGCAGAAAGAATCGTACGTTGCCTTCCTTCAGAAGGACGTACCACCGGCAAAACGCAAGCCAGAAGGTTTGCAAGCCGCGTTCCTGTCCGCGTTCCCGATTGTTTCGCACAACGGTTTCGTGGAAATGAAATTCCTCGAATTCAACATCGCCAAACCGCCGTTTGACACTCGCGAGTGCCAACAGCGTGGCTTGACCTATGCAGCGGCCGTTCGCGCCCGCCTGCAGATGATCATCTATGACCGTGAATCTCCCGGCACCAAGACGGTGAAGGAGATCAAGGAGCAAGAGGTCTATATGGGCGAAGTTCCGCTCATGACCGACTACGGCTCCTTCATCGTCAATGGCACCGAGCGTGTCATCGTGTCCCAGCTGCACCGTTCGCCCGGCGTGTTCTTCGAGCACGACAAGGGCAAGACGCATTCGTCCGGCAAGCTGCTGTTCTCGGCGCGCATCATCCCCTACCGCGGTTCCTGGCTGGACTTCGAGTTCGACCCGAAGGACGTGCTGTTCTTCCGCGTCGACCGTCGCCGCAAGATGCCGGTCACGATACTGCTGAAGGCCATCGGCCTGAACCCCGAGCAGATCCTGGCGAACTTCTTCGTGTTCGACGGCTTCCGCCTGATGGACACCGGCGCACAGATGGAATTCGTCGCCGACCGCCTGCGCGGTGAAGTGGCGCGTTTCGACATCACGGACAAGAGCGGTGCCGTCGTCGTCGAGAAGGACAAGCGCATCACGGCTCGCCACACGCGCGCCATGGAGCAGTCCGGCACCACGCACATCACCGTGCCGGAAGACTTCCTGATCGGCCGTCTGATCGCCAAGAACATGGTCGATGCCGACACCGGCGAGATCATTGCCCGGGCCAATGAAGAGCTGACCGAAGCGCTGCTGAAGAAGCTGCGCGCCGCCGGCGTCAAGGACCTGCAGTGCCTGTACACCAACGAGTTGGACGAAGGCGCTTACATCTCGCAGACCCTGGCCAGCGACGAAACCGCTGACCAGACCGCTGCGCGCGTGGCCATCTATCGCATGATGCGCCCCGGCGAGCCGCCGACGGAAGACGCGGTGGAAGCACTGTTCAACCGCCTGTTCTACAACCCGGACACCTACGACCTGTCGCGCGTCGGCCGCATGAAGTTCAACGCCCGCGTGGGCCGCGACATGCCGGAAGGCCCGATGACCTTGTCCAACGAGGACATCCTAGACGTGGTCAAGATCCTGGTCGAGCTGCGCAATGGCCGCGGTGAAGTCGATGACATCGACCACCTGGGCAATCGCCGCGTGCGTTGCGTGGGTGAACTGGCCGAAAACCAGTACCGCTCGGGCCTGGCACGTATCGAAAAGGCTGTGAAAGAACGTCTGGGCCAGGCCGAAACCGAAGCCCTGATGCCGCACGACCTGATCAACTCCAAGCCGATCTCTGCGGCGCTGAAGGAGTTCTTCGGTGCGTCGCAGCTGTCGCAGTTCATGGACCAGACCAACCCCCTGTCGGAAATCACGCACAAGCGTCGTGTTTCCGCCCTGGGCCCGGGTGGTCTGACCCGCGAGCGCGCCGGCTTCGAAGTTCGTGACGTGCACCCGACCCATTACGGCCGTGTCTGCCCGATCGAAACGCCGGAAGGCCCGAACATCGGTCTGATCAACTCCCTGGCGCTGTATGCACAGCTCAACGAGTACGGCTTCCTGGAAACGCCTTACCGTCGCGTGATCGATGGCAAGGTGACGGACCAGATCGACTACCTGTCGGCCATCGAAGAAGGCAAGTACGTCATCGCGCAGGCGAATGCGACGCTGAGCACCGAGGGTGCTTTGACGGACGAACTGGTGTCGGCCCGTGAAAACGGTGAGTCGGTGCTGACGTCTCCGGAACGCATCCAGTACATGGACGTGGCACCGACGCAGATCGTGTCGGTGGCTGCCTCGCTCGTGCCCTTCCTGGAGCACGACGATGCGAACCGCGCGCTGATGGGCGCCAATATGCAGCGTCAGGCTGTGCCCACCCTGCGTCCTGAAAAGGCCATGGTTGGTACCGGCGTGGAGCGCGTGGCGGCCAAGGACTCGGGCACCGTGGTGGCAGCCCGTCGCGGCGGTGTGGTCGATTACGTGGACACGAACCGTATCGTGATTCGCGTGAACGACAACGAGACCGTGGCCGGTGAAGTCGGTGTTGACATCTACAACCTGATCAAGTATCAGCGTAGCAACCAGAACACCAACATCCACCAGCGCCCGATCGTGCGCCGTGGCGACAAGGTCGCCTCGGAGGACATCATTGCCGACGGCGCCTCGACCGACATCGGTGAACTGGCCCTGGGCCAGAACATGCTGGTCGCGTTCATGCCCTGGAACGGCTACAACTTCGAAGACTCGATCCTGATCAGCGAACGTGTCATCGCCGAAGACCGCTACACCTCGATCCACATCGAGGAACTGGTTGTGATGGCGCGCGACACCAAGCTCGGCTCCGAAGAAATCACGCGTGACATCCCGAACCTGTCCGAGCAGCAACTGGCTCGCCTGGACGAGTCCGGCATCGTCTACGTCGGTGCCGAAGTCGGCGCCGGCGACGTGCTGGTCGGCAAGGTCACGCCCAAGGGCGAGACCACGCTGACTCCGGAAGAGAAGCTGCTGCGCGCGATCTTCGGCGAGAAGGCTTCGGACGTGAAGGACACCTCGCTGCGCGTCGACCAAGGCACCAGCGGCACCGTCATCGACGTGCAGGTCTTCACCCGTGAAGGCATCCAGCGTGACAAGCGCGCCCAGCAGATCATTGACGACGAGCTGAAGCGCTTCCGCCTGGACCTGAACGACCAGCTGCGCATCGTCGAGGCCGACGCCTTCGACCGTATCGAAAAGCTGCTGGACGGCAAAATTGCCAACGGCGGCCCGCAGAAGCTGGCCAAGGGCACGGCGCTCGACAAGGCCTATCTGGCCGGCATCGAGAAGTACCACTGGTTCGACATCCGTCCTGCAGAGGACGAGATTGCCAACCAGCTGGAAAGCATCAAGAACTCGCTGGAGCAGACCCGCCACAGCTTCGACCTGGCTTTTGAAGAAAAGCGCAAGAAGCTGACGCAGGGCGACGAGCTGCCCGCGGGCGTGCTGAAGATGGTCAAGGTCTACCTGGCCGTCAAGCGCCGTCTGCAGCCTGGCGACAAGATGGCCGGCCGTCACGGCAACAAGGGTGTGGTGTCCAAGGTCGTTCCGGTCGAAGACATGCCCTATATGGCCGACGGCACCCCTGCCGACATCGTTCTGAACCCGCTGGGCGTGCCTTCGCGGATGAACGTGGGTCAGGTGCTGGAAGTCCATCTGGGCTGGGCCGGCAAGGGCATCGGTCAGCGCATCGGCGACATGCTGCAGCAACACGCTGCGGTGTCCGAGCTGCGCAAGTTCCTGGACGAGCTCTACAACAAATCAGGCGGCAAGCCCGAGCGTCTGGACGAGCTGACCGATCAGGAAGTGATCGAGATGTCGCAGAACCTGAGCAAGGGCGTTCCCTTTGCCACCCCGGTGTTCGACGGCGCGGCCGAAGAAGAAATCCGCGGCATGCTGAAGCTCGCCTATCCGGACGACATCGCCAAGGCCAAGGGCCTGACCGCTACTCGTACGCAGGCCACGCTGCATGACGGCCGTACCGGCGATGCTTTCGAGCGTCCCGTCACTGTCGGCTATATGCACGTGCTGAAGCTGCACCACTTGGTGGACGACAAGATGCACGCCCGCTCGACCGGTCCGTACAGCTTGGTCACGCAGCAGCCGCTGGGCGGCAAGGCCCAGTTCGGTGGCCAGCGCTTCGGTGAGATGGAAGTGTGGGCACTGGAAGCCTACGGCGCCGCTTACGTGCTGCAGGAAATGCTGACCGTCAAGTCCGACGACGTGAACGGCCGCACCAAGGTCTACGAGAGCATCGTCAAGGGTGAGCACGCCATCGAAGCCGGCATGCCGGAATCGTTCAACGTCCTGGTCAAGGAAATTCGTTCCCTTGGCATCGACATTGAACTCGAACGCAATTAAGGAGACGCTGCATGAAGGGACTACTCGACCTTTTCAAGCAATTCACCCCTGATGAGCATTTCGATGCCATCAAGATCGGCCTGGCTTCTCCGGAGAAGATCCGCAGCTGGTCGTTCGGTGAAGTGAAGAAACCCGAGACCATCAACTACCGGACTTTCAAGCCCGAGCGCGATGGTCTGTTCTGCGCCAAGATTTTCGGTCCCATCAAGGACTACGAATGCCTGTGCGGCAAGTACAAGCGCCTCAAGCATCGCGGTGTGATCTGCGAGAAGTGCGGCGTTGAAGTCACGCAGACCAAGGTTCGCCGTGACCGCATGGGTCACATCGACCTGGCGGCGCCCTGCGCGCACATCTGGTTCCTGAAGTCCCTGCCTTCGCGCCTGGGCCTGGTGCTGGACATGACGCTGCGCGACATCGAGCGCGTGCTGTACTTTGAAGCGTATGTCGTCGTCGATCCCGGCATGACCCCGCTGAAGAAGTTCTCGATCATGAGCGAGGACGAGCACGACGCCAAGCGCGTGGAGTTCGGCGACGAATTCATCGCGCTGATGGGCGCCGAGGGCATCAAGCACCTGCTCGAGGACATGGACCTGGACGTTGAGATCGACAAGATCCGCAACGACCTGACCGGTTCCGAGCTGAAGATCAAGAAGAATTCCAAGCGCCTCAAGGTCATGGAAGCCTTCAAGAAGTCCGGCATCAAGCCGAACTGGATGATCATGGAAGTGCTGCCGGTGCTGCCGCCGGACCTGCGTCCGTTGGTGCCGCTGGACGGCGGCCGCTTCGCCACTTCCGACCTGAACGACCTGTATCGCCGCGTCATCAACCGCAACAACCGCCTGGCGCGTCTGTTGGAGTTGAAGGCCCCTGAGATCATCGTGCGCAACGAAAAGCGCATGCTGCAGGAAGCCGTTGACTCGCTGCTGGACAACGGCCGTCGCGGCAAGGCGATGACCGGTGCGAACAAGCGTGCCCTCAAGTCGCTGGCCGACATGATCAAGGGCAAGAGCGGTCGCTTCCGTCAGAACTTGCTGGGCAAGCGCGTCGACTACTCGGGCCGTTCGGTCATCGTGGTCGGCCCGACGCTCAAGCTGCATCAGTGCGGCCTGCCCAAGCTGATGGCGCTGGAGCTGTTCAAGCCCTTCATCTTCTCGCGCCTCGAGGCAATGGGCATTGCCACGACCATCAAGGCCGCGAAGAAGGAAGTCGAATCCGGCACGCCGGTGGTCTGGGACATCCTTGAAGAAGTCATCAAGGAACACCCGGTGATGCTGAACCGTGCGCCTACGCTGCACCGTTTGGGCATCCAGGCTTTCGAGCCGGTGCTGATCGAAGGCAAGGCGATCCAGCTGCATCCGCTGGTTTGCGCCGCCTTCAACGCCGACTTCGACGGTGACCAGATGGCCGTTCACGTGCCGCTGTCGATCGAAGCGCAGATGGAAGCCCGCACGCTGATGCTGGCCTCCAACAATGTGCTGTTCCCGGCCAACGGCGAACCGTCGATCGTGCCGTCGCAAGACGTGGTGCTGGGTCTGTACTACGCCACCCGTGACCGCATCAACGGCAAGGGCGAGGGCATGATCTTCTCCGACGTGCAAGAGGTGCAGCGCGCCTTGGACCACGGCGTGGTCGAAGTGGCCGCCAAGATCAATGTGCGCCTGACCGAGTACACCAAGAACAAGGAAACGGGCGAGTGGATCCCCGAGACCAAGTTGGTGGAAACCTCGGTTGGCCGTGCCTTGCTGTCCGAAATTCTTCCCAAGGGCCTGCCGTTCAGCAATATGAACAAGGCGCTGAAGAAGAAGGAAATCTCGCGCCTGATCAACACCTCGTTCCGCAAGTGCGGCCTGAAGGAAACGGTGGTCTTTGCCGACAAGCTGCTGCAGTCGGGCTTCCGCCTGGCCACGCGCGCCGGTATCTCGATCGCCGTGGACGACATGCTGGTGCCCAAGGAGAAGCCCGCCCTGATCGAGCGCGCCGAGAAGGAAGTCAAGGAAATCGAGCAGCAGTATGTCTCGGGCCTGGTGACCGCCGGAGAACGCTACAACAAGGTGGTGGACATCTGGGGCAAGACCGGCGACGAAGTCGGCAAGGTCATGATGGCCCAGCTGTCCAAGCAGAAGACGGTTGACCGTCACGGCAAGGAAGTGGATCAGGAGTCCTTCAACTCCATCTACATGATGGCCGACTCGGGCGCTCGCGGTTCTGCCGCGCAGATCCGTCAGCTGGCCGGCATGCGAGGCCTGATGGCCAAGCCTGACGGCTCCATCATCGAGACTCCGATCACGGCGAACTTCCGTGAAGGTCTGAACGTGTTGCAGTACTTCATCTCCACCCACGGTGCTCGTAAGGGCCTGGCGGACACGGCGCTGAAGACCGCGAACTCGGGCTACCTGACGCGTCGTCTGGTCGACGTGACCCAGGACTTGGTCGTGACCGAGCTGGATTGCGGCACCGACAACGGCATCAATATGCGCGCCCTGGTCGAGGGTGGTGAAGTCATCGAGAGCCTGCGCGACCGTATCCTGGGCCGCGTGCCAGCGACGGACATCCTGCATCCCGAGAACCAGCAGCTGCTGTGGAAGGCCGGCGACATCCTGGACGAAGACGCCATGGATATGCTTGAGGCGGCCGGCGTTGACGAAGTCAAGGCCCGCACACCGCTGACATGCGCCACGCGCTTCGGCCTCTGCGCCAAGTGCTATGGCCGCGACCTGGGCCGTGGCGGCCTGGTCAACCAGGGCGAGGCGGTGGGCGTGATTGCCGCGCAGTCCATCGGTGAGCCGGGTACCCAGCTGACCATGCGTACCTTCCACATCGGTGGTGCGGCGTCGCGTGCGGCAGTGGCTTCCAGCGTGGATGCGAAGTCGGACGGCCTGATCGGCTTTAACCCGACGATGCGCTACGTGACCAATGGCAAGGGCGACCTGGTGGTGATTTCCCGTTCCGGCGAAATCATCATCTCCGACCCGCACGGCCGTGAGCGCGAGCGTCACAAGGTGCCTTACGGCGCCATCCTGAGCATCAAGGCGGACCAGGCCATCAAGGCCGGCACCATCCTGGCCAATTGGGATCCGCTGACGCGCCCGATCATCACCGAGTTTGCCGGCAAGGCCCGTTTCGAGAACGTCGAAGAAGGCGTGACCGTGGCTAAGCAGGTGGACGAAGTGACCGGTCTGTCGACCCTGGTCGTGATCGATCCTAAGCGTCGTGGCTCCACCAAGGTGGTGCGTCCGCAGGTCAAGCTGCTGGACGCCGCCGGCCAGGAAGTCAAGATCCCCGGCACCGATCACTCGGTGACGATCGGCTTCCAGGTCGGTTCGCTGATCCAGATCCGCGACGGTCAGGACCTGTTCCCTGGCGAAGTGCTGGCACGTATCCCGGTTGAAGGCCAGAAGACGCGAGACATCACCGGCGGTCTGCCGCGTGTGGCCGAGCTGTTCGAAGCCCGTACGCCCAAGGACAAGGGCGTGCTGGCCGAGCAGACCGGTACGATCTCCTTCGGTAAGGAAACCAAGGGCAAGACGCGTCTGCAGATCACCGATCACGAAGGCAACGTCTACGAAGAGCTGGTGCCCAAGGAAAAGAACATCCTGGTGCACGAAGGCCAGGTGGTCAACAAGGGTGAGTCCGTCGTCGACGGCCCGGCCGATCCGCAGGACATCCTGCGTCTGCTGGGTATCGAGGAACTGGCGCGCTACATCGTCGACGAAGTGCAGGACGTCTATCGTCTGCAGGGCGTGAAGATCAACGACAAGCACATCGAAGTGATTGTTCGTCAGATGCTGCGCCGCGTGCAGATCGCCAACGTCGGTGATTCGACCTACATCTCGGGCGAGCAAGTCGAGCGCTCCGAGCTGCTGGACACGAATGACCGCCTGCGCGCCGAAGGCAAGATGACGGTGACCTATCTGGACCTGCTCTTGGGTATCACCAAGGCCTCGCTGTCGACCGACTCGTTCATCTCCGCGGCTTCCTTCCAGGAAACCACACGCGTGCTGACCGAAGCGGCCATCATGGGCAAGCGCGACGAGCTGCGCGGCCTGAAGGAAAACGTCATCGTCGGCCGCCTGATTCCCGCAGGTACCGGCATGGCCTTCCACGATGCCCGCAAGGCCAAGGAAGCGATGGACGACGCCGAGCGCCGTTCGATCGCCCAGCAAGAAGCCGAGGAATTGGCTTCCGCCCAGCTGGCCAGCATGGACGCTGCCGGCGACGGCGAATCCTGAATCACTGCGTCACCGCATTGACCGAAAGGCTGCCTCCGGGCAGCCTTTTTTCATGGTGCGGCGCTTTCTCGTTGAGCCTGCTGCTTTGCCCAGGCCACAGGCGTGACGATCTGGATGCCGTGGGCTCGCGCCCGTTTGGCCAGGGCCAGCACCGCGCGGTCGCGGCTGAACAGCCAGCGTGCCTTCACGGCAACAGCCAGATCCAGGAACATCTGATCGTCCGCGTCTCGGCAGCGCAGCAGGTGCAGCGCGCTTGGGGCTTCGTCGGACAGGCGATGGGCGTGACGCTCGAAACTGTCCGCAATGAGGGCCAGATCCGGCTGCCAGGCGGCGGCGACGCCGCGCCCCAGCACGTGCAGCAGCTCGGCGTACATTCTTGGCGTGGCGCACCAGTTCAGCCGCGACTGCATCACCGCCTCGCTCAAAGCCAGGCAGGACGGATCCCGGAACACCAGCCAGTCCATCACGATCTGGGTGTCGATGACCACGGGCGTGTCAGCGGATTGAATGGGCGCGGCTTGCATTGAATAGGGATTGGGCGCCTGATGTGTCGCTCTGGTGGGGGCGCATTGTCGCGCATCAGGGGCTTAGAACGGGCCAGGCTTGCGGGCAAGGCCCTGCCCACATATAATGGAAAGCTTTTCGGCAGTTTCTGCTGCGCTTTTGCGTCGCCAACTGATTGAACAATGGACGCTCCAGGCCCGGCTTGGAGCGCTTTGCTGTTTGTCACGCAGGCCCCAAGAGCGCTGATTTCGCAGCGGCTGTGTCGAAAAGAATGTGTGACTTCAAACGGGAACAAGTTACTTATGCCAACCATCAATCAGCTCGTGCGCTTCGGTCGTCAGACCGAAACCACGAAGTCCAAATCGCCGGCGATGCAGGGCAGCCCCCAGCGTCGTGGCGTGTGCACCCGCGTGTACACCACCACTCCGAAGAAGCCGAACTCTGCGCTGCGTAAAGTTGCCAAGGTTCGTCTGACCAACGGTTTCGAAATCATCTCCTACATCGGCGGTGAAGGCCACAATCTGCAAGAGCACAGTGTCGTGCTGGTGCGCGGCGGCCGTGTCAAGGACTTGCCGGGTGTGCGTTACCACATCGTGCGCGGTTCGCTCGACTTGCAAGGCGTGAAAGACCGCAAGCAGTCGCGTTCCAAGTACGGCGCGAAGCGCCCGAAGAAGGCCTAACAGCCAAATCGTCTTGGTCTGGAATTCGTCCGGGCCTGGTTTTTTAGCGGTTCGTGCTCCATTGAGGATGCTCGACCGAGTAAGTGAATGGCCCGCTTGCAGTAGGTGGTCGTTCGCGGTCCGGGATTCATCCCGTGCCAACTGAAGCAAAAGGAAGTGTGATATGCCACGTCGTCGCGAAGTACCCAAGCGCGAGATCCTGCCCGATCCGAAATTCGGCAGCGTCGATCTCTCGAAGTTCATGAACGTTGTGATGGAGTCGGGCAAGAAGGCTGTTGCCGAACGCATCATCTACGGCGCGCTGGAACAAGTCGAAAAGAAGGCCGGCAAGGACCCGCTGGAGGTCTTCATGGTTGCCTTGAACAACGTCAAGCCCATGGTCGAAGTGAAGTCACGCCGCGTCGGCGGTGCGAACTACCAAGTTCCCGTGGAAGTTCGTCCCGTCCGCCGCGTGGCCCTGGCCATGCGCTGGTTGAAGGAATCAGCCCGCAAGCGCGGCGAGAAGTCGATGGCTCAGCGCCTCGCTGGTGAACTGCTGGAGGCCTCGGAGGGCCGTGGCGGCGCCATGAAGAAGCGTGATGAAGTCCACCGCATGGCAGAAGCCAACAAGGCCTTCTCGCACTTCCGCTTCTAAACTACACCGTTCTGGCCGCCTCGGGTTAACACTAACCCGATGGCGGCTCACTGCATTTGGAGTCACACCATGGCCCGCAAGACCCCCATCGAGCGCTACCGCAATATCGGTATCTCCGCGCACATCGATGCTGGCAAGACCACAACGACCGAGCGCATCCTGTTTTACACGGGTGTGAACCACAAGATTGGTGAGGTGCATGATGGCGCCGCCACCATGGACTGGATGGAGCAGGAGCAGGAGCGTGGCATCACGATCACCTCGGCTGCGACGACCTGCTTCTGGAAGGGCATGGACCTGGCCCGCCCCGAGCACCGCATCAACATCATCGACACCCCCGGGCACGTTGACTTCACGATTGAAGTCGAGCGCTCGATGCGCGTGCTGGACGGTGCTTGCATGGTCTATTGCGCCGTGGGCGGCGTGCAGCCGCAGTCGGAGACTGTCTGGCGCCAGGCCAACAAGTACAAGGTGCCGCGTCTGGCCTTTGTGAATAAGATGGACCGCACCGGTGCCAACTTCTACAAGGTCGTTGACCAGATGAAGCTGCGCCTGAAGGCGAACCCTGTGCCCATCGTCTTGCCGATCGGCGCCGAAGAAAACTTCAAGGGCGTGATCGACCTGATCAAGATGAAGGCCATCTTCTGGGACGAGGCGTCGCAGGGCATGAAGTTCGACTACCGCGAGATCCCGGCCGAACTGCTGGCCGAAGCTCAAAAGTGGCGCGACAACATGGTCGAGGCGGCTGCCGAGTCCAGCGAAGACATGATGAACAAGTACCTTGAGTCGGGCGAACTGACCGAAGAGGACATCATCCTGGGCATCCGCACTCGCACCATCGCCGCTGAAATCCAGCCGATGTTCTGCGGCACCGCGTTCAAGAACAAGGGCGTGCAGCGCATGCTGGACGGCGTGATCGACTTCATGCCCTCGCCGATCGACGTGCCGCCGGTTCCCGGTACGGACGAAGACGACCAGCCGACGACGCGCGATGCGTCCGACGCCGCCAAGTTCTCGGCCCTGGCCTTCAAGCTGATGACCGACCCCTACGTCGGTCAGCTGACCTTTGTGCGCGTCTATTCCGGCGTGCTGAAGTCGGGTGACTCGGTGTTCAACCCGATCCGCGGCAAGAAGGAGCGTATCGGCCGTATTCTGCAGATGCACGCCAACCAGCGCGAAGAAATCTCGGAAATTCTGGCCGGTGACATCGCTGCCTGCGTCGGTCTGAAGGACGTGACGACCGGCGAAACGCTGTGCGATCCGGAATCGATCATCACCTTGGAAAAGATGGTGTTCCCGGAGCCGGTGATCTCGCAGGCCGTCGAGCCCAAGACCAAGGCCGACCAGGAAAAGATGGGTATCGCCCTGGGCCGCCTGGCCAAGGAAGATCCGTCCTTCCGCCTGCGTACCGACGAAGAATCGGGCCAGACCATCATTTCCGGCATGGGTGAGTTGCACCTGGAAATCATTGTCGACCGCATGAAGCGCGAGTTCGGCGTGGAAGCCAACGTTGGCAAACCGCAAGTGGCCTACCGCGAAACCATCCGCAAGACCGCGACCGATGTCGAAGGCAAGTTCGTGCGTCAGTCGGGCGGCAAGGGCCAGTACGGTCACGTCGTGCTGACGGTCGAGCCGCAGGAGCCGGGCAAGGGCTTCGAGTTCGTCGACGCCATCAAGGGCGGTGTGGTTCCCCGTGAATTCATCCCCGCGGTTGAAAAGGGCATCCTGGACTCGCTGCCGAACGGCGTGCTGGCCGGCTTCCCGGTGGTGGACGTCAAGGTCACGCTGACCTTCGGTTCGTACCACGAAGTGGACTCGAACGAAAACGCCTTCAAGATGGCCGCATCGATGGGCTTCAAGGACGGCTGCCGCAAGGCTTCGCCGGTGATCCTGGAGCCGATGATGGCCGTGGAAGTCGAGACCCCCGAAGACTACGCCGGCAACGTGATGGGCGATCTGTCCAGCCGTCGCGGCATGGTGCAGGGCATGGACGACATGGTCGGCGGTGGCAAGGTCATCAAGGCCGAAGTTCCGCTGTCGGAAATGTTCGGCTACTCGACCACGCTGCGCTCGATGTCGCAAGGCCGCGCCACGTACACGATGGAGTTCAAGCACTATTCGGAAGCCCCGAAGAACGTGGCTGAAGCCATCATTACCGCTCGCGGCAAATAATGTCTTTGGGTCAGATCTGCGCAGCAGCTCTGACCCCACTGACCAGAGATTTGCTCGCAGACCTCGATCAGTATTTGTTGTACTGAATTCAAGAATCGTCTTCGCAGAGGCTTTCCCGGTTGCCAGTCGCCGGGGCTCAAAAGCACTGCGGAAACGCTAAACCCACAGACTGGCGCATGCTCTTTTTGGAGATTAGAAAATGGCAAAAGGTAAATTCGAACGCACCAAGCCCCACGTGAACGTGGGCACGATTGGTCACGTTGACCATGGCAAGACGACGCTGACGGCGGCGATCACGACGGTGCTGTCGACGAAGTTCGGCGGCGAAGCCAAGGCGTACGACCAGATCGACGCGGCTCCGGAAGAAAAGGCGCGTGGTATCACGATCAACACCGCCCACGTCGAGTACGAAACGGCCAATCGCCACTACGCTCACGTTGACTGCCCCGGCCACGCTGACTATGTGAAGAACATGATCACCGGCGCCGCACAGATGGACGGCGCGATCCTGGTGTGCTCGGCCGCTGACGGCCCCATGCCCCAGACCCGCGAGCACATCCTGCTGGCCCGCCAGGTGGGCGTGCCTTACATTATCGTGTTCCTGAACAAGTGCGACATGGTCGACGACGCCGAGCTGCTCGAGCTGGTCGAAATGGAAGTGCGCGAGCTCCTGGACAAGTACGACTTCCCCGGCGACGCCACCCCCATCATCCACGGCAGCGCCAAGCTGGCCATGGAAGGCGACAAGGGTCCCCTGGGCGAGCAAGCCATCTTCAAGCTGGCCGACGCACTGGACAGCTACATCCCCACGCCTGAGCGTGCAGTGGACGGCGCCTTCCTGATGCCCGTGGAAGACGTGTTCTCGATCTCGGGTCGCGGCACCGTGGTGACCGGCCGTATCGAGCGCGGCATCATCAAGGTCGGCGAAGAAATCGAAATCGTCGGTATCGCTGACACCCAGAAGACCACCTGCACCGGCGTGGAAATGTTCCGCAAGCTGCTGGACCAAGGTCAAGCGGGCGACAACGTGGGCATCCTGCTGCGCGGCACCAAGCGCGAAGACGTGCAGCGCGGCCAAGTGCTGTGCAAGCCCGGTTCGGTCAAGCCGCACACCCACTTCACGGCAGAAATCTATGTTCTGTCCAAGGAAGAGGGCGGCCGCCACACACCGTTCTTCAACAACTACCGTCCCCAGTTCTACTTCCGCACGACGGACGTGACCGGTGCCGTGGAGCTGCCGAAGGACAAGGAAATGGTCATGCCTGGCGACAACGTCAGCATCACCGTGAAGCTGATCGCACCGATCGCCATGGAAGAAGGCCTGCGTTTCGCCATCCGTGAAGGCGGTCGTACCGTCGGCGCCGGCGTCGTGGCCACCATCCTGGCCTGATTTTGCGTGACTCGCCCCAAGCCGCAAGGCCTGGGGCGTCCACAAAACTATGCGGCCGTTGCTGGTAAGTTGCCCACAACGGCTGATCGCTCTTTGAAGGAATCGTCATGCAAAAGCAAAAGATCCGCATCCGCCTGAAGGCATTTGATTACAAGCTGATCGACCAATCGGCTCTGGAAATCGTTGAGACAGCCAAGCGCACCGGCGCCATCGTCAAGGGCCCCGTGCCCCTGCCGACGCGCATGCAGCGTTTTGACATCCTGCGCTCGCCGCACGTCAACAAGTCTTCGCGCGACCAGTTCGAAATCCGCACCCATCAGCGCCTGATGGACATCGTCGATCCCACCGACAAGACGGTTGACGCTTTGATGAAGCTCGACCTGCCTGCCGGCGTGGACGTCGAAATCAAGCTGCAGTAATGCACTTGTCTGGCCGGTGCCCTCGGGTATCGGCCAGCAGCAATCGATAACGCTTGCCCTGCCGCTTGCGGGTTCATCCTCAGGCGGTATATACTCGCAAGCTTTCCCGCGATAGCTTCGGCTTTCGCGGGTTGAGCGCTTCAGTGATTCAATTGCTGAAGCACCTAGTCAGCCCGGCCAATCGATGTCGGGCATATGAAACAAAGGCTCCTAACGGGGCTGGAGAAAAACCATGAGTCTTAGCAATCGTCTCGGATTGCTGGGCCGCAAGGTGGGCATGATGCGCATCTTCACGGACGACGGCGACGCCGTTCCTGTGACAGTGCTCGACGTGTCCAACAACCGCGTGACCCAGGTCAAGACCGCAGAGATAGACGGCTACAGCGCCATTCAAGTGGCGTTCGGTTCGCGCAAAGCATCGCGCGTGACCAAGCCTGAAGCTGGCCACCTTGCGAAAGCAGGCGTTGAAGCCGGCGAAATTCTCAAAGAATTCCGCGTGACCGCTGAAGTCGCTGCCGAATACAAGGCGGGCGCAACCCTGCCCGTCTCGATGTTCGCCGTGGGCCAGATGGTCGACGTGCAGGGGACCTCGATCGGTAAGGGCTTCACCGGCACCATCAAGCGCCACAACTTCAAGTCGCAGCGTGCGTCCCACGGTAACAGCCGTTCGCACAATGTGCCTGGTTCCATCTCGATGGCCCAGGATCCGGGCCGCGTGTTCCCGGGCAAGAAGATGTCGGGCCATCGCGGTGATGAGACCGTGACCACGCAAAACCTGGACATCGTGCGCATTGACGAAGCTCGTCAACTGCTGCTGGTCCGCGGCGCGGTGCCGGGTGCAAAGAACGGCCATCTGGTCGTGCACCCCGCAGTCAAGGCCAAGCTCAAGAAAGGGGCCAACTGATGCAGCTCGAGCTCCTGAATGAGCAAGGTCAGGCCACCGCCAAGGTGGACGCTCCTGATACCGTGTTTGCTCGCGACTACAACGAAGCCCTGGTTCACCAGGTGGTCGTGGCCTTCCAGGCCAACGCCCGCCAAGGTACCCGTGCTCAGCTGGACCGCGCCCAAGTCAAGCACTCCACGAAGAAGCCCTGGCGCCAAAAGGGCACCGGTCGCGCTCGTGCGGGTATGACGTCCTCGCCCCTGTGGCGCGGAGGCGGTCGTATTTTCCCGAACAGCCCGGACGAAAACTTCACGCAGAAGGTCAACAAGAAGATGTATCGCGCCGGTATGGCCGCGATCCTCTCGCAGTTGGCTCGCGAAGGCCGTCTGGCTGTGGTGGACTCGATCTCGATCGAAGCCCCCAAGACCAAGCTGCTGGCTTCCAAGCTGAAGGCCATGGGTCTGGACTCGGTGCTGCTGATTGCTGATCAAGTGGACGACAACCTGCTGCTGGCCTCGCGCAATCTGGCCAACGTGCTGGTGATCGAGCCTCGCTACGCCGACCCCCTGTCGCTGGTCTTCTACAAGAAGGTGCTGGTGACCAAGGGTGCGATGGAGCAACTCAAGGAGATGCTGGCATGAGCGCAACCAAACTGAAGCAAGACCGTTTGGCCCAGGTTCTGCTGGCACCGATCGTGTCTGAAAAGGCCACCATGGCCGCCGAAAAGCACAACCAGGTCCTGTTCAAGGTCCTGCGCGATGCGACCAAGCCTGAAATCAAGGCCGCCGTTGAACTGATGTTCAAGGTCGAGGTTGAAGCGGTGAATGTGGTGAACGTCAAGGGCAAGGTCAAGCGTTTCGGTCGCTCGATCGGCCGCCGTGACCATGTCAAGAAGGCGTATGTTTCGCTGAAGGCGGGCCAAGAGCTCAACTTCTCCGGGGAGGCTGCGTAATGGCTGTCGTAAAAGTCAAACCCACTTCCCCCGGCCGCCGTGCCGTTGTGAAGGTGGTGCACAAGCATCTGCACAAGGGCGCGCCTGAGGCGTCGCTGCTGGAACCGCAGATGCAAAATGCTGGCCGTAATAACAACGGTCACATCACCATCCGCCATCGCGGCGGTGGCCACAAGCATCATTACCGCGTTGTCGACTTCGTGCGCAACAAGGACGGCATTCCTGCCAAGGTCGAGCGTATTGAATACGACCCGAACCGTACGGCCCACATCGCTCTGGTGTGCTATGCCGACGGCGAGCGTCGCTACATCATCGCTCCGCGTGGTCTGGAAGTCGGTGCAAAGATCTTGAGCGGCTCGGAAGCGCCGATCAAGGCCGGCAACACCCTGCCGATCCGCAATATCCCCGTGGGCTCGACGATGCATTGCGTCGAGATGCTGCCTGGCAAGGGTGCGCAGATTGCGCGCTCGGCCGGTACCTCGGTGGTGCTGCTGGCGCGTGAAGGCACTTACGCTCAGGTCCGCCTGCGCTCGGGTGAAGTTCGCAAGATCCATATCGAGTGCCGCGCCACGATTGGCGAGGTTTCCAACGAAGAGCACAGCCTGCGCCAGTACGGCAAGGCCGGTGCGATTCGCTGGAAGGGCATCCGCCCGACGGTTCGTGGCGTTGCCATGAACCCGGTGGATCACCCGCACGGTGGTGGTGAAGGTCGTACCGGTGAAGGTCAAGCACCTGTGTCGCCGTGGAACACCCTCACCAAGGGCTACCGCACTCGTAACAACAAGCGCACGCAGACATACATCGTGTCGCGTCGCAAGAAGTAAGGGGTAGCGCACCATGACTCGTTCATTGAAGAAGGGCCCGTTCGTTGACCATCACCTGTTGGCCAAGGTCGACAAGGCGGTTGCCAACAAGGACAAAAAGCCCATCAAGACTTGGTCGCGTCGCTCGACGATCCTGCCGGAATTCATCGGCCTGACGATCGCTGTGCACAACGGCAAGCAACACGTTCCGGTGTATGTGTCTGACCAGATGGTCGGCCACAAGCTGGGTGAATTCGCGCTGACCCGCACCTTCAAAGGCCATCCGGCCGACAAGAAGGCCGGGAAGAAGTAAGGATGCCAACGATGGAAACCAAAGCAATCGTTCGCGGTGTTCGCCTCTCGTGTGACAAGGGTCGCCTGGTGGCTGACCTGATCCGCGGCAAGAAGGTGGATCAGGCGCTCAACATCCTGACCTTCACCCAGAAAAAAGCAGCCCTGATCATCAAGAAGGCTCTGGAGTCGGCAATTGCCAACGCCGAGCACAATGACGGCGCTGATATTGACGAACTCAAGATCACGTCGATCTATGTGGAACAAGGTGCCACGCTGAAGCGTTTCTCCGCCCGTGCAAAGGGTCGGGGCAATCGCATCAGCAAGCCCACGTGCCACATCTTCGTGTCGGTCGGCAACTGAAGGCTGAAGGAAGACTATGGGACAAAAAATCCACCCGACCGGCTTCCGGCTGCCAGTCACCCGTAATTGGGCCTCGCGCTGGTACGCGTCGAACCAAAACTTCGCCACGATGCTGGCCGAAGACCTGAAGGTGCGTGAGTTCTTGAAGGCACGTCTGAAGAATGCCGCGGTTTCGCGCATTCTGATCGAGCGCCCCGCCAAGAACGCCCGCATCACGATCTACTCCGCCCGTCCGGGCGTGGTGATCGGCAAGAAGGGCGAAGACATTGAAAACCTGAAGGCCGAGCTGACCAAGCGTCTGGGCGTGCCGGTGGCAGTCAACATCGAGGAAGTGCGCAAGCCCGAAATCGATGCTCAGCTGATCGCCGACTCGATCACCCAGCAGCTGGAAAAGCGCATCATGTTCCGCCGCGCGATGAAGCGTGCGATGCAGAACGCGATGCGTCTGGGCGCTCAAGGCATCAAGATCATGTCCTCGGGCCGCTTGAACGGCATTGAAATCGCTCGTTGCGAGTGGTACCGCGAAGGCCGCGTGCCGCTTCACACCCTGCGTGCTGACATCGACTATGGCTTCTCCGAAGCCAAGACGACCTACGGCATCATCGGCGTGAAGTGCTGGGTCTATCGTGGTGACCGCCTGGCCAACGGCGATGCGCCGGTGATCAAGAGCGAAGCCGGTGACGATGATCGCCGCCCGCGCCGCAACACCCGTCCGGGCGCACCTGGTGCACCGAGCGGCCGTGGTCGCCCTGGTGGTGATCGTGGTCCCCGTGCCGACGGTCCCGCCGCTGCCGCCCCCGCTGGCGATGCAACCAAGCCCGCAGCCAAGCGTGTCGTGCGTAAGCCCGCCGCTCCCGCTGCTGGCGAGGTCAAAGGAGAATAAGCATGCTGCAACCCGCTCGTCGCAAATTCCGCAAGGAGCAGAAGGGTCGTAACACTGGCGTCGCCACTCGTGGCGCCAACGTGTCCTTCGGTGACTTCGGTCTGAAGGCGACCGAACGTGGCCGTCTGACGGCCCGCCAGATCGAGGCTGCACGTCGTGCAATCTCCCGTCACGTGAAGCGTGGCGGCCGCATCTGGATCCGCATCTTCCCCGACAAGCCCATCTCTCATAAGCCTGCCGAAGTCCGTATGGGCAACGGTAAGGGCAACCCTGAGTACTACGTCGCTGAAATTCAGCCCGGCAAGGTGCTCTATGAGATCAATGGCGTGGCGGAAGAACTCGCCCGCGAAGCGTTCCTGCTGGCTTCGGCCAAGCTGCCGCTGCGCACCGTGTTCGTCACGCGCCAAATCGGCACTTGACGCGCCACATCGGAGAATCCTATGAATGCATCTGAACTGCGCAGCAAGGACGTGGCCGCCCTCGAAAAGGAAGTGTCCGACCTGCTGAAGGCCCATTTCGGCCTGCGCATGCAAAAGGCTACCCAGCAACTGACGAATCACACAGTGCTGGGCAATACCCGTCGCGACATCGCCCGTGCCAAGACCATCTTGGCCGAGAAGAAGAAGGGAGCGGCGAAATGACGCAAGCTCAAGTCCAAGAAAAGAACACCCGCACCCTGGTGGGGCGTGTGGTCAGCGACAAGCGCGCCAAGACCGTGACCGTGCTGGTGGAACGCCGCACGAAGCACGAGCTGTACGGCAAGATCGTCGCCCGTTCGCGCAAGTATCATGCGCATGACGAGACCAACGCTTACGGTCTCGGCGACGTGGTGGAAATCTCGGAAAGCCGTCCGCTGTCCAAGACCAAGAACTGGGTCGTGACCCGTCTGGTCGAGAAGGCGCAAGTCGTCTAAAGCCCTTGGTGCTTGAGGTGTTCGCACCTCTTCGCGCCGGAACGGCCGGAACGCTGGAATACTGGCGTCCGGCCGTTTTGCATTTTTCACGCCCCGCAGGCCGATCCGCTCGGGGATGTTGTTTCAACTCAAGGAGACCGTTGTGCTCAAAGTTGGTGACAAGCTGCCCGCAGGCAGCCTGCAGGAATTCGTCGAAGTCGAAGGCAATGGCTGCTCGCTGGGCCCCAACAGCTTCGACATTGAAACAACCACCGCCGGCAAGAAGATCGCCATCTTCGCGCTGCCGGGTGCCTACACGCCGACCTGCTCGGCCCAGCATGTGCCGGGCTACAAGCAGCAGGCCGAGGCCTTGAAGGCTGCCGGTGTGGACGAGATCTGGTGCGTGTCCGTCAACGACGCCTTCGTGATGGGCGCTTGGGGGCGCGATCAAGGCACGTCCGGCGCTGTGCGCATGATGGCCGACGGCAGCGCCGACTTCACCAAGGCCACCGGCCTGACCTTGGACCTGGGTGCGCGTGGCATGGGTCTGCGCTCGCAGCGCTACTCGATGCTGGTGGTCGATGGCGTTGTCAAGACGCTCAACGTCGAGGCTCCAGGCAAGTTCGAAGTCAGCGATGCCAACACCATGCTGGCCCAGGCCAAGCAGTTGCTCGCCTGAGTTGTTGATGTACGGAGGGCCCCTGAGCGGGCTCTCTAGATTGATGCAAGAAGCTTGTTGACACCAAGTCACAAACTGCTGCATAATCCAAAGCTTCGCCGGATCTGCCGGCTGCGTCGAACGGCGCAGCCGCACTGGCAGCACCCCAGCGGTGTTGCCGCGATTCGGTTCCGCCCAAAACCGCCGGGCTCGTGGGATCCTCATCAACGATGAGCGATGTCGCAAGACTGGTCCTCGGGCCCAAGACTGACCGCTGCAGCCGGCATGAGCCAGGCGAATGCGGGAGAAGTTGGGGACAGACATGATTCAAATGCAATCGCGACTCGAAGTCGCGGACAACACTGGCGCCAAGTCCGTCATGTGCATCAAGGTGCTTGGCGGTTCCAAGCGTCGGTATGCCGGGATTGGTGACATCATCAAGGTCAGCATCAAAGAAGCTGCACCGCGTGGCCGCGTCAAAAAAGGCGAAGTCTACAGCGCTGTGGTGGTGCGTACCGCCAAGGGCGTGCGTCGTCAAGACGGCTCGCTGATCAAGTTTGATGGCAATGCAGCCGTGTTGCTGAATGCCAAGCTTGAGCCTATCGGCACCCGTATCTTCGGCCCGGTGACGCGTGAACTGCGTACCGAGCGTTTCATGAAGATCGTGTCGCTGGCGCCCGAAGTGCTCTGAGCGCAGCCACAGTCAAAGGTATTGCCATGAACAAGATTCGTACAGGCGACCAGGTCATTGTTTTGACCGGTCGTGACAAAGGCAAGCGCGGCACTGTGTCGCAGCGAGTCGATGACGCTCACCTCGTGGTGGATGGCGTCAATATGGTCAAGAAGCACGTCAAGCCCAACCCCATGAAGGGTACCACCGGTGGTGTGGTGGACAAGACGATGCCCATTCATCAATCCAACGTGGCGATTTTTAACGCTGCATCCGGCAAGGCCGATCGCGTGGGCATCAAGTTGCTCGCCGATGGCAAGAAGGTGCGCGTTTACAAGTCGACCGGCGAAGAGATCAAGGCTTAAGAGGTTCGACATGGCTCGTTTGCAAGCGTTTTATCGCGAAAAGGTGCTGCCGGACCTCGTGCAGAAGTTCGGTTACACGTCCGTCATGGAAGTGCCGCGCATCACCAAGATCACCCTGAATATGGGTGTCAGTGAAGCCGTCGCCGACAAGAAGGTGATGGACCACGCCGTGGGTGACTTGACCAAGATTGCCGGCCAAAAGCCCGTGGTCACCAAGTCGAAGAAGGCAATCGCCGGCTTCAAGATCCGCGACAGCGTCCCGATCGGCTGCATGGTCACCCTGCGTGGTGTTCGCATGTACGAATTCCTGGACCGTTTCGTCACCATCGCGCTGCCGCGTGTCCGTGACTTCCGCGGCATCTCGGGTCGTTCGTTCGATGGCCGTGGCAACTACAACATCGGCGTGAAAGAGCAGATCATTTTCCCGGAAGTGGAATATGACAAGGTTGATGCTCTGCGTGGTCTGAACATCAGCATCACGACGTCGGCCAAGAACGACGACGAATGCAAGGCGCTGCTGGCTGCCTTCAAATTCCCGTTCAAGAACTGAGGTGATACGTGGCTAAGACTTCCCTCATCCAACGCGAACTGAAGCGCGCCAACCTGGTTGCCAAGTACGCAACCAAGTACGCTGCCCTGAAGGCAATCATCGACGACTCGAAGAAGTCGGACGAAGAGCGTTACGCAGCGCGTCTGGAACTGCAAAAGTTCCCCCGCAACGCATACCCCACCCGTCAGCGCAATCGTTGCGCGTTGACTGGCCGTCCTCGCGGTACGTTCCGCAAGTTCGGTCTGGGCCGCAACAAGATCCGCGAGCTGGCCTTCAAAGGCGACATCCCTGGTGTCGTCAAGGCCAGCTGGTAATCGGCTCGATTAGGAGAAATCGCAAATGAGCATGAGTGATCCTATCGCCGATATGCTGACCCGTATTCGGAACGCCCAAAGCGTGACGAAGGCCAGCGTGACGATGCCGTCCTCGAAGGTGAAGGTGGCGATCGCCCAAGTCCTGAAGGACGAAGGTTATATCGACAACTTCGCAGTCCGTGGCGAGTCCGCCAAGCCGGAACTCGAGATCGCGCTGAAGTATTACGCCGGCCGTCCGGTGATCGAGCGTATCGAGCGCGTCAGCCGCCCCGGCCTGCGCATCTACAAGGGCCGTCACGATATTCCTCAGGTCATGAATGGCCTGGGTGTGGCGATTGTCACCACCCCGCAAGGCGTGATGACTGACCGCAAGGCACGTCAGACCGGTATCGGTGGCGAAGTGCTTTGCTACGTCGCCTGACGCAAGGAGATACAACAATGTCCCGCGTTGGAAAAATGCCGGTCGCCGTCCCGCAAGGTGTGGACGTCGCGATTACCGCAACACAAATCAGCATCAAGGGTGCGATGGGTACGCTGGTGCGTGCCGCCAATCCCCTGGTTGCCGTCAAGAACGAAGCCGGTCAGCTGACATTCGCTCCTGCGAATGCTTCGACCGAAGCCGATGCCATGAGTGGCACGATGCGCGCGCTGGTGGCCAATATGGTCAACGGCGTGAGCAAGGGCTTCGAGAAGAAGCTGACCCTGGTTGGCGTGGGCTACCGTGCCCAGGCTCAAGGTCAGAAGCTGAACTTGCAGATCGGGTATTCGCACCCGGTCGTCAAGGACATGCCCGTTGGCATCAAGGTCGAGACTCCGTCGCAGACGGAAATCTTGATCAAGGGTGCGGACCGCCAAGTGGTGGGTCAGATCGCCGCCGAAGTGCGCGCCTTCCGGCCGCCGGAGCCCTATAAGGGCAAGGGCATCCGTTACGCCAACGAGAAGGTCTCGATCAAAGAGACCAAGAAGAAGTAAGGAGCAGCGATATGTTGAACAAAAAAGATCAGCGCATCCGCCGCTCGCGTCAAACCCGCGTGCGTATCGCTTTGCAACGTGTGGCGCGCCTGACGGTGTTCCGCTCCAACCTGCACATCTACGCCAGCGTCATTTCCGACGATGGCACCAAGGTGCTGGCGACGGCCTCCACTGCCGAGAAGGAAGTGCGCGACGCACTGGCCGGACATGGCAAGGGTGGCAACGTGGCAGCAGCCGCGATCATCGGCAAGCGTATCGCTGAAAAGGCCAAGGCCGCCGGTGTCGAGAAGGTTGCCTTCGACCGTGCAGGCTTTGCCTATCACGGGCGTGTCAAGGCCCTGGCTGAAGCCGCTCGCGAAGCTGGCCTGCAGTTCTAAGCGCCGAACAAGCGCAGTAGCGACTAAGGATTTCGAAAATGGCAAAGTTTCAACCCCGCGCGGCCGCTGAAGGCAATGACGACGGTCTGAAAGAGAAGATGATCGCCGTCAACCGCGTCACCAAAGTGGTGAAGGGCGGTCGTACGCTGAGCTTCGCAGCACTGACCGTGGTCGGTGATGGCGATGGCCGGGTCGGCATGGGCAAGGGCAAGGCCAAGGAAGTGCCGGTTGCGGTGCAGAAGGCCATGGAGTCGGCTCGCCGCAACATGGTCAAGGTCAGCCTGAAGAACGGCACCATTCACCACATGGTGAAGGGTGAGCATGGCGCAGCCAACGTGATGATGATGCCGGCCCCCGCCGGTACCGGCATCATCGCTGGCGGCCCGATGCGCGCCGTGTTCGACGTGCTGGGCGTGACCGACATCGTGGCCAAGAGCCATGGTTCGAGCAATGCCTACAACATGGTGCGTGCCACGCTGGACGCCCTGAAGCACTCGATGACGCCGGCCGACATCGCCGCCAAGCGCGGCAAGTCTGTTGAAGACATCTTCAACTGATCGCGGTAGGAAAGAGACCATCATGTCTGAGAAGAAAACCGTCAAGATCAAGCTGGTTCGCAGCCCCATCGGTACCCGCGAGTCGCATCGTGCGACCGTGGTCGGCCTGGGCCTGCGCAAGCTGAACAGCGAAAGCGTGTTGGAAGACACGCCGGCTGTGCGCGGCATGATCAACAAGATCGCCTACCTCGTGAAGGTGCTGTAAGCACTTCACGAACAGAGGACAAGCACATGCAACTGAATAACATCAAGCCCGCCTCGGGCTCCAAGCATGCCAAGCGCCGTGTTGGCCGTGGCATTGGCTCGGGCATCGGCAAGACGGCCGGTCGCGGTCACAAGGGTCAGAAGTCGCGTTCGGGCGGCTACCACAAGGTCGGTTTCGAAGGCGGTCAAATGCCTTTGCAACGCCGCCTGCCCAAGCGCGGTTTCAAGTCGATGACGCTGAAGTACAACGCCGAAGTGACGCTGGCTGACCTGGAAGTGCTGGGCGCTGACGAAGTCGACATGCTGACCCTGAAGCACGCTGGCCTGATCGGCCAGATGACCAAGGTTGTCAAGGTCATCAACACCGGTGCCATCACCCGCAAGGTGAAGCTCAGCGGTGTCGGCGCAACGGCAGCGGCTAAGGCCGCGATCGAAGCTGCTGGCGGCTCGTTCGCCTAAGCATCGACTTCGGTCTGATCAAGCTCTAACGGAACCTGTTCATAGTGGCAACCAACGCAAACCAGCTGGCCAAGAGTGGCAAGTTCGGCGACCTTCGTCGCCGGCTTGTCTTCCTGTTGCTGGCTTTGGTGGTGTACCGCATCGGGGCGCATATCCCGGTGCCCGGCATCGACCCGAACCAGCTGCAGCAGCTGTTCAAGGGGCAGCAGGGCGGCATCCTGAGCTTGGTCAATATGTTCTCGGGCGGCGCTCTGTCGCGCTTCGCCATCTTCGCGCTGGGCATCACGCCCTATATCTCGGCCTCCATCATCATGCAGTTGATGAGCTATGTGGTGCCGAGTCTGGAAGCGCTGAAGAAGGAAGGCGAGTCGGGGCGCCGCAAGATCACCCAATACACGCGCTACGGCACGCTGGGTTTGGCATTGTTCCAGGCCTTGAGCATCGCGCTGGCGCTGGAGAGCTCGGCCGGTCTAGTGACCAATCCGGGCCTCAGCTTTCGCATGACGGCGGTGACCAGCCTGGTGGCCGGCACGATGTTTCTGATGTGGCTGGGTGAGCAGATCACCGAACGCGGCCTTGGCAATGGCATCTCGATCCTGATCTTCGGTGGTATCGCCGCAGGTCTGCCGAGTGCGATTGGTGGCTTGCTGGAGCTGGTGCGTACCGGTGCGATGAATATCGTTTCGGCCATCATCGTTGTGGTGATCGTGATTGCGGTGACCTATGTGGTGGTGTTTGTCGAGCGGGGGCAGCGCAAGATCCTGGTGAATTATGCGAAGCGTCAGGTCGGCAACAAGGTGTATGGCGGTCAATCGTCACACCTGCCGCTGAAGCTGAACATGTCGGGCGTGATCCCGCCGATCTTTGCCTCGTCGATCATCCTGCTGCCCACGACGATCGTGAGTTGGTTCGCCACCGGTGACAGCTTCCGCTGGTTGAAGGACATCGCCTCGGCGATGAGCCCAGGCCAGCCGATTTATGTGATGCTGTACGCCTCGGCGATCATCTTCTTCTGCTTCTTTTACACGGCAATGGTGTTCAACAGCCGCGAGACTGCTGACAACCTGAAGAAGAGCGGCGCTTTCATCCCAGGCATCCGCCCGGGAGACCAGACCGCCAAGCATATTGACAAGATTCTTTCGCGTTTGACCCTGGCCGGCGCCATCTACATCACTGGGGTGTGTTTGCTGCCGGAGTTCCTGACCTTGAAGTACAACGTTCCCTTCTACTTTGGTGGCACCTCGTTGCTGATCATCGTGGTTGTGACCATGGACTTCTGGGCCCAGGTGCAGTCTTACGTGATGAGCCAGCAGTATGAATCGCTGCTGAAGAAGGCAAATTTCAAGGCCAGCTAAGCTGACCTATTTTTAAAACGAAGTAGAACGCAACAGAAACGAAGGCATGGCGAAAGACGACGTCATTCAAATGCAAGGCGAGATTCTTGAGAATCTGCCCAATGCAACGTTTCGCGTGAAGCTAGAGAACGGGCATGTTGTTCTCGGCCATATCTCCGGAAAGATGCGGATGCACTACATTCGCATACTTCCAGGTGACAAAGTGACGGTCGAGTTGACCCCGTACGATTTGAGTCGTGCTCGCATCGTGTTCCGGGCGAAGTGAGCGTTGTATGAAACCCGGACGCGCAGTAAGCGCTAATGTGAAGGTTTAGGAGCAGACCATGAAAGTTTCGGCATCCGTAAAAGTGATGTGCCGCAATTGCAAGATCATCCGCCGCAAGGGTGTGGTGCGCGTGATCTGTACCGATCCCCGCCACAAGCAGCGCCAAGGCTGATCGCCGCACGACAAGCGAATAGAGGAAGCAAATGGCACGTATTGCTGGTATCAACATTCCGCCGCAAAAGCACACCGAGATCGGTCTGACTGCGATCTATGGCATTGGCCGTACGACCGCGCAGAAGATCTGTGAGAGCTGCGGCATCCCGTTCGACAAGAAGGTCAAGGACCTGAACGACTCCGACCTGGAGAAAATCCGGGAAGAAGTCGGTCGCATGACCATTGAAGGCGATCTGCGTCGCGAGATGTCGATCAACATCAAGCGACTGATGGACCTGGGCTGCTACCGCGGCTTCCGTCATCGTCGTGGTCTGCCGATGCGCGGTCAACGCACCCGTACGAATGCCCGTACCCGCAAGGGTCCGCGCAAGTCGGGCGCGACCGGCAAGAAGTGATCCGTCGGCATCCACTGAAAGAAGCTCATCATGGCTAAAGCACCAAATAATTCGGCTGCCCAGCGCGTTCGCAAGAAGGTTCGCAAGAATGTGGCCGACGGCATCGCTCACGTGCATGCATCGTTCAACAACACCATCATCACCATCACGGACCGCCAAGGTGGCGCTCTGTCGTGGGCATCGAGTGGTGGCCAGGGCTTCAAGGGCTCGCGCAAGTCCACCCCCTTCGCAGCCCAGGTGGCCGCTGAAGTGGCGGGCCGCGCGGCTCAAGAGCAGGGCATCAAGAACCTGGACGTGCGGATCAAGGGCCCCGGCCCCGGCCGTGAGTCCACCGTGCGTGCGCTCGGTTCCCTGGGCATCCGCATCACCTCGATCTCCGATGTGACACCGGTGCCGCACAACGGTTGCCGTCCCCAAAAGCGTCGTCGCATCTAAGGCCACCGGCCCTTGATGCAGCGCGTTAGCAGCGTCCCTTCGGGGAAGCGTCTGCACTGATTTCCGGTCGCCGGCGGGCACGAGAGTGCCGCGCCGGCGGTTTTGTTGAAGCCCACCGTCTGAGCCCCATAAAAACATCGGCCAGACTCGCGCGCAGTGGCTGAACCCCTCGCGTCAGATTGAATAAGGACACGCAAAGTGGCACGTTATCTAGGCCCCAAGGCCAAACTTTCCCGCCGTGAAGGCACCGACCTGTTCCTGAAGAGCGCCCGTCGCTCGATCGCGGACAAGGCGAAGATGGACTCCAAGCCCGGCCAGCATGGCCGTACTTCGGGTCAGCGCACCTCGGACTTCGGTCTGCAACTGCGTGAAAAGCAGAAGGTCAAGCGTATGTATGGCGTGCTGGAACGTCAGTTCCGCCGCTACTTCGCCGAAGCCGAGCGCCGCAAGGGCAACACTGGTGCCAATCTGCTGATGCTGCTGGAATCGCGTCTGGACAATGTCGTCTACCGCATGGGTTTCGGCTCCACGCGCGCCGAGGCACGCCAGCTGGTTTCGCACAAGGGCATCACCGTGAATGGCGAGGTGGTCAACATCGCTTCCTATTCGGTGAAGGCCGGTGATGCTGTCGCCGTGCGTGAAAAGGCCAAGAAGCAGCTGCGCATCGTTGACGCGCTGAAGCTGGCCGAATCGATCGGTCTGCCCGCCTGGGTGACGGTCGACGCCACCAAGCTGGAAGGCGTGTTCAAGAAGGCCCCGGACCGTGATGAGTTCGGCGCCGAGATCAACGAATCGCTGATCGTTGAGCTGTATTCGCGTTAATTGGCTTGGCTGATGCCGACCTCGTTCCTCTGCTGTGGGACGAAGTCGGCATTTCGCCGTTCCTCGTCTGGGGCCGTGTCCCGCTGCCCCGGTTGGTCCCTCAGCCTTATCGGTGTAACGAACCGAGGGTATTGAAAGAAAGACCTCATGCAAACAAACTTGCTCAAACCCAAAACCATCAACGTCGAGCCTCTGGGCGGCCACCGTGCCAAGGTGACGCTGGAGCCGTTTGAACGCGGCTATGGCCACACGCTGGGCAATGCCCTGCGTCGCGTGCTGTTGTCTTCGATGGTGGGTTATGCGCCGACGGAAGTGACGATTGCCGGCGTGCTCCACGAGTACTCCAACGTTGACGGCGTGCAAGAAGACGTGGTTCACATCATGTTGAACCTCAAGGGCGTGGTGTTCCGCCTGCACAACCGCGACGAAGTGACCCTGGTGCTGCGCAAAGAGGGCGAAGGTCCCGTCACCGCCGCCGACATCCAGACTCCGCACGACGTCGAAATCATCAACCCTGATCACGTCATCGCCCATCTGTCGCAAGGCGGCAAGCTGGACATGCAGATCAAGGTCGAGAAGGGCCGCGGCTATGTGCCCGGCAGCATGCGCCGTTTCGGCGACGAAGCGACCAAGTCGATTGGCCGCATCGTGCTGGACGCCTCGTTCTCGCCGGTCTCCCGCGTCAGCTACACGGTTGAAAGCGCTCGCGTCGAGCAGCGCACCGACCTGGACAAGCTGGTCATGGAAATCGTCACCAACGGTGCGATCTCGCCCGAAGAAGCGATCCGTGCCTCGGCAAAGATCCTGGTCGAGCAGCTGGCCGTGTTTGCACAACTGCAAGGCACCGACCTGGTCGATGCTTTCGACCAGCCGCCGCAGCGCAGCAGCTCGTTCGATCCTATCCTGCTTCGCCCTGTGGACGAGCTGGAACTGACCGTGCGTTCGGCCAACTGCCTGAAGGCCGAAAACATCTATTACATCGGCGACCTGATCCAGCGCACCGAGACCGAGCTCTTGAAGACCCCGAATCTGGGTCGCAAGTCGCTCAACGAAATCAAGGAAGTGCTGGCTTCGCGCGGCCTGACCCTGGGCGCACGCCTGGAAAACTGGCCGCCGCAAGGCCTCGATAAGCGCTGAGCTTGAGCTCCCGGCCGGTGAATACACCGGCCACCCTCCAAGAGGGTTCTAGTTTTTTAGATGGATGGGGTGCTGACCAACCCCATCCGGTGCACCCGGCAGTACCTGATACGGCTGTCGGCGATTATTCAGTGAAAGGAAAAGCACCATGCGTCACGGAAATGGACTCCGCAAACTCAACCGCACCAGCGCTCACCGCAAGGCGATGCTGCGCAATATGTGCGTCTCGCTGCTGCAGCACGAAGCGATCAAGACCACGGTCCCCAAGGCCAAGGAACTGCGTCGCGTCGTCGAGCCGCTGATCACCCTGGCCAAGGTGGCGACCGTCGCCAACCGTCGTCTGGCGTTCGATCGCCTGCGCGACCGCGACATCGTCACCAAGCTGTTCAACGAACTGGGCCCGCGTTACAACGCTCGTCCGGGCGGCTACACCCGCATCCTGAAGATGGGCTTCCGTGTTGGCGACAACGCGCCGATGGCCTATGTCGAGCTGGTGGATCGTCCTGATGTCGCTGCGACCGAAGGCGAAGAAGCTTAAAGCTCAGCGAGCGCCCCGCGCTTGAGATCAGAAAGGCCAGCCATGTGCTGGCCTTTTTTCATGCCCGAGCGCCAAACCCACGGACTGTTTGGCACACTGCGAAGCCATGCAAAAACCCCCCGCGCTGTTGCAGATCGAGCACCTGAGCAAGAGCTTTGGCGCCAACAAGGTCGTCGATGACCTGAGCTTCGAGATCGCGCCCGGTGAGTGCCTGGGTGTGATCGGCCCCAACGGCGCCGGCAAGACCACCACCATACGCATGTGCCTGGGCCTGACCGGGCCGGATGGCGGCAGCATCAGCGCGTTCGGCCTGCCCATACCAGCGCAAGTGCGCGAAGCCAAGCAGCGCTTGGGCGTGGTCAGCCAGTTCGACAGCCTGGACCCCGACTTCAGCTGCATCGAGAACCTGCGCGTCTATGGCCGCTACTTCGGCCTCAAGCGTGCGGAGATCGAGGCGCGCATCCCGAAGCTGCTGGAGTTCGCGTCGTTGCAAAGCAAGGCCACGGCCAAGCCGGGTGAGCTGTCGGGTGGCATGAAGCGCCGCCTGAGCCTGGCCCGCGCGCTGATCAACGACCCCGATCTGTTGCTGCTGGACGAACCGACCACCGGCCTGGACCCGCAGGCTCGCCACCTGATGTGGGAGCGGCTGCAGAATCTCCTGCAGCAGGGCAAGTCGATCCTGCTGACCACCCACTTCATGGACGAGGCCGAGCGCCTGTGCGACCGGCTGCTGGTGCTGGACCACGGGCGCAAGATCGCCGAGGGTCGGCCGCGCGAGCTGATTGCCGCCCATCTGGAGAGCGATGTGGTCGAGGTCTATGGCGATGGCGCGGCCGATGCGGCGTTGCGCCACTCGGGCCTGGCCGACCGTGTCGAGACCAGTGGCGAGACCCGCTTCTTCTATCTGCGCGAGCCCAAGGCCCTGCTGCAGGCGCTGGGCGCCGATCACAGCATCCGCTATCTGCACCGCCCCGCGAACCTGGAGGACCTGTTCCTCAAACTGACCGGCCGGCAGATCCGCGACGAAGCCTGAGGCCTGAGACCCACACCATGCTTGTATCCGCCTATGCCTTGCCCCGCGTCAGCTGGCGCTTCCTGCCGGTGCTGCAGCGCAATCTGTTGGTCTGGATCAAGCTCGCTGGCCCCAGCATCCTGGGCAATATCGCCGAGCCGCTGATCACGCTGGTCGCCTTCGGCTACGGCCTGGGCTCGATGATCGGTCAGATCGAGGGCCTGCCCTACATCCTCTACCTCGCCTCGGGCAGCATTGCCGTCAGCGCGACGATGGCGGCCAGCTTCGAGGCGCTGTACTCGGCGTTCTCGCGCATGCAGGTGCAAAAGACCTGGGAGAGCATCATGAATGCGCCGGTGTCGCTGGACGACATCGTGTTCGCCGAGATGCTGTGGGCGGCGCTGAAGGCGATGTTCTCGGTGGCGGCCATCCTGGTCGTGCTGTTCCTGCTCAATATCAGCCGCGAGCCGACGATGCTGCTGGCCCTGCCGGTGCTGGGCCTGGTCGGCATCACCTTCGCGTCGATGGCCCTGGTCTTCAATGCCCTGGCCAAGGGCTACGACTTCTTCACGTATTACTTCACCCTGGTGCTGACGCCGATGACCTTTCTGTCGGGCGTCTATTTCCCGATCGGCCAGATGCCGGAGTGGCTGCAGCTGATTGCCCATGTGCTGCCGCTGACGGCCGCCGTTGATCTGGTGCGGCCTTTGATCATCGGCCAGTGGCCGGCTCAATGGCTGGGGCCGATGGCGGTGCTGGCTGGCTATGCGGTGGTGGGCTACTACATTGCCCTGGTGCTGACGCGCCGGCGTTTTTTTCGCTGACATTTCGCTGAACCCTTTTCTCAGGCGGGCCGGAACCAATCCGACCGCGTCACTGTCTGCCGTCCTATGCTGAAACTGCTGCTTCGATCCCTTCTTGCCCTGCTGCTTGGCGCCGCCGGCGCTGTCCATGCTGCCGATGACTTCCTGGCGCCCGAACAGGCCTTCAAGCCGGCGGTGCGTGCGCTCAATCCGACCATGCTGGAAGTCAGCTACGAGATCGCGCCGGGCTACTACATGTACCGCGAGCAGTTCAAGTTCGAGGCACAGGGCGCGACCGTCGGCACGCTCGACTACCCCAAGGGCAAGGTCAAGTTCGACGAGACGTTCCAAAAGGAAGTCGAGACCTACCGTGAACGCTTTGTGCTGCGGGTGCCGATCACCCCGTCCGGCGGCGCGTTCAAGCTCGCCATCACCGGTCAGGGTTGTGCCGACCAGGGGCTGTGCTATCCGCCGCAGACTCAAGTCGCCGAGCTTGATTTGTCTGATCCGAATGCGGCGCGTATCAAGCTCGTTGGCGCCGATGGTGAGGTGCCGGCCATCACGCCGCTGGCCGACGGCGACTCGCAGCTTGATGCAGCGCTGCAATCGGGCCGCTTCTGGTCCGTTGTCGGTGTGTTCTTCATCGCCGGCCTGCTGCTGTCACTGACGCCCTGCGTGCTGCCGATGCTGCCGATCCTGTCGTCCATCATCGTTGGCCGCAGCGGTGCGTCGGCGTCCCGTGGTCGGTCCTTTCTGCTGGCGGTCAGCTACTCGCTGGGCATGGCCTTGATCTACACCGCCCTCGGCGTGGCCGCCGGCCTGGCCGGCGAGGGGCTTGCTGCGGCACTGCAAAAGCCCTGGGTGCTGGGCCTGTTCGCGCTGGCACTGGTCGGCTTCTCGCTGTCGATGTTCGGTGTCTACGAGCTGCAGCTGCCGCAGGCGCTGACCGGCGGTCTGTCCAGCGCCTCGCAGCGCCTGCCCGCCGGCCAGTTTGCCGGCGTGTTCGTGATGGGCGGCGTGTCGGCGCTGATCGTCAGTCCCTGTGTAGCGGCGCCGCTGGCAGGGGCCCTGGTCTATATCAGCCAGAGCCGCGATGTTGTGCTCGGCGGCACGGCCCTTTTTGCCCTGGCCTGCGGCATGAGCGTGCCGCTGTTGCTGCTGGGCGCCTCGGCCGGTGCATGGCTGCCGCGCACCGGTGCCTGGATGGACGGCGTCAAGCACTTCTTCGGCCTGTTGCTGCTGGGCGTGGCGCTGTGGACGGTGCAGCCCGTGCTGCCGGCAGGTCTGGCCCTGGCCCTCTGGGGAGCGCTGCTGATTGGTGGCGCCATCGTCTTCGGCCTGTTCGAACCGGCACACGTTCATGGCCGGCCACGGCTGTGGCTGCGCAAGACCGTGACCGCCGTCGCCGCGCTGTTCGGCCTGCTGCAGCTGATCGGCGCCGCCTCCGGCGGCCATGACCCGCTGCAGCCGTTGCGCCACTGGGTCGGTGTTGCCGGCGCTGCCAGCCCCGCCGGCCAGCAGGTGGCCTTTCAACGCGTACGCAGCGTGGCCGAACTCGACGCAGTGCTGGCCAGCGCCGGCCGCCCGGTGATGCTGGACTTCTATGCCGACTGGTGCGTGTCCTGCAAGGAAATGGAGCGCTTCACCTTCAACGAGCCGGCCGTGCGCCAGCGCCTGGGCAAGGCCCTGCTGCTGCAGGCCGATGTGACGGCCAATAGCGAGGCCGACAAGGCCCTGCTGCGCCGCTTTCGGCTGTTCGGCCCGCCTGGCATCATCTTCTTCGACGCCCAGGGCAAGGAGCTGGACGGTGTGCGCGTGATCGGCTTCCAGGACGCCGAACGCTTCGCCAAGTCGCTCGCCGCCGCAGGCATCTGAGCAGGGCACGCAATGCGTGCTATAATTCGAACTTCAGTCGCGGGGTGGAGCAGTCTGGTAGCTCGTTGGGCTCATAACCCAAAGGTCGTAGGTTCAAATCCTGCCCCCGCAACCAAAATGCAGGACATCAAGGTCCGCAAAAATGCCGCTCACCAGTCGGGCGGCTTTTTTATTCAGGCAGTCAATCGATCAGTCGCGGGGTGGAGCAGTCTGGTAGCTCGTTGGGCTCATAACCCAAAGGTCGTAGGTTCAAATCCTGCCTCCGCAACCAATCAAGAAAACCCGCTGAATGCGTGAGCGTTCAGCGGGTTTTTCTTTGCCCGGCGCGCTAGGAGCACTCCCTATTTGCCTTGCAGCGCGCGCGGGCCTAGGATGGGTTTGCCGTACTACGCGGAGATGCCATGAAACTGCCATGCCTGACGGCCGGTTTGATGATGCTCTGGCCAACTGCCTGGGCCGAGCCCGTCTGCGAAGTGCTGGCGGTGCGCGGCGAGGCCTATGTCGGCGGCCGTGCGCTGGCCGTGGGCGACAGGCTGGAGAGTGGCGCCGAACTGCGCACCGGGGCCCAGGGCCGGGTGCGTCTGCGCTTTGTCGATGGCTCGACCCTGGTGCTCAGCGACGCCACCCTGCTGAAGATCGAACAGTTCGAGCGGGCCACCGGCCAACCGCGCAAGGTGGGCCTGCTGCTGGAGATGGGCCTGATCGGCCAGAAGGTCGCGCCCTCGCCGGGGGGCAGTTGGCAGGTGCGCACGCCCACGGCGGTGACGGCGGTGCGCGGCACCGAATTCATCGTCGAGGTTGACGAAGACCAGGCCACGGCGGTGAATGTGCAGTCGGGACAGGTTTCGGTCGAGGCGGTGATGGCGCAGACGGGCAGCACCGCCCGGGCGCTACGCCCACCGCGCAGCCGGGTGATGCTGGAGTCCGTACAGGCAGGCACCCGCTGTTCGGCCCGTGGTGGTTGCAGCGCGTCCAGTACCTGGTCGCCCGAGCGCGTGCAGCGTTCGCAGGACCGCCTGGCCGGTGTCTAGCGCCGACGGCCCCGACGCCCTCGCGCCGCGTGGCGCCTGGCTGGCCGTGGCGCTGGCCGCCTCGCTGCTGGCCATGCTGCTGTGGAGCCTTCGGGCGCAGCAGCCGCTGCTGGATCGCATCGACCGACTCACGCTTGACGCCCAGCTGCAGTGGCGCGGGCCACTGCAGCCCTCGGCCGAGGCCGGCCTGCTGCTGGTCAGCATCGATGACGCCAGCCTGCGCCGCCTGGGCACAATCGCCCCCGACCGCCGCCAGCTCGCCCTGGCGATAGACCGGCTCAGCGTGGCCGGCGCGCGGGCGATTGCGCTGGACATCCTGCTGCTGGAGCCGGCCCGGCCCGACCCGGCGGCCGATCAGGTGCTGGCCCTGGCGATGCGCTCGGCCGGCAATGTGCTGCTGCCCTTTGCGCTGCCGGCCGACACTCAGCCCGGGGCGCCGGCCACCTGGCTGGCGCCGCTGGACAGCGCCTATACCCGCCACAGCGGTGGCCCGGCCGAGCAGGCGGTGGCCCTGCGACCGAGCCGGCTGGTGATGCCTATCGCCACACTGGCCGAGGCCGCCGCCGCGATGGGGCATGTGACGGTGCTGCGCGGGCCCGACGGCGGGGTGCGTTTCGACCTGCCGGCGCTGAGCTTCGAGGGCGAGGTCTATCCCTCGCTGGCCCTGCGCCTGGCCGCCTTTGCGCTGCAGCTGGACTGGCGCCAGGTCGAGATGCGCTTCGGCGACAGCGTGCAGCTGGGCGGTGGACGGGCCCTGGCCGTCGATGCGCTGTCGCGCCAGTGGCTCAGCTACTACGGCCCGGCCGGCAGCTTCGAGACCATCTCTTTCGTCGATCTGCTCGAGGGCGCGGTCGCGCCGGCGCGGCTGAAGGGCCGCGTCGCGCTGATCGGCATGGCCGCGCTGGGTGCCGGTGACACCTTTCCCTCACCCTTCGATGCCGGCCTGCCCGGCTTCGAGCGCCTGGCCACGGCGGTGGACAACATCATCAGCGGCCGCGCGCTGGCGCGGCCGGTCTGGGCAGCCCCGGCCGAGGTGCTGGCCATGCTGGGCCTGCCGCTGCTGGCGGTGGCGTTGATCGCGCGCTGGCCGCCGCGCCGCGCCCTGCTCACGCTCTTGCTGCTGGCGCTGGTTCTGGTGACCCTGCTGCAGGGGCTGTTGCTGCAGCGCCAGCTGTTCCTGGCGCCGGCCTTTCCGGCCCTGGCCCTGGGCCTGGCCGTGCTGGGCGCCACCGCGCTGCGCAGCGGCCTGGAACAGGCACGCAAGCGCGCGGCGCTGGAGGCCTTGCGTGCCAGCGAGCAGCGCTACGCCTTGGCCGTGCAGGGGGCCAATGACGGCATGTGGGACTGGGACATGGCCGCCGGCGCCGTCTACTTCTCGCCGCGCTGGCTGACGTTGATGGGCCTGCTGCCCGAGCAGGCGCAGTCCATGGCGGCCTGGACCCAGCCGCTGGACGAACGCGGCCGCCAGGCTTTCGATGCTGCGCTGGCCGAGCACTTGGCCGGGCGCAGCCTGCAGTTCCACCATGTGCTGAACTTCCAGCAGGGCGGCGTCGAGCGCTGGCTGCTGGCCCGCGGTGTGGCGGTGCGCGAGCAGGGCCTGCCGGTGCGTATGGCCGGCTCGCTGACCGACATCAGCGAGCAGCAGCAACTGCAGCGCCAGATCACCTTCGACGCGCTGCACGACCGCCTCACCGGCCTGCCCAACCGGGTGCTGTTCCTCGAACGGCTGGGCCAGCTGTTCGCCGCCGGGCCCGAGCTGACCGGCGTGGTGCTGGTCGATGTCGACGGCTTTCGCGTGCTCAACGAGCGCGAGGGCACGCAGGCCGGTGACGAGGTACTGCGCGAGCTGGCGCGAAGGCTGGAGCAGCGCGACGGCCAGGCGCTGAATCTGGCCCGCCTGGGCGCCGACCGCTTCGGCCTGCTGTTCAGCGCGCCGCTGGCCCCCGATGGCTGCGACGAGTCCCGGCTGGCGGACTGGGTGCTGCGCCAGTTCGACACCCCCTTTCTGGTCGCCGGCCATCAGCTGGGCCTGGGCGCCAGCGTCGGCTGGGCCCATGGTGCCCAGGCCCGCTTCACCGCCGCCGAGCTGATGAATGCCGCCGAGCTGGCCCTGGCCCATGCCAAGGCCCGGCTTCGCGGCCGCGTCCACGCCTTCGACCCGGCCGAGCAACTGATCGAGAACTCGCGTCGCTGGCTCAAGGAGAACATAGCCCTGGCCCTGCAGAACCAGGAGTTCCGCCTGTTCTACCAGCCGCTGGTGCGGCTCAAGGACCGCGAGCTGCTGGGCTTCGAGGCCTTGATACGCTGGCCCCATCCGCTCAAGGGCATGGTCATGCCGGGCGACTTCATCCCCTTCGCCGAGGAGAGCGGCCAGGTCGTGCCCATGGGCCGCTGGACCCTGCTCGAAGCGGCCGCCCAGCTGGTGCGCTGGGACGCACTGGGCTTCAAGGGCGAGATCGCCGTCAATCTGTCCAGCGTGCAGTTCAGCGTCGGCGATCTGGAGGGCGATGCCCGCGCCGTGCTGCAGGTGCTGGGCGAGATCAGTCCGCGCCGCATCAAGCTGGAGGTGACCGAGAGCATGGCCATGGCCAACCCGCAGCGCACGGCGCTGGCGCTGCAGAACCTGGCCGCGCTGGGCTTCAAGATCTCGATCGACGACTTCGGCACCGGCTATTCATCGCTGGCCTATCTGCACCGCTTTCCGTTCGACACGCTGAAGATAGACCGCTCCTTCGTGATCCGCCTGGCCTCGGGCCGCGAGGCGGTGGAGATCGTGCGCACCATCGTCGGCCTGGCCCTGGCGCTGGACAAGCAGGTGCTGGCCGAAGGCATCGAGGAGCCGGCCCAGGCCGAGCTGCTGCAGGAGCTCGGCGTCCATGTCGGCCAGGGCTGGCTGTTCGCCAAGGCCCTGCCGGCCGATCAGGCCCAGCAGCTGATTCTGCAGGGCTCGGCCGGTATCAAGCCAGCTCGCTGAGCAGCAGGGCCTGCAGCAGGCTGAGCCGCTTGTCGTCGCTGGAGCCCGGGCCGTCCAGCTCGGCGGCCCAGCGGGCCGATGGGTGGGCCGGCGCGGCGATGGCGTCGAAGACCGGCACGCCGGCCTCCTGGCGCACCCGTGCGACCAGGGCGCTGTCCATGTCCTGGCATTCGATCGCGTCGTACAGGCGGCCCAGCAGGCGTGCGGTGTGCTGAACCTCCTGGGCGCTGCTATGCGCCGACAGGCTCACCGGCAGGCGGGCTACATGGGCGCCCAGCGCCTCGGCGGCGCGGCGGAACAGCAGGGCTGCCTCGCCGTCCTCGGCTGCGCACACCAGGCCCAGCTTCTTGCCGCGCAGCAGCGGCTGCAGGCCGCCGGCCTGGGCGGCTTGCAGCAGCTGGCGGGCATGGGCGCTCGGGGCAGAGGGGTCTTGTGGCGACATGACAACGGCACTGGCGAGACGGGATGGGTTCACGGTGTTGCGGAGGAGCCGGGCACGCGGGGTAGCTTTGTGCATGGTTCGCAGACTAGCCATGCCTTGGCGCCCGACTTTGACGTGGGTCAAGCCAGGCCCAGCCAGCCTGTGCTGATACCAAGCGGACACAAACCATTCATTCACTGTTACCGAGTGATGCGCAGCGTCGTCATCTGTTGCCGGGCGCTGCCTAGGATGCAAAACATCGAATCGCATCCAGCCCCACGGGAGAACACCATGCTCAGCACCCAGATCGCCACCGCCGCCCATGTCACCCTGGCCAGCACGCTGGCCACCTCGACCCAGGGCCCGGCCCGCACGCTGCTGCACGCACCGGCGCTGCCGGTGCTCAAGTCCGATGCGGCGGCCAACCAGCGTGCCAGCCAGCATGTGGCCGAGACCCTGAAGCTGCTGATCGAGAAGCTGGCCCCGCAGCGCCGCGTCGTCCACGCCGGTGATCTGGTCTACCAGGGCGGCGAGTCCTTCGGCCATCTGTACGTGATGACTTCGGGCTTCTTCAAGCTGGTCAATCTGTCGGCCGATGGCCGCGAGCAGGTCGTGGGCCTGAAGTTCCGCGGCGACTGGCTGGGCTTCGATGGCATCGCCAACGGCCGCTATGCCTGCGACGCCGTGGCCATGGACACCGGCGAGGTGCTGGTGATACGTTATGACGCGCTGTTTGCCGCCTGCGCCGCCCAGCCCGCGCTGATGACGGCCCTGCACGAGGCGATGAGCCGCGAGATCGCCCGGGACCGCGACTCGCTGATGTCGGTCTGCACCCTGCCGGCCGATGCCCGCGTGGCCGATTTCCTGCGCTACTGGGCCGAGTCGCTGGCCCGCCGCGGCCTGCGCTCCGACCAGATCACGCTGCGCATGACCCGTGCCGAGATCGGCAACTACCTGGGCATGACCCTGGAGACGGTCAGCCGCTCGCTGTCCAAGCTGGCCCGTGCCGGCGTCATCGTGTTCGCCGAGAAGGGCAGGCGCGATGTGCAGATCCCCGACGTCGATGCCTTGAGCGAGTTCATCCAGCACTGCCTGGCGCCCGCCAGCCCCGTGCTGCAGTAAGCCGTCCCCAGGCGCTGCCCGCAGTACCTCGGCGCATCGACAATGACTTCTCCGACCCCTCGCGCGGCGGCGGCCGCGCCCAGCTATACCCCCGCGGGCCTGCTGGCCATCGGCTATGCCCTGTTCGGCGTGGTCTGGATCTATTTCTCGGACGACTGGCTGCTGGCCATGGCGCCCAATCTGCAGATCTTCGCCCAGCTGGGCCAGGGCAAGGGCGTGGCCTTCGTGCTGGCCACCAGCGCCCTGCTGTTCGTGCTGGCGCAGCGCCGCGAGCGCGCGGTTGCCGAGCGCCAGCGCATCGAGCAGGACGAGAAGCTGCATGTGCTGCAGCTGCTGGACGCCATCGCCAATGGCTCGCCCGATGCGATCTTTGCCAAGGATCTGCAGGGCCGCTATGTGTTCGCCAACCGCGAGACCTGCCGCCTGCTGGGCCAGGCCGAGTCCGTCGTGCTGGGCCATGGCGACGACAGCGTGTTCCCGCTGCACGAGGCCGAGATGCTGACCCAGGCCGATGCCGAGGTGCTGCGCAGCGGCCAGCTGGTGCAGCGCGAGGAGCAGCTGACGACGGTGGACGGACAGCGCGTCTATCTCGCCAGCAAGGGACCGCTGCGCGGGCCCGACGGCAGCATCATCGGCCTGTTCGGCGTCAGCCGCGACATCACCGAGCGCAAGCGCATTGAGGATGTGCACCGCCAATGGGCGATGGCCTTCGAGAACACCCGCGACGGCGTGATGATTGCCGACGACCAGGGGCGCATCCAGGCCATCAACCGCGCCTTCACCGAGATCACCGGCTACACCGAAGCCGACGCGCTGGGCCGGACGGCCAAGATGCTGCAGTCGGGCATGCATGACGACGGCTTCTACGAGACCATGTGGCGCGCGCTGCGCGTCCATGGCCACTGGCAGGGCGAGATCTGGAACCGGCGCAAGGGCGGCGACATCTATCCCGAGTGGCTGACCGTCAGCGCGGTCGGCGACACCTCGGGCAAGCTGACCCACTATGTCGGCGTGTTCACCGACATCACCCGCGTCAAGCACAGCGAGGCCCAGCTCGATCACCTGGCCCATTACGACCCGCTCACCGGCCTGCCCAACCGCAGCCTGCTGCACACCCGGCTCGAGCAGACGCTGGCGCGGGCCGCCCGCCACCACACCAAGGCGGCGGTGCTCTACATAGACCTCGATGGCTTCAAGACCGTCAACGACAGCCGCGGCCATCCCGTCGGCGACGAGTTGCTGGTCTGCATCTCGCGCCGCCTGCGCGCCCGGCTGCGTGAGGAGGACCTGCTGGGCCGCCTCGGCGGCGACGAGTTCCTGGTCGTCGTCGAGCTGCCCGGCGGGCCGGCCGAGGTGGCGGGGCTCGCCCGCGATCTGCTGGCCGCGGTGGCCGAGCCCGTGCCCCTGCCCGGCGGCGGCGATGCCTATCTGACCGCCAGCATAGGCATCAGCGTCTTCCCGGACGACGGCTGTAGCAATGCGGTGGAGATGCTGCGCGATGCCGATGCCGCGATGTATCGCGCCAAGGACCAGGGACGCAACTGCTTCTGCTTCTACACCAGCGACCTGAATGCCGAGGCCCAGGCCAAGCTGGAGCTGGAGGCAGCGCTGAGCCGGGCGCTGGAGCGCGACGAATTCAGGCTGCACTACCAGCCCAAGGTCGAGGCGCTGAGTGGCCGAATCGTCGGCGCCGAGGCGCTGCTGCGCTGGCAGCGCGGCGGGGTCGGCCTGGTCTCGCCGGGCCAGTTCATCCCGATTGCCGAGCGCTCCAGCATGATTCTGGGCATTGGGGCCTGGGTCATCGATGAGGCCTGCCGGCAGATCCGCCGCTGGATGGATGCCGGCCAGCCGGTGCTGCGCGTGGCCGTCAATGTGGCGGCTCGGCAGTTCGCTGCCGGCGATCTCGACCAGGTGCTGGGCGATGCCCTGATTCGCCACGGCGTGTCGGCCGAGCACATCGAGATCGAGCTGACCGAAAGCATGCTGATGGAGCGTCCCGACATTACCGCCGCCATGCTGGGCAAGCTCAAGGCCCTGGGCGTGAAGCTGTCACTGGACGATTTCGGCACCGGATATTCCAGCCTGGGCTATCTGCACAGCTTCCCTATCGACACGCTGAAGATAGACCAGTCCTTCGTGCGCGGCATCGGCGTTGGCGTCCAGGGCGAACCGGCCCCGGTGCTGGTGGACGCCATCATCGCGCTGGCCCATCGGCTGGGGCTGAGCGTGGTGGCCGAGGGGGTGGAGACGGTCGAGCAGAGCGACTACCTGCTGCGCCAGGGCTGCGATGAGTTGCAGGGCTACCGCTTCGGCCGGCCCGATACCGCCGAGGCCCTGCAGCTGCGGCTGGCGGCTCAGGCGCAGCCGGCCATGGCGGCTCAGCTCACGCCTTGAGCCGGGCGATGGCCTGGGTCAATTGCTCGCGCGTATAGGGTTTGGGCAGCAGCTCCCAGCTGGGCGGCGAGTCGCGGTCGGCGTCCAGCAGCTCGGCCGAGAAGCCCGACATCAGCAGCACGGCCAGGTCCGGAAAGCGGGCCTGGGCCCGCAGCGCCAGCTCGGTGCCGCGCATGCCGGCGCCCAGAGCCACATCGGTGAGCAGCAGGTCGAAGCGGGCCTCGGGCCCCAGCAGCAGTAGCGCCTGCTCGGCGCTGGTGCAGATCGTGGTCTGGCACTGCAATGTGTCTAGGAACTGCCGCACCACACTGCGCACCTCGCCGTCGTCCTCGACCAGCAGCACCTTCAGGTCGGGCGGCACGCTCAGATCCGAGGGTAGCTCGGTCTCGACGGTGGCGGTCTCGGCTGCCCAGGGGCGCGGCAGGCGCAAGGTCACCGTCGTGCCGGCGCCCGGGGCGCTGTCTATGGTGATCACGCCCTTGGACTGCTTGACGAAGCCATAGACCGTGCTCAGGCCCAGGCCGGTGCCGCGGCCGGCCGCCTTGGTGGTGAAGAAGGGTTCGAAGGCTCGCTCCTTGACGGCCTCGGGCATGCCGGCCCCGGTGTCGGAGATGGCAATCTCGACCAGGCGCTCATGGGCCATGCTGGGGTCGTCGAGTTCGCGCCTGGCCTCGGATGGCAGGGCCGCGCAGGCATGGGCGCGAAAACGCAGGGTGCCGCCTTCGGGCATCGCGTCGCGGGCGTTGATGGCGATGTTCAGCAGCGCCGACTCCAGCTGTCCCGGGTCGGCCAGCACCGGCGGGCTGTCACGGCAATCGACCTCGATGCGTATGCGCTGGTCCAGCGTGCGACGCAGCATATCGGCCAGCGAATGCAGCATCGCCGCCACATCGACCGCCGTGGGCTGCAGCACCTGGCGGCGCGAGAAGGCCAAGAGCTTGGCCGTCAGCTCGGCGCCGCGCTTGGAGGCGCGCATTGCCGCGGTCACCAGTTGCTGGCCTTGGCTGTTGTCGGCCAGCGCGGGCAGCTCTTCCAGCACCTGCAGATTGCCCTGTATCACCGTCAGCAGATTGTTGAAGTCGTGCGCTATGCCGCCAGTCAGCTGGCCCACGCTTTCCAGGCGCTGGGCATGGTTCAGCGCCTCCTCGGACTGGGCCCGCTGCAGGCTGGTGGCCAGCAGGCTGGATAGCGACTCCATGAAGCGCAGCTCGTCGTCGCCGAAGCGGGCCTCACGTCGGGTGCGCACCGTCAGCGCGCCGATGATGCGGCCGCGGTCCGACAGCGGCACCGCCATGCCCTGCACAAGCTCGGCGGCCAGATAGCTTGGCGGCACGGCAAAGCGCGACTCTAGGCGGTAGTCGGTCACCACCACCGGCCGGCCTTGGGCCAGCACAAAGCCGGGAGCGGTGTCGGGACGGTTGGGCACCAACTGGCCAATGGCTTCGCCCTCCAGCAGACCCAGGCCGCTGGCGACACGAAACTCCAGCCGGTTGGGCTGCAGCAGCCAGACCATCGCCAGCTCGGCCTGCAGGGCCTCGGCGGCCATCGCCGGCACCTGGTCCAGCAGCACCTGAGGGTCGCGCGAATCGACCGCCAGCCGGCCCAGATTGGCCAGGAATTCGCTGTAGCGGGCGCGCTGCAGCGCCTGCTTGACTCGGGGGTAGGCGCCGATGTCGCGGATCGAGGCGACGACGAAGGGCAGACCATGGTCCTGCAGCGGGCTCAGCGCGATCTCGACCATCACCTCGCTGCCGTCCCTGCGCTTGGCCGCCAGCTCCATCTGCGTGCCCATGGGGCGCGGCTTGGGGTTGTGGCCATAGGCCTCACGGTAACCGGCATGGCGCGAGCGCACCGCATCGGGCACCAGCGCATCGACCCCCAGGCTCAGCAGTTCGGCATTGCTGTAGCCCAGCAGCGCGCTGGCAGCGGGATTGGCCAGCACGACCTGGCCCCGGCCATCGACGACCAGCAGGGCATCGGGGTAGGCAGTGTGCAGCGAGCGGAAGATGGTCTGCTCGTCGATCCCGCTGATCCCTTGCCGGGGTTGCGGCGTGTCGGGTGTGGTAGGCATGCTCATCAGCCCTGGGTGACCGGCGGCACGAGGATGTAGCCCGCGGCCCGCACCGACTTGATCAGCTGCGGATGCTCGGCGTCGGGTTCCAGCTTCTTGCGCAGGCGGCCAACCTGCACGTCTATCGTGCGGTCGAACGGCGCGGCCTCGCGGCCCCGCGTGTGCTCGAGCAGGAAGTCGCGCGACAGCACACGGCCCGGGTGCTGGGCAAAGGCGCACAGCAGGTCGAACTCGCCGCTGGTCAGTGCCACCTCCTGCCCCTGGGCGTCCAGCAGCTGGCGCGCACCCGGGTCGAGCTGCCAGCCGGCGAACAGCAGACGGTTGCGCGTGCCGGGGGCCGGGGCGGAGGCGGGCGCCGAAGCCTCGGCCGGGGCGATGCGGCGCAGCACCGCCTTGATGCGGGCCAGCAGCTCGCGCAGATCGAAGGGCTTGGTCACATAGTCGTCGGCGCCGACCTCCAGGCCGACCACCTTGTCGACCGCGTCGCCGCGGCCGGTGACGATGACCAGGCCGCAGCGCCAGTGCTCGCGCAGCTGGCGGGCGATCGAGAAGCCATCCTCCCCAGGCAGGCCCAGATCGAGCAGCACCAGGGCCGGGGCGTCAACGGACATTAGCTCCATCAGCGCCCGGCCGGAATGCAGCGGCGTGATGCGGTAGCCATGGCCTTGCAGATAATTGGCCAGCAGGGTGGTGATGTCGACCTCGTCGTCGACGATGGCGATGTGCGGAGCAGAACTCATGCGGGCGTCGGTGCAGATCCCAATGGACGGGTCACCGAAGGGTAGCAGCTTTGCCTGCCACCGCCAGTATCAAAGCCTCAACGGGCGGCTGGCTTTCAGTCCGACTTCAGGCCTATCGGCGCCGGCACGGCGTTGACGATGCGGGTGAACAGGGCCCGGTACTCGGCCTCGGGCTGATGACCGGTGAGCGGGTCGCGGTTGGCGGCGAAGGCCTCGTCCAGCTCGGCCCAGTCCTGCTCGGTCAGCACCTTCTCGGCCAGCGGCAGTATCTCCTGCTCCTCCTTGCTCATATGGCTCAGGTAGAAGGCCACATAGCGTTCGGCCGCCTGCTCGAAGGCGGCGCGCCTGGCTTCGCCCATCATCTCGAAGGCCAGCAACGCATGCTGCAGATTGCGGATATTGCGCTCGCCGCAGGCGTGGTCGTGGTCCAGCTCATCAAGCACCTCGCGTGACAGCGGCGTGCGTGCGCGCAGCTTCGGGAACAGCAGCTCGGTTTCCTTGCGGTGGTGCTGCTTCTCGGGGAATTCGTCCACATAGAACAGCATCGCGCGCAGTGCCGCGAAGTCGGGCATCGAGCCCTGGCGGCGGTGCTGTTCCAGCAACAGCAGGATGGAGCGCAGCATGGCGGCCAGCGCCTGGTGTTCGTCGCGGATGATGCGCAAAGAGCTGTGTTTCATGCTGGACTCCCAGGAATCTCGTTTGGATGAGTGTTCGCTATGCGAACTGCAGCGGTGCGCCGCTGGCGTCGAGTGCAAGCAGGCCGCTCAGATGGCCGCTGCGCACGCGCTCAAGCAGGGTCTGCAGCGCCTGCTCGACCTGCTCCGCGCTGGGGGGCTCGCCGCGGCTGCCGGGCAGGCCGGCGGCAAACATCACCTGCCAGGGCGGGCCGGCGCGGCGCGCCTCGGCGGCCAGGGCCTCGAAGCTGCTCAGTTCGTCCAGGCCCTTGTCGACGCACATCAGCGGCTCCAGCGCCCCGCCGCTGCCGGCGGCGAAGCGTTCGCGCTGGGCCGGCGTGGCATCGTCGGGCAATTCTGCAGCGGTGAACACGAACAGCAGTCGCTGCGGCTCGGGTTGCGCGGCGGCGGCTTGCAGCAGTTGGTCAAACATCGTGCTCTGGCTCATGGCAGGCTCCTGGGTGAATGGGGTCAGGCCGTTGCCAGCGTAGCGGCTGAATCGCCGCCCATCAAGCGCACCAGCAATTCGCGCACGCTGCGTATCTGGCTGCCGAAGGGCAGGGCGCCGCGACCGCTGAAGAACAGGCCGCTCTTCAGGTCGCCGTGCAGCGCCGAGGCGAGCTGCTGGTCGATGCAGAACTGGCCCCAGCCGGCCTTGCCATCGCGCAGGCCGCACTGGGCCAGGCAGTCGAAGGCCTTGGTGCAGCGGGCCTTGACCTGGGCCACGGCCTGCAGCCGGGGCTCGGCCTTCAGATAGGCGCGCAGCCAGGGCGTGCCGACGGCGCGGGCGGGCAGGCCGGCGACGCTGGTGAACTCGACCATGTCTTCGTCACGGGCCTCGGCCAGCACCCGTTTGAATTCGGGATGGGCATCGCCCTCGGTGGTCACGGCAAAGGGTGTGCCCAGCTGCACGCCGGACGCGCCCAGATCCTGCAGGCGGCGGATGTCGGCCAAGGTGCGTATGCCACCGGCGGCGATCACCGGTGTCTGCGACTCGATGCCGGCGGCGCGCAGCACCGCCAGCGTCTCGGGCACAGAACGCTCGAAATCGAAGCGCGGGTCATGCAGATCATCGATGCGGGCCGCGCCGAGATGGCCGCCAGCCAGGCCCGGGTGCTCCAGCACGATGGCATCGGGCATGCGCTTCTTGCGCTCCCATTTGCGCACCACCAGCTGCACGCCGCGAGCGTCGGACAGGATGGGGATCAGCGCCACTTGCGGATGGTCGCTGGCCAGCTCGGGCAGGTCCAGCGGCAGGCCGGCGCCGACGACGATGGCGTCAATGCCGGCCTCCAGCGAGCGCTTCACATACGCGGCGTAATCGCTGACAGCGCGCATCACATTCATGGCCAGCAGGCCGTGGCCGCCGGCGATCTGGCGGGCGGCCTTGACCTCGCGCTCCAAAGCCTCCAGATTGGCGGCATTGATGCGGTCCTTGGCCTCCGGGCCCACGCCCAGGCTGCGCGTGGCCTCCATCAGATCGGGGTGATGGCGGCGCAGGTCCACCGAGCTCAGCGTGCCTGTACCGCCCAGTGCGGCCACATGGCCGGCCAGGCTGTGGGCCGACACGCCTATGCCCATGCCGCCCTGCACAATGGGCAGCAGGTTGCGGCCGGCCAGGCGCAGCGCATTCAGGCCGCTGCGCTCCAGCATTTGTTTCAGGTCATTTGGGATCACGCAGGCTCTCCAGTCTTTGCGGGCAACTGTAGGCAAGACTGCGCCGCACCGGCATGACCCATATCAAGACGACTGGAGATGCCGCCCAAGCGCCTCAGTCCGAGGCGCCTGCGCTTTCGCGCGGGGTGATCACCGTGGTGTCCAGTGGGGCCTGAGGCTCGCCGTAGCGGGGCGGGCTGTCGCTAACCAGCGGTGTGACCGGCGTCGGCTTCGCTGCGGGCTGTGAGGCCTGGCTGCTGAAGGCGACGCCCAGCACGAAGGCGCTGGCGAGGCTGACACCCAGCAGGGTGATGGAGGCATGGTCGTGGCGCATGGGGCGATCCGATGTGTTGGCTGTGCGCCGACGGGATTGCCAGGCGCCAGACCATGTTCGGTGCGCCCCGCTTCAGCGCCGTTCCAACGCCGGGGCCGCCCTGTTTCATTGGTTGCAGTCGGGAGGCGAGGCTTCATCGGGCTCGGTGGCCGGAATGAAGCGGCCTGACTTCAGGTCGAAGACATGGACCTCGCCGTCCTCGATCACATAGTGCCAGCCATGCAGTGACAGCTCGCCGCGCTCGACCCGGCGGCGCACCATCGGATAGTCCAGCAGGCGCTCCAGCTGCAGCACCACCGAGCGCTGCTCGGTGCGGCGCAGCGCCTCGGGACTGGGCCGCACCGGCAGCGCGGCCTCGCGGGCCAGGTCCAGCCAGGCACCTAGATTGACGGCCTCGGGCGAGACCTCGCCATACAGCGCGGCGATGGCGCCGCAATGGCTGTGGCCGCAGACGATGATGTGGCGCACCTTCAGATTCAGCACCGCGAACTCGATCGCCGCGGCCGTGCCGTGCAGGCCGCCGGTCCAGCGCTTTTCGGGTTCGGGGGGCGGCTCCTGACCCCGCTTGCCCAAGGTGTCGGGCAGGCGCGGCGTCAGGGTGCCGCAGCAGGGCGGCACCAGGGCGCCGACATTGCGCACCATGAACAGCTCGCCCGGGCCGGCGCCGGTCAGCAGATAGGGCACCAGGCGCGAGTCCGAGCAGCCGATGAACAGGCTGGTGGGGTGCTGGCCACCATCGACCAGCTCCTTGAACTGGGCCCTGTACTGCGGGAAGGCGTCGCTGTGGAAGCGGCGCAGCCGGGCTAGCAGGGCGTCCGGCATCACTGCACCAGCGGGGTCTCGGCGGCGTCCAGGCTCACGCCCTGCAGCTCGGCCGCACCGGCCAGCACCTGCAGGTACTGGCGCAGCGCATTGACCCAGGCCTGCTGGCGCAGCACCAGGGCCACGGCCTGGTGCACCTCGTCGAAGGCCGGCTGGGTGCCGACATCACGGGCCCGCACCTCGACGATGTGCAGGCCGAAGCGGCTGTGCACCAGGCGCGGCAGCACGCCCACCGTGTCCTGGCCGAACACCTCGCGGGCGAACTCGGTCGCGCACTCGTCCTTGCCGACCCAGCCCAGATCACCGCCCTGCTCGCCGCTTGGGCAGTTGGACCATTGGCGCGCGGCCTCGCCGAAAACGTCGCCGTCCGGGTCTGCGCAGCGCAGTTCGTAGAGCTTGGCCTCGGCGCGCTGGCGCAGCGCCTGCACATCCACGCCGGGAGTGACGGCAAACAGCAGATGGCGCAGCTGCAGCCGCTCGCCACGGCCGTAGCGGGCCGGATGAGCCTCGAAGTGGCGGCGGCAGGCCTCGGGCGAGGGCTCGGGGATCTTCAGTTCGCGTTCCAGCAACTGCTCGATCGCGTCGCCGGCCTTGGCGCTGTCGAAGCCGGCGGCGACGGCCGCCTGGCGCAGCAGCTCGGTGCAGGCACGCTGGCGCAGCGCGGTCTCGTCGAGCTGCTCCTCGTCTCCTTGGAGCGGCACGCCGTTGACGGTCGGTATGGCAAAGGTGGTGTTCATCAGCGGCCCTTGTAGTCGGGGAGGTTGAGCTTGCGGCTGCGCACCATCTGGTAGGGACGCAGCGCATAGACGAGCGTGCCGAAGCCACTCCAGACATGGACCAGCCGGGTGAAGGGGAAGATCAGGAAGATCGACATGCCCAGCACCATATGGGTCTTGAACACCCAGCCGGCCCCGGCCAGCAACTCGACGCCACCGGCGCGGAAGGTGACGATGCGCTGCGCCCATTCGGCCAGACGCATCATCATGCCGCCGTCCAGATGCTGGGCCGACAGCGGTATCGTCGCCAGCCCGAGTGCGAACTGCAGCCACAGCAGCACCAGCAGCAGGATGTCGCTGGGCTTGGAGGTGGCGCGGATGCGATCGTCCGACAGGCGGCGGTGCAGCAGCAGGCTCACGCCGATGAAGCCCAGCAGGCCGAACAGGCCGCCCGAGACCATGGCCATCAGCTGCTTGTTGCCGGCGCTGATGAAGGGCTCGTAGAGGAAGTGCGGCGTCAGCATGCCCACCGAATGGCCGAAGAACAGGAACAGCACGCCGACGTGGAACAGATTGCTGCCCCAGCGCAGGCTGCCGGTGCGCAGCAGCTGCGAGGAGTCGCTCTTCCAGGTGTACTGGTCGCGGTCGAACCGTATCAGGCTGCCGAGCAGGAACACCGCCAGGCAGATGTAGGGGTAATAGCCGAACAGAAATGTGTCGAGCCAGCTCATGGTGCGACTCCTTGGGCCGTGGTGGCGGGGGATCTGCGGACGATGTGTATCGGCTGCGGGGTGCCGGGTCTTGCCTGGCCCTGGGTGCTGCAGCCGTCGAAGGCCATGGGCTCGGCCCAGGCCTCGTCCACCTCGGGTTCGGCCGCCACCGGCACGGCCGCCACTTTCCGGCCGGCCAGCTCCAGCACCGCGGCGATCACGCTGGCATAGGGGCTCTGGCGCTCCAGCAGCGCGCTGAAGATGGCGGTCAGGATGTGGGCGATCTCGCCGAGGAACTCGCGTGCCGTCTCCGGGGGCTGCGTGGAGGCGAACTCCAGCACCACGGTCAGGTGGTCGGGCAGCTCGGTGCCACCCAGCTGCAGGCCGGCGCTGGCATAGGTCTGGCCCAGATCGACCAGGGCCTGGCCGCGGTCGCGCGAGTCGCCATGCACATGCTCGAACAGATGCAGCGAGGTGTTGCGGCCGCTATCGAAGGTCTCGACGAAGCGGGCCTCGACGGCGTACGGGTCCATCGCGCTGAGCTGCTGCAGCAGCGCGTCCAGCTCGGCCAGGCGCTTCCTGCCCAGGCCGCAGTCATGGTGCAGCGCATCGCCCAGCTCGGGCAGGGCGGCGCGCAGCGCGCCGTTCGGGTAGCTCAAGAGGGCGCCGAGGGCGCGCAGGGTCAGTGATATGTTTTTCATCGGGGGCTCCTCACAGGCTTGCCTTGATCGGGATGGTCCGCTTCTTGGTGCCGCCAAACAGCGAGGCCTCGCTGGCGCCGTCCGAGCAGCCATTGCCGAAGGTGAAGCCGCAGCCGCCGCGCATGTCGAAGGTGTTCTCGGCGTACTCGCGGTGGCTGCTCGGTATCACGAAGCGGTCCTCGTAGTTGGCGATGGCCATCACCTGGTACATGTCCTCCACCTGCGCGGCGCTCATGTCCACCTGGCGCAGCAACTCGGGGTACTCGACCCCGTCCACATGCTTGCCGCGCTGGTAGGCGCGCATGGCCAGCATGCGGTCCAGCGCGCGCACGACCGGCTGGGTGTCGCCGGCGGTGAGCAGATTCGCCAGGTACTGGACCGGGATGCGCAGCTGGGTGACGTCCGGGATCGCACCATTGATGCCGATATGGCCGGCATTGGCCGCGGCGGTGATCGGCGACAGCGGCGGCACATACCAGACCATGGGCAGCGTACGGTACTCGGGGTGCAGCGGCAGGGCGATCTTCCACTCCATCGCCATCTTCCAGACCGGGCTCTTCTTCGCCGCTTCCAGCCAGCTGTCCGGGATGCCATCGGCACGGGCCTGGGCGATCACCTTGGGATCATTGGGGTCGAGGAAGATGTCGCACTGGGCCTGGTACAGATCGCGGTCGCGTTCGGTGCTCGCCGCCTTCTGAATGCCGTCGGCGTCATACAGCATCACGCCCAGATAGCGGATGCGGCCGACGCAGGTCTCGGAGCAGACGGTGGGCTGGCCGGCCTCGATGCGGGGGTAGCAGAAGATGCATTTCTCGGCCTTGCCCGACTGCCAGTTGTAATAGATCTTCTTGTAGGGGCAGCCCGACACGCACATGCGCCAGCCGCGGCACTTGTCCTGGTCGATCAGCACAATGCCGTCTTCCTCGCGCTTGTAGATCGAGCCCGAGGGGCAGCTCGCCACGCAGGCGGGGTTCAGGCAGTGCTCGCACAACCTGGGCAGGTACATCATGAAGGTGTTCTCGAACTGGCCGTAGATGTCCTTCTGGATGTCATCGAAGTTCTTGTCCTTGGAGCGCTTGGCGAATTCGCCGCCCAGGATCTCCTCCCAGTTCGGACCCCACTCGATCTTCTGCATGCGCTTGCCGGTGATCAGGCTGCGCGGGCGTGCGGTCGGCGTGGCCTTCATCTCGGGGGCCGACTGCAGATGGTCGTAGTCGAAGGTGAAGGGCTCGTAGTAGTCGTCGATCTGCGGCAGATTGGGGTTGGCGAAGATGCGCATCAGCAGCTTCCACTTGCCGCCCTGCTTGGGCTCGATCGAACCGTCGGCATTGCGTATCCAGCCGCCGTTCCACTTGTCCTGGTTCTCCCATTCCTTCGGGTAGCCGATGCCGGGCTTGGTCTCGACATTGTTGAACCAAGCGTATTCCATGCCGGGCCGGCTGGTCCAGACGTTCTTGCAGGTGACCGAACAGGTGTGGCAGCCAATGCACTTGTCCAGGTTCAGCACCATGCCGATTTGCGCGCGTATCTTCATGCTTGCACTCCCGCGGTGTTGTCTTCGCCATCGAGCCAATCGATCTTGTGCATCTTGCGCACGACGACGAATTCGTCGCGGTTCGTGCCTATGGTTCCGTAGTAGTTGAAGCCATAGCTCAGCTGCGCATAGCCGCCGATCATGTGGGTCGGTTTGGTGACGATGCGCGTCACCGAGTTGTGGATGCCGCCGCGCTGGCCGGTGATCTCGGAGCCCGGGGTGTTGATGATCTTTTCCTGGGCGTGGTACATCATCGTCATGCCCGGCTTGACGCGCTGGCTGACCACCGCCCGCGCCGCGATCGCGCCATTGGCGTTGAACAGCTCGATCCAGTCGTTGTCGACAATGCCGGCCGAGCGTGCGTCGTCTTCGCTGAGCCATACCACCGGGCCGCCGCGGTTCAGCGTCAGCATCATCAGGTTGTCGGTATAGGTCGAGTGGATGCCCCACTTCTGGTGCGGCGTGATGAAGTTCAGCGCGATCTCTTTATTGCCGTTGGGCTTGATGCCGCTGATGCCGGCCACCGCCTTCATGTCCACCGGCGGACGGTAGCTGGTGAACTCCTCGCCGAAGGCCCGCATCCACTTGTGGTCCTGGTAGAACTGCTGGCGGCCGGTCAGCGTGCGCCAGGGGATGTACTCATGCACATTGGTGTAGCCGGCGTTGTAGGAGACCTTCTCGCTCTCCAGCCCGCTCCAGGTCGGCGACGAGATGATCTTGCGCGGCTGGGCCTGCACGTCGCGGAAGCGGATCTTCTCGTCCTCGCGGTGGCGCGCCAGATGGGTGTGGTCGCGGCCGGTGATCTTGCTCAGCGCCTCCCAGGCCTTGACGGCCACCTGGCCGTTGGTCTCGGGCGCCAGCATCAGTATCACCTCGGTGGCGTCGATGTCGGTGTCGATGCGCGGCATGCCTTTGGTCGGGCCCTCGGTATGGACCTTGCCATTCAGCTCGGCCAGCTGCCGCACCTCGTCGACGGTGTTCCAGCCAATGCCCTTGCCGCCGTTGCCGGCCGATTCCATCAAGGGGCCCAGCGCGGTGAAGCGGGCATAGGTGGCCGGGTAGTCGCGCTCGACCACCGTGATCTGCGGTGCTGTCTTGCCCGGGATCAGCTCGACCTCGCCGCGCTTCCAGTCCTGCACGTCCAGGCCCTGGGCCAGTTCGGCCGGCGTGTCGTGCATCAGCGGTGTCAGCACCACCTCCTTCTCGACGCCCAGATGGCCGACGCAAAGCTCGGAGAAGGCCTTGGCAAAGCCCTTGTAGATCTCCCAGTCGCTCTTCGACTGCCAGGCCGGGTCCACCGCCGTGGACAGCGGGTGGATGAAGGGGTGCATATCGCTGGTGTTGAGGTCGTTCTTCTCGTACCAGGTGGCGGTGGGCAGCACGATGTCCGAGTACAGGCAGGTCGTGCTCATGCGGAAGTCCAAGGTCACCAGCAGGTCCAGCTTGCCCTCGGGCGCGTGCTCGTGCCAGCGCACCTCGTCGGGCTTGGCGTCATCGGCGCCCAGGTGCTTGCCCTGCACGCCGTGGCTGGTGCCCAGCAGGTGCTTGAGGAAGTACTCATGGCCCTTGCCCGAGGAGCCGAGCAGGTTGGAGCGCCAGACGAACATATTGCGCGGCCAGTTGGCCGGGTGGTCCGGGTCCTCGCAGCTCATCTGCAGCGAGCCGTCCTTCAGGCCCTTGACCACATGGGCCTTGACGTCGCCGCCGACGGCGTCGCGCACCACCTGCAACGGGTTGGTCTTGAGCTGCGGTGCGCTGGGCAGCCAGCCCATGCGTTCGGCGCGCACGTTGTAGTCGATCAGGCTGCCGCCGAACTCGGCCTTGTCGGCCAGCGGCGAGAGGATCTCGTCGACCCCCAGCTTCTCATAGCGCCACTGGTCGGTGTGGGCATAGAAGAAGCTGGTGCTGTTCATCTGGCGCGGCGGGCGCGACCAGTCCAGCGCAAAGGCCAGCGGCGTCCAGCCGGTCTGCGGGCGCAGCTTTTCCTGGCCCACGTAATGGGCCCAGCCGCCGCCCGACTGGCCTATGCAGCCGCACAGCATCAGCATATTGATGATGCCGCGGTAGTTCATGTCGCAGTGGTACCAGTGGTTCATCGCCGCGCCGATGATGACCATGGACTTGCCCTTGGTCTTGTCGGCGTTGTCGGCGAACTGGCGGCCGATGGTGATCACCTGGTCGCGCGGCACGCCGGTGATCTTTTCCTGCCAGGCGGGGGTGTAGGGGGCGTCGTCGTCATAGCTCTTGGCGCCGTCGCCATAACCGCGCTCCACGCCGTAGTGGGCGACCAGCAGGTCGAACACGGTGGTCACCAGCACCTCGCGCTCCTCGCCGGCCTTGCCCAGCTTGATGCGCTGCACCGGCAGCTTGCGCACCATCACATCGCCGCCCTGCTTGTTGGCGTCGAAGTGCGGTGTGTCAATGCCGGCGAAGTAGGGGAAGCCGACCTCGGCAATCTCGTGGCCTTCCTGGCCCTCGGCAACCGACAGGCGCAGCTTGACGTCCTGGTCGTGGCGGGCCTCCTTGTCTTCGAGGTTCCACTTGCCGCCGTCCTTGCGGCCGTCCGGACCCCAGCGGAAGCCGATCGAGCCGTTGGGCAGCACGACCTTGCCGAGCGCGTCGAAGGCCAGCGTCTTCCACTCCGGGTTGTTGTCCTGGCCCAGCTTGCCGTTGAAGTCGCTGGCGCGCAGATAGCGCTGGCTGACCAGCACCTTGCGCCCGTCGTCCAGCGTGCGCTCCTCGAGCTGCACGATCATCGGCAGATCGGTGTAGCGGCGGGCGTAGTCGTCGAAGTAGGCCGAGCGCTTGTCGAAGTAGAACTCCTTCAGGATTACGTGGCCCATGGCCATGGCCAGGGCCGCGTCGGTGCCCTGCTTGGGGTGCATCCACAGGTCGGCCAGCTTGCTGACCTCGGAGTAGTCGGGCGTCACCGCCACCGTCTTGGCGCCCTTGTAGCGCACCTCGGTGAAGAAGTGGGCGTCCGGCGTCCGCGTCTGCGGCACATTGGAGCCCCAGGCGATGATGAAGGTGCTGTTGTACCAATCGGCCGACTCGGGCACGTCGGTCTGCTCGCCCCAGACCTGCGGGCTGCTGGGGGGCAGGTCGCAATACCAGTCATAGAAGCTCATGCACACGCCGCCGATCAGCGACAGATAGCGCGAGCCGGCGGCATAGCTGACCATGCTCATCGCCGGGATCGGCGAGAAGCCGATGATGCGGTCCGGCCCATGCTTCTTGATCGTGTAGACATTGGCCGCGGCGATGATCTGGTTCACCTCGTCCCACTCGGAGCGCACCATGCCGCCCAGGCCCCGCTGCCGGACCCATTGCTCGCGAGCCTCGGGGTTCTCGACGATGCTGGCCCAGGCGTCCACCGGACTCTTGGCCACCATCAGCGCGGCGCGCCAGGCCTTCAGCAGGCGGGCGCGCACCAGCGGGTACTTGACGCGGTTGGCGCTGTACAGATACCAGGAGTAGCTGGCACCGCGGGCGCAGCCGCGCGGCTCGTGGTTGGGCAGGTCGGGCCGCGTGCGCGGGTAGTCGGTCTGCTGCGTTTCCCAGGTGACGATGCCGCCCTTGACATAGATCTTCCACGAGCAGGAGCCGGTGCAGTTCACGCCGTGGGTGGAGCGCACGATCTTGTCGTGGGCCCAGCGGTTGCGGTAGGCGTCTTCCCAGGTGCGGTCCTCGCCGGTGGTGAGGCCGTGGCCGTCGGAGAAGCTCTCCTTGGGCTGCGAGAAGTGGGTGAGGCGGTCGAGAAAATGGCTCATGGAAACTCCTCAGCAGGGCATGGGTGCGTTCTTGCGCGCGTAGTGCCACCAGGTGATGGCGATGCACAGCAGATAGAACGAGAAGAAGACGTAGAGCGCGGCCTCGGGCCCGCCGGTCAGCGAGATCGAGGTGCCATAGCTCTTGGGGATGAAGAAGCCGCCGTAGGCCGCCATCGCGGCGGTGAAGCCCAGCGTGGCGGCACCCTCGGTATTGCCTTCCTTGGTGGCGCGGGCCACGGCCGCGGCGTCGCGGGTGTCGATCTCGCGGAGCTTCTGGTTCAGGAAGATCACCGGGATCATGCGGAAGGTCGAGCCGTTGCCGATGCCGGTGGTCAGGAACAGCACCAGGAACATCAGGAAGAAGCCGGTGAAGTTGCCACCCGACGGGCCCGTGGGCAAAAAGTAGATCACGCCCAGCACCGCGCCGGCCATGACGATGAAGTTCCAGAAGGTGACGCGGGCGCCGCCGGCCTTGTCGGCCAGCCAGCCTCCGACCGGGCGAATCACCGCGCCGACCAGCGGGCCCAGCCAGGCATAGGCCAGTGGGTTGATGCCGGGGAACTGGCTCTTGATCAAGAGCGGGAAGCCGGCCGCATAACCGATGAAGGAGCCGAAGGTGCCGAGGTACAGCACGCACATCAGCCAGTTGTGCTTGCGGCCGAAGATGGTGGCCTGCGTGGCGAACGAGGCCTTGGCGTCGGCGATGTCGTTCATGCCGAACCAGGCGGCCAGCGAGGCCAGCGCGATCCACGGCACCCAGATGAAGGCGGCATTCTGCGTCCACACCTGCAGCGTCTGGCCGTTCTTGACGATGGTCTGTGCATCACCGCCGAACACGCCGAAGATGCCGGCCGTGACGACCAGCGGGCTCAGGAACTGCACCACCGACACGCCCAGATTACCGAGGCCCGCGTTGACGCCCAGCGCCGAGCCCTTGCGCTCCTTCGGGAAGAAGAAGCTGATATTGGCCATGCTGGAGCTGAAGTTGCCGCCACCCAGGCCGCACAGCAGGGCCAGGGTCAGCATGGTCGGGTAGGTGGTGGTGTTGTCCTGCACCGCAAAGCCTATGCCCAGGGCCGGGATCAGCAGGGTGGCGGTGGAGATCGCCGTCCAGCGCCGGCCGCCGACCAGGGGCACGATGAAGGAGTAGAAGATGCGCAGGGTGGCACCCGACAGCGCGGGTGCGGCGGCCAGCCAGAACAGCTGGTTGGTCGAGTACTTGAAGCCCAGGGCCGGCAGACCCACGGCGACCACGCTCCAGACCTGCCAGATGGCAAAGGCCAGGAACAGGGCGGGCACCGAGATCCACAGATTCAGCTTGGCCACGGCCTCGCCTTCGCGCTCCCAGAAGGTCTTGTCCTCGGGGGTCCAGATCGGCAGGACTTTCCCGCGCGTACTGGCTGTTGCGTTGTTCATGATGGTTCCTAGCGGAAGGGATTCAGGCGCTGGCCGGCACGGTGTGCGGGCCCAGCAGGTCGGTGCGGCGCACCTCGGTGAAGTACATCCAGATCAGCGAGACCCAGACCACGCCATACATCAGCATGAAGGCCGAGGAGCGGATGCCGGTCAGATCCACCAGCGCGCCGAAGGCGATGGGCAGCACGAAGCCGCCCAGGCCGCCGGCCAGGCCGACGATGCCGCTGATCGTGCCGATGTTCTTGGGGTAGTCGTCGCTGATGTACTTGAAGACGCTGGCCTTGCCGAAGGCGAAGGCGATGCCGAGGATGAACATCAGGCCGGTGAACGCATAGACGTTGAGGCCGATGTGGAAGGTGGTCGAGCCGTTGATGGTGGTGACGGTGAAGTCGGTCTGCGGATAGGACAGCAGGAACAGGCAGATCCAGCTCACCCACATCACCCACCAGGTGACGCTGTGCGCGCCGTACTTGTCGGACAGCCAGCCGCCGATGGCGCGCAGCACGCCGCCGGGCAGCGAGAAGCAGGCGGCCAGCAGGGCGGCCCAGCGGATGTCCAGACCGTACTCGCCGACGTAGTACTGCACCATCCACAGCGACAGCGCGACATAGCCGCCGAACACGATGCTGTAGTACTGGCAGTACTTGAGCACGGCCGGGTCCTTCAGCGCCTTCAGCTGATCGCGGAACTTGACGGTGCTGGGCACCAGATGGGCCGGGTCGCTGGCGCTGAAGAACCAGAACAGCAGCACCGCGCCCAGCATCACCGCGGCATAGACCTGGGGCACCATGGCCCAGCCGAAACCGACGACCAGGGCCGGGGCGACGAACTTGTTGACCGCAGCACCGGAGTTGCCGGCGCCATAAACGCCCATCGCGAAGCCTTGGCGGTTCTTCGGGAACCATCGCGCCACGTACGGCGTGCCGACCGAGAAGGAGCCGCCGGCCAGGCCGACGAACAGGCCTATGGTCAGGAAGTGCCAGTACTCTGTGGCATAGGCCATCAACCAGATCGCCGGCACGGTGATGGCCATCAGTATGGTCATGACGATGCGGCCACCAAACCGGTCGGTCCAGATGCCCAGCGGCACGCGTATCAGCGAGCCAGTCAGCACCGGCGTGGCCGTGAGCAGGCCGAACTCGGTGGCATTGAGGTTCAGCGCCTTCTTGATCGGTATGCCGATCACGCCGAACATCATCCAGACCATGAAGCAGACGGTGAAGGCCAGGGTGCTGACGATCAGCACCGAGAGGGCCTTGCCATTGTGGTTTGTGCTGTCTTGAGAGGTACTTGCGAGGGCCATGACGGACTCCGGTTCTTTGGGAGTCACTGTCCGCTTTCGGCCCTGCGTTGAACATCCACCGGTGGTAGGTCGGCCGCCGGCCAAAGGCAGGAGGTCGGAGCAGGCCGTCCTAGTTCTGAAGAACTAGCGCGGCCGGGATGGCCGCGATGCTTGCGCTGGATCAAGGCCCCGGCGGCCCGTTACCATGGCGAATCGCTGACAAAGGACTCTCATGCAATACCAGAACCTGGGCAAGAGCCCGCTCAAGGTCTCGCGCCTGTGCCTGGGCACGATGATGTTTGCCGATCAGACGGAACTGGCCGAGGCGCGCAGCATCGTTGACCATGCTCAGGAGCATGGCGTCAACTTCATCGACACCGCCGATGTCTATTCCAAGGGGCGTTCCGAAGCGATGGTCGGCGAGTTGCTGAAGGGCCGGCGCCACGACTGGGTGCTGGCCACCAAGCTGGGCAACATGATGTCGGAGCGGCCGAACGAGTCGCAGTATTCCCGGGCCTGGGTGCTGCGCGAGTGCGAGGCCAGCTTGCAGCGCCTGGCCACCGACCACATCGACATCTACTACCTGCACCGCGACTTCAACGGCATGGACCTGGAGGAGCCGCTGCGCGCCATCGCCACCCTGCTGCAGCAGGGCAAGATCCGCTACTGGGGCGTGTCGAACTTCCGCGGCTGGCGCATAGCCGAAATGGTGCACATGGCGCGGGTGCTGAACATGCCGGGCCCGGTGGTCTGCCAGCCCTATTACAACCTGCTGAACCGCCAGCCCGAGGTCGAGGTGCTGCCGGTCTGCTCGCATCACGGCATCGGCATCGTGCCCTACAGCCCGATCGCACGCGGTGTGCTCTCCGGCAAGTACGCGCCGGGCAGCCAGCCCGCCGAGGGCTCGCGCGCTGCCCGGGGCGACAAGCGGATGCTGGAGACGGAGTTCCGCGAAGAGTCGTTGCAGGTGGCGCAGACCTTGAAGGCACACTGTGACTCCAGCGGCCGCGCGTTGAGCCATTTCGCCACCGCCTGGGTGCTGGCCAACCCCCGCGTCAGCTCGGTCATCGCCGGCCCTCGCACCCTGGCCCAGTGGACCGACTATCTGGGCGCCCTGGAATGCGAGATCAGCGCCGAAGACGAGGCGCTGGTGGACTCATTGGTGCGCCCGGGTCATCCGTCGACGCCGGGCTATACGGACCCGGCTTATCCGCTCAACGGGCGTTGAGTCTTCGCCTGCTCGTGCGTCGACCAGGCTGGTGGCGGCGCAGGCACAGCCCCGCCAGCCGCCGGGCTTCAGTGCGGGGGTTGAGCCGACCTGCCGTCGACTCAACTGCCTTGCAGCCATGGCGCAAGCATGCGCCATGTCCCTCGCCAGGCAGAAGACAGCCCGCAGGGGCTGTCTTCTGTCCGGGCTCGGTGCTCCCAGCTTGGGCCGGGCGCATAACTCGCGCCCGTTCGCCTCGCTCACTAAGCTCGGACAAACGCGCCCAGTCAGATTTGGAATCGCGCGCCAAGGCGCGCTGGCCCAAGCCGCTGCGCGCTTCAGCCCCGCACAGGCGCCCGTCGGCTGGCGGGGCTGTGCCTGCGCGATACAGGGTGGCGTGGCAAGAGTGGTTTGCCACCGGCGGTGCCTGCATTGCGAGCCGGTGGCGATGGCACCCCTTATGCGGCGCCGAGCAGCGCAGGGGACTTGGCCCGCAGGGCCAAGCGCTGCATTCGGGGTGACGGCGTCGCCGGCTCGCAATGCGCGACCAAGTTCGCAAACGCGTTCTTACAGCCGCTCAAACACCGTCGCAATCCCCTGCCCACCGCCGATGCACATCGTCACCAGCGCATAGCGGCCGCCACGGCGGTGCAGCTCGTAGATCGCCTTGGTGGCCAGGAAGGCGCCGGAGCAGCCGATCGGGTGGCCCAGGGCGATGGCGCCGCCGTTCACGTTCGTCTTGCTCATGTCCAGCTCAAGGCCGCGGGCCACGGCAATGGCCTGGGCGGCGAAGGCCTCGTTGCTCTCGATCACGTCGATCTGGTCCAGGCGCAGGCCGGCCTTCTGCAGGGCCAGCTTGGAGGCGGGGATGGGACCCTCGCCCATGATCTCGTTGGGCACACCGGCCACGGCATAGGACACCAGGCGGGCCATCGGCTTGTGACCGGCGGCGGCTGCCACTGCGGCATCGGCGAGCACGAAGAAGGCCGCGCCGTCATTGATGCCCGAGGCATTGCCGGCGGTGACCGAGCCGTCCTTCTTGAAGGCCGGCTTCATCTTGGCCAGCGTCTCCATCGTGGTGCTGGCCTTCACATGCTCGTCGGTGTCGAAGACGACCTCGCCCTTGCGGGTCTGCTTGACGATGGGCACGATCTGTTCCTTGAAGCGGCCCTCGGCAATAGCGGCGGCGGCGCGGCGGTGCGATTCGACGGCCAGCGCGTCCTGCTCTTCGCGGGTGATGCCCCATTTGGTCACCAGGTTCTCGGCCGTGATACCCATATGGCCGACGCCGAACGGGTCGGTCAAGGTGGCCACCATCATGTCGATCAGCTTGGTGTCGCCCATGCGGGCGCCGGTGCGCATTGCGGCGGACAGATAGCCGCTGCGGCTCATCACCTCGACGCCGCCGCCGACGCCATAGTCACAGTCGCCGAGCAGGATGTTCTGTGCCGTCGTGACGATGGCCTGCAGGCCCGAGGAGCACAGGCGGTTGACCGACATCGCCACCGAGTCCATCGGCAGGCCGGCCTGTATCGAGGCCACGCGGGCCACATAGGCAAAGCGGCTCTCGGTCGGGATGGTGTTGCCCACGGTCACATAGTTGATCGCCTTGGGATCGACGCCGGAGCGCTGCACCGCCTCCTTCATCACCGTGCCGGCCAGCTCCGCCGGTTCGATATCGGCCAGGCCGCCACCGAAAGTGCCGATGGCCGAACGGGCCGCGCCCAACACCACCACATCACGCTTGCTCATGCTCTGTCTCCTAGGGGTTTGATAGATCCATGCCGGAGTTGACGCCTCGGGACTGGCATTCAGCTTACGTCCGGCAACGCTCAGCTGTCTTGTCCAGTGTAAATGTTGCGGTGCACAATAGGCCAATTGCAGCAGCTGCCGGGATCCTCATGCGACGCGTCGTTTTCAATCAGAAGGGCGGGGTGGGCAAGTCCACCATCACCTCCAACCTGGCGGCGATTGCCGCTTTCCAGGGCCAGCGCACGTTGGTGGTCGATCTGGATCCCCAGGGCAACAGCACCCGCTACCTGCTTGGTGAGGCCGCTGACGAACCTCAGCCCGGCGCGGCCGAGTTTCTGGAAACGACGCTGAAGTTCAGCGTGCGCGCACCCAAGACCAGCGACTTCATCGTTGCCACGCCCTGGGAGAACCTGCACCTGATGGGCTCCAGCCCCCTGCTCGACGAGCTGCACGGCAAGCTGGAGAGCCGCTACAAGATCTACAAGCTGCGTGACGCCCTGGTCGAGCTTGGCGAGGACTACGACCAGATCTGGATCGACACCCCGCCGGCGCTGAACTTCTACACCCGCTCGGCCCTGATAGCCGCCGAGACCTGCTTGATCCCCTTCGACTGCGACGACTTCTCGCGCCGGGCCCTGTACAGCCTGCTGGAGAGCGTGACCGAGATCCAGGCCGACCACAACAAGGGGCTGACGGTGGAGGGCATCGTCGTCAACCAGTTCCAGCCGCGCGCCGTGCTGCCGCAGCGCACCGTGCAGGAGTTGATCGACGAGGGCCTGCCGGTGCTGCGGCCCTACCTGAGTTCCAGCGTGAAGATGAAGGAGTCGCACGAGCTGTCGCGGCCGATGATCCACCTCGACCCGCGCCACAAGCTGACGCAGCAGTTTGTCGAGTTGTACGAGTCGCTGGCCTGATCAGCGCTCGGCCGGCACCAGCCCCCGCTCGCTGGCAAACACCGCCGCCTGCACGCGCGAGCTCAGATTGAGCTTGCGCAGGATGTGCTGCACATGGATCTTCACCGTCGTCTCGGCAATCTCCAGGGTGCGGGCAATCTCCTTGTTGCTGGCGCCGCGGGCGATCTCGCGCAGGGTGTCGCGCTCGCGCGGCGACAGCGCGTCCAGCAGATCGGCCGGGGACTGAGTCTCGGCGGGCGCGGGGCGCAGCGCGCTCTGCAGCGCCGTCACCAGCTTGCCGGTCAGCTCGGGGCTGATCACCGACTCGCCGCGCGCGCAGGCCTCGATCGCCGCCAGCAGTGCATCGCCGTCTATGGTCTTCAGCAGATAGCCCTGGGCGCCGGCGTGCAGCGCCTGGGCCAGGTCGGCCTCGTCCTCGCTGACGGTCAGCATCAGTACCCGGGTCTGCGGCGCGGCCTCGCGCAGGGCGGGTAGGGCGTCGACGCCCCGCACCCCGGGCAGGTGATTGTCCAGCAGCAGCACGTCGGGCTGCAGGGCGGCCACCAGGCGCTGCGCCTCGCCGGCGTCTCCGGCCTCGCCGACCACGCTGAGATTCTCGTGCTGCGACAGCAGCGCGATCAGACCGCGTCGGAACAGTGAATGGTCGTCAACGACCAGCAGTCGCAAGGGCGTTTTCATGGATCTCCGGGTCCTCAGTGCCAAGGTTCTGGGGCACGCTGATCTGCACCCGCGTGCCCGCGCCCGGCGTCGATTGGACGCTGAGCTCGGCGCCGATGCGCTGGGCGCGTTCGCGCATGATGCGCATGCCCACATGGCTCTCGCCGGGATCGGGGGCGGGGTCGAAGCCCACGCCGTTGTCCATCACCTCGAAGCGCCACTGCGGGGTCTGCTGCACCCGCAGCCGGACATGGCTGGCCTGCGAGTGCTTGCGCACATTGGACAGCGCCTCCTGGATGACATGCAAGACCTGGATCTGGATGTCGGGCGGCAGCGGCACGCCATGGCCCTCGGTCTGCAGCTCGGTGCTCAGGCCGGTCTGGTGCTCGAACTTCTGCAGAGTGGTGCGCAGCGCCGGCTCGATGTCCTCGACATCGACACGGGTGCGGAAGTGCATCAGCAACTCGCGCACATCGCCATAGCTTTCCAGCACGCCGGTCTCGATCTCGGCCAGGCTGCGCTCGGTGGCCGGCGCATCGCCCTTGCGCAAAGCGCCGCGCAGCAGCTGCACCTGTATCTTCAGAAAGGCCAGGGACTGGGCGATCGAGTCGTGCAATTCCTGGGCCAGCAGGCTGCGCTCGCTGGCCACGGCGGCCTCTTTTTCAGAGGCGGCGGCGCGCAGACCCTCCATGCCGCCGGCCAGGTGGCTGGCCAGCAGTTCGACCAGGGACTGGTCCTCCTGCGACACCGCTTGCGGGCTGCGGAAGAACAGGTCGATCTCGCCGTGGATGTGATGGTGCAGACTCACCGGCACGGTCAGCAGGGTTTCGAAGCCGGCGCGTCCGCACAGACCATGGGGGCCCGGCTCGGCATGGATCGCTATCACGCGGGTGCGTGCGGTGGCCGCGCTCTGACCGCAATGGCAGTCGCCGCTGGGCACGCACTGTTCATCGTCCTTGAAGCTGGCCGGCAGCCCCTCCTGGGCCAGCAGCAGATAGCGCTTGTTGGCGGCGTCCGACCAACGCAGTGCCACGGCGTCGGCGCGGGCGATGCGGCGGATCTTGCTGACGAAGCCGCGCGCCATATCGTCCAGGTTCTCCGCTTCGGCAATGAAGGCGCTGACCTCGTACAGGGCACCCAGGCGCTGGCGCTGGGCCTCGATCTTGGCGGTCTTGTCGCGCACCTTGTCTTCCAGCTCGGCGTACTGCGATTGCAGGCGGGCGGCCATGGCATTGAAACCCACTGCCAGCTCGCCGAATTCGTCATCGGCCCTGACCTTGACCCGTGCGCCGAAGTCACCGCCGCGGATGGCGCCGAGCGCCTGGCCCAGGCGTTTCAGCGGATCGAGCACCATCAGATGGCTGGCATAGAGCAGCATCAGCGCGCTGCCTATGGACAGGGCGATCAGTGCCAGCTGGAAGCCGCTCAGCACCGCCGTCCAGTAGGACAGCCGCTGCTCGATCACGGTCACGAATTGGTCGATACGGGCCACCATGACCTCGACCTGGCCGGGGCTGACCGGCATGCGCTGGTCCAGCCAGGTCTCGCGCAGGTCCAGCCATTGCCGGAGCACCAGTGCCAGCTCGCGGCGCGAGGCATCGCCCGAGGGGACGAACAGCGGACGCGAGGGGTCGCCGCTGTGCAGCAGGTCCAACGTGGCATCCAGCGCCGCCGCCTGCTGGGCCAGGCCGGCCCGCTGGCCGGTGGAGATGTCCAGGGCCATGCGATAGGTCATCATGCGCATGCGGCCGGCCTCGTTGACCGCCGCGGCACCACCCTCAAGCTGCCAGGTCACCCACAAGGTCAGCGCGATCGAGGCCAGCGCCAGCACCAGGCAGGCGACACCGCTGGCGGTGAGCTTGAAGGCGAGGCTTTGGCGGGCTTGCATGGGCCGATGCTAGCCGCCCGGGGCAACTATTGCTTGACCGAAATCAAGTCGGCGGGCTGTCCAGCGGCGCGCGACCCGACAGACGCAGCAAAGCTGGCACGTCGTGGACGCGGATGCGGTAGCGATCGATTTCCACTGCGCCCATCTCGCGCAGCTGGCGCAAGGTGCGCGAGAAGGTCTCCGGCGAGGTGCCCAGCTGCGAAGCGATGAAGCGCTTGTGCTGATGCAGCACCAGCTCGTTCGGGTCGTCGCTGCTGCTCAGCGAGTCCAGCAGCCAGCCGGCGCAGCGCGCCATCACATCCTTGGCCAGCAGGTCGTGCACATCGCTGGTCAGCCGACGGACGTTGGCGGCCATCGAAGTCAGCAGCCAGCGCGACACCTCGGGGTGGGCGGCGGCCACGGCAGCCAGTTCGTCCACCGGAAACTCATGCACCCAGACCGCCGTCTGCGCCTGGGCCGTCTCCAGATAGGACCCGCCCAGCCAGGCGCTGCTGAGGTCGATCCAGCCGTGGGCCTCGACCGTGTGTGTCTGCCACCAGTGGCCCTGCGAATCATGGTTGCCGACACAGACCGTGCCCTGGGTCAGCAGCCACAGCGCATGGGCCGGCTGGCCGCGTTGAATCACGCAGGCCTTGGGCGCCACCGCATGGGAGTGGCCGATCCGGGCCAGCGCCAGCAGGGCGGCCTCGCCGAGCGACTGGGCGCCGCAGGCCTGGCGCAGCGCGGCATAGAGGCCGTCGTGGGCCGGCAGGGGCGGTGCCGCGGCGATGCCTGTGCTCATCGGTGGCATTGCGGATGAGTAGCCAAACGGCTGGGGTGCGATGTCCATGGCGTGCTCGTTGAGTGCAGGTGTTGCCACTGTGGCGCGACGAAACGGCAAAGTTTTTGCTTCAGCGCAAGGCGTCCGGACTTTGGCATTTGAGCGGGGTCAATGATTGCGTGTCTCCGCGAGCAATGATGCGCAAGCCGCTGGACCGCCAACTTGACCTGGGTCAAGTTCGCGTCGCCGACGTCGGCCACTTATCATCGGCAGGCCGGCAATCCGCTGGCGTAGAGGGCAACTCAAGCATGGAAGACCTGCCTCCCGAGGCCATGCAACAGGTGGCGGCCTATTTCCAGGCGCTGTCGGAGCCGACGCGGCTGCAGATACTCAATCTGCTGCGGGGCGGCGAGCGCAATGTCGGCGAACTGGCCAAGGCCTGCGGGTACACGGCCGCCAATGTCTCGCGCCACCTGACCCATCTGCAGCAGCAGGGCCTGGTCGAGCGCGAGGGGCGGGGTACCTCGGTCTTCTACCGCATTGCGGACCCGGCGGTGTTTGCCCTGTGCGACCTGGTCTGCGGCAATATCGCCCGCAAGCACGAGCGTAAAGCGGTCGAGCGCCAGGTGTTCTCGCGCACGGCCAGGACGGGGCCGCTCAGCAAGCCTTGAAGGCCGGTTTGCGCTTCTCGGTCCAGGCCCGCACGCCCTCGGCCAGATCCTGCGAGGCGACCGAACGGGCGATGTCGGCCTGCAGCGCTGCCGCATCGAGCGTGCCGCGGGCAATCGCGTTGAGGTGCCGCTTCATGCCCAGCAGGGCCAGCGGCGCCATCGCCAGCAGCTGATCGGCCAGCGCATCGGCGGCGCCGGCCAGCGCCTCGGGCGTGTCGTGCAGCTGGTCCAGGAAGCCGCAGTCCAGCATCTGCTGGGAGTGCAGCGTCTCGCCGGCCAGCAGCACGCGCTTGGCCAGGCCCAGGCCCAGCCGGCTGACATAGCGCTCCAGCCCGCCGCGGTAGAAGTGCAGGCCCAGGCGCGCGGCCGGCACGAACATCTCGGTGCTGCGCGCGCCCAGGCGAAAGTCGCAGGCCAGGGCCAGATCGGTGGCGCCGCCGTAGACGCCGCCGTGGATCTCGGCCACGGTGATCGGCCGCGCCGCCTCCAGGTCATTGGCCAGCGCCTCGAACAGTGCGCCGGCGTCAACCCCGGGCACGCTGCCGATATTGAAGCCCGCGCAGAAGTGCTTGCCGGCGCCGCGCAGCCGCAGCACGCGCACGTCCGGGTTTGCATTGGCCTGTGCGATCTGCTCGCGCAGCACGTCAATGTCGTCAATCTCCAGCCGGTTGGCGACGCGGGGGCGGCGCAGCAGCAGGGTGGCGACGGGACCGTCAAGACTCAGTTCAGGGGCGAGGGCAGGCATGCCCCGAGTCTATCCACCCGCCGCAGCGCTGCCAGCCCGCCCAATCCCGCCAGCCACAGCAGCAGGGCGGGCGGCTCGGGCACGGCAGTGACGGCCACGGCCACTTCGCCGAGCGTCGCGCCGAAGGTGACGCCGGCCTTGCCGCCGACGCGCCCGGAGAAGCTGCCGGAGATCAGGTCCAGCCTGCCCTGACCGGGTGCCAATGCCTTGAGCTTGAAACTGGCGATATCGAAGCTGTCGTCGGTGGTGGCCGGAAAGACGCCGAAGCGCAGACCGGTCACGCTGCCCAGGGCGGCATTGTGGGTGCCGACGCTGGCGCCGAAGGTCCAGCGCGGATCCAGGCTGATCTGCACCAGCTCCAGCACCGTGGCGTCGTAGCTGAAGGCCAGGTTCTGCCCCCCGGACAGGTTGTCTATGACCAGGCCGCCATCGGTCTGGTCGAAGGACAGGCCCCTCAACACGACATCGAACACCTGGCCGACGGCGACCGAGGTGCTGTCGGGTGCGAATTGCAGCTCGGGTGCCGCCTGTGCACCGAGGCTGGCGGCCAGACTCAGGCCGGCGATCAGGGATTTGTGCATGGTGATACTCCTAGGGTGTCAGACAAAGAAATCGTGGATCAGCGGCGCCGGCAGGCCCATCGGCTGCAGCGCACTGAAGTCGAAGACGAGCTCGTCCAGCGCAGGCGCGGGGGCTGCGGCAGGCACGCCCGGGGCGCGCCCGAACAGGTCTTCCAGCATCGACAGGTCGGCAAAGTCCACCAGGCCATCGCCGTTGAAGTCGGCATCGGCATCGCCGGTGAAGAAGCGGTCCTCGAACAGGGACAGGTCGGAGAAATCGACCATCAGGTCCTGGTTCAGGTCGGCATCGATGACGTTGCCGAAGCCGTCGTGGTCGCTGTCGCGCTGGTCCGGGTTGGGCACAAAGGGGGCGTTGTCGCGGTAGTCGGCAATGCCGTCGCCGTCGCTGTCCTGCATCAGGCGCACCTGGGTCGAAGCCGGCTGGCCGGCGGCGCTGGGGGTGGCCAGGAACTCGCCCGCCAGACCGGGGGCCAGGTTCAGCCGGGTCGCATAGCTGCCGTTGCCCAGGTTGTCGAGTTGCAGCACGCCGGTGGTCGGGTCGTACTTCACGGCGCTGAAGCGCTGCAGCTGGACGTCGATCACATCGTCGAAGCCCAGATCGGCGATGCTGTCGCCGTGCAGATCCACAGCCCGGTCGCGGAAGGTGTCGGCGCCCGCCCCGCCGGTCAGCCGGTCGGCGCCGCCAAAGCCGCTGAGCAGGTCATCGCCGCCGCGGCCGTCGAGCCGGTCGATGTCGCCGCCGCCCAGCAAGGTGTCGGCCTTGCCGCCGCCGCTGAGGTGGTACTGCTCGAAGTTGATGACCTGGACGCTGTCGATCACGCTGTTGTTGCCCAGGTTCAGGCGCTGCAGCAGATTGCCGTTGTAGAAGGTGCCGCCGACCTGGGCGCCGTCGCCGACGCCATAGTCCAGCACCAGCACATCGACACCGGCGCCGCCGTTCACCTGGTCGAGACCGACGCCGGGATTGATGGTGTCGTTGCCGGCGCCGCCGGCGATGCCGTTGTTGAAGCGGCTGCTCAGCGTGATCACATCCGCCCCCGAGCCGCTGAAGAAGGCGCCCAGGGTCTCGAAGTGACGGAAGTAGCTGCCGTCGGCAAAGTCGCTGCTGTTGTCGGCCCCTTCGATGAAGCTGATGTCCTGGGTCTGGTTGCCGAAGTCGGCCGACAGCCTGTCCAGACCGGCGCCGCCGTCAAGCTGCAGCCGGGTACCGGCATTGGCGAAGTAGCTGTTGCCGAAGCTGAAGAAGATGTCGCTGACCACATCGTCGCCGTCGCCGGCGTCCACCAGGTCCACGCCGTAGCCGCCGCTGCCCCCGCTGGCGGTGATGGTGTCGTTGCCGGCGCCACCTTGTGCCGTGTCGCTGCCCCAGCCCATGCCCAGGGTGTCGTTGCCGCCATTGCCGACCAGACGGTCGTCCAGGTCGCCGCCCAGCAGCACGTCGGCCTTGGAGCCGCCGGTGAAGTCATAGCGATTGAAATCAACGATGTACACGCTGTCGATGACGGCCTGGGTGTTGAGGTCCAGGCGCTGCATATGGCTGTTCGTGATCACGCCGCCGACGTGGGCCTCGTCGCCCTGTGAATAGTCCAGTATCAGCAGGTCTATGCCCGAGCTGCCGTAGACGAAGTCGATGCCCAGGCCCGGGTTGATGGTGTCGTTGCCGGCGCCGCCGGAGATGCCGTTGTTGGCCCGGCCGCTGAGCAGGAGCTGGTCGTTGCCCGAGCCCGAGGTGAAGTTGCCCAGGGTCTCGAAGTTGCGGAAGTAGCTGCCGTTGGCGAACTCGGTCGAATTCGACTGGCCCTCGATGAAGACGATGTCCTGCGTCTGGTCGCCATAGTCGGCCGACAGCCTGTCGTGGCCGGCGCCCCCGTCCAGCTTGAGCCGGGTGGCGGCATTGGTGTAGGTGTAGGCCTGGTTGAAATTGCTGTCGACCACCACGTCGTCGCCATCGCCGGCATCCCACTGATCGACGCCGTAGCCGTCACTGGGAAAGTCGGTCGCGGCGAGGGTGTCGTTGCCGCTGCCGCCGTCAATGGTGTCGCTGCCGTTGCGCGGCAAGATCGTGTCGTTGCCGGCGCCGCCGCGCATCACGTCATTGGCGCCGGTGCCGCCGTCTCCATAGCTGCCCCTGAGGGTGTCGTTGCCATTGCCACCGTCCAGGATGTTGTTGCCACCGCGGTTGCCATCGAGCACGTCATCGCCATCGCCACCGAACAGGGTGTCATCACCGAGGGTGCCGGCCAGGCTGTCGTTCTTGCTGCTGCCGGTGATCTGCACCCGCTCGATGTTGTCGGCCGAGATGTTGTCGGGGCGATTGAAGGGGTCGGCCAGCGTCGCGCGCAGCCAGTTGCCGCCCCAGCTGTAATAGGTGCCGCTGCTTTGCACGCCGGTCAGATCGGACGTGTCGCCGACCGAGAAGTCCAGCACCAGCGTGTCGGTTCCGGCGCCGCCGTTGACGGTGTCAGCGCCCAGGCCCGGGTTCAGCGTGTCGTTACCGCCGCCAAGGTCGAAGTAATTGTCCAGCCGGCCGCGCTGCGCGATCTGGTCGTCACCCACCCCGCTGACCAGCCAGCGCAGGGCCTCGAAGTTGCGGAAGTAGGCGCCATCAGCGAACTCGATATTGCCGGGCGCCGCGCTGTCCCAGGCGATGGCGCTCTGGTTGGCGAAGTCGGCCGACAGGGTGTCGAACCCGCTACCGCCATCGAGCTGGAACATTGCGTCGGCTCCCAGCTGATGGACCGAGCCGGTGGCAAAGGCCAGGTTCTCGATCAGATCGTCGCCGGGCCCGCCGTCGAATACGTCATGCCCCCCGGCAATGCCGTTGTAGGCGAGGCCGAAGGTGCCCTGGCCCGAGAGGGTGTCGTTGCCTTCGCCGCCCAGCAGGGTGTCGGCTCCGCCGTTGCCGCCCAGCTTGTCGTTGCCCCCCAGCCCGCGCAGGGTGTCGCTGTAGCCATGGACGTTGGAGTACAGCGAGTCAGCCTGGCTGGCGCCGGTGATGTTCAGATGCTCGACACTGGCGTAGATGTAGCTGTCCACGACCGCCAGATTGCCGAGGGTATTGCGGTAGATGGAGCTGCCATTGGTGACGATGCCCAGCGCGTTGGCGAGATCGGCGCGCGAGAAGTCGATGCGCAGCCAGTCCTCGCCGCCGCCGCCGTCGATGCGGTCGGGGCCGCCTGTGGTGGCGCCATAGGTGTGGCCGCCGCCACGCAAGGGCTCGAAGATATTGGCGCCGGCATCGCCGACCAGATCGTCGCCATGGTCGGTGCCGATGAGGTTCTCGAAGCCGCTGATGCTGATGCCCGTGGCGGCGCCGCCGGTTTGGTTGGTGGCCAGGTTGACGGCTACGCCGTAGCGGCCATTGCCCCAGCTGTCGGGAAAGGTCCGCGAGAAGCCCTCGAACGAGAGCGTGTCCATGCCCGCGCCGCCGGCCAGCACCTCGGTCGGTCCGGTGAAGCCCGTCACCGTGCCAAACGCGCCGAAGGTGTGCACGGTCGCGTTGCTGCCGCCATTGACGAAGTCATCGCCCTCGCCGGCATCGACCGCGTCGCTGCCTCCGCCCGAGAAGATGACGTCATTGCCGCCGTTGGTGCGCAGCGACTGGGCGTAGCCATCGTCCGCCGGCCCGTCCAGCCGTATCAGATCCGGCTGGTTGCCGGTGGCGAATTCGCCCAGGTGCTGGAAGTTGCGTGCGCGGTCCCCATCGGCGAACAGATAGTCGTTGGTCTGGCCGGCGAGCCAGGTGATGGACATCGTCTTGTCCGAGTAGTCGGCCGACAGCCGGTTGGCACCTGCACCGCCATCGAGGTCGTCGACATTGCCCAGGTCCAGCGTGCGCAGATGGTCGTCGCCCTCGCCGCCGTCCAGCACGTCGCGGCCCGGTCCGCCGTCCAGCAGATTGGCGCGGCCGTTGCCCAGCAGATAGTCATTGCCGCGGCCGCCTATCGCCTCCTCGATCCAGGTGTCGAAGGCGATGCCGACGTTGCGGGACAGCGCGTTGCCGTTCATCGCGTTGACGCCAATGTCGGAGTAGGTGCCGGGCGTAAGGTCTATGTTTTGGTCATTGGCGAAGCCGGAGGCATCGATGCGGTCGCGCGCGCCGCCCGCATCCCAGATGGTGAAGGCCGGTGTCGTCGCCGCGCGGTCGGCTTCGGTGTCGTGGGCCACCAGCTGGAAGGCCCAGCGGTCGGCGTTCGAGTTGAAGCCATAGGTGGTGTCGCCCAGGCGGGTGCTCACGTCAGGGCCATAGATGCGCTGGGCGGCCAGGATGTCGTAGATCATCGGCGTCAGCACCTCGATGCGGAACCAGTCGGCGGGCGAGCCGTCGTCATCGGGGTCGAAGTAGGACATCACCGTGAAGCGTGCGGTGTCTTCGTCGTAGTCGCGATGCTCCGCATAGGTCACTCCCCCGTCGTCGCTGGCGTCGTAGCTGCCGGGGTGCTGGAGACCGATGGCGTGGCCAAACTCGTGCACCGCGGTTTCCCAGCCTGCCAGCCCCCGGACGATGTCCAGCTCGGCGCGCAGGAACACGTCGGCGTCGTTGGGCAGCACCGGGAACATCAGCGTGCTGTAGGCGAAGCCGTTCGCGCCAGCCGGCATATTGCTGACCTGATTCACGGTGATGTCGGCATCCTCGTCGCCGGCCTGATAGACGAACTGGGGCGCGATCAGGTCGTCCCAGAGGCCGACGATCTGCATCATCGCGGCCATGCTGTCCGGCGACATCGAGGTGCGATCGGGATTGAAGTGGCCGCCGATGCCGATGAAGCCGACCACGTCCTGCAGGAGATTGCCAGGATCGACGTCGAAGGCGAAGCTGATGACGGGCTCCTCCCAGGGGTAGATCCCGGCCGGCATGTCGTCGCCGGCAATCGTGCCGACCATCGCGTGATTGACCAGGATGGGCATGGTGCGCCTCCCCAAAGTGCCTTGTGGCCAAGGCTAAGTCGCGGGGCGCACCGCGCCTTGGGGGCCGACCGTCAGTTTTCGCGGCCCGAACGGGCCGATGCGTCCTTCAAACTAGGGGGCGCCAGCAAACCCTCGCGCTGTGCCAGTGATGCGCCGCGAGAAAAATGCGGCCCATCCGGTGAGATAAATGCCCTTGGCTGAGTGTTGCAGCCAGCGTAACTAAATTCCGCTGGCTGCAACCCGGTCAGAACAGCCCGGCCGGCTCCTGCGATATCGGCCAGCTGTAGATGATCAGCTCGCGCCTGGTGACCTTGTTGCCGCCGCCGCCCACTGTGTAGTCGATCTCCAGCGACTCCATCTCAAACGCTTTGAAGCACTCGCGGATGGCCGGATGGTCGTTCAGGCTCAGAACCAGCTTGCCCTTCAGGCTGGCCATCTTGGCTGCCAGGCGCTCGTAGTGCTCCCAGCCGAACTCGACGCCGTAGCCCTCGGTCTCCCAGTACGGCGGGTCGCAATAGAACAGGGTGTGCGCCCGGTCGTAGCGGTCAATGCAGGCCTCCCAACTGAGGTTCTCCACGTACACCCCGTCCAACCGTAGATGCGCGGCGCTCAGGTTCTCCTCGATGCGCAGCAGGTTGATCGCCGGCTGGGTGGTTGCGGTGCCCCAGCTCTGTCCCTCAACGCGGCCGCCGAAGGCTTGCTGTTGCAAATAGAAGAACCGGGCCGCACGCTGAATGTCCGTCATGCCGGGCGGGTGCGCGTCCTGCTGCCACTTGAACACCTGGCGGCTGGACAGCGCCCAGCGGAACTGCCGGACGAACTCCTCAAGGTGATGCTGCACCACCCGATACAGGTTGACCAGGTCGCCGTTGACGTCGTTGATCACCTCGACCTTTGCAGGTGGGCGCATAAAGAACAACGCTGCGCCGCCTGCGAAGACCTCGACATAGCAGTCGTGCATAGGGAAACGGCTGAGCAGAGTGTCAGCGAGGCGGCGTTTGCCGCCGATCCAGGGAATGATGGGCTGGGCCATTGCGAGCTCCGGGGGGATACACTTCGGCCGCCACGCGTGGTGGCAGGGCCTTGGCTGGCTCGCAGGCATGCACTGCGGGTTGGTGGCCATCCACGCAGTTACAGCTGCGGGGATGGTCGCCCTGTCTTTTTATGGGGCGTGCGGGGCCTCAGACGGCCGGCAGCGGCAAGATCGGGACGCCCAGCATCCCATGCAGCACCAGGACCACCAGGGCGCATGGCGCCGCTCCCAGCAGCGTGGCCCAGATATCGGCTTTCTCGACACCATGCGGTGGCGCCTCACCGTGGGTCAGCGCCTCGTCGTTGGCCTCCTTGTCCATCCGCTCCTTCAGCACAGCGGCCGCCAGCGTGGCGCCTGCGGCCAGGGGGATTGCCAGGGCGGGCTGTCGGAACAGCATCACCAGCAAATAGACGACGGCGAAGATGATGGAGCCGTAGACGGCGTGGTTGGCCTTGTCTTGGGCCAGGACGGGCAGTTTCATAGCAGTCTCCTGCAGTGGTGGAAGAACTCGGGGCCGCACCCTATTTGCAGGCGAGCGGGTTGTTTCGGCAGATGGCTGGACGCTGGTCTTGTGGCTCGGGGTCGCCGCCGCCACAGCTGGCGAGGATCAAAGCGGCAAGGATTGCGAGTGCTGTTTTCATGGTCTTCTCCTAGACGCAGATGCCCGCCGCGATGAGCGCCGCGCGGAGCTGGTTGGTGAGGGTGTCGTTGGCATTGGCCACAGTGAGAGCGCCGTTGACGGCATAGGCTGCCTGGGGGGTCTTGCCGTTGCAGCCGAAGCCGGCGGTGACCTGCAGGCCGCCGAAGTTCAGCGCCATCTGGATGGTGTTGGCCACCCCGTTGTGGCCGGACGTCGGGACGCCAAACCAGAGGCGGTTGGCGGTGTCGATGCCGATGCCATACGGCTGTTGGCCATTCCTGGTCAGTCCGTAGTAGCTGTAGCTACCGGAGCCACCGCCGCCGTCGCGTGTCACGTTGACCGTGCCGTAGGGGTCATGAGTCGCGGTTCCCTTCGCGATGCTGACGGCCCCCTCGCCCTTGAACGCTATGTTTCCGTTGGCATCTGAATAGACGCCGATAGCGCCCCCCGTGGCCAGCCCTTTCACTGCGCAGCCGGCCGAGACGTTGTTGTATCCCTGCACGCCCGCATAGTCCGTCGACGTGCTGTTCGTCGTGCCGAAGACGCCGTCATTGATGTTCGAGTCGCCTTCAACGCCTTTGCCGTTGATCGACTTGCCGAAGACCCCGATGTAGCTGTACGACCGACCGCGCAAGCCGATGGTGGTGTTTCCTGCGGTGATCGATCCGAAGTCGCCCAGCGCGTAGGTGCTGCCATAGCTCGTTGGCCCGATCGCTGCAAGCAGCTCGATGCCACCCCCTGCGTCGTCATAGAAGCGGGCTGTGTTGGAGCTGCTCTCATTGATCACCACCCGGCGGCCGCTGGTGGCAGTGCGGATCAACAGCCCGTTGATCTCGCCGGCTGTGACCGTGCCGAGGTTGGCAGTGATTGCCGAAAGCGCACCCACCTTGAAGAAGCTGAGGTACGGCCGCTCCCAAGTGATGGTGTCCGTCGCCTTGACATAGATGCCGTTGATCTCCCACTGAGCCTCATTCGACGCGACGGTCGGAGGCGAGGCGTACCAGACCTCTCCGAGCCCCCAAGCATTCGACGCCGGCGAGCTGGTGGCGCCGAGGCTGGTCCTGGTGCCCGAGCCGAAGGATGAGCTGCTCAAAATGACCGTGTACGCCTTGCGGGCCGAGTCGCCTGCATTCCCACTGCTGCCAGAGGCCCGAACGCTCGCGCTGGACCACGCGATGCTGTCTGTAGGGGTCGTGTTGGTATTGGTCAGCGTGACCTCGGCCGCCCAAAGCGTGTAGCCCGGGACCGGCGTAGCTCCTGGCGTCAGCGACCAGCCACTTGGAGCGGCTGAAATGCCGCCTCCGGCCCACGTGTATGTGGATGTGCCCGTGGGCGCGGTCGGAATCGACAGTGCCCATAGATACGCCGTGGGGTAGGCCGTGCGCGTGCCGTTGGCGCCGGGCGAACCCGGTGACCCTGGCGAGCCCGGCGAACCAGGTGACCCTGTATCACCTGGCAAGCCGGTCGAGCCTTGCGGGCCTGCGAGACTCTTCGCCAGCGCAAACTTCACCGGGTCTGGCGTTGGGTATCCCGACCTGGTCGCCGACACCGTCACATAGCCACTGTCCACCGACATGGCAGACACAGTGATCGTTGGCACGCCGCCTGGGTACGTCAGCGGCGCCGTCACGCCCGACGAAGGCGTGGCGCTGATCGTCCAGTTCGCCGTGTCGTTGACCAGGCCGAGCCAGATCGTCACCGTCGTCACCGCCCCGGCAAACGAGCTGACCACGCCCGCGCTGCTGGCCGCCAGCACATGCACCTCGTTGCTCAGCAGCAGGCGAACGCCGGCCACGCCGTCAACACCATCGCGCAGCTTGTGGATCGTCACTGCGTCGGCCTGCGTGCCCTGCGAGGCGCGGATGGTCACCATGTCGGTGGCCATGTCCGCATAGTCCAGCGTAGCCACGTTGTCGACCACGGTCAGCGTGGCGGTACCGGCAATCACGTCCCAGTCGAAGGCACCGAACAGGCCCTGGCTCTCTGCCGTGAGCGTGATCGAGGTTGGCGAGGCCACGCCCAGGCTGTTGACCGCGAACGCCTGGGCGTCGGTACGGAGCCTCAACAGCGGCACGGTGGCCGCCACATAGCCCACAGCCAGCTCGGTGGGCGTCACCGAGGTGCGGCCCGCCTTGTCCACATGCTCCGCCCAGATCGTGTAGAAGCCATCGGCCGGCGGCGCCCACACATGGCTCGACGCCGCGCCGGCCCAAATCGGCACGGCCGTCGCATAGTCGCTGCCCAGCAGCAGGCGCGTCTCGCGGTAGATGCCGGCGCTGTAGGGCGTCCAGTCAATCAGCAGGCCGCCAAACACCACGGTGCCGTCGAGATCGGTCACATCTGCCGGGCGCGGCAGCTCGCCCGTCAGCTCCAGGCTGTCGCCAAAGGCCGGCGACACGTTCCCGAGCGCGTTGATCGTCTGCACGAACACCTCGAACAGGCCCGTCTGCAGGCCGTCCACGTCCACCGTGTTGCTGGTGGTGTCCGGCAGCGTGGCCCAGGGGCCGTTAGCGATGCGCCAGGTCACCCGGTAACGCAGGCCCAGCGCGGGCGCCTCCCAGGCCACGCTGACGCGAATGCGGGGGTTCGCCACATCTACGTAGGGGCTCTCGGTGATGTCGATCGCCGTCAGCGGTGGCGAGGCCGTGGTGAGCCGAGACACCGGCTTCACGTCCAGCTTCAGGCCTGACTCGATGTGGCCATACTTGCTCGGGTTGTGAGCCACGCCCAACAACTCGAACTGGTTTTTGCCCTTCACCTCGCTGATCGATATGCAGCGCCAGGTGGTGGCCGCCACCATATTGCTCTCCAGCAACCACACCGTCTGCGCACCAGGTGCGGCCGAGAACGGCGTGCCCACCTCCAGCGTGCGGCGCACGCCGGCAGCCGTGGTCACCACGCGCGCCTCGGTCAGCATGCGCAGCGGCTCGGCCGGGTTGGGCTTGAGCACCGTCAGCGTGTAGGTCTCGCCCGAGCGCAGCGTCACGTCGGCATCGAGCGTCACAGCGCCGGTGGTGGCGCTGTGGATGCGGCCGCCGAGGCGCTCACCGGCCTCCGAGGGATCCGCCACCTTGAACACGCTGCCGAGGCGCGCCAAGGCGCCGTCAGAGCCCACCTTGAAGCTGACCGTCTCGCCTTCGAGCTGTTCGCTGTACAGCGCCCAGCGGGCCATCCGCGCCGCCTGGCTGCGGCTCCAGCAGCCGATCAGCTGCAGCTCCAGCTCGCGCCAGCCGTACTTGGCCTCAAGCTCCGGGTCCACATAGACCTCGGGCACCCGCTTGCCGCTCTGCGCCAGGTCGTTGTAATAGCAGATGCAGGCCGAGTGCTTCACCTTCTCGCTCGTGTCCGAGTAGGTGAAGACGCCACCCTCTACGTTGGCCGGGGCGTAGGTCAGCTCGGTGTCGGCCGGGGCGTCCTGGCTGAAATCGATCGAGTCGGAGGCATAGAACACCATGCCCCTGAAGATCGCCGCCAGGTCTTGCAGCACCTTGTAGGCTTCTTCGCGGGTCTGCCAAACCACATGGCATTGGAAGCGCGGCTCGGTGCCGCCCCGGCCGTTGGGGATCTGCTCATCGCAGTACTGCCCGATCTGATACAGCCGCCACTTGTTGGTCAGCGCTGCGTTGACATAGCCGCCCAGGCCGAAGCGCGGGTGCGTGATGATGTCGTAGAGGATCCAGGCCGGGTTGCACGTCCACGCGATCTTGAACGTGCCGTCCCAGGCGCCCGAGTAGGTGCCCGTCATCGGGTCATAGTTCGTGGGCACCTTGCAGCGAATGCCCTGCCAGTCGAAGCTGACGACGGGGATGCGCCCGAAGTGCTGTGCATTCACCCGGATCCAGGCGACGGCCGAGTTCGGGTAGCGCAGCTTGATCGACTGGATCTCGGTGTAGCTGTCCCAGCTGAAACGGTTTTGCACCGAGCTGTCCGGCGGCTCGGCGCTCAGGCGCTTGACGCGAATGTCCCAGGGCGCCGGCCCTGTCAACTGGATCCGCTTGGCCTTCTGGTACCGGCTCATCGCCTTGCCGTCCACGAAGCCCCGGTACTTCTCCACATAGCCCGTGCCGTCGCTCTGCACCTCGATCGACCATTCGAACGACGAGCCACTCAGGTTGCCGTTGCTCGTGTCCTGCTTGCTCAGCTGCGCGGCGCCAATCGTCACCCGCACCGAGTCCACGTTCGGGTTGGTGATGGTGCGCACCACGGGCGTGGCCGTGTTCACCTGGATGCCTACGCCCACCTCGTTTTGGACGGCACCGATGCCCGGCAGCGCGGCCTGGCCCTGCGTGCCCACGGTGTAGGCAAAGGCCACGTCACTGAAGTTGCGCGAGCCGTCAGCGTTCTCGATGGCCACGCCGTCGAGATAGACCGACTTCAGCCCGTTGGTCAGGCCCTGGCATTCGCCCTCGCCGATGAGGATCATCACCTCGGCGATCTGCGTCGATCGCAGCGTGTCTTTGTCCTCACGCGGCGAGCTGCCGCCGCCCTTCTTGGCCCCTTTCACGGGCCACTGCTGGCGCGCGGTCACAGCCCGCCCTCATTGGCGTACGGGTCTTCGGGCAACCACTCGGGCAGCGGCTGCGGGTCCAGCGGCAGCACCGGGCCGACGAACTCGCCACCGATCAGATCCACGGTGTCGATGCCGGCGCTGACCACCGCGCCACCAGTGATCACGCGGCCCGCGGTGTAGGGCACCGGCAGGCCCTGCTGACTCGTGTTGATCGCGCCGTCGAAAGCATAGCTCGGTGTGCTCTCGGCCTTCACGTCGGGCCCGGCCTTGCGCTGCGGGCTGAGCAGTTGCACGATGCCGCCCAGGATCATTGCCTTGCCGATGGCGGCGCTAAACGAGAACGCGGCAAACTGCCCCACAAACAGGCCGAGCGGGTTCCAGGCGGTCAGGCCGATCAAGACCGCACCGAGAATGATCTGCCCAAGGCCAGACTTGGCCCCAGCCACCACCGGCACGATGCAGATGGCCTCACGGCGGCCCACCGGCGCCTCCAGCTGCTCTTCGGTGCGCGGCGCCTGGCCAGGCCGGCCCAGGAACACCCGGTAGCCCGGCTCGCTGTGGTCGATCAGGTGCTGGCCGAAGCCTGGCACCACCACGCTAAGCGCCTGCACGGCCTCGCGCACATTGGCCACGGCCAAGCGGTGCACGCGGCCGAACTGCTTGCCCAGCACGCCGTACAGACGCACCTCACGCAGCTGCTCGGCGCCGATCGCGGCGACCGCGCTCATGGCTGCGCGCCCAGCTGGCTCTGATGGCGCAGCAGCAACACGGCATGCCGGCGCCAGTAGCCGCCCCACACGTCGTGCCCGCTCAAGCGGCCGTAGTAGTGGTGGAGGATGCGCTGGCCGCCCACATAGATGGCCGCGTGGTTGGCCTGGTCGGCCGCCACCTGCATCACCACCACATCGTGCAGCTGCAGCGGCGTGTTGTCCGGGTCGCCCATGCGCACAAAGCCGGCCTCGGCGAAGTGCTTGCGGTACAGGTCATCACCGTGCTTCCACCAGTCGTTGCGCCGCTCGAAGTCGGGTAGCTCGATGGCCAGCACCTGGTGGTAGTAGTCCCGCACCAGCGTGTAGCAGTCCAGCGCGCCATGCTCGAACGGGCGGCCCACCAGCGGAATCTCTGCCTCCGGCTCGCTGCAGGTCCAGGCGCCGCCGGGCACTGCCACGATGTACCAAGGCAGGCCCGTCTGGTGGCACCCCAGGCGGTCGCGCACCGAGGGCGCAGCGCTGTCATCCGGGTGGCTGTGCACCACGGCCATCAGCGTGCCGTCGTCTTCCGCGCCAGCCCAGTCCTCGGGGTGAACCTGAAAGCTGTCCCTGCCCGAACTGCTCACGTTGCGGCATCGCCGGTAGGTCAGCGAGCCGTCGATGCGCACCACCAGGCCGCACGCTTCGTTCGGATAAGCCTCTTGCGCGTGCTGAAGAATCAGCTCGTGAAGCTCGGTGTGGATGGCATCGCCAACAGGGGCAGACAGGGCAGCAAACATGGCCCGCATGCTCCCGCGCGCGCGGGCTGCGGGGTAGTTAAAACGGTTTACTTCAGACCTGGCGAACGATGCCTGCGCCCGGGAATCCGCCGAAGGGCAGCTCGCCATCGGGCCAGGTACGCAGCCTGCAGCCGCTCAGCAGGTGCGAGCATCTGTCCTGGGCCATGTCGCTGGTGGGCGTGTCATCGGCCTTGGCCACGGCGCCGCCGGTGTAGCCGCAGTCAGCGCCACGGTAGCGCCAGCTGCAGGAGTTGGCCATGATCTGGCGGCGCGGCAGCATCACCCCGGCCACGTCCATCGCGCTGGCCAGCTCGTACTCCACCAGCATCTTGTTGCGGCTGCGCTGGCGGTCCAGCGACCACACGTCATCGGGGTACTCAGAGTACGGGTCGGCGTGTGGGTTGCCCGCGGTGAAGTTCACGGCGTCGAGGTACTTCGCCAGCGTTCGCTTGCGCGTCAACTTGGCGCCCTTGAGGCCCTTGTACTCGCGTATCAACACACCGATCAGCCCCAGCACATTGCTCACCCGCAGCACCGGCCGGGCCAGCGGGCCATCGGCCGCCTGCTTGAAGCCTTCCGCCTCGATCGGGAACGGCTGGTATTCCTGGCCCTGCCAGATCACCGGTTGCAGCAGTTCGTTCGTGCCGGCATGGAAGCGCAGCACCTCGCCGCCCAGCTCGGTGGCATCGAGCACAAACAGCTCGATGATCGCGCTGTGCTCCAGCGTGGCGATGTCCTTGGGGATCTTGGTCGTGATGGTCATGGCTCAAACACCTGCTCAAACTTGGCGTTGATCGTGTCCTGCCCAATCGTGTCGGTGATCGAGCGGCGCACCGAGGTGCACTTGAACTTCAGCAGCACCGTCTGCCGGGGCGGCGTCCAGTCAAAGGTCTTCCAGCCCAGGCCGTCTTTCAAGAAGGCATAGATCTCGTCGGCGATCGGTGTCTCGGCGTGGTCGAACACCACGTCCCAGAACTGCTTGTTCGGGTTCAGGCCGTCAGGTGCCCGCTGCTCGTAGCCGTCGCCGAACGACGTGGCCACCACGCTCGGGCGCAGGTCCAGCGCGGTGCCTGGTGATTCAACCCACAGGAACTCAGCCACGGTCAGCCCCTTTCAGCCAGGATGCCGCCCGGGCGGCTGTGCTCGACGGCCCAGTTGTCGATCGCGCTCGTCATGCGCCGGTCCAGATCGTCGCCTGCACGCTGCAGCGCCGAGCCGTCGCCCTGGGCTCCGGTGATCGTCACATTGCTGTTCACCACTACGCCACCACCCACGGCGCGACCGCCAGCGCGGCCCAAGTTCTGCACGTGCCGAGGGTCATCCTCGGTCAGCACTTCCTCGCCCTTGAGCAAAACGGCCAGTTCCTCATTCGAGCGCAGGCCCATGCCCGAGATCCCGCCCGCGTGATAGCGCGGCGCCCCGGCCAGCGCAGTGGCCAGTGCCAGACCCGAGGCCGACATCGCCCGGCCGCCGCCCGTGCCCACGACGCCACCGGTGTGGAAGAAGCTGGCCACGAACTGGATGCCCTTCGACAGCCAGTCTCCTCCTCCGCCGCCGCCCTTGGGCAGCAGCGAGTTGGCGAGCTGCTCGCCCAGGCGCTGGCCAATGACGTTCAGGGCGGACCGCACCACATTGCCCAGAAAGGTCTTGAAGGCGTCGCCAGCCGTTTTGGCGCCCGTAGCGATGTCGCTGAACATCTGACCGAAGCCACTGCTGATGCTGCCGCGCACAGTCTTGGTCAGATCGGTGGTGTGGTCCTGCAGCTGCTCGATGTCGAGCAGCAAGCCATCGATCACATTGCGCTCTGCATCCGTCCTGGCCAATGCACGCAGCGCTTCAAGCAGCGCGCGCAGCTGCGGCAGCGCCTTGTCGCGAGCCTCAAACTTGCGTTGCTCCGCCTCCTGCGTGGTGATCGCGCCCTGCTGTACCTGAAGGTCGAGCGCTCGCTCAGCGAGCATCAGGGCATCGGTAGATTCAGACCACTGGGCGCGCAAAGATGCGAACTTACCGGCATCAGTCTGGTTTTCAATTGCTTTCGAGCCTTCGCGGCCCAGTGCCTCAAGCTGCCGGACGATGCTGGCTTTGGCGGCAGGATCCAACGTCAGTGCAAGCCGCAGCTTCAGATCTCGCTGCAGCTCGGCCACCTGTTGACGAATGGCCGCGACCTTTGCCTGTGCCTCAGCTTCAGCTCGGGCAATCGGATCCGTCAAGCGGCTGGCATCTGTGGCGGCGTTCTCGGCCGCGAACTGGCGCACCTGGGTGAAAGCTTGTTGCCACACCTGAGCCCAGGCCTGCGCCTGCTCACGGCTCTCATTGAGCGCGGCGGCCGCCACGATCGCCCGGCCTTGTGCCCCGGCCTGGGCGATGCGGCCGCGCACTGCATCAAGCTCCCCATTGAGCTGCTCAAGCGTTGCCTTCTGTGCCTCGGTCTCCAAAGAGGTGCCGGGCTTCTGGGCGGCGGCCAGCTCGATGCGCCGCTTGACGTTGGCTTGCTGCGCGGCCAGGCGGCGCAGCTCGATGTTGTTGAGATCGGTGCTGTGCTGCTCCTCCGAAAGCAGTCCCTTGGCATGGGCCAGCTCCAGCGCGCCTTGCTCTGCATCCAGGGCGGCGTTTCGCTGCTGCAGCAAGCGGGCGGCGCCGGCCTCATTGGTCTTGGCCAGCGCGTCCTGGAACTGCTTTTGCTCCTGCTTGATCAAGGCGTTTTCGGCCTGCAGCGCTGCCGCGTTCTCGCTCCCCCGCAGCATGTCGCGGTTCAGCGTGGTCACCTCGGCTTCACGCTGCGCCACCATGTCAGCACCGCCCTTGCGCGGGCCGCCATAGGGCCCGATGGACGGCCTGTCGCCGGCAGCGCGGCGGGCCATCTCCAGGCGCTCCTGGGCCGCAGCCAGCGCCTGCTCAGGCGTCAGCGCGCGGCCAATGCCCTTGATGGCATCGGCGGTGTCGCCCACCACCTTCTTGACGGCGTTCCATGCCCGCTCAAGCAACCCGATGGCCGGCACGGCGCGCTGTTCCATCGTGGCGGTCAGCTTGTCCAGCACCAGGCGCATGGCCTCTTGCTCGCGGCCAGCCGCCTCCAAGCTGCGCACATGCTTGAACTCTTCGGCGGTCAGGAAGTTGTAGGCCCGGTTTTGCTTGGCCGCCCAGTCGGCCACCCCGTTGCCCAGCGCCTCAAAGTCCCTGATCTGCTCATCTGCCGACTTGCCGGTGAGCTTGCTCAGCGCCACGGCTGCACGGCCGGCGCTATCGAGCGTCGAGCCCAGGAAGGTGCCCGTCTCAACAGCCGCCAACAACGCAGTGCGCACGGCACCCACGCTCACTTGCTGGGCGGCGCCGATCGACCTGGCCGAGCGGTCAATGGTGCCGGCCGTCACGCCTGCAATGTTGCCCGTCAGCGCCAGGCTCTTGTTCAGCGCATCGCTTTGCAGCGCGCCCTGCAGCGCCTGGTACGCCACAGTGCCAAGCGCGCCCGCCACGCCCAAGATCAGCACGCGGGCCGGCGTGAACACGTTCATCAGCGCCTGGAGCGCCTTGCCCGCGCCGCCATAGATATCGATGAGCTGGCCGCCCTGCTGCAGCGCCACGTAGAACGGGCTCTGGCCCGTGGCCAGGCCGACGCTGATATCCGTCAGCTGAGGCCCCAGCATGCGTGCCTGGTTGGTGGCGATGTTGGCTTGCTTCTGGATCGCCCGTTGGGCGTCGGCCGCTTCCTTGGCGGCAACGCGCTGGGCAGCTGCTGTGGCCTTGGCCAGGCGCTGCTCTTCGGCGGCCTGGGCGCGCTTGGCGTCCATTGCCTGCTGCGCGGCAGCTTTGGCAGCGGCAGCCTGCTCGGCCTCGGCGGCCTTCTTGGCGGCCGTCACCTCCTTGGCCGCCGCCTTCTCTGCGTCCGAGACTCGCTTGATGCGCGCCTCGGTCTGGTCCAGGCCCTTGTTCAGGGCGGCAGTCGGCGCAGTGGGCGCGGTCGCACTGCCGAGGCTGCTGAACTCCGCTTTGAACGACCGCAAAGACTTAAGCGCATCGTCCAGCAGCAAGCTGAGCTTGTATTTGACTTCCAGCTCTTTGTTGCTCATGGTGGGCTCGGGTCAGTCTTCCAGCAGCTGCAGCGCGTCGGCCAGTGGCTCGCCCCCAAGCCAGGCCAGGCGCGGCGCGATCACCTGCCACCGCAGGGCACGCCGCTCGCGCTCGTAGCTCAAGCGCAGGTAGTCGGTGAACTGGGCCAGGGTGTAGCCCATGATGTCGGCGTGGCGGTGGCCGTGCGCGGTCAACTGCTCGAAGGCGCTGGGCCAGTCGAGGTGGCTGACTGCGGATCCGCCGCCCCGGTGCCGCCGGGCAGGGCCAGGCCTTGCGCCAGGTCGCGCAGCGGCTGGAGCATCCGGGTAAAAAAATCCGCGTTCACCTCCACGCTCAGCAGCAGCAGCGCCAGCAGGCGATCGGGCAGCAGCGCGCCCACAAAGGCCTCGGGCTGGCGTGTGCACACCGCCACGATGCTCTTCACAGCCTGGCTGTGCCGGGCCAGCACGCCCCATAGCCAGCTCACCAGGGCCAGCTTGTCGGCGTCGGCTAGCTCAGCCCCGTTGATGGCGGCAATGGCTGCACCTGGTGCGGCCGCCAGCTCGTCGTGCAGCGGCGCCGTGAAGGCCAGCAGTTGCAGGATCTGGTCCATGTCGGCCGTGCGCACCACTACTTCGGTGCCGTCCACGTCCAGCTCGCGCACCAGCGGCGCAATGAAGGTGATAGAGACCTTGCTCATGCTGCCGCCTGCGTCCAGCTCCAATACTGGCCCTCGGCCGAGGCTGCCGAGCGCGTCAGGTCCACCAGCATCGCGCCCTCCAGATCCCAATCCAGATAGTCATTGGTGATCAGGTCCAGCGCCTTGGTCGGGTCGAAGCGCACGCGGAACACGTCGCAGATGCCTCGCTTGTTGCCGTCGTCGGTGTTCACGCCGTCGAGCCGCACGAAGTACTCCGCGTTGGGCGCCTTGAACGCGCCGATCACATCCACAGATCCCGGCGTGAAGTCGGCCTTGAACGGTTGCACGTAGGGCCCGCCGGCCGTCAGGTCTTTGAGGGTGATTGCGCCCGCGAACGCATCCAGGTCATAGTTCGCCGGGGTGGCCAGGACCTTGGGCGCGCCCGTGCTGTCCTTGATCACCACGGCAGAAACGTTCTTGGCTGGCAACACCAGCATGTCGCCCACGGCCGCACCGGTGGGCAGCACGTAGCCGGCGACTGCGGCACCAGCGGCCACCGAAGCCGACACGCCCAGCGTGGCCAGCGCGAAGTTCTCCTTGTTGAACTCGTCGCCCACCAGCTGCAGCTTGCCGCCCTGGCCCCGCGTGAGCCGGCGAAATGGCAGGCGGTTGCCCGTCTGCGATTCATTGCGCTCGACGGTATCGACGGTCTGGGTGACCTTGCAGATCGACGCATTGCCGAACTGCCGGAAGATGCCCGGCAAGCCCGAGGACAAGCGCGGTGCGATATAGACTTTTCCTTGACCAGAAAAACCAGGCATGGTGTTCTCCTACAGAGTGAGAGTGATTTCGAAGGCCAGCGGGTAAAGCCCGCTGGCCCGGGTGTAGTCCGGCACAAGGCCGTTGCAGCGCGTGAAAGTCCGCGCACAGCCCTCGGGTTGCCAGCCCGCCAGCGCCTTGTGCAGCTGGGTCAACAAGGCCCCGACCGACGCATTGCGCGCATCACGGTTGGCTTGGGCTGCATTGCGGGCGTACAGGATCACGAACCAGCGCTGGCGCATCATCTGGCTGGTGCCCCGGCCTGCGCGGCCGGCTTCGGTCTCATCGAAGCGGTCGCCCGCCCAGTACACGAAGATCACGAACGGCCGCTGGTCTTCCTTGCCGGCCTGGGCCAGCTCCTCGATGCCCTCGACCGGCATGCCGCCCGCAACCTCCGCCTTCAGCCGCGCTTCGATCAGCGGCTGCAGGAACAGGTAGTTGGCAAGCATCGCGGGGGTGCTCACAGCTCGCGTCCCATCACCTTGCTGCCGCCGTCGAACATCACTGCGCCCACGCCGGCCAGCGCGGGCGTGTCGGCCGGTGCGCTGATGCTGATGCGGCCATCGGCCACCTTGGCCAGGTAGGCCAGCGCGGCCTTGTAGTCTTCCCGCGAGCCTTCTTCGGCCGAGGAGCCCAGCAGCCGATACAGCGCGATCGTGCAGCAGTGCACCTTCAGGATGGCCGGCGGGCTGGCCAGCGGCAGCGCCATGCGGCCCACCAGGTAGCCATCGATCTCGGCCGATGCATCGCCCAGCGCACGATCCAGCACTGTGCCGTTCACCAGGCCCGTCATGGGCAGGTTGATGTCGGTCAGCTGCACCAGCTTCGGCGTACCGAAGCGGTCGATCATGTCCTGCTGGGTGGCGTACATGGCCAGTCGATTCAGGCTGCAGCGGCCACGGCTTCAGCGATGGACGTGGGCGTGGGCGTGAAGTCCACGTAGTACTCCTTGCCCACTTCGAACTGCGCCGAGGCCGCCACGTTGAGGACGGCCAGCGAAATCGAGCCGCCCGGCGACGCTTCGAAGAACGCTTTGTTCTCCTCGCTGTCGCTGGTGACAGCGATCAGGTTGACGCTCTTCAGAATGTCGCCATGCACCGAGATGCAGACGAACTTGGCGCGAACGGTGGACATGACTGGATCCTCGAAGGTGGTGACCGAATGGGCCGGGGCTTTCAACCAAACCTCTCGGCTGTTATCCGCCCCGGCGTGGGTTGGCAGCCATAGTCATTCGCAAGGCTCCCGACGCGGCCGGATGACAAGCCACGTCGATCAAAGCCCGCTCGGCGGGGGTGTATTCAGGTGTCGGCGGCGGCGTCTTCGGCCGGCTCGATGTCCACCTCCTGCGAGACCAACATGGGCTCGTCGGTGATGGCTTCGAGCTGCTCGGGCGTCAGCTCCGACAGCGGCACGGTGGTCGGCTCGGCCGTGAACTGCCGGCCGGCCCGATAGAAGCTGGCGGTGCGCGACACCACCTTGAGGCCGCGAGTGGCCGGGCCGGCCGAAACGGCCTTCTTGGATCTGGTTGCCATGTCTTGGCGCTCCTGTGAGTTTGGGATGGTCCGGAAGGTCAGGCCAGCCAGGGGCTGACCATCACCGTGGACGTGCCGGCCAACACGTTGGTGGAGCCGTTGGCGTTGCGGTCGGCTTTGACGATCTCCAGCGCGACCTTCTCCAGGCTGGGCGGCACCACCAGCAGGTTGCCGCTGATGGCCAGGGGCTTGCCCTTGTCGCCCTTCAGCGAGCCCATCGAGGCCCGGGCGGCGGCATACGCGGTAGCGTCCAGCGTCTGCTTGCTGGCATACGCCAGGTGAGGCAGGCCGTAGCCGACGTTGACGCGGGCATCCACGCCGTAGCGATACTTCTTGCGCATGAACACGCCTTCATCGTTCGTGTCCGTCATCGCGGTGGGCGTGTAGTCGCGCCGCTTCTGGAAGATGATCGGTTTGATGGGGCGCCGCACATCCAGCAGGAACCACGGCGTGCCACCGCCGCCGCCGTAGTTGCTCCAGGTGCCGGTGGTGCCGTCGGCCAGCTCCACCGGATGGTCGGTGTCAAAGAAGTACTGGCCGTCGTAGCACAGCGTGGAGAAGCCGGCCAGCATGGCCGCAAACACCAGCTCGTCCGGGTGCGTCTTGGCCTCCGAACCCATCTGCTGCAGCATCGGCTTGTACAGGCCGACCTTGTCATCCTCGATGTCGTCGCGGTCCAGCTCGATGCTCATCTCGAACGACTTGTTCTTGATGGTGAAGTCGCTGGCCTTCAGGCTTTGCAGCACGCGGTCGCCCACCCATTCGCGAAAGCGCGGCATGGTGCCGAGCCAGCCATAGTGCTCCTCACTGGTGCTGGAGGGCATCTCGGTGGAGACCATCGCGTACTGAGACTGCGCCTGGGCCCAGGCGTCCTGGAAGACGATGTTGAAGCCGCGGAACATGTCCGCAAGGTTTTCGCGATTGATGAGCATGGAAGGCTCCTGAGAAGTTGAGGTGCTGGTGGAGTGGGCTGCGGATCAGGGGAACTCGACCCACACGCCGCTGGCATCCACATCGGCCACGATGCCCGCCGGGCTTCGCGTCGCGCTGCCGTTGGTCTTGGCCACCGTCTGGTCATCGACGATGTAGCAAGTGGTGTTGATCTCGGCCAGCGTGATCTGATCGGTCGAGGCGCTATTGCCCATCAGCCAGGCCCCGCGCCGCACCGAGATCCGCACTGCGCCATCAGCGCCGCCGGTGTTGTCCACCGTGCCCTCGGCCACGCCCACGCCCTTCAGCGTGGTCGAGACTGCACCCTTCGTCGCAAAGCCGGTGGCATTGAGGGCCACCAGTGCACCTTGCAGGATCTTGGCGTTGGCAGCCACGGGGAGGTTGCGGGTATGGACCACGCGGTGGGGCGTGGCGCGAGAGGCGGTCAGTGCGGTCATGGATTGCTCCTGGTGCTCAAAAGGCCGTAGCCCGGCGTTGTGTTTGGCCTGCCAGTTGGCTTAGGCGGCTTTCAATGTCTTGGCATACGCAGCAGGGTCCAAGCCGAGCTGCGATGCGATCAGCGACTGCGTGGCGCTCAGCGCGACCGTGTTCGGTTGCTCGCGTTCCTTGTTGCCCGTCTGGCCCGCAAGGCCGGGGATGGGCACGGCGGAGGCAATCAGGCCGCTGAGTACCGCCATGTCTTTGCGGCCCACGTTCAGCAGGTCGGTGCGCTGCGCCACGGTGAACTTCTTGTCGGCAATCGCGCCGTCCACCAGCGCCGTGAGGGCGCCGTCGTTGAGCTGTGTGCTCAGCGCCGCCACCTGGCCCTGCAGGGTGGTGACGAGGCCCAACACGCTGGCGTCCGCGCTCTTGAGCGCCGTCACCGCGCTCAGTGCCGCCACCTCATCGGCGCCGGCCGTGAGACCCAAGGCCGTCACCAGTGCGCCAGGCACTGCTGGCTTGGCCTTCAGCGCGGCGATGTGGGTGGTGACGTCTTGCTCGGTGGCCGTAGCTGCGAGGCCCAGCAAAGTGATCAGGCGTGCGAGTTCCATGTGCTTCTCCTGCGGAGGGTCGGGTTTGAAGAGGGTTGAGAGGGCAGCGGCCATTGCGGCGTCCATGCCCACGATGGCCGGGTAGTTCACCAGGCCCGCGATCAGCACGCCGGTCACATTGCCGGTGTCGTCGTAAGTCATGATCGGGCTCAGGAACTGGTATTCCTTGGCCTCGATGCGCGCCGATGCGGCGGCCGTCCATTCGACGTTGGCATACAGGCCTTCGCCCGCGCGCCACTCGGTGCTCTTGATCCAGCCAGCAGCAATGGCCAGGTGGCCCTTGTCTGCGGCCGTGAGGGTGTGGTGCTCGTAGTCGATGACGATGGGCGTGCGCGCGGCGACGGCGTTCAGCTTCGCCGACAAGGCCGCGCCTTGTTCGTCATTGATCTTCCAGGTTTTGCCCAGTCCGGGCCGGCCATCGCGCGCAGCGAACTCACCAAACGGCAGCAGCTGAGCCACCCCGAGCGGGGTGGCGCTGAGTGCGAAGCTTGCGGCGAGAACGGCGGTGTAGAAGCGCATGGACGGCATGTTCTGCCGTGCGCTTCATTCGGGGTAGCTAAAACGGTTTACTTCAAGCGGGCATGTGTCAGCCGGCCAGCAAACCGCGAACGTAGTCCTCGATCAACTCGATCACTTCGGCCTGGTCATCAACGCTGAGGGTCCCGGCTACTGGGTCGGCAAACATCAGGCCCCGCCGTGGCATATAGGGCTTGTCGTTTCTCTGCGTGCCCGTCTCATGGTAGATCGCGTGCTTCTGATCGAAGCCCACTTCAGCGCCCTGGTCGCTTGCGTTCGAGCCCAGGCCTTGACGCATACGCCTGGTGCGCTCCAGCAGCGTGCCAGGCAGCGGCTTCTTATTGATCCGCTCCCAAATGATCGGCGTGAGCTCGCTGATCTGCTGCCAGGCTTGGCCGGTTGGGTCTCGCTTTGTGTCGAACCTGATGTTGATGTTTTGTTCGAGCGCCCCGCCAATATCAACGAACAGCTGGCGCGGATGCTCCAAGCCTTGGATCGCTGCGCTCAGCCGAGTCAGCAGCGCCTGCTCGCCCAGCAGCTCCAAGACATAACGGTCTGCCATCGCCTACACTCCGGCCTCTGCCAGTGAAGTCCCGGAGAGTCGCGACGGGACGGGCGGTTTCCTCCCTGGGCCGCCGTACACAGGAGGTCGCGCACCTGTCTGGCAGACCTCACTCATCCTCACAGTCGCCCCCACAGCACCTGATACCGCGTACGGTCCTGCAGGGCGTTTGAGTCCATCAGCGTGGCGGTGCGCACCAGGTTCATGTTGACCATGCGCCGCACGCCCTCGGTGGCGATCTTCACCGGCACGTCCACCTGCACCACCAGCTTGGCCACGGCACCGTCAGCGCCCTGCAGGTCCACCACGTACAGCAGCGCCGGCGGCGTGCTGGTCTTGTCCAGCAGCAGCGCTCCGGCCCGCGCCAGCAGCTCGGGCAGGCGGCGGTAGATGCTTGCATCCAGTGCAACACCTTTGCCGCCCTTGGTGTCGCGCAGCGCATGCAGCACATCCACGTCGCGCACGGCCACCACAGCGGTGCTGGGCTCGATGCCCAGCGTGGCCAGCGCGCGGATGGCAGGCGGCGGCACGGCGCCGATGAACCGCACCTGGCCAGCGGCCTGGCCAGCCTTGACGACGCGATCGACGAACGGCCCGAAGCGCGCCGTCGTGCTGGCCACAAAGGCCGGATAGTCGGCCGTGGCCTGAGCCACAGCCACCGCGCCGGCCAGCGGCGAAGCCGTCATGGCCTTGCGCAGAGAGGCCTCGTACAGCGCCGCGTCCCGCTCTTTGCCCGGGTTGTAGCCAAAGCCTGGGTCCACGCCACGAGGCACTGGCACCACCTCGCCGCTGCGCGGGTTCACGTAGGTGATCCAGTCGTCGGGCGGGGGCGTGGTGATGATCTTCACGCCGGCCTTGCGCAGCTTCTCGATGCCGCGCTCGTCGATGGCATAGGCATAGCACCGGCAGTTCCAGCCGTTCGGCGGGTAGCGCGTGTCCCAGAACGGGTGGTCTACCGGCAGCACCAGCGCGTTCCAGCGCCGGTGTGAGGCACGCACATGCTCGTCCTGCATCGTCATGTAGACGAGGAAGGGCTTGCGCTTCTTGGTCTCTTCGATCCGCTTCCAGCGCCCGGCTGAGAAGGCCTGCCGCATGTTCACGTCGTAGATCAGCTTCAGCCTGCGATCGTCGAACCGCGTGATGCGCGTCTCGCCGGTGGCCGGGTCAGTGACCTCGATGTCACCCCACCAGCCCTTGGCCGTGAGCTTGGGCAGGATGGACTTGCTGTAGTCCGCCAGGCTGGTGCCGTTGGCCACGGCCGATGCGATCTCGTCCTGGAAGATCTTCAGCACATCCAGCCGCTGCACCCCGGCCACGGCGAAGGCGCGCGAGTGCTCGTCTTGCCACACGTCCTGCCAGGCGTAGCTTGCAGACAGTGCCTCGCGTCGCTGAAAAGCTGCGACCGCATCTCGGGGTTCGATCTGGCCCAGGCTCAGGCCAGCGGGCACGGGCGTGGGCATCTCAGCTCGCTTCGCCGGGCAGGTCGAGATCGGCCTGGCCCGCCAGGTAGGCCGCGAAGTTCGCGCGCGCCAGGCTCTCGCCCAGCGGCCGGCCGTCCATGCGCTCGATCAGCTGCGGCAGGCGCGCCGCGAACTGCTCGGCCGTCTCGCCCGCCGCCACCGCCAGGCGCAGCTCGGCCAGCAGCGGCTCCACCATCGGCGCCATCAGCGGCTGCCAATCGGCCAGCTCGTGATCGACCACATCGTCGAGCAGGTCGCGCGGTGCGGACGCCGGTGCATTGGTGGGCAGTTCCCCCGCCAACGCCACCGGTTTGGGCTTGGGCTTCGGGGCCGGTACCGGCGCACCAGGTGGCACATCGTTCGGGCCCGGCGCCGCCGGTGTGGTCGAGTTCAGCACCGCCTCGCCCTTGTTGGGTTCCGGAATGCGCAGCTTGTCCTGCACCCACTTCACCGGTATCTGCACACCGGCATTGGCCAGCTTGGGCAAGCTGTCGGCATAGGCGGTCAGGTCTTCCGGCTCCGACGTGTCCAGCTTGAAGCGCGGCAGGCGGCGCGCATTGGCGCCGGCCTTGTTCAGCAGCACCAGCGGCCTGATCAGCTGCCTGTCCAGCGTGCCCTCCATCAGCCGGGCGTCGGCCTTGCCAATGTCCTTGCGCACGTCGTTGTGCACATTGCCCAGCGCCTGCGAGCCGCGCTGGCCCTCGCTGGCCGTGAGCGTCTGGCCCAGGATGGCCTTGCTCTCGGCCGCGTCCATGCGGTCCCACATGGCGGTGAACGGCACTTCGGTGCCGGCAGCTGCGGCCTCAAACTCCAGCGCCATCGACTGCGGGATGATGCCCGCCGCGTTGTGCCCGATCTGCGTCACCGCCTGCAGCAGGCGGCGCTTTTCTTCGTCGCTAGCGCCGCTGGGGTACTTGCCCAGGCGCAGCGGCAGGCCGTAGATCTCCAGGAACTCGGCCAGGTCGCGCACCGAATAGTTCTTGAACAGGTAGGGCCAGAACAGCACCCGCGCCAGAGACATCCGCGCCAGGTAGCCATTGCGCGCCGGGTGCACGTGCATCAGCCAGCTCAGCGGCTGCAGCTCCTCGCCCTGCACCGGTGGCAGGTCGGCCGTGGCCTCGGTCATGGCACGGCTGCGCAGCAAGAACCGGCGACGGTCGGCGCTGGAGGTAAACCAGCGATGCGGTTGCAGAGTCACCTGCGGCAGCAGCACGCGCTCCTGCACGCTCCACACCATCTCCTGCGGTGCAAAGCCTTTGAGGATGGCGCCCGTCATGCTGGACAGAACCAGGTCCAGCCCGCCGCCCTCGATGCCGTCAGCGTCGGATGTGATCATGCTGACCCAATCGCGCACCTCTTCGGTCAACGACTTCTCCTCGGCCGTGGCGTTGTCGGGTGCCTCAATGCTCCAGCTCAGCGCGGTCACCGCGCCGCGGCGCTTGGACAGCTCGGCGAAGATGTGCGCGTCGCGCTCCTCCATATCGTCGGCCAGGTCGAGCTGGCCGAGCAGGTCGCCCGTCTCTGCCGCCACCATGATGGTCTGCAGTCGAGACGGGGTCAGGCCGCGCGCGGGGTGGTTGTCAAACTCGCGCTGCAAGTGGCCCACGCGCGCCGTCTGTGGCTCGCCGAGCAGACCCAGATCGATCGGCTGGCCGCGCGCATCAAGAATGGTTGATTTCATGCCGAGACCTTGTTTTGAGAATCAGGCGCTACAGCGCCCAAAACACCCGGGGGTGCGGCGGTGGTGCCAGCCGGGTGGCGATCGCGGCCCAGAGGCCCGTTCTGAACGTTCAAATTGATATTCCGAAGGGGTGGCGATGGTGCTTGGCGCATCAGAAGCCCCCCGGATCGTCGTAATCGGCCCCAACCGCCAAGTCATCATCGGTCGGTGCGCGCATCCGAAAGCCCTGACCCTCGCCCGATCGCTCGCTGCGCGAGGCCCGGCCAGGCGCGGCCGTGAACGCTATCTCGCCCGCCTCGCGGAAAAACGCATACACCCCCAGGAACAAGCTCACCGCAAAGTCGCCGTGCCGCTTGAGCTTGGCGCCGCCCTCGGCCGCAGCCGCCTTGCCTGCTGCGCTCTGTGACGTGTCGCCCTTGGGCAGCTTCGGGATGCCGTCCAGCAGCTGGATGGCGCGCAGATCGTCGCGCAGCTGAGCGTCGCGGGGGATATCGTCTAGCGTGCCGTCTTCCAGGCCGGCCTTCAGCTTCGGCATGTGCGCCAGGTAGAAAGCGTTGTTGAGCATCACCCGCTCCACCATCTCGGTGCCGTACTTCTGTGCGGTCTTCTCCGCCAAGGCCGATCCGTTGCCACCGGCATCCATCGCGCCGCCGCGAAAGCGCGGCAGGCGGTCGATCACGTAGAACAGGATCTGCTCCTGGCAGCTGAACGGGCAGTTGAACAACTCCAGCTGCAGCTTCACCCGGCGCGTCAGGTCCACATCCTCCTCGAGGACGGTGATCGAACTCAGGTTCCGGTTGCGCGCGAAGTCCTCGCCGAACACATGGCGCCGGTCCTTGTGCAGCACCTTCAGCACCGGATCCAGGTTCTCGTGGCACCAGCCGTCGATGGCGTGGCGGCGCACGTCTTCGCTCAGCCAGGCGAAGTTGTCTTCCCAGTAGCCGCGCACCAGGGCCGGGCCTTGCGGCGGCTTCGCATTCGTCATGCGCTGCTCGATCAGCGCCAGGCTCAGGTAGCGGCCGCCGCCCTGGCTGGGCACCACGTCCAGCTCTTCGCCCGAGTCGTTGCCGTAGAAGGCATAGGTGTCGGCCACCCATTTGTCCTCGGCCTCCTGCGTCCAGGTGCGGCCCTTGCGCAGGCACACGCGGCGGAACAAGCCATCGGCCACCGCGTCACGAAAGCCGATGCGGTGCACCGTAGCCTCGCCGCGCTTGCCCGCCCGCACCTCGTCGATGAGCTGGGCAAAGGCGTTCTCCACGCCGTCGTGCGTGCTGATGATGCGCACCTTGTCGCCCCACATCAGCATGGCCAGCGCCGCCTTCAGCAGGCCGGCCAGGTCAGGGGCAAAGGCGGCCTCGTCGATCACGATCACGCCCTGTTTGCCACGCAGGTTTGCCGGGCGGCTGCTCAACGCCACGATCCGCTTGCCCGTAGCCGGGAACGAGATCTCGTAGGTCTTGATGTGCTTGGTCTCGCCGCCTGGGCCGGAGTCGTCGTAGATGCCCTCGCCAATCGCACCGGCCGCGAAGTCGATCGCGCGCGCCCACATGGCGCAGGCCTCGATGTACTCGCGGGCCATGTCTTGCGTGGCCGAGATGTAGAAGACGTTCGAGCCTTCCTCGCTCGCCGCGATCAGCACGTCGTCAGACGCCTCGGCCCAGGTCAGCCCAATGCGGCGGCCCTTCTCGGCAATCTTCAACTGCGCGTCATCAGCCACCCACCGCTGCTGATAGCGCAGCAGGACCGGCGGCGGCCCGTCGGCTTCGGCGGCGTGGCTCAGGAACGTCAGCGGGTCTTGCTCCGGCAAGGGCAGCGGGCCGGCTGCAGCCTGGCTGACCAGTACCGCAGCCGTAGCGATGGCGCGCGCGGCCTTGGCCACCTTGCGCGCGGGGGACGGCGCCTTGGGTTTGCGGGCGGTCGCCATCAGGCCCTCGGCTCGTCGCGCTTGACGATGCCCATGATGCTGCTGCGGATCTCGGCCTTCTGCGCAACAGTCAGGCCGCCTTTCTTCGCCAGCAGCTTCTCGACCTTGTCGGCGGCCGCCTTGGCCCGCGCATCCAGCTTGTCAGCCCACTGCGCCTGGTTGACCCGGGCGCGGCTCAGGCGAGACAGGCCCAGGGCGGCCTCATTCATGACGCCCAAGCGCACCAGCGGGTCTTGCTCCTCCTCGCTCTCGCGGATCTGCAGCAACAGCTCGAACACCTCGCTTTGCACGATGGCCATCGCCGCAGCGCTGCGATTGTCGCCCGGGTCGGCCGAGGTCTCGGCGATCACACGGGCGGCCTCGGTAGTGGCCTTGATGGCTTCCTGCGCGCGCTTCACGCGCTGCGACTCCACACCTACCGCGCTCTTGCCGATGCTGATGGCCACGCCGGCTTGCTTCATCAGCGCGTTCAACTCCTCGGTGACCGCCTCAATCTCGCCGAAGCTGCGATCCACGAAGGTCTTGTGCAGCCACTCCCGCAGATCAGCGGGCAGCTGCGCGATCTTGCGCACCGGTGGCATGTCAGCCTCCCGGGGCCGGCTGCTGCACGCCGGGCACCTTGGCCCTGCCGGCGGCCACGTCAAGGCCGCGCTCGGTGAGGGTGGCCACCGTCACGTCCAAGGTCTTCACGGTGGAGATCAGCCCCTGCTCGGCCATCCAAGCCAGATCCTGCTCGGCGCGATCGAGGCCGACGACGTGACCCAAGCTCTCGGCGAAGCGCCGCAGCAGGTACACATTGGCCCGGTACTGCACGGCCGACTCCAGCGCCTTGAGCAACACCAGGCGGCGATCGGCGTCTTGGTAGTCCGCGAAGCTGCTCTTCATGATTTTTGGTTCAGCAAATAGGTTTCGATGCGATTGAGCTGCCCGCGCATCGTCTGCATGTTGTCGGCCATGCCCTCGGTGCGCTCGTTGATCTTGCCCACCGTGCCCTCCAGCTGGGCAAGCTCCTCCGAGGTCGGCATGTGCTTCATTTCGGTCTGGATCTGCGCTAGGCGCAGGTTCACGCTCGACAGCTCGCCGCCATGCTCTTCGCGCAGCGCCTCGACGGCCGCACTGGCGTCCTGGCCAGGCTTGCGCAGCCAGATGGCAGCGGTCAGGCCCATGTTCCAGACGACGATGACCAGCTCAAGCCAGAATTTGGGGTCGGAGAAGTTCATATGTAGGTCGCCGCTGAGGTCAAGCCACGGGCTCAAAGAAGATTTGGCCGACTTCGATCGAGCATGGCGCGCCAGGCCCGTCCAAGTAGTGAATGACCGCCGCGTTCAGATTGGTGATTGCCGCACCTGTTGGCAACTGAATCGGCTCAGAGAAGACCTCGGTATCCCAATCCTGCTGAGGGAACTCCGCGGCAAGCGCCCCGGAAGCCCATACGCCGATCTGCCACTGGGTGCCTGCGTCAACGCGATAGATCGCAAATACAGAGAGGTAGCGAGTGATCGATTGACCAGCCAAGCCGGTGGTCTTCAGTCTCAGCTTGAACCTGACCTTCTGGCCAGGCACGAACCGGCCAGCAACCGATGGCAGATTCAGCCTCGCAATGTCACCTGCAGCCGCGGGCGTGTAGGTGATCTTCTGAGACTTTCCGACGCCCCATGACGCCGCTTGGACTGACCCGACGACACTGGAGGTGAAAGCGCCTGCACCGGCGCTCCCATTGGAGAACCCCGTGGCATATGGGCTGGCCCCCAACTGCACCAACGCGTTGTCGCACTTGTTGATCGCGTTTGGATTGGTGCTCGCATGGTAGCTTTGCTCGGCCCGCTGCGGCAGCACATCCGGCATACAACCATAGCCCAGGCTGCGCACGGCGTCGGCCACGTCCTGTGCAATCAACACGCTCAGGCGCCCGCTCCAGTGGTATCCATCGGCCTGCATCATGGTCGCTTGTGAGTAGCCTCCTGCACCCACGGCACGCGTATAGGCATCGACGATGCGCATGCGGATTTCCGGAAAGATGGTGGGTATCGACTTCAGGTAGTCGTTGAACTGTAAGCACCGCGCCAGCGTCGCCCCGGTCCAACCACCGTAGGCGCTGGTCGCTGCGGCCTGGTTGATCAACACGACTGCAGCGTTTGCTGGCAGAGTTGCAAGGAGATCCAGCGTGTCCGCGAACATCTGCTCGGCCGTGCTGCTCTGGATGTCGTTGTTGCCTCCTTGCCAGATGATGACGTCTGCACCGAGAGGCGCCACTTCAGTGGGGACCCGCTGGCGGACCTGGGAGATGGTCTCGCCGGTCACGCCTGCATTTCGGAGCAGGGTCACGCCACCGCGCAACGCAGACTTTAGGTAGCCCCAAATGCCGGATGCCTGGAGAAGCGACGACCTCCCAATACGGATGTCACCCAACGTGGGTTGTCCAGCGAGGCCCGTGGGCAGCTGCAGCGAGAAGCGCGTTGCATCAATCAAGGTGCAAGGTGCGTCATAGACGTTCCACTTCGGATCAGCCCGTACGGTGAACTTGGTTCGCTCACCGGATGAGAAGGCGAGTCCGACCGTGCAGGTCAGGACGCCAGACGGCGAATCGTAGGAGACCGCAGTGGGCGAAAAAGACTGTTGACTGCCGTTGGTCTGCGAGTCACCGATCAGTACGACCTTCGCACCTGGGAGATAGCCTCCAAAGGCCCGCATGTTCCCGGAGCGGTCAGCAAGTGCAGCAGCCCCAGCTGCTGTGGCGCGAAGCTGCGGCAAGCGCCCTGGGTACTTGGCCCCCATCTCAGACTCCCTCGCCCAAATGCACCATCAGCGATGTGGCGCCGTCGCCGATCACTGCGATATGCGTGGCGTTGCCCTTGCCGTAGATCGCGAGCGAGCCGGCTGGGATGCGCACGCCGGTGGTGATGCCCACCGCAACGTCAGCCGCGCCGAACTTGATGTACGCGTCGTAGTTGCCCCGGTTGTCGATCAGCGCGTCCGTGGCCGAGGAGGCATCCGCGCCCAGCGCAGTCGCCGCCACCAAGGCGGTGGTCACCGCGATCGTGAGGCCGTCTCTCGTGGCCGTGAAGTTCTTGCTCATGGGCGATCCTGTTGTTCGATGGCTTGGCGGCGGTGCAGCAGCGCGATCAGCTCGGCGAGCTGGCTGCGGTCTTGGGCGCAGAGGCTGGCGTTGACGTTGTGGTTGCGCCAGAGGTCTGTGAGTCGTCTACCGGCTCCAGCAGCACAGGCGGGTGCGGCGGGGTCATCAGCCGGGCAGGCACCGGCGGCAGTGGATTGGCCTGCAAGGGCGCTGTTCCACAACCGCACACTGCCCAGAGTGAGCTCCAGGTCAGCAGGGCCAGGTATAGCCTGGCCTTCCACGGCCGAGGCAGCGGGCGCCCCTGGCTCAGCCAGCGGTTGATCAGCGGCGCCAGGCTCAACCAGGCCCCCCAGACGAAGAGGCCGAGCAACAGGCAGGCCGCTGCAAGAGGGGATACGGACAAGAGCAGGTCGTGCATGGGTGATCTCCCGGTCGATCGCGGCTTCATTGGCTGTCAGCACGGCCTGGCTGGTCTGCACCGCCGCTACAGCGCTGGCGCCCGCGTCCACGGCCTGCACGCTGCGCGCCTGAGCTTTCTCAACGCCCTTGGCCTGGCCGGCCAGGTAGTGGTCATCGCAGAGCTTCCAGCCCAGCGCCATGCCGGCCAGGAACACGGCCACATAGACGGCGATGGCCGTGGCCAGGCCTTTGAATGGGTTCATGGCTGGGCTCCTGTCTGCGCTTGCGGATCCACCGGGCCCGGCTCCGCCTGGCGCAGCGTCACGCCCGTGGTCGTGGCGAAGCGCAACACGGCGTTAAGCACCGGCAGCGCAAATGCCACCAGGCCGTAGACGTTCACCGGCAGCAGCGGCTGCAGCACGTTCAGCTGGCTCTCGGCGGCGGCCAGGGCCAGCACCGTGGCGTTGAGCAACAGCACCTTGCTACGCCACCAGGCCTTGGGCTGCGGCGCCGTGACGATGATGTTGGGCAGGCCGGAGGGCATCACACCAGCCCCCGCAGGTATTGGGTCGGCAGGCCCTTGGTGAACACCGCCGTCAGCACCTCGCGGCGGGCCTTGCCGCTCTTGCTAGCAATGGCCAGGTGCACCCAGCGCCCGCCCTCGTCGATCAGCTGGTCGAACTCCAGGCCGGTGCGCACAAGCAGCTCGCAGATCTGGCGCGGCGTGCCGAAGACGGGGCAGATGATGTCTGCCGCCAGGCCATCGAGGTGGGCCGATTGGTTGGCGCCGCCCACGGCCTTGTTGATGGCCGGCGAGCGGAAGCCGCTCAGCACGGTAATGGGCTTCTCGCCCAGTGCCGACCGCACGACCTCCAGGGCCTCGGCCAGGCGCTTCAGGTTCGCGACGTGCAGCGGCAGCGGCTCATTGCGCAAGCCTGCGCGTTCGCCTGCCGCCGAGACGGTCAGCTCCGAGAGGTGGAAGTGGGGCGAGAGGAGGAGGTCGGGCTGCATGCAGGCACTGTGGCCTGCATGGGTCGGGCGGGGTAGCTAAAACGGTTTACTTGAGTAGCGGTCAGGCCGACTCGGTCTTGTGGTTGCGTGCCGCGATCTTGCTGGCGTCAAAGTCCCACCAGTGCTTGAACCAGCGCTCGGCCCTGGTCAGCGTGAGCCGATCTTGGGGCTTGCCGCTGGCAATGGCCAGTTGGTTCTGGCAGTCGATCACCAAGGCGGCCAGCGGTGCAGGCTCTGTGGCCTCCAGCTCCAACACGCGGCCGGCGAACTGATTGCACATCTCCTCTTCCCAGCGCTCCCCGGAGTGCTCGCAGTCTGCCAGCAAGCGCCGAAACTCCGCAGCCGCCTGCCCGTGCTTGCGGGCCTTGTCTGCCGGGTTGAACACCAGGGGCACCAGCGACAAGGCCGCGGTGAGTGCAGCCACGCCGATATCCACCTCGTCCACCTTCTTCAGGAGCACACCCACGGCCGCCGTGGCCGCCACGGCGGTCAGCATGGAACACACCTTGTCGACCGAGTCAAAGAAGCGCTCGCGCTTGAGGTGGTAAAGCACCGACAGCCGCACCCGGTAGATCGTCTTGCAGCGTCGATCCCAAAGGTAGGCCGTGTGCCTGTCTAGGTCGGACATCTGGGCAGCTGTATCGGTCACGGCGGTCATGGCTCACTCCTTGGGCTTTGGGGGCGGAGCCGGCGGCGGCGAAGGCCCGCGCAGAATGGGCTCCACATCGGGCCTGGGTATTTGCCCCGAAAGCGGTGTGCCGTCGGGTGGTGGTGGTGGCTGGGGCTTGGACGTCGCCATATTAGCGCCTTAGCCCTTCTTGGGCGGCTGCGGAGGCGGCGCCGGTGCATGGTAGATCGGCTCGACGCGATGCTGTGGCGAACTGGGCGTGTGGTTCGACTTGCGCTCTGCGGGCGCTGATGGCCTGTGGGCCGGGCTGGGCGCAGCCGGCGCTCTTGATCCTGGTTTCGTCGTTGCCAAAGGTATCCCCTCTAGGTTGTGCGCCTGGGCGCTGTTGCGAATGCTTGCCCTCAAGTCGGCGTCTTGGGCAACCGCGCCCGAGCGGCCGCCAGCTGCGGCTACATCGGGATGCGGCCACTGAGCATCTCGTCAGTGCGCTTGCGAGCCTCTTGATCGGCCGCAGCGCCCTCTGGCGTAGCGACCACAATCAGGCCTCTGTCGATGCGACCGGCCGAAGAAACGTAGTCAACTCGCATGTCACCGATCTGCCAGCGCGCTTCGACAGACTCGAACTTGGCCCCCATCCGGTTTTGTACTGGGGTTGCCGTGACGCTGGATGGCCGACCGTACTTCTCAGTTAGCGCCGCGAGTATCTCCTCATGGTGTGGGATGCCGCGCGTATAGATCGTGGCGTGCACCAGCTTGCGATCGATGAACCGCGCATGCACCTCTGAGCTGTCTATCCACAACGGCAATAGGCCAAATGCATATCTGACTCTGGCCGGTCCCGAGAATGGGAGCTTCGCGTACCGTGATGCCTTCGCCTCGGTCACGCAGTTGCCGGCTGGTGGCGGCAACGCTCGATCACCATCTTGGCAATACTCAAGGTCTGGGTCGGCGCGAAATCGAAGACCGTACAAGGTGTCGGTTTGTGCAGTTGCAAGCGATGACCCGACAACAAGGCTTAATGCCAAGCAGGAACTGCGAACTTCTGAACTCTTCATCTTCACTCCCTGAAGGCTCGCCATTGGGTGGGCTGGCGGCGCGCCCAACCGATCACCTCATCCGGGGCCACACCATCCGCCCATCCACCTGCAGCTTCAACCTCTCGCCTGGTCGAATCACTTCTGGCTCATAAGCCGGGTTGTCGCTCTTGATGATCAAGGTGCCATCGATCTTGCGCTGCAACCGCTTCACCAGCACGCTGCCACCAACTCGGATGACGTAGACGCCGCTGGCATCGGCCTTGTTCACTCGGGTATCGATCACGATGGTCTCGCCATCGGCCAACGTGGGCTCCATGCTGTCGCCATGCACCTCGACCGTTGCGAGCCCATCGGAGCGACCGAAGGTCTCCTGCATCCAACGGCGATCGAATGCCACGTAGCCTGCGTCGTCCAGATCCATGTCGGCGGCGTTGCCGAGGCCGAGTCCCGCTGAGGCTTTCGCGCTGTATCTAGGTATCACCTGGTACTCCCTATTGGTGTTGCTCTTTGAGAAAAGCACGGGGAACACCAACGGCGCGTACGCGTCGGACGGCCAGACCAGTGGGTCTTTGTAGAGCGACGGCGGCAGATCCGTGCTGCGCGTCTTGAGGGGCCCTCCATTGCTACCGGGTCCGCCATCGTTTGCGGCATGTTGACCTAGCTGCGCCGCCGCTGTTTTCCGGCCGCCCTTCGATGAATCGGCAATACCCGCAGAGGACTTGAGCCCGCGGACTACGGGTCTTGGACCGTATTCGCCCGTCAGCACATAGAGCACGTCCACCTGGGCGCTAGCAGCTCTTGCCAGTACCTCTCCGCCAGGGACGGCCAGATCGCGCTCGTACTTGCCATACATCTCGCGCGAAATGCCGCACGCCTCCGCCAGCGCCTCTTGGCCGAGGCCAAGCCGCTTTCGCTCCTCCTTGAGTCGAGTCGCAATTTGCGAACTTAAATCCACATTTGCCCCTTGCGTTTGAGGCGTTTAGTTCTCATAATCACACCAAAGCACACCTTTGTTCACATCATCACATTGGCTCACACCAACGCACACCCCTAGAAGTAGGCCCCACCTGCATGAAAACCTCGTCGCCTCTTTCGCTTGCATGCATCTCCGTAGTGCAGGCATCCGCATCTGATGCCCAAGTGATACCGCTGAGTCCCATTCGGCTCAGTGCAGCGGCTCTCCAGGCGGCGTTGTTGCCTTGGTCTTACCGCCGTCTAGATCCAGCAACGCTTGTTGAAGGTGCGCAATCAGGTCCTCCAGATGTGGCCTCCGCAGCTGATGCCACAACCCCGGCACCAGCTTCGGATCCTGCCCTGCAGGCACTTCCCACCGTCTCAGGCGAAGCGCAATGAAGTCGGGGTGTATCCCGATCTCCGCATCCGCAAAAGCGAACACATGTTCCAGCTCGTTGCCCTCCATGCGCACCTCCACTTAATCACACCAACGTACACCATTTTTGCACGCCCATGAGCAAGCCCCGCACGCTGAAAACCCCAGACCAGGCACGCGCCGACTTCGAGCGCCGGGGTCTGTCGATCGCGGCCTGGGCGCGCGCTCACAAGGTGGGCCGCAGCCTGGTCTACGAAATCCTGGCCGGCCGCAAGAAGTGCCTGCGCGGCGACAGCCACAAGGTGGCCGTGCTGCTGGGCATGAAGGCCGGCGAGATCGTCGATTGACCTCCCATCAACCCACTGCACAACAAGGCACGCCCATGAGCACCGACCGCCCTATCAACCAGTACGCCCACGACGGCCAGCAGCGGCTGCTGAAGCTGATCACGCTGCTAGCCGGTCACGAGATCACCGGCCTGGCCCCGGCCGAGATCGCCCGCGAGCAGGCCTGCAACGCCAGCATGGTGACCCGCGACCTGGCCAACCTGCAGCTGGGTGGCTACGCCGAGCTGGTGCCCGAGACGGGCCGCTGGCGCCTGAGCCCGCAGATCGTGCAGATCGCGCTCAAGCACATGCACGCCCTGGACCGCGCCCAGCACCGCCTGGGCGAGGTGCGCAGCCGCTACTCCCGCATGGCCTGAAAGGCAGACAAGCCGATGAACTCACCCGCACACCTGTTGCTCGCCGATCGGATCAGAACCGGCCTGGCGCAGGACCTCACCGAGGCGCTGATCCTTGCAGACCCCCTCGCTATAGCTTGGCACCTGGTCACGGCAGGCACTTTCATCAGCGCACAAGAGATCGCAGAGCACCTGGTGCAAGCCACCGGCTCGCCCGAGATCGCGCTGCACCACATCAACGCCTGCCACGACGCGACCAACAAGCTGCTGGCCAGCCTGGCGCTCGCCATCCGTACCTCATCCACCAACAACAAGGCCTGACCCTATGGCACGCAAAGCACTTCCGCCCGCCGAACCCGTCGCGGCAAACGTCAACCACGCAGCTCTCGCCGAGGCCGGCGCACAGGCCACCGAGCTGGTGCTGATCGAGGAGCGAGCAGCCGCCGGCCTGCAGGCCCTGGCCCTGCAGCTGGGCTACCAGGACAGCCTGAGCGTCGGCGCGCTGGAAGACGGCATCCGCTTCTACCAACGCCGCACGGTCGAGGCCTGCATGGAGCTGGGCAAGCGGCTGCTGTTGCTCAAGGAGCTGACCGGGCACGGCGGGTTCTCTCAGCGAGTGGAGGCCCTTGGCATCAATCCGCGCATGGGCCAGCGCTTCATGGCGGCCACCCTGAAGTTCTCCAAAAGCGACACAAAGTCGCTTTTGGAGGCCGCTGGCACGCAATCCAAGATGCTCGAACTGGTGGTGTTGGACGACGACGATATCGACGTCCTGGCCTCAGGCGGAAGCTTGGGCGAGGTGGACCTGGACGCCGTCTCGTCCATGAGCACCACCGAGCTGCGCGCCGCCCTGCGCGAAGCGCGGGAAGGCCTGGAAGCCAAGGACCGAGTGATCTCGGGCCAGGGCGAAAAGATAAACACCCTGGCCGAAAAGCTCGAACACCCCTTCAAGCCCAGGAAGACCGACCCGGCCAAGACCGCCGAAGACGCCGCCGCGCTGAGCGAGCTGTTCAGCTGCGTGATGACCACCACCGCCGAGGTGGAGCGCCTGGCCGCCGTCGTGCGTGAGCTGCAGGCGCACCCCCGCGAGCCGATGCGCGCTCGCGCGCTGGAGGCGATGCAGCACATCGTGATGACGGTGCGCGAGATTGTGATGGAGCACGGCCTGGACGTGGACACCAGCGCGGACGCCATCGGTGGCCGGCCCAGTTGGCTGGACGTGGACGCCCTGAACGCAGCGGTCGGCGTCAAAAAAGACTGACCCGAACGGTCAACAGAACAGCAGCACGCAGCTCAGCACCCACACCATGAACCATCTGAAGGCGGAAGTGATCCGGCAGGCGGCCCGCGAGCTGGCCGAGGCGCCCCACGGCACCAAGGCCGAGATCGTGGCCCGCGCAGCGGCCACGTTGAACCTGAGCACCCAGCGCACCTACAGCCTGATCAAGCAAGCCCAGGCCGGCCTGGCGGGCGTGGGCGAGCGCAAGCGCCGGGCTGATGCCAACACCACCGCCATCTCCGATGCCGAACTGCAAAAGGTGGCTGGCGTGCTGTCCACCGGGCGGCGCAACGGCAAGGCCATGTGGTCGATCGAGCGCGTCATTGCGGTGCTGCACGCCAGCGGCGAGCTGAGCACGCGGCTGAGCGCCAGCCGGGTGAGCACGCTAATGCGCGAGCGCGGCATGCACCCCGACCAGGTGGCCGAGCCCAGCGCCTCGGTGCGCATGCGCACCGAGCACCCGAACGCGGTGTGGCAGCTCGACGCCTCGGTGTGCGTGCTCTACCGCACGCCCAAGGGCGAGGTGGCGCTGATGGAGCGGGACGAGTTCTACAAGAACAAGCTGCACAACATCGCCAAGATCATGAACGACCTGGTGGTGCGCTTCGTGGGCACCGACCACTGCAGCGGCAGCGTCGGCGTGCGCTTCTACACCGGCGGCGAGACGACGGAGCATGCGCTGGAGTTCCTGATCTGGCTGATGGTGCAGCGCACGGGTGCCGAGGGCCAGGTGCTGCCGTTCTACGGCGTGCCCTTCATGATCTACACCGACCAGGGCGCGGCCTTTAAGTCGGGTGCGTTCCTGAACTTCTGCGAACTGCTGGACATCAAGGCCGAGCGGCACAAGCCGCGCAACTCACGCGCCACGGGCTCGGTCGAGAACAGCCAGAACCTGGTGGAGCGCGGCCTGGAGGGCACGCTGAGGTTCATCGCCGCCGAAACCATCACGATGGCCATGCTCGACAGCCTGGCCGACCAGTGGATGCATTGGTTCAACGGCACGCAGCGCCACAGCCGCCACGGCATGACGCGCTACAGCGCCTGGTCGCACATTACCGGCGCGCAGCTGCGCATTGCGCCCAAGGTCGAGCTGCTGCGTGCACTGCCCGCCAGCGCACCGGAAAAGCGCCGCGTGAGCAACGACATGCTGGTGAGCTACTCGGTCAAGGGCTACGGCGCGCACGACTACGACGTGCGCTATGTGGCCGGCGCTGCGCCAGGCGAGAAGCTGCTGGTTGCCGTGAACCCCTTCGAGGCGCCCGCCGTCAACGTAGGCGCCATCGACCGCACTAGCGGCGAGATCGTGTGGCACACCGTGCAGCCGCTGCAGCGCGACGAGTTCGGCTTCGACGTGAACGCGCCGCGCCTAGGCCAGGACTTCAAGGCCATGCCGCTGACGGTGGTGGACGAGCAGCGCAACGCCATTGCCCGCCAGGCCTACGCCACCGATGGCGTGCCAGCCACGCTGGAGGAGGCCGACAAGGCCCGCCGCAACAAGGCCGCGCCGTACCTGGGCCAGTTCGACCCGCTGGCCGATCTGAAGGCCGCCAAGGTGCCCGCGTACCTGCCGCGTGCAGGCACGGCGCTGGACGCACCGGCGCGCCGTACCGAGGTGCCCCGCCTCAACGTGGTGGACGCCTGCAAGCGTCTCAAGGCCCGCCTGGGTGATGCCTACACGACGGCCGTGTACAGCTGGATCAGCCAGCGCTTCGGTACCGATGGCGTGCCCGAGGACCAGATCGACGCTCTGGCCGCGCAGTTCGCGCCGGCCACTCAACAACCGACCGCTCAGCCTGGTGGGCTGCAGTTGGTGCAACCGCTGCGTGCAGCAGGAGGTGACCTTTCATGACCGTCAAAACACTGCGCTCGGTAGACCCGTCGCAGCCCATGCCAGGCCAGCGCCTGGAGCTGGCCACGATTGCCGCCGACGTAGGTCTGTCGTTCGCCGACATGGCCGCCGCAGCGGGCATCAGCAAAACCGCGTTGGCCGATATCGCCACCGAGAACCGCTGGCCCAAGCGGCAAGACGAGGCCGCGCTGAAGGCATCCATCCGGGCGCTGTTCGAGGCGCGCGGCGCCACACCCGAGCAGCTCGAAATCCTGTTCTGGGCGCGCACACGCCGCACCCGGCCCAGCCCCTCGATCACCAACGACCTGGGCCGTGGGCCCGACTACCAACCCAACCCCGCAAACCAACCAAAGGCGACTGACATGCTGCTCGCAAAACAGAGCCTCAGCTACGAGGCAAGCAAGGCGTTCACGCTGTTCACCAACCCGTTCGACGGCGAAGTGACCAGCGCAGAAGAGTTGTTCCAGAACGGCGAGCTGCGCTTCGTCCGAGAGGCCATGTGGCAGGCCGGCAAGAACGGCCGGTTCGTGGCCATCATCGGCGAATCTGGCGCGGGCAAGACCACTCTTCTGGGTGACCTGGAAGACCGCATCGAGCGCGACCGCGCGCCTGTGGTGATCGTGCGGCCCTCGGTGATGTCGATGACGGACACCGAGAGCGCCGGCCGCCTGCTCAAGGCGGGCGACATCATCCACGCGATCATCCTGACTATCGATCCGCAAGCCACTGTGCCTGCCACCCACGAGGCGCGCAGCCGCAAGATGCTCAAGATGGTGGAGGAGTCCGCCAAGGTGGGCAACAGCCACCTGCTGGTGATCGAGGAGGCGCATGCGCTGCCCATCGCTACCGCCAAGGCTCTGAAGCGCTTGCATGAGGCCTGCCGCATCGGCCGCCGCGCTGCGCTGGGCATCCTGCTGCTGGGACAGCCCGAGTTGCGCGGCAAGCTCAGCGAGCGCCGCGCCGACATGCGCGAAGTGGTGCAGCGCTGCGAGGTGGTGGAGCTGCCCCCGCTCGATGGCGATCTGCGCGGCTACCTGGCGCACAAGGCCGGCCTGGCCGGCCGCCAGCTCGGTGAGCTGATCGACGACGGCGGTGTCGAGGAGATGCGCGCCCGCCTCACGGTGCAGGGCCACGACCGGAAGGCCACACCGATATCGCTGCTGTATCCGCTGGCGATCAACAACCTCATGACGGCGTGCCTGAACGTCGCCGCCAGCCTCGGCGTACCCGTGATCACGCGCGACGTGGTGCGCGCTGTCTGACCCATCCACCCCAAGGAGCAACGCGATGAAATCTCGTCTTCTCTTCCGCGAGAACGGCACCGCGCACCGCACGCGCGGTGTGCTGGCGCCGCTGTTGCAGCTGCTGCTGTGCCTGGCCATCTTGTTCGGTCTGTGGTGCCTCGGCGCCAAGATCGACGAGCCGATGGCCAGCCCCGAGACCGCCCTGGCCAGCGCCGACGAGCAGGCGCAGACCGAGCTGCGCCACCAGGTGGTTGCCGCCTACGAGCAAGGCCACCGCGATGGCCAGCAGCAGGCCGCCACGGGGCGCGAGCTGGCGCGGCTGGCGATGGACTGCGGAGCCCGGCCATGACGCGCGGCAAAGTGGCTACGTGCCCCGCCGCCCAGGTGTGGCGGGCGGTGCGTGATGCTGGGTCGGAGGGCATTGGCCTCGCCGCGCTGCGCGGGCTGAAGGATCTTGCCAATCTGGATCCCGGTGTCATCGGGCATCGAGTGGCTATGCTCAAGTCACAAGGCCACGTCGCGCAACCTGGCGGCAGGCTCACGCCCTATCTGGTGAACGCCGATTGCGTCGTCCCGATTGGCTACGACGTTTCGTTCGATGCGGAGCCTGCTGCAGGTGAGAAGGCCCGCTTGGGTTCGGTCAAGGTGCCCACCAGCCAGGCCGCACAGATCTGGCGAGCCGTCCGCAATGAGGGCCCCGCGGGCATCAAGCGCAGTGAGCTGAGCAAGCTCCCCACACTGAGCCACATCCCGCCCGAGAATCTGCGCACGCACCTCTACACGCTCAAGAGCGGCCGGTATTTGGCTCAGGTGGGAGGTCAGGGCTCTGCCTATGTGGTGGATTCATCCTGCCTCACTCCCGATGGCTACGACGACGGTACAGCGCCTGTGCCCCAGGTTGACCGGGACGATGGCCTGGTGGTGCCCAATTTCTTGGAGCAGCCCACGCGCCTGCCGGCCAGCATCGCCGTGATGACCTCGCCGCGCTCGCGCATATGGCGCTGCGTGCGCGACGCCGGGCGCGCAGGGGCCTCGCGGGCCCACGTGATCGAGCGCCTGCCTGACTTGGCCCTTGTCGTTCTCCTTTCCCAGCTGGCGATGCTGAAGCGCGAGGGCTTCATCGTCCAGCCCGATGGCGGCAACGAGCGCTTCTACGTCGATGCCGATTGCCGCAAGCCGGCGGGCGAGTCGCCAACCCTCGGCCCCGGCTGGGGTGACCACGTGGCGGGTGACAACTCCGAGGAGTCCGCCCCTGCCGATGCGGCGCCGTCTGCCGTCCTCACCTCGGCCCCGCCTATCCAGGCATCCTGGATCCCGTTGCAGGTTGATGCCGCTCCAGAGGCCGCAACTGACCAGGCGCCAGACGAGCCTGCGCTGAAGAAGCCTGCGGCCGATGGGTGGTGGGCGGATTGGCCTGCGCCGGCTGCGCTGACGGAAGGCAGCTTCGGCGTCGATCTTGGGGTTGAGCAACAGCAGCCAGACGAACCTGCGGAGCCCAAAACCGATGTGCCGGCTCCTTCGGTCGAGACGTTCCAGTCCGCGCCGCCCGAGGACACGCAGGTGCTCAAGGTCGCGGACCTGAGCGCGTTTTCCTTCCAGGTCGGACACATCACATCGATCAGCTATCCGTTTACCGTGACTCTGAACAATGCCTGGGCATTGTCGCTACAGCTCAAGTCCGGCGTGCAGGTGACTCTCGACGCCGACGACACCCGCAAGCTGCTCGCGTTCGCTGAGCACATCCGCTTGCCCCAGCCGAGCGCGCAGGCATGAACACCACCACGCTGCTCAACGCGTTGGCCCAGCACCAGGGCCAGGAAAACGGCATCAGTGCCGCCGACCTGGCTCGAAAGATCGGCTTCGCGGGCACCGATGGCCCACGCGCGCTGCGCAAGCTGATCAGCGAGCTGCGCGAGCAGGGCTTCGCAATCTGCGCCAGGCCGAGCAGCGGCTATTTCGTCCCCGTCACACCCGAGGAGCTGCAGCAGAGCTGTGAGTTCCTCGAACACCGCGCCCTGCACAGCCTGCGCCTGCTGGCGCGCATGCGCAACGTCGGCCTGCCCGAGCTGCTGGGCCAGCTGAAGCTCAACCAGGCCTAGGGCCTCAACCACCGGAGTCATCATGACCACCATCACCCTCGCCGACATTCAAGAGAAGGCCAAGGCCTTGAGCGCCTCGCGCGACACGATCACTGCGCTGTTCATCAGCCTGGACGTTCAGATCAAGCGCGTGCAGGCCGAGAAGCTGCCCGATATCAGGCGCGCCGCCCGCAAGGTGGCCAAGCAGCACGAAGAGCTGAAGGCCCTGATCGAGGCCGCCCCCGAGCTGTTCGCCAAGCCACGCACCCAGGTCGTGGATGGCCTGAAATTCGGCCTGAACAAGCAGCGTGGCGCCTTGACCTGGGCCGACGACGAAAAGCTCTGCGCCCGCATCAAGAAGCTGGCCGCCGACTCGGTGATCACCGAAGGCCAGGTCGAGTTGCTCATCAAGACCACCGAGAAACCCGTGGCCAAGGCCCTGGAGAAGCTCGACGGCGCGGTGCTCAAGCGCCTCGGCGTTGAGCTTGGCAAGGACACCGACGCGGTAGTCATCACCTCGGTGGACGGCGAGGTCGAGAAGGCCGTCAAGGCCCTGATCGCCGACTTGACGAAAGACCAGAGCGCCCCGGCCGACCTCTGACGAATCACGCGCAGCCGGCCGCCAGGGGCGCGTAGGCCGGTGGGACGTAAGCGGTGTGTGGTCCCCAGGCCGAGCTGGCAGGAGCAGCTCAACAGGCCAAGTAACTACCGCAGGCGTTTGAGCAGGTTCGTGCCCGGGCCCACCTTTCCCTGGCTACGAGCCGTGCGGCATTGCCCGGTTTCCGGTGTCCGTAACACCGGCCTATCAATCTGGAGCGCCCTATGACCCGCGACCAAGCCATCAGCAAGATCAAGAAGTGCCTGCAGCTCACAAAGAGCGGCAACCCGACTGAGGCCGCCACCGTGCTGCGCCAGGCGCAAGCGCTGATGCGGGAGCACGGCCTGGACGAGCAGGGCGTAGCCCTGGCCAGCGTGGCCGAGGTCACCGTACGCGCCAAGTTCCAGCCGATCCTGCGCTGGGAAACCAACCTGGCGCAGCTCATCGCCGATGCCTATGGCTGCGACATGATCACCACCAGCAAGTTGGACGCGACCAGGCGGCTGCGCTACTGGAAATTCATCGGCGTGAACGCGCTGCCGCAGATCGGCGGTTATGCCTTCGAAGCGCTCGCCGGCCAGCTCGTCCGCGCGCGCCTGGCTCACATGGCCAAGCAGTCGCGCAACTGCAAGCCCGCCACCCGCACCGCACGCGGCGATGCCTTCGCACTGGGCTGGGTGCGCGGCGTTCAGGCCCTGGTCCAGCGCTTCGCCGGCACCGAGCGCAATGTGGAGCTGCTGGAGGTCTACATGGCCAATACCTACCCAAGCCTTGACCTCGTGACGCCCAAGCGCCGAGACGAAGGCAAGAACGTCAAAGACTGTTTCAACCGAGGCGTCGAGACCGGCCGCAAGGCCGAGCTGCACCACGGTGTGGGCGGCATGCCCGAGCAACGGAGACTGGCATGAGTGCCACGGACAAGCAGCTCGCCGGCAACCAGCGCCGCACGCTGCGCGCGATGCGTGAAAGGCTGCTCCGCATGGCCGACGAGTGGGAGGAGCTGGACGAGTACGCCCGCACGCAACTGACCGAGCTGGCCGACAAGGCCGAGGAAGTGGCGATCGCGATCACACCTGAGGACCAACCATGACCAGGCCCTGTTCACTGGCGATCAACAACAGCGGCGCCTGGAAGACGCTCGGGCACTTCGATGCCTCCTATGAGCACCAGGCCAACGAGATCATGTCGGCCGCCGCCGAGCTGATGGTGGTCCTGAACGCTGGCAAGCCGCCCAAGCAATGGCCGACCTTGCGCATCACGGCTGATGACGCACTCGTCGGCGTCCTGATGTACTGGAGCCGCGAGCGCGGCTGGTACAAAAACCCGCGAGCCTCAGAGAGCGGCTATGCCGATCAAGCCTGAAAACCGCGCGCGCTACCCGCGCAACTGGCCGACGATCAGCGGCGAGATCCGCGAGCGCGCGGGCCACCGGTGCGAGTGGCCTGGCTGCAGGGCGTGCCAGTACGCGGTAGGCCGCTGGGCACAGCCAGACGGCGTTTTGTGGGTCTGGCAGCCGACTTGTGGCAACGGGCCGTGCGATGCCGCCGGCCAGGGCCTGGGCTGGCCTGATCTGCGGCGCTGGACGTTTGCCGAGGCCCGCCAGTTCGCCGCCGAGTTGGACTGGGCCGGCGGCGAAGAGGGTTGCAAGCCCTTAGTCATCGTCCTCACCGTCGCCCACCTCGATCACCAGCCCGAGAACTGCGCACCCGAGAACCTTCGCGCCTGGTGCCAGCGCCACCACCTGGCCTATGACGCCGACCACCACCGCAACACGGCCTACATGAGCCGTCGCCAGCGCAATCCGAACCTGGAGCTTTTCTCATATGAAGCCAGCTGACCAAATCAACACCGTCGCCACCTTGCTGCCGACCCTGATCCAGGAACTGGATTCCATGCTTACCGAGGTCCTCGAAACCCGGGATCACAACATCGTCCTGCTCATCGGCGTCGCCGACACGCAGCAGTACGCAGCGAACATCCCGCGCGAGGCCGGTATCGACCAGCTCAAGGGCCTGCTCGGTCGCTGGCAGGTGGGCTTGGCCGACTTGCTGCCGGGCGAGGTGGCCGGTGGCGACACACAGCCGTTTGAGTACCTCCTGACCGACATGGAGCACCAGGCTACCTACACGAAGCCGCCCACGCCGGAGTATCAGATCCGCCGCCGCGAGCTGATCAACTACGTCGGCCGCCTGGTCGCAATGTCGAACCGCAAGTGAGGCCTGCAATGAAGACCGCCGCCGTCGTGGACACCACCAAGGGTCGCCAGCTCGACCTGGCGAAGATCCACATGGCCAAAAAGGCCCTTGGCTGGGACGATTCGACCTATCGCGACATCCTCTGGACCGTCAGCCAGGTCAAGTCGGCCGGTGACCTCGATTTCGCAGGCCGCAAGCGCTTCCTGGATCACTTGACCAAGTGCGGCTGGAAAGGCGACACAAAGTCGCCTTCGGCCCCCGCCAAACCCGTTCGCAAGCCCCTCACGCCCTCCCAGCGCCTCATGTGGGCCCTGTGGCAGCAGCTGGCAGACGCCGAGCTGGTGGACAACCGCAAGATGCCCGCGCTGAACGCCTTCGTGAAGCGCACTGTCCAGGTCGATCGCATGGAATGGCTGACCTGGCCGCAAGAATCCGTCGTCATCGAGGCGCTTAAGAAGTGGCTCGAACGCAAGCCGGGAGGCACCAAGTAATGGCCGGCCGCCCGGGCCGCAAGCGGCCCTACCAGCTCGTCGATGACATGGTGACCGTCGGCGCCAAGGAGCTGATGGAGCAGCTGCAAGTGCCCGAGGAGCGCGCGAAGGAGCTGATGCGCCAGATCGCCCACCAGGTGTGCTACCTCAACGCCCGCTGCATCATCTATGTGCCCGCCGCGCTCGACTTCCAGCTCAGTCAACGCGACGAGCAGATATGGGCCGCCTATCAACAGGACGGCCCGCCGCCCACTTGCGCCCGCAAATACAGCGCCGCCAGGGTCGAAGAGCTGGCCGCCGAGCACCACCTGACGGCCGTCCAGATCTACAACATCATCCGCTTGATGAAGCGTTGCGAGGTGGCTTCGCGGCAGGGCGTTTTGCCTGGCCTGGACCCGGACTGACCTGGATCTGATGATGACCGATATCGATGGGCTCGACGACTTGGAGCGCACCGCGTGGTTTCACTCCAGTGACTTGCCTTGGCAAGTCGGCCCCTACGAAGTCGTCACCTATACCGGCTATCTCGGCTGGGCTTGGTGGACCGGGGAGCGCTGGGGCGATTGCTGGCCGCGCTTCCAAGGCTGCCTGGCGGCAAAGGGCGACCTATACAAGGGCCGGCCGTTCCAGTGGGTGCAAAAGTGGCGCGGCCTGACCGCTGCCGCACCGATTCGGCATGGGAATGCCGAGTCGGTGCAAGGGTAGGATCGCGCCATGCCACCAGTACCAAGCCTCACCAAACTCCCCGACGACATCCGTGCGGCGCTGCATAGGCGTCTGGCCGCTGATGGTTTCGGTAACCTGGTCGCCACGGCCGAATGGCTGACCAGCGAGGGCCATCCCATCAAGCGCTCTGCGCTTCATGAGTACGCGAGAAGGCACCGAGCAGAGATAGAGGCCGAGCTGCTCGCCGACCAGGCGACGGCCGGAGCCACCGACCTGCGCCGGGCCGAGATTCGGCTGCGCGTGATGGAACTGGCCGCTGCCGAGCCCGGAGACGGTGACCTGTTGGCGCGGTCCGAACGTCTGCTGGCCTGGGTAGAGCAAGGCTAGCGCCTTTTTTGGGGCGCCCGGCTATTTCGCCCACCGTAAGGCGTTTTCAGTCTCCATCCGGATTCCTCCCGGCCCATCCCGGGCCTTCCGGCAAATATCTCATCGGCCGTCCGGGTTTATCTCACTCCCCCTCATGCCAGACCGACCGCCTCGCTGCGGCTGCCGACCTCGAGCTTGGCCAGCACCGCCGAGACATGGTGCTCGACAGTGCGCAGTGCCAGGCCCAGCCGGCTGCCGATATCGCTGTTGCGCAGGTCCTGGGCCATCAGCGTCAAGATCTGCTGCTCGCGGGCCGTCAGCCGGAACGGGTGCTGGCGCGCGTGGGCATAGGGCCCACGGGCCGGGCGCGGCAGGCTGTGGCGCAGGCCCAGCTCGCGCACCAGCGAGCGCGCCCGGGACACGCCCGCCTGCATGCCGGAGGCTTCAAACAGGCGCAGCGCCCGCGACAGGGCCGCACCCGCCTGGTCAGCGGGCTGCTCGATGGCCGCCTGCAGCAGGGCCAGCGCCGCCTCCAGCGGTGCGCCCAGCGCCGTCCATGCCTCGGCAGCCGCGAGGGCCTGGCCCTGCAGTTCCAGATCCCAAGGCAGGGCGCCGCAGACTGCGGGGCCTGCTCCGGCATCGACACGGCGGCGCCAGACCGCCACCTCGCCGGTGGTCCAGCCATTGGCTTCGTCGGTGCTCAGCCCGTCCAGCCGGGCCAGGTGGCCGCTGCAGGCCGGCAGGTCGCCCTGCAGCCAGGCCTGTTCGACAAAGATCAGCACCACCGGCACGATGCGGTGTGCCTCGCCGGTGCCCTGCGCGATCTGCAGGGCCTCCTGCATCAGCGCCGGTGCATCGGGCGCATTGCAGCGCATGTGTACCCGTGCCAGCACCGTCAGCGCGGGCAGGCGCATCACGGCGGTGAGGCGGGGAATCGCCAGTACCGCCCGGGCCTGCCGCTGCGCCTCGTCCAGGCGCCCCTGCTCCATGCGCAGCTGGGCCAGCCAGCCCTCCAGATAGTGGGTCCAGGCGTCCAGGTCATGGCTGCGGTCGAAGGCGATGCCTTCCAGCAGCAAGGCCTCGGCCCGCTCGAAGACCTTGAACACCACCGCATGCTCGCTGGCATTGGAGTAGACCCGCGCCGCCTGCTCATGGAAGCCGTGGTCGAGCGCGATCTTCAGGCTGTGCTCCAGGCGCGCCTGGCCTCCCGCGCGTGCGGCGAACAGCTCCGCGGTGCCGACCGTGTTCAGCGCATGGCACAGGATCTCGGCTTCGCCGAGCTGCTGGGCCAGATCGATGGCGCGCTGCCCCCATTCGATCGCGGCGTCGGTGCGGTCCTGCAGCATGTGCAACTGGGCCCGGGTGGCATAGGCCCAGGCGCGTTCGGCACAGGGCGGCAGCGATTCCATCGCCCGCACCGCCTGCTCGGCATGGCGCTCGGCTCCCGCGCTGTCGCCCTGGTACCAGCACAGCCGGGAAAGCCAGCGCAGGTTGTGGCCGACCCTGTCGCCGCGCCCCAGGTCCTGCCAGAGCCTGATGGCCTTGTGCCGGGCCTCGACGACACGGTCGTCGATCAGCGACAGACCTGCCTCGTAGGACCAGCTCTCATACAGGCCGGCCAGTTGTTCGGGCGAGGCCGAGTGGGCGAATTGCAGTGCGGCGCTCAGCTGCTTGGCGGCTTCGCGGTGTGCCCCCAGGGCGGCCGCTTCGCGTGCGGCCTGCGGGGCCAAGGCCAACACCTGCAGCGCATCGCCGGCCTGCGCGGCGTGATGCAGACGCCAGGACAGGGCCGCCGCACGGCCCGGCGGCGGTGCCAGCAGCTGGGCCAGCACCTGGGCATGAAGGTCGGCGCGGCGCAGCGGTGTCAAGGCGTCCGCCGTCGCACGGCGCGCCAACTCGTGGCGAAAGGCCAGCGAGGTGTCGCGGCAGACCAGCAGGCCACCGGCGACGCATGCATCGACGGCGACCAGCAGCGGCGGTGCGAGCCAGGCCTGCGCCAGCCACAGCGGCACCTCGCCGGGGATCACGCTGAGCCGGTCCAGGGCCTCGCGCTGCGCTGCATCGAGGCGGCTCAGGCGCGAGCGCACGGCATCCCGGACCGAGGTTGGCACGCCGCGCTCGACCTCGGCCAGGCCGCAGCCGAGCACCTCGGTCACATAGAAGGGATTGCCGCCGGTTGCCGCATGCAGGCCGGTGCCCGGTCGACCGGCGCGCTGCGCCAGCGTGTTGACCCCCTCGGGCGACAGCGCCGGCAGGGGCAGGCGGATCAGGATCTGCGCCGGCAGGTCGCCCAGCACCTGGCGCAGCGGGTGCTGCGCGCCGACCTCGTCGTCACGGTAGCTGAGCACCAGCACGGCGGGCAGTGACGCGAGCCGGCGGCCGAGATAGCGGATCAGATCCAGCGTCGCCTCATCGGCCCAGTGCACGTCCTCGAACACCAGCACAAGGGTGTCGGCGCTGCGCTGCAGGCAATCGAACAAGGCCGCGAAGATGAGCGGTGCAGCGGCTCCCCCGTCGATCAGACGCAGCAACTCGGCGCTCAGTCGCGGCGCGATGTCGCGCAAGGGCCCGAGCGGCCGCGCCGAGAACAGGTCATCGCAAGCCCCCCACAGGCAGCGCTGGCGTCGGTCCTGCTGCGCCACCAGTTGGCGCAGCAGGCTGGTCTTGCCGATGCCGGCCTCGCCGGTGACGAGTACGGCCCGGCCGGCCCTTGTCGCAGCAGACGCAATGGCGCTGCGCAGGGCCTCCAGCGCGGGCTCGCGCTCAAGCAAGTCCGGTGCGCGGCAATCGACGGTCACGGTCGTGAGCCAGGCCCGTGGCGAATGGTCAGCGGTGCGGCATCAAGCAAGGCAGCCTCCCCGGTCTCCCGGCTGCCGATCCCCCTTTGTCGGCAGCCCAGCGGCACCGGTGTTTTTATCATTTGATGGCGCGGTAGAACAGCCCTTTGCTCGCCAAATGTGAGGAGGGGCGCCCCTCGTGCGGGGCGCCCCCTGTCAGGCCGTTCGCCTCACTTGGATGCCAGGGTGATACCACCCGCCTGACCGGCCAGGGCGGTGTCGCGCTCAGCGGCGTCGGGGGACACGAAGGCCAGCTGAAACCGGAACTTCTGCCCCGCATGGGCCTGGAAGCAGTCCAGGCGACTCACCGCCTGCTTGATGGCCTGGCGATAGACGCGCGGGCCGCCGCTGGTGCGAACCTGGGTCGGGCCGTCCGGGCTGGCGGCCAGCTCGACCTCCACCGTGCCGAACTCCTGGTGCCGTGCCATGGCGCCTGCGAGTGCTTCGTCGAGTTGCAGTTCGATGCTGGGGCAGTTGGCCTTGACATCGAGGCGAGGCTGGGCCGTGGCACTGCCACTGACCTCGACCCGGCTCAGCTCGCTGGTCTGGGCGAGAGCCAGGGGGCAGCTGCAGGCCAGCAGCAGTGCAAGCAGTGTTGGCTGTGCGGTCAAACCGCGGTGCTTCATGGACATGATGATCTCCCGTTGCTTTGGCAGGTCCCGCCGGGCGGCGGGGATGAGCCGGCTGGGCCGGCGGTTCAGGGCGTTTGCGCGACCTTCGCATTCAACGCCCATAGGCCAAAGATTAGGGTTTGCCCTTGATTTGGCCCTGGGGGGTGACCGTCAGCTTTGGGCGCTTGGCTGCGGCGAAGGCCGGTTCAAGCTGGGGGGCTGGGCCGGGGAGACTGCGGCGAAATCGAGACACTTGATTCGACCGATCGGTCGGGTTTGCTGCCTATGGTTTAGAGTGCCGTGCGGCGCCGCGTCCGGACGGGGCCTGAGGTATGCCCTGTATGGATCTGTCAATCGCAAGCATCCTGATGCTCGATGGCGTCACCAATGGCGCGATCTACGCCTTGCTGGCGCTGGCCACGGTGCTGGTGTTCGCCGTCACCCGCGTGATCTTCATTCCGCAGGGCGAGTTCGTGGCCTTTGGCGCGCTGACCCTGGGCATGCTGCAGCTGGGCCAGACGCCCGGCACGATCTGGTTCCTGCTCTTGATGGCGCTGCTGGTCGCCGTGCTGGACCTGGTCGCCGGCCTGCGCCAGGGGCGGCCACCGGCGCGCATCCTGCTGACCGTGCTGAAGGCGGCGGCGTTTCCGGTGCTGATCGCCCTGTTTGCCCTCTGGGCCGCGCCGCAGAAGTTTCCGCTGCTGGTGCAGGCCGGCCTGACCCTCGCCCTGGTTACGCCGATGGGCCCGCTCTTGTACCGCTTGGCCTACCAGCCGGTGGCTGATGCGACGGTGCTGGTGCTGCTGATCGTCTCCGTCGGCGTGCACTTCGCGTTGACCGGCCTGGGCCTGGCCTTCTTCGGCGCCGAGGGCTTTCGCACCCCGGCCTTCTGGGACGCCAGCTTTGCCGCCGGGCCGCTGATGCTGTCGGGCCAGACCCTGATCATCTTCGCCGCCTCGATCGCGCTGATCATCTCGCTGTGGCTGTTCTTCGAGCGCTCGCTGTATGGCAAGGCCTTGCGCGCCACCGCGGTGAATCGGCTCGGTGCGCGGCTGATGGGCATCTCCAGCACCACGGCCGGCCGGCTGACCTTCACGATGGCCGCCTTCATGGGCGCGCTGTCGGGCCTGCTGATCGCTCCGACAACGACGATCTTCTATGACAGCGGCTTCCTGATCGGCCTCAAGGGCTTCGTTGCCGCAGTGTTTGCCGGCTTGGCCAGCTATCCCGGGGCGGCACTGGGCGCCATTCTGGTCGGGCTGCTGGAGTCGTTCAGCTCCTTCTATGCCAGCTCGTACAAGGAGGTGATTGTGTTCACCTTCATCCTGCCGGTGCTGTTGTGGCGGTCCCTGCGCGACCCGCACAGCGAGGAGGAGTGACCATGCTGAACACACGCAAGATCTTCCCCCTCGCCGCGCTGGCCCTGCTGGCGGTGCTGCCGCAGCTGCCGGTGCCCGAGTTCTGGATCACCCAGCTCAACTACATCGGCCTCTACGCGATGGTCTCGCTGGGCCTGGTGCTGCTGACCGGCATCGGCGGGCTGACCTCGTTCGGCCAGGCCGCCTTCGTCGGCGTGGGCGCCTACACGACGGCGGTGCTGAGCACGCGCTTCGGCATCTCGCCATGGGCGGCGCTGGGTGTCGGCATCGTGCTGACGGTGGCCGTCGCGCTGGTGCTGGCCTGGCTGACGCTGCGCATGTCCGGCCACTACCTGCCGCTGGCCACGATTGCCTGGGGCCTGAGCCTGAACTACCTGATGGGCAATATGGAGTTCCTGGGCAAGTACGACGGCATCCAGGGCATACCGGCGCTGGAGATCTTCGGCATCAGCCTGAACGCCGGGCGCAGCATCTACTACCTGATCTGGGCCTTTGCGGTGCTGGCGGCAGTGGGCGTCAGCCACTTGCTGGACTCGCGCCCCGGCCGTGCGATACGTGCGCTCAACGGCGGCGTGACGATGGCCGAGGCGATGGGCGTTTCAACCTTCCGCTACAAGGTCGTGATCTTCGTGCTGGCGGCCATTCTGGCGGCAGTCTCGGGCTGGCTCTATGCCCACTTCCAGCGCAGCGTGAACCCCTCGCCGTTCGGCATCAAGCTGGGCATCGAGTACCTGTTCATGGCCGTGATCGGCGGCGTCGGCGGTGTCTGGGGGGCTTTCACCGGTGCTGCGGTGGTGAAGATCGTCGAGGACCAGCTGCAGACGATTCTGCCCAAGCTGATGGGGGCCAGCGGCAACTTCGAGATCATCGTCTTCGGCGTGGCCCTGGTGCTGGTGCTTCAGTACGCGCCCAAGGGTCTGTGGCCGGCGATCGCGCGCTGGTTCCCGGCCGGCCCGCGCCCGCGTGACTGGGGCGATGCGCCGCCGCTGGAGGCGCGCAGCAAGCCTAGCCCAGGCGAGTTGCTGCTGGATGTGGACAAGGTGCGCAAGGAGTTCGGCGGCCTGGTGGCGGTCAATGACGTCAGCTTCCAGATCCGTGCCGGCGAGATCGTCGGCCTGATCGGCCCCAATGGTGCGGGCAAGTCCACCACCTTCAATCTGATCACCGGCGTGCTGAGCCTGACCTCGGGCGGCGTGCAGTTCCGCGGCGAGGCGGTCGGCGGCCTGGCCTCGCGGCTGATCGCACGGCGCGGCATGTCGCGCACCTTCCAGCACGTGAAGATGATTGCCGACATGACGGTGCTGGAGAACGTCGCGCTGGGCGGCTATCTGCGCAGTCACAGCGGCGCCCTGCGCGCGATGCTGCGCCTGGACCGGGCCGAAGAGCGTCGACTGTTCGCCGAGGCCGAGCGCCAGCTGCAGCGCATCGGCATGGCCGGGCAGATGCACGAGCTTGCCGGCAATCTGGCGCTGGGCCCGCAGCGGCTGATGGAGATCGCCCGGGCCCTGTGCACCGACCCGGCCCTGCTGTTGCTCGACGAGCCCGCCGCCGGCCTGCGCCACAAGGAGAAGCAGGCGCTGGCCGAGGTGCTGCGCCAGTTGAAGGGTGAGGGCATGAGCATTCTGCTGGTCGAGCACGATATGGACTTCGTGATGGGCCTGACCGACCGCCTGGTGGTGATGGAGTTCGGCACCAAGCTGATCGAGGGCACGCCGGCTGATGTGCAGGCCAGCCCCGAAGTGCGCGCCGCCTATCTCGGAACGGAGCACTGAAGCATGACCATGCCACTTGATCACGATTTGCTGCTGAGCGTCAGCGATCTGCACGCCGGCTACGGCAAGGCCGAGGTGCTGGCCGGCCTGAACCTGCGTCTGCCCCGGGGCAGCGTGGTGACGGTGATAGGCCCCAACGGCGCCGGCAAGTCCACCACCCTGAACGCGCTGATGGGCGTGCTGCCGGCCAAGGGGCAGGTCTTGTTCGACGGCGAGGACATTGCCTCGCTGAGCCTGGAGGAGCGGGTCATGAAGGGCCTGGCCCTGGTGCCCGAGAAGCGCGAGCTGTTCTCGACCATGAGCGTCGAGGACAACCTGGTGCTCGGCGGCTTCAGGCCCATGCGCCTGGGCGTTCGAGACTGGCGCGGCGGGCTGGACAAGGTGTTCGAGCTGTTCCCTCGGCTGAAGGAGCGCCGCGCGCAGCTGGCCGGCACGCTGTCTGGCGGCGAGCGCCAGATGCTGGCCGTGGGCCGCGCGCTGATGAGCCAGCCCAAGGTCTTGATGCTGGACGAACCCAGCCTGGGCCTGGCGCCGCTGATCGTCAAGGAGGTGTTCCGCATCGTCCAGCGCCTGCGCGACAGCGGTGTGTCCATACTCCTGATCGAGCAGAACGCTCGCGCCGCACTCGAAGTGGCCGACTACGGCTATGTGCTGGAGACCGGCGAGATTGCGCTGGAAGGCCAGGCCGCCGATCTGGCCCGCGACCCGCGCGTGATCGAGACCTATCTCGGGGCGGCGAAGAAGGCGGCGCAGGCGGAGTGAAATGGGCCGCGAAGCGCAATGTCGTTGTTTGATTGGCGACCAGGGCGCCGAGGTCAAGGCCTTGCTGGAGGCCGGTGAGCTGCTGCTCCGCGGCGGCTTCAAGCGCCGCTATGCGCTGACCGAGCTGAGCGGCCTGCGCGTCGAGGGTGAGCGGCTGAGTTTCGAGGTGGCTGGCGAGCAGGTCGCGCTGGAGCTGGGCGCCAACCCAGCGGCCAGTTGGCTGAAGAAGATCACCACCCCGCCGCCGACCCTGGCCGAGAAGCTGGGTTTGAGCGCAGCCCATCGAGGCCTGGTCATCGGCTACATCGACGAGCCCGCCCTGCTGGAAGCGCTGCAGGGCATGCGCACCGAACTGCCGGCCCAGGCACACATCGTCCTGGCCGTAGCGAGCAGCGAGGCCCAGCTGCAGGCCGCCATCGCCGCCCATGCCGGCCTGCCGAATGCCCGCCACTTGTGGATCATCCACCCCAAGGGCCCCAAGTCCAGCCTCGCCGATGCCACCGTGCGGCGGCTGATGCTGGAGGCGGGTTATGTGGACAGCAAGACCAGCGCCGTCTCAACGGCCTTGACGGCGACGCGATACGGCAGACGTTGAGGCCCTAGAATCTTTGTGAAAGGGAGAGGTCGGGGTGCTCACGCCACCTTGAACGAAGCAAACCATGCGCTGCTTTGGCTGGCTTCACAAGATCGATCACGGTTGCCGCCTCCTGTGGCTGCTGGCGCTCGGCATGCTGATGCTTGGCGCCGCGGCGATGGCCCTTGCCGCCGATGCGCCACCCGAAATCCGGGTGCTGTACCTGAACTCCTACCACCGGGGCAATACCTGGAGCGATGGCATCGAGGAGGGGCTGCGCCAGCGCTTGACGGCGGCGGGCAAGGCCATCGAGCTGTCGGTCGAGCATCTGGACAGCCGGCGCGCCGGCCAGGACGCGCAGACCGAGCCGGTTGCCCGCGCGCTGGAGATCAAGTACGCGAAATACCGGCCGCAACTGCTGGTGGTGTCGGACAACGCCGCCTTCGACTTTGCCCTGAAGTACCGCGAGCGCCTGTTTGCCGATCTGCCCATCGTGTTCTGCGGCTACAACAGCTTCCGGCCCGAGGTGCTGAAGGGGCAGAAGAACATCACCGGCGTCAACGAAGAGATCAGCGTAGCGGATACGGTGGACATGGCGCTGAAGGTCCATCCGCAGGCCCGCACCCTGGTCTTCATCATCTCCACCGCCGACGCGATCAACCGGCGCGTTGCCGAGGCGGCCGAGGCCACGGTGCTCCCGCAGCTGGCGAAGCGCTACCAGCTGGTCGTGCTGAAGGATGCTTCGCTGGATGAGATACGCCAGCGCCTGGCCACGCTGCCGGGCGATGCTTTGTTGTTTCTGGGCGGTCAGGCCCGCGACCGTGAGCTGACGCCGGCCGAGAACGGCCGGATGATTGCCGCCGCCAGCCCGGTGCCGGCCTACACCTTCTGGGACTTTCACCTGGGCACCGGCGTGGTCGGGGGGCACGTACTCACCGGCTCCTACCAGGGCCAGGTGGCGGCCGACCTGGCCCTGCGTGTGCTGGGGGGGGAGCCGGCCGACCGCATCCCGGTGGTGATGACCTCGCCAACGAACGATGTCTTCGACTATCCGGCGATGCAGCGTTTCGGCATCGCCGCCGAGGCGCTGCCGGCCGGGGCGCGCATCATCAACAAACCGGTCTCGGCCTGGGAGCGCTACCGCCGCGAAATCCTGCTGGTGCTGGCCCTGCTGCTCTTGCAAAGCCTGCTGATCGGCGGCCTGGTGCGCAGCATGCTCGGGCGGCGCCGGGCGCTGCAGGCCCTGGCCGAGGAGCGCGCGCTGCTGGAACAGCATGTGCATGAGCGCACGCTCGCACTGGAGGCCGCCAATGCCCAGCTGGCGACCTTGAGTTTCACCGACGGCCTGACCCAGCTGCCCAACCGCCGCCGCTTCGACGAGACGCTGGCGGCCGAGTTCGCGCGGCACCGGCGCTCGGGTGCGCCGCTGTCGCTGATCATGCTGGACATCGACCATTTCAAGGCCTTCAACGACACCTACGGCCATGTGGCCGGCGATGAGTGCCTGCGCGAGGTCGGTGCGGCAATTGCCAAGCTGGTCAGCCGCAGCAGCGACCTGGCGGCCCGCTTCGGCGGCGAGGAGTTCGCCGTGATACTGCCCGAGACCGAGGCGCCCGGCGCGGCCCAGCTGGCCGAACGCCTGCGCGCCGGTATCGAGGCACTGCAGATACCCCACGCGAACTCGCTGGTGGCTCCGGTCGTGACGGTGAGTCTGGGCGTGGTCACCGTGCAGCCGGTCAAGCTCAGCAACGCGCTGGAGGCCTTGAGCCTGGCCGACGCGCTGCTCTACCAGGCCAAGAGCGGCGGGCGCAACCGCGTGGTGGCGCACGCTCTTGAATAGTCAGCCTTCGCTAAGGAAGCAGCGCAGCGGTGCCGGCTGCAGCGGCTCGCGCAAGCCGCGGCCGGCAGCCATCGGCCAGCCCAGCACATCGCGGGTGATGGGCCCGCAGATGCGGCCCTGGCAGGCGCCCATGCCGCAACGCGTCTGCAGCTTGGCCTCGCGCCAATCGGGCCATGCCTTCAGCTCGGCGAAGCTCACGTCCTCGCAGCGGCAGATCAAGGTCTTGGCGTCGGCCAGCTTCAGCAGCTCGGGGCGCAGCGCGAAGTGCCGGGCCAGCAAGCTCCCGAAGGCCAGCGCGCGTGAATGAGGTTTGGCCAGCGGGGTCAGGTCATGACCAAGCATCGCCCTTGCTGCCAGATCGCCTTCCAGCAGGGCCTTGTCCACACCGCCAATGCCGGTGCATTCGCCAGCGGCAAAGACCTGGGGCATGGAGGTCTGAAGCCTGTCATCAACGGCGATGGCCCCGTCGTGCAGCCGGCAGCCCAGCAGCTCGGCCAGCTCGGTGTTCGGTAGCAGGCCGAAGCCCAGGCCCAGCGCATCGCAGGGCAATTCCCATTCGCGTTGGCCGTCGGTCAGCACCACGGCGCGCAGCTGGCTATCGTCAGCCGTGCCCAGCGCCCGCACAGGCCAGCAACCGGTGCGATAGGCCATGCCCTTGAGCCGCCAGCGCAGACCCAGCGCCTGCACCAGCTTGGCCGAGGGCAGGCCAGCGGCGAAGCTGCTCAAGTGTTTGAACGAGGCCTGCTCGGCCACGCAACTGATCTGTGCGCCGGCCGTTCGCAAGGTGTCGGCCGATGCCAGCAGCAGCGGGCCCGAGCCGGCCAGCACGACACGCCGCCCCTTGATCGGCCAGCCGCCCTTGACCAGCGCCTGCAGGCCGCCGGCGCCGGTGACGCCGGGCAGGGTCCAGCCGGGGAAGGGGATGAAGCGTTCGCGCGCGCCAAGGGCCAGCAGCAGCTGCGTGCCGCTCACGCGCAGCGAGCCGCCACCCTGGCTATCGTGCAACAGCAATTGCAGCGGCCCCTCGGCGGCAACCACCGCATGGCCTGGCAGATGGGTCAGCAGCGGATCGGTCAGCATCCTGTCCAGCGGCAGCGCCCAGCTGCGACCCTGGGCGCTGCCATGCCGGGCCGGACCACCGCGCCAGATCTGGCCGCCGGGCCGGGCCTGGTTGTCAATCCAGATCACCCGCTGCTTCGCGGCCAGCAAGGCGCGCACGGCGGCGATGCCGGCCGGGCCTGCGCCGACGACGATCTGGTCTGCCTGCAGCGCAGCGCTCATGTCGAGGTCTCCACCCGCATGCCCTCGGCCACCAGCGTCATGCAGGCCAGGCGCTGCGGTTGGCCGTCCAGGGTGACCCGGCACTCCTGGCACTGGCCCATGCCGCAAAAGGGGGCGCGGGGCTGGCCACCGACCGAGAGGCGAGTGGCCGCGAGGCCGGCCTGGGCCAAGGCGGCGGCGACGGTGATGCCCTCGGCCACCTCGCAGGCCTTGCCATTGATGTGCAGATGAGTCATGCGGCGAATCTCGCGGGCGAAAAGGGCTGCGGGTCCAGGGTCGGCGCCTGGGCCAGGCTCAGCTCGGCCAGCAGCTCGGCGCTGGCCAGCGAGGTGGTGATGCCCAGACCCTCGTGACCGGTGGCCAGCCAGACGCGCGGCAGCGTCGGATGCGCACCAATTAAGGGCTGACCATCGGCACTGGCCGGGCGTATGCCGGTCCAGCAGCGCAGCAGGCTGAGCTCGGCCAGGCCCGGCAGATAGCCGGCGGCGCATTGCAGCATCTGGCGCAGCATGGCCAGGTCCAGCGCCCGGTCCTCGCGGCCAACCTGGCGCGAGGAGCCGATCAGCAGCTGGCCGCCGGGCCGGGGCTGGACATTGAACGACACCGTGTCCTCATCGACCAGATGAGCCTTCTTGATATAGCCCAGCTCCACCAACTGGTGCTTAACGAGGCCGGAACAGCGCTGGGTGATGGCCAGCTGGCCCTTCTTGGGCAGTAGGCAGCCGGGCGGCAGAAAGCGCTGACTGGCCAGGCCGGCGCAGAGCACGACCAGGGCGCCCCAGAGCTTGCGGCCATCGGCCAGGCGCACGCCGGCGCCATCCAGCGCGACGACCTCGCCTCGTATCAGCTCGGCGCGGGCCTCTTCAAGCCAGCGCTGGGCGACCTTGGGCGGATAGACACGGGCGTCGCCAGGCACGCGCAGCGCGCCGGCCAGGCCCGGGCGCAGCATCGGTTCGAGCATGGCAAGCGCCTTGGCATCTAGCCGCTCGGCCTGCAGGCCACGTGCCGTCAGCCAGGTCTGCTTGCGGGCTGCAAGCGCCATCTCTTCATCATCGGCGGCCACCCACAGCGTGCCGCAGGCCTGGTGCTCGGCCTGGGCGGCATGGTCGCGCGACTCATCGAGCCAGTCCTGCCACAGCCGCACCGAGCGCCGCGACAGCGCGAACTCGGCCTCATCGGCGCTGCCCTCGGCATCGACCACCAGCAGATGGCCCATGGACGCCGCCGTGGCGCCGCCGCCCACCGCCGCCGGTTCGATCACGGCGACCGACAGGCCTTGCCGCGCATAGGCCCGTGCGCAGGCGGCGCCCACGATGCCGGCGCCGATGACGATCACATCGGCGGTTCTCATCGGCCAGACCTCAGGAAGGCGATGTGATGCCCCAGGCGAACGGATCGCCGGGCTGGAACACCAGCGTGGCATCCATATTGACGAATGCGCGGCCCTGGATGGTAGGCAAGACATGGCCCTCGGGCAGGGCGGCGCTGCGCTCGAAGCTGCCGGTGAAGACGCTGCCGATCACGCTCTCCTGCTGCCACGGCGCGCCGGGCTGCAGCTTGCCGTCGGCCGCCGCGCAGGCCAGCTTGGCGCTGGTGCCGGTGCCGCAGGGCGAGCGGTCATAGGCCTTGCCGGGGCAGAGCACGAAATTGCGCGCATCGTTGGCGGGGTCCAGCGCAGGGCCGACCAGCTCGATGTGGTCGATCTCGGCGCCACCGGCGCCGGTCACGCCCTGCTCGGGCAGGGCCTGGCGGATTCGCCAGCTCAAGTCGGTCAGCGCGTCGATATGCGCGCGGTCCAGGCTCAGGCCGTGGTCGTCGCACAGAAAGAACCAGTTGCCGCCCCAGGCCACATCGCCATGCACCAGGCCATGGCCGGGCACCTGCACGGCGACCTTGCGGGCATGCCGGTACGAGGGCACGTTGGCGACGCTGACGCGGCCGTCTTCATGCAGGGTGGCGCTGACCCGGCCGACCGGCGTCTCGATCAGATGCTGGCCCGGCGCGATGCGGCCCAGATAGGCCAAGGTGGCGACCAGGCCTATGGTGCCGTGGCCGCACATGCCCAGAAAACCGACGTTGTTGAAGAAGATCACGCCACAGGCGCTGTCGGCCTCCACCGGCTCGCACAGCAGGGCGCCGACCAGCACGTCCGAGCCGCGCGGCTCGTTGACGATGGCGCTGCGCCAGCCGTCGTGCTGTGCGCGGAAATTCGCCAGCCGCTCGGCCATGCTGCCGCGGCCGAGATCGGGACCGCCGCTGATCAGGATGCGCGTCGGCTCACCGCCGGTGTGTGAATCAATGAATCGCATGGCTTGGCAGTTTGGATGGGTTTGATGTCAGTTTTCCGCTCCGCGACCGTGGTGGCCGTGGCTCGGGAGCCTTGCGGGCCGAGCGCCGGGCCGCTCCCAAGCCGGCCCGCGCCGGCGATGTGCCAGCGGCTCGAAGCCGCTGGCATCGCCGTCCCCCCGGGGGACCGGCCAAGGTACTCCTTGGACGAGGGGCGGTCCATCTCAGGCGATGACCTTCTGCGCATAGCCGCGCAGATAGTCCATCAGCGCGTCGGAGGCGGCCGCAGCCGGCTCGGGCTCGCCCTGGGCGATGGCCTGGGCCAGCGCCATATGGCAGCGGGCGCCCTCGGTCATGTCGCCCTGGTGCTGGTAGGCATACCAGAAGCGCCGGCACTGGATCGCCATCGGTATCACCGCCGAGACGGCGAACGGGTTGCGGCAGGCGGCGTGGTTGACATGGTCCAGTGCCTGGTCCGAACTCATATAGGCCGTCAGGTCCGAGGCCTGGCTGGCGCCAACCATGGCCTCGGCGCAGGCCAGCAGGTCCTGGCGCTGCTGCGGCGTGGCGCGGCGGGCCGAGGTGGCGGCGATCAGGCGCTCCAGCACGCGGCGGGCCTCGATCAGGTCCAGATGCTCGGCCAGCCGGATCTCGCTGACGCGCAGACCGCGGCGCGGCTGCTGCACGATCAGGCCGTTGGAGACCAGGCGCATCAGCGCCTCGCGCGTCGGCGTGCGCCCCAGGCCCGTGCGCTCGATCAGCTCGGCCTCGACGATGGGCGCGCCGGGCTTAAGCGCCAGGGTCGAGATCATCGCCTCCAGCGCGTCATAGGCCTGGTCGGCGACGCGGCGCTTGTCGGGCTCGCAGCTTTCTTGGGGGGTGTCTTGGGTGCTCATCTGGCGTGCATCATCGCAGGCGCGGCCCGGGCGGGGTATCGGGCTTTGCCTCCATGCCGGGCCTGCTCTTGAAGCCTGCCGCGTCGGCCGGATATAGGCCGGGCCGGAATCGCCATCGCGGCTTGCCGTGGAGTGCTCATGGAGTGCCTGCTCGGACTTTAATATATTTAAAGAATATCGACGCCCAAGGTCCTTGTCAAGCCGGGTCTCGCCTGGGGTGAACCCTCGGAAGGGCGCCTCCAGCTGTGGCGGGCCCGCCGCATACAATGCGCGATTCCGATTCGGGCTGGCTTGCAGCGTCAAGCCAGCGCTTTGCCTTGCTTATCCCGCCGCCGGCGGACTCTCTTCCTCGAGGATTTTCATGTTTATTTCCGACGCTTTTGCCCAGGCCACCGGTGCCGCCGCCGGTGGTGAGTCCAGCCTGCTGAGCATGCTGCCCCTGGTGCTGATGTTCGTGGTGTTGTACTTCGTGATGATCCGCCCGCAGATGAAGCGTCAGAAGGAACACCGCGCGATGATCGAGGCCCTGGCCAAGGGCGACGAGATCGTCACCTCGGGCGGCCTGCTGGGCAAGGTCACCAAGCTGGGCGAGAGCTTTCTGAGCCTGGAAGTGGCCAATGGCGTGGAGTTGCAGGTGCAGCGCTCGGCCGTGGTCCAGGTGCTGCCCAAGGGCACTGTCAAGTAAGTCGTTCTCCTGGCCGCAGCCCGCTGCGGCCCCACTCGGTCGGCCCTGATCCGTCCGAGCCTGCAGGGCGCGAGCGCCCTGGATGCCCGCTGAGGAAGTTCCCATGAACCGTTACCCGCTGTGGAAGTACGCGATGCTGTTGGTCGCGCTGCTTGTCGGCCTGATCTATTCCTTGCCGAATGTGTTCGGCGAGGCGCCTGCCGTGCAGGTGTCCAGTGGCCGTGCCACCTTGAAACTCGACGCCAGCGTCGTCGCGCCGATAGAGAAGGCGCTGGCGGCGGCCAATATCAAGCCCGACTTCGTGGTGTTCGAGGGCAACTCGGCCAAGGCCCGCTTTGCCGACACCGACACCCAGATCAAGGCCAAGGACGCGATCAGCAAGGCGCTGAACCCCGATCCGGCCGACCCCAGCTACATCGTCGCGCTGAACCTGCTGTCGCGCTCGCCGACCTGGCTGACGCAGCTCCATGCCCTGCCCATGTACCTGGGCCTGGATCTGCGCGGCGGCGTGCACTTCCTGATGCAGGTCGACATGAAGACGGCCCTGACCAAGAAGGCCGAATCGCTGACCGGTGACGTGCGCACCCTGCTGCGCGACAAGAACATCCGCCATGCCGGCATCACCCGTGACGGCAATACCGTCGAGGTGCGCTTCAAGGACCAGGCGGTGCTGAACCAGGCCCGTGATCTGCTGGCGGTGCAAGTGCCGGACGTGCAGTGGACGCCCATCCCCGAGGGCGCCGAGTTCAAGCTCAGCGGTGCGCTGAAGCCCGCGGCCGCGATTGCGGTGCAGGAAACCGCGCTGAAGCAGAACATCACCACCCTGCACAACCGCGTCAACGAACTCGGCACGACCGAGCCGGTGATTCAGCAGCAGGGCCTGGACCGCATCGTCGTGCAGCTGCCCGGCGTGCAGGACACCGCCCGCGCCAAGGACATCATCGGCCGCACCGCCACGCTGGAAATGCGCATGGTGGACGACAGCGCCGAGGCTGCTGCGGCGGCCGTGGGCTCCGGCCCCGTGCCCTTCGGCACCGAGCGCTATGTCGAACGCGGTGGCGCGCCGCTGATCGTCAAGCGCCAGGTGATCATCACCGGCGACAACCTGACCGACGCCCAGGCGGGCTTCGACGGCCAGAACCAGGAGCCGGCCGTGCACCTGACGGTCGACGCCAAGGGCGGCCGCATCCTCAAGGACGTGACCCGCGAGAATGTCGGCAAGCGCATGGCCATCCTGCTGTTCGAGAAGGGCAAGGGCGAGGTCATCACCGCGCCGGTGATTCGCAGCGAGCTTGGCAACAAGTTCCAGATCTCGGGCCGCATGAGCACCACCGAGGCGGCCGACACGGCCCTCTTGCTGCGCGCCGGCTCGCTGGCCGCGCCGATGGAAATCATCGAAGAGCGCACGATAGGCCCGAGCCTGGGCGCCGAAAACATCGCCAAGGGCATCAACAGCGTGATCTTCGGTTTCAGCGCCGTGGCCCTGTTCATGTGCCTGTACTACCTGCTGTTCGGTGTGTTTTCGTCGCTGGCCCTGGCCTTCAACCTGCTGCTGCTGGTGGCCCTGCTGTCGATGCTGGGCGTGACGCTGACCTTGCCAGGCATTGCCGCCATTGCGCTGACGCTGGGCATGGCCATCGACGCCAATGTGCTGATCAACGAACGGGTGCGGGAGGAGTTGCGCAATGGCTCGGCGCCGCAGTCGGCGATCTCGGCCGGCTATGAGCGGGCCTTTGCCACCATCCTGGACTCGAACATCACCACCCTGATCGCCGGCCTGGCCCTGCTGGCCTTCGGCTCGGGGCCGGTGCGCGGGTTCGCGATCGTGCACTGCCTGGGCATCCTGACGTCGATGTTCTCGTCGGTGGTGTTCTCTCGCGGCCTGGTCAATCTCTGGTATGGCCGCCAGAAGAAGCTCAAATCGGTGTCGATCGGCCAGATCTGGCGTCCCGACGGCGACACCCCGAAAGCTTAATAGAGCCCCATCATGGAATTCTTCCGCATCAAACGGGACATCCCGTTCATGAAACACGCGTTGGTCCTCAACGCGGTTTCATTCATCACCTTCATCGCCGCGGTGTTTTTCATCGTCACCCGCGGCCTTTACTTCTCGATCGAGTTCACCGGCGGCACCGTCATCGAGCTGGAGTACGCGCAGGCGGCCGACATTGCCAAGACGCGCGAAGTGGTCGAGCACATGGGCTTCGGCGAGGTGCAGGTGACCAAGTTCGGCACCTCGCATGATGTGCTGATACGCCTGCCGCTGCGCGGCGAGGCCAAGGCCACCGACGTCGTCGCCCGCGTGTTCGGCGAGCTGTGCAAGGCCGAGAGCGGCGCCGTGTCATCGAAGCAGTTCGTCAGCGACAAGGGCGAGGCGATTTCCAAGCAGGTCTGCACAACGGCGGCCAATGTCGAGCCGGTCAAGCTGCAGCGCAGCGAGTTTGTCGGCCCCTCGGTCGGCGCGGAGCTGGCCCAGGACGGCGCCAAGGCGCTGCTGGTCACCGTGATCGGCATCATGATCTACCTGGCCTTCCGCTTCGAATGGAAGTTCGCCGTGGCCGGCATCGTCGCCAATCTGCACGACGTGGTCATCATCCTGGGTTTCTTCGCCTTCTTCCAGTGGGAGTTCTCGCTCTCGGTGCTGGCGGCGGTGCTGGCGGTGCTGGGCTACTCGGTCAACGAATCGGTGGTGATCTTCGACCGGATCCGCGAGGCTTTCCGCAAGTTCCGCAAGATGAACACGCACGAGATCATCGACCACGCCATCACCAGCACCACCAGCCGCACCATCATCACCCACGGCAGCACGCTGATGATGGTGCTGGCGATGCTGTTCTTTGGTGGCCAGACCCTGCACTACTTCGCGGTGGCACTGTCGATCGGCATCCTGTTCGGCATCTACTCCTCGGTGTTCGTCGCAGCGGCCATCGCGATGTGGCTGGGCGTCAAGCGCGAGGATTTGATCAAGACCACAGTCAACAAGGACGGCGACCCGGATGATCCAAATGCCGGGGCCGTGGTGTAGAGTCGAATCGAGACGCAACCCGAGACCGACCCAAGCCCATTCATGCTGAACGCCGCAAGTTCCAAAGCCCTGGCCACCCAGGCGCGGCGTGTCTACATCGAGGCGCTGCTGCGGGCATTGCCCGGCTTGATCCAGACGCTGAGCGAAACCACCCGCCAGCTGCTGATGCAGCCGGCCGAGTATGCCGTGCAGGTGGCGCGGCGTGACGGGGTCAACACCTGGCAGCGTCACCATGCCACCTGGCACATCAAGCTGGCAGATGCCCTGCGTCAGGCCGCCCAGCATGGCGTCAATGTCGCCCATGCGCCGGAGCTGACGACAGGGCGTGACCAGATGTCGCTGGTCGACGACGACACCATAGAGCGCGAGATTCACAGCTCGCGCCTTGCCCTGTCCATCATGGACAAGGCCACCTGGGAGTTCAGCGACCTGCGCAACCGCATCTCGATGCTGGAGCAGCAGGAGGAACTCAGCGCCCAGGATCTGCTGCGCGCCCATGTGGTGGCGCGCATCGTGCTGGACACCTGGCACAGCAGCGGCCTGACGAACGCCGAATGGCAGATGCTGCAGAACGTGCTGCACGACGAGCTCTCGCTGCTCACCGGCGAGGCCTATCACGAGACGAACCGCTGGCTGGTCGGCCAGAAGGTGCTGCCCGAGGTGGATCTGCGGCCGATGATTCGCCGTACCGGCGCATCCTCCGGGCCGAATTCCAGCGGCGGTGGCAGCACGGGCGTCGGCGCGGCGTCGCGTTACAACAGCCAGCCCGGGGCCGACACCCAGCCCTCGGCCCATGTGGCCGGCGACGAGACCCGAGTCATGACACGGGCCGGCAGCCTGGGCGGCCGCGCCACAGCTCATGCCGAGGCGGTGCTGGGGCGGCTGAATCGTTTGATCGGCCGCCAGTTGCCCGAGTTCGTGGCCACCCAGGCCCATCCGAATCAGCGCCAGCCGATGTCACCCAAGCTGACCGCGGCCATGGACCTGGCCGAGGAGATGGCGCGCAAACGGGTGGCCTTCGGCGATGCTGTCGCCAACAAGGGGTCTTCGCTGCTGGAGGAACTGCAGCAGCGCAAGCAGACGCTGAAGAAGGCCGCCGAGACCCCGGCCGAGCGGGCCACGATAGAGATCGTCGCCCTGCTGTTCCAGGCCATCCTGACGGAGGAACGCATTCCGGCCTCGATGCGGGTCTGGTTTGCCCGACTACAGATGCCGGTGCTGCGCGTGGCGGTCAGCGAGCCCGACTTCTTTGCCACCACCGACCACCCGGCGCGCCGGCTGATCGACCGCATGGGCGCCTGCGTGATGGGCTTCAACCCCTCGGCGGGCGAGGTCGGCCAGTCGCTGGAGAAGGAGATCAAGCGGGTGGTGCAGGTCGTCGAGGCCTATCCGGACACCGGCCGGCGCGTGTTCCAGACCGTGCTGACCGAGTTCGAGAAGTTCCTCGACCATTATTTCAAGAACGAGAACCAGACCACCAAGAAGGGCGTGTCCCTGGCCCAGCAGGTCGAGCAGCGTGAGACCTTGGCAATCCAGTTCACCATCGAGCTGCGCAAGATGCTCAATGAGGTGCCGGTGCAGGATGGCGTGCGCGAGTTCCTGTTCCAGGTCTGGGCCGATGTGCTGGCCGTCACCGCCGTGCGCTCCGGCCCCCAGGCCGACGCCACGCGGCTGATGAAGCGCGCTGCCGCCGACCTGATCTGGTCGGCCAGCGCCAAGGTCTCGCGCGAGGAGCGGGCCGAGGTCATCCGCCGTCTGCCGCCGCTGCTGAAGACGCTGCGCGAGGGCATGGGCCACGCCGGCCTGCCTGCGGCCAAGCAGGACGAGTACATCCGCACCTTGAACAACTCACTTGCCGCGGCCTTCACCGCCAAGGCGGCGGCCATTCCGCGCGAACGGCTGGAAGAGCTGATGGAGCAGCTAGAGGCGCTGGAAGAGATGCTGCCCGAGTCGGACGATGTGCAGATCAACGAATCGATGGTGCGGGATCTGTCGGGTCACGAGAGCGAAGACCTCGAAGTGGTGGCCGATGGCGGCACGCCACCGACGCCGGCCATGCTGGCCTGGGCCCGCGAGCTGCAGGTCGGCAGCTGGTACATGCTGGATTACCGCGGCCGTAATGAACCGATGCAGCTGGCCTGGCGCGGCATGCGCCGCCAGCTGGCGCTGTTTGTCTCGCCGCAGGGGCGTGGTGTGCTGTTCCAGCTGAACCGGATGGCGGCGTTCCTGCAGGCAGGGCTGTTGTTGCCGGCGCAGGATGAATCGCTGACCGTGCGGGCAACGCGCACGGCCATGGAAAAGCTGGAAGTCGATCCGACGCGGCTGCTCGGCTAGCTTGCTCCCGCAAGCCAGCCCGGGGGCTCAGTGGATCAGCCGGTCTTCCGGCGCCACGAACAATTCGTCCAGTATCAGCGCATCCGGCTCTTCGCCGAGGCTCCAGAACACCATCAGCACGATGATCTTCAGGTCTTCCAGATCCAGCGGGTTGCCGGGAATGGCCATGGCCCGATCTATCACCGTTTCGCGCATCGGCGGGGGCAGCACGCCGGCCGATTCGAGGAAGCTGATGAAGCCCACCGAGTCCTCGCCCAGGTGCTCGGTCTCCAGCGGCGAGTAGACGCGCAGGCTCTCGGCGCCTTGCTCGCCGTGGTAGCTCTGTGCCGCCACGGCCAGGCCATCCAGCCAGGACAGGGCTTCCTGGATCTCGTCGGTTTCGAAGCCGATGGCGGACAACTTGCGCCGCAACTGGGCCTGATCCGGGCAGGCATCGGGGCGCCAGTAGGTTTCGTAGAGGTAGACGAGCACATCAAACATGAGTTCACTATACCCCAGGCCCTATGGCCCTTTTCGGGCAAAAGGCCTGGATTTGGCTCAGTGATTGCCCTGGTTTTGCTGCCTATCAGCCGCTGACCCGGCGCTGAAACAGTTGGCCGGGCAGGCGCTGGATCTGGCCTTCCAGCTCCAGTTCCAGCAGGCGGGCGCTGAGATGGGCGGCGTCCTCGCCGGTCCGTGCCATCAGCGCGTCCAGGCTCATCGGATCATGGCCCAGGGCTTGCAGCAGGCTGTTCTCCGCCGCTGCAGGGACGGGCGGTGCTACCGCACGAGGCGGCGGGTCCGGGCGCAGTTCGTCGAGAATGTCCTGGGCCGTGGCCACCAGCTTGGCGCCCTGCTGTATCAGCTGGTGGCAGCCCCGTGACAGCGATGCGTGAATGGAGCCGGGTATGGCGAACACCTCGCGTCCGGCCTCGGCCGCCAGCCGGGCGGTGATCAGCGAGCCCGATTGCAGCGCGGCCTCGACCACCAGGGTGCCGCGGGTCAGGCCGGCGATCAACCGGTTGCGCTGTGGAAAGTTGGCCGCCAGCGGGGCCGTGCCAAGTGGGTATTCGCTCACCAGCAAGCCTTCGCGGGCAATGCGTCGGGCCAGTTGCTGATGGCGCTTGGGATAGGGGTTGTCCAGGCCCGTGCCAAGCACGGCGATGGTGCTGCCGGGGCCCAGCAGGGCGCCCTCATGGGCGGCCCCGTCGATGCCCAGGGCCAGGCCGGAGACCACACACCAGCCGGCCCGACTCAATTCACGGGCCAGGCCACGGGCATTGTCACAGCCCTGCGGGCTTGCGCTACGGCTGCCGACGATGGCGATGCCGGGTCGGCTCAGCAGTTCCCGGTGCCCATCCAGATAGAGCAGCAGGGGCGGATCGGCCGTCTGCAGCAGGGCTTCGGGATAGTCGACGTCGCCCAGGGCCAGCAGGCTGCGCGGCGAGTCACTGGATGCAGCCAGCCAGTCACAAGTGGTGTGCAGCAGACTGTCCCAGCGTCCGGGCACTTGAGCCAGGGCGGCCGCGATGGGCGCGCCGACCACGCTGCGCCAGGCGCCAGTCTCGGCGGCGAATACCGACTCGGGCGAGCCGAAGGCGGCCAGCAGCCGGCGCGCAGACTCCCGGCCTACGCCGGGGGTTTCCAGCAGGCGCAGCCAGGATCCGAGCTCGTCGCGGTCCATTGCTGCAGCCCCGGGGGCCTGGCTAGGGCTGGCTGAAGGCGTCGCCGGGCTTGACCGGCTCCTGCACCGAGAGTATCAGCGCGTACGAAACACGCTCGAAGACCCGGAACACGAACAGCAGACCATGGCGTTCGTCGGGCAGCTTCAGCTCGGGCCGCTTGGGGTCGGTCGCGTCTATCACGGTGCGGCCGGCGCGCCACAGCGCCAGCACATGGCCGCGCTCGACCCCATCGCGGGCGCCGCGGTTCAGCGCCACGATCTGGTTCTGGCCGGCGGTCAGCGCCTCGCCATAGATCGACACCAGCTGGCCGCTGATAGGCTTGTCCGGGGAGTGCGGTGCATAGCTGGTGAACTCGCGCGGCGGAATCGGTGCCAGGCGATCGCCCACGCCCACTTCCTGGCGGATGCTGGTGATGGTGATGGTGGCCGGCACCTCGCGGGTCTTGCCGTCGGGCAGCTTCTGTTCGTCGGCGGCGCGGGTGTGTTCGGCCGTGCCCAGATAGCCGGCCTCATAACCAAGGATCTCGCGGGTGCCGGGGTCCAGCAGCGGTTTGGGTTGACGGAACAGCCGGTACTCGCGGGCCTGGCTCAGGTCGCCGCGGACATAGGCCACGTCGCCGCGGGACAGCAGCACGCGACCCTCCTGGGCGGCCACGATGCGTGGGGCCTGGTTCAACGCGTCGCTGTCGAACACCACGGCCTCGTTCAGAAACGGGGCGATCAGGTGCAGCGGCAGCGAGGTGATCGGACTCTTGTCCACGGCCGACGAGCGGATCTGCGGGCTCAGCCTGACATTGCTGCTGGCGGTGGCTCCGCCCAGGTTCTGCGCCAGCTGCAGCCGCGCGCGGCCGTCCACCTTGACCAGCAGCAAGACCTGGCCCGGGTAGATCAGGTGCGGGTTGCGGATCTGCTCCATATTCATGCCCCACAGCTCGGGCCAGCGCCAGGGGCTCTTCAGGAACAGGCTGGAGATATGCCACAGGGTGTCGCCGGCCTTCACGGTGTGCGAGTCCGGGGCGTTGGGCGAGAGCTCGGACAACGGCACGCCGGCCTGGGCGACCCTGCCGGCGGTGTCACGCTGTTCAGTGGTGATGGGAAAGTTGGCAGCGGCTGCGGGGGCGCTCAGCAGGCTGCTTCCTATCAGGGCGCCCAGCAGGCTCAGCATCAGGTGTGAGCGCTTGGAGGCGGCGACAGGCTTGCAACAGGTCATCAGGGGCTCTCCCGCGCTGGCGACCCGGTGGCTCCGGGTCTTGCGCCGTCTGTGGGTCATGGGGGCTAAGGGGCAATCAGGGCCGAATTGAGGCAAGCTCGGCAGGCTGGTCCAACTTCGGCGAAAATCCTCATTTGATTTCACAGATTCTGCCCCTAAACCCTTGATGTCGCAAACAAATGCGCCGCTGCAGGCAGTTCTTGTGAGCCCTGTCACACGTGCTCACCCTGTGTTGCGGCAATGCTGCAACAGCGTCCCGTTTCCTGCGACATCGAGCGGTTTGGCATCACACCCATGGCGACACTGAACATACTGAGATTCCCCGACCCTCGCCTGCACACCGTGGCCAAACCGGTGGCCGAGGTGGACGAGCGCATTCGCACCCTGGTGGCCGACATGCTGGCCACCATGTATGCGGCCGATGGCGTCGGCCTGGCCGCCACCCAGGTGGATGTGCATGAGCGGGTGGTCGTGATCGACGTGTCCGAGCAGCGCGACACGCCCCTGGTGCTGATCAATCCGGAGCTGATCGCGAAGAGCGACGAGATGATGACCGGCGACGAGGGCTGCCTGTCGGTGCCGGCCATCTATGACGCGGTGCAACGCCATGCCCGGGTCACCGTGCGTGCACTCGACCGCGATGGCAAGAGCTTTGAGCTGCCGGCCGAGGACTTGCTGTCGGTCTGCATCCAGCACGAGATGGACCACCTGATGGGCAAGGTCTTCGTCGAATACCTGAGCCCGCTGAAGCGTGAGCGCATCAAGACCAAGATGCTGAAGAAGACCCGCGACGAGCAGGGCAAGCAGCGCTGAAAATGAGGCTGATTTTTGCCGGCACCCCGGAATTTGCCGCCGTAGCGCTGGCGCGGCTGCATGCCGCCGGCTTCGAGATTGCCCTGGTGTTGACCCAGCCCGACCGGCCGGCCGGCCGCGGCCTCAAGCTGCTGCCCTCGGCGGTCAAGCAGTTCGCACTGGACCATGGCATCCCCGTCGCCCAGCCGCGCAGCCTGCGTCTGGACGGCAAGTACCCGGACGATGCCCGGGCCGCCCGCCAGGCCTTGTTGGACGCTGGCGCGGACGTGATGATCGTCGCCGCCTATGGCCTGATCCTGCCGCAATGGGTGCTGGATCTTCCGCCGCGGGGTTGCCTGAACATCCACGGCTCGCTGCTGCCGCGCTGGCGTGGCGCCGCGCCTATTCACCGGGCGATCGAGGCCGGCGACGCCGAGACCGGCATCACCATCATGCAGATGGATGCCGGCCTGGACACCGGGGCCATGTTGCTGAAGGAAGCGGTGGCGATACGCCCCGATGACTGCACGGCCAGCCTGCATGACCGTCTTGCCGAACTGGGTGGCAAGCTCATCGTCGAGGCCCTGCAGTCCGGCGAGTTGCGGCCCACACCACAACCGGCCGAAGGCGTGACCTATGCCTACAAGATAGAAAAAGCCGAGGCGGCGATAGCCTGGGCGCTGCCGGCGCGGCAGATCGAGCGCCGACTGCGCGCCTTCGACCCGTTCCCGGGCGCCAGCACGGTCATCGACGGCGAAATCGTCAAGGTCTGGCGTGCCGAGCTCGTCGATCAGGCCGGCCCGGCCGGCACCGTGTTGGCCGTGGACGACACCGGCCCGGTGGTCGCCTGCGGCGAGCAGGCGCTGCGCCTGACCGAGCTGCAGCGCCCTGGCGGCAAGCGCCAGCCGGCGCGCGCCTATCTTCAAGCCAAGCCGCTGGCGCCCGGGGTCATACTGGCGGGCAGTTGAAATTGGCGGGAGCGGCCCCCATCTGGTCCGCTCAACTATCAGGAGAAGTGCACCATGTTCAACCTGCTCAAGACCGCGGTCTTGATGGCCGCCATCACCGCGCTGTTCATGGCGCTGGGCGCCATGATGGGTGGGCGCCAGGGCATGATGCTGGCGCTGATCATCGCGCTGGGCATGAATTTCTTCAGCTACTGGTTCTCCGACAAGCTGGTGTTGAAGATGTACAACGCGCAGGAGGTCGACGAGACCTCGGCGCCGCAGTTCTACCGCATGGTGCGTGACCTGGCGCAGCGCGCCGAGCTGCCTATGCCCAAGGTCTATCTGATCAACGAGGATGCGCCGAATGCCTTTGCCACCGGCCGCAACCCCGAGCATGCCGCCGTGGCGGCGACCACCGGCATCCTGCGGGTGCTGTCCGAGCGCGAACTGCGCGGCGTGATGGCCCACGAACTGGCCCATGTGAAGCACCGCGACATCCTGATCAGCACGATCAGCGCGACGATGGCCGGCGCGATCTCGATGCTGGGCAATTTCGCGATGATCTTCGGTGGCCGCGACAGCGAGGGCCGGCCGGTCAACCCCATCGTCAGCATCTTGATGATGATTCTGGCGCCGTTGGCGGCCAGCCTGATACAGATGGCGATCAGCCGCGCGCGCGAGTTCGAGGCCGACCGTGGCGGCGCCGAGATCTCCGGCGACCCGCAGGCCCTGGCCTCGGCGCTGCAGAAGATCCACCGCATCGCCCAGGGCATACCGATGGAGGCGGCCGAGCGCCACCCGGAGACGGCGCAGATGATGATCATGAACCCGCTGTCCGCGGGCGGCCTGCGCGGTCTGTTCAGCACTCACCCGTCCACCGAGGAACGTGTGGAAAAGTTGCTGGCCATGGCCGCTGGCCGGGGCTGAGCATCAAGTCCGGGTGCTTTGCGACCGATAAGCCCCAGATGAAGACGGCACTCACCTCCCTGACCCTGGCCGCGGCCGCCCTGTTGAGCGGTTGCGACCTGCTGGGTATCGAGTCGCCCGAGAAGATCGCCGCCGTCAAGGAGGCCGATGGCAAGGCCATAGGTGGGGCCTGCCGCCATGCCTCCCGGGCCATCGAGGACTGCTACGCGCTGAACCCCAAGGCCCAGCGCGCCGCCGTGTTCACCGGCTGGCGCGAGATGGACGAATACATGCGCGAGAACAAGCTGGAGGGCATCACCCCTCAGGTGGCCAAGGGCCCTGCTGCCGGCAAGGGCGAGGCCGAGGTCGAGGAAAAGCCGGCGGCCAAGGATGTGGCCAAGGCTGGTGCCGCCAAGCCTGCTGCGGCGCCAGCTGCCGCCAAACCCAAGACCTGAAGACGCGGTGGGGCCTGGCTTTTACGCCTGGGCCCGAGATTTCAGCAGTTCATCGCAAGCGGCTTTGGTCGCGTGGCCCCAGGCAGGATCATTCGCCCACTGTTTGATTCATCCCGATGAGGAGCCCACCATGTTGACCCGCCGTCTTGCCCTTTGCGCCGCCCTGATCCCCCTGTTTGCCAGCACCACCGCCAGCGCCTGGGGCAATGAGGCTATCCGAGGCTCCGGCAATGTGGTCACCCAGACCCGCGCCATCACCGGCTTCGATGCGATCAGCACGCGCGGCGGCATCGACGTGCTGGTGCGCCAGAGCGGCAAGGAGTCGGTCGAGGTGCAGACCGATGACAATCTGCAATCGGTGCTCGAGACGCAGGTGGTCAGCGGCGCCAAGGGTCGCACCTTGGAGATCTCGTTCAAGAAGGGTTACAGCGTGTCCAACCACAGCAAGACCCTGGTCACGGTCGATGTGATCCAGCTGCGTGCGCTGTCGATCGCCGGTTCGGGCGATGTGCGTGCCGAAAGCATCAACAGCCCGCAGCTGAATCTGGCCATTGCCGGGGCTGGTGATATGCGGCTGGGCAAGCTCAGTTGCGACGAGATCAAGATCAGCGTCGCCGGCTCCGGTGATGTGGTGGCCAGCGGCAAGACACAGAAGCTCAGCATCTCGATCGCCGGCAGCGGCGACGTCAAGACCGAGGGCCTGGTGGCCGACGATGTCAGTGTCAGCATTGCCGGCAGTGGCGATGCCGTGGTGGCCGCCAAGCAGAATCTGACCGTCAAGGTGGCTGGCTCGGGAGACGTCAAGTACGTCGGCAACCCGGCCAACATCAAGAGTTCGATCATGGGCAGCGGGTCGGTGAACAAGCTTTAAGGCCGACTGATTCGTGCGCACACCGCGCCCCTCGGGCGCTAGGTTCGTCCGCCTCGTACGACAATCGAGGCATGACTACCGCAGCACAAGGCCCGCTCTGGCGCCATCCTGAGTTTTCCCGAGGCGCCCGCGACATGGTGGGCGTGTCTCTTGGTATTTCGGCCTGGGGCCTGGTGACCGGCGTGGCCATGATCAAGAGCGGGCTGAGCGTGCCGCTGGCGCTGGCCATGTCGCTGCTGGTATTTGCCGGCAGCTCGCAACTGGCCTCCCTGCCGCTGATTGCCGCCGGAGCGCCGCTGTGGGTGCTGTGGGCCACCGCCTTCTGCGTCAACCTGCGTTTCGTCATCTTCAGCGCCCATTGGCGGATGTACTTCGGCCATCTGCCGTTCTGGCAGCGCATGCGCCTGAGCTATTTCGCGGCCGATCTGAACTACGTGGTCTTTCTGCGCCGCTTTCCGGACATGAAGCCCGCACCCGAGCAACTGCCCTACTACTGGGGCGGGGTGGCGCTGAACTGGAGCGCCTGGCAGGTGCCGTCGATCGCCGGCATCTTCCTGGCCAACCAGGTGCCCACCGAGTGGGGGCTGGGCTTTGCCGGCATTCTGGCGCTGCTGGGGCTGAGCTATTCGCTGCTGTCCGACAAGGGCACCTGGATATCGGCCGGCGTGGCCAGCTGTGCCGCCGTGGCCGCCTATTCCTTGCCGCTGCGGCTGAACATCGTGGTGGCGATTGCCGCCGCCGTGGCCGTGGGCCTGCTGCTGGAGCAGTTCATGCCGCCGCCGCCGAAGAAGGAGGTGCGGGCATGAGCGCCGCTCGGCCGCCCGAAGGCGCGAATTCCCGCTTGGCGGGACCGCACGAAGTGCGCAGGGTGCACCAATGAGCGCCTGGGAAACCCTGCTGGGCATCGTCGGCATGGGCCTGATCACGGCCCTGACTCGCGGCTTCTTCCTGTTCCCCAAGCGGGAGATACCGCTGCCCGACTGGGCGCGCCAGGGCCTGCGCTATGCGCCGCTGGCGGCGCTGGCGGCCGTGGTCGTGCCCGAGATCGTGATGACGCAGGGCCATCTGATCAGCACCTGGAAGGACGCGCGGCTGTTCGCGGTGGCCGTCTCCACCGCCTATTTCTTCTGGCGCCGGGGCATTCTGGGCACCATCGTCAGCGGCACGGCGGTGATGCTGACGCTGCGCCTGGGCCTGGGCTGGTAAGGTTCGGGTTGTTCACCTCAACTGCACCGCCCTCCCATATGAACGTCATTCGCTTCTCCGACCTCGTGGCCGCCGGCAAGGTGGCCGGCCAACGCGTCTTCATTCGCGCCGACCTGAACGTGCCGCAAGACGACGCCGGCCAGATCACCGAAGACACCCGCATCCGCGCCTCCATCCCCTGTATCGAGCTGGCCCTGAAGGCCGGCGCGGCGGTGATGGTGACCTCGCATCTGGGCCGCCCGACCGAGGGTGAGTTCAAGCCCGAGGACTCGCTGGCTCCCGTGGCCAAGCGCATGAGCGAGCTGCTCGGCCGTGAAGTGCCAGTCGTCGCCAACTGGGTCGATGGCGTGACGGTGGCGCCGGGCCAACTGGTGCTGCTGGAGAACTGCCGCGTCAACAAGGGCGAGAAGAAGAACGACGAAACCCTGGCCAAGAAGATGGCCGGGCTGTGCGACATCTACGTCAATGACGCCTTCGGCACCGCCCATCGCGCCGAGGGCACGACCTATGGCATCGCCCAGTTCGCCAAGATTGCCTGCGCCGGCCCGCTGCTGGCGGCCGAGATCGATGCGATCACGAAGGCCCTGGCACAGCCGAAGCGCCCGCTGGTGGCCATCGTCGCCGGCTCCAAGGTCTCGACCAAGCTGACCATCCTGAAGGCCCTGTCCGAGAAGGTCGATGGCCTGATCGTCGGCGGCGGCATTGCCAACACCTTCATGCTGGCCGCCGGGTTGAAGATAGGCAAATCGCTGGCCGAGCCCGATCTGGTGGCCGAGGCCACGGCGGTGATCGCGGCCATGAAGGCCCGCGGCGCGGCCGTGCCGATTCCGGTCGATGTGGTGGTGGCCAAGCGCTTTGCCGCCGATGCTGAAGCTGTGATCAAGGCCGCCGCCGATGTGGCCGACGATGACCTGATACTGGACATCGGCCCCAAGACGGCCGCCATGCTGGCCGAGCAGCTGAAGTCGGCCGGCACCATCGTCTGGAACGGCCCGGTCGGCGTGTTCGAGTTCGATGCCTTTGCCAAGGGCACGGAAACCATCGCCCGTGCGATTGCCGATTCGAGCGCCTTCAGCATCGCCGGCGGCGGCGACACGCTGGCGGCGATCGCCAAGTACGGCATCGAAAAAGATGTCGGCTATATCTCCACCGGCGGCGGCGCCTTCCTGGAGATTCTGGAGGGCAAGACGCTGCCGGCGTTTGAAATCCTTGCCAGGCGAGCCCAGGGCTGACACCCACGGTTCTCAAGATGACGGCGCCTGCGGGCGCCGTTTTTCATTGCCGTCCTTGCAAGACAGTTGTAATTCTGCGCATGGTTGGCGGCCGATTCGCGGAGTAAGCTGCCAGCCAAAGAAACTGATGGAGACCCGGATGAGCCACACGCCCCTGTCCCCCGCCGAAGCGGCCCTTCGCGAAGCCGCACTTGAGTACCACCGCTCACCGACCCGCGGCAAGATCTCGGTCAATGCGACCAAGCCGCTGTCCAACCAGCGCGATCTGTCGCTGGCCTATTCGCCGGGGGTGGCCTATGCCTGCCTGGCGATTCAGGATG